>Ga0209070_100007_pt1 | contig 492559 bp, 443 predicted proteins | sample SynthPrep_5_END__FD_187205 | JGI IMG/M metagenome (GOLD analysis project Ga0209070, IMG submission 187205) | Synthetic microbial communities from Ohio, USA - SynthPrep_5_END_DS10_MetaG (SPAdes) (version 2) | ecosystem: Engineered > Bioreactor > Aerobic > Activated sludge | place: USA: Ohio...
TTTGCCTGGTGGCAATAGCGCTGTGGAACCACCTGATCCCATTCCGAACTCAGAAGTGAAACGCAGCTGCGACGATGGTAGTGTAGCATTCGCTATGCGAGAGTAGTTCACCGCCAGGCTCCCAATTAGTAAACAAGCCCGTCTCGAAAGAGGCGGGCTTTTTGCGTTTTATCTGCTTACCTTTATCGGCCTAAAAAGCTATCCCAATCTTTCCATACCGGCTGCAGGCCTTGTCGTATCAATGCCTTTGCCACCTGTTGTGGCGTGCGATTATCGTCTATGCTGAACTGCTCGAGGTTTTCCGGTTCAACACTGTAACCGCCGGGTTGGGTTTTTGAACCGGCGCTGACGCTGGTGATAGCCAGAGGGACCACGTGTTGGCGGAACTCCGCAGACTCGCGCGTAGACAAGCTGATTTCCAGCTCTGGTGCAAATAAGCGAAAGGCACAAATCAGCTGAATTAATTCTTTATCGCTGATTGGATTTATTACCTCGTTACCGCCACTGCAAGGCCGGATCCTGGGCACGGACAAGCTAAAGCGGCATTGCCAGTACTGTTTTTGTAAATATTGCAGATGCTGCGCCAGTAAGATGGCATCGGTACGCCAGTCGCTAAGACCAAGCAAAATACCCAGGCCGATTTTGTCGATACCGGCCTGGCCCACTCTGTCCGGTGCATCCAGCCGCCAATGGATATCACTTTTCTTGCCCTTTAGATGATACTGCTGATATGCCGACGCATTATAGGTTTCCTGATACAACATTACCGCATCTACGCCAAGGCTTTTCAGCCTAACATATTCATCAGTACTTAGCGGCTGTACTTCTAGTTGCACACTGCTGAAGTAACGCCGGATGATTGGCAACACATCGCAAAAGTAGTCTATACCCACTTTACGCTCATGTTCCCCAGTGACAATCAGCACCTGATCTATGCCCAGGGCCTTAATTGCCCGGCACTCCTGTGCTATTTCGGCAGGGGTTAAGGTGCGCCTTTTTACTTTTTGGCTGAGGGAAAAGCCGCAGTAAGTACATTCGTTAGCGCAAAGGTTAGACAGATACAAAGGGGCATAAAATTGTACGCTGTGGCCAAATCTTTGCCGGGTAAGCTGCTGGGCTTTGGCTGCCAGCACCGGCAATAACGGTAACGCTGCCGGAGATAGCAATGCTTGTAAGTCACTGAGTATTAAGCGTGGTTTAAGCAGTGCCGCTTGCACCTGAGCTGTTGAGAAATTGCGGCTTTGTAGCTGTAATGCTTGCCAGCTTTGTTGCTGCCAATGTGTGCTAAAGCTCATAGCGCCGCCAGAAAATCAGTGAGCGGGCTGGATGCTGTAGCATGCGGCTGTGCTGTTGCTAAACCGGCGTTATAAGCCATACGCCCGGCGTTTACTGCTTGCGCAAAGGCACCGGCCATAGCAACCGGATTCTGGCTGGCAGCAATGGCGGTATTAACCAGCACTGCCGATGCGCCCAGTTCCATTGCAGCGGCAGCATGGGAAGGAGCACCCAAACCGGCGTCGATAATAACCGGCACTGTGGCTTGTTCGATAATAATCTCCAGCATAGCGCGGGTTTGTAAGCCCTGATTAGAGCCAATGGCGGCACCCAGCGGCATTACCGCGGCGCAGCCGGCTTGCTCCAGCCGTTTACACAGTACCGGGTCGGCGCTGCAGTAGGGCAGTACGACAAAACCCAGCTTCACCAGTTGTTCTGCTGCCAGTAAGGTTTCGATAGGGTCCGGCATTAAATAACGCGGATCAGGGTGGATCTCCAGTTTCAGCCAGTTGGTTTGCAAGGCGTCACGTGCCAGCTGTGCAGCAAAAATGGCTTCTTTGGCTGTTTTAGCACCAGAGGTATTAGGCAGCAGTTGGATATTCATCTGCCTCAGTGGGCTGAGCAAATCATCCTGTGGCTGATCCAACTGCAGGCGTTTAAGTGCCAGTGTAACCAACTGACAACCACTGGCTTGTATTGCTTGCTGCATAAGGCCGGGGGTAGCAAATTTACCACTGCCCAGCAGTAAGCGGCTGCTAAAGCTTTTGTTCGCTATGTGAAGCATGGTCAACCTCCGGTTACTATCTGAAACAGTTGCACCTGAGCATTATTTTGCAACTGATGTTTGCTCCAGTGTTGTTTAGCGATGACGACATTATCTATTGCCACTGCCAGGCCTTCAGTTTTTAGCTGTTGCTGCTGCACAAGTTCAGCTACTGTACAATTTGTGGCAAGCTGAAGGGGGGTGTCGTTAAGCAGGATGTGCATAATATTGCTCCACGCGATGTTTAAGCAGTAAAAACGCCTGCTCCGGTTCAGCTTGCGCTGTGATGGCAGACACAACGGCAACACCGGAGACACCGCATTGCAATACAGCATCAAGTCGTTGGGTATTAATACCGCCAATTGCAACAGTCGGAATATCGTCGCACAGCGCGGCATAATATTTCAGGCGTGTTAAACCTTGCGGCTGCGACGGCATCAGTTTGGTTTGTGTAGCAAAAATATGCCCCAGCGCAATGTAAGAGGGGCGCAATTGATGTGCCCGCAGCAGTTCTACATAGCTATGCGTTGAAATACCAAGGCGTAAACCCGCTGCTGCTATTGCATTAAGATCAGCCTGTGCTAAATCCTCCTGCCCAAGGTGGACACCATAAGCACCGTATTTAATGGCCAGTTGCCAGTGATCATTAATAAATAGCCGAAGTTTATAATCCCGGCTAAGCAATACCGCTTCTGCTATCTGTAGTTCAATCTCGTCCGGTGAACCTTGTTTTAGGCGTAATTGAATTACATCGGGTTCAAGTGGCAGCAAACGCTTTAACCACTGCACGCTATTAATCACCGGATAGAAGCCAATAGGTGTGCTGATGCCGGCAAAGCTCAGCGTTCCGTAATGTGTATCCTGCGGCAGTTCTAACTGCGGGAAATAGCACCGCTTTGTTGGCCAGCTATGATGTTGCAGACAACCTGCACCTTTGCCAGTGGCGTAGCTGTGGCTTAAAGCCTGTTGCAAATAAGCACGGGCAACGATGCTGCTATCAGCAAGTTCATAGCCATAAGCGTATGCAGCAGCGATAGCGCTGGACAAAACACAGCCGGTGCCATGGTTATGCAGTGTATTAAGCCGGGGCTGTTGCAAGCTAAAGTGTTGCTCTGGGCTGAAGTAATGGTCGGTTACCGTGTCTGTATCTGCACAGTGACCGCCTTTAACTAATACGGCTTTTACACCCCACTGCAACAATCGATTTGCCTGTTTATTGCCCTCTGCGAGGGCCATGTCACTGAGTAATGCCAGTTCCGGCAGGTTTGGCGTGATAAGGTCAAGTAGTGGCAGTAGTCGTTGCCGCCAGATGCTTACTGTGCTTTGGCTGACAAAGTTATAGCCGCTACTACTACTTAGCACAGGATCTGCTATAACCAGAAACTGATGTTCAGCTTTGTGCTGCGCCAGCCAGATTGCTAATTGTTCCAGTAAGCCTGCATCAGGAATAAGGCCGATTTTAATCACTTTGGGCGGCATATCCTGCAACAGGCAATTTAATTGAGTGATAAACAGCGTTGGGCTGACGGTTTCATAGCCGACGACTTCAGTGCTGTTTTGTGCTGTCACAGCGGCAATAACACTGCAGCCATGACAACCCAAAGCAGCAAAGGTATGCAGATCAGCCTGTATACCGGCACCGCCGCCACTGTCTGAACTGGCAATGGTCCAAACAATGGGTTTAGTTTCAGCTGTTGGCTCATGCATCAGTTGCCGCCTCTTCCTGCTGAATTTGCTGATTAAGCCGCATTGAACAAAACTTGGGGCCGCACATCGAGCAAAATGGCTCGGCATCGGCGCCTTCATGGCTTAGCGTTTCATCGTGATAGGCTTTAGCGGTAAAAGGGTCCAGCGCCAGGTTGTACTGATCCTGCCAGCGAAACTCGTAGCGGGCTTTAGACAATGCATTGTCTCTTTGTTGCGCTGCCGGATGGCCCTTGGCCAGATCTGCGGCATGAGCAGCAATTTTGTATGCAATAAGGCCTTGTTTTACATCTTCTTTATTTGGCAGGCCTAAATGCTCTTTCGGCGTGACATAGCACAACATGGCACAGCCAAACCAACCAATCATTGCAGCACCGATGCCGGAGGTAATATGATCATACCCCGGTGCAATATCGGTGGTAAGGGGCCCCAGCGTATAAAACGGTGCTTCATGGCAGTGTTTTAGCTGTTCAGTCATATTTTCCTGAATCAGCTGCATCGGCACATGGCCAGGGCCTTCAATCATTACCTGCACATCATAGCGCCAGGCAATTTTCGTCAGCTCACCTAAGGTACGCAGTTCAGCAAATTGTGCTTCGTCATTGGCATCGGCAATGCTACCAGGGCGTAAACCGTCACCCAGGGAAAGTGAAATATCGTAGGCGGCACAGAGCTGACAAATCTGTTCAAAATGCTGGTATAAAAAGCTTTCCTGGTTATACAGCCTGGTCCACTGCGCCATAATAGCGCCGCCACGTGACACTATGCCAGTAACGCGGTTAGCGGTTAAAGCAACATAGTCTTTTAACACCCCGGCATGGATAGTAAAGTAATCGACGCCTTGTTCAGCTTGCTCTACCAGAGTGTCGTAAAACACCTGCCAGTTCAGTTGGCTAACATCACCTTTTACTTTCTCCAGCGCCTGATAAATCGGTACTGTACCAATCGGCACCGGGCTGTTGCGTAAGATCCAGTCGCGTGTTTGATGAATGCGCCGGCCGGTGGATAAATCCATTACGGTATCGGCGCCCCAACGGGTAGCCCATACCAGTTTTTCTACTTCCTCTTCAATACTGGAGCTGACCGAGGAGTTGCCGATATTGGCATTTACTTTGACTTTAAAGTTACGGCCAATAATCATTGGCTCCGCTTCCGGGTGGTTAATATTGGCCGGAATAATGGCACGGCCGGCAGCTACTTCCTGCCGTACGAATTCTGCCGTGATTTGTTTGGGTATAGCAGCACCGAAGCTTTCGCCCTGATGGCTTCTTACGCCATCATTTGTGGCCGCCATATTTTCTCTAAGCGCAATAAAATGCATCTCCGGCGTAATAATGCCGGCGCGGGCGTAATGCAGCTGAGTTACGGTTTTACCGGCTTTGGCCCGTAGCGGCTGATGCTCAAACTCGGTGATCTGTTCATCCAGCGCAATATCTGCAAAGGGTGGTAACGGTGAGGGCGCAACATCGGCGCGACTGGTAATCCAGTTAAGGCGTAACTTAGGCAAACCTTTTAGCACATCTAATTGCTGCGCCGGATCGCCGTAAGGGCCTGAGGTGTCATACACCGGTAGGCTGCGGTTAGGCTGCTCGCTGCCATCGGCTAAGCGGCTGGGGCTAAGATGAATATCCCGCACCGGTACCTGTACGCCACTGTGTTCACACAACAGATAACGGCGGCTGGAGCCAGGGAAGGTTTCCCCCTGCAGCGCCTGAATATAAGCGCGGGCGTGGGCACGTAAATCACGATTGGATAATGTTGGTACAGACATAGCAAACTCCGGTTAACAAGTTGAGGTTGCTTGTCCGGAGTGGGGGCAGGTGATAACAGGTTGCAAAACCGCCAGGCGGATTACTACTGTGTTATATACTGTATTTCCCCTTGTTTCCCTTCGCAGGTATTAGCCTGATCAGGTTCAACGGATCCCGTTTTCACGGTCTCAGCCCGCTGTAAACAGCTGGGCACTCCGACAAGATGGTGCTAAGTATTCATGTATTCCTGACGGAATTCAAGACTTAGATGTTAAACGTGAATGAGGTTGGAACCCCATTAGCACAGCCACAGAGTGTCTGAGCCCTGCCGTAGGCATTAGGGCGAGTTGCTGTGGCGAGCACAATGGGTGTTGCAACCGGTGTTTTATAAACTCTGAACATACAAATACAGCGACTTTAGAATTTTCATCTTCTGCTCATCACTGGCATGCTCATGCGCCAGATTCTCCAGCACCAGACTAAAATCTTCCATTGTCAGGTTAGGGTTATCCACGCCATGCATTAGCTTATCGGTGCGGTAGCGCTGCCACTTCTGTTGTTCGCTGTCGGTCAGGCTGGCCGGATAATTACGGGCGCGGTATAAGAATAGCAGGCTGTTTAGGCGCTCATCGGAAAATACCGGGGCGTTAACGGCTAATTGCTCTGGTGGTAACTGATGCAACTGCTGCATTTTCTGCTTATCACCGTCACTGATAAAGCCGTTATATAGCTGATAGTCCGGGTTGGTTTCAGCAGGGAATTCATTCAGTTGCTGATACAATTCTATCGCTTTAGCTTGTGTTGCCCGGTGTTGGCGCAAAAAGTCTAAATGTTTAAGACATTGCGACCGGTCAATACCAAATGCTGCTGCGCGCTCTTCAGTCAGTGTTTTTGCCGGTGCTAACACAGGGCATTTATTCAGATGAATAAGCTTTAAGCCCAGCCGCTGTTCGCCGTCGGCCAGATCCGCGGTTTTGGTATACAGCTTTTGCTGTAAGGTGGCAATATCGTCTTCAAGCAACGGTGTTGGATCAGCCTGCAGGTTATAGCAAATCACCGCATTTTTATTGGTAGGGTGGAACGCCAGCGGCACTATCCAACTAACACAGCCAGAACTTGCCGGAAACTTCGACGACACATGTACCAGTGGCGTCATGCCGGCAACATCAATTAATTCGGCAACTTTGGCTTTTTTGCGCAGCTCAAATAAATAACCAAACAGCTTGGGCTGCTTTTGTTTTATCAGTTTTGCCATAGCAATGGTAGCGTACACGTCGGATAACGCATCGTGGGCGTTTTCATGTGCCAGGCCATTAGCCTTGGTCAATTCTTCCAGTTTAAAAATAGGGCTGCCATCCTCGCGTACAGGCCAGTTTATGCCTTCGGGGCGCAAGGCGTAGCAGGCACGCACCATATCGATAAGGTCCCAGCGGCTGTTACCATGTTGCCATTCGCGGCCATAGGGCTCATAAAAATTACGGTACAGGCTGTAACGGGTGACTTCGTCGTCAAAGCGCAGGTTGTTATAGCCCAGCACACAGGTATTTGGCGTGCTGAAACGTTGCAAAATACGCTGCATAAACTCAGTTTCGGCCAGGCCTTTTTTATTACACAGATGCGGCGTCAGGCCGGTAATTAATGCCGCTTGCGGATGGGGTAGGTAGTCGTTTGCCAGTTGGCAATACCAGACATCAGGCTCGCCAATAATATTCAGCTCAAGATCGGTGCGGATCCCGGCAAACTGAGCAGGGCGGTCACGCTTGGGATCAGCCCCCCAGGTTTCGTAGTCGTGGAAATAGAACGTAGGCTGTTGGTTCAATTTTTATGTCCTGCGTTGTAATGTGTAGTATTCGTTCGGGGCAAAGGCAAAACCATGCCTTTTGCCTTAGTGTAACAGCTGGGGGTAATGTCGTCGATGCAGTCAATACGCAGCATAAAAAGCATAATGTACAAATGTTTGTACCATTGCCTTGCATTTGTGTACTAAAGTTTGTACGATGTTTTGTCGGATAGGATCTTTTGCGGTTTGAAGGATATCAGAGTTGAGAAACTCTGTTGGAATTTGCTTATTTGGTGGGAGCATAGGCATGAACATTCTTACAGTTAGTGAAGCAAGAGCTAATTTTAAGGCTGTTATCGATACCGTGCTGGATACTCACGAACCTACGCTTGTGACTAACCAGCGGTCTGGCAATGTTGTAATGATTTCGCAAGAGGATTACAACGCCATGCAGGAAACGCTGTACTTACTGAGTACACCGAACAATGCTAACCGTTTACGGGAATCGGTAGCACGCATTAAAGCTGGCTCCTTCGAGTTGAAGGAACACTTTTTGGATGAGCAAGAAAAAGGTTAAACCCGGCGTAGCATTTGATGCCAGTGCATGGGATGACTACCAGTATTTTAAGCAGTACGACAAAAAGCTAAGCGCACGTATTGATGATTTGATAAAGGAAGCAATGCGTTCGCCGTTAGAAGGTAAGGGTAAACCTGAACGTTTAGTCGGGGATTTCGCCGGCTTCTATTCACGCCGGATAGACCGTGAACACCGCTTGGTTTACACCTACGCAGATGGGTATCTGATAATAGCGCAGTGTCGGTTTCACTATTAAGAAAGGGGCTCTAAGCCCCTTTGTCATTTTTCTCATATCCATTTGAACGCCTTACTTATCATCATCCATTAAACTTTCCAGTGCAGAGCCCGGGTCTTCTTCACCACAAACAGAGCCGTCATCCGGGCAGGCGGCTTCTGCATCCCGGTGCGATAAGGGCTTGCGTCGTTTGGGCTGATCAACTGGTGGGCGGTTCTGGGGTTCAGTATCGGCAGGACGCGACATAGGGTTATTTTACCTTAGCTAAAAGTGCTTTAAGTATAGGCAACAGCAGCCGCTATGCAATGTTAGCTTATGCTGCCGTTACCGGTTTAATGGCTTTGGCAGATAGCGCCGGCGTAATATCCTGAGCCGGGCGTGGTGGCGAAACCAGATAGCCCTGGCCTTTATCACAGCCTGCCTGCAGCAGAAAATCCAGCTGTTGCTGATGTTCAATGCCTTCGGCAATAACATCGAGCCCGAGCGCTTTACCCATAGCAATAATGGCACTAACAATTTGGCAGGCGCTGATATTGCCTGGCAGATCCTGCACAAAGCTCTGGTCAATTTTTAATGTATCTATTGGCAGACGGCGCAGGTATGACAGTGAGGAATAACCGGTGCCAAAGTCGTCGATAGATAATTTAAACCCCAGGGCTTTAAGTTGAGTCAGTTGATACAGCGTTTGCTCTGTCTGCTCCGGGATCAGGCAGCTTTCGGTCAGTTCAAGTTCAATCAGCTGTGGCGCTATATCTGCCAATTGCACTATACGGTGCAACCTGGTAACAAACTCAGCATCTGCCAGTTGCAGGGCCGAGATATTCACTGATACAGGAATAGCCAGTTGTTGCCATTGCTGCAGTTGCAGACACACCCGTTGCAATACCTGCTCGCCCAGAGCGGCAATTAGGGCGAGTTTTTCTGCCAGCGGAATAAACAACACCGGCGATACCGTGCCAAGCTCGCTGTGCTGCCAGCGCACTAATGCTTCAAGGCCTACCAGTTGTTGGGTTGCCAGTTCAAACTTGGGCTGATAATGCACATCCAGTTGCTGCAGCCGCAGCGCTTCACGCAGTGCCTGCTCCAGCTTCAATTCATCGGCATTTTGCTGCCCTGCGCTGGCCTGATAAAAACAGTACTGATTACGGCCAGCACTTTTGGCCTGATACATGGCTACGTCGGCATGTTTTACCAGTTGCTCTGCTGTGCTGCCATCTTGTGGATACACTGCAATACCAATACTGGTGGTAAGGAAAAACTCCTGGCCAAGTAAACGCACCGGTTTTTCTATTTGGGAGATCATGCGTTTAGCCAGGTACTCTACTGTTGAACCATCTGTTACCTCGGGTAGCAAGATAGTAAATTCATCGCCGCCAAGCCTGGCAACAGATTCTCCCTCGCGCACGGTAGCGCTGATCCGGTTGGCCACTTCTTTTAATGCCTGATCGCCCGCCTGATGGCCCAGAGTGTCATTAATACGTTTAAATAAATCCAGATCCAAAAACAGTACTGCGAGTTTATGTTTATGCCGGTGCGCGTTAGCTAAACTCAGCTGCAGCCGGTCAAGAAACATGCGCCGGTTAGCCAGGCCGGTTAATTCATCAATATAAGCCAACTGGTGGATTTTCTGCTCTTGCTGTTTGCGTTCGGTAATATCGCTGAAAATAGCGGCAAACTGGCTTATTTGCTGCTCTTCATTACGAATAGCGGTAATGGTAAGCCACTGCGGGTATTGCTCACCGTTTTTACGTCTGTTCCAGATCTCGCCTTGCCAGCGGCCTTGTTGTAGCAGCACCTGCCACATACTGTGATAAAAGTCAGGCTGGTGCCTGCCAGAGCTTAATAAGCGTGGGCTGTTGCCAATAACATCCTGCATGCTATAACCGGTAATATGACAAAAACTGGGGTTTACTGACTGAATAATACCGTCTTTGTCAGTGATCATAATGCCATCCAATGAGGCATCAATAACCTTATGCGCCAGCCGCAAATAATCGGCAGAGGTGCGCAGCGCCACATCACGCGCCAGCAGTGCGGTTCTGAGCTGGTCAACATAGGCGTATTCAACATTGCGCAAAATATCGTTAAAAGATAATAAGCCAATCAGCAGATTATCGCTGTGCACAGCAATATGCCGCAAGTGATTATCTGTCAGCAATTTTACGGCCTGCAATAGTGTGGCCGTAGAGGCTATGCTCAGCAGCGGTGTTGTTGCCAGCTCTCCGACTGTCAGGCAATTGCTGTGCTGCGCCAGAAAATGGATCAGATCCTGTTCTGTAACAATGCCATTGCGGCCGTCATTAAACTGTACAACAGCGGCTTCGGTATTAAGCTGTTGCATTTGCTTGACTGCTTGTGCCAGCGGCATAGCTGCATTTAATTGCAAGGGCGCTGCAGTAATGCAGGAGCTGACATCACGAAATTGCAGATAAAATTCAATTTTTTGCTGCCGGACAATATCGCTTTGGGTTAGCAGGCCAACCGCGTCGCCGTGTTTATTCACTACCAGTAAGCGGCGGATACCGTGCTGCAGCATAGTGCTGGCCGCACTGCTAAGCCGGCTGCTATCGGTAACGCTACGCACTGGCGAGCTCATCACTTGCGTCAGCGGCGTATCTGCTGCTTCCGGACGGCTGAAATCCAGTTTCCGGGCATCGGCTGCTGTCCAGATGCCACACACTTTACCGTTGTGCGCTGCGGTGATCAAAATACAACTGATAGCATGCTGGCGCATCAGCTTAGCAGCCTCCCGCACGGTTTGCGTACTGTTACAGCAAACCGGCTGTTTTAGCAGAACAGAAGCAATTATCGGATCGTTATCCTGATCTTTGGCGTGTGACACAACAGACATAAAACAACCTGCAAAGTATGGCGGACAAAGCCGGTACTTTATCGTGATTGCCGTTAAGCAGTATTGCGTCAGATCAAGCAGGCGGCTTTATAGGGCGGGCTGACACAGCTGACGTAATATCGCCAGCGATGCAGAATGCTGATTTTTTCCGTAGGCCAGCCCCAGTTGGCGCTCAAGTTTAAGCTGGGCGATAGGGCGCAGCACTATGTCCTGGCGTTGTAGCAAGGTGTCGAAGTTTGGCACCAAAGCACAACCAACACCGGCGGAAACCAGGCCCAGCGCATACTCAATGGTTTGAATATCCGCCCGCACATCAGCTTTTATACCGCGGCGCACCAGCTCGGGGTATAGTGTATTCCAGGCATCGCACGGGGTACGTTTTATCAGCGGCAGTTGTTCAAAGTCAGCTAAATGCACTTCAGCTTGTAAGCTAAGCGGCATACCGGGAGGCATCGCCAGTAAATAGCTGTCATGCCAGAATGGCTGAAATGCTTCACCGGCTTTTAGCAGTTGCGGGGTAATGATACGGGCATCACAGTGCTCATCAGGCTCTACCAAATGCAGTTCCAGCCCCTGCACATTGTTGCTGAATTCACGCAATAGCTGGCTCATCCGCTCTACGCCTAACGCACGAATTAAACCAAGGCGGAATTTTACCCGCGCCACCGGTTGGCTGAATGATGCTTTAAGCGACTGCAACTGACTTAACAGGCGCCCGGCATGACCATACAGCTTTTCGCCATCTTCGGTTGGCGTTACGCCTTTAGGTAACCGCACAAACAGCGTAACCCCCAGCTCTTGTTCTAACTGGCGCAGCGCGGCAGAAAGCGAGGGTTGTGCCACGCAGCACAGGCGGGCTGCAGCGCTGACACTGCCTTGTTCGTACACGGCAACAAAGTAACTGAGCTGGCGAATATCCATAGTTTTAAACTATACCTGATACAGAATTATTATATTTTAACTCTATATCAAAGCAGGCTAATCTGGCCATAACAAAAATTATTTCGCTGGTTTTATTGAGGAATTTGCTATGACACGTGCACATTTTGACTGGCAGGACCCGTTTGCACTCTCTGCCATGCTAACCGAAGAAGAACGGATGATCCGCGACAGCGCGCAGCAGTATTGTCAGGATAAATTGCAGCCACGCGTGCTGATGGCCAACCGCGAGGAGCATTTTCATCGTGAAATTATGACCGAGCTGGGGGAGCTGGGTTTGCTTGGCGCTACCTTGCCGGAAAAGTACGGCTGCTCGGCAGTAAACTATGTCTGTTATGGCCTGGTGGCGCGTGAAGTAGAGCGGGTTGATAGTGGCTATCGCAGTGCGATGAGTGTGCAATCCTCGTTAGTAATGCACCCTATTCACGAATACGGCACAGAAGCGCAGCGGATGAAATATTTGCCCAGGCTGGCCAGCGGTGAGTGGGTAGGCTGCTTTGGTTTAACTGAACCGGATGCAGGTTCTGACCCGGCAGGCATGCGCACTACGGCGAAAAAGACCGCCGGCGGTTATGTATTAAACGGCAGCAAGATGTGGATCACCAACTCACCGATTGCCGATGTGTTTGTGGTGTGGACCAAACTGGACGGTGATATTCGTGGCTTTGTGCTGGAAAAAGGCATGAAAGGTTTAACAGCACCGAAAATTGAAGGCAAGTTCTCACTGCGCGCCTCTGTTACCGGCGAAATTGTGATGGATAACGTTGAGGTACCGGAAGATGCGCTGTTGCCTAATGTCAGCGGTTTAAAAGGGCCCTTTGGCTGCTTAAACAAAGCCCGCTATGGTATTGCCTGGGGCGCGTTGGGCGCGGCAGAGTTTTGCTGGCATGCGGCAAGGCAATATACGCTTGACCGTCATCAGTTTGGCCGGCCGCTGGCCGCTAATCAGCTTATTCAGAAAAAGCTGGCGGATATGCAAACTGAGATCAGTATTGGTTTATTGGCCTGCTTACAGGCCGGGCGTCTGATGGATCAGAATTTATTGGCACCGGAGACAATCTCGCTGATTAAACGTAACTCGTGTGGCAAGGCGCTGGATATTGCCCGTATGGCGCGTGATATGCACGGCGGTAACGGTATTGCCGATGAATATCATGTTATTCGCCATGTGATGAACCTGGAGGCGGTAAACACCTACGAAGGCACCCATGATGTGCATGCCCTGATTTTAGGCCGCGCGCAAACCGGCTTGCAGGCATTTAGCGGCTAACAAGCCTGACATTTTACTGAAGCGGAGTAAGCCTTATGTCAGAAGCCGTGCATCCCTGGGTTAATGAATATCGTCAAAGATTAAGTAGCGGCAAATTGCCGGTACACAGCAGCCACCACAGTATTGAGTTTGCAACCCTGTATCAGCTGTGGCACAGCCAGCTTTGCAGCCGGTTGCTGGACTTACAATCACGCTTGTTACAAGCCAAAGGCCAGAGCTTTTATACCATTGGCAGTGCCGGCCATGAGGGTAACGCAGCGGTGGCGGCAGCGTTACGTGTTACCGATCCGGCTTTTTTACACTACCGTAGCGGTGCCTTTTTTATTGAACGCAGCAAGCAGTTACCGGGCAGTACACCACTGTACGATATGCTGCTGTCATTTTGCGCCAGCAGTGACGACCCAATTTCCGGCGGGCGGCATAAGGTACTGGGCAGCCTGGCGCTGAATATTCCACCGCAAACCAGCACCATAGCATCACAGTTACCCAAAGCGGTTGGTGCAGCCTTTGCTATCGACTTAAGCAAGCGCCTGGGCATTATTGGCCAGTGGCCTGTTGATGCCATAGCGTTGTGCAGTTTTGGTGATGCTTCGGCAAACCATTCCACGGCGCAGGGGGCAATTAATTCAGCTTGTTGGGCCGCTTATCAGCAAGTGCCGTTGCCGGTGCTGTTTTTGTGTGAAGATAACGGCCTGGGTATTTCTACCCCGACCCCCAGTGGCTGGATAAAGCAGGATTTAGCCGACAGACCGGCATTGAAATACTTTGCCGCCGATAGCCGCGATTTAGCACAAGTTTATGCCGTTGCTAAACGTGCAGCCGACTATGTCCGCAGTAAACGTAAACCTGCAGTGTTGCATTTATCCACAGTGCGTTTATTTGGCCACGCCGGAGCTGATGCTGAAGTAGCCTATCGCAGCAAAGCACAAATTGATGCCGAGCTGGAACTGGACCCTTTACTAAGCAGTACCGCCGCGCTGCTAGCCAGCGGTGACATTAGCACTGAACAATTATTGATACAGCTGGACAGGCTGGTTACGCAAATTGCACGGGTCGCTACCGTTGCCAGCAGCCGGCCTAAACTGATCAGTGCCGCACAGGTTATGGCGTCAATTGCACCGCAGCGGCAGGCTCTGCCTGTACCGCCATTACCAGCAGCTGAAACACGCCAGCAGTTATTTGCCTTTGACCAGCATAACACCGGTAAAAGGCAGCATCTGGCCAAACTGTTAAACTGGGCGCTGCATGATGTGCTGGCGCAGTACACTAATACAGTAGTGTTTGGCGAAGATGTCGGCAAAAAGGGCGGAGTTTACGGCGTAACCCAGCATTTAGTGCATGCCTTTGGCAGTAACCGGGTAATTAATACGCTGCTGGATGAGCAAAGTATTCTCGGGCTGGCAATTGGTCTGGCGCAACAGGGCTTTATCGCTATTCCGGAAATTCAGTTTCTGGCTTATGTGCACAACGCGGAAGATCAAATCCGCGGTGAGGCGGCCACCTTGCCGTTTTTCTCTAACGGACAGTACCACAATGCCATGGTAATACGTATTGCCGGCCTGGCTTATCAGCGCGGTTTTGGCGGCCATTTTCATAACGACAACTCTTTTGCTGTATTTCGTGATATTCCCGGCGTTATTTTATTGTGTCCGTCTAACGGCCATGATGCTGCCTTGTTACTACGTCAGGCGGTGCAGCTGGCACATCAGCAAAAGCGCCTGGTCATCTTCCTTGAGCCTATTGCGCTGTATATGACGCGTGATTTAACCGCCACCGGTGATGGCTTGTGGCTGTGTGATTATCCGGCAGCGGATATGCCTTTACCTGAATTGGGTGAACCTGCAGTATTTGGTGATGGCGAACAGCTGGCTATTATCAGCTATGGTAATGGCTATTATTTAAGCCGCCAGGCAGAGCAGACATTAAATGCCCGCGGCATTCGGTTACGCGTACTTGATTTGCGCACTCTGGTGCCACTACATATTAACTTAATTATCAAGGCTTTAGCAGGTTGCAATAAGGTACTGATTGTAGATGAGTGCCGCCGGCGGGGCTCACTCAGTGAAGAGCTGTTTACCGCATTGCATGAAGCAAAACCGGGTTATTTCCAGCTCAGCCGTTTATGTGCACAAGACAGCTTTATCCCACTGGGCGCGGCAGCTTATACGGTATTGCCATCGGCGCAGCAAATTATTGAGCAGGCACTTCAGTTACTGGATGAAACCACGGCGGAGGTAGTGCAATGAAAAAAACAGCCTTAGTGGTATGCCCGGGCCGTGGCACTTATAACAAAGCTGAGCTGGGTTATATCAGCAACAACTTTGGTGATAAGGCATTGCAGGCACAGTTTGATGCGGTGCGAGCCGCTGCCGGCTTAGCTACAGTAAGTGAGTTGGATCAACTGGCGGTATTTAGCCGCAGCATACATTTGAAAGCAGACAATGCCGCTGCGTTAATTTTTGCGGCAGGTGTCTGTGATTACCACAGTATTAACCGTAATAATTTTGATGTAGTGGCTGTTACCGGTAATTCTATGGGCTGGTATACGGCTTTGGGTTGTGCCGGTGTACTGACTCCTGCAAGCGGTATGCAACTGGTAACCGATATGGCACAGCTAACTGCAGATGGTGCCGGTGCGCAGTTTATTTACCCTGTTATTAATGACAACTGGCAACCGGATACTAACCGTATTGCGTTAGTGCAGCAGCAACTGGCCATGCACGCCGGTGAGTTGTTTATGTCCATTGTGTATGGCGGTTATGCGGTAATAGCCGGCAGCGAGCCGGCAGTAAAAGCGGCAATGGCGGCATTACCGCCTTGCGATGAGCGTTTTCCAATGTTACTGGCAGGCCATGCCGCTTTTCATACCGGCTTTATGCAGGCTGCATCGGACAAAGCGCTGTCGCTGTGGCCAGCAGCGCGGTTTAATCAGCCGCAATTACCCTTGATCGATGGCCGTGGCCAGATCTGGCCCAATTTCGGCAGTGATTTAGCCGCACTGCAACGTTATACGCTGCAACATCAGGTTTGCCAGCCTTATCATTTCAGTAAGGCGTTGCAGGTGGCAGTAAAAGAGTTTGCGCCACAGCATATTATTTTATTGGGCCCCGGCGCCAGCTTAGGTGGGGCCGTAGCACAAAGCCTGATTGAGATTAACTGGCAGGGCCTCAGCTCAAAGCAGGATTTTATCGCCGCCCAGCAAAGTGAACACCCTTATATGTTAAGCATGGGTATAGCCGAACAGCGCTTATTGCTTGGTTAGTTTGCTAATAAGCGCTGCTAAGCTGATTTAGCACCGCCAGTTTATGCCGGTAGCGCTGCTGATCATAAGCTGAAGGCGCGTGACGCGTTGCTTTTAGCATATAATTGGCTGCCAGCTGGTTGTTTTGTCTGGCATAGTAACTACGGGCTAAACCAAAGTAAGCTTCATGATTTTTATTATCCAGCGCCACAGCTTTTTCATAGTGGCCAATGGCAGTGTCGTAACTTTGCCCTTTGTACGCTTCGTTTCCCAGCATCAGGTGGTAGTAAGGGTTTGTGCGTCGTTTAAGCATCACGCGTCTTTCCAGCGGTTCGGCTTTGGCTATTTCACCACGTTGGCGGTATAAATAGGCCAGGTTAGCCAGCGTATTGATGGAGCCTGGATCCAGCGTTAAGCTTTGCTGATAACTGCGCTCGGCCAAATCGTGCATTTCATTGGTACGGTATAACACGCCAAGGTTTGACCAGCTTGGCGCAAAATAAGCATCGATCTCGATGGCCGCCTGATAATAACGATAGGCCTGGGCATCATTACCACTGGCAAAAGCCACGGCTGCTTTATTGTTGTAAAACATAGCGACAATGCGATTTACGCTGATGGCATGCTCCGGAAACTGTTGCTTCAGGCTGTACGGATCAAAATCGACCACAATGTCTTTTGCCAGTAACACAATGTCTGGCGCTCCTCTTAGGGTTCTGCTGTGTTGCAGGCGCAGGTTAACATGGCCATTAAGCCAGGTCTGGCTGAGTTCACTGGTCCAGTATTCGGGGATCTGCACATCCTGAAACACGGCCGTCATTCCCAGCTCTTTTGCCATGCTGTAAGCCAGTATCGACAAACTTAAGCAGTTAGCCCGTCCGGCGGCAATTGTTTCACTGGCGGTTTTGGTGGCGGCATTGTCATAAAGCAGGCCGTCCTGAGCATAGGATAAAATTAACTTCAACACGCTGGTAGTGCGCTCTTCCATTGATTGAGTGGAGTTAATCAGCCGCGACAGTTCAAAGCGGGTGTGTTGTGGCAGGGTGAATATCTGCTCTGCTGTTTCCGGCTCAGTGACTTCACCTTTCAGTTGCGGCGCTACCAGCAGTTGCTCCGGCGGGAACAGCATAGCCGGCGCAGTTGACTGACAACCACTTAGCAGCGCTATTAATGCGATTGGTATTGCGATTGGGTATAGCAACAGCGGTAACTTCATAAACCACCCAGCCAGATTTGCCTGCTGATAAATATAGTTCAGGCCGGCAAAAATACCGCAGTTGCTTTGTAACAAAGCACGACAACAACAGGCATGAAAGCTTTACATATAGTTGCTCCGCTGCAGGATATAAAGTACAAAGGTGCGATAACACACTCTGCGGGGGAGGCAGAACAATGAAACAACTACTGCTTATTATACTCATGCTAAGTTCCGCCGGAGCTATGGCATCAAAAGCGCCGATAGGCATAGTGATCCACGGTGGCGCCGGTACCATAAACCGCGACAGTATGACGCCTGCGCAGGAACAGGCCTATCATGCTATGTTAACCCACGCAGTAAACCAGGGTTATGCTGTGCTGGAGCGCGGCGGCTCCAGTTTAGATGCAGTAACGGCAGCGGTAATGGTACTGGAAGATTCGCCATTGTTTAATGCCGGTAAAGGTGCGGTTTACACCTTTGATGAAAGCCACGAACTGGACGCTTCTATTATGAATGGCCGGGATCGCAGCGCAGGGGCTGTTGCCGGTGTTACTAATGTAAAAAATCCGATATTGCTGGCGCGGGCAGTAATGGAAAAATCAGACCACGTTATGTTGTCCGGCAAAGGTGCCGAGCAATTTGCCAAACAGCAGAAACTGGAGTTGGTAGATAACAGCTATTTTAATACTGAATTTCGCTACGAGGCGTTAAAACGGGCAAAACAGGCCATAGCGCCGCAGCCGCATCAGGCGGCAGTACCTTATGATCCGGCCTGGAGAATGGGCACAGTGGGGGCTGTAGCTATAGATCGCAAAGGTAATTTAGCGGCGGCAACCTCAACCGGCGGTATGACCGCCAAACGCTATGGCCGTATTGGTGATGCGCCTGTTATTGGTGCCGGTAACTTTGCCGACAATAAAAGCTGTGCCGTATCGGCCACCGGTCATGGCGAGTTTTTTATCCGTTATCAGGTGGCCAGTGATATTTGTGCCAGAGTGAAATACCAGAAAAAAACGGCCGCTGTGGCAGCAAAAGAAGTTATGGCCGAACTGAAGGCCGTTGGCGGCGATGGTGGGGTAATAGTGGTTGATAGCAAAGGGCAGTTAAGCTGGACCTTTAACACTGAAGGTATGTACCGCGCACTTAAAGTGGAAGGTGGGCAGGTTATCAGCGAAATCTTTGCTGCTAAAAGCTGATTTTGCAGCAAAGCGGCTAAATTCGGCTAACCTTAACAAGAGCCTGATGCTCAGCAATACAGTGCAGGGGGAAGCATGGATTTACTAAAAGTGGCTGATTATATGAACCGGTATCCGGTAACCTTTACTGCTGATATGCCGGTAGAAATGGCCGTAGCCCGCTTAATTAAAGGCCGGCAAACCGGTGGGCCCGTTATTGATGAACAGCGTAAAATAGTCGGCTTTATCTCAGAGCAGGATTGCCTGCAACGCATGCTGATGTCTACTTATCATGATCAGCAGGCATCAAGAGTGGCTGACGTGATGAACCCGGCTGTGTTAACGGTAAAAGGCTATGATGGCATTATCGATTTAGCGCAAATTATGCTTAAAGCTAAACCTAAGTTGTACCCGGTGGTAGACGATGATGGCTATTTACTCGGCATTATTACCCGCTCAGATGTACTTGGAGCCATAGATAAAGAGCTGCATTCGCATTATGGCAAGGTAGGATAGCGTTAAGCGCTGGATTTTTACCTGCTGCTCTTGGTAGCATGGCGCCCTCTGTTAACGAGGGCGTTGTTTTGTCTGAAGCTGTTATCTCTGTATCCGATCTTATTTCCCGTATTCCCGCTTGTCTGTTAAAAGACCAGTTTCGCCTGCGCCGACGCTTGCATAACTGCAAAAATCTGGCAGATGACGCAAAAAGCACCCAACTAACGCGTATTGCTGCCGATATTGCCCGCTCTGAGGCACAGCATACGGCCAGGCTGGCTGCGCTGCCTAAGGTAAGCTATCCGCCACAACTGCCGGTATCGGAAAAGAAAGACGATATTAAAGCCGCCATTGCCGCCAATCAGGTGGTGATTATTGCCGGCGAAACCGGCTCGGGCAAAACTACGCAAATTCCGAAAATCTGCCTCGAGTTAGGCCGCGGTGTAGCCGGTATGATAGGCCATACCCAGCCGCGGCGTTTAGCCGCGCGCAGTGTCTGTGATCGCATCGCAGAAGAGCTGCAGTGTCAGGTGGGTAACCAGGTCGGCTATAAAATCCGCTTTGGTGATCACACCAGCGACAATACTTTCGTCAAATTGATGACCGACGGTATTTTGCTGGCCGAAATTCAGCAAGACCGCTTTTTAAACCAGTACGACACCTTAATTATTGACGAAGCGCACGAGCGCAGCCTGAATATCGATTTTTTACTCGGTTACTTAAAACAGCTGCTGCCTAAACGGCCGGATCTCAAGCTGATTATCACCTCAGCAACCATTGACCCACAGCGTTTCTCGAAGCACTTTTTTAATGCGCCGGTAATTGAAGTATCCGGCCGCACTTTTCCGGTAGAAACCCGTTACCGGCCGGTAAGCGAGCAGGACGACAAAGACGCTGACCAACTGCAGGGCATTTTTGATGCGGTAGACGAGTTATACCGCGAGCCGCCGGGCGATATTTTGATTTTTTTAAACGGCGAGCGTGAAATTCGCGATACTGCCGATGCGCTGGAAAAACTCAAACTGCCGCATACCGAAGTACTGCCGCTGTATGCCAGATTAAGCGCGGCCGAGCAAAACCGCATTTTCCAAAGCCACGCCGGGCGGCGCATCGTGCTGGCTACCAACGTGGCTGAAACCTCACTGACAGTGCCCGGCATTCGCTATGTAATAGACCCCGGTACCGCGCGTTTATCGCGCTATAGCTATCGCTCTAAAGTACAACAGCTGCCGATAGAGGCCATCAGCCAGGCCAGTGCTAACCAGCGTAAAGGCCGCTGTGGCCGTGTAGCTGCCGGTATTTGTATAAGGCTTTATAGCGAAGAGGATTTTAACGGCCGGCCAGAGTTTACCGATCCGGAAATACTGCGCACTAATCTGGCGTCCGTTATTATGCAAATGCTGGCGCTGGGCCTGGGCGATATTGAGGCCTTTCCGTTTTTACAAAAGCCTGATAGCCGCTTTGTGAATGACGGCGTAAAGCTGCTTGAAGAGCTGGGTGCCATACCGTTAAATCGTAATAAGCAGGGCCTGCAACTTACTGAACTGGGTAAAAAGCTGGCGCGCTTACCGATAGATCCGCGCCTGGCACGTATGGTGCTGTTTGGCGCTGACAACGGCGCTTTAACTGAGTTGTTGGTGCTTTCAGCGGCATTGTCCATTCAGGACCCGCGTGAGCGGCCGTTAGATAAGCAGCAAAAAGCTGATCAATGCCATGCCCGTTTTGCTGATCCGGACTCAGACTTCGCCGCCTGGCTTAAGCTATGGCAATACCTGCAGGAGCAACAAGAGCAGTTAAGTAATAACCAGTTTCGCCGTTTGTGCCGGCAGGAGTTTTTAAATTACCTGCGGGTGCGCGAATGGCAAGACCTTACCGGCCAGCTTACCCAGCTTATGCAGGAGCAGGGCTATCAGCTAAACCAGCCAACGGCCGGCTATCAGGCTATTCACCAGGCGGTGTTAAGTGGCCTGCTCGGCCAGGTCGGTTTTAAAGACTCAGAAGCCGATTATTTAGGCCCGCGGCAAACGCGGTTTTATGTATTCCCCGGCAGCCATTTATTTAAACGCAAACCTAAGTGGGTGGCCGCAGCTGAATGGGTCGAAACCAGCAAGCTGTATGCCCGTACGCTGGCCAAAATTGAACCGGAATGGATAGAACCACTGGCAGAGCATTTGGTGACACGCAGTTACAGTGAGCCGCACTGGGAGAAAAAGTGCGGTGCTGTTATCGCCTACGAGCAAGTCAGTTTGTACGGCTTGGTTATTGTACCCAGGCGTGCTGTGCTGTATAGCAAAATTGACCCGGCGGTGTGTCATACGCTGTTTGTGCGCGAAGCGCTGGTGAACCAGGAACTGGGCACTAACGACAGCTTTTTGCAGCATAACCAGCGTTTAATTGACGATGTTACCGCGTTGGAAGAAAAATCACGCCGGCGCGATATTCTGGTAGATGAAGACACCCTGGCGGCGTTTTATCTTCAGCGCGTGCCCCAGTGGGCTAACAACCGGATAGACTTTGCTAAATGGTGGAAGAAAAAACGCAGCGAAGATGCATCCTTTCTTAACTTTGATCCCGATAGTCTGCTTAACCGCGATGCCAGTGATATTACCGCCGATAAGTTTCCTGAAACCTGGCGCCAGGGCAACTTAACCCTGCCGCTGGAGTACCATTTTGCGCCCGGCGAGCCGGACGACGGTGTCAGCGTTATTATTCCGCTGGCGCTGCTAAACCAGCTAAACGATAACGGCTTTGATTGGCTGATCCCGGCGCTGCGTCACGAGTTGCTGGTGGCGCTGATAAAATCCTTGCCCAAGCAATACCGGCGTAACTTTGTACCGGCGCCCAACTATGCTGATGCGTTAATGCAAACGTTAAACCCGGATGAAGGCAAGTTACTTGAGGTTATTACCCAGCGTTTAAAGCGGATGTCCGGCGTAACCATTCCGGAAGATGCCTGGGATTTAACCAGCCTGCCGCTGCATTTAAAAATGAATTTTAAAGTGGTAGATGACAAAGGCGCCACCTTGCAGCAAGGCCGCTCACTGAATGTGCTAAAGCAGGGCTTACAGGGCGAAGTGCAGCAAAGCTTAAGCCAGGTAGCCGAGCAGGGTATAGAGCAGGATAACTTAACGCAGTGGAGCTTTGGCCAGCTGCCGCGTGAATACGTTAAATTGCAGGCCGGCTATGAAATTAAAGCCTTCCCGGCGTTAGTGGACGAGCGTGACTCGGTAGCCATAAAGCTGCTGGATAACCCGCAACAAGCGCTGGCAGCAACCAAACAGGGGCTGCGGCGCTTATTGCTGCTGAATATTCCGTCACCGGTAAAATATCTGCAGGAATCGTTACCGAATAAAGCCAAACTGGGTTTGTACTTTAACCCTTTTGGCCGCGTGCTGGAGCTGATAGATGACTGTATCGCTGCCGGTGTCGATGCTTTTATTGATAACGAAGCATTGCCGCAAAATGAAGCGCAATTTATTGCATTAAAAGAAAAAGTGCGCGCAGAGCTGGGTGACAGCGTGCTGACCATAGCGCTTAAAGTTGAGCAAATTTTAACCCTGTACCACGACATACAAAAGCGCTTAAAAGGCAAAGTCGATTTAGCTCATGTACAGTCGCAGGGTGATATTAAGCAGCAGCTAAACGAGCTTATTTTTAAAGGCTTTGTCAGTGGCCATGGTGCCGCGCGGCTGGACGATATACTGCGTTATTTGCAGGCCATGCAAAAACGGCTGGAAAAACTGCCGGTTGATCCGCAACGCGACCGCTTATTGATGCACGAGTATCAAAAAGCTTTTGATAGTTATAATAATCTGTTAGGTAAATTTGCTGGCAGCAAGATATTGCCTGAGCCGGTACAGGCGATTTACTGGATGCTGCAAGAGCTGAAAGTGTCTTTACATGCGCAGCAGTTGGGTACGCCGTACCCGGTGTCGGTGAAAAGAGTGCTGCATGCGGTGAATGAAGCTAAGGTGTAATGGCGGCGATATGTTAACGCCTACTTTACACCAGCGATGGAAAGTTCTATAACTAACCCTGACGTAGTTAGGGGAGGTATTATGCTGACAAAAGGCGACAACCGGCATTATTTCAGGATGATGGTCAATGCTGACGTAAAACTGATGATTAATGATCCTGAAACCGGACGGGTGATAGACGGCATTTGCCGGGATTTAAGTGCATCAGGTATGTCAATTGAAGTGGATGAACCGCTGGAAATGGGCACCTTGATCCGGGTGCGGCTTGATTCTGCCAATGCCAGCATACCGCCACTGGATGCAAGTGCAAAAGTAATGCGCTGTAGCCAGGAAAGTGAAGATATTTATCAGTTGGGTTTAGCTTTTATGGAGCTAAATTAGCCAAAAAAAGCAGCCGAAGCTGCTTTTTTTGCATTAGGGCTTAGCCAAACTGAGTTTTTACTGTTGGTTAAAGCGCACAGTAAAGCTCACCGGTACTAAGGCTTCAATACTGTTCAGCCCGGCCAGCTCCTGCAATTTGGCTACGCCGTCAGTGAGTTTAAAGCTGTTGGTGTTCAGCATCAGTGGTGCTTCTGTTACCGCTTGCAGTGTATTGGCACTGAGTTTGGTAATACGCAGCTTGGCATTTAGTGCCACCGTTTCTGTGGCAATAGTGACGTTCAGTGGCAGCTCCAGCAGCATGCTGTCGCGGATTGCTAGTTTTGCTACCGCATCTTGCTTAAGCTCAGCAGATACCGTAATGGCCGCAAATTGTTCAGCCTGCAATACATATTGCCATATCCGTTCATTACGAATAGGGATCAGCGTATCCAGGCTGCTCACCGGAATACTGATGCTAACCTTGCTGCCATCCCAGTTGCCGCTTAACTGTTTAAACTGATGCGTTTCAGCAACGACTTCATTTTTTACTGACACAAAATGTAGGCTAGACTGGCTGTTATCCAACTGCCAGCTGGCAGCAGAAACCAGGCTGCTGCTCAGTGCTAAGGCAAGGGCGAATAGTTTCATGTTGTTTCTCCAATAATGACAATTTGATGTCAGCATACCGCAAAGCTATGCTGACACCCAAGCGCTAATGTCAGTAGATTTTACACACTAAGCCTTTGAGATAACTGCCTTCCGGGTAAGAGCTGGCTACCGGGTGATCGCTATCCTGGCTCAGTTTTTCAATAAACAGGCAGTCACGTTTGGCATCAAGTGCGGCATCGGCCACGATTTTCTGAAACAGGCTGTCTTCCATCAGGCCAGAGCAGGAGAATGTCAGCAATAAACCGCCCGGTTTTACAATTTGCATCGCTACCATATTAATGTCTTTATAACCGCGGCAGGCGCCCATTAGCTGTGCTTTGCTTTCGGCAAATTTTGGCGGGTCCAGGATCACCATATCAAACTGCTTACCTTGTTCGCGGTACTGGCGCAGCAGTTTAAACACGTCAAATTTAACGTTATCAATTTTTGACAGATCAAGCTGATTAAGTTCAGCGTTTTTCAGGGCAGTACTCAGCGCCAGATCAGACAAATCAGCATTAGTTACCGCCTGCGCACCACCTTGCAGTGCAGCTACGCCAAAAGTACCGGTATAGCTAAAGCAATTCAGTACGGTTTTATCTTTAGCATAACGTTTGGCTGCCGCGCGGCTGGCACGCTGATCCAGATAAAAGCCGGTTTTATGGCCTTGCATTACGTCAACCAGCAACGACATACCGTGTTCTTTAATCACGACTTCGCCGTTATCACGCGGTAAATGCAACCAGCCGGTAACCGGTTTTAAGCCTTCTTTTTTGCGCACATCAACATCTGAGCGTTCATAAATACTGTGCTCAGGAAACAGTGCTATCAGCGCCTGCACTATGGCATCACGCCAGACATCAGCACCGGCAGATAACAGCTGGCACACCAGTATGCTGTCGTATTTATCGATGGTAACACCGGGTAAACCGTCAGATTCTGCCGCTACCACCCTTAAACCTGTGGTGTGGCTAAGATCAAACAGCTCAGTGCGTAACTGCCAGGCCCGGGCAATACGGCGCTGGAAAAATGCCGCGTCTATTTGCTCTTGCGGGTTAAAGCTCCAGATCCGCGCCCGTATTTGTGACTCGGCAGAGTAAGCGCCATAGCCCAGCCATTCACCTTTGCTGCTGATAACCTCAACCGTCTGGCCATTGGCCGGATTACCACTGACACTTTTTACTGCTTTGGAGAAAATCCACGGGTGCAGCCGTTTTAACGACTTCTCCCGGGTTTCCTGCAGGGTTAACCGGGGTAATACAGATGAGACTGAAGGCTTATTCATGGGCATTTACACACTGTGCTAGACTAAAGGCCGCATTGTAGAGAAGCGCTGCCCAAAGCTAAAGCACAATTTAAGCTAAAGCAGCCAATTTGCTAAGGAGTTAGTTTTGGTCAGCATTCCAGCCACTATGCAGGTTATTGCCGTAGAAAACGCCGGTAAAGACAGCACATTGCGTATCGAACAGCGTGCATTGCCACAACCGTCAGCAGAGCAACTGCTGGTTAAGGTAGCCGCTGCGGGTATCAACCGGGCAGATTTAATGCAGCGCCGTGGCTTATATCCGCCACCAGAGGGCGAAAGCGACATTCTGGGGCTGGAAGTAGCGGGTGTGGTAGTGGCTGCCGGGCCACTGCATAAAAGCTGGTTAGGTAAAGCGGTGTTTGGTTTGGTGCCGGGTGGGGGTTATGCCGAGTACGCACTGTTACATGCCGGCCATGCCATGGCGGTGCCTGCAGGCTACAGCATGGCTGAAGCTGCCGCAACGGCAGAGGTCTTCTTAACGGCTTATCAGTTATTGTGCAGTATTGGTAACCTGCAAACTGACCAGCGGGTGCTTATTCACGCTGGTGCCAGTGGGGTGGGTACGGCAGCCATACAACTGGCAAAAGCCATTGGCGCAAAAGTGGCGGTTACGGCCAGCAGTGCCGATAAGTTGGCAGCTTGTACCACACTGGGCGCTGAGCTGGCGATAAACTATAAAACAACTGCTTTTGAGCAGGAATTGGCCAGCCACTGGCCGCAAGGCGTAGATCTGGTGCTGGACCCGGTAGCCGGCGAGTACATCAGCCGTGAGATACCGTTACTGGCAATGGATGGCAAAATAGTGCTGTATGCCATGATGGGCGGCCACGAAATACCCCAACTCAATTTAGCAGCTTTGTTTAAACGCCGCGGTCAGCTGATATGTTCTACCTTGCGTAATCGCAGTAACCGGTATAAAACTAATCTTACTCAGGCGTTTAGTCAGACTTTTGCTACCATGCTGGCGCAGCGCCAAATACAGCCGGTGCTGCAACAACAATTTGACTGGCGCCAGGCACAAATTGCACATCAGCTAATGGCCAGTAATGCCACCATTGGCAAGCTTGTGTTAACATTCTGATTTGCCGAAAACGTTTACATGCCCGCACATAGTTTTCTGCTAGCGGGGCAGCGCGCATATTGTAACAAGGACGCCTTACCAGAATGACTTTAGGTACCATCGGAAAATCAACTTACAGCAAGTTGGTGTCAACACTGATTAACCGTATTTGTGATACTACTGCAGTAGCCGACTCATTGTACGAGCACGCGGTGCAGTATTTTCAGCAGGCGGTAGCGCAACAGGCAGAAAAAACTGAACTGGAACAACAGGTATTTTTATTTGAGAACCGGCAGAAACAGGTAAACAAGCGCGATCTGGCTTTGGTCGAACGCAATTTGCAGCAAGCGCAAAATGAAAGACAAACCTTTCAGCAGGCCCGAAATGAAGAAGCCAGTACACGGATGGCAGCACTGAAAAAGATATGCCTGGATATTCTGGAGTTATGTCAGGGCGAATCACAGGAAGACACTCATATGAATAGTGCCAAATTACTCGGTACTATTCAGCTGCTATCACCGACCGAAGGCAAGCATGTTGCCGCCAGTAATCAGAAAAGTAAGCACCTATATAAAGCTATTTTGTCACTGCGGTTGCTGGACAAACTACTGGCCGATGGTGAGCTGAATAACGCCTATGTACAGCAGCGTTATCAGGCCAGCAAAGGCTTAAAAGCTGCCAAAGACGAGTATGACCCGTTTCGGGACGACGTGCAGGTCCCGCTGTTAATGGCCGCACTGTTGCAGGACATTGGTAACTGCCACCCTGAAGCACTGTTGATATTAAAAGGTGCCGATGGCAAAGCCGACGAGTTTCGGGTGCTGGAGAATGACGAGCGGCTGGCGTTGCTGCAAATTAGTTATCGCGAAAGCCTGAAATATGTTACTCAGGGGTTAGGGCTGGATAAATACAGTGGTAATTCCAGAGAAGAGCGTGATCAGTTTATTAAGCTCGAAGGCGAACGGCAGAACTTTGTCCTCACCTTACTGAAAAATGCGATTAAGCCCGAGCACGGTATTGGTAACTTACTTAAAATTCCACAAATTTATACCTCGGTGGTGTTGTCGACCAAAAGCAGCTTTGCCTATGAAACCTTACCTAAGGTAGCACTGGTGCTGGAAAAAGGCGTCGAGAAGGGCGTATACAGCAAGGTCGCGGTAGATGCACTGCTCAGTATTACCGGTATTTTCCCGCAGGGCTTTGGCATAACCTACATTCCGAAAGACTCAGATCGGCAAGATCTGGATCGTTACGAATATGCCATCGTTACCGGGCTTTATCCGGCCGATATTCGCCAACCGGTTTGCCGTATGGTAACCCGTAACCTCACTTATAACGTGTCTGCCCAGGGTTGTATCGTCAGTGTTGAAAACAACCTGTACTACCCGCAAGCGCGCAAAAAGCTGGAGCGGATCAGCGAAGAGCGCTTACTGGAAATTCTGAGCAAACTGGTATCAAACTTTGAAGAGCGCAAAAATATGCCGTTGCTGCCTAAATTCTGGCGACCGGATGAATATTTTTCTTATGTTAAAAACCAGAACCTGTGGAACAAGGTGGTTATGCACAGTAACTAACACAGTAACTAGCACAGTTACCAGCAAATAAGCAGCACAGCAACAAAACCGTCATTAGACGGTTTTGTTTTGCTCAGTATTGCGCGGGTAGTTGTCAGCGGGCTCGCCAGGCTCAAAATGATCTTCCGTCTGCTGCTCTTGTTCAATGTCTTCATCATAACCGGCAGGTACCTGCTGATAAGCGGCAATAAAGTCTTCGTCGCGCATTTGTGCCACAACCACTTCTTCGTCAACACGCGGATCAAGCGCGGCCGCCAGTGGTGATGATACCAAATCACCCGAGCCCATTTTAAACTGGGCATTTTGCTGTTCGTCCATCATCCGCTTAACCATTTTTTGCGTGTAATTTACCCGGATCAGCCGCAAAAACAGTGTTAGGGCACAGCAGCTGATAAAGGCATACAGCATAGCCGGGCCAACTAACTGCATTAGTGCCGACGCCAGCAGCGGGCCAAAACAGGCGCCCAGGCCAAATGTCAGTAATACGGTGGCAGATAAGGCCACCCGATCGTTTTGCTCTACGTTTTGGTTGGCAAAAGCAGAAGCAATAGGGTATAGCGTAAAAGCCAGCACGCCATAGCAAAAGGTGGCAATCAGTAAGGCAAAGCCCGTTAATGGCAATAAAGCCATTGATAGCGTAAGAATGCTAAGTATGGCTGCATTAAAGCGCAAAATACGGCTGCGCGGAATGCGGTCAGAAATTTTGCCCATTGGCCACTGTGCCAGCAGGCCGGCCAGTATAGTAACAGACATAAACAGGGTTACCTGTTCAGTATTCATGCCCTTGCTGGCAGCATAAGCGGGGGCCAGGCCATAAAAAGCGCCTGCCATCATGCCGGCTACAGTGACAGCAGTCAGCGACTGCGGCACCAATTTCCAGAACGCCAGAATTTTCAGCGGTGCCGGTTGCAGTGGTGCCGGGTGAATACGTTTAGTTAGCGCTATCGGTACTATACACAGCGAATAACACATGCTGATAATCAGCAGTGGTGCTATGCCAAGCTCAGGGAATTGGCTAAGCATCAACTGGCCGCCAATCATGCCAAGGTAAGAGGTAATCATATAAAAGGCGAACACGGTGCCACGTTGCGAGCTTTCGGTTTGCTCATTCAGCCAGCTTTCCAGCACCATATACTGGCACATCATGCCCATACCGACGATAACGCGCATTACCAGCCAGATCTCCAGCTGGTTGATCAGCACATGGCTCATCGCGCAGGCACTGACAATAGCCGCGCTGGCGACAAAAGCCCGGATATGGCCAACCTGAGCAATAACTTTGTGGCCAAGCTTAGACCCCAGCACCAGGCCAAGGTAATAGCAGGACATTAACGCGCCAATCCAGATAGAATCGACATTTTGCTGTGCCAGCGATAGGCCAAGGTAAGTTGATAACGAACCCTGGGCCACCAACATTAACAAGGTGGTAAGAAATAATGCACTAAAGCTGCGATAAGGGCTTTTACTGGTCATCCTCTGCCTTAAAAAATACAGGCAGCCAAAAGCTGCCTGAAACCGTTACTTCACACGCATACCGGGCTGGGCACCGTCATCCGGCGACAGAATAAACAAGTCGCTACCGCCAGGGCCAGCGGCTAACACCATGCCCTCGGATAAACCAAAGCGCATTTTGCGTGGCGCCAGGTTGGCCACCATCACGGTTAAGCGGCCTTCAAGTTGCTCCGGGCTGTAGGCCGATTTAATACCGGCAAACACCTGGCGTACTTCGCCAGCGCCAATATCCAGTTGCAGTTGCACCAGTTTGTCAGCACCTTCTACCGCGCTGGCTTTAATGATTTTGGCCACGCGCAAATCAATTTTGGCAAAATCATCAATGCTGATGGTATCGCTGATTGGCTCGCGTTCAGTACTCAGAGCTTTTTCTGTTTTAACAGTAGCTTTAACCGGTGCTGCCTTTTGCGGCTGCAGGTTTTCTTTCGAGGCCTCCAGCATCGCAGTGACCTTTACCGGATCAACCCGCTGCATCAGCGCTTTAAACGGGTTGATAGCATGGTTGGTTAACGGCTGCTGATAATTTTGCCAGTTCAGTTCACTGTTTAAGAAGGCTTCGGTTTCTGCGGCCATTAATGGCAACACCGGTTTTAAATAATGCATTAATACGCGAAACAGGTTAATGCCCATGGAACAAACATCATGCGCTTCTTGCTGTTTGGCATCATCTTTTACCAGCACCCAGGGCGCTTTGGCGTCAATGTATTGGTTGGCTTTATCGGCCAGCGCCATAATGTCGCGGATAGCGCGGGCAAACTCGCGTTTTTCAAAGCTGTCGGCGATGGTTTCGCCCATCGCGGTAAATTCTGCCAGCAGGGCGGGTTCAGCCACGGTAGCCGATAACTTGCCATCATAGCGCTTAGTAATAAAGCTGGCACAGCGGCTGGCGATATTCACCACTTTACCGACTAAGTCGGCATTAACCTTCTGGCTGAAATCGTCCAGATTTAAGTCCAGGTCAATAATGCTGCTGCTAAGCTTGGAAGCAAAGTAATAACGCAGGTACTCCGGGTTTAAATGATCCAGGTAAGTACGGGCTTTAATAAAGGTGCCGCGTGACTTGGACATCTTGGCACCGTTTACGGTAACAAAACCGTGGGCAAAAATGGCGTTGGGTTTGCGCATACCGGCGCCATGCAACATGGCCGGCCAAAACAGGCTGTGAAAATAAATAATATCTTTGCCAATAAAGTGATACACCTCGGCATCGGAATCCAGCTTCCAGAAGCTGTCAAAGTCGATACCGGTTTTATCGCACAGGTTTTTAAAGCTGGCCAGATAACCGATAGGCGCATCTAACCAGACATAGAAGAATTTGCCCGGGGCATTGGGTATTTCAAAGCCAAAGTAGGGCGCATCACGGCTGATATCCCACATTTGCAGGCCGTCTTTAAACCATTCCTGCAGTTTATTCGCCATCTCGTCCTGTAAGCTGCCGCTGCGTGTCCAGTCTTGCAACATTTGGCTAAAGGCCGGTAAATCGAAAAAATAATGCTCAGAGTCTTTTAATACCGGGGTGGCACCAGACACCACTGAGCGGGCGTTTTTTACTTCTGTCGGGCTGTAGGTGGCACCACAGACATCGCAGCTGTCACCATTTTGATCCAGCGCGCCGCATTTGGGGCAATCGCCTTTAACAAAACGGTCGGGCAAAAACATCTGTTTTTCCGGGTCAAATAACTGGCTGATGGTTTTACGCTTAATGTAGCCGCCATCATTGAGTTTAGTGTAAATCTGGCTGGCAAATTCGCGGTTTTCTGCGCTGTGGGTCGAGTGATAATTGTCAAAGCCAATGCCGAAACCGGCAAAGTCGGCCTGGTGTTCAATATTGGTTTTGGCAATCATTTGCTCGGGTGTAATGCCCTGTTCCTGCGCTTTGAGCATAATAGGCGTGCCGTGCGCATCATCAGCGCAGACGTAATAGCATTCATGGCCACGGGCTTTTTGAAACCTTGCCCAGATATCGGTTTGAATGTATTCCAGTAAGTGGCCTAAATGGATAGGGCCGTTGGCATAGGGTAAAGCGCTGGTAACAAGTATTTTGCGTGTCGACATTAAGCGGTGCTCTTTTGCATAAATAACTGAAAAAATTTCACTAAATGATACACTAGCCGCCATCGATCCGCACCCGCCAAGGTGCGGATCTGCTAAAAAAACGCGTTAAAGCCTGAATTTGGAACTTGCTGATGTTTAACTGGTTTAAATCCGCCAAAACCGACGTTTTGCCGGAAGCTGCCCGGCAGCTGCTGCAACACTGGCAATTGCCTGACAGCGGCGCGCCCTTGGCACTGCTGCTCGATAACGTAAGCCTGCAAAAAAACAATCTGCGTGTCAGCCTGAAGCTGCCATTGTTATCCATAGCACAGCCGTTGCAGCAGGCGCTGCTTGATGCCGGCTTTAGTTATCAGTTAACGCTGGATTACCAGCTGACAACAGCGCCGGTATTTAAAGATATTAAGCAGATTATTCTTGTTGCGTCGGGCAAGGGCGGGGTGGGTAAATCCACCACTGCGGTTAATCTGGCGGCAGCACTGGCGCTGGAAGGCGCCAAAGTTGGCTTGCTGGATGCGGACATTTATGGCCCGTCAATCCCTGTCATGCTGGGGCTTAGCGGTGAGAAAATCAGCTCGCCGGATAATAAACTGATGCAGCCCAAGTTTGCCCATGGTGTGTATTTGCAGTCTATCGGCTTTCTGGTTGACCCACAGCAAGCCTCGGTATGGCGCGGCCCTATGGCCAGCCAGGCTTTATTGCAACTGCTAAACGAAACCTTGTGGCCAGAGCTGGATTATTTAATTGTTGATATGCCACCGGGCACCGGGGATATTCAGCTGACTATGGCGCAAAAGCTGCCGGTAACCGGTGCTGTGGTGGTAACCACGCCGCAGGATGTGGCGCTGTCGGATGCAGAAAAAGCCATCAGTATGTTTCGCCAGGTGAATATTCCGCTGCTGGGCCTGATTGAAAATATGAGTTTTTACCAGTGCAGCCACTGTGGCAGCACGGATGATATTTTCGGCACGGCAGGCGGTATCTTATTAGCAGAGCGTTATCAGGTGCCAGTGCTGGGCCAGTTGCCGCTGCAAAAACAGATCCGCGAGCAGGCCGATGCCGGGGTGCCGATAGTGCTAAAACAGCAGCCAGTGGCGCAAATTTACCGTACAATCGGCCGGCAACTAATGCTGGCATTGCATTGGCACGCTACTGCGCAAGCGGCTGGCCAACCTGAAATAATAATAACGGACGATTAAAATGAGACTGTGTGACCGCGATATAGAGCGCTATTTAGCCGAAGGCAAAATCACTATTACCCCACAGCCAGACGCCGACATGATAAGCGGCGTCAGTGTTGATATTCGTTTGGGCAATAAATTTCGCGTCTTTGTTGCGCATACGGCAGCTTATATTGATTTAAGCGGCCCGCGTGGCGAAGTGGATAAAGCTTTAAACAGCGTAATGAGCGACGAAATTTATATTGCTGATGGTGATAAGTTTATTCTGCACCCCGGTGAGCTGGCTCTGGCGATGACGCTGGAATCGGTCACCTTGCCGGATGATATCGTGGGCTGGCTGGACGGGCGCTCGTCGTTGGCGCGTTTGGGCCTGATGGTGCATGTTACGGCGCATCGTATTGATCCGGGTTGGTCTGGTAATATCGTGCTGGAGTTTTACAACAGCGGCAAGCTGCCGTTGGCGCTTCGGCCACAGATGAAAATTGGTGCGCTGAATTTCGAACTGATGACAGGCCCGGCTGAGCGGCCTTATAACAAGCGGCTGGATGCCAAATATCAGCAGCAAACCGGCGCAGTAGCCAGCCGCATTGGCCATGACGATAAAAGCTGAATATTGGCTGCTACAAAGTAAAAAGCCCACGCAAAGCGTGGGCCAAAAGCTATAAAGCAAAAATGAAGCCGGATGATTATGCAGTAAAGCTGCATAGCTTGGCAATATCGGCGGGTTAAAATTCCGCATCAGGCTATTTGGTAATATTAAGCTACTTGGTAAATAGTGCAGCGCTGCATTATGCTAAATTGACTTTTTTGTCTCAGGGAGTGACGGCCGTGACTAACAATACTACACCACATAAATGGCGTTTTTTCCGCTCTGGCGGCTTTGATCAGGTGGCGCTGGAAACTGCAGCCGACTTACAACACTTGAGCGAGCTTGATCCTAAACTCTGGACAGTGCTGAGCTGCCCAACCTCTGGCCTTGAAATTGACAGCCGTACTCTGACATTACTGGATCTCGACGGTGACGGCCAGATACGGGTGCCGGAAATACAGGCTGCAGTAAGCTGGAGTTGTCAGCGTCTCACTGATGCGGAGCTGATGTTTCAAGCGCCGGGTGTACCATTAGATGCAATTTCTGACGCTGATGAAATTGGTGCTGCCATTAAACTGGCAGCTTTACGGGTGCTGGAATATACCGGTAAAACGGCCGATGACAGTTTGCAGGTTGACGATTTTGCCGATAAATCCCGTTTATTTTCGCCGGATCATTGCAATGGTGACGGCGTTGTTATGGCCGAGCTTACTGCTGACGAAGACGTAAAGCAGTTGATCAACGACATTGTCAGCATGTTAGGTGGCGTGGCAGACCGTAGTGGCGGCATGGGCACTGACGCGCAGATGTTAAGCAGTTTTGTGGCACAGGCGCAGGCAATCGTCGACTGGCATACTGCCGGCGCGGCCGAGTCGGACGATTTGCATCCGCTTGGTAGCGACACCGCCGCGGCCGTTGCGGTATTTGATAGTGTGCAGGCAAAAGTAGATGACTTTTTTGTCCGTTGTCAGTTAGCCGCGTTTGACAGCCGTGCAGCCCAGGCATTAAACCCCGAGGCCACAGTATACGCCGTGCTGGCAAACCGGGCGATAGGCCAGGGCGACGATGACATCGCTGCTTTACCGCTGGCAGAGGTAGGCGCAGGTTTGGCATTGCCATTAGGGCAGGGTATTAACCCGGCGTGGGCAGAGAAAGTTCAGCAGTTATGTCAGGTTGTTATTAAGCCTTTACTGGGTAACATTCCGGAGAGTTTAAGTTTTGCCGATTGGTCAGCTATTTCTGCCAAACTGGCAGCATGGCGCGCCTGGCAGGCAACCCGGCCCAACTCAGCATTACATCAGCTTACGCCCGAACGTTTAACTGCCATTGTCAGCACCGATGCCACAGCGCGGCTGGAGCAGCTTATCGCGCTTGATTTGGCTGAAAAAACCTTTGCCGATAATGTCGATGCAGTAGAGCGTCTGGTGCACTATCAGCGCAATCTGGTTACCTTGTTGCGAAATTATGTGTCGTTAAGTGATTTTTATCAGGGCGAAAATAAAGCCATTTTCCAGGCCGGTACCCTGTATCTGGATCAACGCAGTTGTGAGCTGGTGTTGTATGTGGCTGATATGGCCCGCCATGCCAGTATGGCGCCGTTTAGTGGTTGTTATCTGGTGTATTGTACCTGTACACGCCAGGGTGAGGCTGCAGTAAATATTGTTGCTGCGCTTACCGGCGGTGATGTCGACGAGCTGATGGTGCCTGGCCGCAACGGTATATTTTACGACCGCAACGGCCGTGACTGGAAAGCCAGCGTAATAAAAGTTGTGGCGCAACCAGTGAGTATCCGCCAGGCTTTCTGGTCACCCTATAAGCGGGTAGCCGCTTTTATTGAAGGGCAATTGCAAAAGTTTGCCGCTTCGCGCGATAAAGATATTGAAACCCAAACTACCAGTGGCGTTGCTGATGCCGCCGCAGCGCCGGCAGCGACAACATCTGGCTTTGACATCGCTAAATTTGCCGGTATTTTTGCCGCTATTGGCTTGGCATTGGGCGCTTTGGGTACCATGCTCGCGGCTGTGGTTGCCGGTTTGTTTTCGCTGCAGTGGTGGCAGGTGCCGTTAGTGCTGCTTGGCGTTATGCTGCTAATTTCATGCCCTTCTATGTTAATGGCTTTTATGACACTACGGCGGCGTAATCTTGGGCCTTTACTGGACGCTAATGGCTGGGCGGTTAACACCAGAGCAAAAATTAATGTGCCCTTTGGTGCGGCGTTAACCGGTTTGGCTAAATTGCCTAAAGGCGCTAAGCGCTCTTTAAAAGATCCCTACGCCGAGAAAAAACAACCCTGGGGTTTAATACTGCTGGTGCTGCTGGTAATTGCCGCTGCAGTTGGGTATTGGTTGTACTGGTAAGTGCGGTGGCCAGTAATTAAAGATACACAGCAGTAATAACTGACAAACAGGAAAGTGAAGGTGAATTCAGGCAGTATTATTCGGTTATTTTCGCTGGCCGCCATTTGGGGCGCGTCTTTCCTGTTTATGCGTATTGCGGTGCCGGAACTTGGCCCGGCCTGGCTGATGTTTGGCCGGGTGCTGCTGGCGGCGCTGTTTCTGGCTTTGGTTGCCGTAGCGTTTAAACGCAGTTTGCCAATACGCGGCTATGCCGGCCATTTTATGATACTGAGTTTTTTTAATACGGCCTTACCGTTTCTGCTGTTTGCCTATGCGGCACAAACACTAACCGCATCGTTATTGGCGGTGCTGAATGCTACGGCGCCGTTGTGGGGCGCATTAATTGGCTGGCTATTTTTCCGCCAGAGTATGTCATTAAAAATTGCCGGCGGCTTACTGTTAGGGATCTGTGGTGTGACCATACTGGTAGGGTTTGATGCTACAGCAAATGACAACGCTTTACCGGCAATAGCTGCCGCAGCAGGTGCGGCCTGTTGTTATGGTATCGCCACCTGGTATACCCGGCTGGCTAAACCGGTACCGGCTTTTACCAATGCTCATGGCAATATGTGGGGGGCCTGCCTGTGGTTATTACCGTTGCTGTGGTTTATACCTTTGCCGGTGGCTGAACCTGCCAGCCAGAGCTTGTATGCTGTGCTGGCGCTGGGGGTAGTGTGTACCGGTGTGGCCTATATGCTGTATTTTCGTTTGGTGCAGGATTTGGGCGCCACACCTACGCTAACAGTTACCTTTTTAATTCCGGTATTTGGTGTGCTGTGGGGCCACCTGTTTTTAAATGAAACTATCGGCTGGCATACGCTGGCCGGTGCTGCCATTGTTATTACCGGCACCATGCTGGTAACCGGTTTTAGCCTGAATTCATTACGCGCTGTAACAGCGCCTGTTAAGGAGTAAATATGAAACTATATGGTTCACAAACCTCACCTTATGTGCGGCGCATTCGCTTATTGCTGGCTACTACCGCGCATGAATTTATTAACCTGAATATTTTTGCCGGTGAAGGGCGCCAAACACTGGCAGCCATTAACCCGGCCCTGCGTATTCCGATGCTGGACGATGCTGGCCAGGTTATTTTTGATTCAGGCGTGATCTACCGTTATCTGGCAGCCAAGCTGGGTATAGCGCCGCTTAGCTGGTATCAGGAAAACCAGCTAACGGTGATTAATGCAGTAAGTGATTCTTTAGTTATGCTGCTGCAATGCAGCCGCAGCGGTTTTGACACCAATGACGATAAGCTGTTTTTTAATTTGCAGCGTGAGCGGGTAGCCACCTCTTTGTATGTGCTGGAACAGCAGGCAGCAAATAATGAGTTTGCTAATTGGGATTACGTTGCCATGGCGCTATACAGTCTGGTGGACTGGACCTTGTTCCGTGAACTGCTGGAGTTTGATGACTATCCGGCACTGCTGGCATTTGTGGCGCAAAACAACGCGCAACCGATGATTAAAGACAGCGACCCACGCCTGGGCTAAGCCGGCGCAGGCCTTTATTACTGTGCTGCTTTTAGCAGCACAGGTTCAATTAACACACTTTGCTCTGCATCTGACAGCCAGATCTGGCCTTCGCTGATATTGCACTGCAGGTTCATATTGCGGCTTACCAGTTTTGCCATGGCTTTTACCGATTCTTCGTTAATTTCCAGCACGGCCAGATTGTGATAACGCTCCAGTGCCTGCTGAATGTTTTTCCACCACACCGGCACACTGCGCCCGCCATAGCAAAACAACTGCACCTGTTTTGCCCGTCCGGCGGCTTTACGCAGCCATTTTTCATCGCTTTGGCCAAATTCTACCCACAGGTTAATGTCACCACTGAGGGTTTTGTCCCATAGCTCAGGTTCATCATCCTCTGCACTTAAGCCTTTGGTAAAGGCCAACGTTTCGCTGGCATTGATGGCAAAAGCTAACAGGCGCACCATCATGCGCTCGTCATTTTCTGACGGATGCTGGGCCAGTGTCAGGCTGTGATCCTGATAATAATGCCGGTCCATATCTGCAATTTGCAGCTGAACCTTAAACACGGTGGCTTTTAATGCCATAAGCAAACTCGCTATCATTCCAAAGGCGGCGAGTGTAACGCGAACCGCGGTTTTGCTCAATTTAACCGTTTGCTCAATTTAACTGTTTGATGTGGTTGTATCTGCCGCGGCCGGAAAAACTGCGCTATGCTGTGGCCAATAACCGCTAAACGACTGAGTTAAATCGAAAGTGTCTGAATTTGATATTGATATGGTGCAAAACTTTTTAATTGCTTTGCTGTTGGGGGCTCTGGTTGGCATTGAGCGGGAAAAACATCGCCGTGACGAGCACCCCGGCAGTTTTGGTGGCTTACGCACTTATATTTTATTTGCCCAGGCAGGTGCAGTATCGGCCTGGTTATCGCTGCATCTGCAATCGCCCTGGTTATTTGTTATTACGGTACTGGTGGTGGCGCTGGCAGTACTCACAGCCTACATACTGGAAAATCGCCACAACCCAACGGCGTTGGGGTTAACCAGTGAAATCAGTGCTATTACCGTGTGTTTACTCGGGGGGGCGGTGATGTTTGGTTATGCCGAGCTTGCCGTTATGCTGGGTATACTGACGTCGGCCATTCTTACCTTTAAACGGCCGCTGCATATTATGGTCAGTAAAATCGACAATGAAGATTTATACGCCGGAGTAAAGCTGCTGATTGCCAGTTTTATCGTGCTGCCATTGTTACCCAACGAGCCGATCGATCCCTGGCAGGCACTTAACCCTTACCGGCTCTGGTTACTGGTAATACTGATCTCCTCTATGTCGCTGCTGGGTTATGTTGCCGTACGCTGGCTTGGTGCAGCCCATGGCGCTGTGGTTACCGGTATCAGTGGTGGCCTGGCATCATCTACGGCGGTTACCTTAAGTTTTGCCCGTAGCAGTAAATTTGAGCCCGATCCGTTGGCTGCCGATACCCAGGCCTGCGGGGTATTACTGGCCTGGCTGGTAATGTTTATCCGTGTGCTGGTAACGGTAAGTATTGTGTATAAACCTTTGCTGGCGCATTTGTGGCTGCCGTTTTGTGCTATGGCAACGGCCACCGCTATTATGGCGGCAATATACTACCAGCTTGGCCGCAGGCGTTATCAGGCACCACAACAAAGTACCGTTAAGGTTAGCAACCCGTTTAGCTTGATTGCCGCAATAAAGTTTGGTGCACTGTTTGCGGTTATTTTGCTGCTGGTAAAACTTACCGAGCAATATGCCGCCAGTGAAGGTTTGTATTTGCTGGCTGCTGTGGCCGGTTTAACCGATGTGGATGCCATAACCTTGTCCATGGCAGACTACGCCCGGCGTATACCAGACGGCATAGCACTGGCCGCAGGCGCGGTTACCGTAGCGGCACTGAGTAATACCGTTGTTAAATGTGCCCTGGTATTTATATTGGGGGGCAGGGCGCTGGCAAATAAGTTATTAGCTGCCACGCTGGTAATACTGGCTTTGGGGCTGGCAGTGCTGTTTTTTGTTTAAAGCGAGATTTTTTGTTTAAAGCGATGTTTTCGTTTAAGCGGGGCGACACAGGCCTTCAGGCTGGATTAAGCCTGAGCCTGTTCAGATGGCGCGATAAAATACATTCCGGAGATAATATGATTAAGCGAAATAACGTTGCCGGTGTGGCACTGCTTAGTGTGTTTGCTGCGCCTGTAATGGCGGCAACGGTGCTGACAGATGCCAACCTGGACCAGTTTGAAGCCATGCTGCCCAAGTTGCAGCAGTTAGAGCAAAGGCCGCAGAACAAGCAGTTTAATTTGCAGCAACACTGTGACTGGCCGCGCCACTACCGCGAAATTAGCGCCCAGGAAAAAGACTCAGCTTATCAGACTAAAATTGAGCAACTGGCAAAAGAGCATGGTTTTACGCCGGTGCAATTTGTTGAGTTAAGCGCCAAAGTGACCTGGCCGGTGCTGGACAGCGTGCAACCTATGCTGGAAGTATCACGCCAGGCATTGATGTTTTTACCGGCGGCACAGCGGCAAAAAACGGAAAAATCCATCCAGCAGGGTCAGCAGTATTACCAAACGCTAACCGGCTGTTTAACCGCAGATGATAAAACCGCACTGGCCAAACACCATGACCGTATTATGCAAATGGCCAAACGCCTTGGCGGTGTTGAGCAAATATTGCCACCGGGCATGGCGGTAGAAAATAAACTCTAGCGCTGGTTGATCTACACGTATTTAGGTACAGTAACCCTGTTATCAACACAATAAGTGCTATATCTGGGTTATTGTCGCAGCTTAGTCGTTCCCCCAGTCGCTATTTAGTCGCAACCTAAGGTTTTCAGATGAAATTGAGTCGTTATGTTTTAGCCAGTGTTATCAGTACCGCAATGTTTTCCGGTGCAGCAATGGCCCAAAGTGCTGCACCGCAGGGTTTTTCTTATGGTGTAGGTGTCGGGGTTAATCAGGAAATATATCAGGGCTACAGCAACCGTACTATTCCGTTACCGATCATTGGTTATCAGGGTGACAGGCTGACGGTATATGGGCCTTTTGTCAGCTATAAACTGCTGGATCTGGGTAATATCAGTTTTAGTGCCAAGCTGGCACCAAGGTTTGCCGGTTTTGATCAATCTGACAGTGCAGTGTTTAGCGGCATGGCCAAACGTAAAGATTCAATTGACGGCGGTATTGGCATGCAGTTGCGTCAGGACAACTGGAAGTTTGAAGCCCAAACCGTATTTGATTTGTTAGGCAACTCTAACGGCCAGGAATCAAAGGTATCAGTGGGTTATAGCTACCGTGCCGGGCCAGTGAACATTGAGCCGGCATTTGGCGTCAGCTATTCCGACAGCAAACTGGTAGATTACTACTACGGTGTGCGCCCGGATGAAGCTACAGCACAGCGCCCGGCTTATAAAGCCAGTGGTGCCGTTAATTATAATGCCGGTGTTTCTGTTACTACGGCGCTGTTTTTTGGTGGTATGACAAGGCTTGGTGTAGAACATCACTGGTATGGCAGCAGCATCAGTGACAGCCCGTTAACGGATCGTGATACCGGGCTGTCGGCGTTTTTGTCCTGGTCGCGGCTGTTTTAACTTAATCTGTTAAGGCCTGCACTAACTGGTGTATGGCCTTAAGTTGCATCCCTTCTTTGGTGGCATAATCTGCTCCGGTATAACCCCACCAATCCCAACACGCGTTAGGGTTAAACGGGTTTATGTTGCTGGCAGTAGTTTGCGGGTATAACACCACAATATTATTGCTGTCGGCATAATTATTCAGCCCGTTGCCGCTTACATAGGCCTGGCCTACGCTGGCGGCATTTTGCTTACAGCCATGAAAACTAACATGTAACCGGCAACTTTCACCGCTGGCACAGCTTTGTGGTACGTACAAATAACCGGTTTCAGCTAAGGTGCCTTTGGCGGCTGCGGCCAGCTGATGCTGGTTAAATGGTATTAACTGGCCACTGCCAGTGGCTGTTTTAGCTTTAACGCTGCCCAGCAAGTGCTTAAGCAGCTCGCCTGCGGCATCATAATTACAGCTGGCCAGAAAGGGCGCCTCAGATACATCGCAACTACCCAAAGCGATATTGTCTGTTGGAAAAGTATGGCCAAAAGCTTTATCCGTTATCAGTGCAATATTGCCGGCATCCACCCATTGCTGGTACTGCTGGTTAAGCACTGCGGCCAGGCCCGGGTATACTGTGGTGTCTTTACTGCCGTGAAAAATCCATACTTTGTCATCTTTAAGTGCGGTAACCGGCGCCAGCTTGCCAGCGGTGCGCTGTGCGGTTAAATATTGGTTTATTGCACTCATGTCTGGCGAGCTGCTGGCTTTATTAAAGCAATGTTCCAGTGCCAGGCCTAAACTGTTTTGCGCACAATACACCGGGCCACCGGCCAACATAGCCACGCCGCTAACCTGCTCGGCAAATGCCAGATGATATTGCCCGGCCATATAAGCGCCACTGGATAAACCCGATAAGGTGATCTGCTCTGCCAGCTGCAGTTTGGGCAATGCCTGCTGTGCTGCCAGCGGTAAGGCAACAGCAGATAACAGAGTAAAACTAATCAACTTAAATGTGCGCATAAAGGCTCCGGCCATGACGGGTAATTTACTACTGAATTTTGCATAAAAGCGCCCCGGCAACAATAAGGCTTTAGTACAGCACTAAAGCCAAAGTAAAAGAAAAGTAAAGCTAAAGCCTTATTGCCAAACTTGGAGTTAATGCAGGTTTATTACCTTAGCTACGCCACGCGAACGTGGATCGGCAGCTGCCGTTACTTTGCCGTCAAGTACCTGAATTGCCTGAATGTCGCCAAGGTTCCAGCCCTGGGTAACCAGCTGATAGCCTTTGGCTTTTAGCTCTTCCTGCACGGCTGTACTAAGGGGGGCGTAAGGCTCCATGGTGATCTGATCTTTGGGCAGTAACTGATGATGAAAACGCGGCGCAGCCACAGCGTCACTCAGCGGCAGCTGGTAGTCATACAAATTAGTCATCACCTGAAAAATCGAGGTGAAAATGGTTGAGCCACCCGGCGTGCCGATCACCAGCTCGACTTTGCCATCTTTTAACAGCAAGCTGGGTGTCATCGACGACAACATCCGTTTCCCCGATGCTATGGCATTGGCGTCACTGCCTACTACGCCAAAAGCATTCGGTACCCCTGCTTTGGCAGAAAAGTCGTCCATTTCGTTATTTAGTAAAAAACCGGCACCTTCTACTACCACGCCGCTGCCAAAATCCAGGTTCAGGGTATAGGTGTTCGACACGGCATTACCATCTTTATCCAGCACAGAAAAGTGCGTGGTATGGTAGCCTTCCAGCCCCGGTTTTACTGCCGCAGTGGCAGATATCGCTGCAGGGTTTATTTCAGCGGCACGTTTATCTAAGTAAGCGCTGTTGAGTAACTGTTGCTGCGGTACTGTGGTGAAATCAGGATCGCCCAGATAATCGGCGCGATCAGCAAATACCCGTTTTTCTATTTCAGCAATTAAATGCACATACTGGCTGCTGTTAAGGGCAACTTTATTAAAGTCTGCGCTGCGCCGTTGCTTTAACGCCAGTAACTGGCTAAGCGCAATACCGCCAGAGCTTGGTGGTGCAGCAGTTACCAGCTGGTAATCGCGCCAGGGGGTAATAACCGGCTCGCGCCAGCCGGCTTTATATGTGGCCAGATCGTCCAAGGTGATCAGGCCACCACCGCGTTGCATTTGCGCTACCAGCAACTTGGCTGTTTCGCCCTGATAAAAGTCGGCCGGGCCATGTTCAGCAATACGTTTAAGGGTGCTGGCAAGCTCGCTCTGGATAAAGTTTTCGTTGGGCTGCATAGCGGCAAAATAGCGGGCAAAATTGGTTTTGCCTTCCAGCTGGCTAAGTAAGTCCGCGCGATACTGGTACTGGTTTTCTGCTACGGTAAAACCGCTTTGGGCATAGTAAATAGCCGGTTGCAGCAAATCTGCCCAGGGCAGGCTGCCAAAACGCTGGTGGGCCTGCCATAACCCCATCACGGTGCCTGGCACGCCACTGGCTTTATGGCCAATTAAACTTAAGTTTTCAATAACCTGTTTTTCTTCATCCAGATACATATCCCGATGTGCAGCAGCAGGCGCTGTTTCACGGTAATCGAGAAAGTAAGCTTTACCGTCAACCCACAGTGTCATAAAACCACCGCCGCCAATATTACCCGCCTCGGGGTAAGTCACGGCCAGGGTAAAGGCGGTAGCTACTGCAGCATCAACCGCATTGCCACCTTTTTTTAATATTTGTTCTGCTACTAAAGCGCCATACTGATCCGGCGAAGCCACGGCAGCCTGGCCTTTAAGGCAAGCCTGCGCCGCTGGTGAAAGTACAGCCAGGCTGAACAACAAGTAAAAGCTAACGCGATACAAAAACTGCATAACAAACCACTCCGGTGAGAACCAGTTATCAGTTCTAACGTGGTTATTTATTAAATACAAGATGTGACAGCTTATAAAGCTCAGGCTATGCTGATAAAGTAAAAAAAGCTTTGACTCTGGCAGCTAAATTAGCTGCTAAATCAGGAACATCGAAGTAGATAAAAAAGGATACATCATGGGATTTTGGAAAACCGTAGGCGGGCGTTTGTTAAGCATTCCTTTACTGGCATTGCTTGGTTTTGTGGTACTGGGTGCAGTTGCCTTAAATGCATTGCAGCACAGCCTGACAGAAGGCAGACAAAACAGGGTAGTAGCAGTAATTGACAGTGCCCTTAGCCTGGTAAAGCATTATCAGGCACTGGAGCAAAGCGGTAGCCTGAGTAAAGAGCAGGCGCAGCAACAAGCCATGGCTGCCATTAAGGCCATACGTTACGATGGTACTGAATATATCTGGATTAACGACACCGGCCGGCCCATTCCCAAAATGATTATGCACCCGACAGTGCCGACGTTAGATGGCACTGTATTGGACAGGCCAAACTTTAACCATGCCACCTTAATGCGCAACCGCGATGGCAGCCAGCAGCAAAGCTTAAATAATGCCAATCTGTTTGTCAGCTTTGTTGACGTAATAGGGCGCTATGGTAATGGTTTTGTCGAGTATCAGTGGCCTAAGCCAATCAAAGGCGGCGGGGTAACTGAAGAGCGCTATACCAAGCTGTCTTATGTGGCCAAAGATGATAACTGGGGTTGGGTGCTGGGCTCTGGTATTTATATCGATGATGTAAAAGCGGCATTCTGGGCTGTTGCGCTGCAAATCGGCGTAGTGGTGCTTATTGTTATTTTATTAACGGCGGGCGTATCGTTGTTTATCCGCAGTTGGTTACTGCGCTCACTCGGCGGTGAAGTCGCCGACACCAAGCTTCTGGTACAGCAGGTTGCCGCAGGCGATTTCTCGGTACAGTTTGCTCTGCGAAGTGGTGACAACGAAAGCCTGCTGGCTGCGCTTAGCATTTTGGTTAATCAGCTGCGCACTATTATCAGCCAGCAAATATCGATGGCCGAACAACTGGCGATGCAATCTGAAGCGTTAGACGACAGCAGCCAGCAAACGCAGCAGATTTTGCAAAATGTTATGGATCAAACCGCGCAGGTTGCTACTGCGGTAAACGAAATGACTGCCACTTGTGAAGATATGGCCCGCAGCGCCACCACCGCCGCCAAAGCCGCCCGTGATGCCGACACCGAAACGCAAAACGGGGTAACCTCAGTTGGCCAAACCATTACCGCTATTGATGCGTTAAAGCTGAAGTTAGAACAGGTATCTGAGGTTATTGCGCAGTTATCCAAGCGCGGAGAGGAGGTTGGGGCGGTAACCGATGTTATCGGCGCCATTGCCGAACAAACTAACTTACTGGCACTCAACGCCGCAATAGAAGCCGCCCGCGCCGGTGAAATGGGCCGCGGCTTTGCTGTGGTAGCTGACGAAGTACGCACCCTGGCCAGCCGCTCGCAAGCCTCTACGCAGGATATCAACAAGCGTATTCAGGGTATTCAGCAGGATTCAGCCAACGCCGTGCAATCTATGGCGCAAAGCAAAGCTGAAACCGAGCAAACAATAGTCTGTTCGCAGCAGGCCAATGAGGCGCTAAAACGCATTAATACTGCGGTATCCAGCATTACCGACGTTAACGACCAACTGGCCAGCGCCACCGAAGAACTGGCCGTGGTGTCGGGCACCATCAATGAAAATATGGAGAATATCGCCACAGCAGTGGAAAGCACCACAGCAAAATCGACCGAGCTATCCGTAGCCAGCCAGCAACTGCGGAAAATGGCCAGCGATATGAAAAAATCGCTAAGTGGTTTTAAATTGTAAGCATAGGAATGACACCCCTGACGTAGCACTGTCACGGGGTGTCAGGTGCCGCAGATGCAAATCTACAGATTCAAATTAGTTATTTATAAACTTCAGTTAATAGGTTTGTGCTGTCCGCCGCTGTTGTGATGTTTACATTGGCTAGTATTTTTTTCTGAGCGTTTTCAGCATCTTTCTGCCAGGATTTTTCGCTGGCATTATCAACCCGGTGTTTAAAAGCAATTGTCAGGTAAAACTTGCTGCTAAGCGGCAGGCAGTAAAAATCGGTCCGGGTTGGGTGCCTATCGTATTTTTCCTGATAGAACACCCACTCAAAACCTTGCAGGGTGATTAGCTTTGCCGGCTGCAGCGGCGGATAGCCAAAATTATTTATCCGGCCTTGCAGTTCGTCGCGGTAGCGCTCTTCAGTAAATGGCGAACCTCTGGATGCGCGAAGCTCTGCATATTCTTTCAGTTCTGACTCAATTTCGGTATTACGGCCAAGGCCGTATTCGCCCTCCGCGCCAACTGCAGCAGAGTTGTAATGCTGATCATGCTCGTTAATAACATGTTTTGCTAGCGCTTGGCGGTCGAGCGCATCAATAGCCTCTGGTACTTTCTTTAACCAGATATTTAACCACAGCCAACCGTACTCACCGCCATCAAAACGCAGCAGGGGCGCTAAGTAGCACCAACCCTCAGTATGTATTGGGACATATTTATGTTGATCTTTCTGCTGCTGGTGTTGCTCAAACCAACTAACAGAGCGAAACGGATAATTGACCTGCTTTGGCGGCTCGTCAGAGGCAATATTGGAGTAGGGCAGCGTAAGCTGAACAGAATACTCTTCCAGCAAAAAGCTAAGCTTTTGCAGGCGGTTGAAATCAGGCCCGCCAGCGAACCCCTGCCACCAGTTTTTTAGAGGCTGCATTAACTTACCTTTCCTGCATGTTTATTAATGTATTTTTGTACCTGATCAGCCTTTTTGTGCTGACCAAACATTAACAGCTGTTGTTTGTATGTCTCTATGCCAAGGTATGGCAACGTATGTGGGCTAACACCAGGTTCGGAGTCTTTACCAAATACCAGACCACAGAATTTAATGCTACGGCATAAGCTGCTGGCTGACAAATCGTTGCCACCGGCTAAGTTTGGCACTACGTCAAACGGGTTGTTTCTTACAGCGACGATCTGAATGCCAAGACCATTGGCAATCTGTGTTAGTTTACTAACATTTGCGCCACTGCCATGAATTGTTAACTGTTGGCGGTTTAATTGACCACCGTAATGCCTGCGATAATGCAACAAGGCGGCATTAAACACTATTGCCCCCTGGCTGTGTACTACCCATTTTACGCTCTTGCCCTGCTGTTGTACCTGAGCAAGTACGGCGGCTAAATGCTGGGCGTTATGTGATTTTGTGCGACTGGCTTTGTCGAATACGCACTCAACCAAATCCAGCTTCCAGCCGTCACTTGGGTTATGAAAAAGGGTATAAGCGGCGATGCCGTCGCTCTGATAGGCAGCATGAGCATGCGCTCCCATTAACCAGGCAGCTTTTCGCTGATCGTTCTGCATACCGTTCACGGCGGCATGGTCGGTATTTACCTGGTGTACAGGTCTTCCCTCATCCCAGGCATCTTGCAAATTATTAATATCGCTTTGCGAGGCAGGGCCGGTGTAGTTATTTGGGTTTTTACGCTTAACCTGATAAAGCATTGTGCGCTCTGCCGCCGCATTGCCTGCTTTCGCGCCTTGCAGTGATTGGTCAAACAGTATGTCATCAATCACAACCTGACCATTGGCCGCCGTGCGGTATTCAATTAAATAATGGTAACTACGAAATGGATACCGGGTGCGGTAGATACGCCGGAACGGGTTTAAACTGTGCTTGGTAGAGTAGGTTGTGCTTGGGTAGCGGGTAACGTATTCAATCTCTTTCATGACCTGCTGCTGGTCATAATCGTTCAGGCTGGCCAGCATTAACAGTGCCTGATGAGTCAGCTGCCACTTGTTGACAAAATATTGAGCGGGTAACCGAATACCGTGTTCCTGCGCCAGGTTTTTATCTAAACCGGTGTAATTAAAAGCCTGTGTTTTTCCAGTATGTATCCAGCTCATTTCTAACCTCCCTGTATCTATTTAACTTGCGCAGCATACATAATTTCTTTTTGTAACTCAATATTCACAAATTAATTTCATTTAAAGCTGTGCATACTGAACTTCACTTACCCGGCTATCAGCATTATTCAACAGCGTAACTAAGTAGCAACTAAGAGCTACTTTTTCAGTGATTGCGTCACCGGCAATAATCCAATAAAGTCGGTACACATAGCTGAGGGCAGTTAGAGATTATTGTGTAATGGCTGCCGAACATGCCGCTGGTGCCTTTGTGGTAATGTCTGGGCAATTCACCGACGATGCTCAGGCATTCGCAGATGGAAAAAATATCGAGTTGATAAACGGCCGGTTATGGGTTGGTGCCATAGAAGGCAGAATTTCATATGCTCCCCAACCGGTAATATCATCAGTGCCATCAGCAATAAGCTGTCTAATATGTAACAGTGATATGGAGCTTAGAGCAGCAAGAAAGGAGGCCAAATGCAGCCAACCAGTTTTATGGCTGCTCACGATATTCTGGGTGTAAGGGAACAAAAGCGTTTTAACGCATAATGGTCATAATGTTAGAAAATTGGGCTTAATAACCAGAATACTAAACTTGTGGTTAAGGCCGACAAACCGGCTTTAGATGTTAGTTGCAGAAACAACAAAGCCCCGCATAAGCGGGGCTTTGTGTTGAGGAATTTAATGGTCGGTACGAGAGGATTCGAACCTCCGACCCCTTCACCCCCAGCGAAGTGCGCTACCAAGCTGCGCTACGTACCGACGTAGCGCGTATCATAATGATTCCCCGCCAGAATGCAATGCTGTATCGCCTGACTGCAGCAATTTTAGCCAGTTTAACAACAACCTGCCGGGCGATTAAGTAAGCATTCAGTCTTTACTGCTATTAGTTAGGTTGCACTAATGGAGGGCAAATTTAATGAAACAGACAATACTGACAAGTGCAGTACTGGCATCGTTGTCGTTACTGGCCGCTTGTGGTGGTAGTTCTTCTGATGAACTACAACCACAGATGGCCCGCTTTAGTTTGGCAATAAGCGATGCACCGGTAAATGAGGCTAAAGTCGTTATGCTGTGTTTTAGCGAAATTGAGTTAACCGGCAATGGCGTGGGCAATCAGAGTTTTACCGTGGGCGATGATGACGCAGCGGCAGAGGCGAATGATGAGTGCCGTGATGCTCAGGGCACTATTATCCCTAATACCCGCGGGGTAGATTTACTGCTGCTGGATGGGGCTAAGTCTGAGGCGCTGCTAACCGATGCAGAGATTGAGGCTGGCAATTATGGCCAACTGCGGCTGGAAATTGCCCCCGGCAGTTATGTAGAGCTGGAAGATGGCATGCGTGAGCCGTTACAGGTGCCGTCAAATGAATTAAAGCTGGGTAGTTTAACGCTGGCAGAGGGCAGCAGTTTTAGTTATACGCTGGAGTTTGATTTACGTAAGGCGCTAATTAACCCCCCTGGGCAAAATGCTTACTTAATGAAACCAACAGGCTTGCGCCTGGTTAATAACACTGAGGTTGGCCATTTAACCGGCCAGGTAGCAGAGGGGGTGCTGATCAATAATAATTGCACTGTGGCCCCCGCAGATGCCTCTGTGCCTGTTGCAGCGGTGTATTTGTATCAGGGCGCAGATCGGCCGCTGGATCAGTTAGCCGATAACGGCGGCGATAATACGTATCAGCCTTATGCCAGTACCAATGTGTACTTTGATGGTGTAAGTGAATACCACTACAGTATTGGCTTTATTCAGGCTGATAATTACACCGTAGCGCTAAGCTGTGATGTAGACGACAACCCAGAAGCAGCCGACGATATCAGCTTTTTGCAGGCGAAAAATGTGGTGGTAAGCCCTACAGCCACACCGGTTGAAGTGGACTTTATGGATTAAACAGCCCATCAGCTTATTGAATGGCCGCTATTATTGCGGCCAGCTATCAACTTTTACGCTTTCTTGTTAGCATAGCCGTCTTTACGTCTTCAGGTGTGTCGCTGTGCTGTGGATCCCTTTTACCTTGCTGGCTGCATTTATGCAGGCCTGGCGCAATGCGTTTCAAAAACAACTAAGCAAAGACGTTAGCGTAGCCGGTGTTACGCTGGCACGTTTTATCTGGGCTTCGCCTTTAGCGGCGCTTTATTTATACCTGTTATATCAGTGGCAGCCGGTGGCTGTGCCGGTATTTAATGGCCATTTTGCCGGTTTTATTGTTGCGGCCTCTTTGGCACAAATACTGGCTACGGCCCTGATGGTAAAACTGTTTAAGTTAAGAAACTACGCTATAGGTGCCGGCCTGGCAAAAAGTGAAGCCGTGTTGGCTGCGGTGCTGGGCGTAGTGTTTTTTAGCGAGTCGTTAACTGTACTGGGCTGGTTTGGTGTGGCTTTAGGCGGTTGTGCGGTGTTTTTACTCAGTGGCGCCAGTTTACGCCAGTTATCTGTGCCGGTGTTGTTACTAGGCCTTGGCAGCGGTTTAGCGTTTGCGCTGACATCCTTGTGGGTACGTCAGGCCAGTTTGGTGCTGGGCTTGCCATTTCCCTATGGCGCTGCCTGGGTATTGCTGCTGGTTATTATGCTGCAAACGCTGTTGTTGTTGCTGTGGTTAACGGTAAAAGACCGGCCCACGTTAACGGCTTTATGGCAGCGGCCCAAACTTACCTTACTGATCAGCCTGTGCAGTTGCGTTGGCTCCGTAGGTTGGTTTACCGCCATGAGCCTGGAATCGGTTGCACTGGTAAAAACCCTGGGGCAGGTTGAAGTGCTGTTTATGCTGCTGATTTCTGCTTTTGTATTCAAAGAAAAACTGCAAAAAGCCGATCATTGGGGCCTGGCATTGATTGTACTGGCAGCTATTGCGGTAATGTGGGCCTGAGGCAAACTGCCTCAGGCTGTTGCTTTTATTAAGGCTGGGTTAGCGCCCATTGCGTTAGCAGTTGTACGCCATAACCGGTTGCCCCTTCAGGGGTAATACCGCTGCTGCTGTTGGCCAGGGCATTACCGGCAATATCAATATGCGCAAAGGGCGTGCTGCCGACAAACTGCTGTAAAAACAGCGCTGCGGTTGACGCGCCGGCACTGCGGCCGCCATTACGCAGATCGGCAATACGGCTTTTCAGCTCTGGTAGCATGTCGTCGCTAAGCGGCAGGCGCCATAGTTTCTCGTTTACCTGCTCGCCGGCCTGCTGTAATTGCGCCACCAGATTATCATTTTTGCTAAATACACCGGCATAGTAGGCGCCAAGCGCTGTAACTTTAGCACCGGTCAGGGTAGCAATATCTACCATAGCGCGTGGCTTGTAGTGTTTTTCGGCGTACCAGAGCGCATCGGCCATTACCATGCGGCCTTCGGCATCGGTGTTAATCACTTCAACGCTAATGCCAGCCGCTGTATTAACCACATCACCGGGCAGGTAGGCGTGGTCAGAAATCATATTTTCTGCCAGTGCCATAACGGCCACCACATTTACCGGTGCTTTTTGCTCGGCTAAAGCGGCAATAGTACCCAGGGCCGCTGCGGCACCGGCCATATCGCTGGTCATACGGATAATAGAATCTGCCTGGGTTTTCAGGTTATAACCGCCGGTGTCAAAGGTAATGCCTTTACCGATAATTGCCAGCGGGGCCTGCTGGCTGCCTTGCCAGTGGGCAATAACCAACCTTGGTGGTCGGGCACTGCCGCGGCCAACGGCTAAAATGGCGCCCATATTGTTTTTTTGCAGCGCGTTTTCATCGAAAATGGTAACTTTTACCCCCAGTTTTTTCAGCTCATTGGCTTTGTCAGCAAAATTAGCCGGTGACAACCCCATAGCCGGCTCGTTAGTGAGATCCCGCGCCAGCGTTACACCATTGGCAATGGCACTTAACTGGGCGTGGCGGCGCTGTGCCTCGCTGGCATTGGCAACCACAAAATTCAGTTGCTGGCCTTGGGTATCCGCTTTGCCATCTGCAGCCTTAGCTTTGTAGCGCGTAAAGGTATAAGCGCTTAAGGTAGCGCCGAACGCCAGCTGTGCTGCCAGCTCGGTGTCGGCCAGGCTGCTGTTAATCTGGCTGGCATCAATAACGATATTTTTTCCGGCTGATTTAGCCAGCAAGCGGGCAAGATCCGCGCCAGCGTTGGCCGCATTGCTTGTAGTGTGCTCTGCAACGTTACCAACACCGAACACTATGACACGTTTGTAGGTGTTATAGGGCGCGGCCGGGCTTAGCCACTGCAGGCTCTGGCCGGATTTACCGCTGAAATTTTCGCTGCTGGCCAGTTGCTTCAGGGGCTCCTGTTGCAATGGTGTATTACTGGCGCCAAGTATAATTAATGTATCGGCATCGGTATTGGCCTGCTCGGTAAAGCGGATATCAAAGGCGGTAGCGTAAGTGGTAAAGCTTAGCAGCATCAGGGCTGCGGTAATTATGCGGTGCATGTGTTAAGTCCTTGTGTGGTTTCCGGTATTGTCTGCAGCAAATTCAGCGGATGCAACTACAATGCGATAGGCCGTTCGCAGCATGTTATAAAACAATTGGTTGTCGGTACTGGTGAATTTTGATTAACTCAGTAAAATAGTTCGCTCTTTGAGCCTCATATGTAGTGATCCCAGTGCCAGACCAAGATTTATATGCCGATATCCGGCCGTACAATGATGATGAAGTCGCGCCGGCAATAGCCCGTTTAATTGCCGACGACGAGTTTATTCAGGCTATTTTGCATTACCGTTTTCCACATTTATCCGGCCCGTTTGGCTGGCTGCTGTCGCCTATGGTGAAATTTGCCCTAAAACGGCGCTGGGCCAAATTAAACAGTGTGCATGCAGTGCAAAAGCAGGTTGCCAGTTTTATGGACCGGATGATAGACAACACCACCAATAAAATTACCGTGTCGGGCCTGGAAAACCTGACACCCAGCCAGGCTTACCTGTTTGTGTCTAATCACCGGGATATTGCCATGGATCCGGCATTGGTAAACTGGTGTTTGCATCATAACGGCTTTGATACAGTGCGCATTGCTATTGGCGACAACCTGCTGCGCAAAGCCTGTGCTACCGAGCTGATGAAGCTGAATAAAAGTTTTATTGTTAAGCGCGGTGCCAAAGGCCCACGCGAGATGCTGAAAAACTTCTCGCAGTTGTCGGCCTATATTAAGCATTCGCTGCAACAGCAGCAGTCGGTATGGATTGCACAAAAAGAAGGCCGTGCCAAAGACGGTAATGATGAAACCGATCCGGCTATTCTGAAAATGTTTTATATGGAAGGCAAAAAACGCGGCGAAGACTTTGCCACTTATATGGCCGGTTTAAACATTGTGCCAGTGTGCTTATCCTATGAATATGACCCCTGTGATATCAATAAAATTAACGAGTTGTGGCAAAAGCACACCGAGGGCTCCTACCAAAAAGGCGAGTTTGAAGATATCGACAGCATTATTAAAGGCATAGTCGGTTATAAAGGCAGGGTGCATGTGGCTTTTGGCAAACCCTTAACTACTGTGCCAGCAGAGCCGGAGCAACTGGCTGCTGTAATTGACCAGCAGATCTGGCAACAGTACCGGTTGTTTCCGGTAAATTATCTGGCAGCAGGCCAGCAACACGTTTCTGTAGATGAGGCTGTTGTAGAGCTGTGGCAACAGCGTTTACAAACCTTGCCCACAGGCGCTGCCCCTATGCTAAGTGCACTTTATGCCGCGCCGCTGATTAAGCAACAACTACAACTGCAGACGGAACGCAGCGTTTGAGCTATCTGGTTGGCGTAACCCTGTTATGGGCGTTTTCTTTTAGCCTGATTGGGGTATATCTGGCCGGACAGGTCGATGCTTACTTTGCTGTTTTGCTGAGGGTGGTACTGGCCTTGCTGGTGTTTATACCCTTTATGCGCCGGTTACCCTGGCAACTGGCCTGCAAATTGTCAGCCCTGGGGGCTGTGCAGCTTGGGCTAATGTATTTGTTTTATTATCAGTCATTTATATTGCTAACGGTGCCGGAAGTATTAATTTTTACTATTTTTACGCCGGTATACATCACCTTACTTTACGATGCGCTGCAGCGCCGGTTTCAGTATCGCTTTTTACTGGCGGCGTTACTGGCCGTTATTGCAGCAGCACTAATGCGTTATAAAGGCTTAACTGAGGATTATTGGCTGGGTTTTGCCGTGGTGCAGGGCGCTAACCTGTGTTTTGCCATCGGCCAGGTTGGTTATAAAGTGCTGCTGGCCAGGCAGCCGGTTAAGTTGGTACAGTATCAGGTGTTTGGCTGGTTTTATCTGGGGGCGCTTGCGGTAGTGCTGCCGGCCTGGTTGTTGCTGGGCTCGGCGCAGTATCCACAGCACAACAGCCAATGGGCAGTGTTGCTATGGCTTGGTTTGGTGGCATCCGGTGGTGGTTACTACTGGTGGAATAAAGGCGCTACCCTGGTCAGCAGCGGTATGCTGGCTGTAATGAATAATATGCTGATCCCCGCCGGTTTACTGGTAAATATTTTGCTGTGGAACCGCAATGAAAATTTACTGACTCTGGCGGCAGGCTCGGTGTTATTAGTACTATCCTGTATGTTGTGTAAGCCTGTACGCAGCGCAGTTAAACCCGGAGGGGCAAGTGGCCAGACAAATTAGCTATACCTTTAACAAGCAGCGCAAAGTGATTAATTTCAGTTATGACAAACACCATGATATGTACGAAGCCGTCGCCGCTGCTGAGGGCATAGATTTAACCCGCTTTTTGGCGATGGAGCAGCAAGTGGCAATGACCGCCAAGCGTGGCGCAGCAGTAAAAAACTACCGCCAACAAGAGTTTGCCCGTATGGGGTTTGCTGATATCGCTTTTGTCAGAGAAGAGCAATAGGACGTACTAGCCTTGCGAATATGATAAATAGGGCGCCTGTATCTGGCGCTTATTTTGTTATATTAAATTACAGGCAATAAAAAAGGACACCGCGGTGTCCTTTTTTTAGCAAGTGCTTAAATTACAGAACTGTAACGTTAGCAGCTTGTGGGCCTTTTTGGCCTTGTTCGATTTCGAAAGCTACGCGTTGGCCTTCGTTTAAGGTTTTGTAACCTTCAGTTTGGATAGCACGGAAGTGAACGAATGCGTCAGCGCCGCCGTTATCCTGAGTAATGAAACCGAAACCTTTATCAGCGTTGAACCACTTTACTACACCAGTTACTTTAGCCATGAATGACTCCTAAAAATTTTAATAAAACTAATTGACGCTTAATTGCGCTTTTAGCCTGACTGTTACCTTACTTATGCGGCCAAACGTGCGTGAATCTTCAGGACATGACTTACAATGAAGCTGTGTAGCGAAGTTTTCATAAACATTTTGTTACATAGGTCTGCTTTACAGGCCGGGAATCACTATAACAGGTCTGGAACGAATGTATATAGCAAAATGCAAATAAACCGTTGTCTGGTAATAAAAAAGCGTAAAAAAATAAAAAAGGCCGCAAAAGCGGCCTTAATCGAAGTTGATTATTTATTGAGCATTAAGCATTTAATGCAATTTTAGGCTCAACAAAAGCAAAACCCAGTGCTTCGGCAACGCTTTGGTTCGTCACATGACCATTCATCACGTTTAGGCCATTCATTAAATGCTGATCATCCAGCAGCGCCTGCTTATAGCCTTTATTAGCTAAACGCAGAATAAACGGCAGGGTGGCATTGTTCAGCGCAAAGGTAGAGGTGCGTGGTACAGCGCCCGGCATGTTAGCTACACAATAGTGCACAACGTCATCCACTATATAGGTAGGTTCAGCATGGGTAGTTGGCTTAGAGGTTTCCACACAGCCGCCCTGGTCGATAGCAACATCAACAATAGCAGAGCCGGGTTTCATCCGCTTGATGTGGTCTTTGGTAACCAGTTTAGGAGCCGCAGCGCCTGGCACCAACACACCACCGATCACTAAGTCAGCCGCCAGTACTTCCTGCTCCAGTGCATCAGCGGTAGAGTAAATAGCTTTTACTGCACCGTTAAACTGGGCATTAATACGGCGCAGTACATCAACACTGCGATCCAGTACGGTAACATCAGCACCTAAGCCCAGCGCCATTTGTGCAGCGTTAGTACCTACCATACCACCACCGATCACGACAACTTTAGCCGGAGCAACGCCCGGTACACCACCTAATAACATACCGCGGCCACCACAGGATTTCTCCAGCGCGCGCGCACCGGCCTGAATTGACATCCGGCCAGCCACTTCAGACATTGGCGCTAACAGCGGTAAGCCGCCACGGTTGTCTGTTACGGTTTCATAGGCAATACAAATAGCTTTGGATTTGATCAGATCCTGCGTTTGCGGTAAATCAGGTGCCAGGTGCAGGTAGGTAAACAGGATTTGGCCTTCACGCAGCATAGCGCGCTCAATTGCCTGAGGCTCTTTTACTTTAACAATCATGTCTGCTTTGGCAAAAATTTCAGCAGCAGTGCCCATAACAGTAGCACCGGCAGCCGTGTAATCTTCGTCGGTAAAGCCGATGCCCATGCCGGCATGGGTTTCAATCAGTACGCTGTGTTTGTTATTTACCAGTTCACGCACGCTTGCCGGCGTCATGCCTACGCGGTATTCATGGTTTTTAATTTCTTTTGGTACGCCAATGATCATAATGTTATGCCCTTTTCTGAGGTAAATGTTGGCTTGGGTAAAATTTGTGCGCAGTATACTGCTAATTTTGTAGAATTAATGCTTGTTTTAGGGCTCTGTAGTAGTGCAAAATTCTGTTTAAATTTAAAAAGCGAATTTTTTAGCTGCTATGTACTCTTTAAGTAAAAGTATCAAGAAGTTAGACCGGATAGATCGCAAAATACTGTTGGAGTTACAACGCGACGGCCGTTTAGCCAACGTAGAACTGGCGCGCAGGGTAGGGCTTAGCCCGACGCCTTGCCTGGAGCGGGTGCGGAAGCTTGAAGCTGAAGGGGTGATTTTAGGCTACAGTGCGCAAATTGACCCACAGAAAGTGGGCGCAGCCTTGCTGGTGTTTGTCGAAATTACGCTAAGTAAAACCTCACCGGAAGATTTTGACGAATTCAGCAAAGCCGTGCAAAAACTGGAAGAAATTCAGGAGTGCCATCTGGTATCCGGTAGCTTCGATTTTTTGCTGAAAACGCGGGTGGCCAATATGGCAGCCTACCGGGAACTGTTGGGGGAAACCCTGCTCAGATTACCCAGTGTGCGTGAAAGCCGTACTTATGTGGTGATGGAAGAAGTGAAGCAAACCACCTTTGTTGCGATAAATGTGGCGACAAGCAGCTAATTAGCGGTTCAGCCGTGCTTCACGGATGCACTTTTACAGTGTCTCTGGTATCTTAGCCTGCAGTACTACACTCTGGTGCGCTTGAACAAAAAACGATGATAAAAAAGGTAGGGCCTTTCATTTGCAAAACCGAGCTTATTTTCCGCTAAACGGTGTACAGCGCTTGCTGGAAGTCGGATTAATTGTGTTTTCCGGCTTTGCCTTATTTCTATTACTGGCACTGTTGTCTTTTGACCCGGCCGATCCCAGCTGGTCGCAAACCGGTTACCAAACCAGCATTCATAACTATGCCGGGCCAATAGGTGCCTGGCTGGCCGATTTATTATTATTCAGTTTTGGCTGGATTGCGTATCTGATCCCATTTTTGGTGGCATTGGCCGGTTATCTGCTGTTTAAACGCTTTCACGATTTAATGAGCCTGGATTATTTGATCCTGGGCCTGCGCCTGATTGGCCTGGTATTAACACTGCTAACGGCAACAGCAATAAGCAGTATGAATTTTAATGATATTTTTTATTTTTCATCCGGCGGAGTTATAGGTGATGTCGTTAGTGGCGCCTTGCTGCCGTACTTTAATTTTATTGGTACTGTTTTACTGTTGTTGTGTGGTTTTGCTACCGGCTTAACGCTAATGACAGGTATTTCCTGGCTAACGGTAGCTGATGCGCTGGGCGCTGCCTGTTACAGCGCAGTGCAGTTTGCTATGTCTGTGCCACAGCGCTTACGTGAGCGTAGTAAAGACGACTATGACCCTTTTGCTGCCGAACCGGAGCAAGACGAATTTGACGATGAGCCTGTCGTTATAGCAGAAAAACCACGTAAAACACCGCAGCTGAGTAAGCCGGTAGCAGAGACTTTGCCAATCACGCCGTTAAATGCCAAAACTGAAGCTAAGGCGTTTTACAGTGTTGATACGCTGGCTGATGAAGAGTTGTCGTTCAGTGCTATTGATGAACCGGATGCTGCGCGCTGGAGCGACACCCTGCAACAACTTGATTTACCGCCAGACTCTGAAATTGAAACCATTCTGACTGAAATTGCAGATGATGAAGATGATAGCGAAGAAGTCTCGCATCTGATGGAAGAGCTGCCATCACTGGCGTTGCTGGACCGGCCTGACAAAGCAGTAAACCCGATAGACCCGGCTGATTTAGAGCGGGTGTCACGTTTGGTAGAGGCGAAGCTGCTTGATTTTAATGTTGACGCCAAAGTAGTAGGCGTGCACCCAGGCCCGGTAGTTACCCGTTTTGAGCTCGATTTAGCACCTGGTGTTAAAGTCAGTAAAATTACCGGCCTGGCCAAAGATTTGGCGCGCTCGTTATCTGCTATCAGCGTGCGGGTAGTGGAGGTTATTCCGGGTAAGTCTTTTATCGGTTTAGAGCTGCCAAACCAGCACCGTGAAATAGTGCGTTTATCTGAAGTGATTGGTGATGAAATATTTGAAAGCTCTAAATCACCACTGACAATGGTATTGGGTAAAGATATTGCCGGTAAGTCGGTAGTAGCTGATCTGGCCAAAATGCCGCATTTGCTGGTGGCAGGTACTACCGGCTCTGGTAAGTCGGTTGGCGTAAACGTAATGATTTGCAGCCTGTTATATAAGTCGACGCCGGATGATGTGCGCTTTTTAATGATCGACCCGAAAATGCTTGAGCTGTCTATTTATGAAGGTATTCCGCACCTGCTGACAGAAGTGGTTACCGACATGAAAGATGCCGCCAATGGTTTACGCTGGTGTGTCGGCGAGATGGAGCGGCGCTATAAACTGATGTCTGCGCTGGGTGTACGTAATCTCAAGGGTTATAACGCCAAAGTAAAAGAAGCGATTGCAGAAGGCGCTCCGTTAAAAGATCCGCTGTGGCGCCCGTCAGATAATATGCGTACTGAAGCGCCGTTATTAGAGAAATTACCGTCTATTGTTGTCGTTATCGACGAATTTGCCGACATGATGATGATTGTCGGTAAAAAAGTAGAAGAGTTGATTGCCCGTATTGCGCAAAAAGCGCGGGCGGCAGGTATTCACCTGATCTTAGCTACCCAGCGGCCATCGGTAGATGTGATTACCGGTTTAATTAAAGCCAATATCCCTACCCGGATAGCGTTTCAGGTGTCATCGAAAATTGACTCCCGTACTATTTTGGATCAACAAGGCGCTGAAAGCTTACTGGGACAGGGCGATATGCTGTATCTGCCACCAGGCTCAGGTGTACCAAACCGGGTGCATGGTGCCTTTGTTGATGACCATGAAGTACATGCTGTGGTTGCCGACTGGAAAAAACGCGGCAAGCCAAACTATATTGCGGAAATTTTAAGCGGCGAAACCACCGAAGAAAATCTGCTGCCAGGTGAAACGCTGGAAGGTGAAGATGGTGAAGCTGATCCGCTGTATGATCAGGCCGTGGCCTTTGTTACCGAAAGCCGCCGTGCTTCGGTATCCGGTGTACAGCGCAAGTTTCGTATAGGGTATAACCGTGCCGCCCGTTTGGTAGAACAAATGGAACACAGCGGTATTGTCAGTGGCCCCGGCCACAATGGTAATCGTGAAGTGATGGCCCCACCGCCACCAAAAGGATATTAAATGCTACGTAGTTTGTTAGCGGTTGTTGTGTTGTGTAGTTCTGTTTCTGCTGTGGCGCAAAATGCTGAGCAGACGCTACAACGTAAACTGGCCAGTATTAAAAGTTTTTCTGCCAGTTTTGAGCAGCAGGTGTTTGACGCACAAAAGCAGTTGCTGCAACAGGGCAAAGGCGAACTGATGATCAAGCAGCCGGCACTGTTCCGCTTTGAAACCACTGAACCCGAGCCAAACCTGTTTATTGGTGATGGCCAAAGCCTGTGGTTTTATAATGAAGCGCTGGAGCAGTTAACCATTTATGACGCTGCCAGTGAAGTAAACCGTACGCCCTTCGTGTTACTCACATCAACGAAGCCTGAGCTGTGGGCGCAGTATAACGTAGAGCAACAAGGCGAGCTGTTTGTTATCCGCTCAAAAGACGCCGATAGCCCGGTAAAACAGCTAACCCTTAGCTTCGCCGGCGCGGCATTATCAAAAATGCAGGTACTGGATATGAACCAGCAAACCAGCGAATTTAATTTCACGTTAATGCAGCTGAATATTGAGCTGGAGAAAGGTTTGTTCCGGTTTAACCCGCCAGAGCACACTGATATTGATGATCAGCGTCAGCGATAGCAATTTGAAGATAACACTGTGAACTCATTACCACTTGATTTTGCTGATGACTTTCGCCCGCTGGCAGCCAGAATGCGGCCGCAAACACTGGCCGAATATGCAGGGCAGCAGCATTTAATTGGCGAGGGCACCGCACTTAAAAAAGCGATTGAAGCCGGGCGGGTGTTTTCGCTTATTTTGTGGGGCCCGCCGGGCACCGGCAAAACCACTTTAGCAGAAGTAATAGCCCGGCATGCCGACGCGGCTATCAGCAAGTTATCAGCGGTAACCTGCGGTATTAAAGAAATTCGTGAAGCCATTGCACAGGCACAGCAACGTCAGCAGCAGTATCAGCAACGTACTTTACTGTTTGTCGATGAGGTACATCGTTTTAATAAAAGCCAGCAAGATGCCTTTTTACCTTTTATTGAAGATGGCACCATTATTTTTATTGGCGCCACCACTGAAAACCCGTCTTTTGCCCTGAACAACGCCATTTTATCCCGTGCCCGGGTGTGTGTACTCAAACCGCTGACTAATACCGATTTACAGCAGGTATTGGCGCAGGCTCTTACAGATAAAGAGCGTGGTTTGGGCCTTGAGGCTGTGCGCCTGGCCGCCGATGCTGAGCAATTGCTGTTACAACTGGCAGACGGTGACGCGCGTAAATTGCTTAACCTGCTGGAACAAGCGGCAGAGCTTACCGAGGCGGATAACGACAGCAAAGTAATAAGCTTTGAGACGCTGAAAAATCTGGTGCCAAAGCAGTTACCGGGCTTTGATAATCAGGGTGATATGTTTTATGACCTGATCTCCGCCTTTCACAAATCAGTACGCGGCTCAGATCCGGATGCAGCCTTGTATTGGTACTGCCGTATTCTGGCTGGCGGTGGCGATCCGCTATATGTCGCCAGGCGGTTACTGGCCATTGCCAGTGAAGATATTGGCAATGCCGATCCGCGTGCGTTAACACTGGCGCTAAACGCCTGGGATACCTTTGAACGGGTAGGGCCGGCCGAAGGTGAGCGGGCTATTGCCCAGGCTGCAGTGTATCTGGCGCTGGCACCGAAAAGTAATGCCGTGTATAGCGCCTTTAATCAGCTTAAACAGCTGGTGGCAGAACAACCTGCTTTTGAGGTGCCGCTGCATTTGCGCAATGCGCCAACTAAGTTAATGAAGCAGCTGGGTTTTGGTGAAGGTTATCGTTATGCACATGACGAAGCCGGCGCTTATGCCGCTGGCGAGCGTTATTTGCCGGCAGAGCTTGCCGGGCAACAATTTTATCAGCCGGCAGAGCGTGGCATGGAAAAGCAGCTGGCAGAGAAGCTGCGTTACCTGAAGCAGCTTGATGCCGACAGCCCACGCAAGAGAGATAAATAATGCTGACTTATCTGGCGGTGGCTATTGGCGGTGCAGTAGGAGCATGCTTGCGTTTTGGCGTTAACGAGCTGGCCATGAATGTTTTAGGTAAGTCATTCCCTTTTGGCACTTTGCTGGTTAATATTCTGGGCTCTTTTGTGCTGGGTTGGTTGTATGCGCTGTTCAGCAGTGGTGTGCTGGCAGTTTCACCCTGGCGGGCACTGATAGCTATTGGCCTTATCGGTGCTTTTACCACGTTTTCAACCTTTTCGCTGGATACCGTTTTGCTGTTAGAGCAAGGCGACTGGCTAAAAGCAATCGCCAACGTATTATTAAATGTGTTGTTGTGTTTAACGCTTGCCTGGTTAGGGCTTAAACTGGGTTCAATGAAGTAATTACTATGCTAGATGCGAAATTTTTACGTACCGAATTAACTGAAACGGCCAACCGTCTGGCCCAGCGAGGCTTTGTGCTGGATGTAGCGCGTTTAACTGCGCTTGAAGAGCAGCGCCGCACTTTACAGGTAGATACCCAGGAGCTGCAAAACCTGCGTAATACTAAATCCAAAGCCATTGGCCAGGCTAAAGGCCGCGGTGAAGATATTACGCCACTGTTGGCAGAAGTTGACGGCCTGGGAGCTCAGCTTGATGCTGCCAAGCAGCAACTGGATGCAGTGCTGGCTGAGGTAGAGCAAATTGCCCTGACTATTCCTAACTTACCGGATGCGTCAGTACCAGCCGGGAAGGACGAAACACAAAACGTAGAAGTACGTCGTGTTGGCCAGCCACGCGAGTTCGGCTTTACTATTCAGGATCATGTCGCCCTGGGCGAAGCGCTGGATAAGGGGCTGGATTTTGAAAGTGCAGTTAAAGTAGCCGGTTCACGTTTTGTGGTTATGCGCGGCCAGGTAGCCAGGCTGCACCGTGCGTTAACCCAGTTTATGCTGGATTTACACACCACCGAGCATGGTTACACTGAACTGTATGTGCCTTATCTGGTAAATCATGCCAGCTTATATGGTACCGGACAGTTACCTAAATTTGGCGGCGATTTATTCCATACCCAGCCAGCCACCGAAGAGGGGCAGGGTATGGCGCTTATTCCCACTGCGGAAGTGCCGGTAACTAACTTAGCCCGCGACACCATTTTTGATGCTACCGAATTACCGGTTAAATATACTGCCCATACGCCATGCTTTAGAAGTGAAGCTGGCTCTTACGGTCGTGATACCCGTGGTTTAATCCGTCAGCATCAGTTTGACAAGGTAGAGCTGGTACAACTGGTGCAACCTGAGCATTCTATGCAGGCACTGGAAGAGTTAACCGGCCATGCCGAAAAAGTGTTGCAGCTGCTAGGCCTGCCATACCGTGTGATGCTGTTATGTACCGGTGATATGGGTTTTGGTTCAAGCAAAACTTATGATCTGGAAGTGTGGTTACCGGCACAAAACACTTACCGCGAAATTTCATCTTGCAGCAATATGGGTGATTTCCAGGCCCGGCGTATGCAGGCCCGTTATCGCAGCACTGAGATGAAAAAACCAGAGCTGATCCATACTTTAAATGGTTCTGCTCTGGCTGTCGGGCGTACTCTGGTGGCTATTCTGGAAAACTATCAGCAGGCAGACGGCACTATCACCGTGCCAGAAGCACTGCGCCCTTACATGGGTGGCTTACAACAGCTGGGTTGATAAGCTGCAGGTCGTCGTTAGCTCCACGTCAGCTATACTGGGTGGAGCTTTATAAGGATAGCTAAATGGCGCCAAAACCGCGTAAAAGTAGTAAACACAGCAACCCGGCTCTGATGCGGGCTATTTACTGGGCTATTATTATCGGTATTGTTGCCGTAGTTGCCCTTATTACCCTGGAAGCTATAGTGGGTATTGTCAGCGACGCCGTTTAACGGTTAAAGGCATTTTGCCGGTTTAGGTAACCCCGCTATGCGGGTTGCCTGCTTGGCCGGCCCTTGTGGGAACAACATAAACAAGTATTTACTGTTGCCTTTATCCGGGCCGAGCTGTTGCGCCATGGCTTTTACCAGAATGCGGATAGCAGGGGAGGTATTAAATTCCAGATAAAACTGCCGCACAAAATGTACCACTTCCCAATGTGCATCAGTCAGGTTAATGTTTTCCAGCCGGGCAAACTCTTCTGCCACTTGCTTATTCCACTGTTGCATATCTGCCAGATAGCCATGTTTATCCAGCGCCAGCGGCGCATCATTTACTATCAATTCTGCCATAACACATTCTGCTCTGCGTTAATACTCAGCTCAACCCAGCGTTGGGCACTGATAACGGTTACTGCTGCCAGCGGCGAGATTAGCCTTACCTGTATATCCACATCCAGCGCATAAAGCGGGCAAGGCCAGCTAAGATCAGTGCGTAAACACAGATAGACTGCATCCTGGCGCAGCAAAATAATATCCTGAGGCTGGCATACCAGGCTTAGCTCGCTCAGGCTCACTGACGGACTAATAACGCTGATTAATTTCATTAGCTGCTGATCACCTGATGTTGGCGGGCAAACAGTTCTGCTATACCCTGAGTATCGAGCCCGGTAACGTCAATACTTAAATCTGAAGCATTAATGCCGCGCTGTTTAAGTGACTGCTGGCAAACATATACCTGCTCAATATCATACAGCGCAAACAGCTTAAAACTGCGCGGATACGCTTTAAGCTTAAAATCTGGCTGATCGTGTGTTGGCAACAACTGATATACCGCATCAGCACTGAATAGCACGCTGACATTGTGCTCTACTGCAGCCAGCGCCAGTACCATATCCAGTGCCTCACGGCCTTTACTGTTGTTAAACGGGCTGCTGCGCTGCAATAACAGAATATTACGCATTAAAATTGCACCAGTTTATCAATGTTAGCCTGGCGCATAGCAAACTCTGCCAGCCCGGCGCTGGTGTAACCGTCTCTGGCCACCAGCTTGTCACTTACCACGCCACGTTTTTCTGCTGCAGTGACACAAAACAGTAAAGGAACATTGTGTTGCTGACAAAACTGCGCCAGTTCAGTGCTGAGATCGGGTTCATCAGCGGGCAAATCGATATGGTTTGCCGCACTGTAAACCGCATCCTGGTATAAAAATATATGCTCAATACAGTGGCCGAGAGTAACCGCTGTTTTAGCAAACAACAGCGCACTGGCCAGGCTTTGGCTGGCAAAGCTATCACTGGTAAGCAGCAATCCAAAGCGTGTCATAGCGATCCCTAAAAACAAAAATGCCCCGACTGGCGGGGCATTTTAGCGAATAACCTGATTAAGGCAAAGCGCTGTACTTAATCATCACCACCAAAAATACCCAGCAGCTGCAGCAGGTGGACGAAAATGTTAAAGACATTTAGGTACAAACTTACTGTGGCACGGATATAGTTGGTTTCGCCGCCGTTAATAATGCGGCTGGTATCAAACAGGATCAGTGCTGACATAATCAGGATAATAGCCGCGCTGATTGTCAGGCTTAATGCCGGAATGGCCAGGAAAATGTTTGCCAGTGCGGCTACCAGCACCACAATAAGACCTACCATTAAAAAACCACCCATAAAAGAGAAGTCTTTACGTGTGGTAAGGGCATAAGCTGACAGGCTGAAGAAAATCAGCGCAGTACCGCCCAGTGCCTGCATAATTAATGCAGTACCATTTGGCAAGCCGGCATAATGGTTAAGCATTGGGCCTAACGATGCACCCATCGCTGCGGTAAAAGCAAACACCCAGAAAATACCACTGGCCGAATCTGCCTTTTTATTCACCACAAACAGCATAATAAAACCAGCAACAAAACACACCAGAGACATCATAGGTGACATGTTCAGCGCCATGGCAACGCCTGCCGCTGCCGCACTAAATGCTAACGTCATTGCCAGCAAAAAGTAGGTGTTGCGCAGTACTTTATTAATCTCAACACTACGTCCGGCAGTACTGAGAGTAGAGGTTTCTCTGTATGACATAATTATGTTCTCCTGATACAAAGGTTTATTAACGCATTTGATGACATCATACCCAGTTAGTTCCCACCAGACCAGTGCCTGAAGATACAAATTGATAATAGCGTTAATTTTTTTGCATTTAGTGCTTTCTTTTGCCGTTCTAACTGATTAATATACGCGTCGCCGGAGGGATGGCAGAGCGGTTTAATGCACCGGTCTTGAAAACCGGCGTGGGTTAATAGCCCACCGAGAGTTCGAATCTCTCTCCCTCCGCCACTAAAACCACCTTTACCGGTGGTTTTTTTGTTTTGGTACAATTAAGTTGGACCTGGCAGGGCATTTTGCGCAGATTAATTGCCTGATAAATGGCTTTGTTGATGATTTACTAAGCAAACGGCCAAAAATAGCAAAAAAGCCCTTTACAAAGCAGCAGCCAGTTTCTAATATGCGCCCTGTAACGCGGAGGGATGGCAGAGCGGTTTAATGCACCGGTCTTGAAAACCGGCGTGGGTTAATAGCCCACCGAGAGTTCGAATCTCTCTCCCTCCGCCACTTTCCTGTTTTTACCTATTATCAATTACATCCACATAAATCATCTCAAATCATCTAGATTTGTTTCATATGATTAACCTTTCTGGCACACTAAGCTGCAACAGTGCAAAACAACCTTTATTGATTTAATTTGTTTAGCAAAATGGCTGATGCTCGGCTATGCTAGACAGCTAGAACAATTCTAAAAACCAGTAATCCGGAGAGCGAAATTGATTAACGTTCTGTTAGTTGATGATCATGAGCTTGTTCGTACTGGGATCAGTCGCATACTAATGGATGAGCGCGGTATCAAGGTGATTGGCGAGGCTGGCTCAGGCGAAGAAGCATTACAATTTTGCCGTCAACACGAGCCCGATGTAGTGTTGATGGATATGAATATGCCCGGTATGGGCGGTATGACTGCAACAAAGCGTATTTTACATTACTGCCCGGACATTAAAGTGTTGGCGTTGTCGGTATCCTGCGAAGAGCCGGTACCTACTAAAGTAATGCAACTGGGGGCGGCAGGGTTTATTTCAAAAAATTCACCGCCGCGTGAAATGGTGGCTGCAATACGCAAAGTGTATTCTGGTGCCCGGCATATTTCTGATGAAGTGGCGCAGAAAATGGCCATGAGTAAAGTGAATAACCAAAGTCAGAACCCATTTGATGATTTGTCAGATCGCGAACTGCAAATCATGATGATGATTACGCAGGGACAAAAAGTAAATGATATTGCCGATCAGCTCAATGTCAGTGCTAAAACGGTGAACTCATATCGTTACCGGATGTTTGAAAAGCTGGCAATTAGTGGCGATGTAGAGCTGACACATATGGCATTGCGCCATGGCATGATCGACATCGCTAAAGCCTGATGTTTGACGCTAAAACCTTTTTAAAGCAGGTTCCTCATCAGCCCGGCGTTTATCGTATGTTAAACGCCGCGGATCAGGTTATTTATGTTGGTAAAGCCAAAGATCTGCGTGCCAGGCTCAGTAGCTATTTTCGTACTAATGTCGACAGTATAAAAACCCGTTCTCTGGTTAGCCAGATAGTGCAGGTTGAATACACGCTGACGCATAGCGAAACCGAAGCACTGATCCTGGAAAACAACCTTATTAAGCAGTTTTTGCCGCGTTACAACGTATTACTGCGGGACGACAAATCTTACCCTTATATTTTAATCAGCGATCATAAACATCCGCGTATCAGTTCGCACCGTGGGCCGCGTAAAAGCGCCGGGCAGTATTTTGGCCCTTACCCCAATGCCGGGGCAGTGTGGCAAAGCCTGAAAAGCCTGCAGAAAATTTTTCCCATCCGACAATGTGAAGATGGCTTTTATCGAGCCAGAACCCGGCCATGCCTGCAGTACCAGTTAAAACTTTGCTCAGCCCCCTGTGTCGGGAAAATTTCTGATGAGGAATACCAGCAGCAGGTGCGGCTGGCCAGTTTATTTCTGCAGGGCAAAGATCAGCAGGTTATTGATAATCTGGTGCAGCGGATGACGCAGGCCAGTGAGGCGCTGCAGTTTGAACAGGCGGCCCAGCTGCGCGATAAAATTATTGCGCTGCGAAAAGTGCAGGAACAGCAAAGCGTCAGTGGCGAGCATGACGAAATGGATATTATTGGTTTTGCTTATTCACATGGTGTGGCTGCTGTACATGTATTGTTTGTGCGCCAGCAAAAAGTGCTGGGCAGCAAAGCTTACTTTCCTAAAGTGCCGGCAGATACTGAAGAGAGCGAAATTCTCAGCGCTTTTTTACTGCAGTTCTATCTTGATGGTTATGGCACTCAGCAAATGCCACGCGAAATTGTTATTGCTAAGCCACTGCCTGAGATGGACGCCGTAGCGGCTGCTATCAGCGAAATTGCCGGTCGCAAGGTGCGCATTACGTATGCCCAGCGCGGTGAGAAAGCACAATATTTAAGTCTGGCACAAAAAAATGCCCAGCTGTCTTGCGACAACAAGCAATCGCTTAGCCAGAAAATGGCCTTACGCTATCAGCAGTTGCAACAATTATTGCAGTTAGATCAGCCGATAACACGGATGGAGTGTTTTGATATCAGCCATACGATGGGGCAGGCCACTATTGCCTCCTGTGTGGTGTTTGATGGTCAGGGGCCATATAAAGCAGAGTACCGCCGTTATAATGTTACCGGTATTACCGGGGGCGATGACTACGCCGCTATGCAGTTTGCGCTGGACAAGCGTTACACTAAGCTGCAGGATGCAGAAAAAATACCGGATATTATTTTTATTGATGGCGGCCAGGGCCAGCTGAATACCGCTATAGCGCAGTTTGCCAACTGGCCACATGCCAAAATGCCTTTGCTGGTTGGCGTGGCTAAAGGTACCAGCCGCAAGCCCGGCCTTGAAACCCTTATTCTGGCACAAAGCGGACGCAGCATTAATTTGCCTGCCGATGCACCGGCACTGCACCTTATTCAGCAAATTCGTGATGAAGCGCATCGTTTTGCTATTACCGGGCATCGTAATAAACGTGGCAAAGCGCTGATTAAAAGCCCGCTGGAGCAAGTAAAAGGTATCGGTGAAAAACGGCGTCAGGCTCTGTTGCAGTATCTTGGCGGCTTACAGGGCGTAATGCGCGCTTCCGTTACTGAGCTTAGCTCAGTGCCGGGAATATCAAAAGCACAGGCAGAAAAGATTTACCATGCCTGTCATAACAAGTAGCATAGCGGCATATATGCCGTAGAGAATATTAAGATGTGGAATATTCCCAATCTGTTAACCCTGTTCCGACTGTTTCTGATCCCGGTTTTTATTTTATGTTTTTATTCAGGCATGGAAAACGCCCGGTTCTGGGCGTCATTTGTATTTTGTCTTGCTGCTATTACCGATGCATTGGATGGTTATCTGGCCCGTAAGCTAGAGCAGTCTACGCCGTTTGGCGCTTTTCTTGATCCGGTTGCAGATAAAGTGATGGTAGCGGTAGCGCTGGTATTGATAGCGGTAGACAGTATATCGCTTTGGGTGACGATACCGGCCATTATTATGATAGGGCGTGAAATTGTCATTTCTGCCTTACGGGAGTGGATGGCAGAGCTTGGCAAGCGCGCTAATGTGGCGGTATCTAATTTAGGCAAATACAAAACTATTGCCCAGATGCTGGCATTAATTGGCCTGATCTGGCGGCCGGAGTTCTGGCTGGTGAGCTGGTTTACGCCGGTAGGTATGTTGTTGCTGTACGTTGCAACGGTGCTGACAATATGGTCGATGTACAGTTACCTCAAAGCGGCGTGGCGGGATTTGATACATTAATAACTGTTTTTGTTGCTTATTAGCGCAACTCAGTCAAATTTTAATCAGTCAGTCATAAAAGCAAAAATTTATTATTGACTGGCTGAATTAAAACAGTAGAATGCGTCTCGTGTTAAGGCACATGGCCATAACGACGCGAGTATAGCTCAGCTGGTAGAGCGCGACCTTGCCAAGGTCGAGGTCACGAGTTCGAACCTCGTTACTCGCTCCAACTCTTTCAAAGAGTGAAAATTGTTTGAATGGCGGGTTGGCAGAATGGCCATGCAGCGGATTGCAAATCCGTCCATCTCGGTTCGACTCCGGGACCCGCCTCCATCACACAGTTTTGTCTGGTAAAACCAGAAAAGTAACACAAGAAAGTTGTCTGCCCGGGTGGTGAAATCGGTAGACACAAGGGATTTAAAATCCCTCGCTCGAAAGGGCGTGCCGGTTCAAGTCCGGCCCCGGGCACCATTACTCATTAAGAGTAAATAACCAGATTTTCGCGAGTATAGCTCAGCTGGTAGAGCGCGACCTTGCCAAGGTCGAGGTCACGAGTTCGAACCTCGTTACTCGCTCCAAACATAAAAAACGCAGCCCAGTGGCTGCGTTTTTTATTGTCTGCATTCTTTATTTTCTACAGATAGCCCACCCGTTGGCCGGGTGGGGTAAAGCTTAAAAATCAAATATATAACGCGCCAGAAATAACACCGCTAGTGTAATCAGCACTATGGCTGCCAGGTTCAGCGCCAGGCCAGCTTTTACCATATCAATAATTTTCAGCTTGCCGGATGCAAACACTATGGCATTTGGCGGGGTGGCTACCGGCATCATAAAGGCGCAACTGGCTGCCACTGCTGCCGGGATCACCAGCATGGCAGCTGAGGTGTCCAGCGATACGGCCACTGGCCCCAATAGCGGAAGAAACGCCGCTGCGGTGGCGGTGTTGCTGGTGATTTCAGTCAGAAAAATAATCACAGCGGTCACCAGCACAATCAGCAAAACCAGATTAATGCTGCCAAGCTGGCCAATTTGTGTGGCGATATAAGCAGATAAGCCTGAGTTATCAATTTGGGTTGCCAGGGTTAAACCACCGCCAAATAACAGCAATACGCCCCAGGGTAACTTTTGGCAATCTTCCCAGTTCAGAATGCGTTGGCCGGTTTTTAATGACACCGGCAGGACAAACAGCAAACTGGCCGCAAAGATAGCAATTAACGTATCGTCCAGTTTAATGCCGCTGATATTGCTAAGAGGCCCGCGAAATACCCAGAAAAAAGCTGCCAGGGAAAACACCATCAGCACTAACTTTTCAGCAGTGTGCATAACCCCCAGCGCCGATAGCTTTTGCCGGTATAAGGAGCGGCTATCTACTGACGGCATCTTGTCCAGCCGGAAATGCAGCTGTGTCAGCCAGAACCAGCATACCAGTAACAAACTAACTGCCAGTGGCACACCAAACAGCATCCAGTCACTAAAGCTGAGTTGTAACTGATAACTGCGCTCCAGATAGGCAGCAAGCAGGGCATTAGGCGGTGTGCCAATTAAGGTGGCTACACCACCAATGCTGGCGGCATAGGCAATGGATAACAAAATGGCTTTGGCAAAATTATCGTTACTGATACCTTGCTCTTGCTGCATGGCAATAACAGACAAACCAATTGGCAACATCATTACGGCGGTTGCCGTATTAGACATCCACATAGATAAAAAAGCTGTTACCAGCATAATACCGGCAATTTGCTGGCTGGGTTTGGTACCTACCAACAGCATGGTTAACAGCGCAATGCGTTTGTGCAGGTTCCAGCGCTCCATGGCAATTGACAACATAAAGCCGCCAAGAAACAAGAAAATTAACGGATGAGCGTAGGGCGCTGTCACGTTGCCTATAGTATCAAGGCTAATAAGCGGCACTATAACAATCGGCAGCATGGCCGTAACCGGTATCGGCACCGGCTCTGTTATCCACCACAAGGCCATCCAGCAGGTGAGGCCGGTAATCAGCCAGGCATTTACTGACATACCGCTAAACACCGGTTCAGAGACTAATGTCAGTAAAAACAGTAAAGGCCCAAGCAGCAAAGTAATATAAAACGGTAATTTAAACTGCATCTGCATAATGCTCCCTGATTGCGTCAATTATCCAAGCGGCCTTAAGCATCAAAACTGCTTAATCATCAAAGCTGTCATTGCCCAAGCCGTTGTCGGCGGTTTTACTGGAGCTTAGCAGTTGTGCTTCAAGCATTTTTATTTCAATGTCATCGAGTAAACGCCATTGCCCGGGTTTTAAGCCCGCGCCACGAATATGCATAATGCGGGTACGTTTTAAGGTTTGTACGTCGTAGCCCAGATACTCACACATGCGGCGTATTTGCCGGTTTAGTCCCTGCGTTAAAATAATAGAAAAACTCTGTTTTGAGCGTTGCTGCACGGTACAGGGCAGGGTTACGGTATCGAGAATGGGCACCCCTTTGCCCATCTGCTGAATAAAGCGCTCTGTAATGGGCTTATTAACAGTAACCACATATTCTTTTTCATGCGCATTACCGGCGCGCAGAATTTTGTTGACGATATCGCCGTCATTGGTCAGAAAAATAAGCCCTTCAGAGGGTTTATCCAGCCGGCCTATCGGAAAGATACGCTCCGGGTAACGTACGGCATCAATAATATTACCGTGAATATGCCGCTCTGTGGTGCAGGTAATGCCTACCGGTTTGTTATAGGCCAGATAAACCCGTTTTGGCTTGGCTTTTAACGGTTTACCGTCAATCAGTACCTGATCATTTTCAGTGACTTTAAGGCCAACAGGCGCTACAGCGCCATTAACCGTAACCTGACCATTTTCAATAAATCTATCGGCTTCACGGCGCGAGCAAAAACCTGTATCACTAATAAATTTGTTTAACCTGTATAACGTGGCATCAGACATAACGCAGAAGTATTCCGGCAGCATTTAATAATGGCGATAGTGTAGGGGTTCATGCTGTTTTTCGCTACACTATCGCGGTATTTCATTGTCAGGAGTTTTTATGATCCCTTTATCCCGGCATCTGCCCGGTATTAGTTCACTGGCGTTTGGCTGTATGGGTTTGGGCGGCAGCTGGGACAGCAACGCCACCAGTGCGCAGCAACAACAGCATGCGTTTTCTGCTATTGATGCAGCGCTGGCTAATGGTATTAATTTTTTTGATCACGCCGATATCTACACCCGTGGTAAAGCCGAGCAGGTGTTTGGCCAGTACCTGGCGGCTGCGCCGTCTAAGCGCACAGAGCTGTTTATCCAAACTAAATGTGCTATCCGCTTTGCCGACGAGCAGGGCCCCGGCCGCTATGATTTTTCTAAAGACTATATTATCCGCTCTGTGGAGCAGAGCTTAACGCGGTTAAACACCGACTATCTGGATCTGTTGCTATTACACCGGCCTGATCCACTGATGCAACCGGAGCAGGTAGCGCAGGCGTTTGAACAGTTAGTACAGCAAGGTAAAGTACGCCACTTTGGCGTGTCCAATATGGGCTGGGCGCAAATGCAGTGGTTACAGTCGGCATTATCTCAGCCGTTGTTGGTGAATCAGCTGCAAATGAGCCTGGCCGACATCGACTGGCTGGAAGAAAGCGTGCTAACGGGCCTGTCCCAGGGTAGTAACAAGCATTTTAGTTATGGCACTGTGGAATATTGTCAGCAACAGGACGTGCAGCTGCAAAGCTGGGGCAGCCTGGCAAAAGGCGCTTTTAGCGGGGCACAAACACAAACCGACACTGAGCGTGCCACTGCAGCTTTGGTGACTCAATTAGCCGAGCAATATCAATGCAGCCGTGAAGCCATTGTACTGGCCTGGCTTATGCGGCATCCGGCTGCTATTCAACCGGTGATTGGTACAGCTAACCCGCAACGTATAGCAGCCTGCGCTGAAGCAAGCCAGGTGCATTTAAGCCGTGAGCATTGGTATCAATTGTATATCAGTAGTCGGGGCGCGCCGTTACCCTGACAGATAAAAAACCTTAATGGCAAATACAAAAAAGGCCTGGCATTAAAATGTCAGGCCTTTAGCTAAGCCGCCAGGGTTATTCTGCAACGGCTTTTTTATTAGTTTGCGGGTTAAGCGAAATAACCTTGGTTTTACTGATCTTATGCCGGTAAATCTCGCGCAGGTATTTAATGGCTTTTTTCACGCTGTCGCGGCTTAGACGAATATCATTAATCGAGACAAATTTGTCTTTGTTATGAATAAGTTCACGGTATTTTTTCTCGTACATTGGCTTAATGGCATACCAATTGGTGTCGAGTATTTTGGCCGGGTTCTCAAATTCGTGCAGCATTTTATCCAGTGCTTCTTCATCGAAGTGTTCAGCGCGGATAAACTCCAGCATCGCCTGATCTAACTGCTCGTCAAAGCGATAGTTGTCTTTGGCAAAACAGCGTTTAATAAAGGCAACTATCAGCGTTAAAAAGTCATCGCTTAAGCAGGGGCTTTTCACAATCAGCGTTGTCAGTGAAATGTTGGCAGAAGCACCAATTACCAGCGCATAGCGTTTTAGTGTGGTGTTAGGAAACAACGCATTTAAATGCGACTTCAGCCGGTTTAAATCCATGTAAGATAATTTGTAGTCTTTGGGCAGTGACACTATAGACACCACTGACGAGCAATTTTTAAAGAAATGCAGATCTTTTAGCTCGGCAGCGTTATAGCCATTTTTGACATAGCTGGCCAACGTTTCGCGGTAGCGGCCGGATTCAATTGGCAGCAGGCTGATACCTTCGATGGCCTGGGTCACTTTATTAAAGTGTGGCAGGTCAATAGAGCGGAAGAACAAGTCATCAATATTTAAACCGGTACCGGTTTTCTCAAACAGCTTGAGTTTTTCGGCATTGCTGCTATCACCTGGTATTACGGATTCGGCATAGGCCACCGCAACGGGGCCGGCCAGGCTCATAAACAGGTCATTGGCATCAAGGCGAATAGTTTCACCGATATCGATACCGGCACGGCGGAAATAGTTCTCGTCGTAATCAGTGGTAACGGCCTGGGCGGTCAGAATATTAAAAATCTGCTGTGAGATGTACTGGTTGGCATATTTTTCCATCGCATTAACATCGATATGCTGAATACCACCGTCATCGGTTTCTTCGGCATAACGCATAATGTCATTGGAAATCAGCATCATGGCATTCCAAGGCCGAATGCGGTGCATTACGCTGGATTCGCTGCTGTCTTCGTTATCAAAGTTGTAGGAGAAATCCCATTCTTCAGCCAGGTATTTGCACAATAAGCGTCCGGCGTTGATATGCAGTGCTTCAGACATTTCCACGCCATGATCAGAAATGTTCGGCAAAATACAAATACCGCTGGTAAAGATCGGTTCAAATACAAAGGAGTGGCCGCGGTTTTCTTCATCTTCGCCCATAGTGCGGGTATCGAAGGTTTTGCTCATATAGGCATATTGTTGGGCCAAACCAAACTCTGACGCCATACCCGAGCCGGTACCGCCGCCGGCGCTGAAAATATAGAAATACAGCCTGGACTGATTAGCTTTAATACCACACGAATCAATAAGGTAAGAATGAATATGCTTCCAATCGGCATTAGCAAAGCGTTGGGTGTCTTTATTGAGGATAATTTTTGCCAGATACTGGCCAAGAATAGGTGCATTACCGGCGCCACCGGCATGCACTTCAGACAAGTCCATAATTTTCATTTTGGTGTAGTCATGCAAAAAGCCGCTTTTTTCACCTTTGTGGGAAAAACGGATGCGGCCTTCGATGTCTTTATCCAAATCGCCGAGCATCACCAGCGGTTCAATTAAAAATACCGGTTTAACGGCCTGTGTGTCTGATAAATTCAGGCTGCGCTTAATCCAGCGCATAGGCCGGTACTCTTGTTCACGAGTTTGTTTTTCTTCGTTGTTAAATTCGTTCAGGTAAAAGTTACGGGCGTTATACACTAATGAGGCTACATCAAGCGCAATATTAGAACCACACCGGCCCAGGCCAATCAGACATACCGAAGGAAAGTTTTGCTGTTTACGGCTTTCTATTTCGTTGTCAGGATTAACCAGCGGAAAAACGCTGCTGCGCAGTGCATCCAGGTTCGTCAGAATTTTATTCAGATCGCGCTCAGTAAAATACATGTAGCGATCGCTGGCGAAAGAGGGGGGCAGAATTTGAGGTGAATTTTTTTTCGGCGCGTTTTTTACAATTACTACATCATCTTGTACGGTCCGTTCCGTATTTATTTTATTTGTCATCACACTACTTCCTGTCTCTGGCGAAGCCTTTCAGCTTGTTAATTTAAACAATACCCATAACCAAAGGTAGTTGTTGTTTAAAATTAATACAATGAAAAGCTTAAAAACACCAGCATATAAACAGTAAATATCAGTAAATTCAAATGTAGTAAGTAAAACAGCGCCTTAACGTCATATTCTCGCAGGAACAGGCGCAGGCGCTGTCGGTTTATTGTTACATATTCGGGTAGTTAGGCCCGCCAGCCCCTTCAGGAGTCACCCAGGTAATATTTTGCGACGGATCTTTAATATCGCAGGTTTTACAATGAATGCAGTTTTGTGCATTTATTTGAAACTGCGGTTCATTATTTTCGTTCTGAACGATTTCGTACACGCCGGCCGGACAATAACGCTGTGCCGGCTCATTATATTTGGGCAGGTTAACGCTAACCGGGATCTGGCTGTTAGCCAGTTTAAGGTGGCAGGGTTGTTCTTCTTCGTGGTTGGTGTTGGATAAATACACCGAAGATAACCGGTCAAAACTCAGTACATTGTCTGGTTTAGGGTAGTTGATGACCGGAGCTTCACTGGCGAGCTTCAACTGGGCGTAGTCCAGGCTGTTATCTTTTAATGTAAACGGAAATTTACCGCCAAACCAGTTTTGCTCCAGGGTATTAAAGGCACCGCCCCAGAAAGTGCCAAACTTATGCATAGCCGGGCCAAAGTTGCGTGAACGGTATAGCTCGTCATACAGCCAGCTGTTTTTTATTGCCTCGGCAAAAGCGGTCAGATCTTGCCCACCTTCGTCAGCATTACTGATGGCGTTAAACAGCGTTTCCGCGGCCAGCATGCCGGATTTCATTGCCGTGTGATTGCCTTTAATTTTAGCGCCGTTAAGGGTGCCGGCGTCACAACCAATCAGCAGGCCGCCGTTAAAGCTCATTTTGGGCAGGCTGTTCAGACCACCTTTGGCAATAGCACGGGCACCATAGCTGACTCGTTTGCCGTTGCTAAGATACTGGCTGATCACCGGGTGCTGTTTATAGCGCTGAAACTCCTCAAACGGGTTTAAATGCGGGTTGCTGTAGCTAAGGTCAATAATCAAGCCAACCACAATTTGCTGGCTTTCAGCATGGTATAAGTAGCCACCACCGGCAGTATCATTAGTTAAAGGCCAGCCGGCCGAATGCACCACCAAGCCAGCGTGATGTTTGGCTGCAGGCACATCCCAGATTTCTTTAAAGCCAATGGCATAATGCTGCGGTGTTTTACCTTCATCCAGTTTAAAGTGCTTTATCAGCTGTTTACCCAAATGGCCGCGGCAGCCTTCTGCAAATACGGTGTATTTTGCCCGCAGCTCCATACCTGGCACATAACTGTCTTTAGGCTGGCCGTGTTTATCCAGCCCCATATCACCAATAACAATGCCTTTTACTACATTGTTTTCAATCAGTACTTCACTGGCAGCAAAACCGGGGAAAATTTCCACCCCAAGTTGCTCGGCCTGCTGTGCCAGCCAGCGACACAGGTTCGCTACCGATACGATATAGTTGCCACTGTTATGCATGGTTTTAGGCACAGCAAAGCCCGGCAGTTTGGTCGCGCTTTGGGCATTTTTCAGCAGATAAATATCATCATGAGTAACAGGAACGGTTACCGGTGCACCTTGCTGTTGCCAGTCGGGGAGTAATTCATTTAACGCCCGCGGTTCGAATACAGCGCCCGATAAGATATGCGCGCCTACTTCAGAGCCTTTTTCAACTAAACAAACGCTGAGTTCTTTTGCTGCTGCTTTGGCTTGCTGCATCAAACGGATAGCAGCCGACAACCCCGCCGGGCCACCACCTACTATAACAACATCGAATTCCATTGATTCTCTTTCCACAGCCCTTGCCTCTTGGAGTTTATTATTTACAGCTTACACTGCTTTTATCATGCTGTTTAGGGTATTGCAGGTTGACGTTAACGTCAACAGTAAGTAGATTGTGGCAAACCAAAGCGTGCTAGCTTTACCTTAACGTAAACCTGTGGCAAAGCTGCTTGCCTGTTACAGGAAAAGAATGAGGAATTTATGAAAATACTGGTGCCGGTGAAACGGGTAATAGACTACAACGTAAAAGTGCGGGTAACGGCGGACCAATCAGGTGTTGATCTGGCTAACGTTAAAATGGCATTAAACCCGTTTTGTGAAATCGCAGTAGAAGAAGCTGTACGGTTAAAAGAAGCCGGTAGCGCGACAGAAATTGTGGTTGTGTCCATTGGCACCACAGCGGTACAAGAGCAACTGCGCACTGCGTTGGCATTAGGCGCAGATCGTGCACTGCACATAGAAACGGATCAAAACCTGGATTCATTACAGGTGGCAAAATTGCTGGCCAAAGTGGTAGCAGATGAGCAGCCTGGCCTGGTTATTTTAGGCAAGCAGGCGATTGACTCTGACAACAACCAAACCGGCCAGATGCTGGCAGCGTTAACCGGTATGGGGCAGGGTACTTTTGCTTCCAAGGTACAACTGGCTGATGGCAAAGTGCAGGTTACCCGTGAAATAGACGGTGGCTTACAAACGGTAGAACTGTCACTGCCAGCGGTAGTGTCAACCGACTTACGCTTAAACGAGCCGCGCTATGCGTCACTGCCCAATATTATGAAGGCAAAGAAAAAGCCGCTGGATGTTAAAGCTGCCGACAGCTTTGGTGTCAGTTTAAGCTCTAATGTTACTGTGCTAAAAGTGGTGCCTCCGGCAACCCGTCAGGGTGGTGTTAAGGTGGAATCAGTGGCAGAGCTGGTAGATAAGTTAAAGCATGAAGCGAAGGTGATCTGATGGCTATTTTAATTATTGCAGAGCATAACAACCAAAGCCTGAAGAGCGAAACACTTAAAGTGGTACAGGCTGCCACCGCTATTGGTGGTGATATTACCGTGCTGGTAGCCGGCTTTAACAGTGCGGCAGCGGCAACTGAGGCGGCGGCGATAGCGGGCGTAACAAAGGTGCTGCATGCTGACAACGCCGCCTACGAGCATCAGCTGGCAGAAAATATTGCTGCTTTGGTAACCGAGCTGGGTAAAGACTACAGCCATATTCTGGCAGCTGCGACCACCACCGGCAAAAACTTCCTGCCACGGGTAGCGGCCATGCTGGATGTAGCGCAAATTTCAGATGTCATCGCCATTGAAAGCGCTGATACCTTTGTCAGGCCAATTTATGCCGGCAATGCTATTGCAACAGTAAAATCTGCTGATGCCATTAAAGTACTTACCGTGCGCCCGGCAGCATTTGGCGAAGCGCAAACCGGCAACAATGCCCCGGTTGAAACGTTAACAGCTGTGCATGATGCCGGTATATCAAGTTTTGTGGCGCAAGAGCTGACAAAATCTGAGCGGCCTGAATTAACCGCAGCCCGGGTGGTGATCTCCGGTGGCCGTGGTATGCAAAATGGTGAGAACTTTGCGCTGTTAAATGGCATTGCTGATAAGTTAGGTGCCGCCATTGGCGCCTCGCGCGCAGCGGTAGATGCCGGCTTTGTACCAAACGATATGCAGGTTGGCCAAACCGGTAAAATTGTAGCACCAGAGCTGTATATAGCAGTGGGTATCTCCGGTGCTATTCAACATCTTGCCGGTATGAAAGACTCTAAAGTGATTGTAGCCATTAATAAAGACGCCGAAGCGCCGATTTTCCAGATCGCCGATTACGGTCTGGTAGCCGACTTATTCACCGTGCTGCCAGAGCTCGAACAGCAACTCTGAAGCTAGCAAGTGTGCGATAAAGCCAGCATCTTGCTGGCTTTTTGCGTTTTAGCCCTTGTTGATTACAACTAAACCCCCTTAAGATAATTACCTGTATATTGTGAAGGACGCCATTATGCCCGCTGTGATCCGCCATGCTGAACCCGCTGACATTGACGCTATTAAAGCTATTTATGATCAACCTACTGTGTATGCCAATACGCTGCAGCTGCCTTATCAGCCAGTGGCAAACTGGCAAAGGTTGTACACCGCTGGCGCCGGTTTTTATAACCTGGTAGCCGAGGTAGAAGGTAAAGTAATAGGCCAGCTCGGGTTACAGGTATGCCAAAACCCACGCCGCCGGCATGTGGCCGAGCTTGGCATGGGCGTGTCGGAAGAGTATCAGGGGCAGGGCATTGGCTCGGCCTTATTGCGCTCGGCATTAGAAATGGCCGACAACTGGCTGAATATCCGCCGTATGGAGCTTACTGTTTACACCAGCAACGAAGCAGCAATAGCGTTATACGAACGCTTTGGTTTTGAAGTAGAAGCAGAGCTAACCGATTTTGCCTTTCAATACGGCAATTATGTCAATGCGTTATGTATGGCGCGTATCAATACCGGTTCTGTTTGAATATAAAAAAGCGGAATTAAACCACCTTTAAACAGACTTAAACCAAACAAACAAACAGCCGGGCGCTAACCACAGCGCCCGGCTTTTTATTGTCTGCGATACCGTTCGTCATTGAGTACAACTGCTCAGTTATCTTTCAAACAGCTGATATATTTTATTTACACGGCACATATATATGTTGCACATGCAAAATACTTTAGCTAAGTTAACTGCTTATGGCAGCGGAGCGGAGAAATATCACGCACGCCAGTAAAAATATAGTACAAGCTTGTTGTTCCAAAACGTGAAAATCGAGATTGAAAATTTGTGTTTATTTTCCAATAAATTATCAATTTCCGTTTCCGCTGTTGAAATTGAGAAAACGAGCGTACCCAAGAATAAAGCGTTATCTTTTTTGACACAGGAGTTTATTTTGCCAAATTTATTTGAAATTATTGATTTTACGGATCCATTTGTTTGGTCATACCATATTCTTGGACTAGCATTAGCTCCAGCGATTTGTGGTGCGTTATTCGGAAAATCTAAAGATAACGATATGCAGAAAACTTGGGCTTATAGGGGCGCAGGATTTGAAATATCATTCGTTTTACTTCCATTTTTTATTTACTTTTTGATAAATATTTTTAGTGGAAAAATAAACTCGCTACTTATAAGCCCAGAGCTGCCGATGGCAGGTTTGTTGCTTAGCAGCATATCCTTACTGTGGATAATGAAAGGTGCAAGAGCAACCAGAGATTTATTTCCTATTGAAAGCCTACAGATTATGCAGCTTGTTGCTATTGTATTTTTTGTAGTTAATTCTTTGGTGGTTTTCTATTTAACTACATCTTCCGGGGTGGCTGATTGGTTCAGTATTATTAATTCGATACTTATTGTCCTGTGTGTATATGGTTCATTTGGTATCGTCGCAGTAATGAATTATGCATCGCAATATCCGGAGAAACTTGCACGAAAAAGCTAACAAGCACCAGCTCAAACACGCTCTCACAACAAGTTGCTTGCGTGTGTGGTGTGCGTTATATCCAATCAATAATCTAAAAAGGAAAATTTATGGCAGACTCCCACCCTTACATATCCGGTCCCGGAAACATTGCACAAATGATTCTTCAGCTGCGCAATTCATTTCCGCCGAGTGTCACTTCAGATACTGTAAAAAGACTTGGACTGGCGTCAAATAACGAAAGTTATGTTATTAATGCGCTTCAGTTTGTTGGAGTGATTGACTCAGATGGAAAGAGGACTAAGGAGGCTGCAGATGTATTTTCTCATCATAAGGACGAAGAATTTTCTTCATCCTTCAAAGAGTTGGTTTCAAAGGCCTACTCAGATCTGTTTGACCTTCATGGTGAAAAAGCTTGGACTCTGGATGAAGATTCTTTAATTACGTTTTTTAGGCGTGCCGACCAAACTAGCGTAACTATCGGGAAGAGACAGGCTGGTACTTTTAAAATATTTTCGGCATTGTCTGGGTACGGCGAACTTCCGACCCCACGAGGGGCGAAACCAAAAGTTAATAGTGATGCGGCAAAAAAAATAACTAAGCGAGATCCTCCTAAAAAGCAAGAACCTGCCAAATCAGATAATCCATTATTTTTAAGTGAGCGGTCAAGCAACAAAGGGACGAATAGAGACTTCGGTCTCAGTGTCCGAATTGAAATAAACTTGCCTGCAGATGGATCCAAGGAAACTTACGACAATATTTTCAAGAGTATTAGAGAGAATCTCTTGAATGACTGATGTGCTTAAACGGTTTGAGTCAATTGCTAGAAGAGCTTTTGAGTATACGTCTGCGTCACTTCAAGAAGAAGCAACAGGAGTGCATCCTTTTGACGAAAGAAACATGCACCCTGATATTGCATCACTCACTCAAAAGCTTTTTGATGACGCGCATTATGCTCAGGCAACATTCGAAGCATACAAATATGTGGATAAGAAAGTTGCTAAATTGGCAGGAGTATCAGATACAGGTGTAAAGCTTATGATGAGGGCGTTTAACGAAAAATTCCCTTTAGTAAAACTCAATGCTCTGAGCTCTATAAGCGAAACAGATGAACAAGAGGGCTATAAATTTCTTTTCTCTGGTAGCGTAATGGCAATTCGAAATCCTCGGGGCCATGAACCCAATATGAAAGAAACTCCTACAGAGTGCCTAGATCACTTGAGTCTGGCTTCTATGCTATTAAGAAGAATTGAAAAGTCGCCATGGGTATAACAAATGCGGTGTTGTCACTTTAAATAAAAAGGGGCAGATGAAAATTAAAAGGTTGAGAAATCAAGCTTATTTTTTTGACCCTAATAATAGGATGGTGTTAGCGGCTAGGTTGTTGTCCATCAGCAATATAGACGGCTCCATCTGTCATGATGGTTGCCCGGCGATTCAGCAGTATGAGACAAGGACTTTTTCCGAGGGGTTAAAATGCCTGAACAGATGACACGATTGACCTTGCAGCAAATCAGAAAGCTAAAAAGCCTGTCTGATGCAAAGAAATTTAAAGAAACCACAGAAGAGGAAATTGATAGGCAAATTGCTGAAGACCCGGATCTTTACCAGCTTACGGATGAAGAACTAAAGCAATTTGAACTGGCCAGGAGAACATAATGAAAAAGGTTGCAGGAAGGACACGAGTGACGTTAGAAGAGTTGCGTAAGATGAAGGGAAAATCGAACTTCGCATTGCTGTATAAGCAGCAAAGAGAAGAAAAATCGAAACCCAAGTCTGATGACTGAAAGGTCACAAACAAGCAGCATTCAAAACGTGCCCAAAGTGCGCTCGGCACGCAACAAGTTGCTCGTGTTTGTAGCGGACGTTATAGAAATATCATCGAATAAACAAGCGGGATTATGCTTAAACTAAAATTTATTACTGCCGCAATTTGCATTTTTTGCTTACTGGTTTTCGGTTTTTACGCAAACGAAGCACGAAAGGAAGTCTATTATCTTTGCGGCAATGTTAGTAAAGGAACGGCTTATTCAAGTGTGGTCCGGCAATTAAATACGGTTAATTTGTCGGAGTACAAAGTAGAAAACCTGCAGCAGGGTAAACGTGTTGTTCACAGCAGCGCACTGCATTTTCACTTGCTTAGCTGCGATATAGAGTTTAACCCGCAAGAAAAGGTGGTGTCTGTTTTATATGGCTAAACATAACAACAGCAATCAGATACGAGTACTGCTACAGCGTCGGCTTGAGCTGCTTGAAAGGCTTTTAATGGGAGAGCAGGCTGTGTTTGAAGGAAGAACCTGCAGCCAAGCTGAGGCCAGAGAGAAAATGAGTAAATGGCTGGCCGCTACAGGCAATAAAAAAGGCGCTGTTTAAAGCGCCTTTTCTGCATTTTGTGTATTGGGGGTTATTAAAACTCAGCGTTGCCCGGTGTACGCGGGAAGGCGATAACGTCGCGCACGTTACCTACACCGGTAACGTATGACACTAAACGCTCAAAGCCTAAACCAAAGCCGGCGTGTGGCACTGTGCCGTAGCGGCGCAGGTCGCGGTACCAGCTGTAGTCTTCTTTATCCAGACCCATTTCAGCCAAACGCTTATCAAACTCTTCCAGCCGCTCTTCACGCTGGCTGCCACCGATAATTTCACCGATGCCAGGTGCCAGTACGTCCATTGCTGCAACTGTTTTGCCGTCGTCATTTAAGCGCATATAAAAAGCTTTAATGTCTTTCGGGTAGTTTTGCATAATGATCGGCGCGCCGATGTGCTCTTCAGCCAGGTAGCGCTCGTGCTCAGATTGTAAATCGACACCCCATTCCACAGGGTATTCGAACTTCTTACCGCAGGTTTTTAAAATCTCGATAGCATCGGTGTAATCCATCCGCACAAACGACGAGTCAACTAGCTGCTGTAACCGGGTTACTGCTGTCGGGTCGATACGCTCGGCAAAAAAGGCCATATCATCAGCGCGCTCGGTCAGTACGGCTTTACAGACGTATTTGAGCATATCTTCAGCCAGTTGGGCGATGTCTTTAAGCTCAGCAAAGGCCACCTCTGGCTCTATCATCCAAAACTCGGCTAAGTGGCGGCTGGTGTTGGAGTTCTCGGCACGGAAGGTTGGGCCAAAGGTGTAAATTTTTGACATGGCGCAGGCATAGGTTTCGCCGTTTAGCTGGCCGGATACGGTTAAGAAGGTTTCTTTACCGAAGAAATCTTTGCTGTAATCAATGTTGCCTTTGTCGGTACGCGGCAGGTTTTCCAGGTCCAGCGTACTGATGCGGAACATTTCACCGGCGCCTTCTGCGTCTGAGCCGGTAATAATTGGCGTGCTGATCCAGTAGTAGCCTTGCTCATGGAAAAAACGGTGTACCGCCTGAGCCAAACAATGCCGCACGCGGGTAACGGCACCCATAATATTGGTGCGGGCGCGCAGGTGGGCGTGTTCACGCAGGTATTCCATGCTGTGGCGCTTGGGTGCCATAGGGTAGGTGTCCGGGTTTTCTACCCAGCCTAATACCTCAACTGCAGCAGCTTGCAATTCAAATGCCTGGCCCTGGCCTTCAGAACGTGCCACAGTACCGGTAACGGCCACAGAGCATGACGTTGTCAGGCGTTTTACTTCAGCTTCATAATTGGGTAAGTCTGAAGGGGCTACGGCCTGTACCGCATCAAAGCAGCTGCCATCATGAATAGCTAAAAAGGAAATACCTGCTTTTGAATCGCGGCGGGTGCGGATCCAGCCTTTAACGGTGATAGACTCACCAACGGCGTAGCGACCAGCTAAAACATCTTTAATAACGGCGTGCGTCATGCAACAAACTCCAGAGGGTGTAAACTTAGCAAACTGCGTAAAGCCTGTAATGATACTGAGCCAAACGCACAACACAAGTAAAAGTTATCAGGACTTTAAAATTGATCCCAGAGCAGGAAAAGTCAGAAAAATATGAGCGGCGCCAGGGGCCGGATATACTGTGCCGGGCTTTTGGCTGGCTGGCAATAACCGGCTGGATATTGTTTATTGCCGGTATGGTGCTGGCGCATTATGCCAGCCCGGAGCTGGATACCGGGCTAGTGCGTTATTGGGGTATAGAAATTCGTAGTGACTGGCATCCGCAGTTAACGGTTTATCTGCAATACCTGCTGTGGGCCGTGGCACTGGTCAGTGGCCTGAGTTTATTACTTAACCGGCTGCGTATGCGCCGCCGTGGCGATCACCTGCATTTTAATATCATTATATTGCTGCTTAGCAGCATTGGTTTGCTGCTTTACCTGTATCGGCAGGTCTAAGTTTTGAGTTTTGAGTTTTAAGTTGTGAGGTGTGAGTTTTAAAGCCTGAGTTTTAAGACATAAGTATTGGTCGCTTTATACTCCGGTTACCTTGCGCATTGCTGCGGTAAGCTGGCTTAACTGATCCGGGCGGATAATAAACGGCGGCATTACGTAAATCAGGTTGTTAAACGGCCGGATCCATACCCCCAGCTCAACAAACTGCTGCTGCAGGGCCCCGACATCTACTTTGTTATGCATCTCCAGCACACCTATAGCCCCCAGCACCCGCACATCTTTTACTAACGGCGATTGGCGGCAGGCGGCCAGTTCCTGCTGTAATTGTGCTTCAATCGCGGCTACCTGCTGCTGCCAGTCGCCTTGTGCAATCAGCGCTAAACTGGCATTGGCCACGGCGCAGGCCAGCGGGTTGGCCATAAAAGTAGGGCCGTGCATTAAACCACCGGCCTGGCTTAAGCTAATGCCTCGCGCCACTTCATCAGTGCACAGTGTGGCCGCCAGCGTGATATAACCACCACTGAGCGCCTTGCCCACACACATAATATCCGGCTGAATATCAGCATGTTCACAGGCAAACAGTTTACCGCTGCGGCCAAAGCCGGTGGCAATTTCGTCGGCAATCATTAGCACCTGGTATTGATCACATAAGGCGCGGGCGCGGCGTAAAAACTCCGGGTGATAAAAGCGCATACCGCCGTAGCCTTGTACTATAGGCTCTAAAATCAGCGCAGCAATGTCGCTGTGGTTTTCTGCCAGCAATTGCTGCAGCGGGGCGATGTCACTTGGTAAAAATTCGCCATCAAAGCGGCTTTGTGGTGCCGGCAAAAAGTAATGCTGTGGCAGCAAGGCGGCAAACATATCGTGCATGCCATCTACCGGATCGCATACCGCCATAGCGGCAAAGGTATCGCCGTGATAGCCCTTACGTAGGCTGATTAACTTTTGTTTTTGCGGTGTGCTGCTTGCCAGCCAGTATTGCAGCGCCATTTTAATCGCTACTTCTACCGCGATAGAGCCGCTGTCGGCCAAAAACACCTTGGTTAAATTTGGCGGCACCATACTCAGCAGTTGTTTACATAAATCAACCGCAGGCTGATGGGTAATACCACCAAACATTACATGCGCCATTTTCCCCAGCTGCGTGGTAACAGCCGCGTTAAGGGCGGGGTGGTTGTAGCCATGTACCGCCGACCACCAGGACGCTGTGCCATCAATTAAACGCTGACCATTTTCCAGCACCAGCTCACAGCCTTGTGCGGCCACTACCGGATACACCGGTAACGGGTTTTGCATTGAGGTGTAGGGGTGCCAGATATGCGTGCGATCAAAAGCTAAATCAATGCTCATTATTTAACCTGTAGTAAAGTTTTAATTCTGGTCAGCGTTGACAACGCGAAGGTGGCGGTTAGACTAGCCGAAAACACCTTTAACCTCAATTTAAACAGGGATTTTTATGCAGGCTGTTGTCCGCCACAACTGGACCCTCGCGCAGGTCAATGCACTTTATGCGCTGCCATTTAACGATTTATTGTTTCAGGCGCAAACGGTACACCGCCAGCACTTTAAACCGAATGAAGTACAGGTAAGCACCTTACTGTCGATTAAGACCGGTGCCTGCGCAGAAGACTGCAAATATTGCCCGCAAAGCGGCCACTACAATACCGGCCTGGAGCGCGAGCGTCTGCTGGAAGTGGAAAAAGTATTAACCCAGGCCAAAGCAGCGAAAGACAAAGGCGCCAGCCGCTTTTGTATGGGCGCCGCGTGGACTAACCCAAAGCAGCGCGATATGCCATACATTATTGAAATGGTGCAGGGTGTAAAAGCCATGGGGCTGGAAACCTGTATGACACTGGGCATGTTAACCGGCGAGCAGGCGCAAACCCTGGCCGGTGCCGGGCTGGATTACTACAACCACAACCTGGATACCTCACCGGAGTTTTACGGCGAGATTATTACCACCCGCACTTATCAGGACCGGTTAGATACTTTAAGCCATGTGCGCGATGCCGGTATGAAAGTATGCTGCGGCGGTATTTTGGGTATGGGCGAAAGTGCAAACGACCGCTCAGCACTGTTGATGCAACTGGCTAATTTACCTGAGCACCCGCAAAGCGTGCCGATTAATATGCTGGTAAAGGTAGCCGGTACACCGCTGGAAAATGTTGATGATTTAGATGCCTTTGAGTTTATCCGCACCATTGCGGTGGCGCGTATTATGTTGCCGCAAAGCCATGTGCGCTTATCGGCCGGCCGTGCACGGATGAACGAGCAAATGCAGGCACTGTGTTTCTTTGCCGGTGCTAACTCGATTTTCTACGGCGATAAGCTGCTGACCACTGATAACCCGGAAGCTGATGCCGATATGCTGTTGTTTGCCAAGCTGGGTATTCAGCCGGAGCAGCGCCACGGTGTATCCGACGAAGCGCATGAACTGGCGCTGGCCGATGCGATAAAAGAGCAGGCTAACCCGCCGCTGTTTCACGCGGCACAGTAAAGATGTTACAAGCCAGGCTGGCGCAGTTAAGCCAGGCGCTTGAGCAGCGCGCCGCCCAGCAGTTACTGCGCCGCCCGGTAACGCTGGACAGCTACAACGGCAGGCTGGTAGTTGTCGCCGGTAAAAGTTACCTCAACTTTTGTGGCAATGACTATCTGGATCTTGCCACAGCGCCACAGGTACTGCAGGCGTATGCCGACGGCGCGGCACAGTTTGGCGCAGGCAGCAGCGGCTCGCCACTGGTTACCGGCCAGCATGCGGTGCATCAGCAGCTGAGCGACAGTTTAGCTGATTGGCTGGGAGTGGAGCGGGTATTGCTGTTTTCCTCCGGCTTTGCCGCCAACCAGGCCATGCTGCTGACGTTAAGCAGCAAAAACGACACCCTGGTACTTGATAAGCTTAGCCATGCCTCATTAATTGATGCTGCACTGCACAGTGAAGCCAGCTTAAAGCGCTTTGCCCACAACGATGTTGCTGCCTTGCAGAACCTGCTTAGCCAGGTAAGCCAGCCGATGGTGGTGACAGAGGGGGTGTTTAGTATGGATGGCGACAGCCCCGACTTAACTGCCATGTTGGCGCTGTGCCGGCGCTATGACGCACCGCTGCTGCTGGATGATGCCCATGGCTTGGGCGTGCTGGGGCAGGAAGGCAGAGGCACTGCCGCGGCACAGGGCATTGCGCAAAGTGAGCTGTTTTGCACCATGGCCAACTTTGGTAAAGCATTGGGCAGCGGCGGCGCTTTTATTGGCGGCAGTAAAACCGTGATTGATTATATCGAACAGTTTGGCCGGCATTATATTTACAGCACAGCGTTGCCACCGCCACTGTGTGCCGCCGTATTAAAAAGCATTCAGTTGTGCCGTGCCGATAACTGGCGGCGCGACAAACTACACAGCAATATTGCCTTATTTCGCCGCCTGGGAGCCGATCTGGGGCTGCTAAATTCGCACAGTGCCATTCATGGCGTGGTGCTGGGCAGCAGTGAGCGCGCTTTGGCCGTTAGCAACCAATTAAAACAACAGGGCATTTGGCTTAGCGCCATTCGCCCGCCAACAGTACCGCAGGGCAGTGCCCGTTTACGTATTACGCTAAGTGCAGCGCACACGGCAGAAGATATTACACTGTTGCTGCAACAATTAAGGCAGGTGCTATGACAGCAGTTAGCGCTGAAACCACGCAGGGCTTTATCCGCCAGGTGGCGCACAGCTTTGGTAAAGCCTGCGACAGTTATTTACCGGCGGCCCGGCTGCAGCAACAGGTAGCACTGGATGCATTGGCATTGCTGCCGGCAAACAAACAGGGCCATTTACTCGATTTAGGCTGTGGCCCAGGCTGGATCCATCCACGTTTTGTGTCTTATTGCAGCCAGTTTACCGCAGCAGATTTAAGCGCCGGTATGCTGGCTAAAGCGGCAACTCAGCAGTTAGCGACAAACTACCTGCAAGCTGATGCACAGCAATTGCCATTGGCAGCACAAAGTGTTGATAAGCTGTTTTCCAGCTTAATGCTGCAGTGGTGCGCCAAGCCGGCTGCGGTATTTGCTGAAATAGACCGCATATTGGCACCCGGCGGCCGGGTAGTACTGACCACGCTGGTCGATGGTACCCTGGCCGAACTGAAACAGGCATTTGCCAGTGTTGATACATTGCCGCATGTAAACCGCTTTTTACCTGCCGCCGCTGTGATTGCGGCCGCTGAGTCTGTCAGCGCTATTAACTGGCAGTTTGAACAACGCTGTTACCCGCTGTTTTATCCGGACGTTATCAGCCTGGCGCGGGAACTAAAAGCACTGGGGGCCAATCAGGTTGCCGGCCGGCAAAGCCGAGGTTTAACCGGCAAAGGTTACTGGCAAAATCTGGCCGCGGCTTATGACAACAATCGCACCACGCTGGGCTTACCGGCCAGTTATCAGGTATTGATTATCAGCGGGTATAAAAATGGCAATTAACCGCTGCTTTATTACTGCTACCGATACGGATGCCGGTAAAACCTATGTCAGTGCTATGTTGCTGCAGGGCTTTAAAGCGCTTGGCAGCGTGGCAGTGGGCGTAAAGCCAATAGCGGCGGGGGGTGACGGGCAAGGCTGTAATGGTGACGCGTTACTGTTGCAGCAGTATTCTGGTATCGCGTTACCTTATAAAGTGATCAATCCAATCTGTTATCAGGCGCCGGTGGCACCACATTTGGCCGCTGTGGCTGAGCAAACACCGATTGATGAAGCCGAACTTAATAACGCTTTGGCGCGCTGGCAACAGTTGCCGTTGCAACAGTTATTAATTGAAGGCGCCGGTGGTTGGTTATTGCCGATAAATAATCAGCGTTATCTGGCCGACTGGGTGGCCGATAAGCAGTTACCGGTGGTGCTGGTGGTAGGGATGAAACTGGGCTGTTTAAACCATGCCATGCTAACGGTACGTGAAATTGAGCGCAGTGGCTGCCGGCTGCTGGGCTGGGTTGCTAACTGTATTGATCCGCAAATGGCGTTACTTGAGCAAAATATTGCTGATTTACGCCAGCGTATCGCTGCGCCTTGTTTAGGTGTAGTACCTTTTGCGCCGGAACCGGCGCAGTATCAGCATCTGGCAATAGAGCTGGCAACACAACTTTGCACCAACGCCGGTTACAACACCCGATAAGCTCGCCACAGCAACTCGCTACCGCTTGCGCGTCCGCTCAGACACTCTGTGTCGACTGATCGGGTATTCTAACCTCTGAATCTCAGCAGTTGATGGTTATCGCGTTACAACAAAAACTCAGCTAAATCGCTATTTTCTGCCAGTGGTGTTTTATTACCACCGACAAACAGATAGCCACCGCCTGTACCGAGCAAGGTCAGGTTGTTACCACTGCGTTTTAGTGCTGTACCTTCCGGCAGGGCAATAATCGGCGTGGCAGGATGCAGCTGCATAAACTCAGCTAAGCGCATATCGCGGGTTTCACCGTGAAAACCCTCCGGTTTATAGTCGGTGTAATGCGGGTTTAATTGCAGCGGTAACAGGTTTAGCGCATTAAAAGAAGCCGGCTCTATAATCGGCATATCGTTAGTGGTGCGAATGGTGGCGCCAGCGATATTAGAACCTGCACTCCAGCCAATATAGGGCACACCTTCGGTTACGCGTTTCTTGATTAGCTGCACTATATCCTGTTGATATAACTGATAAAGCAGATGAAAGGTATTGCCGCCACCTACCGCAATAGCCTGAGCTTGCACCACAGCCTGGCGTGCGTCAGCAAACTGGTGAATACTGCGCACCTTAATGCCCTGAGGCGCCAGTGCCTGCTGCACTGTTGCCAGATAGTCGTCGTAGTTAATGCTGACGCCGGCGTAAGGAATAAACAGCAATTCCTCTACACCGCGTAAATGCTCAGTAAGCCACGCCATATATGGGGCCAGATAAGCGCTGTTATTAGCGCGCGAACTGCTCAGTAGTAATAATTGCATGGCTAACTCCTTCATGTTGCTGCCATTGTAGCCAAATGCACTACGGCAGACACCTTTTCTTACAAATAATCCGCGTTGTTTAAATTGAAAATGGCCTCTAAAGCCATATATTACGTGCAGTAAACCAATTGAGGAATGCAGTATGAAAAGAGTCTTTTTATTTTTAGCCACCAACCTGGCGGTTATTCTGGTGCTGAGCATAGTGCTCAATATCGTATTCAGTTTCCTCGGCGTGGATCGCAGCAGCATTGGCGGCTTATTGGTATTTGCTGCAGTGTTTGGTTTTGGCGGCTCTTTTATCTCCCTGGCCATGTCAAAGTGGATGGCAAAACGTTCTACCGGTGCAGTGGTAATAGAGCAGCCACGCAATGCGACTGAACAATGGTTAATGACCACCGTAGCGCGCCAGGCCAAAGCCGCCGGCATTGGTATGCCGGAAGTGGCCGTGTACGACTCGCCGGAAATGAACGCCTTTGCTACCGGCATGAACCGCAATAATGCTTTGGTTGCGGTAAGCACCGGTTTGCTGCGCAATATGCGCGAAGATGAAGTTGAAGCGGTGCTGGCGCACGAAGTGTCGCATATTGCTAACGGCGATATGGTGACGCTAACGCTTATTCAGGGCGTGGTAAACACCTTTGTAATCTTCCTTGCCCGTTTGGTTGCCGGCATGCTGAACAATAACGGTAATAATAATCAGGGTGGCGGTATCGCCTATTTTGCCACAGTAATAGTGCTGGAAATGGTATTTGGCGTACTGGCTAGTATTATCGTGATGTGGTTTTCGCGTCAACGCGAATACCGGGCCGATGCCGGTGCCGCTAAGCTTGAAGGCGGGCCGAATAAAATGATCGCTGCACTGGAACGGTTAAAGCATAACCACGAAAGCCGCCTGGAAGGCAGCATGATGGCGTTTGGTATTGCCGGTGGTGCCGCTAAATCTGAGTTATTTTTAAGCCACCCGCCGCTGGAAAAACGTATTGCAGCACTGCGCGGACGTTTTTAATCGGTAGCAGGTAAAAACAAAACGGGGCTTTATGCCCCGTTTTTGGTTCTTTAGTCTTGTACTTTACGGACAAACTCCGATTTTAAGCTCATGGCGCCAAAGCCATCAATTTTGCAGTCGATATCATGATCGCCTTCTACCAGGCGGATATTTTTCACCTTAGTGCCAATTTTTACTACTGAGGATGACCCCTTTACTTTTAAATCTTTAATCACCGTTACCGTGTCACCATCCTGCAGCACATTACCGGCGCTATCACGAATTTGTTTACTGTCGGTAGTATCAGCCGCTGTAGCAGACCATTCATGGCCGCATTCGGGGCAGATTAACAAAGCGCCGTCTTCATAGGTGTAAGCAGACTGGCATTTAGGGCAGGCGGGTAATGTACTCATAGCAGGGTTCCTGAAACAGCGCTTAAGCGCAAAAACGCGCATTATACCTCAGGCCGGTACGATGGTGACACTATTGATCCTTTGAATAGCGGCAATAGCCGAACAATACTGCTATCAAGCTGTGATTTTGCTAAGGTAAGCAAAAAATAACTGTACGGAGTGACTATGCTACAAACTATGTTACCGGCACCGAAAATAGACGCTTTTTTACCACCACGTCGCATTTTAATGGGGCCGGGGCCATCTGATGTGCCCCCTCAGGTGTTGGCAGCCCAGGCCCGGCCAACAGTTGGCCATTTGGATCCGCTGTTTATTGGCATGATGGATGAGTTAAAGCAGCTGCTGCAGTATGCCTTTCAAACCAAAAACGACATGACACTGGCAGTATCAGCGCCCGGCAGCGCCGGTATGGAAACCTGCTTTGTTAATTTATTAGAGCCCGGTGATACGGTAGTAGTATGCCGCAATGGCGTATTTGGCGAGCGCATGCGCCAAAACGTTGAGCGCTGTGGTGCCACAGCAATCACTGTTGATAATGCCTGGGGCGAGCCGGTAGACCCAACTGCAGTGGAAGCAGTATTAAAAGCCAACCCGCAGGCTAAGTATCTGGCCTTTGTGCATGCTGAAACCTCCACCGGCGCCTTGTCGGATGCGAAGACCCTGTGCGCTCTGGCGCAGCAATATGACTGTTTATCCATTGTTGATGCCGTTACCTCATTGGGCGGTGTGGAGCTGCGGGTAGATGACTGGGGTATAGATGCCATTTATTCCGGCAGTCAGAAGTGTTTATCTTGTGTGCCGGGTTTATCGCCGGTGTCATTTTCGCCCAAAGCGGTTGAGCGCATTAAAGCGCGCACGCGGCCGGTACAAAGCTGGTTTTTAGATCAAAGCCTGGTTATGAGCTACTGGAGTGGTGGCGCCAAACGCAGTTATCACCACACGGCTCCGGTTAACGCCCTGTATGCACTGCATGAATCGTTGCGCTTGCTGGCTGGCGAAGGGCTGCAGCAAAGCTGGCAGCGCCATAAGCAAATGCATGAACTGCTAAAACAAGGTTTAACGAATTTGGGGTTGGAGTTTGTGGTGGCAGAGCCGTACCGCCTGCCGCAGCTGAACAGTGTGTATATTCCGCAGGGCGTCGATGATGCCGCAGTGCGTAAACAGTTGCTGGCACAATATAATCTGGAAATAGGTGCCGGCCTGGGGGAGTTGGCGGGTAAAACCTGGCGTATCGGCCTGATGGGGTATGCGGCCCGGCGCGAAAATATCGCACTGTGTATCAAAGCGTTAGAGGATATACTGGCGTAGTTTATTGGCTAATCATGCCTTGTGGTTATTTGGTCGTTTTTGTTTGGCGCGGTTTGCTGCTTCTGCTAAGTTGAAGCACAAAATAAACATAACGAAGCCACTCAATTAAGTTAAATAGGCACGAGGCCATAATGAAACTACGTTACACCTTACTAAGCCTGGCGTTGCCGGGTTTATTGTCGTTGCCGGCATTGGCAGTACAGGGTTATTACCGTTCGCCGGTATTACAGCAGGATCAGCTGGTGTTTACCGCTGAAGGCGATTTATGGCAGGGCTCGCTAAACAGCGAAAAAGCCCGGCGTATTACCAGCCATCCGGCAGAAGAAACCCAGCCGCTGTTATCGCCTGACGGTAGCCAGTTAGCTTTTGTCGCCGATTATGACGGCGCTGCTGAAATCTATGTTATGCCATTAACCGGTGGGGTAGCCAAACGTATCAGCTATGAAAACAGCCGGGTGCGTATTCAGCAGTGGTTAGCTGATGGCCGTATTTTATACGCTACCGATAGTGGCGCCGGGCCAGCCAATTACTGGCTGTTGAAAACGGTTGATCCGCTAACTTTAGCCACTGAAACCTTACCGCTGGCCGATGCCTCTGGCGGCACGATCGATGATCAAAGCGGCACGGTGTTTTTTACCCGCTTTGGCCTGCAATTAACCGGTGACAATACGCGGGTATATCGCGGTGGCGCTATGGGTGAACTGTGGCGCTGGACGCTGGGTAGTAAAGATGAAGCCGTACTGCTAAGCAAGGGTCACAATGGTAGCATCAGCCAGCCACTGTTTTATCAGGGCCGGGTGTATTTTGTCAGTGATGCCGACGGCAACAGTAATATCTGGTCTGTTGCCGCTACCGGGGATGACATTAAACAGCACAGTTTTCATCAGGACTGGCGCATTGGCCGCATCAGTGTGTCGGACGGGCGCATTGCGTATCAGTTGGGTGCCGATTTGCAGCTGCTGCAACTGGCAGATGGCCAAAGCCGCACTTTAGCGCTTGAGATACAGTCTGATTTAGTGCAACAGCGCGAACGTATTGTCAGTAAACCGCTGCAGTATTTTAATTCCGCTATGTATCAGGCGCAGCAGGATGACAGCGATAAAGTGGTGGTAACTGCCCGTAGCCAGATAGCGGTTGTCATGCCGGGGAAGCAGCGCTTAGTACAGATCAGTACACCAGCTGGTAGCCGCTCCCGCGCGGCGGTGCTGTCTAAAGATGGTAAATGGGTCTATGCCATTAACGACCACAGTGGCGAAAATGAAATTTGGCGCTTCGCTGCCGATGGCTCAGATAACAAGCAACAATTAACTAAAGATGGCAGCGGCCATCGCTGGCAGCTGATGTTATCGCCCGATGGCGACTATCTGGCACATGATGATAAAAACGGCGATTTATGGCTGCTGCAATTAAGCACTGGCCGTAATAGTAAAGTTTACAGCGGTGGCATCGGCTTAGCTGGCTATGAAGATATTAACTGGTCGGCCGACAGCAAACTGCTGGCATTTACGCTTAATTCTTCCAGGCAAAGCCGCTCGCAGGTAGTGTTGTATAGCCTGGCCGAGCAAAAAAACGCAGTGCTGACTTCCGATAAATATACGTCATTTGCACCGGCATTCAGCCCCGATGGTTTGTGGCTGTATTTTGTTTCAGACAGGCAATTTACTGCTACTCCGGGCCATCCCTGGGGGGACCGTAATCTGGGCCCGATGTTTGATCGGCGCAGCCAGCTGTTTGCCGTTAGCCTGAAGCAGCAAGCCTGCTTTGCGTTTCGCCCGGTGCAGGAGCTGGAAAACTGTGACGACAAAGTGGCTAAAGACAGCCTGACAGGCAAAAAAGCGACATCAGTGGATTGGGACGGCCTTAGCACCCGCTTGTGGCAGGTGCCGGTGGCGTCAGGCAACTACAGCCAACTGGCGGTAACCGATAAACGGCTTTATCTGCTGGATCGTAACAGTGGCCCGGACAGCAAACCGGTATTAAAGCAGATTAAGTTCAGTCAGACAGAAGCCAAAGCTGAGGTGTTTGCCACTGATATTGCCGATTATCAGTTAGCAGCCAATGGCAAGAAGCTGTTTATGCGTAAGCACAGTAGCGAGGGCGCTGGCGCTATGTATGTGGTGGATGCCGGCGATAAAGCGCCGGCAGATCTGGCCAAAGCCCGGCTTAATAGTGACAGCTGGCAGCTGAGTATTAACCCGGCACAGGAGTGGCAGCAAATGTTTGCCGACGGCTGGCGCATGCACCGTGACTTTTTATTTGATAAAGGCATGCGCGGCCTGGATTGGAACGCCAGTAAAGCGAAATACCAGCCGCTGCTGGCCAGAGTGACCGACCGGCATGAACTGGATGATATTTTTGCCCAGATGATGGGCGAGCTTAATGCATTGCATTCGCAGGTACGTGGTGGTGAATATCGTGCTGATGAAACCGCAGCAAAAGCCGCCAGTCTGGGGGCCGAATTTAACGCCGGTAAAGATGGCCTGGTGATCCGCCATATCTACCGCACTGACAATGAACTACCGGCACAAGCTGCGCCTTTGGCTAAACCCGGTGTTAATGCCAAAGTGGGGGATAGCTTAGTGGCTGTTAATGGCCGGGCGGTAAAGGATATTCCCGGCCTGACTCAGGCCCTGCGTAATCAGGCTGGTAAGCAGGTATTGTTAACTCTGCAACGTGGTAAGCAACAATGGCAAACGGTGGTAGAGCCGGTTAGCAGTAGCCATGACAGTATGCTGCGGTATCAGGATTGGGTATCAGCTAACCAGCAGCAGGTTGCCGGCGCGACCAATAACCAGTTAGGTTACTTACATTTGTATGCGATGGGCGCCAATGATATTGCCAACTTTGCCCGCGAGTTTTATGCCCACTATGATAAACCCGGCTTAATTATTGATGTACGGCGCAACCGTGGCGGTAATATTGACAGCTGGATTATTGAGAAACTGCTGCGCCGGGCCTGGGCTTTCTGGCAGCCGACACAGGGCGATGCCTACACCAATATGCAGCAGGCGTTTCGTGGCCACCTGGTGGTGTTAACCGACCAGCTGACCTACTCAGATGGCGAAACCTTCTCTGCCGGGGTTAAAGCGCTGGGATTGGGGCCGTTAATTGGTAAACGCACAGCAGGCGCCGGTGTCTGGTTATCCGGCCGTAACCGGCTGGCCGATAATGGCATGGCGCGGGTGGCGGAAACGGCTCAGTTTGCCATGGATGGGCGCTGGATCATTGAAGGCTATGGCGTAACACCGGATCAGGAAGTCGATAATTTACCTTATGCCCGCTTTAACGGCAAAGACGCGCAATTAGAGCAGGCTATTACCTATCTGCAACAAAAATTACAGAGCCAGCCGGTTGCACCGCTAAAAGCGCAACCTATGGCAAAACCGCTGGCGGCGGATATATTGCCTTAGGGCGTTTCACTTGCATTCAGCTTTGTATAAGCCCGGTGAGATTGCCGGGCTTTTTTTGCTGCTGTATTTCACATCAGCGCTTTGCTTTTAGGCCAAGGGCAGCTATGGTGAGTAAAACAACAGAGCAGGAACGCACCTATGCCAATATCACCACAACTTAATGCTGAAATTCGCGTGTTAACCTTATTTAATCTCGACAGTGCCATGGAGGGGATCAAAGTGCATAAATCGGCCGATACGGATACGCTGGCCGCGATAAAGCGCCTGTATGACAAAGGCCTGGTCACACAGGAAGATGGCGGTTACCTGACCGATCTTGGCATCCACTGCGCCGAACATCTGCAAACGGCTTTACGTATTCTTGATGGCACGCCGCAAACGGCCTAACTCTGCTTTATGGCACTTAAGTAGTTGTTTCAGCTGATTAAGTGCCTCAGTGTCCTCTTTATATAATGCCTGCTCGTATAGTGCAGTTAACTGCTTAAGGTACGCATCGTGTGCCGGATAGCGCTTAGCGCATTGCAGCAAAAATGCCGAAACAGATAGCGATAGCGGTTTTGTCGCCAGTGCTTTGCCCAAATAGCGATACAGCTGTTTTGTTGCTTGTGGTGTGTTGTCAGTGCCGCTTTGCGTTAAGCGCAAATACAGCAGCACCACAATAATAATGCTAAACAGCACAGCCGCCGAATAAGCCATAGCCGGCAAATGACGGTACAAGGTACGCCACAGCTGGCGCTGGCTGTTATCATTAAACCCCAATACCCATACTGACCAGTAATAGTCGAGATGCATCAGCTGTTGCCGCACATTTTGCAGTAACGCCAGCTGGCGCCAGCCCGGGTCCAGTAAAGCACGCTCATCTTCCGGTAAGGCAGAGTCCAGGCTATCCAGAATGCGCTCAGGCGCTACCGCCGCTGTTGGATCAAACGGCTGCCAGACACCATTATGCAGATATTCTACCCAGGCATGGGCTTCGCGCTGCCGTACTGCCAGATAACCTTGCTGCGGGTGCCAGTTACCGCCCTGATAACCACCCACCACCCGTGCAGCAATACCGGCATGGCGCAGAATAACGGCGCTGGCTGAAGCATAATGGCTACAAAAACCGGTACGGCTGTCAAACAAAAAAGCGTCAATACTGTTGCTGCCAAGCGTCGGCGGGGTAAGGCTGTAATAAAATGGCTGCTGGCGAAAATGCTCGGCCAGAGCCTGCACCAGCTCATGGCTTTGTGGATACTGCTGCTTCAGCTGATAGGCAAATTGCTGTGTCTGCGGGTTACCTGGCGGCACACGCAAGTTAAGCTGTTGTTCCTGCTCAGATACTAACACCACGGGTGTAAGGCTGCTGCTTACCTGATAACTTAACCGCTGGCTCACAGGCTTACTGCTGCTTAACAGCCCACTTGGGCTGATAAAAACATTACTGCTGCTGGTAACCGGTGTAGCTAAGGCAAATAAGCCGGTTTGCTGGCTGGCTTCGGCAATAATACGGTAACTCAGACTGATATCTGCAGCATTGTCTGCTGCGCGCTGACGGCTGGCATTTTGCCGCAGCGCATTTACCTGCCAGCGCCTGCCATCAAAGTCTTCATATAGCCTGGCGCGCCAATACAGCTGCTGCCGCGGTGGTAAGGTGTCCGTAAACTCTACCCGAAATGCCAGGCTGTCATCCTGTACCAGTTGCTCTATGCTGCCCGGATCCAGAGTGTCGCTAAGGCCGGTACTGGCAATATTAGCATTGGGGATTTGCCAAAACGGCGGCAGGCGCGGGAACAGTAAAAATATGGCCAGCCATAATGGCAGAATAATCAGTATGCTGCGGCCAGTCTGCAACCAGTTTAAACGGCTGACAGGGGGCGAAAACAACCGGTAATGGCTGTACAGGTTAACGGCAAACACCAGCAAAATGAACAGGGCTATCAGCATGTCCTGATGCAGAATAAAGCAGCAGGCAATCAGAAAATAATGCACCCACACCAGTTGGCGGGCTTCGTACAAATGCTGCAAAGCCAGCAGGCGTGCTGTGGCCGCCAACAGCAGAATTTGCAGCATAAAATGCAGTACACCGGTTTGTCGTAGCTGCAAAAAGAATGTTATCGCAATAATGCCGGCCAACAGATTCACCAGTTTAAGGCTAATGCCGGCTTTGGCTTTAAATACGCTTAACAACCGGTACAGTAGCAACAAAGCAAATATGGCAATAACCCAACCGGCGAATGCCTGTTGCAGTAGCAGCAACAATGAAAACTGAATGGCAGCCCAGCTTAGCAGTAATTGTTTTTGTTTCTGCATCTGTTGTGTCAGCACAGTGCCAGCTCCTGCAGGCAGCGCTGTAAATGTTGCGGGCCTTTTGCCTGAGGCAATGTCAGTGCAGGCAGTTTCAGCCCGTAACTGCTGCCGGATTGCTCCAGTTGCAATAATTGCTGGCAGGCATAACGTAGTGCACGCTCTAAGGCATCACCTGATAATGCCGGCACGACTATCCAGCTGGGCTCTGCCTGAGCAGAAAAGTGTTGTTGCCTTACCACCGGGTTTGCTGGATCGCGGGCCAGGCGTTTCCACACCATATGTCGCACGCTATCGCCGGCACGATAAGGTGCCAGTGTTTCACCGGCATCGGTTTTAGCCTGTTGGCTGCTATCAGTGGCTGCGACGTTAACAGCTGATTTATCTGCATCAGGTGCCGGGTATACCCAGTAAGGCTGTGCCAGTGCTACATAGCTCCAGGCGCGCCATAAACCAAAAGGGTACTGACTGGTTATTTTTATACGTGGCAGGGTGTATTTACCGCGCTTTGTGCCGGTAAGGTTTAGTGATGCTGTCGTAGCTGGCTGGCTTAACAATACTGTTTCATTGTGATGGACAAAATTCATGTTCAGCATAAAGTGTTTTTTGTCACTGCTAAGATTTACCGTCACGGTGGTGTCTGTACCGGCAAAGCCTTCTGCTGCCTGCTGGCATTGCAGTGTTAAACCACTCATATTCTGGTAAGCCAGCACAATATTGACCAAAAACACACTTAGTAATAGGTAGCACAATAATAGGATCAGGTTGTTTTGATAGTTTGTACCCAATAAATATAACAGCGCAATCAACAACACAAACCACCAGCCATAACGGGTTGGCAGAATAAAAATCAGCTTTTGCACCAGCCTAACCTTGTCTGCAGGGGGTTGGCGCTTATCCAGATAGCGGCTGATCAGTTGCCAGTATCGCTGGTATAGCCGCTGTTTTAACGTCAGATTGGGCATGGCGTCTGTAATAGCAGTATCTGGCTTAAACGGCTCTCCTGTGCATCCGACGATGGCGCCAGACGGTGTTCAGCCACATAAGGAAACACCTGCTGTACATCTGCTGCGGTAACATAATCACGCTGGTTAATTAAAGCGAACGCTTTGGCGGCACGCAAAATAGCTTTTGATGCGCGGGGGGACAATGGCAGCATATCGCTGCGATGACGGCTACTGTTAACCAGCGCCAGTAAATAATCTATCAGCGCATCTGATGCAGTAACTTTGGGCACTTGCTGCTGCAGGGCGCGCAGCTGTTCGGTATTGAGTTGCTCGGTTAGCAACTCGAGCCGCGAAGTACTGCTGTCGCGTTGTAATAACTGATGTTCAGCCTGATGATCGGGAAAGCCCAGCGACAGGCGAAACATAAAGCGGTCCAGCTGTGACTCTGGCAGTGCTGAAGTACCGGCATGAAATAACGGGTTTTGCGTGGCAATAACAAAAAACGGCGTGGGCAGGGCGCGGGTTTCACCATCTACTGACACTTGTTTTTCTTCCATCGCTTCGAGCAATGCGCTTTGTGTTTTCGGGCTGGCTCGGTTTATCTCATCTGCCAGCAATACCTGGCTGAATACCGGACCGGCCTGAAAGCGAAATTGTTGTGACCGGGTATCGTAAATGTTCATGCCGACTAAATCGCCGGGCAGTAAATCGCTGGTGAATTGTACCCGGCGGTAACTAAGGCCAAGGCTGTTTGCCAGAGCATGCGCCAGAGTGGTTTTTCCCATACCGGGTAAATCCTCCAGCAACAAGTGGCCTTCTGCCAGCAGGCAGCATAGTGCCAGCCGGATCTGGCTGCTTTTTCCCAGAATCACCTGATTAAGGCTTTGCTCTACGTTATGCAACTGAGTTAACACCGTGGCTCCTTACTGCTGTGAGCGGAAATAACATTATGCCGGTAGTTCATACTACCTCTGCGGTGCAGAACTGCAAATAAAAAAGGCGGCCGAAGCCGCCTGTAGATACTTTTAACTTTACTATCAGAAGTTAACGGTTAAATCTGCCGAACAAGCATCTGTGCCTGCCAGACAAATCTTGTAGGTTACCGTGGCTGCCTGTGAGTTAAAACGATCACGGTAGCTGCCGCTATTATCAATGGTTTCTACTAATTGACCATCGCGGAACAGATCTACCTCACCGGATGCACCTGTCCAGCGCAGATCAACAATGGTTGAACCGGTGCGGGTGCGTACAGAGCGCTGCAGGGTAAGTGCAATAGTGCTGTCGGTTACAGTTACTGTTTTCTCTGCTGTGTTGCTCAGGCCGGTGCTGTCAGTGGTGGTTAAGCTAACGCTGTAACTGCCGCTGCTGGCATAGGTATGGCTTGGGCTGGCAGTATCGGCCTGATTGCCGTCACCAAAATCCCAGCTCCAGCTGCTGATATCGTCATCTGCATCGGTGGAAAGATCGGTAAAATTAACGGTTAAGCCTGACGCGACAAAACTAAAATCAGCTACCGGTGCCACAGGGCCGGGTGGGGTATCATCGTCAGACAATGCCGTCAGCGTCAGCGTCCAGCTATTGAGGGTTCCGGTATCTAACCCGGCGTTGTCAGACACCAACAGTGTCCAGTCGCCCTGCATGCTTTCGCTGTTAAAGCTGTCCACTTGCCAGTTTTGTATCAAATCGTCAGCACTGCCACCGGTACGGTTATGCAGCATATGCTCTGTGCCCTCTGGCGAGCGCAGTTTAACGATAAGATCTCCACGCCAGGTATGGGTAATGTTTACGCCAACATCAGTACCAAACACCACGCCGGTTTGCGGCACACTAATAACACTTTCTATACCGGCCGCATTGTTGTCCGGAATAGCCACAGCAGTGTTGTTGCTAAAAGAGTAATCCTGCAAGCCTTGTGGCAATATATTCAGGCTGGCATTGACCGATTTCACCAGCTCACCGGTGGCACTGTCGACGCCGGTAACAGTAAACTGATAGCTACCCCAGTCAGTATCAGCCGAAGTGACAACGTCCAGCGTCACAGTATCACCCGGTTGTGCCGTGCTGGCAGACAAGCTGACGCCATCCAAATCGGGTTGTACATCAACACTCAGGGTAACTTCGCCTGTCCAGTCGGCAATATTGCCGATGTCCAGCGTGTACTGCGCGGCATCACCGGCGGTAATTTGCTGAGTACGCGGGCTGATAGCCAGTTTAAACGACGGAGTAGGATCGGCTTCAACCATTGCGCTGGACAGATTCAGCCGTTTGCCTGATACCGTTTTACCATCTAATGCTGGCAGGCTGTCGCCTGAATCCATCAGAATGGCCTTCATTTCAAGCGGTGTAATCTCAGGGTTAACTGACCACAACAACGCTGCCGCGCCTGCCACATGAGGCGATGCCATAGAAGTACCTGAGTAGCTGGCATAGCCGCCACCGGGTACGGTAGATAAAATAGCAGAGCCTGGCGCGCCAAGATCTACCGACGTTGCACCATAGTTAGAAGCGCCATTGGTAAAGATAGACAGGTTGTCATTTCTGTCGGTAGATGCAACCGACACGATAACATCAAGATCATAAGCTGCCGGATACATTGGCGTGCTGTCTGCATCTGCGCCATTATTACCTGCTGCGGCAATAAACAGAATACCGGCATCGCCACCTGACTGAATTGCGGCCCTTAAGGTTTCAGAAAAAGCACCACCACCCCAGGAATTATTGGTTGCCTTAATATCAACGCCGTGGTTCAGTTTTAAATCAGTAAAATAGTTAATACATTCGATAGCGCCAGCGGTGCTGCCCCCCAAAGGCCCCAAAAACTGACAAGGTAACAAGGTTACACTCCAGTTCACGCCTGTAATGCCAACACCATTGTTGCCTGATGCACCTATAGTACCTGCTACGTGGGTACCATGGCTGTCGCTGTCCATAGGATCTTGTTCGGCATTTAACGTTGAATAACCATAAGTGCTGCCTGGCAGATTACCCGGATTTACCCAGCGGTTATCTAAAAGGTCCGGGTGGGTGTAGTCCATACCGCTGTCGATTACGCCAATAATAATGTCATGGCTGCCGGTCGAGATATCCCAGGCATCAACCGCTTTAATATCGGCACCCGCAGTGCCGCCATTTTGCCCGGTGTTTCGCAGGCCCCATAAATCACCAAAGCTTGGGTCATTTGGCACTGCCAAAGCGTGTAACGGATAATCTGGCTCGGCTACTTCAATGGCCGGGTTTGATGCCAGTTTCTTGATCAGATGATCACGCTGAACCCCTTTGGGCACCTGAACTTTAACGATACGACCCTCTGCAACATAGCGCATTTTCATATCGCGGCCCTGTGCATCCAACTGACGCAGGCTGGCGCCATGCTGCTGAATAACAGTTTCACGTTCTTGTTTGGATACGCCATGTTTAAACATCACCAATACAGCATTTTCTGCTGAACTTGTTGCGGTGTCAGCCAGTGCATTTGCTGATAACAAGGCTGCTGCTACAGCCAATGCGATCATTTTTTTATTAGTCATAACTGTCCCCAGATTAATTAATTGTGAAAAATATGCTTATTTTTAGCACCAACTAGGAATAGCATGCAATGCAACAACTATTAAACAATTTATACAAAAATAAGCCAAATTAACTAGGCTAATAGGTGGGGTAGTTGTAAATAATAATCTGCATATGTTTGTTTATTAATGGTTATATTGTTTTAATAAGTATTGTAAATGTTTTTAAAAATAGCTCTTTATTCCTATTGCGCCTTTTTCGTGGTGCTTTAGCCTAACTTTCGTCGTAACGATTTGAGGTAGATATTTTGCATAGCATTAACAAAAAACTGGCATTAGTGAGTTTGTTGCTGATATGCGGCTGCGTGCATGCAGATATCTCGTTGCAAATGACGTCTCTGCTGGAACGACGTGCACTGGCAAGCGGTGTTGATATTACGCAATTGGGAGATCTGAACGTGGCCGATGTTACCCAGTCTGGTCAGGCTCATTACGCTGTGCTGTTGCAACAAGGCGTGCTAAATCAAATTTTGTTGCAACAAACTGGCTATGGGCATCAGGCTGAACTGGTGCAAACAGGTAACAATAATATTGCCAACATCAGCCAGACTGGTGAAAGCAATCTGATCCGGGTAGAGCAGTGGGGCAACAGACAATTGTCCATTGAGCAAAGCGGTGTGGGAGAGCGGATCTCTATTGTCCAGTACTGAGGTGAGGACTGAGGGCGCTTCACTTTGCAATAACGTTATCCGGTAACAAGACGCAAATAATAAATTAATAAACAACAATGAGTTAGGGAGAATCAGATGAAAGGTCTAATTTCACGTAAACATATACTTGGCCTTACGGTTGCGCTGGCGATGTCGGCACCTGCGATGGCTGTCAGCAATGAAGTTATTATTAATCAGACATCAGCAGCAGCGGTTGAAGGCAATCTGGCTGAAGTGACACAAAGCGGCGAAATCAGCCTTGCTGTTATTGATCAAAACGGCAGCATAAATACTGCCAGTGCTATGCAGGATGGTGTTTGGCTGGAGGCTTATCATTTTGTCAGCGGCAACGACAATCAAACCCGCACCGAACAGCTCACAGACTGGCATATTGCCTATATTGATATTGTTGGTGACGACAACAGCGTAAGCATGACGCAAGACGGTTTTTACAACGTTGCCGAAGCGGTTATAACCGGCAATACCAATGATGTTGCTGTGTTACAACTTGGCGATTTGAACGAAACCTTTATCAACATTACCGGCAACGGTAATTTGGTTGAAACTACGCAGGAAGGTTTTGCTAACTGGACCAACGCTGGCTTCAGTGGTAATGACAACAGCTTGTTCAGTGTGCAGGTTGGCGATAACAACGAAGCCGGTATGTTTAATCTGGCCGGCAACCGTAATACCTTTGAATCAGAGCAAATCGGCAATGCCAACGTTGGCGGTATTGTTGGTGTAAGCGGTGACAACAATAGCACTTTTGTGCAACAACAAGGTGATGGCAACGTTTTTATCCTGTCTAACCTGATTGGCGATGATAACCTTGTTGATGTGTATCAGAATGGTAATGCTAACCAATTCCTGCTTGACCCATTACAGGGTGAGCAAAATCTGGTGTTAATTGATCAACGTGGCGATGGCAACCTTATTGAGGCACCGCTTGGCCTGGTCGGCAATGATAACCAAGTTGATATCTGGCAAAACGGTAATCTTAACACCACATTATTTGCCACTGATGGTGATGGTCATAACCTCGAAGTTATTCAGCGTGGTGACGGTAACATAGCTGAGCTGGTACTTGCCGGTAGTGATAACAGCGCCACAATTTACAGCCGGGGCGATGATAATATTGCCGCTGTGGGCTTATTTGGTGCCGGCAACAGTGCCGATATTCAGCAATTAGGTGATGCAAATTTTGCTGTGGTTGATGTGCTTGGTGATAACAATGATTTTTATATCGACCAGTCAGGATCTGCCAATGAATTGCTGATAACCAGCGATATAGCCGTGAACGGTAACAGCGTAAATGTAGAGCAAAACGGCGATATTAACCTGGTTGATGTGCTAATTGCCGGCAATGCTAATACGCTGGATATCCTGCAGTCAGGCAGTGGTAACTGGGTTGCCGGTGATAATGGTTATTTTGCATTAAGTGGTAACAACGGCCTGGTGGCAATTACTCAAAACGGCAATGACAACCTGGTACTGGGTAGCCAGTCTGGTCAGGGCAATGTGATGAGTGTTACGCAAAATGGCGATTTCAATACCGCCATTGTAGTACAAAACTAATGCGTGGGCTCAGGCAGCCTGCCTGTCTGAGCCTGCTGTATTACCTGCTATGAAATTATTTTTTATCCTGTTGTTGGCCTGCGGCCTTAGTCTGCCGCTGGCCGCTACCGATATTGAGCTGGAAGGACTGGTGCTGGATCGCACCATTTCGCGTTTTGGCAAAGATTTTACCTATTACTATGCCGGTTACTGGCGCGATATGCCGGGGACTGATGGTATCACTGTTGTGGTGTATGAACAGGTATACCCGCAAGCCGGCACCTTTTTGTGGGTAGAAATGAATCAGAGCCGGGTGTATCAGACTTATTTCGGCCGGCGCTATAACGACGTCAAACAAATGGCTGAACAAGCTATTCTTTTAAGTATTAATGAGTTAGCCAACATACAAACTGCGCGTATGCTGGGTGACCCACTGAGCGATAAGCTGTGAAAGGAATAAAAATGAAGTGGATATTTGGGCCGTTATTCATATTGAGCACGGGGGTTCAGGCGACTGAGCTGGTTTATACCCCGATTAACCCCAGTTTTGGTGGTAATGCGTTAAATGGCAATTTTTTACTGCAAAAAGCCCAAAGCCAGAATGCGCATACGGCCAGCCGACCTGGCCAGTCTTTTGTTGACAAGTTTCGTGAAGCGCTCGAGCGCAGTATTATTAACTCACTTACCCGGCGTATCGCTGATGGTGAGCTGGTCGAAGGGGTGTATAACACCGGTGAGTTCCTGGTTGAGGTGACCACCGGAACTAACGGTAGCGTTATTGTTAATATTACCAATCTTAATACTGGCGAAATTACCGTAATAACCATTCCGGTAATTGGAGGATAAATGAAAGCAGTATTCTTCCTAACCGCTGCCTTACTTAGCGGCTGTTCGTTATTACCCAAACCGGCAATTAATATCTCGGCGGCCAGTATTGATGTACCAAGTACACTGATGCAGGAATTGCAGCAAGGCAATAAACCCAGGCTGGCTATTCCGGTATCGGTGTATACTTTTCGTGATCAAACCGGGCAATACAAACCTCAGGCCAATGTTTCCAGTTTTTCTACTGCCGTTACTCAGGGCGCAACCTCTATATTGACTCAAACCTTACTGGACAGTGGCTGGTTTGCCCCACTTGAGCGTGAAGGGCTGCAAAACCTGCTGACGGAGCGTAAAATTCATGGCTCGAATAAAAAAGCGGCTGAACTGCCACCGCTAAAAGAAGCCCGCTTACTGTTTGAAGGCGGTATTATCAGTTATGAAACCAACCTGACAACCGGCGGTATTGGCGCGGAATACTTTGGCGTGGGTGCATCTGAGTTATATCGTGAAGATCAGGTCACCATTTATCTGCGCGCTGTGGATGTGCACACCGGTCAGGTGCTGTTGTCTGTTGCCAGCAATAAAAAGGTATTTTCGCAGGAGTTGCGGGCCGGGCTGTTCCGTTATGTATCGTTAAATCGTTTATTGGAAGCAGAAGGCGGTTACTCAACCAACGAACCGGTACAGTACTGTGTGAAGCAGGCTATTGAAACCGCCGTTGCTGAACTGATAAGCCAGGGCCAGCAACGTGGTTTTTGGCGGGCAGATACTCAGGCGGGCCTTACCAGCGAAGGTTGATCATGCCTGCTGGGCTGCTGCAGCCAGCGCAGCAGCTCTACCCGGTTTCTGGCCTGTGTTTTACGGAAAATGGATGACATATGTGCTTTAACAGTATGAGCACTGATATTAAGGTTGTCGGCAATTTCTTTATTCCGCGAGCCTTCTGCCACCAGTTGAATAATACGTTTTTCTTGCCTGGTTAGCAGATTACTGTCTGTAACATGGCGTTGCCCGGCATTAGAGTTCAGCCTTTGCAACAGCAGTTCATCCAGCAATTCGGACATTACCGGGCGGGCATAATACAGCTGGCCGTCCATCATGGTTTTCAAGGCTGTTAGTACCCGGTCCAGCTGCTCGTCGCGGTATATCGCACCGCGAATGCCGTTTACTAAGGCCTGGGTGGGATTAAGCAGGGTACGTTCAGCCTGAAAAAAGAACAATGGCGCTTTTTGTTGCAGACATTGCAGTTCTACCGACATGCCTTTTTTGTTTAAATCTGTACTGTGATATGGGCAGGCCAGTAACGTGCCTGCTTTAAGTTGCGGCATTTGCAATACATCTGAACGACTTTGTTGTTGTACTTTTATACCGACAGACTGCGCCAGCAGTGAGATATTGTGTACAGTTTCCTGCTCCGTCAGCACGATAAGTTTGACAAACTTATCCATTTACTTCTCTCCGAAAAACAATCAAATTCTCCTGTCAGGAAACGCCATACTGAACCTGTGTTTAGCAATATGCAACCATTTAACGTTCGGCTCAAAGCATGCTAGCATAGTAAAATTGAGATACAGGGAGTTGTTATGCCAAGGAAAATCTTGTTTGTCTGTCTGGGGAATATCTGTCGTTCACCCACGGCTCATGCGGTTATGCGCTATAAAGCGGCGCAATATGCTTTGGCGGTTGAAATAGAATCGGCCGGCACCAGCGCGTCGCATCGTGGTGAAGCCCCCGATCAGCGCAGTGTACGGGAAGGCCAGGCGAACGGTTATAAGTTTAACGGTATAACATCAAGGCCGGTAAAAGAGCAGGACTTTGCATACTACGATCTGATCCTGGCAATGGATAATGATAATTTGCAGGAATTGAACCGCCGTTGTCCGCCAGAGCATCAGCATAAGCTGCAGTTGTTTTTGCAATACCATCCTGAATTTCCGGCCATAAGTGAAGTACCTGATCCCTATTACGGCGGCAGCCGGGGCTTTGCGCTGGTATTACAGCTGATTGAACAAGGTTGTGATGGTCTGGTGGAATATTTGTCAGATCCGTACTTTAGGCAAGCCTAACTGAACAAAACTACAGCAGTTTTTCGCCAGCAGATAAAATTGTCATAAATTATGCCATGTTCAGCATTGAATTTACGTCCAGAAGTCTATAACTTGCATGGCAATTCTTCAGACTCATCATCAAATATAGGAAAATCATCGTGACCACCTGGACGCCTCAAAGCTGGCGCAGCTTACCGATCCAACAGCAACCAAGCTACAAGGATCAGGATTTGCTACACCGTGTTGAACAGCAATTACATAAATATCCGCCGCTGGTGTTTGCCCAGGAAACGCGGGATCTGTTTAGCCAGTTGGGCCAGGTTGCTGAAGGTCAGGGTTTTTTACTACAAGGTGGCGACTGCGCCGAAAGCTTTAACGATTTTAACGCGCCTAAAATTCGTGACACCTTTAAAGTATTACTGCAAATGGCGGTGGTGCTGACGTTTGCCGGTGGTTTGCCGGTAGTAAAAGTTGCCCGTATGGCCGGGCAATATGCCAAGCCGCGCTCAAGTGATCTGGAAACTATCAATGGCGTGTCACTGCCAAGCTACCGCGGTGATATTGTTAATAGTTTTGAATTTACTGAAGCGGCGAGGCTGCCCGATCCAAACCGGTTAACCACGGCTTATCATCATTCCGCCGCTACGCTGAATTTACTGCGCGCTTTTGCGCAGGGCGGTCTGGCCGATTTACATCAGGTTAGTAAGTGGAATATGGGCTTTGTTGAGTCTAACCCGCTAAAAGATCGCTATCAGGATGTGGCGCAACGTATTCAGGAAGCGCTGCGCTTTATGGAAATTTGCGGCATTACCGGCCAGAATTCACCCTCTATCCGTGAAACCCAGTTGTATACGTCGCATGAAGCTTTGCTGCTAAATTATGAAGAAGCTCTGACACGACGTGATTCGTTAACCGGCGACTGGTACGACTGTTCGGCGCATATGGTGTGGATTGGTGAGCGTACCCGCCAGTTGGATCATGCGCATATTGAATTCTTCCGCGGCATTCATAACCCGGTTGGCGTAAAAGTTGGCCCGGGTATGCAGCCGGACGATCTGATCCGCCTGATTGATGCATTAAACCCGGACAATGTTGCCGGGCGTTTAACGCTCATCACCCGAATGGGGGCAGACAAACTGGCAGATAAATTACCCGCTTTAGTGCGTAAAGTGCAGCAGGAAGGCCGTAAAGTAGTGTGGAGCTCAGACCCGATGCACGGCAATACGGTAAAAGCGAGCAACGACTACAAAACCCGTGATTTTGAAGCCATCTTACGTGAAATCCGTAATTTCTTTGCGGTGCATAAAGCCGAAGGCAGCCATGCCGGTGGTATCCACCTGGAGATGACTGGTGAGCATGTTACCGAATGTACAGGCGGTGCTTACGGCTTAAGTGAACACGATTTGGGTAAACGCTACTTTACTCAATGCGATCCGCGCTTAAATGCTGATCAGGTACTGGAATTAGCCTTCCTGATTGCCGATACTCTACGCACTGCGCGTAAATAATCACGCGCTCAAAGGAGCGTAAGTGTTATCAGGACAACAAGCTCAGGATGACGCTGGCCAGTATTCTACTGCTGGCCAGCGTTACTGTATTGGTATAGTGGGTGCAGGCAGTGTGGGTTGCTATCTTGGCGCTTACTTATGCCAGGACAGTGCACTGGACGTTAAATTTTTTGGCCGTGAAACTATGGCACTGGAACTGGCGGCTAATGGTTTAAGTGCTACCTCGTTTGATCATCAGGCATATTTCGCCCAGCCAGTTGCTTTTTACAGCTCGCTTAACAGCTTAATTGAGTGCGATGTGGTGCTGTTAACAGTAAAAGCCCCCGCATTAGTGCCAATGCTGACCCAGTTAAAACGCTTTTTACGTCCTGAAGTCCCTGTGGTGGCGATGCAAAATGGTATAGGCATTGGTGAAATGCTAACCCAGGATCTGACTAATCCGGTATTGCGCGCCATAGTGCCATTTAACGTGGTAAAAAACCGCGCGGGTCAGTTTCATCGTGCCACCGCGGGTAATATTGTCTGGCAGCAAAGCCAGTATGCAGCGGTAAATTACGTGGTCAGCGTGTTTAATCATTTACAGTTGCCGGTGCAATTGACGACAGATATTACAGCTGCGGAATATGGCAAGCTATTACTTAACTTAAACAATGCCCTAAATGCGATCAGCAATGTCCCACTGAAACAGCAGCTGCTGCATGCCGACAGCCGTATGTTACTGGCGCTGGCCATGCAGGAGTGGCTGGCAATATGCAGTAAAGCAAAAATCCGCCCGGTGCCATACACCGGCTTACCCAACGCTATGTTGCCATGGTTGCTGCGTTTACCTACTGTATTGTTCCGCCGTATTGCCGGTAAAATGTTGCCAATGGATGAACAAGCCCGTTCATCGATGTGGGATGATATACAGGCAAAAAAGCGCACTGAAATTATGTTTTTAAATGGTGCAGTGGTGCGGATGGGCCAGCTTTATCAACTACCCACCCCGGTTAATACCTTATTGGTTGAGCAGATAAAGCGGCTGGAAAGCGGCGAAGCTGAGCCGCTTTCTATTAGTGAAATACTGCAGCAAGTGTTACTGAAAAAGTAGAAACTAATATTTATGCCGTTTAAGCCCGGTTTTGGCGATAATCTTTGCTGAAATCTCTTCTATCGACAGATGGGTGGAGTTTAAAAACGGAATTTGCTCACGCTGGTATAAATTTTCTACCTCTGCCAGCTCCAACTGGCACTGACGCAGCGACGCATAACGGCTATTCGCCCGGCGTTGCTCGCGGATCTGGCTTAAACGCTCCGCGGTGATGGTTAAGCCAAACAGTTTGCTCTTGTTACGCTTTAACACCTCCGGCAAATGCAGTTGCTGCATATCTTCTTCTACAAACGGGTAGTTTGCCGCTTTAATACCGTATTGCAGTGCCAGATACAGGCTGGTCGGGGTTTTGCCGGAACGGCTTACCCCCACCAGAATAATGTCGGCCTGATCAAAGTTTTTCAGGTTAGAACCATCATCATTGGCCAGGGCAAAATTAACTGCATCAATGCGAAAATCATAACTTTGTTCATGGATGCTGTGAGTGCGATGGGTTTTGGGCACCGGTGCCACACCAAGCTCGCGTTGAATGGGTTCGACAAAGGTATTGAGGAAGTCATAACAGACGCCGTTGCTGCTGTTAATAATCTGCCGTAACTGGTCATCAACAAAGGTTTGAAAGATTAACGGCCGTTGCCCCGTTGTTTTATAACGATCGTTAATACGCTGTTTTACCTGCTCGGCCATATCGGCAGTTTCAACAAACGGGATGGTAACATGCTCAAATTGTGCAGGAAAAAGAGTAAGTAAGGCATGGCCAAACACTTCTGCAGTAATAGCGGTTCCATCTGATATGTAAAAGGCTGTACGCACCGGAAACTCCGTTTTGTTGTTATAAAATTACATTGAAATTAAGGTTTTAATTAACCCTGACGCCAGTGTAAAATCGTCTGGCCCTGTAATGCTGGATGTAAGCTTACACGCCATACGACAAAAATTGGAGACGAACTGTGCAAGAATTTGTGATTTGGTATGAAAACCTGGGAATGCACGATGTAAACCGGGTGGGGGGCAAAAATGCCTCACTGGGTGAAATGATCAGTAATCTGGCCAATGCCGGGGTACAGGTACCGGGCGGCTTCGCTACTACGGCCTACGCCTTTAACCAATTTCTTGAACAAAGCGGCGTTAATGAGCGCATTTATCAACTGCTCGACGGCCTGGATGTTGACGATGTAACGGCACTGGCCAAAGCCGGCGCACAGATCCGCCAGTGGGTTATTGATACGCCGTTTCAGCCGGAATTAGAACAGGCCATTCGCCAGGCTTACCAACAACTGCATCCGGACGCAGCGCAAGATGTATCTTTTGCCGTACGTTCATCGGCAACCGCCGAAGACATGCCGGATGCGTCTTTTGCCGGCCAGCAGGAAACCTTCTTAAACGTGCGCGGCTATGATGCCGTGATTATCGCTATTAAACATGTGTTTGCCTCGTTATTTAACGACCGCGCTATTTCTTACCGGGTGCACCAGGGCTATGACCACCGTGGCGTGGCGTTATCAGCTGGTGTACAGAAAATGGTGCGCTCTGATTTAGCCTCTTCCGGCGTTATGTTTAGTATTGATACTGAGTCTGGCTTTGAAGAGGTGGTGTTTATTACGTCTTCTTACGGCTTGGGCGAAATGGTGGTGCAGGGCGCCGTTAACCCGGACGAATTCTATGTGCACAAACCCACACTGGCAGCAGGCCGTCCGGCAGTGGTAAAACGCAACTTAGGCAGTAAAAAAGTCGAGATGATTTACTCTGGCGAGCAAGGCCACGGCAAGCAGGTTAAGGTAGTGGATATTGAACCACAGCGTAGCCAACAATTTTCACTTACCGATGCTGAAGTCGAGGAGCTGGCTAAACAAGCCGTTATTATTGCTAAGCATTATGGCCGCGCGATGGATATCGAGTGGGCCAAAGATGGTAACGACGGCAAGCTGTATATCGTGCAGGCGCGGCCGGAAACGGTAAAAAGCCGCGAAGACAGTAACAGCATGGAGCGCTTTCAACTGTTGGCGAAAGCGCCGGTATTGGTTGAAGGCAGGGCTATCGGCCAGCGTATTGGTGCCGGCACTGCTAAGGTGCTCAAAGGCATAGAGCAGATGGACCAAATTCAACCGGGCGATGTGCTGGTAACCGACATGACTGACCCGGACTGGGAACCGATCATGAAGCGGGCGTCGGCCATTGTCACCAACCGTGGTGGACGCACTTGCCATGCCGCCATTATTGCCCGTGAATTGGGTATTCCGGCGGTAGTGGGCTGTGGCGATGCTACGGCCAAAATTAAAACCGGCCAGCAGGTTACCGTGTCTTGTGCTGAAGGCGACACCGGCTTTATTTACGACGGTAAGCTGGAATACAAGGTGGTAAGCAGCCGCGTTGATCAGATGCCAAAGCTGGATTTAAAAATAATGATGAACGTTGGCAACCCGGAGCGGGCATTCTCGTTTGCCAAACTGCCGCATGCCGGTATTGGTTTAGCACGGCTGGAGTTTATTATTAACCGCATGATTGGCGTGCACCCTAAGGCACTGCTGAACTTTGATGCGCAAACACCAGAGCTTAAATCCACCATCAGCGAAATGATTGCCGGTTATGCCAATCCGGTTGAGTTTTATATTGCCAAGCTGACCGAAGGCATCGCGACCTTAGCCTGTGCTTTTGCGCCGCAAAAAGTGATAGTGCGGATGTCAGATTTTAAATCAAACGAATACGCTAACTTAGTTGGCGGACGCCAGTATGAACCACACGAAGAAAACCCGATGATAGGTTTTCGCGGCGCTTCGCGCTATATCTCCGAAGATTTCCGTGATTGCTTTGCACTGGAGGTTGAGGCGTTAAAGCGGGTGCGCAATGTGATGGGCTTTACCAATGTAGAGGTGATGATCCCGTTTGTACGCACCCTGGGTGAAGCAAGCAGCGTAATTGATTTATTGGCAGAGCACGGTTTAAAACGTGGCGACAACGGTTTACGTGTGATTATGATGTGTGAGCTGCCGTCTAACGCCTTACTGGCAGAAGAGTTTTTAGAATACTTCGATGGTTTCTCCATTGGCTCAAACGACTTAACCCAGTTAACACTGGGGCTGGACAGAGACAGCGGCCTGATCGCCCACTTGTTTGATGAGCGTAACCCGGCGATTTATAAGTTGCTGGAAATGGCCATCAAAACCTGTAAAGCCAAAGGTAAGTACATCGGTATTTGTGGCCAGGGCCCGTCGGACCACGACGATTTTGCCGCCTGGTTAATGCAACAGGGCATCGACAGTGTATCGCTAAACCCGGATACCGTGCTGGAAACCTGGCTGTATCTGGCTGAAAAATACGGTAAACAATAACCTTTTTTTGCAAACCAAGCCCCTTTAACAGGGGCTTTTTTATGGCTGGCGCCTGGTATGGCATCAGTATGATACAAAAGCTGATTGTGATTTTTGCCACTTCAGCACATAGTAAATAGCTATACGTCACTAAGGAGCCCTGACTATGCGTGAACTCTATATCGCCAACAAAAATTATTCTTCCTGGTCGTTACGGCCCTGGGTGTTAATGCACCAGCTGAATATTCCGTTTATTGAGCAACTGGTGCCTTTTAGCCAGCAGGGCAACTTTGAAAAATTCCGTACTTTCTCCCCCTCTGGCAAAGTGCCATGTTTGGTGCAAAAAGACATTGTGGTATGGGATTCGCTGGCCATTGCCGAATACCTGTATGAAACTTATCCGGCGGTGTGGCCCAAAGACGTGAAAGCCCGTGCTTTTGCACGTTGCGCCGCAGCAGAAATGCACTCTGGCTTTAGCACACTGCGTAATACCTGTGGCATGAGCTGTGGCCATACTGTTAAGTTGCATCAGGTAACACCTGCTCTTTTGCAGGACATAGATCGCTTAAGTGAATTGTTTGAGCAGGGGATCCGGCAGTTTGGCGGGCCATTTTTAGCCGGTAAAGAGTTTTGTGCCGCAGATGCGTTTTTTGCGCCGGTGGCATTTCGTATGCAGAGCTATGGTTTGGCGTTTAGTCAGGTCGCCACCAGCTATCTGCAACACCTGTTAGCGTTACCTGCTATGCAGGATTGGTACAAGCAGGCGTTGGCAGAGCCATGGGTGGATCAGGCGCATGATGATGAAATCGCCACGGCCGGGCAAATTATCGCAGATCAGCGGCAAAGCAGCTAACGGCGTAGCAATTCTGCTTTTGCTGTGGCAAATTATGCGGCGTATAACACAATTAGCTGAAAAATAATTATAAGGAAGGGAAATGGAAGGCTTTATTAGTGCGCTAAATGGCATTATCTGGAGCCCGGCGCTGATCTATCTGTGTCTTGGCGCTGGCTTATTTTACTCAATACTGACCCGGTTTGCGCAGGTTCGTCATTTTAAAGAAATGTGCAAACTGCTGCTGAACAACACGGAATCAGACAAAGGTATCTCGTCATTTCAGGCACTGGCTGTGTCGTTATCCGGCCGGGTTGGGGTGGGCAATATCGCTGGTGTGGCCGCAGCTATTGGCTTTGGTGGCCCAGGTGCCGTGTTCTGGATGTGGGTTGTCGCATTTTTAGGCGCCAGTACTGCCTATGTTGAATCTACACTGGGGCAAATTTATAAAGTTGAAGAAAACGGCCAGTATCGCGGTGGCCCGGCTTACTATTTTGAACGTTGCCTTGGTTGGCGCTGGTTAGGTATTTTGTTTGCTATCTCGGCTATTATTGGCTGCGGTATCTTTTTACCGGGAGTGCAGGCCAATGCTGTAGGTAATGCTGTAACGCAGGTTTTTGGCGACGGTAATATGGTGGTGACCAGTTTTGGTGAAGTAGGTACCCATAAACTGATTGCGCTGGCAGTAATCCTTATTGTACTGGCGTTTATTATTTTTGGCGGTATTAAGCGTATTGCTCATTTTACCCAGATTGTGGTGCCTTTTATGGCGCTTGGTTACATTGTACTGGCACTTATCGTGGTATTTCTTAATCTGGACAAAGTTCCTGGTATTTTTGGCATGATCCTGACGGATGCCTTTACAGCACAAGCCGGTTTTGGTGCCGCAATAGGCTGGGGGGTGAAGCGGGGTATCTACTCGAATGAAGCCGGCCAGGGCACAGGCCCACATGCTGCGGCAGCCGCTGAAGTTGATCATCCGTCACAGCAGGGCTTAGTGCAGGCGTTTTCGGTTTATGTCGATACCCTGTTTGTTTGTACGGCCACGGCGCTTATGATCTTAATTACGCAGCAGTACAATATTCAGACCGAGAACTTTAATGCAGCCACTGGTGTTGGCACCATGATCCTGCAGAACGTTGATGCGGCAACCGAAGTGGCTTCACCTGCCTTTACCCAAATGGCCTTATTAAGTGTGTTTGGTCAGTTTGGCCAGGTATTTGCCGGCTTAGCTATTTTCTTCTTCGCTTTTACTACCATTTTGGCGTACTACTACATTACAGAAACTAACGTGGCTTATTTAAACCGGGTATTTAATAATAAACTACCCAATATCGTATTTAAGCTGTTGTTGATGTTTATGGTGGCGTACGGCACGGTAAACAGCGCCGGTTATATCTGGAATATCGGTGATATAGGCGTAGGCCTGATGGCCTGGGTTAACGTGGTTGGTATTCTGGTAATATTTTTTATGTATAAGCCTACTATGCGCTGCCTGCGTGATTTTGAAGAGCAGAAAAAGGCAGGGGGGCCGATTACTTTTGACCCGGTAAAACTGGGCATTAAAAACGCAACCTTCTGGGAAAAGCGCCTGGCCAAACAGCAGCAACAGCAGAAATAACTTAGCCTGAGCGCTAAAATCTGCTTAAAGAGAGCCCGGCCGATGCGCCGGGCCCGTAATGAGCATGTGCAACGCGTGGTTGTGGGACATACAAGTTGAAACGCCTCACACAATCTTAATGGAAGTTGGTTTATGTTGGTGCTCTGGTTTGTCAGGTTGTTAAGAGGAAACATATGAAACGTACTTTACTTGCAATAGGGCTCTTGTTGTCGTCTGGTGTTGCGTGCGCTGGCGAGGCCGCCTGGGGTTATAGTGGTGATACCGGGCCTGAGCAATGGGTAAAACTAAGCCCGGAATACAGCAGTTGCGCGGGTAGCCATCAATCGCCTATCAACCTGAGCAGTTTTGTTGATGGCAAGCTCGAACCGATTAAATTTAACTATACCCGTGGCAGCGCAAGCATTATTAATAACGGCCATACCGTGCAGATAAATATGTTACCGGGTAACACTATTACTGTTGATGGTATCGAGTTTGAATTAAAGCAGTTCCATTTTCATGTACCCAGCGAAAACCTGATCAATGGCGAGTCCTTTCCGATGGAAGGGCATTTAGTGCATGCCGACAAAGCAGGGCATTTAGCTGTTGTTGCCGTGATGTTTACCCAAGGTGGCAGTAATAATGTCCTTAGCAAAGCCTGGGCGCAGATGCCACAACTTGGCGAAACAAAACCGCTGTCGGCGGATATTTCAGCGCTGGATATTCTGCCGGCCAGTCGAAGTTATTATCGTTTTGAAGGCTCACTGACCACTCCACCTTGCTCGGAAGGTGTGCGCTGGCTGGTAATGAAACAACCGGTGTTTGCTGCACCAGAGCAGATCACGCAATTTTTGCATGTAATACATCATCATAATAATCGTCCGGTGCAGCCTGTTAATGACCGTGTGGTACTGCAGTAAGCCAGAGTAAAATGCGGCCCCGATAGACATAGCTCTAAATGTAAACGCCGGCTAAGTGCCGGCGTTTTACTAAGGTTGAAGTAACACTTTGCTTTACTCTACGCCAATAAAACCACCGGTTTGGTGCGCCCACAGCTGGGCGTATATGCCGCCGCTGGCAATCAGCTCGCTGTGGCTGCCTTGTTCAACGATATTGCCCTGATCCAGCACAATAAGCCGGTCCATCTGTGCGATAGTAGATAACCGGTGAGCAATGGCAATAACGGTTTTACCGGCCATCAGCGTGTTTAAGCTGGCCTGAATAGCAGCTTCTACTTCTGAATCCAGTGCCGAAGTGGCCTCATCCAGAATTAAAATCGGCGCGTTTTTCAACAGTACCCTGGCGATAGCGATACGCTGGCGTTGGCCGCCGGAGAGTTTAACGCCGCGCTCACCAACCTGGGCATCAAAGCCGCTGTTGCCTTTAGGGTCAGTTAAATCACGGATAAAATCACTGGCTTCGGCTTGTTCTGCCGCCAGCTGCAATTCAGTTTCTGTGGCGTCCGGTTTGCCATAGGCAATATTATCGCGCACTGAGCGGTGCAGCAGGGAGGTATCCTGCGTGACCATGGCGATATGTTGGCGCAGGCTTTCCTGGCTTACCTGGCTGATATCCTGGCCGTCGATCAGTATTTTACCGCTCTCGATATCGTAAAAACGCAGCAACAGGTTTACCAGCGTGGATTTGCCGGCGCCGGAGCGGCCAACTAAACCGACTTTTTCGCCTGGTTTTATGCTCAGGTTCAGTTGTTGCAATACTGCCGCTTTGCCGTCTTCGGTTGTGGCTTTGCCATAATTAAAACTAACCTGCTGAAATTCTATTTTGCCCTGTGGCACAGTTAATTTAGCGGCGTTATCGGCATCTTTTACTTCAATCGGCCGTGACAGTGTGGCGATACCGTCGGCAACCGTGCCGATATTTTCAAACAGTGCACTCACTTCCCACATAATCCACTGTGCCATACCATTTAAACGCAGCGCCAGGCTAATCGCGATAGCGATAGCACCCACTGTAATGGCACTGCCAGCCCATAAATACAGCGATAATGCCGCCACACTGAAGACTAAAATATAGTTAAGCGTTTGCACTGAGACACTTAACCCGGTAGCCAGGCGCATTTGCTGATATACCGGCTGCAGGAAGACATCCATACTGTCTTTGGCATAACCTTCTTCGCGGTTTGTATGCGAAAACAGCTTAATGGTGGCGATATTGGTGTAGCTGTCAACGATACGGCCGGTCATCTCTGAGCGGGCATCAGCCTGTGCGGTGGACACGCGTTTTAAGCGCGGCACAAAATAAAACTGCAATGCGATGTAAAACACCAGCCAAATCAGCATAGGCACTATTAAGCGTATGTCGGCATCGGCCACAAAAAACAGCATGGCGCTGAAATACACCAGCACGTATACCATCACATCCAGCAGCTTCATTACCGTTTCGCGCACCGACAGCGCCGTTTGCATAACCTTGGTAGCGATACGGCCGGCAAAGTCATTCTGATAAAAACTGACACTCTGGCGCAATAAATAACGGTGCGCCAGCCAGCGGATCGACATTGGATAATTACCCAGCAAGGTTTGATGCACTATTGCCGAGTGAATAAAGGTCATTAATGGCAACAACACCAGGGTTACCAGTGCCATCCAAATCAAGGTGGCGCGCTCGTCAGTAAAAAAGTTTTCCGGATCATTAGCTACCAGCCAGTCAACCAGCTGGCCCATAAAGCTAAACAGCGACACTTCCAGTACGGCTAAGATGGCTGAAGATAAAGACATAAATAACAACGAAGTTTCCATGCCCTTGGTATAGTGACGACAAAAAGCCAGTAAGCCACGTGGCGGTTGGCCTGGCTCGGCTGCTGGAAAGGGTTTGGTAAGGCGTTCAAAAAAGCGTAGCATGAAGAATAACCGGTAGTAAAAACAGCGGCTATTGTAACCTGTTTAATAAAAATTGCATGGCTGCTGCGGCAATTCACCGGTTTTTAACGGTGTTAGTCGTGGACACATTTCGCCGTATTGTTTTGTGATACTATCACAACTTATCTGCTTATTTGACAGTGAACGCTGCTATAATACCGGCTTTGGGTCTCCTTGAATTAACGGCACTATGGCCCAATTAAGGCCCAATGAAAGCTTGCGCTTTAGCCAATAAAGCTTGTGCTGTATTAAGTGCGGCCGTTATCTGAGAAGTCATGATGAAACTAAAACTTGTAACCTCAACACTGTTACCCACCCCTTTTGCTGAATTTCGCCTGCATGGTTTTGAAGCACCTAATGGTAAAGAGCATGTCGCATTAACGCTGGGCGATGTCACAACAGACGAACCTGTACTGGCGCGGGTGCATTCAGAGTGTTTAACCGGTGACGCCTTGTTTAGCCTGCGCTGCGATTGTGGCCCGCAATTGGAAGCTGCGATGCGTAAAATTGCTGATTTAGGCCGCGGTTGCATTTTATATTTACGCCAGGAAGGCCGCGGCATTGGCCTGATCAATAAAATTCGCGCTTATGCTGAACAGGACAAAGGGCTGGACACGGTAGAAGCCAATGAAATCCTGGGCTTCTTACCCGATATGCGTGAGTACGATATAGCGGCGCAAATGTTTGAACAACTGGGTATTGGGCAAATACGTCTGCTTACCAATAACCCGCGCAAGCTAAAAGCCTTAACCGATGCCGGTGTTAACGTACTAGAAAGAGTGCAGCACCGGGTAAAAACCTCGGCGCACAGCCACCGTTATCTGGCCACCAAAGCCAGCAAGTTGGGGCATTTACCTTAAGCTGCTGTGCCATTGCAGCAAAATACGGATTTAACGGCGGTTGTGGTATTATAGCCGCCGTTTTTCATCAGACTTTTGCTACAGGATATTATCTTGACCAATAACGACGTACTGCGCAGCCTGCGTTACACGCTAAATGCACCCAACCACGGCATCATTGCCATTTTTGCTTTAACCAATGTCACGGTAACGAAAGAGCAGGTGATGGCCTGGCTGGAGTCTGACGAAAGTGAAGATTTTGCCTTAATTAGTGACGTATTGCTGGCCGGGTTTCTCAATGGCGTGATTATCCAGCGTCGCGGTGCCAAAGACGGTGTTATTCCAGAGCCGGAAACCAAGCTCAATTACAATATTATTCTGCGTAAACTCAAAATTGCCTTTGATTTAAAAGACGATGACATTTTAACCTTATTAGAAGGTGCAGAGTTCCGTTTAAGCAAACATGAACTCAGCGCGTTTTTCCGCCGCCCGGATCACAAACACTACCGTGCATGCCAGGAGCAGGTGCTACGTTATTTCTTACGCGGCTTACAGCAGAAAATACGTCCGGCAGTCAGTTAGTTTTTACCGCGCAATTGCAGTTAAATCTGCTATCAAGTTAATGTTATACTGCAGGCACTTATTGCCGAGTGTCTGCAGTTATGATCCCAAAGCTTAATCCCGAACTCGCGCTGGATGCCAGCATTGTTGCTTTTAGCAAAGCCTTAGTTGCCGCCGGTTTTAACGGCGATATCGAAACCAGTTATGGCAGCCGTTTAGCCGTTGCTACTGATAACAGCGTCTATCAGGCGCTACCCCAGGCCGTATTGCTACCCAAAAGCACCGACGATCTGGTTATTCTTACTTCACTGGCGCAAACGTCCAGTTTCTCGCATATTAAATTCAGCCCGCGCGGCGGCGGTACCGGCACTAATGGCCAGGCACTGACAGAGCACGTGGTGGTCGATTTATCGCGCCATATGCGCAATATTCTGGAAATTAATGTCGAACAGCGCTGGGTGCGGGTGCAGGCAGGGGTAATTAAAGATCAGCTAAACGCGTTTTTAAAACCTTACGGCTTTTTCTTTGCGCCGGATTTATCCACCTCAAACCGCGCTACTATCGGCGGCATGATAAATACCGATGCCTCGGGGCAAGGCTCATTAGTGTACGGCAAAACCAGTGATCATGTGCTGGCATTAAAAACGGTGCTGATAGACGGCAATATATTAAATACTCATAAAATGGCCACCTTTGAAGCCGAGCACCGCGCCCAGATGCCAAACAGCATCGGCCGCATTTACCAACAGGTGCTGGATAGTTGCCGTACTTTCCGGCCACAAATTCTGCAGAAATTTCCCCGCTTAAACCGCTTTTTAACCGGCTACGATTTAGAGCATGTGTTTAATAACGATCTCAGCGAATTTGATTTATCGCGCATTATCACCGGCTCTGAAGGCTCACTCGGTTTTGTAACAGAAGCCAAACTGAATATTACGCCGATTGCCAAATACAAATGTCTGGTTAATGTTAAATACGACAGCTTTGAAAGTGCGCTGCGTAACGCCCCGTTTCTGGTGGCGGCTGAAGCGACATCGGTTGAAACTGTTGACAGTAAAGTGCTGAATTTAGCCCGCGCCGATATTATCTGGCATCAGGTAAAAGACTTAATCACCGACGTGCCCGGCATTGAAATGCAGGGCCTGAACATGGTGGAGTATAACAGCGAACAGCAAAGCGAAATTGAACAGAAAATTGCTGCACTAACGGCCCGGCTGGATGGTGCAATAGCCGATAAAACCGATGGTATTATCGGCTACCAGCTTACCTATGATAACGCTGCTATTGGCAATATTTACGCCATGCGTAAAAAAGCAGTAGGGCTGCTGGGTAATGCTAAAGGCCGGCAAAAGCCCATTCCTTTTACCGAGGACACTGCCGTACCGCCGGAAAATCTGGCCGATTTTATTATGGAATTTCGCGCACTGCTTGACAGCCACGGCCTGCAATATGGCATGTTTGGCCATGTTGATGCCGGCGTATTGCATGTGCGCCCGGCGCTGGATTTATGCGAGCCACAACAGGAGCAACTGCTGCGTACTATTTCCGATCAGGTGGTGGCGCTAACTGCCAAATACGGCGGCCTGATGTGGGGTGAGCATGGTAAAGGTTATCGTAGTGAGTACGGCCCGGCATTTTTTGGCGATGAGCTGTTTAACGAGCTGCGTAAAATTAAAGCAGCGTTTGACCCACGCAACAGAGTAAACCCCGGCAAAATTTGTACGCCGTTTAACAGTGCGGACAGCTTAGTGTCGGTTGATGGTGTAAAGCGGGCTTACTTTGACCGGCAAATTCCGGTAGCGGTAAAAGACAGTTTTGACAGCAGCTTAAACTGCAATGGTAACGGCCTGTGTTTTAACTACGAAGAAAACTCGCCGATGTGCCCATCCAGTAAAGTAACCAAAGATCGGCGCCACAGCCCTAAAGGCCGGGCCGGTTTAATGCGTGAATGGTTACGCCTAACCGAATTGCAAGGCCTGGATGTACTGGCACAAGAGCAGCAGTTGCTAGATAAATCACCAGGTATCAATGGCTTATGGCAGCGTATAAAAAACACTGTAGCCAAGCGTCAGGGCGAAGAAGATTTCTCGCATGAAGTGATGGACGCTATGGAAGGTTGTCTGGCCTGTAAAGCCTGTGCCGGCCAGTGTCCGATAAAAGTCGATGTACCGTCGTTTCGCGCGCGGTTTTTACAACTGTATCACAGCCGTTATTTACGCCCGGCCAAAGACTATATCGTCGGCAATATTGAGCGCACAGCGCCGTTGTTAGCCAAAGCGCCGAAGCTGGTTAACTTTGTATTAAAACGCAGTATTACTGCTACGCTGCTTGAGAAGACAGTAGGCTATGTCGATACGCCGTTGCTATCGGTACCCACGCTGGCGCAGCAGATTGGTGAGCAGTATCGTTTCGATTTAGTTAGCTTGCAGCAGTTACCAACAGAGCTAAAAGCGCGCACCGTATTGCTGGTACAAGACCCTTTTACCAGTTTTTATGAAGCTGAGCTGGTAGCCGATGCGTTAAATTTACTGCAAAAACTCGGTTTTAACCCGGTATTGTTGCCGTTTTTACCCAACGGTAAGCCGCAGCATGTAAAAGGCTTTTTACGCGAATTTGCCAAAACTGCGGCCACAGCAGCCCAGCTTTTAAATCAGTTGCAACAGCTGGGTTTACCAATGCTTGGGCTGGATGCGTCTTTAGTGCTGGTATACCGCGATGAGTACAACAAAGCACTGGCGGATAAACGCGGTGATTTTAACGTACAGTTACTGCACGAATGGCTGGTACAACAAAGCTTACCCAAGGTAAGTAAAACCGCTGAGTTTGCCTTACTGGCGCATTGCACGGAAAAAACTGCCTTACCGGCGACAGAAAAAGCCTGGCAGCAAATATTTAGCAGCACCGGGCTAAGCTTAAAGCCGGTGAGTGTGGGTTGCTGCGGTATGGCGGGTACTTATGGCCATGAAGCGCAAAACCTGGACAACAGCAAAGCATTGTTTGATATGAGCTGGCGTGCACCGGTTGAGCAGTATGGCACCGGGCAAATACTGGTTACCGGTTTTTCTTGTCGCAGCCAGGTAAAACGGCTGGTAGGGGATAAGCCAAAACATCCGCTCCAGGCCCTGTTGGCTGCGCTGTGAAACGAAAAATCCGCCGGTTAAGGCGGATTTTTGTTTTACAACAGGGTTTGTCAGAAGCGGTAAATGCCCTTCAGATAGTAGTAACCACCATTGATGCCCATCGGTGAGGTTTCAAAGTACTTGGCACCGAGTATTTCGCTCATCCATTGTGGCAAACGCTCTGGTTTGGTATCAAACAGATTTTGTGCTCCTAAAGCGACAGAGAAGCTGTCGTTGAAGTGGTAGCTGACTTCTGCATCGAACGTCACCTTAGATGATGCCATCTGTGTAAGCTCAGGATCGTCAGCGTGCACGCCTTGATAGCTGCCATAATAGTTGGCGCGAACAAACATATCGATACTATCCCAGTCCTGTTTCCAGGTCAGGGTAGCGCGGTGGTCTGGCAAATCTTTTTCCAGCCGTGATACTTTAAAATCACCTGTCACTGCGGTGTAGTTAGTGACAGTGGTATCGGTCCAGTTGTAAGCCAGACTAAAGGTGCTGCGACCGTTAAGTAAGCTGGCAGAGTAGTTGGCAACCAGATCCAGACCACGGGTGACGGTATCAAAGTCGTTAGTCAGGAAGGTGATCTGCGATAAGCTTTCAACGCCCCTGACACCTGCAGCCCGCAGAGCATCCCGGTCAGCCTGGGTTACATCAAACTCGGCTGATTGACCAATCCGATCATCCACTTCAATACGGAATACATCCGCGGTAAAGAAGAAATTATCACCGTTGTACACCAGGCCCACGGCAAAACTTTTTGACTCTTCCGGCGTTAACTCTTTGCCGCCTTTAAGCAGCGATACAGGATTAGTGGCGGGTAATAAAGCAATATCAACCAACTCGCCGCCGATCAGTGCCGTACGCACATTGCGCACATTTGCCTGGCCTACCGTAGGCGCTCTGAAGCCGGTACTGTGAGAGCCGCGCATCGCCCAATCTTCACTTAAGCGGTACTGCGCGGTTATTTTGTAGTTAGTGGTGGAACCGAAGCTTTCATAGTCTTCAAAACGCAGCGCTGCGGCCATCAAAAAGTTTTCGGTAAATTCGGCTTCAACATCAACATAAGCTGCATAGTTACGGCGGGTATTCGTACCGGCATCATCCGGCTGAAACCCAGGAAAACCATTAGAGCCATTGGTTAACTGGCTTACATAAGGGCCAATTTCCCACGATGCAACCTCGCCGGCTACTATCTCAAAGCTCTCTTCTGTCCACTGCAGACCACCGGCCACCGTCACGTCTTCGTACAAACCAGCGGCTACATACTTAACAAAGTCTGCAGCAAAGGTTTTTTCTAACTGAATGTATTTCCCGGCTTCAAACTCAGTAGGGGTATTAGGGCCTAGTGACGCATTCACAGTATTAACAATGTTAAATGTCGATTCGCTACGGCCAACTGAGCCTGAGAAGTCATATAATATGCCTTCCATCCAGCCAGATTTAAACTCACCTTTAGTGCCGGCTGTTAATGAGGTATCAGTGATATTGCCGCCAAAATTAGGTGTAAAGCCGCCCGGAAACATCGAGAAGAACGTAAAGCAGTTAGCAGGTAAAGCGCCTACAGCCGTGGTTATCTGCTGATGGTCAAGACCGGCGATAGGAACATTTGCACAACCACCAGCGCCGGTAGTATCGACAACCTCCAGTGTTTCACCGCCGTCGTTTGAAAACACACCACCACGGGTATGTGGGTTGCGGTAATAGAAACCACCTCTCACATCACGCTCAGAATAGTTACCGAACAGATAGGCTTCACGGCCATTGCCTAATTCCAGGCCTGCATTAGCAAACAGCGTGATATCATCTTTAATTTTAGGCGCGCCCCATACCTGAGTAACCGGGGCGATAAAAGGATTACCGTCATCGGCTATAGCCTGCGCATCACCGCGTTGCACGCTACGGCTGGTAGGATCAGCATTTTTCAGTTGGGCGCTGATATTGACAAAACCATTGTCGGTTAACGGCATACCAATATTCGCCGCTATTTCCGTTGAAGTACCATCACCGGCGTAATATTCACCACGCTTTACTTCTAAAGAACCACCTTGATCTGCATCTTTGAGCACAAAGTTAATTACACCCGCAATAGCATCCGAGCCATACTGTGCGGCAGCGCCGTCCCGTAATACCTCGACTTGCTTCATTGCAATACCAGGGATCACTGAGATATCAGAACCCTGAGCACCATCGTTGATACCACCACCTAAAAAGGTAATGACAGATGCTTTGTGCCGGCGTTTACCGTTTAACAGGATCAGCGTGCTGTCTGAAGACAGGCCGCGTAAATTTATTGGTCGGATCAAACTGGCCGCATCGCTGATAGGATTGGCATGCACGTTTAACGACGGTACTGAACTGGTTAGCATGTTTAACATGTCAGAGTTACCACTTTTCATCAGTTCGTCGCCACCAATGATATCGATGGGCACCGGAGAATCACCAATAGACCGTGGTGCTGAGCGACTGCCTACTACAGCAATTTTTTCTACAGATTGTTCTTTCTTGGCAGCATCGGCGTCTTCCTGTGCCATAGCTACGCTGGTACTGATACCGAACGACAGCGATGCTGCAAGACCGAATTTAACGGCACGAGCAACCGGGTGGTAGTTATTATGGTTTTTCATAGTTTGTTCCTGGATTATTTTTCTATTTAGCAGACGCTTATGTTTTTGTCTTGCGTCCTGATAACCATATTGGATAACTCGAATGTTGTCTATCGTATATTTCTGGTATTTCGACTCTAAAATAGAAAGTTACATTCGATTGCATGGAAAAAAACATTGCCGTCGCCGCAACGACTGATTTATAACAACGCTACCGTTCTTGTCCTGATCACCACGATGCAAATCACCGAACTTACCCCGGCTTTTTTCCCTGCAGTAGTCAGCCTGGCCAATACTATTCATGGCGATAATTATCTTAGTCACGACAGCCTTGCAGCGATGCAACTGCAAGGTATTACAAAGGGTATTAATGCCAGTTTTGTTGCGGTTGATGAACAACAGCAGCTGATAGGTTACCGTTTAAGCTTTGCTGCGGGGCAGTGGCACCCCGACAACTGGTGCACAGAAGCTTTATGGCCGGTACCGCGTGCTGATATGGCGTATTTTAAATCTGTTGGCGTAAGTACAGTGCAGCGGGGGAAAGGCATTGCCTCGTTATTGCTGCAGGCGTCTGTTAAGGCATTAAAACATCAGGGCGCCAAAGCGGGGCTGGCACATATCTGGCGTGAGAGCCCGGGCAATGCGGCGCAACGTTACTTTAGCCAGGCGGGGGCTGTTTTGGTAAAAGTTCACCCACAGCGCTGGCGGCATTTGTCTGAAACCGTTGGCTATTTTTGCCCGGTTTGCGGTGCATTGTGCAACTGTAGCGCTGCTGAAATGGTATTAACCTTTAGTGCCGGTTAGTTCAGGAGTGGACTATGTATGATCCGCTGGTTGATAAGGATATCGGGCAGGGCGCAGCTTATCCGTCCTCGTACTGGGCAACGCAAACACAAACCGGTGCCAGCACTGGCGCAATTGTAGCGGACCAAAGCAGCGACATCGTGGTGATTGGCGCCGGTTATACCGGCCTAAGCTGCGCCTATCAACTGGCCAGTCGTTTTAACCGCGAGGTTACTGTATTAGAAGCGCATCAGACCGGCTGGGGCTGTAGCGGCCGTAACGCCGGTTTTGTGCTGCGAGGTACCGGGCGGCTGGGTCTGGCGCAGTTAACACAGCGTTTTGGCTTAGATACTGCCCAACGGTTTCATCAGGAATACGGCGCTGCTGTGGCTCAGGTCAGGCAGATGATTGCTGATGGCAATATCGCTTGCGATGTCCAGCCCGAAGGCTATTTAAAAGTGGCCCACAAAGCCTCTTTGGGTGCCGATTTACCCGCACAGGCGGCGTTTTTGCAACGTGATTTTGGCTATCAGGCGACTTATTTATCGTCGGAGCAGCTAAAAAGTGACTACATGCACAATACACAAGCTTATGGTGCAATTAGATTTCCGGATTGCTTTGGCGTCAATCCGCTGGCACTGGCACAGGGCTACAGTACTATGGCGCAGCATAGCGGGGTGCAAGTGTATACGGCGTCACCGGTATTGCACTGGCAACGCAGTGCCGATGGTTTTGTGGTGCATACACCGCAAGCCCGCGTGCGCTGTAAGCAACTGATACTGGCGACAAATGGTTATACAGCAAAAGATTTGTATCCGCCGTTAAACCGCGGCTGTTTGCCGGTGTTAAGCAGCATTATTGTGACAGAGCCATTAATGCCGGCACAACTGCAGCAAAGTGGCCTGCATCATACCCAGTTAATAATGGATACGCGTGCGCTGAAGTACTATTACCGTAAGCTGCCGGACAACCGTATTTTATTTGGCGGACGCAGTGCAGTGTATGGCCGCGATGCTGAAAAAGCGGTATATCCGCAGCGCTTGCTAAGCGCGTTGAAAAGCTGTTTTCCGATGCTGGCTGATGTGCGCTGTGATTATCACTGGAGTGGCTGGGTAGCGGTGTCGTATGACGATTTGCCGCGGCTGTGTCAGGCGGAAGATAATGTATTTTATGCTGCTGGCTATTGCGGCAGCGGTTTGTCGTTCAGCACTCTGGCCGGGGTAAGGCTGGCAGAAATGGCAATGGGTATTGCTTTACCATCGCTGCCGATATATCAAAGCCGGCTGCAGCCGTTCCCGTTGCCGGCTTTTCGGCGTCTGGGCCAGCTGGCCTATTATCAGTGGGGCCGTGTTAAAGACCGTTTCCTGTAATAAAAAGCCCGGCTAAACCGGGCGTAATTTATTAAAAGGTTGCCCGCAGGCCAAGCGTTACAGCCCGGCCCGGTAATGGCGCGTCTGCTTTGATAAAGGAGCTGTGCACAAACCCCAGCTCGTTGGTTAAATTAGTACCGCGTAAAAATACCGTCATATCTAACTGCGATAAGCTGAAATCGTAATTTACGCTGGCATCAAGCAAAGTATAGGCTTTGGTAACGGTTTCATTTGCCGCGACTTTGTTCTGCTTTGCGTAACGTGTTACACCTAAATCTGCACTCCAGCTAACACCGGTATACTGATAGCCCAAACCGGTTTTATAGGGCGGGATACGCGGCAGATAATCGCCACCGTCCAGTTTGGCACGCACGGCATCAAAAAACACATTTAATGATTGAGCATGATCTAACTTATAGCGGGCTTCAAATTCGGCACCATACAAGGTAGCGTCCTGTTGTTGATACTGATACAGGCCAAAATTGTCGTGGTGGTGTTCCTCTTCGCCTGTTTCATCATCATGGCCTGCTTCCAGATCTTCCATGGTCAGGCCGGTATCCGCCAGGTACAGATAGTTGTGTACCTTGTTATAGAAAAAGTTATAGGTAAAGCTTAAGTCGCCTTTAAAACTGCGAAAGGTGATGTCGACATTATTTGCCGTTTCTTTTTTTGCTTTATGCTCAGATAATTCCAGTTCACCATCGTGTAGCTGATACATCAGGCCAAGTTCATAGCTGCTGGTGGCAATATGCGCACCGTTAGAATACAGCTCTGCTGCACTTGGTGCACGCTCTGAGCGGCTAACGGCTAAAGCCCAGGAGAAGCCCGGTACAAACTCCCAAACCACACCAGCCGATGCACTGACAGCAGCAAACCGGTCAGAAATACCATTGACTAAGGCGCCATCGTGCCCCAGTTTCAGAACGCCGGCGTCATGCTTTGTCCGCTCAATACGGCCACCCAGCTGAGCGGATAAATTACCGAACTGTTTTTCTTCCAGCACAAACAAAGCATGCGTTAATGTTTTGCTGTCTGGTGTAAAAGCCTCTTCGCCAAAGGCCTGATAATCAGAGTGCTGCACATGATAACCCACCAGCCCATGCCAGCCACCAATGGCTTCATGTTCCAGCGTAATACGGCTTTCCAGCGCTTTATTTTTAAAGGTGGCACCAATGCTACCTGCCTCAATTTCCTGATGCTGATAGTCGGTGTAAGCGGTATTAAGCGATAAGGTCTCAATACCCGCAAACGGGGTATACCATTCACCGGCTACGCTGACGCGGTTTTGCTTTAGTTTGGCAAAAACACTCTCTTCATCATGCAAATGCTCATCGTCATGTTCTTCTTCGTGCTCATCTGCGTGGTGATGATGGCCCGGGATACCGTAGTCCGACTCTAACCGGCCAATACTGATACCGAACAAACCCCGGTCGCCAATATAGCTGACACCGCCATTGACGGCTTTACTTTGGATCCAGGAGTTCTCCAGTGTTTTACTGCTGTCGCCTTCATCATTGGTAAAGCGTGGTACATCATAGTCTGAGCCGTCACGATTAAAGCCATCAAAATGCCAGGCAATATTGTCGTTACTGCCTTCATGGTTCAGTGCGACAGTTTTTTCATCTGAAACATCAACGTAGCGTGTTTCCAGTTTGGTTTCGCTGCTGCTGCGCAATTGGCGCGGAATACGGTTGTCTACCACATTAACGACGCCACCAATGGCACCACTGCCATACAACAAGGTAGCGGGACCGCGCAGTACTTCAATTTGTTGCGCGGTAATGGCATCAGCGCTAATGGCATGATCCGGCCCGACGCGGGATACATCAGCTGTGTCCAAACCATTATTTAAAATACGTACGCGCGGGCCGTCCAAACCACGGATCACCGGGCTTGATGCAACCGGGCCATAGTAATTGGCGTGCACGCCGGGCTCGTATTTCAGGGTTTCGCCAATAGTAGGCTCGGTGCGCCGGCTTAACTCTGCACCGGTTAATACTGATACCGGCGTCGCCATTTCCAGGTTGTATTTATGTATCCCTGAGGCGGCAACCACAATACGCTCTACACCACCTGCTGATAAGTTGATATTCAGTTGTGGTTGCGCCGGCGTGACTGTAATAAAGCTATCGCCATAGCCGGCGGCTGAGATATGCAGCTCTGCATTGGCCGGAGCCTGAATACTAAAACGGCCTTGTTCATCGGCATAAACATACTGCTGGCGGCCGTGAATGTGGACGCGGGCATTTTTTAGCGGTTGGCCCTGGGTATCAGTTACAACGCCGTTATAGCGTTGTGATGGCTCTTGTGCAGCAACATTAAATGCCAGGCTGACAAATACCGCTAGCAGGCTGTAACGTCGCAAAGCAGGGGTACGGCGCATGTTGGATTCTCTCAATAAATAGCGTGATGTTGTAACATTTTACAGATTTATGCTGCGCCGGCAAACGCCTTACGGATTGAATAGCTTAAATGACAGCTTTAAGCGATTAAACTCTGGCACAACACCGGCAGAAGTTATTAGAATGTTTGCTTTTTACCACTGAGGTTTCTACGTGACAGGTTTTTGGCCGGAGTTCTTATTAATTGCAGTAGTGCATCTGATGGCGGTAGCAAGCCCCGGGCCTGATTTTGCCATAGTGCTGCGTTATGCCGTGCGGTTTGGTCGTCAGCAGGCGATAGCTGCCAGTATTGGCATTGGTGCGGCAATACTGCTGCATGTTACCTGGTCACTGGTGGGCATCGCCGTGCTTATTCAAACTACGCCCTGGCTGTTTAAAGTGCTGAGCTTTGCCGCAGCGGGTTATTTGTTTTATATCGGTATTATGGCTCTAAGAAGCAAAGCGCCGTTGCATCCTGAGCAAGCCATTGCTGGCAGCGCAAATGAGGACACACCATCTGCCCGTAAAGCCTTTGTTGCCGGTTTTATTACTAACGGCTTAAACCCAAAAGCTACGTTATTCTTCTTATCACTATTTGCGGTCATTATTTCGCCAATGACACCACTTTTTTACAAAGTAATTTACGGCGTTTATATGGCTGTTGCTACCGCAGCCTGGTTTTGCATGTTATCGATAATTCTAACCCAAACAAAAGTAAGAGGTTTTTTACTACTAAAGGGCTACTGGTTTGATCGGCTGATGGGGTTGTTACTGTTGGCATTGGCTATGCATCTGGTTGTCTCAAGTATTAACAGCTAAACTCTGCTTACGCCAGGCAGAGTCTGGTTTAGTGAGGTTGTGATCATGCAAATGGTCAGTAAGGTTATAAAGCTCGATCTGGATTATAGCTGTGATGCCAGCCATGCTTATCAACAGCAACGTCATTATGTCTCCCCCTGGCAAGGTGAGAGCGCAGAGCATTTTGCCAAACGCTTACTGGCGTATCTGAGCCTGTACGAGCAACACCCCAGTTTTGCCAAAGATAACTCCGCCGGCAAAACGCCGGATCTGTATATTCAGGATCAACAGCAGCATTTTCAACTCTGGTGTCAACTGGAGTTGTTGCCCGAAAAACGTCGGTTACGCGCCTCGCATCTGGCGGACCAACTGCTGCTGGTACTGGATGAACAGGAGACCAACAAAGCACAGCACGACCAGTGGCCGGCTAATCAACGTATTTTCACGCTGAGTTCTGTACAGTTAGCCGAGTTTTGTCTGATGCTCAAAAGCCATATGAAGCTCAGCGTTTGGCGCGAAGATCCGCTGTTGTCTATCACCGACGGCGAGCATTTATTACAGCTTAATCTTGCTGCATTGCTGGAAAAACCACATTAAGTTTGTGGCCTTGCCTTAATTACTGCGAACGCTATAATACGCGCGATTTTAATATTGCTGCGGATTTACGGTCCGCCGTTGCAAGAGGTAAGTTATGTACGTAGTTGCTGCTTTATATAAGTTTGTCCGTTTACCTGATTACGTGACGCTACGCGATGCGTTGTACGACCACATGGTTGCGAACAAAGTCAAAGGTACTTTATTGCTGGCCGAAGAGGGTATTAACGGCACCATTTGCGGCGAGCGCGCCGGTGTCGATGCGGTAAAAGCCTGGCTTGATGCTGACGGCCGTTTTGATGGCATGAGCTACAAAGAGTCATTGGCTGACGAACTGGCGTTTTACCGCACTAAAGTAAAACTGAAAAAAGAAATTGTTACTATGGGCGTAGAAGGCATTAACCCGGCGCACATTGTGGGCACTTATGTAAAAGGTGACGACTGGAACCAATTGATCAGCGATCCAGACACCATTTTAATTGATACCCGTAATGATTACGAAGTGGCTATCGGCACCTTTAAAAACGCGATAAACCCTAATACCACCACTTTTCGCGAGTTTCCGCAGTGGGCGGCAGAAAACCTGGACAAAACCAAACATAAAAAAGTCGCCATGTTTTGCACCGGCGGCATTCGCTGTGAAAAATCCACTGCCTTTTTAAAAGAGCAGGGCTTTGACGAGGTATATCACCTTGATGGTGGTATTTTAAAATATCTGGAAGAAATGCCGGCACAGAACAGCCTGTGGCAAGGCGAGTGTTTTGTATTTGATCAGCGCGTTGCGGTAAAGCATGGCCTGGAGCAGGGCAGTTATGATCAGTGTTATGCCTGTCGTATGCCGTTATCAACAGCTGAAATGGCATCCGAGCATTATGTTAAAGGCCTGAGTTGCCCGCATTGCCATGATAAAACAACAGACGAGCAAAAAGCCGCCTTTGCCGAGCGCCAGCGCCAGGTAGAACTGGCCAAACAGCGTGGTGACAAACATATCCGCGACGGTAAGTTTGAGTAAAGAGTGCTAATAACTGTAATCTGAAGCCAGCTTAATGCTGGTTTTTTTTCGCCGGGTAAAAATTCACCGGTAAACCTTTCTAATAAATAGAATTATCTTTGAGGAATATTGCAATTTTACTTTGATCAAATTGCTATATTATCAGGAAATTACAGGAGCTCAGTATGCTGAAAAATAGTTCATCTCATTACGGTTTGGTGAGTGTGGTGCTGCACTGGCTGGTAGCGTTGACCGTATTTGGCTTGTTTGGCGTAGGTTTTTGGATGGTAGATCTGAGCTACTACAGCGAATGGTACAGAACTGCGCCATACTGGCATAAAAGTGTTGGCATCTTACTGGCCGTAGCGATGCTACTGCGTGTACTGTGGCGGTTTTTCAGCCCGCCGCCAACCGCGCTGGCATCACATAAAAGTTGGGAAAAGCGCACATCGGCCGTAGTACAGTTTTGTTTGTATCTGGGTATTTTTATGCTGGTATTAAGTGGCTATCTAATCTCGACTGAGGATGGCCGGCCAATAGCGGTATTTACCTGGTTTGAGGTGCCGGCACTGGGAGCTTTATTTGCGAATCAGGCCGATATAGCCGGGTTGGTGCATGAATATGTGGCATACAGTTTGATAACACTTGCAGTGTTGCATGGTTTGGCGGCGTTAAAACATCATTTTGTTGATAAAGACAATACGCTAAAACGTATGTTTGGGCGTAAACCTTAACTTTGGAGATCTTCATGAAAAAACTACTACTGGCTGCGTCAATGGCCGCTATGATGGCAGTTCCGGCGCAAGCGGCTGACTATGTCATTGATACACAAGGTGCTCATGCCTTTGTGCAGTTTAAAATAAGCCATTTGGGATACAGCTGGCTGTATGGCCGCTTTAATACGTTTTCCGGTGACTTCAGCTATGATGCGGACAAACTGGAAGCATCTAAAATTCAGCTAACCATCGACACTAACAGCGTAGACTCTAACCACGCCGAGCGGGATAAGCACCTGCGCAGCGGTGATTTTTTAAACGTTAGCAAACACCCTAAAGCCACCTTTGTCAGCACTAAAATTGTACCAAAAGCAGGTGATACTTTTGATTTGCATGGCAATCTTACCTTAAATGGTGTTACTAAAGAGGTGGTTATTGCTGCTGAAAAACTGGGTGAGGGTACAGATCCGTGGGGCGGTTACCGGGCAGGTTTTGCCGGTACTACTACATTAACCCTTAAAGACTTTGCTATTAATACCGATTTAGGCCCGGCCTCTGCCACAGTGCAGCTGGATTTAACGGTAGAAGGTATTCGTAAGTAAGCTGCAAAACAGGAGATCATCAGATCTCCTGTATCGTTTCTGCTTGATCTTGTCCGTTATCTTGTTTTTCTTCCACCGGTTCTGGTGCAGCTTCAGGTTGCTCAATAACAGCCGGTGCGTCTTTGGCTTTTAATGCACTGAGTAAGCTTAACAGAATAAGGTTAAATTCTTCATCGGCAACCCGGGCATGGGTCAGACTGCCCACCAGCAATGTGGCTTCAAAGTTATCACCAGTACGATACATTAGTTGTGCCAGGCGCAAGGTGGCCCAGGGTAAGGTTTTGTTTTCGCTGTCGCTGTAAAATTCCAGATATTGCTGCAGCGCAGTAATACCCAACATAGCATCCTGATCAGCCACTACAGCCAGACGGCCGATATGGTACAGCGCGTTGTATTTATCGGTCAGATCGGTAGCATATTCTGCCGCCAGCTTATAGTTGTCAAAAGCCGCGTCATATTCTGCCAATTCATTGAGGATTTGCGCTTTGCGTGCCAGCAGGCGGGCATTGGGGGGATCTGGCATCATTTGTTCCAGCAGCGCCAGGGCTTCGGCTGGTTTTTTTTCATTTAGTAAAATACGGCTTTGCGCCAGTAGTGCCTGGGCCGGGTTTTCTTTTGCCAATTGCTCTGTCATTGCCAACGCGAGTTCTTTATCGCCGCCGGCATTGGCAGGCGCAACGCTGTAAAAATCAATCAGAGCCTGACGCGCCGCAAAGTGATCAGGCTTTATGATCACGGCTTTTTGCAGTAATTCTACCCCACGGGCTGCACGCTCTTTGGCCGAAAATACGTTACCATTACTTGCCAAACGGATTTTACTCAGGCCTGCCAGATAATTCAGCTCGCTGTTACCCGGAAACTGTTCTACTGCAAAGTTAAGCAGGGTATTGGCATCTTCCAGCCGTTGCTGTGCAATTAATGCCCTGGCATATACCACTAAGACATCGCCATGCTGCTTATAATCACTTTGTTGTAAAATCTGATGTTCAAGTTCGCTAAACTGAGATTTAGCCAGCAATTCTTCGTACTGGGCTACATTGCTGGCTGGCAGGGCGCCGGCGAGCAACAACAATAAGGCTTTCATTATCGATCTCCTTAAAGATCAACGAGTATTATCAATAGTCTGCGGGAATACGCCGGAAATTACCATCAGTTCAGGGGATTTCAATTTCTATATCTGTAACCGGAACGCTACAGCAAGGCAGAAACTCACCTTTACGGACAAAAGCCAGCGGTTCATTTATATAACTTACCTCGCCGCTGACTAATTTACAGCGGCAAGCTCCACAATAGCCTTCCCGGCAATGAAAATTTACCTCTAACTGCTTCCGCTCTAATGCATCAAGTAAAGTTCGTGCGCTGCCATCAAAATTGATAACAACGCCATTGCTAAGCTTAACGCCAGGCATAAGCAGGCTTAGAGATCGAAGTCGCCGAAGTCGCCACCATCAACTTCGTTATCAATCTGGCCAACCAGATAAGAGCTAATCTCGGCTTCCTGCGGTGCAACCTGTACATTGTCTGACACCAGCCAGGTGTTGATCCACGGAATAGGATTTTGCGTGGTAGAAAAAATGGCTTTCATGCCAATAGCCTGCATCCGGCTGTTGGTAATGTATTCGACATACTGGCAGAGGATATCTTTATTCAGGCCAATCATTGAGCCATCTTTAAACAAATATTCTGCCCAGTCTTTTTCCTGCTCGGCGGCTTTACGGAAAATAGCATAAGCTTCTTCTTCACATTCTTTGGCTATTTTGGCCATGTCGGCATCGTCATCACCGGCGGCCATTATATTCAGCATATGCTGGGTGCCGGTTAAGTGCAGTGCTTCATCACGGGCTATCAGGCGGATAATTTTGGCATTACCTTCCATCAGCTCGCGCTCAGCAAAAGCAAAGCTGCAGGCGAAGCTAACGTAAAAGCGAATAGCCTCCAGTACGTTTACCGACATTACGCACAGGTATAAGCGGCGTTTTAATTCGTACAGGCTGATGCTGTGTGTTTCGCCATTAATGCTGTGCGTACCTTCACCACAGCGCTGATAGAGGTTAATGCCGTCTATCAGATCGTCGTAGTAGCGGGTAACATCTTCAGCGCGCTCAAGAATTTTCTCGTTCAGCATAATATCGTCAAACACTTTGTGCGGCTCGGCACTAATGTTACGTACTATATGGGTATAGCTACGGCTGTGAATGGTTTCACTAAAAGCCCAGGTTTCAATCCAGGTTTCCAGTTCAGGCAAAGAGACGATAGGCAAAAAGGCAACGTTGGGCGAGCGGCCTTGCACTGAATCCAACAAAGTTTGGTACTTCAGATTACTGATAAAGATATGCTTTTCATGATCCGGCAGGTTCTGGTAATCAATCCGGTCTTTACTGACATCAACTTCTTCCGGGCGCCAGAAAAAGCTCAGCTGTTTCTCAATCAGTTTTTCGAAAATGCCGTATTTTTGCTGATCGTAGCGCGAAACATTCACCGGATTACCGAAGAACATTGGCTCTTTCATTTGATCGTTAATTTGTCGGTTAAAGGTTGTGTACGCCATTGCCGCTTATCGTCCTAATAGGGTGTCATTACAAAGTACGGGCTACCGAAGTAGCCCGTTTAGTCCGGAATTAAATTTTGCAGGCGCCGCCTGCGCAGCCATCATCTTCCACCTGAGGTTTAATATCTTCCTGCATGTCAGACGCACCGTCACGGGTGTTGTGGTAGTACATGGTTTTTACACCCAGCTTATATGCCGACAGTAAGTCTTGCAGTAACAGCTTCATGGGTACTTTGCCGCCGTCGAACTTATTCGGATCATAGTTGGTGTTAGCAGAGATAGTCTGGTCGATAAATTTCTGCATAATTGCCACCAGAGAGATATAACCGGTGTTGTTCGGAATATCCCACAACAGCTCATACTGGTTTTTCAGCCGCTCATACTCCGGCACAACCTGCTTTAAAATACCGTCTTTACTGGCTTTAACGCTGATATGGCCGCGCGGTGGTTCAATGCCGTTAGTGGCATTGGAAATTTGCGACGAGGTTTCAGACGGCATTAATGCTGACAAGGTTGAGTTACGTAAGCCATGATTAAGGATGTCTTTACGCAGTTGCTCCCAGTCCAGCAGCAGTGGCTCGTTGCACACTTTGTCGAGATCTTTCTTGTAGCTGTCAATTGGCAGTATGCCCTGGGCATAAGTGGTTTCATTAAATTTAGGGCAGGCGCCAAATTCCTGTGCCAGCTTGTTCGACGCTTTGAGTAAATAATACTGAATGGCTTCAAAAGTACGGTGCGTTAAACCATTGGCTGAGCCATCAGAGTATTTCACGCCGTTTTTCGCCAGATAATAGGCGTAGTTAATCACCCCCACACCTAAGGTACGGCGGCTGATAGAGGCATGGAATGCAGCCGGAATAGGGTAGTCCTGATAATCCAGCAGGCTGTCCAGTGAGCGCACCGCCAGTTCTGCCAGCTCTTCCAGTTCGTTCAGGTTTTCAATGGCACCTAAGTTAAACGCTGACAGCGTACACAGCGCAATTTCGCCTTCCGGATCGTTGACATCGTTCATCGGTTTGGTTGGCAGCGCAATTTCCAGACACAGATTGCTCTGGCGCACCGGAGCCAGTTTTGGATTAAACGGGCTGTGAGTATTGCAGTGATCAACGTTTTGCAGATAGATACGGCCGGTACTGGCACGTTCTTGCATAAACAAGGTAAACAACTCTAATGCTTTTAAGCGCTTTTTACGGATAGACGTATCAGCTTCATACTTAACGTACAGCTCTTCAAACTTTTCCTGATCTTCAAAGAAGGCATCGTACAAGCCTGGTACATCAGACGGGCTAAACAGGGTGATGTAATCATCTTTAATCAGGCGGGTGTACATCAGGCGGTTAAACTGCACACCGTAATCTAAATGCCGTACACGGTTTTCTTCTACGCCACGGTTGTTTTTTAACACCAGCAGCGATTCAACTTCTAAATGCCACAGCGGGTAGAATAACGTAGCGGCACCGCCACGAACGCCACCTTGCGAGCAGCTTTTAACCGCAGTTTGAAAATGTTTGTAAAATGGAATACAGCCGGTATGAAACGCTTCGCCGTTACGGATTGGGCTGCCCAGCGCACGGATACGACCGGCGTTAATGCCGATACCGGCACGCTGGCTAACGTATTTAACAATGGCGCTTGAGGTGGCGTTGATTGAATCCAGACTGTCACCACACTCGATCAGCACGCAAGAGCTGAACTGGCGGGTTGGGGTACGCACGCCTGACATAATCGGGGTTGGCAGTGACAATTTAAATAATGAGCAAGCATCGTAGAAGCGGCGCACATAGGTTAAACGGGTCGATTTAGGATAGGTGGCAAACAGACAGGCAGCTACCAGCATGTAGAGGAACTGCGCACTTTCGTAAATTTCACCGCTAACCCGGTTTTGCACCAGATACTTACCTTCCAACTGCTTTACCGCAGCATAGCTGAAGTTTAAATCGCGGCTATGGTCGATAAAGCTGTTCATTTGTTCCAGCTCGTCGCGGCTGTAATCGGCCAGAATATGCTGATCATAGCGCTTGGCTTCCACCATTTTTACGACCTGGTCGTACAGGTGTGGTGGTTCAAACTGGCCATAGGCCTTTTTACGCAAATGAAACACTGCCAGGCGGGCGGCCAGATACTGGTAGTCCGGGCAGTCTTTTGAGATCAGATCTGCTGCTGCCTTAATAATGGTTTCATGAATATCTTCAGATTTAATACCATCGTAAAACTGAATATGAGACTTTAGCTCAACCTGAGATACCGATACATTTGATAAGCCTTCGGCGGCCCAGGTAATAACGCGGTGAATTTTATCCAGATCTAACGCTTCACGGCGGCCATCACGTTTAGTGACGAAAAGAGATTGAGTCATTGCTGCAGCTTTCCATTTCAGTTGTAATTAATGGTTATAGTCAGCCATGTAGCGCACGGCTATTTTACCAGCAGCCATTGTTGCTTAATTACACAACATATAGGTGCTTTTTTGAAAGTGATCACAAGATAGTGTGTATTTTGATTTTTTGCAAGGCTTAACACTGAGGAAAAATAGCACCGCTAAGGTTGGGGTTAGTAGCTACTAACCGCCTTGCCAGTGTGCAAAGATATACCGAGACAACGCAAGCTTTTTCTCCGGTTAAATTTATTTATTCTATTAATCTTTTTTTTATAGCCAGCAGCTATTTAGATGCTGGAAAAATCACCAGCCTGATGGTTCAGGCTGGCTTACGGGCAACTACGATGTAGTTTACATCTACACCCGGGCCGGTTTTAAAGCTTTCATTAATCGGGTTAAAGTGCAGCCCGGTGGCGTCTGTTACTTCAAGCCCGGCTTGTTCGATAAAGCGCATTAGCTCGGATGGACGGATAAACTTACTAAACTCGTGTGTACCTTTGGGCACCAGTTTTAACACGTGCTCTGCGCCTATAATGGCCAGCAAATAGGCTTTCCAGGTTTTGTTCAGTGTAGAGAAAAATAGCGTCGCACCGGGTTTGGCTAAATCAGCACAGGCCTGAATAACTGACATTGGCTCTGGTACATGCTCGAGCATTTCCATACAGGTCACCACATCAAATTGTGCCGCATGGCTTTGGGCATATTGCTCGGCAGTAACCTGCTGATAATTTACTTCAACACCGGCTTCCAGCGCGTGCAGCCGGGCTACGTTAAGGGAATCATTGGCCATATCCAGCCCGGTGACGTTAGCACCGCAACGCGCCATACTCTCCGCTAAAATTCCGCCGCCACAACCGATATCGATAACGGCTTTACCAAACAGGCCCTGCAGCTCGTCGCTAATGTAGCTTAACCGTACCGGGTTGAGTAAATGCAGCGGCTTAAATTCACCCGATGGGTCCCACCAGCGCGAGGCAATATCGTTAAACTTAGCGATTTCGCCCGGATCAACATTCATATCTGCAGTCATATTAGATGCTCGTTAGTTTTTGCGCATTATAAAGCCTTGATCCATTTGAGCAATGCCAAAGCGTGCTTTGCGTTGCATTTGGGGCATGGCAAGCGGGATTTTCTGTGTTAGAATCCTGCGTTGTCTCGCGCTTTATAACATCGACAAAAGCGAGTTATCTATCTGATTTAAGGGAAATTAGCGTTTTATGACAGATCTGGCCAGAGAAATAGTTCCTATTAATATCGAAGACGAATTAAAGAATTCGTACCTCGATTACGCAATGAGCGTCATTGTTGGCCGCGCCTTACCGGACGTAAGGGATGGTTTAAAGCCGGTACACCGCCGCGTGCTGTTCGCGATGAAGGAACTGGGCAATGACTGGAACAAAGCCTATAAAAAATCTGCCCGTGTGGTAGGTGACGTTATCGGTAAATACCACCCGCACGGCGACAGTGCTGTGTACGACACTATAGTACGGATGGCGCAGCCATTCTCGCTGCGTTATATGCTGGTAGATGGCCAGGGTAACTTTGGTTCTATCGACGGTGACTCTGCAGCAGCAATGCGTTATACCGAAGTACGGATGGCGCGTATTGCGCACGAACTGTTGGCCGATTTAGACAAAGAAACTGTCGATTTTGTGCCAAACTACGACGGCACTGAACAAATTCCGGCAGTAATGCCAACCAAGTTACCTAACTTGCTGATTAACGGCTCCAGCGGTATTGCTGTGGGCATGGCCACCAATATCCCGCCGCATAACTTAACTGAAGTTATTGACGGCTGTTTAGCCTTAATTGCTAACCCGGATATCGAGCTGCACGAGTTAATGCAGTATATCCCGGGCCCGGATTTCCCTACTGCCGCTATTATTAATGGCCGCAAAGGTATTGAAGAAGCCTACCGTACCGGTCGTGGCAAAGTGTATATCCGCGCCAAAACCGTGGTAGAAACCGACGAGAAAACCGGCCGCGAAGCCATTATCGTTAATGAGATTCCGTACCAGGTTAACAAAGCCCGTTTAATTGAAAAAATTGCCGAGCTGGTTAAAGAAAAACGTATTGAAGGTATTTCCGCGCTGCGCGACGAGTCTGACAAAGACGGTATGCGTATTGTTATTGAGCTAAAACGCGGTGAGTCTACCGATGTAATGCTGAACCAGCTGTATACCAACACCCAGATGCAAACGGTGTTCGGTATCAATATGGTGGCGTTGGATCAGGGCCAGCCTAAGCTGCTTAGCTTAATTGAAATGCTAAAATGCTTTGTATTGCACCGCCGTGAAGTGGTTACCCGTCGTACCGTGTACGACTTACGTAAAGCCCGCGATCGTGCGCATATCCTTGAAGGTTTAGCCATAGCACTGGCTAATATCGACGATATTATTGATTTAATTAAGCAATCTGCCAGCCCGGCAGAAGCAAAAGCCGGTTTAGTTGAACGTGGCTGGCAGTTAGGCGACGTCAGCGCTATGCTGGAACGTGCCGGACAAGATGCCGCGCGGCCGGAATGGTTAGAGGAGCACTTCGGTATTCGCGATGGCATGTACTTCCTGACTGAACAACAGGCGCAGGCGATACTGGACTTACGCTTACATAAGCTGACAGGTCTTGAGCACGAGAAAATCCTCGACGAGTACAAGCAGCTGTTAGAACTGATTGCCGAGTTACTGCATATTCTGGCTAGCCCTGAGCGCTTAATGGAAGTGATCTGCGAAGAGCTGGAAGCGGTTAAAGCGCAATATGCTGATAAACGTCGCACCGATATCCAGGACAATATGCTGGATATCAATATGGAAGATTTGATCACTGAAGAAGATGTAGTAGTAACCTTATCACATCTGGGCTACGCCAAGTATCAGCCATTGTCTGATTACGAAGCTCAGCGCCGCGGTGGTAAAGGTAAAGCTGCTACTACGGTAAAAGACGAAGACTTCGTTGATAAGCTGTTGGTAGCCAGCACCCACGATACTATCTTGTGTTTCTCTAACCGTGGTCGTCTGTACTGGATGAAGGTATACCAATTACCGCTGGCCAGTCGTACAGCGCGTGGCAAGCCGATTGTGAACTTACTGCCGCTGGAAGAAGGCGAGCGTATTAACGCTATTCTGCCGGTGCGTGAGTACGAAGCCGATAAATACGTGTTTATGGCAACCGCTAACGGTACGGTGAAGAAAACCTCACTGGTAGAATACTCGCGGCCACGTTCTAATGGCATTATTGCCGTTAACCTGAACGACGGCGACCGTTTAATCGGTGTGGGCATTACCGATGGCAGCAGCGAAATTATGCTGTTCTCTGATGACGGTAAAGTCGTGCGCTTTACGGAAGATCAGGTGCGAGGCATGGGCCGTACCGCTACCGGTGTACGCGGTATTAAACTGCGCGAAGGCGGCTCTGTGGTGTCGTTAATTATTCCAAACGGCGAAGGCCCGATCCTTACGGTGACGGAAAACGGTTACGGTAAGCGTACCGCGTTAACTGAATATCCGGCGAAGAGCCGTGCAACCCAGGGCGTGGTATCCATTAAGGTATCTGAACGTAATGGCCTGGTGGTTGGGGCTGTACAGGTGAACGAGTTGGATGAAATTATGATGATTTCCAATAAAGGCACCCTGGTACGTACCCGCGTGAATGAAGTCTCTGAAGTAGGCCGTAATACCCAGGGCGTGATCCTGATCCGCACCGCCGAAAATGAGAAAGTGGTGGGCGTGGCCAAAGTGGACGAAATTCAGGATGCTGAAGAGTTAGCCGCTGCCGAGGCAGAAAAAGCCGCCAGCACTGTACTGACGGATACCCAGTTAGCGCAGGATGAAGAAGAGTAACACCCAGATAAAACGGGCGCTTATGCGCTCGTTTTGCTTTTTATCAGCTACAAAAAGATCGGTATTAAGCCGGCAGCAGCAAATACCACCAGGCCAGTTAAATAGACGTGCTAAATCAGGAGTAAGCAGTAAAAATGACAACCTTTAATTTTTGTGCCGGCCCGGCAATGTTACCAACAGAGGTAATGCAGCAGGCACAACAGGAATTTATTAACTGGCAACAACATGGCTGCTCAGTAATGGAAATGAGCCACCGTAGCAAACCCTTTATCCGCCTGGCCGCAGAAGCTGAGCAGGATTTCCGTGATTTGCTCAGTATTCCGGCAAATTATAAAGTGTTGTTTATGCATGGCGGCGGTCGGGGCCAGTTTTCGGCGGTACCGCTTAATCTGTTAAAACCTGGCTCATGTGCCGATTATATTGTCTCTGGTGCCTGGTCACAATCAGCGGTAGAAGAAGCGGTAAAATACGGTGATATTAACATACAGGATATCCGCCAAAAAACGGGCAACGATATTCGCACTGTTACCGCACCGACCGACTGGCAGTTAACCAAAGGTGCCGCTTATGTGCATTGCTGCCCGAATGAAACAGTAGATGGCGTTGAGTTTACCACCTTGCCAGCTACTGATAGCCCGATAGTGGCCGATTTGTCCTCCACTATTTTATCCAGGCCAATTGATGTCAGCCGCTACGGAGTGATCTATGCCGGGGCACAGAAAAATATCGGCCCGTCAGGTTTAACCCTGGCCATAGTGCGCGAAGACTTATTGCCCGGCAAAACTGCGGTTATTCCGTCGGTACTGGACTATCGCTTAGCGGCAGAAAACGACAGCATGTTTAATACACCGCCTACTTTTGCCTGGTATCTGGCGGCGTTAGTATTTAAATGGTTAAAACAGCAAGGCGGCGTTACCGCCATGGCTACGCGTAACCAGGCTAAAGCCAGCTTGTTGTATGATTATATTGATAAAAGTGATTTTTACAGCAATGACGTTGACCCGGCATACCGTTCGTGGATGAACGTGCCGTTTTTCTTAAGTGATGAGCGGTTAAACGATTTATTTGTTGATCAAGCTGAAACACATGGCTTACTGGCACTAAAAGGCCACCGTATGGTTGGCGGTATGCGTGCCAGTATTTATAACGCTATGCCGCTGGAAGGTGTGCAAACGTTAGTGAGCTTTATGCAGGAATTTGAGCGGGTACACGGATGAAAACACTAACCTTAAACCCGATCAGCAAAATGAACGGCGAAGTGCATTTGCCGGGCTCAAAAAGTATTTCTAACCGTGTGCTGTTGCTGGCGGCACTGGCAGAGGGTCCCACCCATATCACTAACTTGCTCGATAGCGATGATATTAAACACATGCTTAATGCCTTAACGGCCTTGGGTATCAGCTATACGTTGTCTGCCTGTCGCACCAAATGCGAAGTACAGGGTATTGGCGGTTTATTTAATCACCCGCACGCGCTAACGATGTTTCTCGGTAACGCCGGCACGGCAATGCGGCCATTAACCGCCGCGTTGGCCGCCTCTAATGTCGATGTAACCCTCACCGGCGAGCCACGTATGTATGAGCGGCCAATTGGCCATTTAGTTGATGCACTTAACCAGTGGCAGGCCGATATCCGTTATCTGGGCAGTGCGGACTTTCCACCGCTGCAGATCAAGGGTAAAGCATTGTCTGGCGGTAAAATGCAGATTGACGGCAGTATCTCCAGTCAATTTTTAACTGCTGTGCTGATGGTCGCACCGCTACTAAATGGTGACAGTGAAATAAACATCATCGGTGAGCTGGTATCCAAACCCTATATTGATATTACCCTGGCCCTGATGCAGCGTTTTGGCGTTAACGTGCAAAACCATGACTACAAGCGTTTTAGTATCAGTGGTAATCAGCTTTACCGCTCGCCGGGCCACTGGCTGGTTGAGGGTGATGCGTCATCAGCATCTTACTTTTTGGCCGCTGCAGCCATTAAAGGCGGTAGCATTAAAGTGACCGGTATTGGCAGACACGCAGTGCAAGGAGATATTCACTTTGCCGACGCACTGGAAGCAATGGGAGCCAAAGTTGAGTGGGGCGATGACTACATTATGGTTACGCGTAATGAGCTTAACGGCATAGACCGTGATTATAACGCCATACCCGATGCCGCCATGACCATCGCAACCACAGCGTTGTTTGCCAAAGGCCCCACGGTGATCCGCAATGTGTATAACTGGCGGGTAAAAGAAACCGACCGCTTAGCCGCTATGGCAACGGAGCTTCGAAAAGTGGGTGCTGAGGTAGAAGAAGGCCATGACTTTATTAAAGTGACACCGCCAGCTGCACTTAAGCATGCCAGCATTGCAACCTATAATGACCACCGTATGGCGATGTGCTTTTCACTGGTTGCTTTAAGTGATACGCCGGTAACTATTGAAGATCCAGATTGCACAGCCAAAACCTTCCCGAATTACTTCAGTTTATTTGCCCAACTGGCTGGTTAAACAACCAAAAACATCCAGACGCGTAGCCTTCTAACTGCGCGTCTTTCCTTCGCTTTAGCGCAATTAAACACAGATCTTGTCGCAAAAAGCTGTATAATACCGCCGTTTTTAAATCCGATTAACCAGTAGTTTGAAAGGGGGTAGGATGCCACATTCTGCAGCAGTAATTACCATAGATGGCCCCGGCGGTTCCGGCAAAGGTACCATTTGCCGTTTACTGGCCCAGCGTTTAGGCTGGCAATTACTCGACAGTGGCGCTATTTACCGCGTGCTGGCCCTGGCAGCTATGCATCACCAGATTGTTTGTGATGACGAAGAAGCCTTACAACCTTTGGCGGCGCATCTTGATGTGCAGTTCAGTAGTGATGAGCACGGCAATATCCGTATAACCCTCGAAGGCGAAAATGTGTCGCATACCATTCGCACACAAGAAGTCGCTGATTTAGCATCAAAAATTGCGTCACTGCCACGGGTAAGAGAGGCATTGCTACGCCGCCAGCGTGCCTTTGCTGAAGAGCCCGGTTTAGTGGCCGACGGCCGTGATATGGGTACTGTGGTATTTCCACACGCTGCCGTTAAAATATATTTAACAGCCACCCCGGAAGAGCGCGCCAGACGGCGCTATTTAGAGTTGAAAGAAAAGGGCTTTGATGTTAACATCGGCGACCTTTTGAGCGAAATCCAGGCAAGAGACGAGCGCGATATGAACCGTGCTACTGCGCCGCTGAAACCAGCTGCCGACGCCTACATGCTGGATTCGACCAATAAAACTATTGAACAAGTGTTGGAAGAGGTACTGAACTACGCGGGTATGAAAATACCAGGCTTAGTGTGAACCAGGCCAAAACCGCATTTTGGACAGCCTGTTAAATGGATTTAAACAGGTAAATTTAGCAACCCCACAACGCACGACGCGGCGTGGAGCACTTAACTGAAAAAGTGACTATGACTGAAAATTTTGCACAACTACTTGAAGAAAGCTTCAAATCTGAAACACGCCTTGGCTCTATCATCAAAGGAACAGTTGTTGCTGTTCTGAAAGATGTTGTTATGGTTGACGCAGGTCTGAAATCAGAAGCCGCTATCCCGGTTGAGCAGTTCAAATCTCTGAACGGCGAAATCGAAGTAAGCGTTGGCGACATCATCGACGTAGCGTTAGACGCTATTGAAGATGGTTTCGGTGAAACCCAACTGTCTCGTGAGAAAGCTAAACGCCACGAAGCATGGGTACGTCTGGAAAAAGCCTGTGAAGATAAAGAAACTGTTATCGGTGTTATCACTGGTAAAGTTAAAGGTGGTTTCACAGTTGAAGTTGACAGCATTCGTGCATTCCTGCCTGGTTCATTAGTAGACGTACGTCCGGTGCGTGACACTCTGCACCTGGAAAACAAAGAACTTGAGTTCAAAGTTATCAAGCTGGATCAGAAGCGTAACAACGTGGTGGTATCACGTCGTGCCGTTATTGAATCAGAAAGCAGCCATGAACGTGACCAGCTATTAGAAACGCTGGAAGAGGGCATGGAAGTTAAAGGTATCGTTAAGAACCTGACTGACTACGGCGCATTCGTAGACTTAGGTGGCGTAGACGGCTTACTGCATATCACTGATATGGCATGGAAGCGCGTTAAGCACCCAAGCGAAATCGTTAACGTTGGCGACGAAATTCCAGTAAAAGTACTGAAATTCGACCGTGAGAAGCAACGTGTATCTTTAGGTCTGAAGCAAATGGGTGAAGATCCATGGGCCGCTATCGCATCACGTTACCCAGAAGGCGCCCGCATCACTGGCCGCGTAACTAACCTGACTGATTACGGCTGCTTCGTAGAAATCGAAGAAGGCGTAGAAGGCTTAGTGCACGTTTCAGAAATGGACTGGACCAACAAAAACATCCACCCATCTAAAGTAGTTAACTTAGGTGATTCAGTGGAAGTTATGGTTCTGGAAATTGACGAAGAACGTCGTCGTATTTCTTTAGGCCTGAAACAGTGTAAAGCTAACCCATGGGAAGAGTTCGCTAAGGGCTTCAACAAGGGTGATCGCGTAAGCGGTAAGATCAAGTCAATCACTGACTTCGGTATCTTCATCGGTTTAGATGGCGGCATCGACGGTCTGGTTCACTTATCAGACATCAGCTGGAACGCTACTGGCGAAGAAGCGGTACGTGACTTTAAGAAAGGCGACGAAGTACACGCAGTTGTGTTACAAGTTGACCCAGAGCGTGAGCGTATTTCTTTAGGTATCAAGCAACTGGACGAAGACCCGTTCAACGGCTACCTTGCTGACAACAAAAAAGGTGCTATCGTTAAAGGTGAAGTAACTGCCGTTGACGCTAAAGGCGCTACTGTGATGTTAGAAGGTGCGGTAGAAGGTTATGTTCGTGTGTCTGATATCGCGCGTGAGCGTATTGAAGATGCCACTACAGTGCTGAAAGTTGGCGAAGAAATTGAAGCTCGTTTGATGGGTGTTGACCGCAAGAACCGCGTAATCAGCCTGTCAATCAAAGCGAAATTTGAAGCTGAAGAAAAAGAAGCTATGGATACCGTTAACAGCAAGCAACAAGAAGCTGATTTTGGTGGTAACGCTATGGCCGAAGCATTTAAAGCTGCTCAGAAGCAGGATTAATTGCTAACGAAGCAGGGGGCTTAAGCCTCCTGCTTTATCCAAAATCAGGTTTGCCGGAGGGGCTATGACCAAGTCTGAATTAATTGAAAAATTAGCTACTGATTTCCCGCATATTCAGGTCAAGGATGTTGAAGCTTCAGTTAAAGAAATCCTCGAGCAGATGGCGCAATCATTAGCCGCTAACGAACGCATTGAAATTCGTGGTTTTGGTAGTTTTTCACTGCATTACCGTGCACCGCGTGTAGGGCGTAACCCTAAAACCGGTGACAAGGTTGAACTGGACGGTAAACATGTACCGCATTTCAAGCCTGGTAAAGAATTACGTGACCGGGTAAAAGACAACACCTGAGCCTCAATTTATTGAGTTTGCAGGCGTAAACGGAGTTTCCCTTGCGCAGACTACTTTATATCGCAGTAATAGTAGCCCTGATTGTAGTAGGGGTGCTGTTTGGTTCTATTAATCAGCAACTTGCTGATTTAAATCTTCTTATTGTCAGCGCACGCTTAAGAGTTGTTGATATTGCGCTGATTTTCCTGCTGCTGGGCATCCTGCTTGGCCTGATGATAGCCCTGCTGTATTCACTGCAACGTAAAGCAAAGGGTTGGCTGCGTAAATCAACGGAAAACAGCTAGCCTATGTTAGAGCTGCTGTTTTTGTTATTGCCGGTAGCTGCAGCCTATGGCTGGTTTATGGGACGCAACAGCGTTACACATAAAGAACTTAAAGGCCGCGCCAGCATTACCCGCAATTTATCTTCCGGTTTAAATTTCTTATTAACCGATCAGGAAGATAAAGCTATTGAGCAACTGCTCGAGTTGCTCGATATAGAAGCCGCAACCATTGAAACCTATCTGGCGTTGGCGAATCTGTTTCGCCGCAAAGGCGACTGGGATAAAGCTATTCGTATCCACGAAAAGCTGCATCAGCTTAAATTACCTAAACCACAGGCTCAGCAAATTCAGTTTGAACTGGCCAAAGATTACTTTTCTGCCGGTTTGTATGACAGGGCTGAAAAATTACTGGTTAACCTGGTTAAGTCTCCTGTGCTTGGAGAAGCAGCGCTAAAGCAACTGTTTAGTATTTTTATCGCTACTCACGAGTGGCATAAAGCTAAGCAATATAGCGCTGTGGTAGATAGCACCGAATCAAGCACTTTGCGTATTGCTCAGGCCAATATGCAAATTGAAGCGCTTAAGCAACAACCCGAACACAGCACCGAGCCCTTGCTGGAGTTAGCTTCACGTTACCCGGCTGCGGTGCGGCCTAAGTATGAGCTGGCTAAACGAGCACTGGCAGAGCAGCATACTGCGCTGGCCAAATCTGCCTTGTTATATATTGTTGAACACAGGCCGCAATGGAGCGCTGACATTTTACCGTTGTTGCAACAATGCGCTCTGACCGACGAAGAGTGGTATCAGCTACTAAGCCAGCTGGCCAATAAACAACATAATATCAGTGCAGTGGTGCTGCTGGCCAGTTGGCTGGCTCAACATGGTTCAGCCACCGCTGCGGAACAATTTCTGCTGGATAAATTAAAACAGCAACCCAGTATCCGGTTGTTTCAGAAACTACTGCAGATCCGGCAACAGCAGTCGGCACCGGCGGCTGAGGCTTTGTCTTCAGTTGAAGAGCTGGTTAACGCCTATCTGGATAAAAAATCGTTATACAGTTGCCGTAACTGTGGCTTTAAAACCCGTAAACATTATTGGTTGTGTCCGTCTTGTCAGCAGTGGGAAACTGTAGAGCCTATCAGCGGCATTGACGGTCGTTAGTGAAAGGAAAAAGCATGTCCTGTAAGACTCCTGTGGTGGTGGCTCTTGATTTCGAACAAAAAGCAGAAGCACTGAATTTAGTCAGCCAGTTAGATCCAACCTTGTGCCGGTTGAAAATCGGCAAAGAAATGTTTACTCACTTTGGCCCACAGTTTGTGCAACAACTGCAGCAACGCCATTTTGATGTGTTTCTGGATTTAAAATTTCACGATATACCCAACACCGTAGCTAAAGCGGTAAAAGCGGCTGCTGATTTGGGTGTGTGGATGGTAAATGTGCATGCCAGTGGCGGCAGTAAAATGATGCATGCAGCGCGTGAAGCGCTGATAACTTATGGTACTGAGAAACCTTATCTTATAGCCGTGACTGTGTTAACCAGTATGGAGCAGAGCGATTTAACCGAACTAGGTATTAATCAAACGCCAGAGCAACAGGTACTGAAACTTGCCACTTTGGCGCATGGTGCTGGTTTGGACGGCGTAGTGTGCTCAGCACAAGAAGCAGCATTATTAAAGCAACAGTTTGGTAAACACTTTTGCCTGGTTACACCTGGTATTCGCCCACTAAGCAGTACACAGGACGACCAGAAACGCGTTATGACACCGGCTCAGGCGCTGGCTGCAGGTGTCGATTATATGGTGATCGGGCGCCCAATTACTAAGGCCGTACAACCACTGCAGGCACTGAATGCTATAGTTCAGGAGATATCAAACGCTTAATTTATCTGGAGGTTAGGGTGGATGGCATAAACCTCGCGATATTAATTGGCGGTTTTCTTTTTGTTATCAGTATCATAGCTACTCTTATTTCAGCCCGTCTTGGCGCGCCGATGCTATTGGTATTTCTTATCATTGGCATGCTGGCAGGTGAGCAGGGCCTGGTTGGCATTAAATTCGATAATCCGCAGGTAGCGTTTTTAATTGGCTCTATAGCCTTAGTTATTATTCTGTTTGACGGCGGCATGCGCACCCACCCGGAGCGCTTTCGCGTGGCTCTGGCACCGGCATCAATGCTGGCCACTCTCGGTGTAGTGCTTACCTGTGGCATTGTAGGTATTGCTGCAGCTTATTTACTTAATCTGACGTTCTTACAGGGATTACTGCTGGGGGCCATTTTAAGTTCAACTGATGCTGCAGCGGTATTTTCCATTTTCCAGTCGCAAGGGCTGCGTATTAAAGACCGGGTGGCGGCAACGCTGGAAATAGAATCAGGCAGTAATGATCCTATGGCGGTTATTTTAACGCTGACTTTGGTAGGAGTATTAGTTGAAGGCAACACCTTAAGCTGGGATGTTGGGGCAACTTTTTTGCAGCAAGCTGTAGTAGGGGGCCTAATGGGCTATACGGCAGGGCGCATTTTTGTATTTTTATGCCGCAAACTGCCACTTAGCTTTGCTTTTTTCCCCTTATTGGCTGTCGCCAGCTGTATCTTCACTTATGCGGCAACCAACTCTTTTGGCGGCAGTGGTTTTTTAGCTGTGTATTTAATGGGTTATCTTGTCGGTAATGCGCGCTTACCACAGATTATTCATATTTTGCGTATGCATGACGGTTTAGCCTGGATCAGTCAGATTGGTATGTTTCTGATGTTAGGCTTACTGGTTGTACCCAGCAACTTAATGAATCATCTGGTCCCGGCGTTATTGCTGGCTGCGGTGCTGATTTTTATTGCCAGGCCGATAGCCGTATTTTTCAGTTTAATACCGTTTCGTTTTCCGGCACGCGATCAGTTGTTTATCAGTTGGGTTGGGCTACGCGGCGCAGTGCCTATTATTTTGGCACTATTTCCCTGGTTGGCCGGCATGCCGGATGAGCATTTGTATTTTGACGTTGCCTTTGTTGTGGTTATCGTGTCGTTAGTGGTGCAAGGCTGGAGTATAGTGCCAATAGCCCGCTGGTTAAAACTTGAAGTACCGGCTGAACTGACACCAGATCAGGTGATGCCGCTCGATGCAGTACCCAGCAACGACGTAATGGAAGTGCTGGCATTTAAAGTAACAGACAACTCGCCGGTGCTGGCTTCAAGTTGGCCAGATTTACAGTTTAAACAACCGGTACAGTTTTTAGGTGTGGTACGTGATGGTGAATGGATATTACCGGCAAAACAACCGGTGTTTAATGCCAAAGACACCATAATGGTGCTAACCAAACTTAAACATGCCCGGCAAATAAGCGAAGTGCTGGCCAAAGATGCTGAGAAATCGGTATTAAGCCAAAACAGTTTCTTCGGTGATTTTGTGCTTAACGGCAATATCAGCCTGAGTGACTTAGATGCGTTTTACACCATAAACTTTGAAGATCAGGACAAGCAGCAAACTCTGGCTGGCTATATCACACAACGTTTTCACCGCCGTGTGGTTATTGGTGACCAGGTACAGCTTGATAAACTGTTACTAACAGTACGCCAGGTAAACGACGCCGGCGAAGCAACTCAGGTGGGTATCAAACCCGTAGCGGATTAGCGCAGTTAATCTTGCGCTTTGGCATCATTTTGCAGCATGCGTTCCAGCTTGGTTTTCGACATAACATACATGGTTACTGTGTCTTTTAGATCGGCATGCGCATTTAGCAGCGCGTTATGCTTTTTTTCCAGCTCATCAAAGTCTTTTTTCAGCTGGACATATTCGGCAAGGCCTTTAAAGATGGCTTTGGAATAAGTAAGCTCAGCTGTCATACGTTGTGCTTTGGCTAAAATAGCCAGTTGCTCGTCATTGGGGCGAATAGTAAGTGCCATATACAGCCTGTAAGGTAAAAAACAGTATGACTGCATTTTACAGCGTTAAACCCAAATGAAAAGCCTGAATTGAATTCATACGTAAAGTTAAGAGAAGTAAGGCAGTAAATCTGATAGCAATAGTGCTAAAGCCAATAGATACTTCATATCCCATAAGGCCGATTTTCTCAAGCTGGCCTTTCTTGAGAATATTTGCTAATAACCAGCCGCAGGAGAAAAATTAGATATATAAGTTAAGGTTAAGATGGGAGCGTAGGTATTTTTGCCGGAAACTCATAGATAAATTTCAGTAGCATCTCAGAAAAAATTAGTAACTCTTCTGCGTCTTCATTTTTCATCAACTGAATTTCATGTGTTGCTTCATTGCCTTTTTTCCGTATATGGTCGACCCAGTGCCTGCCATTAGGCGGGACATAGCCTTTGCCCGAAAGATACTCAACATAATACAGAAAGGACTTAGATTCATCAGCACCTTGCGACACAGCAATGTTCATCAACAACTTTCTACAAGCCAAAACTGACGATGTGAATGCATTGACTGACATGCATTTTCTGGCTTCTTCATATAAATCCGAAACGAGCTTAGGAACATTTTTCACCGAATTTCCAGAAGCAGGAGCGGGTACCTGAGAGTGCATGCTTGCTGTAAAAGTTGGGTTGTTGCAATTCGGGCAGATATAGATTTTTAATGTTGTGCCCTCACAATAATATCCTTCAGATGAGCCCACAAAGCTATTGCAGTACGCGCAAGTATATCTCCGAGCATCAATTTTTTTTGCTGAGATCCAAGAATTCATATCAATCCTTAATAATTATCAATAAAAACCAAATATTCAGCATTCACCCAGTTGAGTTTTTCAGGGTACATAATCAAGGCTCAGTCACCAGTAAATGAGTAAATTTTTACACGAGTTCCTTTTGTTAAATGTCCCAGAATCTCTGAGTTTTGAGCAGGTTGCTTTCTGATATTCAGTCTGGCTGTTGATTAGACATATTCATCTTCAGTGTCTGTCTGATTTTTTAAAATGCTTTTAATTTTCGAATCTATGAGTTTATCCTGCACATTAATAAGCTTAGGTGTGAGGTATCCTACCAAAACTGACAAGGCTATAATTTTGCCTAGATTTGCAGGAGTTTCGTGAATCAAGCCAAAAAATACAAGCCAACCACCAAGCCAGCAACCGCACTTAGCATCATTCTAAGGCCCATCCAAGCACCTCTAATTTCCTGTAACCGAGGGGATGCCTCTGTCATTTCATCTTCTGAGCGCGGCGGGCCTTTTAGGTCAATACAGAGTGAGATTATGTGAGCAAAGCTGCCAATTGCTGCGCCCAAGGGACATAAAATAATGAGCGCCAAATCATAAGCAGTAAAACCCAACATATATATAAATTCCCGTTAATCTAAGCCTTGTCTCGTTATTGTTAAGCTAATTGCTTTTTCCCATTTTGGCAATCATCTTTATTTTATCGGGATACTGTTAAGATAAAATCAAAACTTGTACGTTCAGCAACTTCTCAAGGCGGTACAGATACAAAGCTGCTAGAGAGCACTGTTATCGCCAAGCTGTAACGCATCCCATAATGTATATTATGTTAAATTGCATTTATGATTAATTAAGTGCTTGTGGTGCTATTGCTCCTCTTTCTGCAAATTCAGCGCTAGCTCTATACATTCAGCATTAGACTTCATTACTTCAATGGCCCGTTTACCTAAAATGGCTGTGGCGTACATTGCTATCGCTGTTCCATATAAGATGCCCGACAAAATGCCACCTTGTTGTTGGATTGCAAAAATCAGTGCTATTGCTGCCGGTATTAGCCCCGTTTTATCAATGACGCCAATCAAAAAGCCTATTCGCTTATCGATCGTTTCAAAGTCCTTCTCGATGGTACGCTTAACTTCATTCAGTGATTCCTCTGAAAATGACGCCAGATAATCTACAAAGTCCATTCTATTGTGAGTTCTTATACTGGCAAGTTTGCTGTAACCTGACAGCGGTTGATTATAAAAAATGCCAAAACTGAGGATTTGCGCTATAGCGTAAGCAAATGCTGCAAGCAAAGAAACAACGCCCGCATAAACCAACCATTCTGGCGCTATTACCAGCGTTACAAGTGAAACAGCCAAAGGTACCAGAAACACACCGCCTATTCTCTGCTCCCAGTCATGTGTGTTTTTAATTATTGGCGTTTTGATTTGATTAGAAAAGCGTTCAATAACGTCAAAGACGTCTCTAACTTCGTCAATATTGTTGTCGCATTGCCGGGGGTTATTCATAACTCTCCTTTATCAACCGCTCCACATTAAGCCTGCTTGTGGCATAACGTTGATACTACAATACTTAATTGAATAATTTCACTTATTTGCTGCAAAGATGCTACTCTGTTTGCGTTTATTTCCCTTAGATCACAACAGAGGTTTTATGAAGTCAATTATCGCTGGCCTGGCTCTGACTGCTTTAGGCTGCTCTGCTTTTACTGCACAAGCCAATACGTCAAATATTGGCTGGAAACAGGCTGCTAAGTCTGATATTAACTGGAATTACGTAGGTGCCGGTTATGCCAAAGCAACGATTAAAAATATAGGCCCTGACGACATTGATCTTGATGGTTATCAGCTAAACGCCCGTTATTTGCTGTCTGATGACCTGTACCTGCATGCTTCTTACTATGATGTATCAGGTGATGTTGGCATGGATGATATTATGGGGCTTGAGCTGGAAGCGTCTGAATTAGTAGTAGGTTTGGGTCTGCGCCAGGCAGTGGCTAAGAACATCGATTCCTTTATTGAAGCTGGCTATGTACGCTCAGAAATGGAAGTGATTAGTTTTGAAAAACGAACGTTCAACGGTTTTCAGGCCAGCGCTGGTTTTCGTTATCTTGTAATCCAGGATCTGGAACTGTCAGCAGCGCTACGTTATAACGACAGCTCAGGCAGTGACAGCAGTACTTTTGGCGATATCTCAGCGCGTTATCGCGTTACGCCAATGATCGATTTATACATCAACTATCAGTTCGATAGTGATGCTTCTTTGCTGGGCACCGGCGTTGCCCTGAATTTCTGACAAGGTGACCAAATTAATGCAAAGCGCTCTGCCCTTCTCCCAGGCTTGCGAAAACAACAAAGCGCCCATTTTAGCAGTGTTGCAGCAAGCCTTTGCCAATTGCAGTAAGGTGCTGGAAGTAGGCAGTGGCACAGGCCAGCATGCAGTACATTTTGCTGCTGCTTTGCCGCATCTGTGCTGGCAGGCGTCGGATCAGGCGATGTACTTGCCTGATTTAACCGAGAGGCTGCGCCGGGCAGCCTTGCCTAACCTGCCCTTGCCGTTGCAACTGGACATCAGTACCGATGCATTGCCAGAGCCGCAGTTTGATGCAGTATTTAGCGCCAATACGTTGCATATTATGCCGTGGCCGGTGGTAGAGCTGTTTTTCAGCCGCTTAGCAGGCTTAACAACACAGCAGGCAACGCTTTGTATTTATGGCCCTTTTAACTATAACGGCAGCTTTACCAGCGATAGCAACAGAGCTTTTGATCTGTCACTTAAAAGCCGCGACCCGGCGATGGGAATTCGGGATATTGCTGCGGTTGTGGCTTTAGCCGATGCCGCCGGTTTTACCCTACAACACGACCACAGTATGCCGGCGAATAACCGTTTGCTGCAGTTTTTACGTACTAGCGGTTAAAAGCATCGGCTTAAAACGTGGTGTTATATATCTTATTGTACAAGGCGGTAACCTTGTGATGTGAGCTGGCATCAAACCAGCGTAAATGCGCCTGCAGGTAGCGTTTGTCCTTGCTGGCAAGTTGTATAGCATTGCTGTATGCCTGTAGCAGCATTTTACCTTGCTCATTTTTACTGCACATAATGTAGCCGCCAGTGTACTCAGCCGCTTCGCTAATTTCTACGCTGACCAGTTCTACAGCATGGTTCAGCGCTTCGCTGTAGTGCTGAACCACGTTGGGGTATTCCACTACCAGCTCTACTCTGCCGTTTGCCAGCATGTCCAACATAGCCGCCGCACTCATATCATTGCCTGTACGGGTGTAAATGCGGTTGCGGTCTGCCAGTTGATCAAAAATAGCTTGTAATGGATCACCATAATTACGCCCGCCCACTACACCTATACGACTGCGCGGCAGCCTGGTACTTATCTCTGCAAAGGAATGACGCTTGTCATGTTGCAGCTCTGCTGCTATACCGGCATTCTCTGCTGTGCCTTTTAACATATATAAACGCATGCCGGGGAAAATCAGCTGTGGCACATCACTGAAGTAGGCAAAGCTCTCACGATCGGCATTGCGCACTTTATTTCCGGTACAAGCCAAAGTGTCTGCTTTTAGTATCTGAAAGGCACGTTCGTTATTAACGATAGTGATACTGTCCTGATGCCCAGGCATATGCTCCAGTAACAACTGCCGTGTGGCGGCATTAATATCAATGCCGGGCACACTCTTATGCACCAGAGCACTCTGGTCCATATCGGTAAGCCATAAAGGTTTAGCGACGCTGTGTGGCATAACAGCGATAGTCAGGATAAATAATGCTGCTAATGAAGTGTGTGTCATAACCACCTTATATTTTGCAGTAACTTGGGCAAATCATTACCAGCGGTTGCCGTACCTGCTACAACGGTGCTCATGTCAGTATAGGCAACAGCCGATGCACTGACCGTTATATTTTTTTGTAAGGTAAAACTTGCATTGCCTGCGCACTGTACGCTTTAAGATGTTCAGTTTCCTGTTGAAAATACGCTGTAATCGCGCCGCTTAAAGGCGTGTCGGCAAATAGGTAACTGCCATAACGCATTACCGGTTCAAAACCGCGCTTAAGTTTATGCTCGCCCTGGGCACCGGCGTCATAGTCGCGCAGGCCATGCCTGATGCAATACTCAATACCCTGGTAGTAGCACAATTCGAAATGCAAATGCCCGGCATCAATAAGGGTACCCCAGTAACGGCCATACAAAGTATCAGCACTTTTAAAACACAGGGCAGCGGCAATAATGTCTTGTTCTGCTGCGCCGGTAAAGGCCGCAAATACCACGATGCTATCGGCCATAGTTTCAGCCAAAGCCATAAAGCTTTGCGGGCTGATATAGCCCTGATGGCCAGAGCGCTTTAAATAGGTCGTTTGATAACAGCGGATAATCGCCTGCCAGTGTGCAGCGCTAAGCTCGTTGCCATGCAGGGTTGTGATGCTAAAACCGTTGGTTTGGTTACGCTCCTGGCGGATTTGCTTGCGCTTACGGGCGTTAAGCTGCTGTAAAAAATCATCAAATTGCTTATAACCGCTGTTTTGCCATAAAAACTGCACATCATTGCGCGCTAAAAAGCCCTGCTCTGTCAGGCTGTGTTGCAATGGTGCCGTGGTATATAACCATTGCGCACTGCAAAAGTCGTTAGCGGCCAACCGTTGCTTTATTGCTGCACAAATATGTGGCAACAGGCTATCAGCAAGATCAGCACTTAGCAGGCCAAGCCTGGGCCCTGTAGCCGGTGTAAAGGGAATAGCTGCTATCCATTTCGGATAATAAGCCAGTTGGTGCTGCTGGTAAGCCTCAGCAATTTGCCAGTCGAACAGGTATTCGCCATAGGAGTGGCTTTTAATGTAGCCGGGTACTGCAGCCAGCAAAACGTTGTCCTGCCATAGTGTAAGATGCTGGCTATACCAGCCACTATGCCGCCTGGTGCCGGTGCCACTATCTACACTGCCACCCTGCTCCAGCGCCAGTAAAAAAGCATGCCGGCAAAACGGATTAGTGTCGTTTAGCTTATCGTTGGTAAACAACGCATCCCACTGCTGTGCGGTGACCTGTGTTAGTGAACTAAGCCATTTAAGCTGCATAATGATTAGTCGGTTTGGTTATCAGGTAGAACAAAGTGGTATGCATGTTGTTTATCAGCCCCTTGAGATGTTTTGCCTGCGTAACTATATCTTGTATAAGCCTATTCATCGTAAATATATTTTATCCGCCCAGTTTAAGGAGACATTATGAGCCAACAGTATACCCCACCCAAAGTCTGGACCTGGGACGCCGAAAATGGCGGCCAGTTTGCCAGTATTAACCGCCCTGTTTCCGGTGCTACCCACGATAAAGTGTTACCCAAAGGCAAACACCCTTTGCAGCTATACTCACTAGCCACGCCCAATGGCGTTAAAGTAAATATTATGCTCGAAGAACTGCTGGCGGCTGGCCACAGCGCAGCTGAGTATGACGCCTGGTTAATCAGTATTAAAGATGGCGACCAGTTTGGTAGTGGCTTTGTTGCAGTAAACCCCAATTCGAAAATTCCGGCACTGCTGGATACCACTAACGGTGTGCGGGTGTTTGAATCAGGCTCTATCTTATTGTACCTGGCAGAAAAATTCGGCGCTTTTTTACCCAAAGACACCGCCAAGCGCACTGAGGTACTGAACTGGCTATTCTGGCAAATGGGCAGTGCGCCTTTTGTCGGTGGCGGTTTTGGCCATTTTTATGCTTATGCGCCGGAAAAATTTGAATATCCGATAAACCGCTATGCCATGGAAACGAAGCGGCAGTTGGATGTGCTGGACAAACAGCTGGCACAGCATGAATTTGTCGCTGGCGATGAATACAGCATTGCTGATATGGCAATATGGCCCTGGTACGGCGGTATCGCATTAAACCGGGCTTACAACGCCGCAGAATTTTTAGATACCCAAAGCTATAAACACCTGATGCGCTGGGCAAAACAGATTGATGAGCGCCCGGCTGTTAAACGCGGTTATATTGTTAACCGTAACTTTGGTGATGGCCCGCAGTTGCCTGAGCGCCACAGCAGCGAAGATTTCGCGCAATTTAATCTCTGAGCATAGCTAAAGCTGATGGCCTGCTAAATACCGGCAGGCCGCTTAGGATCTGTTGAATCTGTTACTTTACGTGCCGATTCTGCCCAGATATAGGTGACACCAACACCAAACGACCAGCCCCCCGTTTGCACCAGCAACGGGCTGTTGGCATTTTTAGCACCCTGCGTCCATTCATAGCGGGCAAAGCCGAAACCGCGCCATTTATCAGAAAACTTTTTACCAACACTGGCCGAGCTTCTAAGGGCAATTAAACCGGCTTGAGCATCGTAAAACGGCCGCTGCGCAGTAACGTCGGCTTCTGATACCTGATAAAAATAATCGTTTAACTTTTCGTTGCCAAACAGTGCACTTACGCCAAAAGAATAAAACGTTTGCGCTGCAGTGATAAGGTCCGCATTTAACCCTGGTTCAAAGCTCACGCCGCTGTAACGCAGGCTGTCGTCCAGATCAAACACCGCCCGTAATGGGAAATCAGCCCGTACTCTGGCACCGAAAAAATCCTCACTTAATGTCCAGCGCAGGCGTGGCCCCGCTTCTACTAACATGCCTAAGTCGTCCATACCTTCTCGTACGGTAATATCGTCATCGGACGAGCCCAGCGAGCCGGCAAAACCCAGATCCAGCTCCAGAGAGTCGGTTTTAAATGCGCGCAAACCAACATTATTACGATCTGCGCGCAGTATGTCGCCGCGATAAATCAGATACGGCAATACAAAGTTGCGCCGCACCAGCTGATCTGAACCCGGATACGCTAACTGGTTGACGTTAACACCAATTAAACCTGCTTCCCACAGCGGTAACGCTGGTTGGTCTGCCAACACCGGGCTGGCTAAAAGCAGGCTGTATATCAGAATAGGAGAAAACTTAACTGTCATCTATACCTCAAGGTTATACCGTTACAATGTCGCAAACCGATATCGGCAAAGGCCGTTTGATCATACAGATCGGGGTGGCACCGCTGCAACCTGCAGAATTTATGGTAATCAGGTTGAACACCAATACCAACTACCAAACCAGGCTGGCTAGCGCGCTAAAGCAATACGGCCGGCTTTAGTAAAACCCGGCCATAAGCGTGGTGCAGGTGCCAGTACAAACAAATCGCCGTTTAAACCGGTAAGTTGTTGTGGCACACCGGCGGCTTTGGCAACTTCAGCATTAGCAGCCAGGTGCGCGGCTTCGCCATGCACCGGCACCGCAATTTGCGGCTGTACCCAACGGTAGAGCAAATCCAGCTCACCCCGGTTTGGATGACCGGACACATGAATGGGCAGTTCGGTATCATGGCTTTGTAGAGTTTGAATATTCCGGGCATTAAATTTTTCTACCAGGCGGCTAATCAGCATTTCATTACCGGGAATGATAATAGAACTGAAAATCACCAGATCGCCCTGCTCCAGCAACAATAACGGGTGATTATCATCAGCCAGACGGCTGAGTGCTGCACGTGGTTCCCCCTGTGAGCCGGTAGCAATAACCAGCACTTCTTCTTTTGGCAGATAACCTATATGGCTGGCGTCCACTACCCTAAGTTCATCCGGCCAGTAGCCGGTAACACGGGCAGCGCCCACCATATTGTCCAGCGAACGGCCAAGCAATGCCAGATAGCGGCCGGTTTTGGCCGCTATGCGGGCTAACGAGATCAACCGGCCAACATTAGAACTAAAACCACTAACCACAACCCGGCCTGTTGCTGCTTTAACCACATGTAGCAATGCGTTATAGCAGTCTGTTTCAGACAGAGAAAACCCCTCTCGCAAGGCGTTGGTAGAGTCGCACACCATAGCGGTAATATTGTGCTGCGCCAGGCGTTTAAATACGGCGCTCTTAAACGCCCGGCCGGTGATTGGGCTGGCATCCATTTTCCAGTCAGCGGTATGAAACACTGTGCCAGCTGCAGTTTTAATCACTAAAGCATGGGGTTCCGGAATCGAATGGGTAATAGCCAGCCAGTGCAAACAGAACGGGCCGATATTAATAGTGGCACCAGTTTGTACTTCAATGACGGGTACTTTGTCAGCTAAGCCAAGCGTACTTAATTTGCGGCGTAAAATTTCAGCAGTAAACGGCGTGGTATACACCGGGCAGTTAAACCGCTGCCATAACTGTGGCAAAGCACCGATATGATCTTCATGCGCGTGTGTGATCACAATACCGCACAAGTTGTCTTTCTGCTGGCTGATAAACGCCGGATCGGCTGCCAGTATCTCTGCATTTTGTGTGCTACCGACAACCGAATTGTAATCTGGCGACAAAGGGCTGTTAAAGGTTACACCACAATCTACCATTAGCCACTGGCCAGCATGGCCATACAGGTTAAGGTTCATGCCAATTTCACCGGTGCCACCCAGCGGTAGAAACCACAAATCGTTAATACCCGGTATCGCCGCAGCATGTTGCTTACTTATAACCCGCTCCTTTTAGCCAGCCTTTAGCGTAATTGCCAGGCAGTTTGACAGCATCCTTGCTGGTTTGCCAGTACTGGTATTACTACGCGTGGCTAATGACTGGATTAGGGCTAACTGCGAAGTCAGGCGGCGTGGCGCCCTTCCCGTATTTCTTCCACCAGTTTTTTATTAAACGCGTCTAAATCATCAGGCTTACGGCTGGTTACGAGGCCATTATCTACTACAACCTGCTCGTCTACCCAAATGGCGCCGGCGTTTTTTAAATCGGTCTTAATACTATGATATGACGTAACTTTACGTCCTTTAAGTACTCCGGCTTCTGCCAGCAACCAAGGGCCATGGCAAATTGCGGCCACCGGTTTATTGGAGTTATCACTAAAAAAAGCCTGAATAAAGCGGATAGCTTGTTCGTCCTGGCGCAAGGTGTCTGGGTTTATTAAGCCACCTGGCAACATTAAAGCGTCATAGTCCGTTGCTTTAGCATGTTGCAGGGTTTTATCCACTGCTACAGTGTCAGCCCAATCTTTACCCGACCAGCCTCTGATCCTGCCATCTTTCTGTGAAACAATGTGTACTGTAGCACCCGCAGCAATCAGAGTATCGCGTGGGGACGTAAGCTCACTGAACTCAAAGCCATCAGTGGCAAGAATAGCAATTTTTTTACCTGCTAAAGCTGATTGAACGTTCATACTATGCCTCCTAATCATTCAATGTTACATGGTGTAGTGTAAAGTTTACCTAATGTCTGAGAACTGCAACGGCGTAACCTGTTAAAGATCTTCCAACCTGTTAGCGCCGTGCATCATTTGCTGTGCCTCATTTTTCTCCAAATCACGTACCTGTGCTAATAGCTCCTGAATTTTTGGCGTTTGAGAGCGGTCATACAAATTCTGATATAGCAAAAGGATTTGCTGATGTTGATTCTCTATTTCAGTAATAATTTCGGTAGTCGTCATAGAGATGAAGGCGTCATCACAAGCTGCACCGGCTAATAGGGGATGGCGATCTAAATGCTCTGTACACCAGGTGTTTAAAGCTTTGTCTTCACCCACATCCTTGAAGCCCTGCACTGCAATGGCGAGTTTCATTTCTTTGTCAGCAAGGTAATTCAGCAACATTTGGCAGCGATCATCTAGCTGATGTCTGGCACAATCAGCCAGACAATTGGATAAATGGCGGTGATACCCTGAGGTCCAATCTAACAAACTACGGAGTGATTCAACTTTCATCTGGGCTCCTCTAAAAGTATTACAGTCGTAAATAACACGCAAAAAACAGGCCGCAATTGCGGCCTGTGTATTTAATGTGACTTAAGACTTAATCGGATTACCCTGCTTTTACGGTATTAACCCAGTTGTTAACCCGTTTTTCTAATACGCTAAGTGGCAAGGCGCCACCGCCAAGTACGGTATCGTGAAAGGCGCGGATATCAAATTTATCACCGAGCTCTTTCTGTGCGTTGCTACGCAGTTCAAGAATTTTAATCATCCCGATTTTATATGCTGTCGCCTGACCAGGCCAAACGATATAACGACGCACTTCAGAGATCACTGCACCTTGGGCAATCGGCGTTTTCTCCAGGAAGTAGTCTATCGCTTGTTGTTCATTCCAGCCTTTGCTGTGCAGGCCGGTGTCTACCACCAACCGGACTGCCCGCCACATTTCAGTAATCAGGCGGCCAAAATCTGAGTACGGGTTCTGGTAAGCGCCCATTTCTTTTGCCAGTTGCTCAGAGTACAGCGCCCAACCTTCAGAATAAGCAGTAAATCTTGCCTGCGTTCTGAACACCGGTACTGTGGTCAGCTCCTGTGCGATAGAAATCTGCATATGATGGCCCGGGTTGCCTTCGTGATAAGCAATGGCTTCCATCTCATTTTTTGGCATGGAGCGCATGTCTGATAAATGCGCATAATAAATGCCTGGCCTTGCGCCATCCGGGGTGCCGGGGAAATAATGTTGTGCAGCGCCCGGTTGTTCACGAAATGGCTCTACCCGTTTCACTGTCAGCTCGGCTTTGGGTAAAATGCCGAAGTACTCCGGTAGTTTCTCATTGATAAAGGCCAGATACTGCCTTGAATCTTCCAGATAGCCTTCACGGCCTTCATCAGTGTCCGGGTAGTAGAACTGATCATCATCTTTGATAAACTTAAAGAAAGCCTGTAAATCGCCCTGAAAACCTACTTTGTCTTTAATCGCGATCATTTCTTTGGTCAGGCGCTCAACTTCATCCAGGCCAATCTGATGGATCTGATCTGCGGTTAAATCGGTGGTAGTAGACACCTTTAATCGGTAGTTATAAAAGTCGGTGCCGCCAGGTTGCTTGCCCACACCGGTGGCAATTTCATCAGTAAACTGAATATCCTGTTGTAACCATTGTTTCAGCGCTGTGTAAGCCGGCAAGAAATGCGTTTGCAGGGCACTTCTTGTGTCATCAGCTAATTGTTTGGCTTGCTCGTCGGTAAGTTTGTCGGCTGCAACCAGTGCATCAATTTTACCTTTGGCATCGGCCCACAGTGGTATGTCTTGCTCAGCCTCGGTAAATGGCGCGCCGCTTATCAGGTTATTAATTTGCTCTATAACGCCATCGTAGGCAAAGCGTGGCGGCCTTACATCATGCTCAGCATTTGCCTGCGCCCGCTCCAGCAGTTGTGTCAGAGCCTGGCTGATGCCTTCAATCCGCTTAATATAGGCTTGCATATCTTCTGCAGTATCAACTTTATGAAAGTTGATCATAATTTGCGGCAGCATGGCGTGAATACCGTGCATCTGGGTAAACACATAACCATTTTTACGAAAGGCTACGCCCTCTTTGGCTTGTTCATACTGATAAACCCAGATGTCATAAGACGTTTGCGCCTCAATATCCAGCTTGCTGTAATCAAAGCTGGTTTTAAGCTCTTCCACTGTCGCTGCCTGCCAGGCCAGTCGTTTGTCTTCTGCAGCAATTGACGTATCGTCTATTTGATCGTACTTGTCTTTGCGGCCCAAAAAGGTCATTTCAAGCGGGCTTTGTTGCAGCTGTTGCTCGTATTTAACTTCAAACCACTGATTAAGCCGCTCGGTTTCTGATTGTTGCGTTTGTGCTGCAACCACATCAGTTGTGGGGCTGGATGTGCTGTTTTGCGGAGCCGGGCCGCAGCCGGCAAGAATACCGGCCACAGCAAGGGCAATAAAAGACTTATGCATTAGAGGGTTCCTTATAGTTTTGGTTATACCAAAACACAGCCTACCCTCAAGCTAATGATTAGTCTAAAACTAATTGTAAGCAGCTTTGTCAGGTTCAGGCACTGACGCGCTTATACTGGCGATATTGCGGCAACCAGAAATTATCTTCAATTTTCTGCTGCAACATGGCATCGTCCAGCTCAAGCGCAAGGCCTTGCTGCATCGCTACTTTAGCGACGTTAAATGCAATTTGCTTACTCAGTGCTGACAATTCAGTAAAGGCTGGTAGTAAACCGCCCTCGCCGCTGTTTGCTTTTGGCGATGCAGCCGCCAGTGTTTTACTGGCTTCGCGCAACATTTCATCGCTGATAAGCCGGGCTTTACTGGCAATAACGCCAAGGCCAATGCCTGGGAAAATATAGCTGTTATTACACTGCGCTATCGGGTAAAGCCTGCCGTTATAGGCCACCGGGGCAAAGGGGCTGCCGGTGGCAATAATAACATCGCCTTCGGTCCAGTTAATGACTTGCTCTGGTGTAGCTTCTACCTGGCGTGATGGGTTGCTAAGCGGGAAAATAATCGGCATTGCACAGCCTTTTTTCATCGCCCGCACTACCGGCTCGGTAAATAAACCGGCCTGGCCTGATACACCAATCAAAATACCAGGCTGGGCACAGTTCATTACATCCAGTAAGCTTGGAAACTCACTGCTGTAGCTCCAATCTGTAATTGCCGCTGATGACTGCGCCAAAGCTTGCTGGAAATCGCGCAGGCCCGGTGTGGTGTCGGTAAGTAAGCCAAAGCGGTCAATCATATAGATTTGGCTACGCGCCTGTGCTTCACTTATGCCTTCAGCCACCATCTGGCTGATAACCTGTTCAGCAATACCGCAACCGGCTGAGCCTGCGCCAACAAACACCACTTTTTGCTCTGACAACTTGGCGTTTTTACTGCGACACGCTGCCAGTAAAGTACCGACCGTTACCGCAGCCGTGCCTTGTATATCGTCGTTAAAACAGCATATTTTGTCGCGATACCGTTGTAGCAAAGGCATGGCGTTGGGCTGGGCAAAGTCTTCAAACTGAATAATGGCGTCTGGCCAGCGGCGTTTCACCGCCTGAATAAATAAATCAACAAACTCATCATACTCTGCCTGATTAACCCGCTTTTGCCGCAGTCCCATATACATGGGGTCGTTCAGGAGTTTTTCGTTATTGGTGCCTACATCCAGCATTACCGGTAATGCATAAGCCGGGCTGATACCACCGCAGGCGGTATACAACGACAATTTGCCGATAGAAATGCCCATACCGCCAATACCCTGATCGCCAAGCCCCAGTACCCGCTCGCCATCGGTTACTACAATCACCTTCACTTTGCGTTTGGTGGCGTTACGCAATACATCGTCCAGCTGATGGCGGTCCTGATAACTGATAAATAAGCCACGGGCACTGCGATAAATATCAGAAAACTGCTCACAGGCATCACCTACGGTCGGTGTATAGATGATCGGGATCATCTCTTCCAGATGTTGTTGCAACAGGCGGTAAAACAAGGTTTCGTTGTTGTCCTGAATTGCGCGCAGATAGATATGCTTGTTAATGGCAGTATCAAAACTTTTATATTGCATATAAGCGCGGCTTACCTGTTCTTCTATTGTTTCATAGCGTGGAGGTAACAAACCGGCAAGGTTAAACGCCAGGCGCTCATCTGCAGTGAAAGCACTGCCTTTATTTAGTAATGGCGTTTCCAGTAAGGCTGAGCCTGAATAGGCGGTATACAACGGAGATTTTTTGCTTGAACTGCTCATGAACGGCTTCCAGATAACTGTTCCGGCAAACCTGAGGTTGTACCGGACAGAAAATATTAATAAATAGTGCTGATCCTGGGGTTTAATACGGACAAAATAAACAGGCCTTCAGTGTTGCAAAAGTCGATGGCGCGAATAATGTCTGGCTGAGTTAAGTTTAATAACTCCAGTACAAAAGGGTCAACAAGTTGCTTAGTGGAATACATCTCGGGATGTTGATTTGCCAATGCTAAACGCACCGCCAGATAAATAATCAGTTGGGCTTTGTTTTTCTGATCAAAGCGGGTGCTGTGTTGCAGCGCTACCGGTTCGACAATACTGTCGGGCAAATGCCATAAATGCAGCAACTCTGCGCCGCATTCTGCGTAAGTAAACCCCAGTTTACTTTGCTGAATCTGCCATGGCCGTTGCTCTGCGCTATATTCCTGACAGCTGTACGCTTGGTCGGCATCGTTTTGTAATACCGCCAGCTCGCCAATATTGTGCAGCAAACCGGCAACATAAAAGCGATCTGTTGGTTTAATCTCGCAGCACTGCGCCAGATGTTTGGCAATAAGTGCAGCATTGATGCTTTGCTCCCAGAACCGCTCAAGATCAATGGCGGAGGTGTCCACTTTACTGCAGGCTGATGCAATGCCGATACTCAGTACCAGATTATATACCTGAGTTTTGCCCAGCACTAATAACGCTTTACTGACGCTTTCTACCTGATAAGGCAAACTATAAATTGCACTGTTAGCCAGTTTAAGCAATTTTGAAGTGAGTACCGGGTCGAGCAAAATGACATCCGCCACTTCATCCAGACTGGCGGTGTCAGAGTCCATCAGTTCTTTAACCCTCAGATAGCCTTCAGGCAGGGCAAACAGATCGGATACATTCTGGGCATACTGCAACGCTTTCATTGGGTGACTCTCCTCCAGCTGACACCGACGTACTACAGCCAGCTATAAGTGTTACTGCTGCCAGCGATTTTACAAGCTTTGGCCAGAAAATCTTAGTTTTTTTTACCAGGAGGATTAGTTTCTGTACCAGATAGTGCAGAAATCAGCCAAATAAGGCACTGGCCCGATTACTTCGGGCCAGTGCACCTGTTCAGGCGACCAGACTACGCAGCATCCAGGCTGTTTTTTCATGCACTGTCATGCGCTGAGTCAGCAGATCAAGCGTGACCTCGTCAGAGGCTTCATCGGTCACCGGCACAATAGAACGTGCCGTTTTAGCTATGGCTTCCTGGCCTTTAACCAGATCTTTAATCATCTCTTCGGCAGATGGAATACCATCAGCTTCTTTAATGCTTGTTAGCTTGGCGTACTCTTTGTAAGAGCCCGGGGCAAACTCACCAAGGGCACGAATACGTTCAGCAATGTCATCCACTGCCAGTGCCAATTCATTGTACTGGGTTTCAAACAGCGTATGCAGCGTCTGAAACATTGGCCCGGTTACGTTCCAGTGGTAGTTGTGCGTTTTTAAATAAAGGGTATAGGTGTCGGCCAGCAGTACAGATAAACCACCGGCAATAGCTTTACGTTGTTCTTCATTAATACCAATATTAATTTTCATAGCGCTTCCTCTTAAATGAGCACGGAGACTGCCTTAACATAGCATAAAAAAGGTGGCCTGCTTCAAGCCTTGCTAATTAAAACAGTATCTTACCGGGCATGAATGAATATACCTTCAGAAGACATGGGGATAAATGACAAAAAAATCAAGGTATAAAAAAAGCCGGTCAATATAACCGGCTTTTAACGTTACACTGCGGTTTGCGCCGCCAGATATTCTTCATAAGTGCCGACGAAGTTACGGATATCCTTGTCGGTAATTTCGATAATACGGCTGGCAAGGCTGGAAACAAACTCGCGGTCATGGCTGACAAACAGCAAGGTGCCTTTGTAGTGCTCCAATGCCAGGTTCAGCGACTCGATAGATTCCATATCAAGGTGGTTGGTGGGTTCATCCATTACCAGTATATTTGGCCGTTGCAGCATTAATTTGCCAAATAACATACGCCCCTTTTCACCACCGGATAACACTTTAACCGATTTTTTTATCTCGTCTTGTGAAAACAACAACCGGCCAAGAATACCGCGTATGGCCTGCTCGTCATCTGACGGCTGTTTCCACTGGCTCATCCAGTCAAATAATGTCATCGCTTCACTGAATTCATGGGCGTGATCTTGCGCATAGTAGCCAATTTTGGCATTTTCCGACCATTTCACCATGCCAGATTCTGGCGTTAAATCGCCTACCAGACATTTAAGCAAGGTGGTTTTACCAATACCGTTGGCGCCTAAAATAGCCACTTTTTCGCCTACTTCAATGGTTAGGCCTAAGTTTTTCAGCAAGGAAAGCTCGCCAAAACTCTTGTTCAGGCCTTCTACTTCTAATGCCAGCCGGTATAACTGCTTTTGTTGCTCAAAACGGATAAAAGGGTTAACCCGGCTGGACGCTTTTACTTCTTCCAGCTGAATTTTATCAATTTGCTTGGCGCGTGATGTGGCCTGCTTGGCTTTAGACGCGTTGGCAGAGAAACGGCTAACGAAGGTTTGCAGTTCTGCTATCTGGGCTTTCTTTTTCGCGTTATCTGACAATAAGCGTTCGCGGGCCTGAGTAGCAGCAAACATATATTCGTCATAATTGCCCGGATACAGGCGCAGCTCGCCGTAATCTAAATCGGCCATGTGGGTACAAACACTGTTTAAAAAGTGACGGTCGTGCGAAATAATCACCATAGTGCTGTTACGCTCAGCCAGTACGTTTTCCAGCCAGCGAATGGTATTAATATCCAGGTTGTTGGTAGGTTCGTCCAGCAGCATAATTTCCGGATCAGCAAATAGCACCTGTGCCAGTAACACACGCAGTTTAAAACCGGGGGCGATTGCCGACATGGGGCCAAAGTGTTGCTCAACCGGAATCCCTACACCAATTAATAACTCACCGGCACGCGATTCTGCTGTGTAACCGTCCATTTCGCCAAAGGCTACTTCAAGATCAGCTACTTTCATGCCGTCTTCTTCGCTCATTTCGGCACTGTTATAAATGCGGTCACGCTCTTCTTTCACTGCCCACAGCTCAGAGTGGCCCATGATCACAGTGTCAATAACCGAATATTGCTCAAAAGCAAACTGATCCTGATGCAGCTTGGCAACCCGGTGGTTTGGTTCAACAAACACATTACCGGCGCTTGGCTCCAGTTCACGGCTTAAAATCTTCATAAATGTTGATTTACCGCAACCGTTGGCACCAATTAAACCATAGCGATTACCTTCGCCAAATTTAATCGAAATATTTTCAAACAACGGCTTGGCGCCAAATTGCATCGTAATGTTAGCAGTTGATATCACAGTGTGTTCCAGAACAAGTTAAGACAAATAGCCAAAGCAGCTAAGGGTAACAGGCGACTAAGAATAAAAGTGCGATACTATACGCGTTTTTACCGTTAAACTCAAAAACAAACGCCCGGTATTTACCGGGCGTAAGCTAAGCCTTTTGCATAAAACCTTTTATTACCGGGCGGCTTGCTCTACTGCAGCCTTACACAACTGTGTAATGCGATCCCAGTCTTTAGCGGCAACCGCATCATCAGGTACTATCCAGGAACCACCAACACATTTTACATTTGGCAGTGCCAGATATTCGAGGAAGTTTTTCTCGTTAATACCACCGGTTGGGCAAAAACGGATATCGGCAAAAGGGCCGTAAATAGACTTTAACGTCTTTACACCACCAGCAGCTTCAGCCGGAAAAAACTTAAAGTGGCTATAGCCTAAACCGGTACCTTCCATCAGCTCAGAAATACTGGCAATGCCTGGTATCAGTGGAATAGCAGCGTCTTTACCGGCCTGCAGCAGCTCACGCGTTAAGCCCGGACTGATAGCAAATTTAGCCCCGGCATCCACCACCTGTTGCAGCTGAGCTGCGGTGGTAACGGTTCCGGCACCAACAATGGCGTCGGGTACTTCTGCCGCCAGCAAACGGATGGCATCAAGTGCTACCGGCGTACGCAGGGTAACTTCCAGTACCTTAATGCCGCCGGCCAGCAAAGCTTTTGCCATAGGCACAGCGTCTGCTAAATCTTTAATAACTATTACCGGTACCACTGGGCCCTGGTCAAACAAAGTGCCAGGTTGCAACTGCCAGTTTTCAAATGCCATATTAATTACTCGCCAAAAATTGTTTCAGGTAGACTGCGGCGCCAACCAAACCAGGCTGTTCTGCAGTAACGACATAGGTGGCGATCTGGCGATTAAAAGCGCTAAACCGGCCTTTTGCTTCAAAACGGGCTCTGAACTCGCTATCAGCAAGCAGAGGTAATAATTTCGGGGCTATACCACCAGCAATATAAACACCACCGAAGGTGCTGAGCGTTAGCGCCAGATCACCGGCTACACTGCCTAAACTGGCAAAAAACTGCAGCACTGTATCACGGGCTAATGCACATTCGCCTGTCAGGGCTTGTTTGGCAATCTCAGCGGCACTGAGCGGCTCGGCCACCTGTTGGCGATACAAAGCCAGTGCTTTATAAATGGCTTCCAGCCCCGGCCCGGATAACAACCGTTCGGGTGACACATGGCCATATTCTTTGGCCAGCATTTGTTGAATAAACCATTCCTGTTCGGTTTGAGCTGCCCAATCTACATGGCCGCCCTCGCCCGGCAACGGAATAAACTGATCATTTACCGGCAGCAAATGTGCAACACCCAGGCCGGTACCTGCGCCAAGCACAGCCATAGGTTTACCGTGCTGAATTTCGCCGGGGCCTATTTTCACTTTTTGTGCCGCTGTTAACGCCGGCAAACACATAGCAACAGCAGTAAAGTCGTTCATTACCTGAAGCGCTTCAAGGCCCAGTTGCTGCTGCATGGCTTTAACGGAAAAGCGCCAGTGAAAATTGGTCATACTGATCTGATCGCTGGTTACCGGGCAAGCTATAGCAATAGCCACGTGCTTAATATCTGTTAAACCTTGTTGCTGCTGATAATGTATTAATGCATCAGCCAAAGTAGCAAATTCTGCACAGGGATAAACAGCAACCTTGTCCATCGCCAGGCAGGCAAGCTCCACCCGGCTAAAACGGGCGTTGGTACCACCTATATCAGCTACAATAGCGTAGGCAGGCAACTTAGCCATGCAGGTGCTCCTCTGTAGTAAACAGACTGCAAGCACCCTGCTCAGCGCCAGTTAACTGACTGCGCAGTGCGCCAAACATTTCACGGCCCATACCATAGTAACTGTCTGCCATATCCATAGTCGCAACGTCACGGGCGGCCAGTTCAGCATCAGATACCAGCACTTCAAGCCGGCCAGTGTTGCCGTCTACTAGCATCATATCGCCGGTTTTAATCCGGGCGATATTGCCGCCATCAACTGCCTCAGGTGTTACATGGATAGCGGCAGGTACTTTACCTGAAGCGCCTGACATACGACCATCGGTTACCAATGCTACTTTAAAGCCGCGATCCTGCAACACCCCCAGCGGTGGGGTCAGCTTGTGCAGCTCTGGCATGCCACAGGCTTTAGGCCCCTGAAAGCGTACAACAACTATACAATCTTTGTTTAAGTCACCTGCTTTAAAGGCTGCATCCAGCTCGTGCTGGCTGGAGAATACCACCGCAGGCGCTTTTACAATCTCGGTGCCTTCACGCAGTGCTGAGGTTTTAATCACGCCACGGCCAACATTGCCGGACAATACTTCCAGACCACCGTGAGCTTTAAAGGGTTTTTTCACTGTTGCCAATACATCCGGGTCAAGCGACGTTTGTGGTGCATCAACCCAAAGCAGTTTGCCATCCTGCATCACCGGTTGCTGGGTATAACGGCGTAAGCCGGGGCCAGCAACAGTTTGCACATCTTCGTGCAATAAACCGGCATCCAATAATTCGCGGATCAGCAGCGCCATGCCACCGGCATGCTGGAAGTGATTAATATCGGCCTGGCCATTGGGGTAAATACGGGTTAGCAATGGTGTGGCAGCAGACAGCTCGGCAAAATCATCCCAATTCACAATAAAGCCAGCAGCGCGGGCCATAGCAATTAAATGCATAGTGTGATTAGTAGAACCACCGGTAGCCAGCAAACCGACTATGCCATTTACTATGGCTTTAGCATCGATCATTTTGCCCACTGGCAGGTAATCTGTGCCTAAGTCTGTTAACCGCGTAACCTGACGTGCCGCAGCTTTAGTTAACTCGTCACGCAGTTCTGTGCCCGGATTGACAAAAGACGCCCCCGGTAAGTGCAGGCCCATAATTTCCACGACTAACTGATTTGAGTTAGCGGTGCCATAGAAAGTACAGGTACCAGCAGAGTGATAAGAGGCCGATTCAGCCGCCAGCAACTCTTCCTTGCCGACTTTACCTTCAGCATACAACTGGCGGATACGGGCTTTTTCTTTGTTTGGAATACCTGAAGGCATAGGGCCTGCTGGTACAAATACAAACGGCAGGTGGCCAAAGCTCAATGCGGCCATAAATAAACCCGGCACGATTTTATCGCAAATGCCCAGCATCAAACCGCCGTCAAACATATTGTGCGATAAGCCTACCGCCGCTGACATAGCAATAATGTCACGGCTTAACAGGCTAAGCTCCATACCCGGCTGGCCCTGGGTTACGCCATCGCACATTGCCGGCACGCCACCGGCAAATTGCGCCACGCTGCCAACATCTTTTACCGCCTGTTTAATAATTGCCGGGTAATGTTCATACGGCTGATGCGCCGACAGCATGTCGTTGTAAGACGATACGATACCAATATTCGCTTTGGTCAGGCTGCGTAAATCGCCTTTTTCCTGTTGATCACAGGCGGCAAAACCATGTGCAAGGTTACCACAGCTTAATACTCCACGATGCGGGCCTTTTAAGCGGGCTTTTTCCAGCCGTTGCAGATAAATATCGCGGCTGCGTGTACTGCGGGCAATAATTCTGTCCGTTACTTTCTGAATCACAGGATCCATGACTATCCCCTAGTTTTCGGTGTACATCACCGTAACTTGCGCTACAGGATGGTGTAAAAAGGCACGGATCGGCATGGCCAGCACATCCTGCTCTGCCATAGCGTTGTTCAGTACCGCGAGTTTATTGCTGCCAACCAGATGCAAAAAGATATTACGGCTGTTTAGCAGCCGGGGCAGGCTTAACGACATACGCTGATAAGGTGCGGTTTGTGGTTGCACCGCTAATACCGCAGGGGCGTTATCAGCCAGGCCATCCTTAATTTGTTCGCTGCACGGGAATAATGATGCCGTATGGCCATCCTCCCCCATACCAAGTATTACGGCATCAAAGGTTGGCAACGGCGTAATACGTGGCAGCACCTGGGCAACGCCGTCAAACGCTGATGCTACATTGGCATATAAGCTGATAAAACGGGCCGCCTTAGCGTTATTTTGTAACAATGTGGCCTTAACCAAACGCTCGTTAGAATCCGTCTGATTATCAGCCAGCCAGCGATCGTCGGCCAGTAGCACCGTAACCTTGTCCCAGGCTAAATCAACCTGGCTTAAGGTATTAAACAGTGCCTGCGGCGTTTTGCCGCCGGATACCACTAAATATGCTTCGCCGCGCTCAGCTATAGCCTGCTGTAAAATGCTGACTAAACGGCTGGCGAAATCGTCATTAAGGGCACTGGTATTGCTAAATTGTTTTAGTTGCATCATGGCTTATTCTTCCCAGTTGCGCTCGTCACGGGCTAGCATAGAAATAGCTGCAACCGGCCCCCAACTGCCTGCCTGATAAGTTTTTGGCGGCTCATTGCTGGTTTTCCACGCATTAAGAATACCATCGACCCATTTCCAGGCATGTTCAACTTCATCACGGCGTACAAACAAATACTGGTTACCCAGCATGGCTTCCAGTAATAACCGCTCATAAGCATCAGCAATGCGCTGCGATTTAAAGGTTTCGTCAAAGCTTAAATCAAGCTTACTTTCCTGCAGGCGCATATTTTCGCCCAGGCCAGGTATTTTATTCAGTACCTGAATTTCCACGCCTTCGTCCGGCTGCAAACGAATAATCAGTTTATTCGCCGGTAACTGGTTGTAAGTAGCATGAAAAATATTATGCGGCTGTGGTTTAAAGCAAATCACCACTTCACTTAACTTAGATGCCATACGCTTACCGGTACGCAGGTAGAACGGCACCCCAGCCCAACGCCAGTTATCAATATCTACCTTAATAGCAACAAAGGTTTCGGTTTTACTGTTTGGCCTGGCGCCCTCTTCTTCCAGATAACCGGGCGCTGCTTTACCGGCAACAAAACCACTGCCGTACTGACCGCGTACGGTTTTTTCCTGAATGTTACTGATATCAATGCGGCGTAGTGCTTTCAGTACTTTTAGTTTTTCGTCACGAATACTGTCGGCGTCCAAACGGGCCGGCGGCTCCATCGCTATCAATGTCAGTACCTGTAACAGGTGGTTCTGCACCATGTCACGCATTTGCCCTGCATCGTCGTAGTAGCTCCAGCGCCCTTCTACACCTACTTCTTCTGCAACCGTTATTTGCACATGGTCAATAGAATTATGATCCCAGTTACCGGCAAAAATAGCGTTAGCAAAACGCAGCGCTAACAGGTTAAGTACAGTTTCTTTGCCCAGATAATGGTCAATACGGTAAATTTGGCTTTCTTTGTAAAACTCAGCGACCTGATCATTGATCACTTTAGATGAGGCTAAGTCGTGGCCGATGGGTTTTTCCAGCACCACGCGTGCGGGCTCCTCTGCCAGCCCTGCTATCGCCAGCCCTTTACAGATAGAGCCGAATAACGAAGGTGGCGTAGCAAAGTAACTTACCGGAACACGCTTATTTATATCAGTAACCGCTGTCAGCTTTTTATAGTCCTGCTCATTTGCCAGATCCAACTGCACGTATACCAGTTTTTGCTGCAAACGCTGCCATATATCATTGTCCAGCGGTTCTTTGAGGAATTTGTTCAGATTGGTTAACACCAGCTCAGCATAAGCTTCTGTCGACATTTCATCACGGGCAACGCCGATAATGCGTGATTCAGGGCAGAGCAAATCAGCTTTTTCTAACTGATACATTGCCGGTAACAGCTTACGCCGTGCCAAATCACCTTTAGTGCCAAACAGAATTAAGTCACACGCTGAATTTTGTGCTGTTGTCGTCATAGCTGACCCTTGATTTAGATGTAATTTTACAACACTTCGGCCATACTAGCGCAGCATAACAGGGTTGTAAACCAGATATCTTGTAATTAAATTACAGATTGCGTAATGTTTTGACTATTCTTATATAATAAGGCAGCCTTAGCAACGGATCTGTGGTTTTGTAGTAAATTTAGCACTATTTTGACCACCGCCCTGACGGGCTACACCCTGTATTACAAACCTGTATCAGCCTAATTATAAGCCAGGAATTGCCGGATGAACGTGCTGGAAAAAATCGTCAATAGCGTAAACAGTTTTAGTAAATCGGAACGTAAAGTAGCCGATGTGATTCTGGCTAACCCACAAACAACTATACATAGCAGTATAGCGGCATTGGCAAAAATGGCCGATGTCAGCGAACCCACTGTTAACCGGTTTTGTCGCAGGCTGGATACCAAAGGCTTCCCTGACTTTAAGCTGCATTTAGCCCAAAGCCTGGCCAATGGCACACCTTATGTAAATCGCCATGTAGAAGAAGAAGACGGCCCGGAAGCTTATACCGCTAAAATCTTTGAATCCACTATGGCTGCACTGGATACAGCAAGGCAACGTGTTGATATTAACACAATAAACCGTGCGGTGGATGTGCTGACCCAGGCGAAGAAAATTTCTTTTTTCGGTTTAGGGGCTTCTGCGTCTGTGGCCCATGACGCGCAAAATAAATTTTTCCGTTTTAATGTGCCTGTGGTGTGTTTTGACGACATTGTGATGCAGCGGATGAGCGCAATAAACAGTGCTGAAGGTGATGTTGTGGTATGTATCAGCCACACCGGCCGCACGAAAAACCTATGTGATATTGCCGCTATAGCGCGTGAAAACGACGCTACAGTTATTGGTGTTACCGCTTATGACAGCCCGCTGGCAAAAGAATGTACACTGGTATTGTCGCTGGACGTGCCGGAAGATACCGACATGTATATGCCAATGGCATCACGCGTAGCGCAACTGGTGCTGATAGACATTCTGGCCACCGGCTTTACACTGCGCCGCGGTAGTAAATTCCGCGAAAACCTGAAAAAAGTCAAAGACAGCCTGCGTGGCTCCCGCTTCGACAAAAAAGATTTCAACAACTGATAAGCCGGTGCAGTTGTGTCGGCAACTGCACCAACCTGTAATTTTTCTTCATTGCTTTGCTGTATTCTGTAATTAAATTACATTAAACTAACAGCAAGCTACTACACCCTCTTTGCAACAAGCAGGAAATAACCATGCACAGAAGAACTAAAATCGTCGCGACGCTAGGCCCCGCCACCAATACACAACTGTCTATTGAAAAACTGATAAAGGCTGGTGCAACCGTATTCCGTCTGAACTTCTCGCATGGCAGTGCTGATGATCACCGTGAGCGTGCCACTATGGTGCGTGCTGCAGCTGAAGCACTGGGCGCACACGTTGCTATTTTAGGCGATTTACAGGGCCCGAAAATTCGCGTTTCTACCTTTAAAAATGGTGCGGTAATACTCGAAGAAGGCATGCCATATGTGCTGGATGCAGAACTGCCAAAAGGCGAAGGTGATGAGCATCAGGTAGGCATTGACTATAAAGAGTTACCGCAGGATGTAAAAGCCGGAGACTTATTACTGTTAGACGATGGCCGCATTCAGTTAGCTGTAGATAGAGTTGAAGGCGCCAGGGTTTATACCACTGTTACTGTTGGCGGTAAGTTAAGCAACAATAAAGGTATTAACCGCCAGGGTGGTGGTTTAACTGCCCCTGCCCTGACCGACAAAGATAAGCGCGATATTATTACAGCGGCCGAAATTGACGTTGATTATCTGGCGGTATCTTTCCCACGCTGTGGTGATGACTTACGCTTAGCCCGTGATTTAGCGCTGGCCGCAGGTTCTGAAGCCCGCATTATGGCAAAAATAGAACGTGCTGAAGCGGTTGCTGATGACGAAACGCTGGATGACATTATCCGTGCTTCTGACGCGGTAATGGTTGCCCGTGGTGATTTAGGCGTTGAAATTGGTGATGCGGAGCTGGTTGGCCAGCAAAAACGCATTATTGCCCGTTCGCGTCAGTTAAATCGTGTGGTGATCACTGCAACCCAGATGATGGAAAGCATGATTGAAAGCCCGATGCCAACCCGCGCCGAAGTAATGGATGTAGCTAACGCCGTGCTGGATGGTACAGATGCTGTTATGTTGTCAGCTGAAACGGCTGCCGGTAAATACCCGACAGAAACCGTGCGGGCGATGGCCCGGGTATGTGACGGAGCGGAAAAACACCCAAGCGTGCAAATTTCTAAGCATCGCATGGATGTTACCTTTACTGAAATAAGCGAAACCATTGCACTGTCTGCTATGTATGCTGCCAACCACCTCGAAGGCATTAAAGCCATTATTACGCTGACAGAATCTGGCTATACCGCCAAACTGATGTCACGTATTACTTCGCCACAACCTATTTACGCTTTGTCGCGCCATACCAAAACGCTGAATAAAATGGCGTTGTACCGCGGTGTTTATCCGGCGTTTTTTGACAGCACAGCGTTACAAGGGCAATCACTGGCCGATGCGGCTATTGAAGCGGTAAAAGTCAAAGCAGGTTTAAAAAGTGGCGACTTGGTTATCATGACACACGGTGATGTTATGGAAACTATCGGTGCCTCTAATACCTGCAGAATTGTGCAGGTAAAATAGTACGCCTACTGCTACTAATACGAAGGGCTCATACGAGCCCTTTTTGCTGCCTGCTATTTAAAACACATCGCGTTGCAGCTTACGTATTTTACGTGCGCTATGATATTGCACAAATTGCGGTGCCAGCGCGGTTAACGCTGATCCCACTACCACCAGCGCTGCGCCCAGCCAGGACCAAAGGTTAAGTTGTTGTGCCGCTAAATAAGCCGGAAACAGCCAGCCCACAATATTGGCAAACAAAATAGTAAACAGTGGTGTTACGGCCAATACTGCACTGACTTTAGATGCTTCCCAGTGATGCAAGGCTTCAGCAAAAGCGCCGTAGGCTACTACGGTATTTAAACAGCAAAAAATAAGCAGCAACCAGTGCAGGCCTGTCATAGTTAACAGCGGTGTAAAATCGGATACCGGCATAAAAGCAATAGTACCGGCTACATAGAGTAAATACATAATTTGCTTTGAAGTGTAATGTACCAGTAATTGTTTTTGTGCCAGAGCATAGGCTGCCCAGGTTACCGCTGCAGCAATCACCAGCAATACGCCCAGCGTTTCGGTACCCGCTTGCAAGATCAGTTGCACCAGGCGCTCATTAAAAAACAGCAGCAAACCTGCAACCAGAATAACCGCACCGGCTTTTTGCCACAGCAACAGGCGCTCTTTAAATATAAAGACACCGCCTATCATCATTAAAAATGGTGCCAATTGAATAACCACTTGCGCGGTTTCTGCACTGAGGTAGTTCAGGCCACTTAAATACATAATGTAGTTAGACAGCAAGCCCACCACAGCAATCAGCATCAGTTTTGCTATATTGGGCTTAAGAAGTAAAGCGGCTTTGGGCAATTTACCCCGCACACCGAGCCAGATGCCGACGATAACAGCAGCGGCCAAAAACCGGATTGCCGTTATGGTGTTCGCGGTTAATACATAGAGCAAAATTTTTAGTGCTATAGGCAAAATGCCCCATAAAACGGCAGTGGTTAAGGCTAACAATAACCCAACCAGGCTTTTACCTGTAATTTGATGCATGATGCAGATCCAATGTAATAAACAAAGTGGCAGGCGTTGCAGAGTACCTCTGCGCAGAGAGGCGCTATTTTCGCTTATTTTACCTGGTGCTGTCTTTAGCCTGATACTGTTATATCGACTAACACACTAACTATTGCGCTATATCAAACACGGCCCGGACTTTAACACCCTATACTGAGCAACATGGTAGCTGTAAACAGAGATAAACGATGATTAAACGTGTTGGTGTATTAACCTCTGGCGGCGACGCCCCGGGAATGAATGCTGCAATCCGCGCTATTGTCCTTACCGGCGCGGCATACAATATCGATATTATTGGTTTTCGCCATGGGTTTAATGGTTTACTTGACGACGACTACCAAACGCTGCTGCCGCAGCACGTACAGAACATTATTCAGCATGGCGGCACTATCTTAAAAAGCGCCCGCTGCAAAGCATTGCATACCCAGGAAGGTGCAAAACAAGCTGCAGAGGCATTGCAGCGTTTGCAACTGGATGCGCTGGTGGTTATTGGTGGTGATGGCAGTTTTCGGGGTGCACTGGCAATAGCAGAATACTACCAGGGCCAGATCATCGGTGTGCCGGGCACAATTGATAATGATGTAGACGGCACCGACTACACCATCGGTTTTGCTACCGCTATAGACACAGCATTAGATGCAATAGATAAAATCCGCGACACCGCCGATGCATTTGAACGGATATTTCTGGTTGAACTGATGGGTCGTCATTCTGGCTATATTACCTTGTCTGCGGGTATCGCCGGTGGAGCTGAACAGATTATTTGCCCGGAGTTTGACACCCTGCAACCTGATGACTTAAAAACGCTGATAGCGCCGGTGCAGCGCGCACAGCTACTACGTGGCAAAAGCAGTTACATTATTGTTGTTGCAGAAAACAGTTACCCTGGCGGTACAACCGCATTGGCAGAAGCACTTAGCGGTGCCTTGGGCATTGAATGCCGGGCTTGTATTCTTGGCCATATCCAGCGCGGAGGCTCACCTGTGGGGGCAGACAGAATTCTGGCAACTAAACTGGGTGCTTATGCCATAGAGCAGCTGGTCGTGGGGGCTAATTTAATGATGGCAGGTGAAATAAACCAACAGGCGGTTTTATACCCTATGGCACAAACCGGTGCGAAGAAAAAGCAGATAGACCCTTATCTGGTGCGCTGGCAACAAACTATTGCCAGCGATTAAGCATGCCAGATAACAAGGTACTACTGATTAAAAACCTGTTTTACCCGGTCTTTATAGCTACGGCTTACTTTAACGGCCTGGCCGTTGGTTAGCATTAACTGATGCTCACCATTGGCCAGCATCTGTAATTTGGCAATGGTGTGCACGTTTACAATAGCAGAGCGATGTACCCGTACAAACAACTTGGGATCCAGTTCCTGCTCAAGCTCTTTCATGGTACGGCGCAAAATATGCGTTTGCCCGTCACGGGTATGAATACACATGTAGTCGCCGGCAGCATCAACCCACTCAATGGCGGCTACCGGCACCCGGGTAATTTCGCCACTGTCTTTAATGCTGATCGCATCCGGGAAACGGTCATTTACAACCGGCTGAGCATTATCCAGCCGCTGCAGTATATTACCGGTGTCATCTCCGGTGAGTTTTGCTACAGCCTCTGCCAACTGACCTTTATGTCTTTGCGTGTCCTGTGCCTGATATATTTTCAGGACCTTTTCTACTGCCTGTTTTAAACGCTCAGGTTCAACCGGCTTTAACACATAATCCAGCGCACTGACTTCAAAAGCACTGTAAGCATAATGGTCATACGCTGTAACAAAAACAATGTAAGGTAAAACCGCATTTTGCGCCTGCAATTGCTTAAGCACCGCAAAGCCGTCCATGCCTGGCATTTCAACGTCCAGAAAAACCAGATCCGGTGTTAGCTGACTGATACTGTCAATGGCCTGCTGGCCATTGGTACATTCGGCGATAACTTCCAGCTCAGGAAACTCCCGTAACCGCACCATCATTCCCTTGCGGGCTAAAGGTTCATCATCAACTACTATTACCTTAAGCATGTTCCTGTTCCGTTTTTTCTAGTTGTAATGGAATTCTGATATTTACTTTTAAGCCCTGTGGCTGATTATGCGTTAAAACCAGAGCAAAGTTATTGTCGTACAGTGCGGATAAACGCTCTTTGGTGTTAACCAGCCCAACCCCACTGTCACTGCTTTTGGGCAAACCATTGGTAATGGTCATACCCGGCCCGTTATCAGCTACTTCCAGCAATAAATCATGGCCAAACTTTTTCGCTGTAATGGCTATTTCACCGCCATTAATCTGGCTGGCTACCGCATACTTAATAGCATTTTCAATTAGCGGCTGCAAAATTAAACTGGGTACCAGCGCTTTCTCTGTTCCTGGCTCAAGATCGAATATAACAGACAAACGCTCGGAGAAGCGCACCTTTTCAATCTCAAGATACAAACGGGCGGCATATACCTCTTGCTCCAGCGGGACCTTGTTAATAGGATCTTTGTACAATGAATAACGCAAAAAGTCACTAAGCCTGGTTACCATTTTATTGGCAGTATCGGCTTCATTAATTAACACCAGTGTTGAGATAGCATTAAGAGTATTAAACAAAAAATGCGGGTTAAGCTGATAACGCAGCATTTTCAGCTGTGCTTCATGCGCTTTGTTGGTTGCTGTCAGAGATTTTTGCTTCTCTTGCTGTAGTGTTTGATAGTACTTAATACCGAAATACAGACCACTCCAGCTTAACATGACGTAAAACGCAACCGGCGTATCACGGATATACTTTAGCCAGTCATCTGGCCGCGCGCCGTGGCGATATATTTCCCAGTAGTTAAAGTTACGTACCGCCGTCCATATTGCAGCGACAAAAAATGCCAGCAGCAATACGGTTATGATCATTTTCCAAGGTGTCCAGTACCAGGCGCGTTGATAAGCGTAGCGCAGAGGTATGGTAATTAACCAGCCAATATAAGAGTCCAGCGCAACGATAATCAGGTAAGCGTCGCGTGTTTCCTGGATCAGAGAGCCAAGATAATTGACGATGGCAAAACCCAGCCAGCCTAATGTATGCAGTATCCAGAACTGGCGGGTACGATCTTCAAATAACTTATACAAAACAATAACCCGCAGGCCAATAAGGTAATAGCCCGATTATAACTAAATGGTAGCCCAAATCCCCGTTCACTGGCCGTGTTTGCATATGTATTAATCGCATTATATTAGTCAATTAGCCAGCCAACCCGGTGATTCAGCCCAACACCGGTGTGGGTTTGCGATCTGGCCCTAAAGCAACAAAAGTAAAGTTGCCGGAAATGGCTTTATGCTGATCATCGTTATACATATGCTCAACAAAAATATCGACATGTACACGAATACTGGTGCGGCCAATGTGTTCAACCCGGGCAACCAGTTCAATAATAGTGCCGGCCGGAATAGACTCTTTAAAATCTACCCGGTCTGAGCTGACAGTAACCAGAGGTTTGCGACAAAAGCGTGTGGCCGCAATAAAGGCCGCTTCATCCATCCAGGCCAGCGCTTCGCCGCCAAATAAGGTGTTATGGTGATTAGTCCGACCGGGAAATACCGTTTTAGTCACCCGTGTTACCGCATGTTCCATCCGTTTGGCAATTAACGCTTCGTTACTCATAGCAATACTCAGTTATAGCAGTGAAAGACGCGGCGATTCTATAAGAGCCACACCCAATTGCAACAGTATCGCACACAAATACGGATCCGGCGGCCCGGTTGCCGCTTTAGTTAAGTTACCGGCTTAACATTGGGCCAAGTGCTCTGCCGCCAACCAGGTGCAAATGAATATGATAAACTTCCTGCCCGCCATGGGCGTTGCAGTTCATAATCAGCCGGTAGCCTTTGTCTGCAATACCATGCTCTGCAGCCAGTTTACGTGCTACGGTAAACAGCCTGCCAAGCGCGGCCTCATGCTTTGGCTCAACATCATTAACGGTTGGAATAAGCTGGTTAGGTACTAATAAAATGTGCACCGGTGCACGCGGGCGGATATCGCGAAAGGCGGTAACCAGGTCGTCCTGATACAAAATATCGGCTTGTGCCTCGCGGCGAATAATTTTACTGAATACCGTTTCTGTTGCCATGTCATTTTCCTTATTCGGTTTTAGCGGCATAATAGCCAGCTTAATACGGCACAACGCTGTAGGCAAAGGGTAAACCTTTTACCTACAAAAAGAGTAATACTATGAAATCTGTGAAGTACCAGCTTGATATAGCCGATGTCAGCGCGCATCTGATATCTGTAACGCTCTGTTTTACTCCCAGCTCACCGGTACATGAACTGATGCTTCCTGCCTGGATCCCCGGCAGCTATATGATTCGTGATTTTGCCCGCAATATTGTCGCAATAACAGCCTGCGATAAATTCGGCGGTCTTAAGTTGCAACAGCTGGATAAACAGCGCTGGCAATTACAGTGTAACGACAGCCCGGTGACGGTTAGTTATCAGCTCTATGCTTACGATTTATCCGTCCGGGCCGCTTACATTGATGATGAGGTAGCGGTGTTAAACCCGGCCAGCCTGTGTTTAAGCGTCAATACGTTGGAAGCCTTGCCGCATCGGGTTAATATCAGCAAACCTCAGTCACGCGTTACCGAGGACTGGCAGGTAGCTACCGGTTTAACCCGGTGCCAGGGCACGGAGTTTCTTGGTTTTGGTGAATATAGCGCGGCTAATTATCAGGTGCTTATCGACAGCCCCATTCTGCTGGGTAAATTTACCCTTACCGAGTTTGTCATTGCGGGTATCAGCCATTATCTGGTCGTTACCGGTGATAACCTGACCAACCTTGACCGCTTCGCCGACGATTTAAGCCGGCTTTGCCAGCAGCAGGTTAACGTATTTGGCAGTTTACCGGCAGATTTAATCAGCTACTGGTTTTTGCTGTGGGTAACAGAAGATGGTTACGGTGGCCTGGAGCATCTGAACTCTACTTTACTGCTGTGCAGCCGTTTTGATTTGCCAGCACCGGAACAAACTCTGGTAGATGAAAACTACCAGAACCTGCTGGCACTATGCAGCCATGAATATTTTCATACCTGGTGGGTTAAGCGCTTAAAGCCTGCTGTCTTTCAGCAGTATCAGCTAACAGCAGAGCAATACACCCGCCAACTTTGGCTATATGAAGGGTTTACCTCTTACTATGATGATTTGGCGTTGATACGGGCCGGCTTAATTGACAGCAAAACCTATATTAAAACGCTGGAAAAAACCATTTCAAGAGTTACACGTAACCCGAGCGACGACCAGCAAAGCCTTATAGACAGTAGCTTTACTGCCTGGACCAAGTTTTATAAGCAAGATGAGAACGCAGTAAATGCCGTAGTAAGTTATTACGCCAAAGGCGCCTTACTGGCCTTGTGTCTGGATGCCAGCCTGCGCAGCTGCAATAGCTCACTGGATGACGTTGTGCGCCAGTTATGGCAACGCTATCTTGTGTCTGGTACGCCAGATAATGCGCTGCACAACGTTTTGACAGAGCTTGGCTTTGCTGAACTTGCCACACAAAGTGATAAATGGCTGACACAAGCTGCAGCACTGCCACTGGCAGAATTATTGCCAGCACTTGGCCTGACGTTAACACTGCGGCCGATGCAACATGGTGATGATTTCGGAGGTGAAGCAGATGCTGAAAATTTACCCTTTATTGGTGCCCAAACTAAACCGCTAAATGGCTTGCTGCAATTAACACAGGTTTACCGTGGCGGTAGCGCGCATCAGGCCGGTTTAATGAGCGGAGATCAGCTGTTAGCTCTGGATAACCGTAAAATCAGCCCTGCCAGCCTGCCACAGCTGTTAAAGCGTTACCCTAACGGCAGCACGTTAACTGTGCATTTTTATCGGAAAGATCGGTTGTTGCAAAGCCAACTGACGTTAAATGCCGCGCAACAACAGGTCGCGGTGCTTACTGTGGCTGAGCCAGCGCTGTGCGATAGTTGGCTGCAGCAAGCACTGCCAGATTAAGGTAACTTCAAACCTGGTAGCAGCGCGGGGTCAAGCCGTTCCTGCTGCCAGTTAATCCGCCAATCCAGGTGCGGGCCGGTTACTCTCCCGGTCGCCCCTACTTCAGCAATTTTCTGCCCTTGCTCAATATTATCGCCAACAGCAACGTCAAAGCGGCTTAAATGCATAAAGGTAGAACTGATACCAAAACCATGATCAATGATCAGTGTTAAGCCAGAATAGTATAAGTCTTCAGCTAACAATACTTTACCACTTAACGGCGCTACAACAGGCGCGCCAACAGGTGCTGCAACATCAAGGCCGTAATGTGGATTTCGCGGCTCACCGTTAAATACACGCTGGCTGCCATAAACACCGGAAATGCGGCCTTTGGCCGGCATTATAGGAGTATCAAAGATAAACGGCAGGCCGGATACAGTTTCACGTACAGCACGCACCTGCTGGTTGTCACGGCGGATACGTTCGGTTACCTCTGCAGGTGGCGTAACGTACTTTTGTGCCACACCGTTAACATGCTGAATATCATACTGGCGCGCAGTAAAGATTAACGGCTTGATATACTTTTCGCCATTAAGTTGCACGCTAAGCTGATGCTTAAGTGGTGCATCCCGGCCAATACCAAACACAAAACGACCATCGCTGCTTAGTGGCAGTTCAATGTCATTAAAAAATACTTTACTCCCCACCGCAGCCTTGCCCCGCAGCAAACTGCCCTGAGTTAACTGCCCTTCCAGCTCTAAAGCGGGTTGAGCGCATAATACAAAGCTGACACTAGCTAACAGCGATAGCGCCTTTACCCACACCTTCATAAGCTACGACCTTATATTGTCTGGTGTTATCCAGTTGCTTTAATTCTGCTGCGATATATTCCGCCAGACATTCTACTGTGGTATCACAGGGTACAATTTCACAATGGGCTTTGGGTATTGTCAGTTCAAACCAACCCTGTGCGGCCTGATAGCGGAAGCTATAGTCATCAGTACCGGCCGTAAGATGTAATAAAGCATCAGCGCTGCATAAGTCTTCCGCAGATCCGAGATAAATATCCTGCCAGCGCTCGCACCAGTATTTATTCAGCCGCGGCGTTAACATACCGTCAGCGTATACCTGAATGGTTGAGCGATGCCCATGGGCAATACGCTGGCAATTGCCATCGTGCTTCTTTAAACCATGGCTGTAATGATAGTAAAAGCCACTGACATTTTCTACACGCAAGGTAAATACCAGTTTATCAATATTGGCAGGTAACAATGGCTTAATACTGTGCTGTAAGAACTCAGTAACGGTTTGCAGGTTAATGGTATCAGCCTTAATGGCCACAATAGCTTCGGCCGGCGCTGCCATCTGAATATGACCACGGCTACTTTCAAAGCTCAGTTGCTGCAGCCCTTGTGCATTTCGCAGTTTTACGGCAGCCGATAATTCTGGTACTGCCAGCTTATGATCAATCAGCTGATCAATAGCATGTTTAATAACTTTTTTTACCTTGCCAAAATCCAGCACCATCGAGGTTTGGTCCAGACCGCCATGCAGCTCTACATCAACAATATAACTTTCGCCCAACATGCCACGCTTTTGACACAGGTAAGAAAAATCAATAACGGTCAGATCCCTTACAAACAAAATCATCAGTGGCTCTCAATTACTAACTAGATTGCCAGCATTATACCGCTGAACGCAATGCAGCAACACCTCAGGCCGGGTATTTTAACGCTTATGCTCGGTGAGCCAGCTATTTAAAATACCTACCTGGCCGCATTTATGCGCCGCATACATCAACCGTATAGCGTTGCTGAGCAAGACACTGTCGCTCCACTCGGTTTTTTGCTGAATTTCCTGATAGCAACTTAAGGCCTCCGGTGTTAGATATCCACGTAGCTCTTTTTTACCGGATTGCTTTTGCCGTTCACGATACCGCAGTTGTTTTTCTGCATTGGTCAGCGCTTTTCCACTCGAATTTGTCATGATGTCACTCTTTGGCAATAACACTGTCATACACTCAGGCAGTTAACTGCTTGATGCGTAAAATTAAGACTTAATACAAATCGGACTTGTTTGGCGTACAAGTGTTCGCTAAAGTGGCCCGGTATTTTCAACGGATTAAACATACATGACTAAGAATAGCTTTACAAAAGAAGATTTGATCGCCTGTGGCAATGGCGAGCTGTTTGGTGAAGGCAATAGCCAGCTACCCTCTGACAATATGCTGATGATGGACCGTATTATCCACATTTCAGAAGAAGGTGGCCTATATGGTAAAGGCCAGATCATTGCTGAGCTGGATATTACACCAGACCTGTGGTTTTTTGCCTGTCACTTTAAAGGCGATCCGGTAATGCCAGGTTGCCTTGGGCTTGATGCTATGTGGCAACTCGTCGGCTTCTTCTTAGGCTGGTGTGGCGGCCCTGGGAAAGGCCGGGCACTGGGCGTGGGTGAAGTGAAATTTACCGGCCAGGTGCTACCTACAGCCAAAAAAGTGACTTACACCATTCATATGAAGCGTGTTATCAAGCGCAAACTCTATATGGGCATTGGCGACGGTGTGGTAAGTGTCGATGGCCGTGATATTTACGCAGCAACCGATCTTAAAGTCGGTTTATTTCAGGATACATCCAGTTTTTAATATGCCTCATGCTTAATGCTAAAAGCCCCGCAAGTTATCCTGACGGGGCTTTTTTAATGCCTGGGCTTACCGGGAAAAATTACTGACCTTTATTAAACAGCCCAACATTGCGATCTTCGATGGCTTCGCGCCAGCCTCCTAACCATTGTGAGCGCGTATCTAAACCTTGATAAGGGCAAATTTCTTTTGACCGTCCGGTTACACCGGCACGATAACCTTGAGCATGAGCACGTTCCAGACGATCACGTTTTTGTCTTTTCATACGGCAGTCTTCCTCAACTTTATGTGATAAAAAATAACCGCAAATAAGTTTGCGATTACTCTTTAATTGATAGTCGACAGTGATAAAAGGTTCAATCTGAAATGGACAGATTAAAAGCTTGACAAGGACTAACAAGCTGAAGTTGTTTAAGATTTGATGACAGTTTTATTTATATCGAATTACACTAAGCAGCTAGCTTTTATAACTATAACGCTGCAACAACCTTACAGGCATTAAAAAAGCTGCCGAAGCAGCTTTTTATTCACGTTATACTTTACGCCGACGCCACCAAACTAACGCTGCGCCTAATGTTAACCAGCCAAAACCCGCTGTGCCGCCTTTACGCTCATATTCTGTTTGCTCAGATGCACAGTCTTCCGGCTCACCATTGGCTACTGGCTGCAATTTAACTGTCACTGCCAGCTCTTCCTTTACAGGGTTGCCTTGCGCATCAACCACGACTTCACCCAGCAAATCTTTACGCTCTTTCATTATCAGCGCTGTTGCCAGAATGTCACCATTGTTATTGATATCGGCTGCATCAACCACAGTATAAGGCGAGTTACAGCCAATTAATGCATTCAAATCAGTAAAGCTGTTAGCGGTAATATCGTAAATAAAACCATGGCCTCTTCGGGTAGTCGTGCCACCGAGAATAACTTCAGCCTGGCCTACAATCTGATTACTGTCATTAATAGCACGTGGAAATGTGTTTGAACTGGAGAAAAATCCATCAACAAAACGTGTCTGGCCTGAACTGTAATCATGGTAAAACATCTTGTTGCGCACAGCACTGTTAATTACCTTCTGGCCATAACCAATAATAATGTCGTTGTTATTAATAGCTACAGCATCACTGATAGACCACTCAAGCGGGTCAACCAAAGGTAATACCTGATCTTCAACATATAAACTGGCATGCTGGGCCCTGACAATCCGATCCACAACCTGATTACCCACCCTTACCCGCTCCGTACGATCTGAGTCACTGTAAAGTGAACGGCCTACCGCAATGCCATTATTATTTACATCATTGGCCACGCTAAAATAAGTTACAGCATTGACCCCTTCACCTTCAAAAGCAGTTCCGGTATTTTTATCACCTAAAAAGCCTAATATCTCAGGCGCAGCCACACTGCCATCCGCTTGTAACTGCCATACCATAGCTCTTTGCTGGTAACTGCCAGCTATAGCTCTGTTGTACAAACAGAACGCTACTGGAGACGTTGCTCCGGTACAGGCTTCCTCAACGGCTTCCTTGACAGCATCTGCCATACCGCTGCTGCCATAACCGGCAATTAAGCCGCTATCACTGATAGCTCTGGCTACAGTAAAACCACCGCCCAGTTCCTGATAAGGTGCAGGAATAGTAGTTACCTGATTATCTCGTACTACCACGCCCAATTGATGAGATAGCTCAGGAACCCAAACATCAACAGTTTCAGGCTCTGGGGTCGTATCTGTTGCGTCGGGAGTAAAACTCTGTAAAGTGAAAGTGGTGGTTGCCGTACCTACAGCAACGCCGGCGTTATTAATGTCGTACAGATATTCACTATTGCTGCGCTGTTGGGTGAGGTCACGTAGCGGTAGATTTTGTAAAACCCCATCAATCCCATTGATATAACTAAGAGAAAAACCTATACGTTGAGCGGCTGGATTCAGACTTAACAAAATGTTCTGTACAGTAGCATCAATATTGCCATTGATGGCATCAGCAAGTTGTTCATCAGTTAAAACTGCAGTAATGCTTTCACTTTCAAAATCAATAGCGCTTAAATCAATCGGAAAATTAAACGCACCCAAGCCATTGCCGTTTTGGGGGACACCCTGCGCATTGAGTGCACTGTTAGTACTGATAGCACCGTTAAATACTGCATGCGCGCTATCATTAATAGCCGCAGCATAAGTTGATTTGACTTCACTTACTTCACCAATCTCAACGACGTTATAAACAGCCGCTTGTACAGAACACAGACTTAACAGCGGCAATATCGCCAGACTGATGCGTGATAACTTCATTCGGAGCCCCTAAATATACTTCAATTCTTATGCGTCTAATTCTTCCCAGCGTGCATACGCTTGCGCCAGCTTCGACTCGATCTGTTGCAGTTGGTTCAACGTGTTTTGGGTTTGCTCGGTACTTTGCTTAAAAAAATCGGCGTCATTTACTTTCAGCTGTAATGCTTCAAGCTCACCTTCCAGTTGCTCCAGCAAAGCAGGCAGTTGTTCTAATTCACGTTGTTCTTTGTATGATAACTTCTTAGCACTGCTAACAGAAGCCTGCGCTGGTATTTCTTCTGTTACGCCCTGTGATGGTTTTGTCACTTTTTGTGCTGTCGCAGCAGGTGCCTGCATGCGTTGCTGGTAAGCGGTAACATCATCATAACCGCCTGCTATTTCAATAATACGCCCTGCACCGGCAAACAACAGTGAGCTGGTGACGGTATTATTAACAAATTCCCGGTCATGGCTTACCAGTAATACGGTGCCTTGGTACTGTTGCAAAATATCTTCCAACAGTTCTAGTGTTTCTACATCCAGATCGTTGGTTGGTTCATCCAGGATCAGCAGATTACTGGGCCGGGCAAACAATTTGGCCAGCAACAGGCGGTTTTTCTCACCGCCCGATAAGGCTTTTACCGGAGTGCGGGCCCGCGCAGGTGGGAATAGAAAATCCTGCAGGTAGCTAAGTACATGGCGGCTTTTACCATTTTGGGTAATTTCCTGCTTACCTTCAGCTACGTTATCCTGCACCGTAGCTTCTAAGTCCAGCGCAATACGGTGTTGATCAAAATAGGCCACTTCAATATTGGTGCCGCGCTTAATCTCGCCACTGTCGTGTTTATAGTCACCCAGTAACAGTTTAATCAGCGTTGATTTACCCACGCCGTTTGGGCCTACCAGGGCGATACGATCACCACGCATAACCAACAAATCCAGCTGGTCTATCACGGTTTTACCATTAAAACCGCAACTTACAGCTTTGGTTTCAAATACCAGTTTACCGGAGCGATCGGCCTGCTCAATATTAAAATCAACTTTACCTAAGGTTTCTACCCGCTCAGCGCGTTCGCGCCGCAGCGCTTTAAGCGCTCTTACCCGGCCTTCGTTACGGGTGCGGCGGGCTTTAATCCCCTGGCGGATCCACACTTCTTCTTCGGCTAACTTCTTATCAAACAGTGCATTATGTTGCTGTTCGTCTTCCAGCATTTTTTGTTTACGATCCAGGTATTCCTGATAATTACCCGGGTGCGAAGTTAACTGGCCGCGATCAAGGTCAATAATACGGGTAGCCAAAGCACGTATAAAGGCACGGTCGTGCGAGATAAAGATAATGGCACCGGAGAAATTCAGTAAAAATTGCTCCAGCCACTGGATAGCTGCCACATCCAAATGGTTAGTTGGCTCGTCCAGTAATAAAATATCCGGCCTTGCGGCTAATGCCCGGGCCAGGGCCGCTTTACGCAACCAGCCACCGGATAACGTCGCTAAACTGGCATCCGGGTTCATGTCAAACTGCTGACACAAATCAGCTACGCGCGTTTCCAGCCCCCAGCCGTCACGGGTATCCATTTCACTTTGTAGTTGCTCAAATAAGCGGTAGTCGGCATCTGAAGCGCCGTCTAAATTTTCTGACAAGGTATAAAATTGTTGCGCTATTTGGGCTAAATCACCGGCGCCTTCGCGGATAAAATCGGCAATTTTCACATCCATTTTTGCCGGTGGATCTTGTTCCAGCCGGCTCAGCACCACGCCGGTATTCACCACTATCTGGCCGTCATCCAGATTTTGCTGACCGGTCAGCAATTTTAGCATTGACGATTTGCCAGCGCCGTTGCGCCCTACCAGACACACACGCTCGCCGCTAAACAAGCTGAAATCGACATGGTCCAAAATCGGGTGCGTACCAAAGGCTAAACACGCCTGCTGAAAACGTAATAATTCCACTACTTTACATCCTTAAGCCATGTTGCAAGCTGGCCAGCATCAAAGGGCCAGCATAATTCGTTATCTTTCCAGCGTAACACCGGGATCATTAAGCGGTAGCGCGCAAATGCCTGCTCGTCATCGACAATATCGGTAACCTGGTACTGCCCTTGAAGCCCGGCTTGCTGCAGCAACTGCTCAGCCTTCTCACACAGATGACAGCCCCAGGTACTGTATAACGTTAACGCCTGCTGCTTGCTATGCATAGTATTAGCGCGTTAACTCAAAACAAACGTGGATATTGGGGTTGCGCTTATAATCTTCCGGCAAGGTAGCCGCAGAGATATCTTTTACCTGCCAGCCAACGTCATTAAGTGCCTGGGTATCAATTTTAAAGCGGCGTTTATTGTTAGAGAAAATCACTTTGCCACCCGGAGCCAGCCTTGCTGTCAGCATATTTAATAGGTTAACGTGATCGCGCTGCACATCCCAGTTATCCTGCATCCGTTTCGAGTTAGAAAAGGTTGGTGGGTCAACAAAAATTAAATCGAACTGAGCACGGCTGCGGCTTAGCCATTGCAGGCAGTCGGCTTGTTCAAACTGATATTGCTTACCGGTTAAGCCGTTAATGGTGAAGTTGCGCTTGGCCCAGTCTAAATAAGTGTTCGACATATCTACCGTTGTTACGCTGGCCGCACCGCCAATGGCCGCATACACAGAAGCACTGCCGGTATAGGCAAACAGGTTTAATACCGTTTTACCTTTGGCCTGCTGCTGGATCATCCGCCGGGTTATACGATGATCTAAAAATAAACCGGTATCGAGATAATCGCGCAGGTTGACTAAAAACTTAGCACCGTACTCGCTGACTTCTTTATACTGGCCGGCTTTGGCCAATGCCTGATATTGCGACGAGCCCTTTTGCTTTTCACGTACCTTTAAAATCATTTTGTCTGAGCTGATACCCAGCACCTGCGGCACCTGGTTTACCACATCAAACAAGCGTTTTTGCGAAACCTGCTCGTCCACCGTAGCCGGGGCGGCATATTCATGCACCACCACTTCGCCGTCGTACCAGTCAACTGCCACGTTATATTCCGGAATATCGGCATCATATAAGCGGTAGCAGCTAAGGCCTTCTTTTTTTGCCCACTTTTGCAATTGCTTTAAGTTCTTCGCTAACCGATTGCCAAAAGAGCTGCTTTCATTAAAAAACAGCGACGGTGCATCAGAGCTTACTGCCACCTGCTTTTCAGTTAAATCAAACAGGGTGAAATCACAATCCAGCGGGCCATTGGTAAATTTATAGCTTTTGCTTTTTGATAAACGCAGCGCACGCAATAAATCGGTATTTGAGGTAATAATAGCTAGGCGCCAGCCCTGATAATGCTGCTTTAGCGCTAAGGAAAACTTACTGTACAGCGGTATTAACGACGGTAAATCGCCCAGGCGTTCACCGTAAGGCGGGTTGGTAACAATAACACCCGGCACATTAGTTACCGGCGCTTTTAACGCTGTGGCATCAGCATAATCAAACTGTACGTAAGCAGCAACACCGGCACGGGCGGCATTTTGCTTCGCTTTGGCTAAATTGCGCTCATCAAAGTCCGAGCCCCAAAACTGTACCGCAGCGGGTAAAGCACGCTGTGCTGCTTTGGCGTCTTGCTTTAGTTGCTGCCAAATAGCATCACGGTGGCCGGGCCAACCTTCAAAGGCAAACTTCTCGCGGCTTAAGCCGGGGGCTTTATTCAGCGCTATCAGTGCCGCTTCCAGCACTATAGTGCCGCTGCCGCAAAACGGGTCAAATAACGGTTGTTCTACCTGCCAGCCGGAGCGCTTTAACAGCGCCGCAGCTAAATGCTCTTTTAATGGAGCTTCGCCCTGCCCGGTGCGATAACCGCGCTGATGCAACGACGGGCCGGAAAAATCCTGCAAAAAGTGAAAATGTGCTTTATCTAACCGCACCTGAAAGCGAACATCGGGGTCCATGCGGTCAACATCCGGCCGGTGGCCGGTTTCTTCACGGAACTGATCAACAATAGCGTCTTTTAAGCGGATAGCGCCAAACTGGGTGTTATCAATTTTCGGGTGTTTGCCAACACAGTCTACTGCCAGCGTATTGCGCAGCGACATCTGCTGTGGCCAGTCAATTTTTTGCGCGATCTGGTAAATATCACTATCAGCCGTTACCGGCTCAGATTGGATTAAGCGCAAAATGCGGGTAGCCAGGCGCGACCACAAACATAACTGATACCCGGTGCGTAATTCTGCCTTAAAGCGCACCACGCCCATGGTCACTTTTAATACTTCGCCACCCTGATGGCGAATTTCATCCGCCAACAGTTCTTCTACCCCTTTAGACGTTAACGCCCAGAATTCCAGCATGCTACCCAAACCCTTATCAAAAATGGCGGTTAGTATAGCAGAATGTGGTATTTATCCGTTTGAGTTTTTGTAGTAACACTAAATTGCCGCTTAAATCAGCGCTTTGTTTAACAAAGCAGCAGTTAAGCAACAGGTTAAAAATAAAAGCAGATAAAGGCTTGCATGGCTTGGTTAAAAACACTAAGATGCGCCCCGCAATGACGGACGCGGGATGGAGCAGCCTGGTAGCTCGTCGGGCTCATAACCCGAAGGTCGTCGGTTCAAATCCGGCTCCCGCAACCAACTAAAGTTGAAACGACATTGCAAACAAATACTTAACACACTCTGCTCGGTGTTAAGTTACGGACGCGGGATGGAGCAGCCTGGTAGCTCGTCGGGCTCATAACCCGAAGGTCGTCGGTTCAAATCCGGCTCCCGCAACCAACACTAAGGCCGACTTAATAGTCGGTTTTTTTGTGCCTGTTATTCGCCCTCGGGCTCCTCTTTATAACCGCGGGGCGAAGGTCGCAAATCCGGCTCCCGCAATCAACATTTAAGCCAGCATTAAGCTGGTTTTTTTGTATCTGAAATTCAACAACCTAAAGGTCGATGATAAGTAATCTGATTGCTTTTTGACTGCACTCCTCCTATATTGAATGCACTTTAATGAGTTCTTCACTTTTCCAGGGCTCCCGGAGGTGGCTATCTATGGCTATGATGACGGTTAGAAACATACCTGATGAGATACACAGCGCTTTAAAAGCCAGAGCCAAGCGGCACAATCGCAGTGCAGAGGCTGAAATGCGGGCAATTCTGGAAGAGGCAATATTACCCAAAACACGCATTCAAATGGGCGATGCACTGGCAGAACTGGGGCGTAAGATCGGGCTGACAAATGACGATTTAACCGCTTTAGACCAAGCACGCACCACTACCCCTGCAGAACCGATGGAATTTGAATGATCGTTCTGGATACCAACGTTATATCTGAAGCGATGAAGCCAAAACCTCATCCACAGGTGAAAGCCTGGCTTAATGCGCAATCAGCCGAAACGCTGTACCTGTCCAGTGTTACCCTGGCTGAGCTGCTGTTTGGCATTGCCGTGTTACCCGCCGGCAAGCGTAAAGATATGCTAAATGAAGCTCTTAACGGACTTATGGCGCTTTTTACCGGAAGGATACTGTCTTTTGATCACGCTGCGGCTATGCAGTATGCCCGGTTAGCGTCCACAGCAAGAGTTGCCGGAAAAGGTTTCCCTGTACCCGATGGCTATATTGCGGCTATCGCGGTGTCACAGGGCTTTAAAGTCGCATCGCGCGATATGTCTGCATTTGTAGCAGCGAATATGGATGTTATTAATCCGTGGGAAGCAAAGTAGTAGGTTTTGCTGTTTACGAACATTACGGCCTTGCGTTGCTTAAGCTCAGCATCAACACTATAGGGTTTACAGGCGACGGCTGAAAACCATAATACTCGCAGAACCCTTTAGCTTGCTCATGCAGAGCGTGCACCAATAATGCTCTTACTCCGGTATTTTGCGACACATTTACCGCCCTTTGTACGGCATCTTGTAACAACCCTGCCCCAACCTTGATGCCCTGGGCGCGAGTATCGACCGCTAAACGAGGCAACACCAACACTGGCACCGGGTCTGGCATGTTTCTACGCACGTTCGCACTAGCAGCCTGCAACGCCACCGCACCTGCCGCCAACGCATAATAACTCAACACGGTATTTTGCCTATCGGTAACAACAAAGGTACGGCTGGCACCACGTAGCTGATTAGCCATTGCCCGTCTTTTTAGCCAGTTATCTAATTCCGCCTCGCCGCAACTAAAGCTATCAAGCAGATGGTTTGCATTTAGCGGCTGCGGTGCAACAAGCTCAATACTCATGCTTTATGCCACGGCGCCTGCACTGCCAGTAAGCGTTCTAACCCGGCATTGTGTTGCGGTTGTTCATCAAGTAAGCCAATAAACTGGTTAAACTTGGTCTGGTCCAGAGCAAAATGCAGCTGATCCAGCATCACGCTTTGCGCCCGCTCACAGGCGGCTTCTAACATAAAGTCAGAGCGGTTTTTACCCAGCACTTTAGCGGCCTGATCAATAAGATCACGCTGTTCCGGCAAGGCACGTAAATTAATGGCGGCGTCACGCATAAATAAACCCTTTGTGTAAATACAATAGCTATACAGATCCTAGATGTGCGTATAGCTGTTGTCAACACAGCAGTCTAATTACTATTGAACTCAACTGTAGCGATTGCGGAACAATCTGCGCAGCTAAGGCGATAAACTGCCTTTGCTTTGCTCACTTTAGTATTCAGGCTGCTACACGCCGGGCATTGGCGTTTCAATGGCGTATTGCCGCCGCAACTGCCGCATTGCACATAATAGCCATAACGGCCTGATTGTGGGTTTAGTCCGCTGCAATCGCCGCAGTGTTTACACTGTGCAGTAATAGCACCCAAATCAACTGGCTTTGTTACTGCCCTAACTGTTGGTGATACAGGTTTATTGGCTGCCACAGGTGGAGTAGCCGGCTGAGCATCTAGTAAAGGCGTCATCTGCGTTGGTGCCGGCCAGGCTGCGGTAGTTTCGTTAACGGTATTAATTTCAATCTGTTGTGTGTTACCCAGTAAAAACTGGCAAATATGCAACAGCTCTTCTTGATTAAAGCTCGGTCGAGTATCGGCAATCTTAGCGGCTAATTGATAAAGCTTGATGAAGTTCATCTTTTTATCTAACGCGTCTGTAATAAACTCCGACTTAACCAGCTTATCTGCAATTTCTTTCGCCGCTTTGCTACGGTCAATAATGGCATCGCTGGAAATTGCACAAAACACATCGTAGCAACGCCCGCCAAGCCCCTGCTGGATACCCAAAAACTTACCAATGACCTTTTCGGTATTGGCACACAGATATTGTTTGAGCAGTTTAAGCTGCAGCTCGGCCTGTTTAATAGGCGATGGCATACCGCTCCACTGCCCTTTGTAACTGCGGGTCCACTCGCCGTATTCGTTTACATTCACCTCGCCACGGATACTCTTCGACTCCACTACAATAAAGCCATAGGTATACACTATAAGGTGATCTATCTGCGCACTTTCGCCGTCATGCTCAATGCGTAAATCATTAAGCACCATGACGTTGTCGCTATTCTTGTAGGCGCGCCGCAGGTAAAACGCCACATCATGCTCTTGCTTAATACCGGCATCGAGTTTGATAGATGCCGAGCCGGTTTGGGTTTTGTCTTTTAAGATCATCGGTAAAAATTAATCTTCAAAATAGTCACTGTCAAACTTCGGTATTTTTACAATACGCGTCGATACACCCACCTCGTGATCGATCATCAGATCCGCGAGTTTAATACCGTCCACTAGTACAATACGCTCAACCGATTTAGCAAATTCAATCGCCTGTACGGTATAGGCTGATGTGGTAATAAATACGCCTTTAGTTGCACGCTGCCCGGCTAGAGCGCCATAGAACCCCTGAATTTCTGGCCGGCCGACACTGCTTTGCCAACGTTTTGCCTGCACATATACCTTCTCCAGGCCTAATTTATCCAGTGAGATCACGCCATCAATACCACCATCACCCGAGCCACCGACACGTTGCAGGTCATTGCGGTTGGCGCCGTATCCCATTTTGTGTAATAAGTCTAAAACGATGGTTTCAAAATACGTTGGGTTAACCTTTGCCAGCGTCTCCAACAAATCTGCTGCAACGCTTTCACGCATTTCTATAACAGCAGCACCTAAGCGTTCTTCCGGGCTTGAAGTTTCCGCTGCGCTATCGATTTTAGTTGGAGTAATCACGGGTTCAGTGGTTGAAGTTGCCTCTTTTAACCGCACGTCCATATAACCAAAAGCAAGATCGGCAACTTGCCCATGCGATAACGGACCTACGTTACTGGCGGCAAATATTTTACCTTCATCCGTTAAGCACCAAACTCCGCGTCTGGCGGAGCTAGACAGGCCAGCCCGCTTTAAACGGTCATGTGCCCAGCCTATGCGATTCTTATAAACCTGCTGGGCCTGACTAGGTAATAATTCAGCTCGCTCTTCGTCGGTTAAATGCATCGAGTCTGCAGCAGCTTCATATACCTCGCGAGCTAAAGCACCTTCAGGGCGGAGCGCCAAAAATCGCAGCACCGGTGCAATAAATTGATCATATGTAGGAATAGCCATGCTCTGTCCCGCTTTAAAAAATGCAAGCTAATGTTTTCTAATTAAAATCTGTTTGTACCACTTGCGAAAACGAATAGCAACGACCTTAGATGCCGCTCAATAGCAACGTCACAAACAACACGCAGCACAGTAATGCCGTCGTTGAAACCAGCGGGCGGTTAAGCGCGCGGTTTATGCGTCGCTCCAGTGGGCGCAGGCTAAACGCAGGCCAATGCCATTGTGGCTGACTAACTGGTTGATACAAACGTTTTAGCCGTAGTGAGTAATACAGTGCCGGTGCGTTGCGATTGTACCAGTGCAACGGTAGCTGCCAGCCGAATTTATACCACAGCCACCTTGCCAGCACAGCCAACAGCAACGGCAGTAATAGTGCGCCGCTCTGCGACAACGTTGGCCGGGGCAGCTGCCACTGCTGGACGATAAACCACGGCAGTAGCCAAAGCGCGGCAACTAATAGCGAAAGCAGGGCCCAGCGCACAGAGGCATTAACGCTACTTTTACCCTTGGGAACCTCTCCGCCCTTAGTAAGCTGCTTCAGCTGTGCGGCTAAATGCAATAGCAGCAGCGCGGTAAGTGCGGCCCCTGCCGTTAACAGCAGGCTAAGCACGTCGGCATTAAGCCAGTTGGGTAAATTGGCCGCCGCCAGCTGCGTTTTCAGGCCGGTTTTTACCAGAGCGCCACTGCTCAGTGGCAATGCCATTAATGCCAGTGCCGCTAACCAAAATAATGCCTGGCGCCAGATGCGCCCTGCGGCTTCACCCGCCATTCCGGCATATAAAAACAACGACGCCTTAGCCATGCCGTGGTGCACTACATAGGCCAGCAATACCGGCAATGCTGCTACGCCGGTTAAACTTAAAAGCGCAAACAGCAGCAATAAATAACCCATTTGGCTAACAGAAGAGTACGCCAATATCACTTTGGCTTGTGTGTATAATAAGCCTGCTAACACACCATAAAAAGCCGAGATCAGGCCAATAACTAGCAGCAACGGTGCCCACTGCTGCATTAGCGTATCAGTAGCAGGTAAAAACATCAGCATACCAAGCAGGCCGGCTTTAATCATTACGCCGGATAACAGCGCGCTGGCCGGTGCCGGTGCCACCGGGTGTGCCTGTGGCAGCCACCAATGCAGTGGCCAAAAGCCGGCTTTTAAACCCAGCCCCAGCAGCAATAAGGTTAAACTTAATGGTTCCAGCGGCACGGCCTGCCAGCTATGCCAGTCAAACCGCCCGCCAGCAGCAGAGGCACGTAGCAGCAAACCGCTAAACAGCAAAATTTCGCCCAGTACTGCCAGTTGCAGATACAGCCTGCCGGCACGCCTGGCTTTAGCGGTATTGTTGTGGATCACTAAACCATAGGCTGCCAAACTCATCAGGCTAAAACCAAGATAAAAACTCACCGCGTCCAGTGCGGCTATCAGCAACATATTGCCGGCAAAACACAGCGTAAAAAACAGCCAGTAACGTAACGCCCTTGTATCGCGCAGCTGCGACAACAGGCTGAACCCGCCAACCAGTAACCATAACAGTAAACTGAAATACCACCAGGGCCGGGTAAACTCATCACCTAAGCCCAACCCGGCGCCGGGCCACAGCCAGTTGCTTAGGTCAATCATGGCGAAACTCCCGCTCAACTATTAGTTCGGCCCAGCTTAGCGGGCTCAATTCAGTGCTGGCAAACAAGCCCATGAGTAACAGCAGCACTGCAGTAAAGACGGCGGGCGTTAGTAACATCCAGTGTGTTTCAAACCGGTTTGATAACTGCTGTTCTTGCGGCCAGGGCCCGCTTTGCGGTAAAAACCACATGCGGTAAACCAGTGGTAAAAAATACGCTGCGTTAAGCAAACCCGATAGCGCAAACACCAGAATAAGCCAGTTTTGCTCTACTTCTGCCGACCCCAGCCCCAAATACCATTTGCTGATAAAACCTGCGGTGGGCGGTATGCCTATCATACCCAGGGCCCCCAGCGTAAAAGCCATGGCCGTTATTGGCATACGCCGCCCGACGCCATTTAACTGACGAATTTTATGAATGCCTAAGGTTTCGGCAAAGTTACCGGCACAAAAAAACAACGTGATTTTCATTACGCCCTGATGCACCAGATGCACCAGGCCACCTACTGCCGCCAACGGCCCCAGCATTGCCGCGCCCAGCGTAATGTAAGACACCTGACTGATAGTAGAGTACGCCAACCGCCGCTTAAGATCCTGCTGCGCCAGCGCGCGCCAGGAGCCGTACAAAATAGTCGCGGCCGCCAGCAGCATTAACGGCTGTGCCAGTTGCAGTGCATGCATGCTCTCTACGCCAAAAACATCGTACACCAGGCGGATAATGCCAAAAGCACCGGCTTTAACCACTGCTACTGCATGCAATAAAGCACTGACCGGCGCCGGCGCTACCATCGCCTGCGGCAGCCAGCCATGTAGTGGCAATAAGGCCGCTTTTACCCCCAAGCCCGTGATCATTAACGCAAAGGCCAGCATTAACAGGCCCTCATTACCACTGATAACGGCTGTAACATAGCCGCCGGGGGTAAATAGCGGGCTTTGTACCAGCGAATGTAGCAGCGCCACACCCAGCATCAGTATTACACCACCACCAAGGGTATACGCCAGATACTTGCGCCCAGCCGCCAGTGACTGTGCAGTACCGCGATGCACCACCAGTGGAAAAGTCGCCAGTGTAAGCAGTTCATAAAACAATAAAAAAGTAACCAGATTACCGGCCAGCGCCAGGCCAACCGTGGCGCTGACACAAAGGCTGAAATAACCAAAAAAGCGCGAGCGCAGTGGTGAGTGTTCGAGGTAACCAATGGCATAAATGGTGGTAGCCAGCCACAGCACGGAAGAGAGCACCACAAACAGCAGCGACAAGGCGTCGCCCTGCAGCACTAAATCGGCACCCGGTAAAAACGGCAGACTAAAGTAAAACTGCTGGCCGGCTTTTACTGCCTGCCACATCAACAATACCAGCACCAGCTTTACGCCTACGCCAAACAGGTTCAGGCTAATACGCAGCTTCACCTGGGTTTCTTTCAGGGTAAAAATAATCAGCCCAGGTAATAACGAGCTAAGAATAATGGCCAGCGGTAAATATTGTTGCCAAAACAGGCTCATAAGCCCTCCTGTTTTAGCAGCCGCAGCAGTGGCTCGCTGTACAGTGCCATGGCCCACACGGCCAGCGCAGGCAATAAGGCCATCCACTGCGGCAAAATACGCGGCGCAAAATCCGGTGTCACCGGATCGGCCCGATCAAATGCCAGCACCACTACCCGAAATACATAAGCGGCAGAGAGCAAGGTCACCACTACTATTGTCAGCAGATAAAGCAGTTGATCGCCTTGTAACCACAGCCCTTGCAGTAACGCCCATTTGGCCAGAAAACCGCCACTGGGCGGCAAGCCAATCAAACTGCCACCTGCTACCGCAAAAGCAAACATGGCCAACGGCATTGTCTGGCTGGCACCTTTTAATGTGTTTAGCCGCTTACCACCTAAGGTTGTAGTTATCTCGCCTATTGCCAAAAAGCAGGCCGCTTTAGCCAGGGCATGCGCCAGCACAAATAACCACAGTGCTGCAGCAAATAACGGCTGGTTAAAACGCAGTAATAAGCCAAGCGCCAGCATGGCATAACCCAGCTGTGCTACGGTGGAATAGGCCACCATATTTTTGGCAAAAGGCGTACGCAGTGCCGACACACCGCCAAGCAGCAAGGCCGCTAAACCGCAACCGGCAAACAACGGCGCTATTGCCGTAGCTTGCGGTGCACTTGCCAATTGCAGCCATAATAAACACAGAATAAACAACGGGCCTTTTACTACCAGCGCCGATAACAAAGCACTCACCGGTGCCGGTGCTGATGCATGCGCCGCCGGCAGCCAGCCATGCAGCGGCCACAGTGCAGCTTTTATCATCAGCCCCAGTGTCATTAGCAGCAGCGCTGCAGTACTGAGTATGTTGGCTTGCCACTGCAGCGCCAATGCGCTGATATCCAGCACACCATAAGCGCCATACAGCATTGCCACACCCAGCAAATAACACAGCGAACCGAATAAGGATAACAACAGGTAATTCAGTGCCGGTTTAATGGCTTTATCACCGGACAAACTGACCAGTGCTACAGCCACTATGCCCAGTAACTCCAGACAGACATAGAGGTTAAACAAATCCCGCGACAGCCAAAGCGCGGTTAAGCCAAGCTGCAGTAGGTTGCTAAGTGGCCAAAAACCGGCGCCAAGTTTATCGCGCCGGTAAGTTGCAACAGTATATAACCCAACCAGTAACTGCAGCAGCGCTGTCAGCAAAATAAGCAAGCTGCTTAAGTTGTTGGCTTCAAGGCTGATAGCCAGCCCCGACGGCCAGCCTGCCAGCAATATCTGCTGGCTGCCCTGCTCACTTACCAGCGACAATAGCTGCAGCGCTGCCAGGCTGCAAATAGCAGCTGTTAACAGTGTTAGTAACGGCGCAATTTTTGGCCAAAGCAGCATCAATAAGGCGCCAACTAACGGCAGTACCAATAGCAATACCATCATGGCTTTTTCTCCTGCCCAAGCGCGTCCTGAGCAGCCGGCGCTTGCTTTAACCGTGCCAGCAGCGCCAGTGCAAAAGCCGTTGCACTAACTGCGACTACCAGGCCGGTTAAGATCAGCGCCTGTAATACCGGATCTGGCGAGGTAACGGCCGCGCCATCTGCCAGCCCGCGATACGCCAGCACCACCATCAGCATAAAAATACCGGCGCCGGTAATATTCAGCGCTAAAATACGCCGCAGCGTTTGCGGCCCGACAATAAAACCATACAAGCCTATGGCGAACAGGCCGGCAGCAGTGCCGACATACAACAGCAGTTGCGGGCTAAGATCAGTCATGCGCTCTCCCCGTCGCTCTTTTGCTGCGTCGGTTCGTCAGCAGCGGGTTCTCCCACTACCAGCAAGGTTAATGTTAGCGCTATGGCCAGCGTAGCAAACAGTTCAACCAGCAAAATAAAGCTTCCGGCCAGTTGTGGCGGCCAGCGTAGCCAGATTACGTCTGCATTGTCGGGCGTTAACAACATAGCCAGTAGTGCCGCCAGCACAAAAACCAATACCCCCGACACTATCAGCAACCTGATCCAAAAGTTGCTCCAGCCTAACCAGTTAAGCTGGTGGTTAAGCCGCAGCACCACTGCACCGGCAGCCAGTAAGGCACCGGCCTGAAACGCACCGCCAGGTTGGCTGGCCCCGGCCCACAGCAGATAACCGGCCAGTAAGATCACCATAGGTGCCAGTAACCGGCTCCAACTAAGGCTAAGCGGCCAACTGGTTGTTGGTTTGGCTGCAGGGGCTACCTGTAAAGCCCCTAACAATGCCAGCAGCAATACGACTAACTCCAGCAAGGTATCCCAGCTGCGAAAATTCAGCAAAACCGCAGTAACCGGATGGCTAACACCGCTGTTGCCAAGTTCAGCCTGCGTCATCACAACCAGCGGGCTGGCAGTGGGCGGCAACTGTAACAACGCTGCCAGTACACCACCGAGCATCAGGAGCACAAATACTGCCGGCCACAGCTGTTTTGACCAGCTAAGTACAGCTGGATGGTGTAGTTGTTGGCGGGCCAGTGCAGAAAAACACAAAGCGCCGGTGAGGCCGGCACCAATAGCTGCTTCGGCCAGTGCTAAATCGGGTGCAGCCAGCCTGGCCCAGGCCAAGGCCATCATCAGGCCAAAAGCAATATACAGTATCACTGCATGCGCTAACTGCCGGCTTAACATACTGGCCAGCGCCAGTACCAGTAGTAACAGGCATAAGATGGCATCAAATAACAACAGGCTCATGTTTTATCCTGCCGGGCTTTAGCAAAGCGGGCCAATAGCTGACAGGATACCGAGCCCGACGCCAGCACCAGTAACCAGATCAGCAACAACAGCAGGTTTTGCCACAGCTCACCGTAAAACATCAGCCCGGCAACGATTGAGCCCAGGCCTAACGAGTCCGCTTTGGTAACGGCATGCAAACGACTGAAACTATCGGGAAAACGCAGCATACCGATACTGCCGGCAATAAAGAAAAATAAGCCCACCATTAACAACAGGCTACTAAGTACCGTGCTCAGAGTAGACAACTGCCCTGTACTGTCGATCATCGGTTATCCTCAGAAGATGGCGGTTGTACTATTTGTTGCTGCTTTAGACGTTGTACCAATGCAGCCGGTGCGGCGGCAGCCAGCACGGCCAGCACCAGCGCCACATCACGCAGTGCACTCATGCCAAGTGCCTGTGCCAATACCAAACACAATGCTACGCCGGTAGTACCGAATAATTGCACTGACAATAACCGGTCTAACAAAGCTGGTCCCTTAATTACCCGCCATAGCCCCAACACCATGGTGAGCAATAATGCTACCGCCAAGGCGATCATGGCACTTGTCCGTGCACAGGTTCATCACCCAGCAGTAAAATCAGTTGTTGCTCCAGCGCAGCGACACCGCAGTGCCAGTTAGCATTGCCATCCAGCACATGTAACAGCAAAACATCCGGCTGGCCTGTTTCGATATTTACCGCGCAGGTACCAGGCAACAGGCTTACCATACTGGCCAGCAAGCGCTGGCTGGCAGGTTGGGCCAGGCTTATGGCATAGGATTGCCACTGCGGCGCTAATCTGGGCGACGGTGCCAGTGCCCGCCAGGCAACATCCCAGGCGCCCAGTACTAACTGCCGGCTAAAAAACAGCAAAAAACCCGGCACGGCCTTAAACCGAACCGGCGGCAGGCTTAATTTAGCCCAATAGCACCAAAGCAGTAGCAGTAAACACAGCGGCAGAAAAAACCACCAGCCCCGCCCCCCGGTTAACGCCGCCCAGCACAGTGCAAACACCCCACCCAGTGCGCTATAACGGATAAAGCTTGACCCGCCCTGCGGCAATATCATGCGAACTCCTGAATAAAATTACTGAGGTAATAGTATTGAATAGTATAGGAAAGTTCAAAAAATCGGCCATGACTGGCACTGTAGTGCGCTGTCAACTTCGTGTACACTGTAGCGACAATCGTCGTTAAAGCGAAGTATTTGCTATGAACAGTTTTAATACTCAGCACAGCCTGGCAGCCCTTGGTGCGCCGTTTTCGCTGCCCTGTAACCCTACAGCGGTTTCTGCCCCGCAATGGTTGGCGTTTAATGCTGAACTGGCAACACAGCTGCGTTTGCCTGAACAATATTGGCACTCTAACGACGGCCTGGCGGTATTTAGCGGCAACACCGTGCCGGCTTGGGCCACCCCGCTGGCTCACGCTTACGCCGGTCATCAGTTTGGCCATTTTGTGCCACAATTGGGCGATGGCCGGGCTTTATTACTGGCCGAAGTTATCAGTGCGGATAATCGGCGCTTTGACATACAACTTAAAGGCGCCGGCCAAACGCCGTTTTCGCGCCGTGGCGATGGCCGTGCACCACTGGGGCCGGTACTACGGGAATATTTAGTCAGTGAAGCCATGCATGCACTGGGTGTGCCTACCACCCGTGCACTGGCTGCAGTATTAACCGGTGACTTTGTGCAGCGCGAAACCGCAGAGCCGGGTGCAATGCTTACCCGGGTGGCCAGCAGCCACATCCGTATTGGCAGTTTTCAGTATCTGGCTGCCAGAGGCGATCATGCTCAACTGAAAACCTTTGCCGACTACGTGATTAACCGGCACTACCCGGCGTGCGCCAGCGAGGCGAATCCTTATCTGGCACTCCTTGCTGCTGTCGTTACAGCACAGGCAAAACTGATTGCCAAATGGATGAGCCTGGGTTTTATTCATGGCGTAATGAATACCGACAATATGAGCATTGCCGGCGAAACCATCGATTACGGCCCCTGTGCTTTTATGGACAGCTTTAACCCGGCGCAGGTATATAGTTTTATTGACACGCAAGGCCGTTACGCCTGGGGCAACCAGCCACGTATTGCCAGCTGGAACCTGGCACGTTTTGCTGAAACCCTGCTACCGCTGCTAACTGAACAACCAGAGCAGGCTGTAGAGCTTGCTACAGAGGTGCTGCAAGGTTTTAACGGCCAAAATGAAGCAGAGTTTTTACGTCTGATGGCGGCGAAAATCGGTATTGTTACTGCAACCGATGCCGATGAAGTGTTGATCCGCGACTTGCTTAACCTGATGAGCGCAAACCAGGCCGATTTTAGCCAGAGCTTTCGTTTGCTCAGCCGCTCGGTAAGCGACACCACTGCCGGTGCCGCAGCGTTATTTGCAGACAAGCAAGCCTGGGCTGCCTGGGCAGCAAAGTGGCAACAACGCCTTGAAGCGCAAGGTATTGGGTTGGTGCAGGTAAGCCAGCAAATGGATAGCACTAACCCGGCGCTTATAGCGCGCAACCACTTAGTTGCTGGCGCTATTACACAGGCGACAGAGCAAGCTGATTTAACGCTGTTTAACCGCCTGCAACAGGCACTGGCTACGCCCTACACCTTGTCAGACGATAATGCTGATTTTGCCCTGCCACCGCAGCCACAACAGCTTGTTAAGAATACTTTTTGTGGCACCTGATTATAACTTATGCCATCTGCAACAGGCAGATGGCCGCTAAGTTCGGTATTATAGCCATCTTGATCAGTAACCCAGAGCCATCTCTTTGCCAGACATAACCCTCAGTTTTGCTTTGTCTCAATGTTTAGCCGCTATGGCCTTTATCAGTGGTATTGTGGCTTTTCAGCGCTATGACAGGGCCAGTATGCTGAAATTCTGGTTTGTCTCTGCCCTGCTTAATGCCAGCCATTTTGCTGTGCTGGGCCAGTACGAAGCGGCATTGTTTGTTGGCTTAACCGCGGTGCGCTTTCTGGTAGCGGCAATAAGCCCGCGACAGCGCTGGATGTATTGTTTTCTGGCACTCTCCACCTTGCTGATTGTGCTTAGTTATAGCAACCCGGTTAATCTGCTGCCTTATCTGGCGGCAGTAGTAGGTACTGTTGGCAGTTTTCAGAAAAATGTGTTGCTGGTACGGGCCCTGATGGCAGTAGGCGCCACAGCCTGGATTATCCATAACCTGCTGGTGGGCTCGCCGGTAGCCGTGTTAATGGAACTGGCATTTTTAAGCAGTAATCTGGTGGGTTATATCAGAAGCCGCAGGCAAAGCTTACCTGCGGCAGATCATAAATAACGTGTTAACGCACAGCACCGCTATGTGCCGGCGCCAGCAATACCGCATTAGCCAGCGCAATATGCAAGCCATTTACATAAGCACGATAGTTGGGCTCCTGGGTAAAACTTATCACCATACCGTCACCTTGTGGTGCCCACATTAATAAGGGTTTGTGCGCTATCTGCTGCTGGTTATCCTGCCAGACAAAACCACTGGCTTTAACCTCATCGGCGCCAGCAAATTTCAGCAGGTTGCGGCCGTGGTTTATTGCCAGCGGCTGATAAATTTCATTACCCACATACACCGTATTAACGCTGGCCGGTAAGCCCGCCGTTAACCAATGCGACTGATCGACCTCGGCTTTTGCCAGAAAACCCGGCACCCAATCCGGCCTGGCCTGCTTTGCTTTAACCATTTGCTGGTATTGCTCGGTATTTAGCACTGTGCCGGCAACCTGCTCTTTATCGTTGCCGTCTGTTGCTGGCTCTTCACCGGCTTTATATTCACGTTTACTGGCTAGCATTGGCGCTTCACCGCTTAAGACAAAGTTAGTTGCATTACCCAGGGTAATCAGTACACCACCACGTTCTGTCCAGTGGCGGATATTGTTATAGCCGGCTTCCCCCAGCGCCTGCTGGTAACTGCCCCCGGCACTGGCTGGCAGCACCAATACCTGGTAGCGGCTTAAATCGGCCTGTTTTAATTGCGCCGGCCGGATAGCCGTTACCGGTTGACCAAGCTCGCGCTCCAGCACAAAACGCGCACTACCAGCACTTAAACTGCTGGCAGGTTCATCCCATAACATAGCTACATTAACCGGTTGCAATCGCACCATATTGGCAGAGCCGGCATTGGGGCCATCGGTATGCCAGCTGCTGTCTACTCCGTGCAGCATTGCACCACTTTGCGCAGAAAGCTTCTCAAGCATTTGATTAAGCTCATTATTATTATCCGCTCTGGCAATAATTAAACTGCCGGATGGGTAACGCGTACCGTTTTGATGAGTAAAAGGCAGATCGCTGCTACGCATAACCACACCAGCTTTTAACGCAGCGGCGGCAAAACGGGCGGCGTCCATACCATCCCAGGGCAGAATAAAGCCGTATGTCGCCTCTGGCCGCGTCAGGCTACCGGGCAAAATACGCTGCTCAGTTACCGCCACACCGTCTACTTTTACGCTGGCGCGGCATTCGTTCATCTCCAGATTAAACATCAGCGGCAATGACCAGGCAGTTACATCGTATATTTGATCCGGTAAATTATTTGCCCGCAACGCCTCCTGCTGTTTAATAAACGGCTGGTCCATGGGTACGTCGGTATCAAGCAAAGTACGCAGTAAATGATAAGTGCTTTGGGCGCTGTCGATAACATAAGCGCCGCTTTGGTAATCCTTACCACAGGCACTGAATGCTTTTGTTGCCTGAGTAACCTTGATGCCCTGCTCTGTTAATAATGCGGTTAAACGCTGATGCCCGGCTTTATCGCGGCTGGCCGGAAAAATATAGCTGCGGGTTTTGGCTTTGCTACCTTGTGCCACCGCATCTTTACGGTACTGATAAAAGCGCTGTAATAAAGGCTTGGCGCGCTGGCTGGCGGTTTCCAGCGTGGCCATAAAAGCAACAAAGTTACGCTGAATACCGTCGGCAAAGGTTACTACTGTGCCGTCGCTACGGCGATAGTGATGGCCACGGGCAGAAGCCATTTCATAGGTCATGGCAATACTGCCCTGATACAACGGCCAGCTGGCGCCATAGCCCGGGTAAAATGCATCAAAAATCTCGCGGGTAAAATAATGATAGCCAAAGCGGTCAAACCATTTGGCATTGTTTTGCCCCACCCAATTTAATACTTCACGCTGTGCCTGCTGAATATGCGGGTTATAAGGCTCGGCTTCCGGGCTGAAATAGTACGTCATGTCGCCGCCCATTTCGTGCGAATCAACGTATAACAACGGATAGGTGCTTCGCAGCGCCTTAACACGGCCACGGTTTTCCGGCTGGGTTAAGCTGATCCAATCGCGGTTCATATCAAACAAATAATGATTACTGCGACCATTGGGCCAGGGCTCGTTTTGCTCGGCAGATAAACGATCGTCAGAATGCTCCATACCGGCAGTAGCGTAATAGCGGCTGACAAAACGATGATGGCCATCCGGGTTTTGCAGCGGGTCAATATATACCAGGGTGTTGGTCAGAATATTGCGGGTAAATTCACTTTGGTCGGCCAGTAAATGCCAGGCCAGCGCCATTGACGATTCTGCCGGGCTTAATTCATTACCATGCAGGGTATTGGCAATCCACACCGATGCCGGTTGTTGTTCAATCAGGGCTTTGGCGTCCGCTTCGCTGGTATTTAACGGATCAGCCAGCCGGCGCATATTTTGTTCCAACTGGTCTAAACGGGCAATATTCTGCTCTGAGCCTATTACCACATAAAACAGCTGCCGCCCCTGCCAGCTTTCACCGTATGGCACCAGCTTTAGCTGCTGCGGATATTGCGCTGCCAGGGTAGTAAAATACTGCCTTATGGCCGCCGGCTCTGAGATACGGCTACCCAGTTTATAGCCCAGCACTTGTTGGGTATTGGGTACACTGTTGTTGTATTGGCTGCCGGGAAACTCCGGCAACGCCGAAGCAGCAAAGCTGCTGCCCAAAGCAGCGAAAATGGTACTGAAGATAAATGTACGACGGCGGTTACTGCGCATATTGCTCCCATGATTTTTATATATTGTTATAGCGGCAAACTACCTTGGCGCTGCCTGCTTGGCAATGTACTGATAACACTGCTGCGACTAAATACCGGTTTTTACCGCTGATTTGAACAACAGTCAGTATTTCGCCAACAGTGAATTGCCGCTATCATCAGCACATGACTCATTCCGTGCCGCGTATTCAGCGTCAATATTACCGTAATGGCCCACCACACCGCGGTGGTGCCGACGTTAGCTTTGCCGATCTGGTAAAAATTTTTGGCTTTAATAGCATTCATATTGGCCGCTGGGTAACGGCCGATGAACTGCAACTGGCGGCAAATTTATTTTTCGATGCCTTTTGCGATTTACAACAATTGCTGCAGGTGCCGCCGCAGGTAATATCACTAAATGGCAGCTTAGCGCTGACTTTTGGCATTGGTGGCCAGCCTGGAGTGTGTGCGCATTACCAACCGCAGGGGCGTATTCTGGCACTTGCCAAAAACGCCGGTGGCGGCAGCCTGGCGCATGAATGGTTTCATGCCTTTGATCACTATATTGCCAGTAAAATGTTTGGCAATAGCGCTACGCGTAACCAATTTTCCAGCCGCTGCTGGCTACAGCATAAAACTATAATTCCGCATTATTTCAATTCGTTACTGGATGGCGCCTATAAAAAACTGTTTTTATCCGCTGATGGTAACAGTAGCAGCGATTTTTTTAATCATTGCCGTAGATTAGACGCCGCGCAAAACCGTTTATACCTGGCTATGCCGGAGGAAATGGCGGCCAGAGCCTTTGAAAAAGTGCTACAGATGCAAAGCCTGAAAAACAGTTTTCTGGTGTCGGGTACGCTAAAAAGTAAAGCTGCCGAACTGGGAGTGTATCCGGATAATAGCCTTAGCACTGAACTTGCCGGTTTATGGCTGCAGTACTTCCGGTTATTAGGCCAGGGGCTGCAACATAAAACCCGCAGTATAAATACCCTGGTGGACGGGTGATTATTATCTTAGCCCTGCAGCGGGCTAACCGGGAGAAGCATTAATAATCACCCGTGGTTAACTTAGTCAATAAAACCGTTGGCCATTAAAAAACAGCCCGCACACTTAGCGCATACCGACGATCAGTGGTAAAGCTCAGTGCATCGGTTCTATCACCCGCCTGATTCATCTGGTACTGGGTTTTAGTTTCAGTTTTCAGCAGGTTGCTGCCTTCAATACCAATTTTCCAGTTCTCGTTAATACTGTAGTACAAGCTGGCGTCCATCATGCCGGATGCTTTGGCATAGGCTGGCACATACTCTTCAGATTCACGCAGCGTCAGCAGGTACTCAGAGCGCCAGGTATAAGCCAGCCGGAATGAAATGTCGTTGTATTCGTACATACCAACGATGTTCATATTCTGATCGGAATAGCCCTGTAACGGCAAACCACCAAATACACGGAAGGTATTACGGTTGTCCGCTATGCGGTTACCATTTTCATCAAAGCCCAACGTTCCCTCTGACACAGCGTTAGGATCTTCCAGGCCACTCTGGTCGATGTAGGTGTAGTTAAACTGTAAACCCAAACCGCTCCAGGCACCTGGCAACATGTCATAGAACTGCGAGTACGAAAATTCAACGCCGCGGATAGAGCCTGAGCCGGTGTTAGCCGGGCCATAAGCCGATACATCGTAACTTTGGCCGTTGTAAGCAATATCAAGATCAAATTGCCGGTTGCGGATAATGTTATCCAGCTTTTTGTGGAAGATACCCAGATTCAAAAATCCGGCCGGTGCAAAATACCACTCTGCGGTTAAATCCAGATTGATTGACTCTTCCGGCTCCAGATAGGGGTTGCCCGCCAAAGCTGTCACTTCGATATCATCCAGCCCCACTACCGGGTTATTAACTTCATCCTGATCTTGCCCCGGTGTTTGCAGGCGACGGGTGTAGTCTAAATCGAGCAGGCTGATATTGCGGGCATCTACCAGGCTTGGATAATACAAACCTTTTGACGCACCAAAGCGCACGACTACGTCATCGGTTACACCAAAGTTCAGGTTTAAGCTCGGTAATACGGTGTCGTAATCGGTGCCTTTTACTGTACTCAACTGAGATTCGCCGGACGCAAGATCGTAATAGCGCCGGTACTCTGCTTGCTGCATTACATTGTTAAGCGACGTGCCGGGCTCACCACGTTTACTGGTTAACGGCTGTACAAAGGCGCCGGTAGATTCCAGCTCGTAGCTGACGTAGCGCAAACCAATATTACCTTTTACCGGAATATCCCAATCAGCAAACTCGAAATCACCGCGCAGATAAAACTCGGTACGCTTTTCATTCGATGAACTAATGTTATGCGCAGCAAATGGCCCTTCAACGCGGTTAGGCTTGTCGGCATAAGGCACATAGGTACCGGTACAAACGCCGTTATTGGCCGCGCTTAGCGTGGCGTTGTGCCAGCCTTCCTGGCAGCCCTGGCGTAAAGAGTTAGCATAGTTTTTCACCAGATCCATCCGCGGGAACAGAAAATTATTAACATTACCTATCAGCACATTACCATTGTAGTAATCTGAAAAATCCACCCGCTCAAACAACTCAGGCCGGTTCACGGCAGCCGCGGCATTACGATCATTCATATCCCAGGGAGTACCAATAGCAGACCAGCCTTCATACGCCGTATCGCGCACGGTTAAGTCTTTATCGGTGTAATAAGCCCCTGTTTTAATGACGGTGAAAATGCCATCCAGCTCATAACTGAGGTCAAACTTAAAGCTGTTCGCTTTGGCGGTATTGTGCTCTTCCTGCTCCATACCACTGCCCAGAAATAAATTCGGCACCGGCCCGTTCCAATCCTGATTCGGCGACCAGCCCGGAGTCAGAATATTATCGCTGAGAAACTCAACAGTTGGGCGGGAACCGCGCATGTCCAGGAAATAGGGTGATACCACATGCACATGATTACCACGGGTCTGGCCTGACATACTGTAGTTGTGTACCACTTTCTCAGAGTCTATGCGCTGATAATCAAAACTCAGTGCTAAGCGGTCTGTCGGTTTTAACTTCAGGTTAAATGAGGTGTCTTCAACGGTATTTTCGTTGTAGTTCCAGCGGCTGCGATAGAAAAACGGCGTTTCAGGGCTAACGCCAAGCGCAACACCTGAAGTGACATAACCGTTTTCTACTGTTAACGGATGACCGTTGGCGGCATCGTCCCGCCAGTTTTGCGACGAACCCATAAAACCTCTGAAACCTTGTGCCGCCTGGCCAATTTGCCGCTCATTCCACTCTAACGAGGCTTTAGAATTAATGTGCTCTAAGGTAGCCACTATGGTGTTATCGGTATTAGCCCACTGCAAAGAGGTGGTAAAGCCGGTACGCTTGCGATCATTTTCGGCCGTACTCATGTGAATAGCTACCGGTACGTGCCAGACACTGCCAGCAGGCTGCCCAGGCAGTGCCGGGCCATCAACCGGTGAATCAGGATCAACACCGGTAATACCGCCCCACTCATCAGTGGTTGGGATAAAAGAGTCACCGCGGGAATGGAAATTACCTAAACCAATACCATCGCCACGTGATTTATATTCCGATTTAGAACCGGCAAGCAGAAAACCAAATTTACCGGCTTTGGTTTCCCAGCTATCAGAAAACAGCGCAGAGAACGACGGCGTCAGCTCTTCACGAAAATCGCCGTAGTTCGCTTTGGCATTAACAGATAACAACTGTTTATCAGAATCAAACGGCTTGCGGGTGATCAGATTAACCGTACCGGCAATACCTCCGGAGATCAGATCTGCTGTCTGGTTTTTCACCACTTCTACTGAGCCGAGCAATTCTGCCGGGAAGTCTTCATAGCTCAGGCCACCCCATGGGTTGGCACTAAAAGCACCACGGCCGTTGACTTCAGAGCGCACCCGATCCAGGCCACGCACCAGCACGCCGGTACCTTCATCGGCATAGTGTTTAGGGTCATCAGAAGAAGCAAAGCGTTCAATGGTAACACCGGGCACACGCTGTAAAGCTTCAGTAACTGATTTATCCGGTAGTGCACCTATATCAGTGGCAGTGATAACGTCTTTAACGGTATCGGCATAACGCTTCAGGTTCTGTGCGTTATTAAGGCTGCTACGCATGCCTTTTACTTCAATAACCTCTACCGGCTCAGTTGCCTGTGCAGCAATGACACCGCTGTCATTTTCAGGCAAAGCCTGTGCAGCAAGCCAGCATGGGCTTATCCCCAGCAACGCGGCAGTAATAGCCAGGCTTAACCGGTTTTGTTTGCTACTATACTTGTAATTATCGCTCAGTAATTCAGACATAGTTTAAGTCTCTTCTGTTCTTGTTGTAATCCATGCAACCTGTCAACCGCATTAGCGCCGACTAAGCCGTGATGCACTTACCTTGCTCTTCCTGTTTAAAGCTGCCATTACTACCAAATATGCCAAGCTCTGATGTTACTTTGTACCACGAAGATTAAAAAGTAAACATAATTCGATGAAAAAACTACCTTATATAGCATTGAATTCTAGACAAGCACTTCTTTATTGCTTATTAATATGTTACCAAGTAACAATAAAGTGATCTGTGTTATGCGTTTAATCTGTTGCTGTGCCCTGCTGCTGTTAAGCAGTATGCCGTTGTTTGCTAAAAATAGCCTTGATGCTACGGTGGCGCTGTTGCCCTATCCCGCCGAGATTGAGCAAGCTGAAGGCTACTTTGATCTCAGGCTGGGGCTAACAATAAAAGTGCCACCAGACAACCCGGTGCTACAGGCAGCAGCCGAACGTTTTACTGCCCGTTTAGGCCACAGAGCCGGTTTTGCCATTCCGCTTTCGGCCGCTGCAAATGTGCAACTGCAACTTACCGGCCTACCCGCGGCAACTGGCGCAGTCCCTCAGCCGGATATGGCAGAGCAGTATTATCTGCGTGTCACTAACACAGAGATTATCCTCAGTGCAGCTGCTGAAACCGGCATTCTGCATGGCCTGGAAACCCTGTTACAGCTGGCTGACAAGGGTAAAATTGCTGCAGTTAGTATTAAAGATCAGCCGCGTTTTAGCTGGCGCGGCCTGCTATTGGACCCGGCCCGGCGTTTTTTACCTCTGGGGGTGTTAAAACGGCAGATCGATATTATGGCGGCAGCCAAACTTAATGTCCTGCACCTGCATTTAACCGACGATCAGGGCTGGCGCTTTGAATCAAAGCTCTTTCCCAAACTGCAACAAATTGGCGGCGCTGATGGCTTTTATACCCAGGCAGAACTGAAACAACTGGTACATTACGCCGCAGAGCGCGGCATCCGGGTGGTACCCGAAATTGACTTACCCGGCCACACTACTGCTCTTGGAGCGGCCTACCCTGAGTTTATGAGCCAGCCCGGCCCCGCAGAGCCAGAGCAGCATTGGGGCGTGCATCCGGCGGTACTGGACCCGACAAATGAGCAACTTTATCCGTTTTTGCAGCAGTTATTGGCTGAAGTTGCCGATGTATTTCCTGATCCATATCTGCATATTGGCGGTGATGAGGTGCTAAGCGAGCACTGGCTGGCTACGCCGCATATTGTGGCCTTTATGCAGCAACAGCAGCTTGATGGTGCGCCGGCACTGCAAGCCTATTTCAACCGCCGTTTACAGCAGATTTTGCAGCAACTGGGCCGCAATATGATTGGCTGGGATGAAGTACTCGACAGCAACTTACCAAACTCCGTGCTGATACAGTCCTGGCGTGGCACCGAATCCTTGTATCAGGCCGCTGCAGCCGGCCACAAGGCGATTTTATCAACCGGCTACTATCTTGATCAGCCCCAGTTTGCCGGTTATCACTACCGTAATGATCCGCTACCGCAGGCAACCGCAGCACCAGATCTGAGCCAGTTACAACAATGGTCTGCCTGGCAGTTTAGTTTTGACCGTCTGCGCGGCAATGCTATTGCCGGTAAGTTACTGCTGCTTAGCTTTAACGATGGCGCTGTTAAAGGGGCAATTGAATTTAGCGGTCGCAAAGCAGCAATGCTCAATGATCTTGTGGTTAATGCCAATACGCTAACCTTTACTGTTGACAGCTGGATGGGGCCGTTAAGCGCTCAGCTGCAGTTAGGCGCAACGCTGTCCGGGCAGCTTGTCACCGGTAATGCGCCCTATCAGGTTAACGGCCAGGCACTGGCCTTACAGCAAAGCGCGGCAACCGCTCTGCCCTTTAGCCTGCAACCGATCGATGTTAACGACACTATGCGCGCAAACATTCTGGGTGGTGAAATTACCTTATGGGCCGAGCTGGTGACACCGGATAATATTGATATCCGGCTCTGGCCCAATGGCTTTGCTGTAGCTGAACGTTTATGGTCGAGCGCAGTAATCCGCGACGAAAGCAGCCTGCACCAACGCATGCAACGTATTAGCCAGCAGTTAACAGCAGAAGGCAGCCTGCAGCATATACAGCAACAGCGTGCCGGCTTTAGATTAATAGCCGCTAACTATGCTGACACCCTTGAACATCTGGCGCAGATACTGGAACCCGCACACTATTACCACCGGTTGCACCAGAAATCAGCTGCTGGCCTTTACCATAAAGCGGCTGCGCTGGATCAGTTAGTTGATTTTCTGCCCGCTGAAAACCCGCAGCTGCAGCAGTTTTCAAAGGTAATACAGCGCTGGCTGAAACAACAGGATGCTACAGATACCGCCTGGCTCACCCGGCAACTACAGCAATGGCAGCATGCGGCTGATACTCTTATAACAGCTGCCGCTGCGCCACAGCATATAAAGCTAAAGCCGTATATCCCTGAGCTGCAGCAGATCAGTGCGCTGTGTCAGTCGGGGCTGTTACTGCTTAACAGTATCACAGCACAAACACCGTTAGAGAATGTTGTGCGACAGCAAATAGCCCGACAACTACAACAGGCTGGCGCTATTTCGCAGGAAATGATTATTGCGCTGCACCGCCCGTTGCAGCAGTTGTTTGACTATGCCCCGCACAGCCACGTTTGGGTACCGGCAAACACCTTTAGTGCAGCTGCTGAAGGCCCGGCAGTTGATAGTATGGGAAACCTTTATGCCGTTAACTTTGGCTACGACAGCGCTATTAATAACGGTGCGATTAATGGCGGAACCATTGGCAAAGTTACACCAGACGGCCAAGCAAGCTTATATTTAACCCTGCCACAGGGCAGCACCGGTAACGGTATAGTATTTGGCCCAAGTGGTAGCTTATATAGTGGAGCCATGTTTATCGCCGATTATACCGGCCATAATATTTTGCGTTACGCACAAGGTAAGCTTGAGGTATATGCGCACAATAAGGCCATGCATCAGCCTAATGATCTGGCCATTATGCAAAGCGGCGTTATCTTTGCCAGCGATCCAGACTGGGCCAATAGCAGCGGGCAGCTTTGGCGCATAGATACTGACGGCTCCAGCCAGTTACTGTATAGCAATATGGGCACAACCAACGGTATTGCCGTAAGCCCGGATCAGCAATTTTTATATGTTAATGAAAGCGTGCAGCGCCGGGTATGGCGTTTTCGCATCAACGCCGATAACTCGCTGAGCGATAAACACCTGTTTGCCCAATTCAGTGATTTTGGTCTTGATGGTATGCGCTTTGATAGTAAAGGCAGTTTATATATTGCCCGCTACGGTAAAGGCACAGTGGTAAAGCTGGATAACGCAGGCCGTATCCAGCAGGAATACCGCCTTAACCATGCTCTGCCGACTAATGTCAGCCTGAACCCGGATGACAGCACACTCTATGTCACGATACAACAGTGCGGCTGTATTGAGCGGATACAGCTATAGCTTATTAAACATGAGCTTAGTAAATATAAGCCTAGTCAAACGGCTGCTCTGTAATGGGCCACAGTGGCCGGCTAAGTTTACGGTAGCCATTACGCTTAGGATCGCTGGGGTATGGGGCTCCGGCATCGACATACAAAATTTGCGCAGCCAGCGGTGCAAAACCCTGGTAAAAATGGTTAGTGGATTTTACCAGCAGCAACCTGCACTGCTGCGGCGCAATACCCAGGGCCTGAAATAAGCTCGGGTCAAACGACTGGCAACGGTTGCTGTTTAAAATGACCTCAATACCGTCAAAGGTAATCAAGGCACTATCGCCCATAGGCACATTGCTGTCAGCAAACTGCTGCTGCGCATTTGCCTTTAGCCTGACAACCTTAACCTCTTTGTCTATTGGCGCTCCGGCTGTGGCACAGCTTTTACCACCAAAACGCAGGTTTATTATCGCGCCCTCACCTGCGGCAAAACACAGCTTTACCGCCATAGGGTCCCAAATGGTGCCTACCGCAACGCCGGTTAGCCTGCGAGCAATGATCTGTTGCAATATCAGGGTGCCGTCGCCGGCAACACCACCGCCCGGGTTGTCCCAGACATCTGCCAGCACTGTAGTACCCCCGCTGCATTGCTGGGCCAAATCCAGGGCTGCGTCAATACCATGAAACTCCGGCAAGGTTTTACCACGAAATGAAAACAGCTCCAGGCCAAGCTGACGCGCCAGTTGCTGGCCAAGTTGTGGCTGGTTATCGGTGATCACCAGCAAGCGCGAGCCCATATCCGGCACATCGCCCGCCATAAAGCCGTGGATCACCGAAACAGATAACACGCCGGCCTGTTGCTCCATCTGCCGCACCTTAGCAATAAACGACTTCATCGGTTCATGGCTGGTTGGCAACACATCTATCATCCGACAGTCAAAGCTGCTCATGCAGGGTGTTATCTGTTGCTGCACTGCGGCGACTGCAAGCTGGACTAATTCCCGGGCGCACTGCATAAAATCAAGATGTGGAAACTCTTTGAATGCAATCAACAAATTAGCGGCCTGCAGCCGCTCTGGCGTTAAATGGCTATGCGGATCCAGCGTAGCGCCGATAATTACGTCTGGCCCGGTAATAGCGCGGACATGCTGCAGTAAATCGCCTTCGCAATCGTCATATCCCTGGGCCACCATAGCACCGTGCAAACCCAGCAACACCGCCTGCACCGGCATAGCCTCGCGCAGTTGCTGCAATATTTCATCCCGCAGTAGCTCGTACGACTGACGGTTAAGTAAACCACCAGGCTCTGCCCAGGCACAACTGCCCTCTATTATTTCAGTACCGGCATGTGCCTGAGCATATTCACGACAGGCAATTAACGGAGCACTGCACAGCGTAGGTGTGGCCGGATGCTGGCCCGGCGCCGCATAAAAACTTTGATAAAAGCTGTGCACATCAGTATACATTGGAGAGAAAGTATTGGTTTCAGTGGCCAGAGACGCCGTAAAAATACGCATAGTTCCTCGATGATTTATTGCCGCTCAGGCAGCGATTCCTGCGGGAGTGATTCAGTTAAAGCTTGATATTCTTCACGTTGTGCACTGATAAGTTTCAGTGCTTCTGCCCGGCTGATGCGACAAGGTGGTGTCAGCAGACTTACCGCAACCGCAGCCAGCAAGGCACAGCCTACGGCTGGCAGGCAGGGGTTGCCCCAGTAAGCCAGCCATTGTGACTGGCTGATCAGTACCAACGACGTTGTAATGGCTCCCAGCATAGCGGCTAAGGCCCCTTGCCAGTTAAGCCGCAGCCAGAACCGGCCCAGTATTGCTACCACAAACATGCCGGACATCAGCGTCGCAATCATATTGCTGATATAGCGGATCAAATCATCTGATAACAACGCCAGTAGCAAGGCCACACCAGACACCAGCAGCACCGATAAACGGGCATATAAAATGGCTTTATCAGGCGGCGGCATAGCACCGTTGATTGCCTGATAAAAATCGCGGATCAGCACCGATACCGCCGCGATAGCATCAGAGCTGGCCGACGACAGCGTGGCAGAAAGCCCGGCAAGCAGCACCAACATCGCCAGAGACGCGGGTAATACCAGCACGGCGACAGTAGTAAAAGCAAACTGGTGGTTCTCAAGTTGTGGTGCCAGTGAAAACGCCGCTATACCAATCACCGCCGGCAGTGCGGCAAAAACCAGATACAGTGCACCGGAGAAAATAAAAGATCGCCGCACAGTGCCTATACTGCGCGCAGCATAGATGCGCTGGCGAAACGAAGGTGTTGCCAGCACCCCCACAGTAACAACAGCGGCCAGTGAAATTGCCGGCAACAGCGGCAACTGCTGCATCATGCCCTGTTGGCGGGCCGAGGCAACAGCTGTACCCAGCGCCATAACACCACCTGCGGCCTGCACAGCGGCATAGCTCATCAGCAAAAAGCCGGCAAATAATATCAATGCCATCAGGCTGTCTGTCCAGACCACCGCGCGGTAACCGCCGATCATTACATACAAGGTAAATGCCATGGCAATTAACAGCTTGCTGTAAAAAAGCTCCAGCCCGGTAGCCCAGGACAAATACAGCGCACCACCAATAATATGTGCGCCCATCCAGCCCAGTGACGCCAGAAAAATCATTACCGCACTGCAGTGTTTAACCCAAAAATTGGCCCCGGCGTAATAACTCAGCTCTTCACTCATGGTCATAAAACGCATACGTCTGAGCGGAGCAAATAACCAGGCCGTCAGTAAAATGCCAACCGCACCGCCGATACCATACAACATACCGCCCCAGCCATGCTGATAGGCATAGCCTACCGCCCCCATACTGGTGCCGGTACCAATCATAGTGGCTACAGTGGTGCCAAATGTCAGGCCACCCGACACATTGCGCCCTGCCAGCAAAAAGTCTTCGCTGCTATGCTGTTTGCGTGATACCAGATAACTTATTGCTATCATCAGCAACAGATACAGACCAAACCCCAGCAAAAACAGGCTGCTGTTCATCTCAGGCTCTGTCAGCGCGATAGCATGTCAGGTCAACTTCTACTTTGCAGTCAACCACTAAATCGGCAACTGCACAGATCCGTGCCGGCGGCGCCTCGCTGAACACCCGGCGAAACACCTGATTAAAACTGCTGAAATACCGTGCATCAGTAAGGTACACCTTTACATGCACCACATCACAAAGGCTGTAGCCCGCCTGCTGCATAATATCCAGGCAATTTTGCAGCGCCAGCTCAGATTGCTCTACAATGCCGCCTTCGACCACCTCGCCATTGCGCATCGGTGTCTGGCCCGATACATACAACCAGCCTGCGGCTTCCACCGCTTTGGCAAACGGCAGTTTTTGCCCGCCGGTGCCGGTACTTTCATCCACACCATAACGCTTTATCGTCATTGCTGATTAATCTCCCAGTGGCTGACGGTCATCACCGCCGCGATGGCTGTCGAGCGATAGTTTTACCCGGCGCAATTTGTCACGCGATTTGCGTTTATTCAGCTTGGCCACTTCGGTTGCCAGCACATCAATAATGGCCAGCATGGCATAACGTGACGCTGAAGGTTTATAGATAAAATCGGTTTCCGGTGCCTGTAAGCCCAGCACAATGTCAGCATTGGCGGCAAGTTGTGAACCAGGCTTGGTAATAGCAATGACTCTGGCGCCATACTGACGGGCAATAGCGGCTGAGTCGATAATCTCACCGGTATTACCGGTTAACGAAATAGCCACTACTACATCTTGCGGTTCAACTGCCGCCGCTACCATTCGTGTTAATAAGCCATCCTGATAACTGCATACCGGCATGCCAAAGCGAAACAAGCGGTATTGCAGTTCCTGTGAACCAATAGATGAGCCGCCACCCATACCAATACAGAAGATCATCCGCGCCTGTTGTAAATAGCTGACCGCCAGTTTTATATCAGCCTCTACCAATAACTTGCGGCTTAAGTCCAGCGTATTTTTAATCGCTTCATACACGCCCTGAATACCATCCAGATCGGGCGTTTCTTCCACAAAGCGCTGCCCTACTGCTAAGGATTGCGCCAGTTTAACTTTAAGCTGACGTACATCTTTGCAATCCACCGTGCGGGCAAAACGGGTAACCGTGGCCTGGCTAACACCAGCACTTTCAGATAGCCTGGCAATGCTCATTTCACTGGCCGCTTTCACGTTATCCAGTATCACCTGAGCCACCCTTTGTTCAGATTCACTCATTTCGACAAAGCGCTCTGAGATACGTGACAGCACATCTATTTCATAACTCATCGTTTTATCCATTTGCTTATGGTGTTACTCAGTAACCTTTGCTAAAGTAACATTTCAACCTAATTTAAAGGTACTTTGTACCAAAGCAACATAAAAGTAAATATCAATATGGCTTTATTACAGTAATTTACCAATATTAAAGCGATATAAACATTAACAAGCCAAGAGCATAATGTTATGAAGTACCAAAATATACGGCAAAAATCTGCAAGCCCGCTGGCTGACCAGCAACAATTAAACTTGTTGCAACAGGATATCTGCCTGCCTGCTGTTATTCTGAAACACAGTGCGCTGTTGCATAACCTGCAGTGGATGCAGAACTTTGCCGATGCCAGCGGGGTGTTGTTGGCACCACATGGTAAAACCAGCATGACGCCCTGGTTATTTCAGCAGCAACTGGCCGCCGGTGCCTGGGGCATTACCGTGGCAACGTCTTATCAGGCTCAGGTTGCGGTGCAAGCCGGTGCCGGGCGGCTGATCCTGGCAAACCAACTGGTGGGTAAAGCGAATATGGCGGTTATTGCCGCACTGCTGGCCAGCGGTAATGAGATTTATGTCTGTATCGACAATATTGATAACGCCAGCGCACTGTCAGCCTTTTTCAGCGCCGAAAACTTATGTTTGCCAGTGCTGATAGAGCTAGGGGTACCTGGCGGAAGATGCGGTTGTCGCACTAACCAGCAGGCTGTTGAACTGGCTCAACAGCTGGCAACGTTGCCGGGGCTGAGCCTGGCAGGTATAGAGTTTTACGAAGGGGTAATTAAAAGCACGGACACCTCACGCACTGTGCGCCAGTTTGTGCAACAGGCCGCTGCGCTGGCTAAAGCCCTGTTCAGACAACAGCTACTGCAATACCCCAGGGCGCTGATCAGCGGTGCCGGCTCGGTTTGGTATGACATAGTGGCGGCAGAGCTGAAAAAAGCTACCTTACCCGATACCATGCAGATAGTGCTGCGTCCGGGTTGCTATATCAGCCATGATCTCGGTATTTACCAGCAGGCACAACAACAGGTTCTGGCCCGCAGTAATACGGCCTGCCGTTTAGGCGAAAACTTACAAAACGCGCTTGAACTGGCAGCTTATGTGCAATCGCTGCCAGAGCCGGGGCTGGCAGTGCTGGGGTTTGGTAAACGCGATGCCGCCTTTGACGCCGGCTTGCCCCAGGCCATTGCTATTTACCGTAATGGGCAATTGCTAAGCGATACACTCAGCCAGTGTGAAACTAGTAAAGTCATGGATCAACATGCCTTCTGGCGCTACGACAATACCGTTCAGCCTCAGGTTGGTGACATGGTATTGCTGGGGACTTCACACCCCTGCCTGACGTTTGATAAGTGGCGCAGCCTGTGGCTGGCAGATGATAATTACAATCTGCTGCAAAGCCTGGAAACCTGTTTTTGATCGATAGGCCTTTTGCTAGTTAAGCAGCATACCGGCGCTAAATACCGGCCCGGCCAGTTGCGCCGGGTTATGCATACATAATTGCCGGGCTTGTTCTTCACCAACCAGCTGACAACTGTGCTGGTATGCCTGCTGTAGTTTAGGCGGGCGGCGTTTAACAGAGTGAGCGTCGCTGGCAATAACATGATACAGCCCCTGCTTTAACCATTGCTGTGCTAAGGCTTTAACATCCTGCCCCATATCACCATCAAGCGCAGCAGCGGTTAACTGAAACAGACAACCGGCTTTAATAAAGGGCTTAATTTTATCCGGTGCGGCCAGCAAATCGCGGTTTCGTTCCGGGTGCGCCAGCATAACTGTAATATCATGCCGTGCCAGCCATGCCAAAAGTTTATCGCTACCTGCCGGAATATGGCTGTGCGGCAACTCCAGTAACAGCACCTTATTACCCTGATAACGGCCAATAAAAGGCATTTGTTGCTGTTCTATCAATGGCAATATTTCTGCGCCGATCCTAACCTCGGCAGCCGCAGCCAGTGTAATGCCAATACCTGCAGCACTTGCAGCCTGTTGCAGCGCCGTTATGGCTTCAGTTATCGAGGCAGCATTGTTGTTATAACGCCCGGCATGCAGGTGCGGGGTAGCCAGCATATGGCTTATGCCCTGTTGCTGTGCCAGTTGCAGCAAAGCCAGCGCCTCGGCCATATCTTTGGCGCCGTCATCAACGCCGGGCAATATATGGTTATGCAGATCAAACATAAGCATACCGCCTGCCGGCAATGGGTTTACACACCATAGTTGGCATAATAAGGCTCGGCTTTATTCATTTTCATCTGGTTTAACACTACACCATATACCCTTGCATGTGCCTGATGTAATTGTCCCAGCGTATGTTGCACCAGCGGAATACGGGTGTGATCTGCTTTAACCACCAGCACCACGGCATCAGCGTGCGGTGCAACCAGCAGCGGATCGCTAACTGCCTGAACCGGTGCGGTATCAATAATAATTTTGTCGTAGCGCCCTTTTAGCTCTGTCAGCAAGCTTTGCAAGCCGTGACCGGCCAGCAACTCCATTGGGTTTAACGGTATGGCGCCAGCCGGCATTACATCAACGCCTTCCTGCACGTCTTTAACAATACATTCGTCCAGTGTTGCGGTGCGGGACAATATATTGGCTAAACCACTTTGATACAGAGGCAAATTAAACCGTGAGCCCACTGAAGGTTTGCGCAAATCGGCATCAATTAACAACACCCGCTCCAGCGCAGCAAAAGCAAACGCCAGATTGATACTCACGGTAGTTTTACCTTCCTGTGGCTGTGATGAGGTAACTTCGATTACCTGTAGTGGTTTATCCAGCGCCATTAAGGATAAGGCCGTGCGGATATTACGCACCGACTCACTGTAACGGCGCTGTTTGGGATCAAAATACGCCAGACTACGTTGTTGATCGTTTTTCTTTTTAAGGCCTTTAGGCAAATAACCTAGCGCACATTGGGCCAGTGCCTGCTCTATATCAGCAGTATTTTTAACAGTATCGTTAAGCATATCCTGTAACAAGGCAATGATGGCGCCAAGCAACAAGGTCGATATAAAGGTCAGCACAACAATCAGCTTTTTATTCGGCTTAACCGGCTCTGACGGTAATACAGCACGGTCAGTAAAACGGGCGATAGGCGCGTCAAAATCGCCGGTTACTTCAGTTTCTTTTTGCCGGGCAAAAAAGCTATCAAACAGTAGCTGGTTGGTTTCTACTTCGCGCTGTAAACGGCGGTAATCTGACTCAACCGAACCCAGGCTGGAAAATGCTGTTTTGGTGCGGCTAAATTGCTGCTCCAGCGACGACAAACGTCTTTCCGCGCTTTGCGCTTCTTTTTCAATACCTTCAATAAGGCGGTTTATTTGCTGGCGCAGGCTGTTATTTACTGTTAGCAGTTCAGCTTGAACGGCAATCATTTTCGGGTGTTTAGGCCCGTATACCTTATTAAGCTCTGAATACTTACGCTCTACCGCCATCACCTCACGCTTAACGTTTTGTACCGACGGGTGCGAGGTGATTTCAGGCAGGCTTTCCAAGCCCGATACATCGTGCTGATCAAACTGACGCACCAATGCTAAAAAACCTTCAGCTTTAGCTTTTTTCGAGCGCGCATCTGTCAGCTCTTCGTTCAGCCGTTCCAGCTCACGGGCATCCAGCGCGGTTACGCCCTCTACATCTACCAGATTATGTTGCGCGCGAAACGCTTCCAGCCGGCTTTCTGATTGCTCTAAGCGCTCGCGCAGCTCGCCAATGCGGCCACCCAGCCAACTGCTGGCTTTTTGCGTAATCCCCAGGCGGGCATCAAGCTGGCTGGCAATATAAGCCTCGCCAATAGCATTGGCCACAGCCTGTGCCAGGCGTGGATCAGACGACTCATAGCTCAGGTTTACCAGCTGGGTTTTACGTACCGGGTTAATTTGAATGCCGCTGCTAAACTTGTCCAGCCTGCGCTTATGTGTTAAAGCGCTGCTTAGCTCAGTATCAACCGCTGCCGGCTTCGGCGGGCTCAACAGTGATTTAACATAGTCCTTAGCTTTATTGCTGAATGAGGGCTTGCCCTGCAGTGCCGGGTGCCCTGCCAGCGACAGCTCATCAAATACCCGTCCAGCAATAGAGCGTGATTTTAAAATTTCAAACTGCGTCAGGTAATATTCCTGCTGAGCCGAATTAAAACCATAAACCTCTTCAATTTTAATTGCTCTGGCCTGCTGAGCTTCAATCAGCAAGGTGGCAGTAGAGCGGTATATTGGTGTCATATTTTGCACGATACTGACAGCCAAAATGGCGCTGCTAACGGCCAGTATTAATATGCGCCATTTAAAACGGCCAATTACGCCAAACAGCTTACTGACATCAACCAGTTTCTCACCGGATGCCAGCGGTTTTTCATTCGAATATACAGCCATAATCAGAAAAATCTCTGTTCGATAGTAATAGTATCACCCGCCAGAATACGGCTGCTCAGGCTGCCGCTCTCATTCTGGTTTTTGTCGCCTTCACGTGAAATGCGGATTTTTTCTCTGGATGCGCGCTCTGTCATGCCACCGGCCAGCGCAATAGCCTGATTTACCGTCATACCTGGCTGGTACGGGTAAGCACCAGGCTGTTTTACTTCGCCGTGAATATAAAATGGCCGGTATTCAACCATGCCGACAAAGACGTTAGGCTCAACCAGATAGTCGCCTTTGAGGCCCTGATAAATTAATGCTTCCACCTGTTTGATGCTTTTGCCGCTCAGTTGTAATTTACCCAGAAACGGATAGTTTATTGTGCCGCTATCAGTCAGCCGGGTTTGCAGCTCCAGATCATCCTGCCCATACACTTTAATCACGATAAGATCACCAGGCCCCAGCACATATTGCTCTTGCGCACTTAATGGCCAGCCAATAAACAAACAGAATAATACGGCGGCAATAACACGATTTGACATCTTGATCCTCATAACGCGAGCTGCACAGCAAAAAACACTTCATTTTTGTCAAATTCAATGTTTGCCTGCGAAGAATTGTTACGGTGCAGGCGGACACCAGCATTAAGCAACAATTGCGGTAACAGCGAGTATTTACCACTTAATTGGTAACTGGTCAGCCTGTCACGCCGGTCAAAGCCGGTGTAGTCGTCGTTTGTCCGTTTTACACCAAGGCTGCTGCTGAACAACGGTTGCCATTGATGATTCCAGAACAGGCTGTAATGGGTTTCTTTAACAAAATCACCTTGTGTATCAGGCTCTTTTGATTGCCGGCCAGTACCGAGATTAAAACGTGAGTAGCTCAGCGGCGCCCACTGCACCGCCATTTCCCAGGCCAGACCAGAAAAATCCTGCCGCTGCGGGTTATCAAACTGACGATTCTGATAACCTAATCGCAGCTCTGCTGAGGTCAGCTCACTGGGTTGCCAGCGGGCACCCAGGCGGTAATTCATAGTGTCGCTATCCCGGCTGCCGCTAATATCGGTATTATCGTACCGGGTGTGTAAACGGCTGACTTCAGTGATCAGGCGGGTATTGGCACCGGTGTTGTAGTACAGCTCGGTGCCCAGTTTGATACTGTGGTAAGTACGAAACTGTGTCAGTGCTTCGTAGTTGCGATAATCTTTATCGTAGTACGCCGTAAGTAAACGCAAACGGGTACGGCTGCTTTTCGCACCGTATTCATAAGCGCCTTGTACACTCAGCAGGCGCAAATCAGCCGGTTCAGTAAGATTGTTACCCTGCCCTTCGGTAATGCCGGTACCTCTGGCCTCATGTGCGGCAGCGTAGCGGCCTTTGACATCAAACCGATGCCGGTGCGACAACTCCACTAACGCTGCAGTGCTGAAATTCCAATCCAGGTAGCTGTCATCACTGCTGCTAAAATAACTGCCGGATGCCAGCTCCAGTGCGGCCTGATACTCGTTAGGGCCCGATAATAACTGCGCAGTCAGCTTGGGCGTTAATAACGAAATCCAGCTACTGCGCTCAGCCTCGGGTGCATTGGCAATGTTGTCATCATGGCGCAGCTCAAAACGCAGCTCCGGAATAAAATCAATGCCAGACTCAGTTCTGATGGCGTTGCGTACCAGCTCCTGTGCAGATAAATCTATACTGCCAACCAACAACACCGCCAGTACCGATCGGCACAAGATCACATTACAATACATCTGTCTTCCTGTTAGTACGCATTTTTATCAACAAAGCCTTTAAATACCGTTTTAAACACAATCCGTACATCAAAAAACAGCGACCAGTTGCGGATATAATCCAGATCATATTTTACCCGCATCTCCATTTTTTCCAGGGTGTCGGTTTCGCCGCGCCAGCCATTGATCTGTGCCCAACCGGTAATACCAGGACGCACTTTGTGGCGTAACATGTAATAAGCTACCTGCTTACGGTATTCTTCATTGTGCGCAACCGCATGCGGCCTTGGCCCGACAACCGACATTTCACCCAGCAGTACATTGAAAAACTGTGGCAGCTCATCCAGTGACGTACGACGTAAAAAGGCACCGACAGCAGTAACGCGACTATCATTGCGTTTAGCCTGCGTTACTGCGCCACCATTTTCCATCACTTTCATTGAGCGGAATTTATATACACCAATTTTCTTACCGTCCAGGCCATAACGATCCTGACGAAACAAAACCGGCCCTTTGGACGTGAGCTTAATAGCGGCGGCAATCATCAGCAGCAGCGGCGAAATAAGCAGCAGCACAGTGCCGCTGAACAATACATCGAAACTGCGCTTGTAAAAGCTCTGAAAACCAAACATCGGTGACTCAAACACACTGATAGTATCAATGCTACCGACATTACCAATACGGGCATGCATCAGGTTTTTAAACAGGAAATCCGGCACTATCAACACATCAGAAGTGGTGTCTCCTAAGCGGCTGATAATATCTGCAATGCGTTTTTCGGCCATCATTGGTAAGCAGATATAAATTTTTACCAGTTTGCCGGCGCGGGCCATTTGTACGGCATCTTCCACACTGCCCAGCAGCGACTCTGTTGGCAGGCCATCCACACACTCTGGCGGGCGATCATCAAAAAAACCGATACAGTTAAAACCCAGTTCAAAGTGTTGTTCAATTTCGTTATGCAGTGCTACGCCAGAGGGTGTTAAACCGATAATGGCCACCTGCTGCAGGCTTAAACCACGTTTACGGCGCCAGGTTTTTATTGCCCGGGCCGACACCCGCCACAATAGCAGCACCATTAAGCCGCCCAGGTACCAGCTCACTAAGGCCAGACGCGAAAAGCTCTCGGCTTCTTTTAGCAAAAACAAACCGGCCACAATTAATAAAAATGACACAGTGTGAATAGTGGCTACATGCATCAGCATGTGGGAAAACCGGCCCGCCCGCCACGAGCGGTACAGCTGCACTGATTCGGCCAGGTAGGAATATATTGCCAGCGAAACGCTGAGCAATATCAGATAATCTTTATCAAGAGGTACACCGTACAGATGCATACTGGCGAGAAACACGCCGCACAAAATCATCAGATCAATAAAACGGTATACCACTGATGAGCCTGGTTGCTCATAACGTAAGATTGAATTAGTCATCTCTGGTGCTCCGCATTCGCTGTTGTAGAAAGCAAAAGTCACAAGCCGGTACGGCTGGCTATTCACTTTTGCTATTCTTATTAAACTACTGCGTCTGTGTGGGCTGTTACAAACGAACATTTATAACCCGTTGAGTTAGAAAAATTCACCCATAATTAATACTTTATTAATAGATTGGTTCACTTTTCATTCAGCTAAAGCATGCTACTACTTTAACTTTTAGCAGGTGTTTTGCTGCTCAGATCACAAAATAGCAACACTGTGATGATCAGCGCAGCACTAAGCATAATGGTTTTACCTGATATGCCGGTGCCAGAGCTCCAGGCAATAAAAGCATACAGCCATGGAAACAGTAATAACGGCGACAACCGCTGATATAACTGCTGCAGGCAATAATATAATGCATACAGTAACAACGCCGATAACACTGCGCCATAAGTAAGCAGTAAGGCAATCCAGCCAATTTCAATACCATAGCGTGAGCCAAACAGCTGCACTTTATCCGACAAACTGCGATCAATATCCCCCAACAGCAGGTTCAGCCAGGACGTATCCAGCATTAGCTCAATCGCAATCAGCCGGGTGGATGCACTACCCTGATCGTCTTCCAGCCGGCTAAGCACAGGTTCAAGCAAACCAATGCTGTACGCCAGATAAAACAGTAACGGTAGTAACAACAACGATGACAACAAATACAGCAAAGCCTGCTGGGTCAGCACACGTCGTTGCATACTTTGCAAAGCTTTGAGGAGGAGTAAAAGCGCTATAACTATTACCGCAGCCAGAATAGAGCCACGCCCGCCAAATAACGGCAAGGCCGTTAATAACAGCAACGCTGTTGCACTTTCAGTTAAGCTCACTCTGGCAAACAGTGCTCTGGTAACATAACACACCAGATAAAAGCCACTTAACATAGTGCTGATTAACGGATGGCCAAGCAAACCGGCTGAGCGGATTTGCCCCCACTCTGAGGTGTCAATCACTTCACCGCTGGCAGCATCAGTCAGCACCAGAGGCGCAATTAAACCACCACCGGCATATTCATACATGCCTACCAGTGCATTGGCAGACAACAACAGCAATAACCACGATTTCAGTTGCAGCAGCCGGCCCGGGCTAAGCGCTTTTAGCAGTAAAACAAATAACGCTGCGCTGACATAACTTACAATAGCCGACGATAATGGCCGGCCCAGCACAACATCGTGCAGTAATAAACACAATGCCGCACCAAAAAGCAGAAAGTGGCTGCGCACAGTAAACAAATAATACAGTTGCGCCACCCCGCCCTGATACAGCGTCCAACTGGCCAGCGACAATAACAGCAGATAAAACGACGGGTGAATTTTGTGCAACGGATTGCCGCCCGGCGAATCATAAAAGATACCGGCCTGATACAATACATTGCCCGACAAACTAAACAGCGCCACTATTGCAAGCAACAGCAGCATAAAACTCAGTGCCGGCATTTGCCTTTGCATAGTTAACCGGCTCCTGACTGACGCTGGCGGATAAACCCGGCCACGTCAGCGCGAAACAACAACAACATCACGGCAATATAGGATAAAGCCCCAACCCCAATTTTCAGCAGAAGTGACGTTAGCGGCTGTGCTGCATCCACTTTTTGTACCAGCAGATACATCACGCCTACCGCCAGCAGCATTTTTCCAATACTCAGGTAAGGTAGCGTTACACGTTTAGTAAGCAGCAGCCACAAGCCAATAACCGCAATACCCAGTGCCAACGCCATTGTACTGGCCATAGCACCGCCTTTAATACCCATAGCGCTGACTAAAAAGTAACTTAACACCACAGCGGCCAGCGCCATAGCCGCATCGTAGCCCAAAATGGCGCCGGTACGTTTGCGGATAAAAAAGTAATGGTTTAAATAGCCGTTTTTAATCGCCTCAATACCCCCGGCCAATAAGGCCCATGGCATAACCAGTAAGGCGGCATCAACAAACCGCTGTTCAACCAACAGCGGAATAAGCACCGGCATCACCGCATATAAGCCTACCAAGCCGGGTAACAACACCAACAGCAACAGCAACAGGTTTTGTTGAAGCTGCGCCACAGCTGCCGGCTCACCTTTTTCATGTACCAGTTTAAACAACAAGGGTAACGCAGCGGGAGTCACCATCATGGTGATCAATGAAGCAATACGCAGGCCAAGACCTACGCCGACTGCATACAGGCCGGCTTGTTCCAGGCTCATGCTGCTGGCAATAAAATAACGTGGATATTGCAGAATAAGCCAGGCAAACAAGGCCGAGCCTATCATCGGAAAACCGTAGTGCAGCGCCTGCAGTACAGTACTGCGGCTAACGGACCAATGGCGCCAACTCACGCTACTGCGCCGGTAAGCCAGAATGCTGGCCAGCATTTCGCCCAGCACATAACCTAGCAGCGGATAGACTGGATCAGCGCCAAATTGTTGCAATAAAGCTACACCGATAAAAAGCCCGACAAAAGGCCCGACGCTGGTAAGAATGGAATAGCGCACTATTTGCTGCTCCAGCGAAGCAATAGCAGCGTTAAAGTTATTACTGGCCCTGAACATGGCATAAAGCGCCACTAATATACAGGTTGTTAAACTGGCAGCCTGGTCAATAAACAGCAACAGGTTGGTAAGTGCGGCAATAACCATCAACACAGACGAAATAGCGATAACACTGCGCGAACTTTGCCAGAATGCCGGCAGATTATTCTGTTGTTTAAAGGTGCCGTACTCGCGCATGGCATAGTGCATCCACCAATTGACAAACATCGCCATCGCCAGCTCCTGAAACGCTGTGATTAACGTGATATAGCCAATTAGCTTTTCATCACCAAAATAAGTCCACAAAATAATGGACAGAAATTGCGACAGCGGCGCCAGCACCTGGGAGGGCAAATATTTAAGCGTATTAGACAACAACATTATCTGGCAGCCTTAACACGAACGACACCGGGTTCAAAACAGTAGCGCAATAACACCACGCGGCGAATAAGCCAGCCTGCAGCAATCGACAGCACTATGCTGCCGAGCAAAATAGTCAGCTGCAATAATAGCCCGCCCGAACCTGCCAGGCGCTGCAATACTTGCTGCAAAAACACATGAAAGATCAGAATATACAGGCTGTAACGGCCACACAGCATAAAAGCATCACTTAGCAGTGGCAGCTTGCTAAGCAGTAAAGACCACTGCAACAACATAAAGCAGCCGGTAACTATAATAAAGGGTAACCAAAGCGGCGGCGTATATAAACGCAGATTAAAATCGACTGCAGCGCTGAAGGCAAATACCAATACCGCAAATAACACCGTCAGCACTAACAGCAACAACGGATTAAAACGAGCCTGGGTAAACTGCTGTTTTAGCAGATACCCCAGCGTAAAATAGCCCAGCGACAGCGGTAAAAAATCAGCGCCCCACGGCAGGCCGCTGCGTAACAACAACGATGCCGATTGCGAAAACTGCGGCTGCAAATAGCCCAGCACCATGCCTGAGAGTATTAGCCACAACAAAATAAGAGTAAACTGCTGAGTGCGTTTTAACGCGCTAAAACCGCCGGGGCGCAAAAACAGTGCCGCCGAGGTATAGAGTAAAAACAAATGCGGTAAAAACCATAGCGGGGTCCAGGCTATGGTTTGGCCGTTGCCGTACAGTACACCAGCCATATAGGCTGCAAAATCGCCTCCCGACAACCACTGCTTAATACCTATCGCCGTTAAAACAAAAAAGTACGGCGTTAAAAGCGCAATACTTTTTTGTCTGCTGTAGTGCAGGATATTAGGCTGCGAGCTGAAAAACAGCCCGGCCAGCAAAAAGAAAAACGGCATTCTGACCACACCTAACGCATCGGCTGCGGCATGCATATCTGCCAGGGCACTGTGGCCAAATGCAACCAGCACTATGCTAAGGCCTCTGGCCAGTGCGATATGTGGATAATGCGGCTTTGCCAAAGGTTTAGCGAGCATTTCAGCCATGGCGCGGTATAGCCAGCGTTGTTGCCAGCGCCTGATACGCCGGTTTGGCACGCATGTCGCGGTCAAAAGGTAATACTCTTACCAACCGTTCCTGGCGGCCCTGATAAAACGAGTATTTGTCACTTAATTGCCAGGTTTGTACCATTTCTATTATTGGGTTTTTCAGTACTTCCTGTAAAAAATCCCGGTATGTACTGGCAACCTGCTGATCCCTTTGGGTTTCATCATCCACAAAGCTCTGATCATTCACATCAAGCTCAGTAATGTAAACCGGCAACTGGCGTTGCTTTAACTGTTCAACTAACTGCAAAAATGCGTCCATATCCAGGTTGCCGGGTGCCAGATGGCACTGCAGGCCTATAGCGTCAATAGGTGTCCCCTGATCAAGTAGCTTATCGAGCAATGGCAAAAAGGCCGAGCGCAGCCCGCGGCCCCAATGATCGGCGCGATCCAGCCAGGCTTCATTTAGTACCCGCTTTGCCGCAGGATCGGTACGCGCAGTAACATCAAAAGCCCGCTTTATGTAATCCGGACCCATCGCACGTAACCAGGGCCCTGCGCGCAAGCCAGATTCACGGTTATGGCCCGGCCACATTGGCTCGTTTATCACATCCCAGGAGTGAAATTGCCCGGCATAGCGGCCCACTACCTCTTCAATATGGCGGTCGAGCCAGTATGCTACACGGCTGTCGGATGCCTGGTTCAGCCAGTCCGGGTTCCACTCGTTCCAAATCAACGTATGGCCCCGTACCGGTATACCTGCTGCCCGGGCAAAGGCCATTAACTGATCGGTTTTGCTGTAACTGATCTCACTTTCACGCCACCTTAAAGTGCCAAATTTAAACTGGTAATCTGTGGTCAATATGCCGCAATGATGTTTAAGCAAACTGCCGTATTGCGGGTCATTAATTGATGCCATATCAAAAGCGCTACCAAATAAGCGCCCGGCGGCACTGGCAATCTGGTTGAGCGATGTCACCTCTGTACCCGGCAGTAACGCTGCGGCTGTGCTGTTGCCTGGCAGTGTTGTGGCAGGCTTTGCCAGGCAGGCTGGCATGGCTGCCACCACACCAAGCCCAAGCAGGCTCTGTACAAACTGTCTGCGCGATAACATAACAATATTCCTGTAACGGTTTATTTAGCGGATTTGTGCTTAACTTTGAGCAACCAGCCCGGCTGAGCGGCTTTGTAACTGAGCATGTTTATCAAACAGCACTCTCATCTGATTACTGGCCTTATAAGGTGCAACCTTTTGATTAACCTGCTCTGGCTGTATCTGGCCATCGCGCATACTTTGCCAGGTGGCAAGCATCTGCTGCGCCAGTTGTTGCACCAGTTCGGCTGAATCGTTGTTTTGCTCCAGCAGCACACCATTAATATTGTTGTCTATTACCAGTGATAACTGCGGCAGGTTAACCGAGCAAACCGGGCGCCCTGCACACAAAGCCTCAAGCACATATACCGGCATGCCTTCAAATACTGAGGTTACAATGCCCATATGCCAGCCCTGCCACAGCTGCGCCACCTGTGCTGAAGTTTTAAAGCCATGGCAGACTGTCAACGGTGCTATGGCGGCAAACTCGGCAAAGCTTTGTGGTTTAGCGGCACCTACATAATGAAACTCAACCTGGTTATCGGTTTGTTTTGCCAGCTCGGCAATAACCTTAAACATCATGCCCGGGCGTTTAAAGGTGTCGAGCCGGCCAACAAAAGCAATTTTTAACGGCCCTGGCAAATTCTGGTAAGCGGTGGGTTTAAACAACTGATCATCTACGCTTACTGTCATAAAGTCGGTTTTTGTTGCCACTTCCGGGTAATCACGGCGGATGCGGTCAGTTTGCTGCTGATTAACTGAATACACATGGCGGGCACTGCGCACAGCATGTTTTTCATTAAACTTGTGCAAAAACCAATAACGGCTGAGTAAAGAATCCATTGGCTGATCCGGATTTGCATCGCCGTGCGTAGTTAACACATAGTCAAAACCATATAAACGGCACAGCCAGGCGAACTCGTAACGCTGAATATCGAAGCTGCTTGGCATCTCTTTGGCCAGCGCCTTAATGCGCGAGCTAAAACGGATAAAATTAACGAAAAATCTTAATGTAGTAGACTGAAACAGCGATTTGGCCGCCGCATTTACTTCACCCTCATGACAATGCAGTATTGGCATAAACAGAAAACGGCCACCGAACATTTCTACTTCAGTCAGCTCACCCAGTTTGCGTTTACCACTGTCGTCTACACCAATCAGGATCAGCCGCATACCGGCCGGGCAATATTTCAGCAGTTGCCGCACATGGGTTTCAATACCCCCTACTTTGCTGCCAAAAGGGTCTATCGGGTGCACGGAAAAAAATGTGGTTTTGTAAGTCATAATTGCACCTTAAATTAGTTTAACTGGCTTTGCGCCGCCAGACTGTCACAACCGAGCTGCTCAAATACCTGTTCGGTTTGGCGGGCAGCTTTAGGCCAGTTAAAACGTTGCTGATTTTGCAGGGCTTTAACTGACAGCGCACTGAATAACGCATCATCATGTAACAGCGCATACATATGTTCGGCCAAAGCGGCAGCATCTTCGGGGGCAAAAAACAGCGCACCATCTCCGGCCACTTCACGCAGTACCGGAATATCTGCCGCAATCACTGGCGTGCCGTGGGCCTGAGCTTCAACAACCGGTAAACCAAAGCCTTCGTAACGTGATGGAAATGCCAAGAACCGCGCCCGGCTGTATAGCTCGCTAAGCTGGCCATCGCTTAAGTAACCCAGCGAAACAGGCGCCGCTCCATGCGTTATTGCAGCAACAAAGCGGGCAAAGTTGCCCTGAGTGTCGGCGCCCACATGTTTAACCTCAATACTGCGCCCACTATGGCGTAGCAGCCCCAGCGCTTTTACCAGAGTATCGGCGCCTTTATTCGGCGAGACATTGGCCACAAAAAGGCCAAAACTCTGACGTTTTTGGACATCACTGTCGATATTTTCCGGTATTGTCAGGCAAGGCCCCTCCCCGATAACGACCGTTTTATCGGCAAACTGTGGGTAGTAACGCGCTACATCATTACGGGTATTTTGTGATACACAGATAATCTTGCTGGCGCTGCGACACGTCAGCGGATAAAACAACTGCCACCATAAACGATGATGCCGCTTGTAAGATGCCGGTGATACATTGAAATACAGATCATGCGTTACGGTAACTCTGGGCCAGCTGCCGATAAAACCACCTAAGGGGTTGCAGTTAAATTCGGCATCGGCCTGATGTTGTTTCATCTGCTGCGGTACTAACCAAAGCTGGCGTAACAGGTTGCGTGGCGTAGATTCAATGTAGGGTACCGACACCACCGTTAACCCCGGATTGCGCAGCGCTACCGGCAAACATTCCTCCGACCAGGAGGTAAGCAGCACATACTGATGCTGCTCAGATTTAAGTAACTCGGCCAGTAACGAGAATAAATACTTGCTGATGCCGGAAATACGGTTTGCCGGCTCCAGCAAATGATTTATCAGGATCTTCATGATGCCACCAGCAAATTACTTATTTGCTCGGTGTAATAGCTCATTAATGCCACATCGGCCCGGCTTTCCACGTTTAGCCGCACTACCGGCTCGGTATTCGAGCTGCGCAGGTTAAAACGCCAGTCGGCAAATTCAAGGCTGATACCGTCGGTGCGATCAACCACCAGAGCATCTGCCAGATAATGCTGTAATACCCGCTCAATCGCAGCTTTGGGGTCGTTAAGCGTAAAGTTAATTTCGCCTGATGATGGAAATGCCGCAATACGTTCATTCACGAGTTGCGATAACGGCTGTGCTTTGAGGCAAATTAGCTCTGCTACCAGCAACCAGGGGATCATACCGCTGTCGCAATAAGCAAAATCACGGAAATAATGGTGCGCACTCATTTCGCCGCCGTATACAGCATCTTCCAGGCGCATCCGCTCTTTAATAAAAGCATGGCCGGTTTTTGACTGTATCGGTTTACCGCCGGCCTGAATAGCCAGATCAATGGTATTCCAGGTTAACCGCGGGTCGTGGATCACACTGGCGCCGGCGTGCTTTTGTAAAAAAGCCTCGGCCAGTAAACCAACAATATAGTAGCCCTCGATAAACTGGCCACGCTCATCAAACAGGAAGCAGCGGTCAAAATCGCCGTCCCAGGCAATACCGAAGTCAGCTTTATGCTCCAGCACCGCAGCACGGGTGTCGGCACGGTTTTCTACCAGCAGCGGGTTAGGAATACCATTGGGGAAAGTCGCATCCGGCTGATGATGTACCTTAATAAAGCTAACCGGCACCTTTAGCCTGGCAAAGGCTTGTTCCAGCGCATCGATAACATGGCCGGCCGCACCGTTACCGGAGTTGGCAACAATGCGCAGCGGTTTAATATTCGCCAAATCGATATAACCTAGCAAATGTTCAATGTAGGCATCAAGTACCGACTGTTTAGTGTAACAGCCCTTTTTTGCAACCTGCTGAAACTCGCCCTGCTCGGCCAATTGCTGAATAGCAAACAAACCACTGTCGCCACTAATTGGCCGGGCGCCACTTTGCACCAGCTTCATGCCGTTATAATCAATAGGATTATGGCTGGCGGTAACTTCAATGCCGCCGTCTACCTCAAGATGAAAAGTGGCAAAATACACTTCTTCCGTGCCGGTCATGCCGATATCAATAACATCACAGCCGGCATCCATAAGGCCTTCAGCCAGGGCCAGTTTCAACTCTTCTGACGTAGCACGTACATCTGCGCCCAATACTACCTGGCGCGGTTTAAGGTAGTCACCAAAAGCGCGGCCGATACGGTAAGCCACATCGTTATTGAGTTGTTCACCCAACTTGCCGCGAATATCATATGCTTTAAAACAGGTTATTTTTTGCATTGCCTTAAGCCCTCCCATAGCGATCAGCAAAGCGCACAATATCATCTTCACCAAGATAAGAGCCAGACTGCACTTCAATCAGTTCCAGTGGCACTTTGCCGGGGTTTTCCAGCGCGTGCACTGCGGTAATAGGGATATAAACTGACTGATTTTCTGTGACAAATTGCTCTTTATCGTCAATGGTAACTCTGGCCGTACCCGATACCACTATCCAGTGCTCTGCCCGGTGATGGTGCATTTGTACCGACAGTTTGGCTCCGGGTTTTACCGTAATACGTTTCACCTGAAAACGCTCGCCGTTATCGACAGAGTCATACTTACCCCAGGGCCGGTAAACCTCACGGTGAAATACCGCCTCACTGCGGCCGGCTTCAGCCAGTTGGTTAACAATCTGTTTTACCTGCTGCGCTTTATCTTTGTGTGCCACTAACACCGCATCTTTAGTGCTGATCACGATCAAATCTTCAACACCTATTGCGGCCACCAGCTTGTCTTCACTGTGAATGTAAGTGCCATGGCTATCCAGTGCCAGCACATCACCGCTTAGCACATTGTCCTGGGCATCTTTTGCAGACACCTGCCACAGGGCAGCAAAACCACCGACATCATTCCAGCCGGCATCCAGTGGCAGCACAACGGCATGCTCTGTACGCTCCATCACGGCATAATCAATCGAATCTGCCGGGCAAGCTGCAAAGGCGGCTTTATCGACACGAACAAATTCTAAATCCGGTGTTTGCTCTGCCATTGCAGCTTCACAGGCGGTGTAAATATCAGGGCGGAACTGTTGCAACTGCTGCAGGTACACATCAGCGCGGAACATAAACATACCGCTGTTCCAGTAATATTCGCCGCTTTGCAGGTATTGCTCAGCAGTTGGCAGATCAGGTTTTTCAACGAAACGTTGTACCCTGTAAGCATCACCTACCTGCTCACCACGCTTAATATAACCATAACCGGTTTCTGCATTGGCCGGCACTATACCGAAAGTAACCAGTTTGCCAGCCTGGGCCAGCGGCAATGCCTGCTCTGTTGCAAGCTGAAATGCTTTAGTGTCAGTAATGACATGATCTGCTGCCAATACCAATAGCACCGTATCAGCATTGTTTTGCTGACGGGCGCGCATTGCTGCCAGCGCAATAGCCGGTGCTGTATTGCGGCCAACCGGCTCCAGCATAATATCGGCTTTTTTCAGCCCGAGCTGGCGCACCTGCTCAGCGGCGATAAAGCGATGATCTTCATTGCAGATAAACAGCGGCGCGGCATGTTCCAGCCCGTTTAAGCGCAATACTGTTTGCTGCAACATGGTGTGTTTGCCGGTAAGTGGCAGAAACTGCTTGGGAAAATTACCACGGGACAACGGCCACAAACGGGTTCCGGAGCCTCCGGCCATAATTACAGGTGTAAACATAACAACTCCTTTAACATAATACGTTACCAACCAATAACCCGCCTGCTGTATGAGCCCAGCGCTTTTTTAATGCTCCAGGCCAGCAGTAAGGTGGCGGAAAATACCGCCAGGGTAAGAATGTGCCAGTACAAAAAACCAGAAAATGTATTATTTAACAATCTCTTAAAAACAGCTATCACAATCGGGTGTAAAAAAAAGATGGCAAAGCTGGCTGATGCAACCAAATCTACCAGCCGGTGGCGCTGTTGCCAGTGCCGCTCAAACAACAACAAAATGGCGACCGCCTGCATGATTTTCTCAATCACTTTTAAATCGATGCCGGCATAAGTAAAAAAGTATTTATGTGCATTGTGAGCAATACCCAGATAAGCGCTCTGATACACCGACAACAGGATGGAAGCCAGCAGCAAGCACCAGGGCAACCATAAATAGCGTTCACGCAGCAAATCAAAGTGGCGGTTAAACACCATACCAAACATAAACACCGGCAAAAAATAGACAAAGCTCTGCAACGGATTAAGGTTATCCTCAGCACGGTGTACAAACATTGCCAGCAGCAATAACGCCGTAACCATCATCAGCTGCACCCGGCTGCTCAGGTAATAAAACCTTACCAGCAACGGCGAAACAGCAAACACCAGCAAAATAAACGGAATATACCAATAACCGGTAAATACGCGGCCGGTGAGCAAATACTTAAAAAACGGCAGCAGGTACTGATAATAAAAACCGTCTTCGTTCTCAACAAAGTAGCCGGGATACTGCACCACCACCGCAAAGCAGATCACCGGCACCGATATCCATAAATAAGGTGATGCAATATTGCGCCACTTTCTGGCGATAAAATCTGCATACCGAAATGTGCTGACATTAAGATGAGCAAACAAAAAACCACTGATAAAGGCAAAAAAGAACGTGCCGCCGGGTATCATATACAGGTAGACGTTTTGCCAGGTTTGCTCCGGGTACCAGTTCGAGATCCAGAAGCAATGGCCAAAAACGATCAGAAAAATAGACAACGCCCGAAAATTATTAATACCGTGATAAAACACTGCCACTCCTACTCTCTGAAAAGCACACTGGCTGCTTGTTTATCTGCAGCGGCTAAGGCATTCCAGCGCTGAATATTTTGCCGGGCAAGCTCACTTTGTTGCTGTATCTGCGCAGTATCGCTACAAAAATCAATAATTTGCTTCGCGGCTTGCTCAGCATCACTAACATCGACCAGCAAACCCGACTCGCCAAGCACTTCAGCAAACACCGGAATTTTTGCTGCTACCACTGCAATACCACTGTACTGCAACTCCAGCAGTGGCAAGCCAAGCCCCTCGTCATGGGAGGTAGACAGGTAAAATGTCGCGCTGTCGAGCAGTGTTTTTATCTCTTCAGCTGACAAATAGCCGCGGCAAAATACACCGGCAGTGTTTTGCAGCAAGCTGGCATCCGGGCCCCAGCCAAGCCGGCCAACAATATGTAACTCGATGCTGTCGCCAAGACGCTGTTTAAGCGCGTTAAAAATAGCGACCGCTGCAGTATAGTTTTTGCGTGGTTCTACCGTACCCAGCATGACAATTTTGAGCTTACTCAAATCAACAGTGTTATAACGCCTGCTATTGTGCGGCAGCGCAAAAACGTTACGCACCTGTGGCCGTAACATAATAATACGCGCATCGCTCTGGCAGAACTGTTGTAAATCCTGTTTGGTTTTTAGTGAATTGACAAAAAAGCTGTTAAGCCGCTTTACCGCAAAACTAAATGAAGGCCGCATATAGTAACGGGCCCGCGGGTTAAGCTCCTGCTCGCGGGTTAGCAAAAACACATCGTGAATATAAGGCACCAGGCGTTTTTTCAATAACAGCGTAGCCAGAATAGACGGCGGAAAACCGGGCGTAATGATCAAACTTTTCGGGTACTTAAGCGCGGCATACAAAATACCGAACCATTGCTGAAACAACATGCCGCCAATACTGCTGGCTTTTAACCGCACAACCTGACAACCGCCCAAAGCTTCATCAGAAAACAGCTCTTCGGTAATGCGCTCAATACCCGTGGTTTTACGCCCCAGATGAGAGCAGTCAATAATCGCATCCGGTAGCGACATCTCAGGTGCAGACATCAACGGCTCTCCTTCACAGTAAGGCGGTACTCTGTTAAGGCAATGCGAACAAAAGCCCATGAATCAATTAAATAACGCTTGGCTAAACGACGTGGATCTGACAATAGCCGCCACAACCACTCCAGGCTGACACGTTGCACCCACTGCGGAGCACGCTTTGCCGTACCGGCAAAAAAATCCAGCCCGGCACCAAAACCAAAGCCGTACATACCTGACAGCTGCTCGCGGTAACGCTGCATCCACAACTCAGACTTAGGCGCTCCTACACCAAAAAACAGGTGCGTAGTGCCCATGGCAGTTATTTTTTGCAGCATCTCGTTGCTGTAAACACTGTCTTTTTCAAAACCAAATTCCGGCACCAACACGCGTTGCTCAGGTGTACTGTAGCCTTGCTTTGCCAGCCAGCGCTTTAAATAATCAGCAGTTGCTGCATTTGCGCAAACAAAAAACGGCGCATGCTGGCCAGGGGTTAACGCCGCTAAAATCGCCGGAAACAAATCAGCCCCGGTAATACGCCCTGGCGTAGCTATGCCAAGGGACTTAAGCAAGCGCACAACCGGAAAGCCATCTGCAGTTACCAGCCAGGCGTTGGTACAGGCGTGTTTAAATTCATGATGCCGGCGCATGGTTACCATATGATCAACATTCGTTGTCACAACCAGACGCAATGGCTCCTGTGGTGGCGTCACTTGCTTGAGACTTTGCACAATCTCGTTTTGCGCTAGCAGGCAAAAACGCAGCCCGGCTACCGGCTGGCTTTTTTTAATCTGGGTGGGTTGTTGTATCATATTTGTCACCTTTACACCGTCTTCAACAGTTGCAGATGCTTTTTATCTTTGTTCAGATCAGCAAAGATACGTTCGATAGTGGCACGCAAAGGCTTAGCGTATAAGTCATGCTGCAGTGCATATTCAAGATTGGCCTGAATTAAACCCAGCTTGGTGCCGCAATCATGGCTTTTGCCAACGATATGATAGGCTTCAATCGTTTCGCGCAGACACAACTGATAAATCGCATCGGTCAGCTGAATTTCATCCCCGGCTCCGGGTGTGATATGCGCCAGTAAATCCCAGATATGTTCCGACAATACATAACGGCCGGTAATCGCAAAGTTGCTTGGTGCCTCATCAACAGCTGGCTTTTCAACCATATCACTGATCACTGCACTGGTACCGGCGCGTAAATTAACGTCTTGCAGATCTACCACACCGTATTGATCGACCATATTACGCGGCACCGGCTCTACCATAATCTGGCTGGCTCCCGTTTCGCTGTAGCGCGCCATCATTGCCGCCAGGTTATCGACTTTCAGATCACTTTGATGCTGGTCAATCAGCACATCCGGCAGCAAAATAGCAAAAGGGTTGTGCCCTACTACCGGATACGCACACATAATGGCGTTGCCCAGCCCCAGCGCAACCGGCTGACGCACTGAAATCAGCGTTACGTTCTTTGGCACTATGCTGCGTACTTCGTCCAGCAACTGACGTTTTACCCGCTTCTCCAGCGTGGCCTCAAGCTCAAAGCTGGTATCAAAATGGTTTTCAATGCTGTTTTTTGAAGAATGGGTTACCAGCACTATTTCTGTCATGCCTGCAGCAATCGCTTCCTGCACCACATGCTGAATTAACGGTTTGTCCAGCACCGGTAACATTTCTTTTGGAATAGCCTTGGTTGCAGGCAGCATCCGCGTTCCTAAACCGGCCACGGGGATCACCGCTTTGGTGATTTTAGCGCGACGAAGATCAGTGGGTGGTGTGACAGTTTTCATAGCCTGAGCGTCCTGTTTCTGACAGTAACAATTTACTGATTAATGCTTAACAGGGTTAAGCGTTCAGGGCAGACTACAGGCTAGCTAAGTTCGAAGTCAATTTTGTATAGGTGAAGTTTTTGTGATTAACGCGTTATGAAATTTCATCCGTAATATTCAGCAAGCGTTCAAGATAGTGCTGCTCTATACCATAAAACTGTTTTATTTCAGTAACTTGCTTTAGCAGTATTTCTCGGTTATATTTTTGTTTGCTTTTTGTTGCTAATATCATCTTATTTTTACTGGTATGTTCCAGCGATACAAATTCAAATACCTTGGTATTATAGCCGTATGCCTCAAGTAACAAGGCACGCAGGCTGTCTGTTACCATTTCAGCTTCCTGGCCTAAATGAATACCGTGTATTAACATCGGCGCCAGTACGGCCGGTGTTTTCATTTGTGGCCGGATCTGTTTATGACAGCATGGCGAGCACATAATAATATCTGCGCCAGTGGCAATACCCATATGAATGGCGTAATCAGTGGCAATATCGCAGGCATGCAACGCTATCATCACGTTAATACCGCGGGCTTTAAAATGCTTCACATCGCCCTGCTCAAACGCTATACCGTTAAGGCTCAGCTTGGCTGCTGTAGTATTGCACAGATCAACCAGGTTTTGCCTTAGCTCTACCCCGGTAACTTTAGCATCCAGCCCCAGGGTACCGGTAAGATAATCGTGCATGGCAAAGGTTAAATAGGCTTTACCTGAACCAAAATCAGCCACATGCAGCTGTTTTTGTTTACTAAGGCCAGTGTCTTGTACAGCACCGGAGAAAATCTCAATAAACTTATTAATTTGCTTCCACTTACGCGACATTGCCGGTATTAGTTGCTGCCGGGCATCGGTAACGCCCAACTCCTGCAAAAACGGCCTGTCCAGTGTCAGGTAACGATGCTTTTCACGGTTATGGCTGGCTTGTTGTACCGCTACCGGCAGGCTTAAACGCTTATTCTGATACAGCACTTTGCCCTTTTTACTGATACTAAGCTGCGCTTCGAACTCTGCGCCAAATAAATTAGCCGCATAAAACTGCACGCCTAACAGCGCCTTAATTTCGCTTATTGCCTGCTCAGCCGTATAGTTATGCGTTACATCATTGGTTTGATATTTATAGGTAAAACTAAGCTGCCATTGTTGTTTCAGCTCTACCGGCCTTATCTGTAACTGCTTTAACGGCTCTGCCCCCTGGTATTTACTCAGCACCAGTTTATGCAGCTGTTTTGCCGCAATAGCGCTGCTAAGCTGGGCTAAAAAAGGCTCAAGTTCGGCTGAAGGTGTTTCAATGGCAGGCATACAGGGTTCCGCGACAACAAAAATTGCCGCTAGTGTAGTCGGATCTGCACTGAAGAGAAAGAACGCCGCTAAAAATCAGGCGCTGTGACGATAAGGTAACACCACATCCAGCGCACTGACACGATTGCGCAGCACACGTATTACCTGCAAACGTGGCAACACTTTACCGGCCAGGTTATTTATTTCACCCAGTAATAAACAGGTTACACAATCGGGTTCAGCAGCCAACACCAACGCATATTGGTTTGTTAGGCCACGTAGTACTACCACATCCGACTGAACTGCATTGCACTGGCTCCCTTGCTGAAAATACCAGCTTTTATGCGCTAATTGCTGTAAAAATGGTGCACACAGTGCGGTAAGACATAACTCCAGCCGCACGGCTGCTGGCATCTCCAGTTGCTGCAAACTCTCATCAATAGCCCAGAAAGTTTCAGCTTCAGCCATAGACAACGCCTGATGCTTAGGCTGCTGTATCAATTGGCTTGCAGTAAAAGGCGAACAAAACTGTGCCTCATCGCTGATATCCAGCAATAAGCGGTCTTTAGATGGACAATAAGTCCAGAACCAGCGTTCTGATGGCCTGAGCATAGATTTTCCTGCGGTTTATTAAGGAGGTTATTTATCAAACAGTTATAGAAATACACTAAGCTGATCAAGATGTTAAAGACTGTTTTGTTCTAACGGTGCAAGATCAGCTACTGATCCTTATAAGCTGGTTACGATCTGTTTTAGCAGTTGCGGGCCTTTATAAATAAAGCCGGTATAAACCTGCAGCAAATTAGCGCCGGCATTCAGTTTATCCTGCGCTGACCGGGCATCGCTAATACCACCCACGCCAATAATCGGCATAGCTTCGCCTACAGCGGCGCGCAGCTGGCGCAGTACTTCTGTGCTTTTATCCCGTACCGGTAACCCACTTAAACCGCCGGCTTCATCGGCATAACGCTGGCCCTGCACCTGGCTTCTGTCCAGTGTGGTATTGGTAGCAATAACACCGTCCATTTTGCTTTTCAGCAGGGTTTCGGCCACCTGATTTACCGCCACCAGATCCATATCCGGCGCAATTTTTACGAACACCGGCACGTATTTATCATGCTGCGCCTGCAAATCCAGTTGTTCATTTTTCACACTTTGCAATAAATCGTACAGCGCATCGCCAAATTGCAGATCGCGTAAACCCGGCGTGTTGGGTGATGAAATATTCACGGTAATATAGCTGGCATGGGCATACACTTTACGCATACAGTGCACATAGTCATCTTTGCCCTGCTCGTTCGGTGTATCTTTGTTTTTGCCGATATTAATGCCCAGCACGCCCTTATAGCTGGCTTTTTTTACGTTTTCTACCAGATAATCGACGCCTTTGTTATTAAAGCCCATGCGGTTAATAATGGCCTGAGACTGTGGCAAACGGAAAATACGCGGTTTGTCATTTCCCAGTTGCGGTTTTGGCGTTACGGTACCCACTTCAATAAAACCAAAGCCCATCTGGCCAAAGGCATCAATGCACTCGGCATTTTTATCCAGCCCGGCAGCTAAACCCAGCGGATTGTCAAAATGTATACCGGCCACGGTAACCGGTTTTAACGGCAAGGTCTGGCGCCATAAACCGGCAGCAGGCGTATGAGCCAAATGCTTTAAGCTGGCAAGGGCAAAATTATGTGACCATTCGGCGTCACAGGCGAACATCAATTTCTGTGCTATTGGATAAAACATAAACGGCCTTATAAAAACAAAAAAATACCCCGGACAAGCCGGGGTATTGTAGCCAGTAAGGTTGTTATTTTACAGGGTCACAGTGGTGACTTAACAACATTAATTCACGTAATGCTACTGAGAATTTAGCAAACTCGTGGTTTTTCGTGGTTTTAAACTCAGCCAGCATCAGGCGCCAACGTTCCAGTATCGCTTCATGCTCGGTCAGCCAGCTGTTAATCACCTCATCTGCGGCACAAGCTTTACCACAGCTGCGCACTACTACGGCAGATAATGCACGTTGCTGCCAGTCAAGCTCTTCACGGTAGGAAGCCCGTGCTAAAGCCTGCCAGTGGTTAGCTACCGGCTGGTTGGTGATTTGCTCCAGGAACCAGTGCAGATCCAGTTTATCACCCAGCTTAAAGTATATTTCTGCCGCCATAGCCAGTGGCACTTTCTCAGCATCCACTACCTGAGCAATATCCATTACCGAGAATACCGTGCTCAGTTGTGCCAGGTATTGCGCGATATCTTCCGGTACGCCCTGCTCTGTCAGTACAGCTTGTTTTTGCTGTAACTGCTCAACTTCAGTTTGTGCCAGATAATTACTCAGTTCTTTATTCAACTGCTGATAAGCAGGTTTAAAGAAGTCCAGTGTCTGCTGAATATCCAACGCCTTGTTACGATGACGCAGGAACCAGCGGGTGGCTCGGCGCATAGTGCGGCGCAGCTGATGGAATAGCTTGCTTTGCAGTGAAGCCGCAATAATGTTGTCCAGCTGTTCAATCTTGCGCCACATGGCAGATATATCAAACAGGTCACGGGCAATGGCATAACACAATGTCACTTCACCGACACCGGCACCGGTTTCTTCCAGCATACGCTGAGCAAAGTTCGGCCCCATTTCGTTCACCATCATATTGGCCAGTTTAGTGGCAATAATTTCGGCTTTCAGTGGGTGAGTTTCCATTTCTGCAGCATATTTATCCTGCAACATTTGTGGGAACGCAGCAAACAACTGGCGTTTGAAGTAGTTGTTTTCATAGATTTCAGGCAGTACCAAACGCTCTTTTAGTACCATCTTGCCATAGGCTGTCAGGATAGACAGTTCTGGCCGGGTCAGGCCCTGGCCTTTTGCCATACGATCAGCCAGTTCGTCGTCTGATGGTAAAAACTCCAGCTCGCGGTTTAACTTACCTTCTTTTTCCAGCGTATGAATAAAGCGGGTATATTCTTTTAACTGCTCAGCGCCAAGTAACGATGACACGCTGATACTCTGTGTTTGACGGTAGCAATCTTTAATAACGATAGCGGCGACATCATCTGTCATCTCAAACAGTATTTTGTTGCGCTGTTTCAGTGTTAGATCGCCACCGGCGACCAGCGTATTTAGCAAAATCTTAATGTTTACTTCGTTGTCCGAGCAGGTTACGCCACCCACGTTGTCAACGAAGTCGGTATTGATCTGGCCGCCATTCATGGCAAATTCGATACGGCCGCGCTGGGTACAACCTAAGTTACCGCCTTCACCGAAGATTTTTGCTTTAAGCTCTTTACCATTCACCCGCAGCGGCTCTGAACCACGATCACCTACCTCAGCATGGCTCTCACTGGTGGCTTTAACGTAAGTACCGATACCACCGTTCCAGATCAGATCAACCGGCATCATTAATGCCTCACGGATCAGCTCGTTCGGTGTCATGCTGGCTTTAGTGGTGCCGAGCATTTCTTTCATTTGCGCTGACAGTTTAATCGCTTTAGCACTGCGCAGGAAAATACCACCGCCTTCTGAAATTAATGACTTGTCATAGTCATCCCAGGTTGAGGTAGGCAAATTAAACATGCGGTTACGCTCTTCCCAGCTTTTTGCAGAATCCGGATTCGGATCAACAAAGATGTGCATATGGTTAAACGCTACCTGCAAACGGATGTGTTTTGACAGCAACATACCATTACCGAATACGTCGCCGGCCATATCACCGATACCGACACAGGTAAAATCTGTGGTTTGGCAGTCAATGCCAATTTCGCGGAAATGACGTTTAACCGACTCCCAGCCACCGCGCGCGGTAATACCCATCTTCTTATGGTCATAGCCGTTAGAGCCACCGGAGGCAAAAGCATCGCCTAACCAGAAGTTATACTCTTCTGAAATACCGTTAGAAATATCTGAGAACGTAGCAGTACCTTTGTCTGCCGCTACTACCAGGTACGGATCGTCCTCGTCATGGCGTACCACCTCTTTTGGCGGCACTATTACGCCTTGCACGATGTTATCTGTTACATCCAGCAAACCACGGATAAAGGTACGGTAGCAGTCTTTGCCTTCATTGAGGAACGCTTCACGGCCACCGGTTTCCGGCAGTTTTTTACAGACAAAGCCGCCTTTAGAGCCGGTTGGCACTATTACTGTATTTTTTACCGTTTGCGCTTTTACCAGCCCCAGCACTTCGGTGCGGAAATCTTCACGTCGATCAGACCAGCGCAAACCACCGCGAGCGACCTTACCAAAGCGCAGATGCACACCTTCAACTCTGGGCGAGTACACGAAAATTTCAAACATCGGCGTTGGCAGTGGCATATCCGGAATTAAACCAGACTTAATTTTAAAAGAAATATAGGGTTTATCGTTACCCTCAGCATTCTTCTGGAAATAGTTGGTACGCAACGTCGCTTTAATCATGTCGACAAAACGGCGCACAATACGGTCATCGTCCAGGTTAGCGACGTTTTCCAGCTGCGAAGCAATTTGCTCTTCCAGTTTTTCGGCCACTTTGCTACTGGCTTTGGACTTAGGATCAAACTTGCTGTTAAACAACTGCACCAGCAGGTTAGCCAACTCGGCATAACGGGCAAAAGTGCTTTCAACATAAGACTGGCTGAAGGTACCACCAATCTGGCGTTTGTACTTGGCTAACGCGCGCAGCAAAGATGCCTCACGCCCGCTTAAACCAGCACCCAGGATCAGACGGTTAAAGCCGTCGTCTTCCAGTTGGCCTGCCCATACTTTGGCAAAAGAATCCTGGAATGACTGCTGTGCGGCTTCAAAATCGGCCGGTATCGCGCAATTAAGCTCCATGGCGAAGTTTAAAATCCAGCTAACACTGCCATCGGCACATTTAACCGCGTATGGCGTTTCACCAATAACACGCAGGCCAAAGTTTTCCAGCATCGGCAATACATCAGACAAATGGATCGGGTGGTCTTTATGGAACAGGTTCAGCCGTACCGCTTTGCTATCGGCTTTTTCTTCCTGTGGCCGGTAAAACAGCATTTCCAGCTTATGATCATCATTTAATGCTTCGAGCTTACCGATATCGACCAGCGCATCGTTTGGCAGCATTTCTTCTTTGTAGCTGCGCGGGAAGGCATTAACGTATTTGCCAATCAGCTCACGACCGCGGGCTTCACCATATACACCCAGTAAGGCGCTTTCTAATTTATCTTCCCAGGTGCGGGCCGCTTCAACTAAATTACGCTCAATTTCTTTCACTTTATACTCGACATGGCTATCGTTGATCCGCACCAGATAATGGGTACGTGCCAACACAGATTCAGAGAAATAAGTTGTAAACTCAACCGGTTCTGCGCTTCCGAGCGCGCGTTGCAATATGGCCTGTGTTTCTTTACGCAGCTGAGTGTTATAACGCTCACGCGGCACATACACCATAGCAGTAACAAAGCGGCCAAAGCTGTCTTTGCGCATAAACAGGCGTGTCATATCACGCTCTTGCATTTGCAGCACACCCATAGCCACATGCAGCAACTCATCTGCGGTTGCCTGAATAAGCTCATCACGCGGATAGGTTTCCAGAATATTCAGCAGTGCCTTATAAGCATGAGTGCCAGTGGCAAACTCAGACTTTTGCATCACGGTAGCAAGCTTGTTTTTCAGCAGTGGAATATCTGCAGCGCTGTTGTTGTACAGCGATGACGAGTAAAGACCAATAAAGCGGTCTTCACCAATAACCTTGCCATCTTTATCAAACTTTTTCACACCGATGTAATCAATGTACGCCGGGCGATGCACGCGGGATTTATTATTGGTTTTGGTCAGGATCAGCAAGCCGTTACTAATAGCTTGCTTACGGCCTGTTTCCGGCAGCTCAGACAACATCAGATCGCGCGCAGCGGAGCGGCGCATTAACCCCAGGGATGTGGCATCAATACCACTGATTTTGTAGTCGCCTTTTACCGGGCCAATGGTGTATTCACGGTAGCCCAGCAAGGTAAAGTTATCTTTGGCCAGCCAGTTTAAAAACTCGGTGACATCTTTAATATCTTCGGCAGAGGCTTTACCGGCTTGCTTGGGCAGCGCCTTAATAACCTGTTGCAGCTTGTCCCGCGCAGGTTGCCAGTCTTGTACTGCCAGCGATACATCTTCCATTACCGAGTGCAGTTCATCGGTTAAGCTGTCAATGGCGGTTTTGCCTGTCAGGCGGTCAATTTCAATATGAAATACCGTTTGCTGGGTGCTGGCTTTAGCTTTGCTACCCAGCTTAAAGAAATCGGTGATTTGGCCTTTGCTGTCACGCTCAGTTTGCAGTGGATAATGCAGTAGTAAATGCGCCGCTATCGACTGACGATTTAACGCCATGCGTACCGAATCCACCAGAAATGGCATGTCTTGTACCACTATTTCTACGATAGTGTGTTTAGACTCCCAGCCATGCTTGGCAATTTCCGGGTTAAATACCCGGATCATCGACGCAGGTTCAGCATGACCGTTAAAAGTCTGCCATAAACTCAGCGCTGCGCCGTATAAATCGCTGTCATTACGGCCGACTAAGTCTTCATTCGACATGTTGCCGTACAGAGTGTATGCGAATTTTTCAACCAGGCTCACCTGGTCTTTCACTTTTTGTTTAATCAGTTTGCTAACGTTTTGTAGTAGAACAGAGGGTTGACCGTCTATCAGTGCCATTTTTTTATCCTTTTTGCAGTCACCGCTTTAGCAGCAGGATGTACCGAACATACCGGATCGTGTCAGCTGCGCAGTGTAGTGCCAATTGTAGCGCTTTTCGAGTATTATTTGGCGCTTTTATGCTGGTTAAACCAGTGATTTTTAAAGGCTCTGACAACTTATTCACCCACTTTAAATAGAAAATGGCCTTTCGGCCATTTTCGTGTTTATTCATGCAGAATTTATTTTATTTTTTGCGCCATAAAAACGCCGCCAGTGCTGGCAGCACCAAAATGGCACCAAGCATATTCACAATAAACATAAAGGTAAGCAAAATACCCATGTCTACCTGGAATTTCAGTGCCGAAAATACCCAGGTACTTACGCCAATGGCTAATGTAATACCAGTAAACAGCACTGCACTGCCGCGCTCTTTTAGTGCTTCAAAGTAGGCCTGGCGCACAGGCATGCCATCGCGCAGCATCTGCGTCATGTTCGACAGAATATAAATACCGTAATCAACGCCGATACCTACTCCGAGCGCAATAACCGGTAATGTTGATACCGTTAAACCAATCTGCAGTTTTGTCATTAATGCGGTGGCCAGTACAGACACCACATACAAGGGTAAGATCACCGAAATAGTGGCGCGCAACGAGCGGAAACTGAGCAGACACAGTAAAATGACGGCACCATACACATACCATATCATCGGCTGTTGAGCTTCAGACACGGCTTCATTGGTTGCCGCCATCACACCCGCCGGGCCAGACGCCAGCATAAAGCGCGTTTGTTCGTCACCCAGCTCTGCACCATATTGCTTAGCGGCAGATACCACCCGTTCAATGGTCTCGGCTTTATGGTCTTGTAAAAACAAAATAACCGGCATGACAGAACAATCGGCATTTAGCAGGCCGGTACTGGTTTCAACACGCGACGATGCCTGCACCAGGCTTTGCGTATTGCGTGGCAGTACACGCCATTTAACGTTACCTTCGTTAAAGGCTGCGTTAATAGCTTTAGACACTGAAGGTAATGACACCGCTGACTGCACCCCTTCGACGTTTTCCATCAACCACTGAAATTTGTCGATTTTTGCCATAATGTCGTGTTCAGTACAGGCGCTGGGAATTGTCTCTACCATGACATTTAAGTAATCAACAGAAATGGCATAACGCTCGGTAATAAGCTTGGTATCTAGATTGTAGCGAGAGGTTTCATGCAACGCAGGTGCCCCCTCGTGAAGATCGCCGATTTTTAGGTGTTGGCTTTGCATATAACCAAACACAAACAGCGCGGCAGTTACCAGCAAAATAACAGCAGCATATTTACGGGTAGCAAAGGCAGACAGCGCAAACCAGATTTTATCTGTTTTAGGTGTAGGTGCCGCCGCGCGTTCTTGATAACGCTTACTGAATTTAACAAAAGACATCAGCACCGGCAGCAATATCAGGTTAGTCAGAATGATTACTGCCACCCCTAAGCTGGCCGTAATAGCTAATTCACGAATAACACCAATTTCAATAATCAGCAGGGTTAAAAAGCCAACCGTATCAGATAACAGCGCCACACCACCTGGCACAAGCAGCTTTCTGAAACTGGCCTGGGCCGCTGTTTTGGCGTTCATCCCGGCAGCAACCCGCTTGCCGGTAGAGTTAATCATCTGCACACCGTGGCTGACACCAATGGCGAATACCAGAAATGGCACTAAAATCGACATCGGGTCAATGCCAAAACCTAGCGCCGACAATAAGCCCATTTGCCAGACCACCGCAATCAGCGAACAGGCAATGGGTAAAAGGGTTAGCATTAGTGAGCGACAGAAAAACAGCACCATCACCGATGTTATAGCAATAGCTATGGCAAAGAATACCAGTACGCCTTTGGCGCCATCAGCCACATCGCCAACCATTTTGGCAAAACCGATAATATGTACACTGATGCTATCGCTTTGGTATTTGCCGCGGATATTTTGCTCCAGCACTGAAGCAAAATTAATCGTGTCCAGCTTTTCGCCGGTATCGGGGTTAACTTCAAGCAACTGGGCAGAAATCATGGCACAGCTATAATCATCAGCCACCATGCGGCCTACTACGCCGGCTTTCTCGGTATTTTCTTTTACCTTGGCCAAGCCTGCGGCATTGGCAACAAAATTTGCCGGGATCACTGGCCCACCGGCAAAACCATCCTCAACAACCTCCACAAAACGGGTGCTGGGGCTGAATAATGATTTAACCTGTACCCGGTCAACACCCGAGGTGTAAAGCAACTCGTCGTGGGCCTGACGTAAGGTATTAAAAAAGCCGGCATTAAAAATATTGCCGCTTTCATCGCATAATGAAATCAGAATATTATTCGCACCGCCAAAATCTTGCGCGTGGCGCAAATAGGTTTGCATATATTCATGTTTTAACGGAATATTTTTTGTAAAAGCGGCATCCAGTTTAATACTGGTAGCTTTAAACAGTAAAAATAGCGTTGCCAGCAAAAATGCAACAATGACCAGAGCACGATGGCGAAACAGCGTATACTCAAACTTATTAACCAAACGATTTAAACTCATCTTATTTCAGTTCACTCAGGTTGATCGTTCTGGCACCGGTTTCGGTTACCAGTACTAACAGGTTGTGCCATACCAGGCCGTTGATTATGGCTTTACCATCAGCTTGGGAGTAATCCGTAAAACTTGCTGCACCGTCCCGACTGATAAGCAGAGTACCGGCATTACCGACCAGATAAACTGAGCCATTGTCATCGGAAAATGCACTGTTTAATGTCGCATTTCTGCTTAGCGTTATTTGTTGCCAGTGCTGGCCTTGGTCCTGGCTGATAAACGCATGGCCGCGCAGGCCAACCGCCAGCAATGCCATTTGTGGTGTGCCTGTTATATCAAACAAAGAACCATTGTAAAATGCATCAAGGCGCTGCCAGCTATCGCCAAAATTAATGCTTTTTGCGGCAAAACCGGCCTCACCAATCATATATAACGCATTACCGTCAGCATAAAGCCGGTTAAAATGCGGTAATAAGGCTTCGGTTTCAACCTGATAGCTTTCCGGGTCGGTTTCTTTAAGTTCAGCTAAATACTCCCGCTCTTCTTCGAGCAACAATTCTTCATGAAAATGCTTATGCCAGCTGTTGCCGCCGTCATCTGTACGATAAAAGATACCGTAGGCCCCTACGGCAATGCCTTTTTGGGCATCCGCAAAATAAATATCGAACAACGGCTTGTCAGTTTGTGGCGCATAATGCTGTAGCTGCCAGCTTGCCCCACCGTCTTTAGTGGCCAGAATAGTGGCATCATGGCCAACCGCCCAACCCTGCTGCGGATTAATAAAATAGACGCTGCTCAAATTCGACTGCACCGGCACTTGTGCCTGGGTCCAGCTCTGGCCGTCCTGACTAAGCAGAATATGCCCTCGTTCGCCTACAGCAACTAATTGCTGCCCATTCACCTTTACAAGATCTGTCAGCAGGGCCTTGCTTGCCTGCGGCATCAGATATGCGGCCTGAGGCTCTGTCTGCTGTGCTTGCATCATAAATGGTGTAACGGCAGCTACAGCACTTGCTGCCAATAACCAGATGAATTTATTCAACATAATCTGAGCATTTACTCTATTAAACTTTCTAAATAAAAACGGTTGGCACTAAGCCAACCGTAACCGGGTTTTAACTTTACTTACCGCGTACCTTCACGGCGTAGTGCTGCAGGCGTGAAATCAGCATCTGTCAGGTTAACGGAGAAATTATACATTTTATCTTCGTTATCCAGACCCAACGCAATATAACGCCGTGAGTTAAGGTCGTGATATACCTCTAAGGTACTCCAGTGCGTTGGCACTTCATAGTAGTTCAGGCCATGAGCCACAGCGACACGGTATAATTCGTTGCGGTTGTCATACAGATCTGCAACATGGATCTGCCAGCTGTCTTCATCAATATAAAATACACGTTTGCCATAGACATGACGGGTATTGTCTTTTAATACAGCTTCAACTACCCACACCCGGTGTTTTTCCCAGCGGATATATTCCGGGTTAATATGACCGGGCATCAGTAAATCAGCATACTTCACCTGATTGCTGTGTAGCTTGTAGTCATTATAAGCAATATACATTTCCTGCTTGCCTTTCAACGTCCAGTTGTAACGATCAGGCGAGCCGTTAAACATATCGAAATCATCTGTGGTACGCAGACCATCAGACGCAGTACCTGGTGCATCATAGGCAACGTTAGGAGCACGGCGCACACGGCGTTGACCGGTGTTGTATGTCCAGGCCTGGCGTGGGGTTTTCACCTGGTCCATGGTTTCATGCACTAACAATGCAGTACCTGCCAAACGCGCCGGCGACGTTACGCCCTGCTTAAAGCGGAACAGTATATTTTCTGCTGTCAGAGCTTCAGCTGTTGCGGTAGGTTCTGAATACTTGAACATTATCTGCTCATCAAAACCAATGATGGTATAAGCACCGGCTGCAGTAGGCGCGGCCTGGCCACCGTTACGGCTTGCAGCTACACCACGAAACCGCAGCAAGTGGTTCCATACTGCTTCAAGGCCATTTGCCGGGATTGGAAACGGCACACCTATAGCGGCGTTAATAATGCCGTTACCGCCTTCAATAAGCTCAGCTTTGGTAGCAATATTTTTTGTCGCATCATAAACATACTGTGGATAGGACGCTGTACGGCGTGTTTGATAAATATTCATCTTGTATGTATCAGGATAAATTTCAAACAGTTTAATCTGCCCCGGGCTTAACAGGTTTTTATGCTGATCCAGATTAGATTTGTTGATGGTTAGTATGATCTTGTCATCGGCAAAGGGATTGGGGTGATGCATGCCTGCAGTATAACCGGCAGGCGCAGCTGTAATACCGCCATTCCATGCTGGGATAGAACCATCGGCATTACCCGCTTTCTCTGCTCCAAGCGGTGTTAAATCATTGCCCAGTCTGGCGGCCTGCTCAGGAGTAATTTTTGCTGCAACTGAGCAACTTAACACCAGAGCAATGGCTGACGAAATTAGGGTGAGTTTCTTCATAATTAGTGCTCGTCCCTTAAATAGAGTACTTAATGTTAAAAGAGATAAAGTCACGGTCTTCTACGTTATTTGTTGTGCCTTGACCGCCCCAGAACATGTTGTAAGACACTTCGCCTGACCATTTATTCAGATAGTCAAAGCTGATGGCATACGCGAGCGACTTACGATCTTCGACAAACAAAAATAACGGATCAGGTGTAATACCGTTAACATCATGCGAAAACACAATACGCTGCGACAGGTTTACCCCGGCAAACACGTTGTTGTAATCGGCTTTAGCCAATAAACGGTAACCCCAGGCCGATGCTGTTGGGAAAGGGTTTGTTTCAGCCCCGTTTGACAAACCTGTATGCAAACCATCTTTGTTTACCAGATTGCCATTGGCATCCCAGCCCAACAATGGTCCACCACTACGATCAGTATTCGGGCCGTTCAAACGCAATACGCTTTGATCCGGCATATCCTGAATGCGGATACCGCCCACCTCAGCCAGCATCGACAAATTATCAGCACCCAGTGACGGGCCAAATAAATGCGTAAACGTCATCTGAGCCTGAATAGTGTCTCTTAAGATAAAGCCGTTAGCTTTCTGGCCAGGCTGCACCTTAACACCAATGTCGCGGCCAATTTGAGAAATACCAGCTAAATCAGGGCGTAATCCCGCATTAGCAAGTTGCTCTGGCATACCGGCATACAGAATTTCCACGTCGTCAATTTGCAAAGGTTCATCCTGACGATAGGCTAATTCACCGGCAACAGAGGTATTACCTAAGGTAGTGTTAAAGCTAAAACCATAAAGCTGAATATCTTCAGGATACTCAACCAGCGCTTTTGAGAACGCCGCCAGGCTGGCAATGTTGTCTTTAGTTACACCACCATTTGCAGCCATATTCACCAAGCGGCCGATATCGTCAGAAACCTTTGAAAAGTCTGAAGCAATACCAGAAATAACCGGTACCCGGCTATGATAGTTCATGTAATACACAGCAAATTCAGTGTCGTTCAGGTTAGGCGCGAAATATTCAAACTTAATACCGTACTCGCCACCGTCTTTAGGTTCTACTTCACCGGCACTGCCATAAGGGCGCAACGTCACTTTAGTTGGGTAAGCTAAATAAGCCTGGCCCGCCTGTGCTGGGCTGAGTGCCCCACTGGCAACGGCTGAACCCAGCGCATTCAGATTGGCCAGCACATGAGCAAGGTCAATATCCGGGTTACCGGCAAAACCTAACTGCACGTTTTGTAAATAACCACCTTCACCGGCAAAATCATTGGTAGAAAAATAAGTGCCAGGCACCGGCAGATAGCTGTTTACCCACTGGTACTGATAAAACAACTCGGTTGACAGATTATCAGTTAAACCGATGCTGATTGTTGCCATGCCAACCGGAATATAAGCCTCTTTTAACTCAGCGCCTGGCGCACGCGCCACACCGACATCAATAGGCGTAATATTAATACCATGCTGGATCAGCGTACTTTCACCCCAGCTTAATACCTGTTGCCCCACTTTAACGGTAACCGGATTCATACCGTTGTTAAAACTGAAATTACCGTATACGTAGGCATCCAGTAAGCGGATATCACGGCAGGTTAAATCACGGGCATCTTTGTCAGCACAAGGGTCAACTTTCTGACCCGATACCGGGTTGGTATAGGCGCCGTCTTTATCCATCAACGCGAAGTCGTAAAAATACATAAAGCGGGTAAACAAACCGATATTGTCTTTAGTAATAGACAGCTCATGCAAACCTTTAAACAGGCTGCTGAACATATCGCCTTTGTCGTAGTTCAGATTACCGGCGTCGCCATTACTTGAATAAGCCCCCGGCTCCTGCCAGATTTGCGATGGCAAATAAATATTATTCGTTGCGGCGTTGTAACCGTCCCAATCGAAACGGGGGTGATTAACTTTACTGATAGTATCCCAATTTCTGTCTTCGGCACGCCAGCTGCCGCCGTATGAAAATGTAGAATCGAAAGTAATATTTACGTCACCCAAACTCCAGGATGCTGCATGCACCGGTGCCATTGACAAGGCAAACAGCGCTGATGCAACACCTAAGGCTAAGGGATTCTTAGCAAAGGTTATTGACCTTTTATTCATCTCGTTATCTCCCCCTGTCCCGCAGGTTTTTATAAGTGTCTTTTTAGTTATATTATCAAGCCAACTGATCAGAGCTCAGCTTACTTCATTAAAATAATTACATCATTTCAAGCTGCAAGCAAGGCTTGCTGTTACGTAAATCTGTTGATTTTTATTCAGTTTTTTTCAAAAACGGCTATGTTTTGGGCTTTTTTGCCACGCTCTGGTTTAACCTTTTCAGCACCGCCCGCAATAAGCAGCTATAAGCTAATGAAATTAAAGGTCAAACCAGCCGTAACTGCAAGCTACTGTTTTAATTCACCGTTTAAAGTACATACTCTAATTAATTTTTTCCAACGCGACAAAACTAGCGTTGTCTGCCAGCGTTAAACGAAAACGCCCGCGCAAACCGTTTATGTCCACATAACGCTGGAAATGCTTAAACTGCAGCTGAATTCGCTCGCCGTTATCTGCAGTCACTATCACGTATTTTATCTCTCCGCGATAATAACCATAGCACTGTTCAGCACTGAGGCTGGCATTAAAAAAATATCTGCGCATCAATCCAGACTTCGGTTAACCTTTTCATACAAATCATTGCTAATACTGCTTTGCCCTGCGATCTGCTGCAATGCTGCCCGCATACGTTGCTGGCGTTCAGCGTCAAACCGCCGCCAGCTTAATAACGGCGTGACCAGCCGTGCTGCTACCTGCGGATTAAGCGGATCAAGCCGCAATACGGTATCAGCCAGTAGTTGATATCCTTTGCCATCAATACGGTGAAACTGCTGTGGATTACGTAAACTGAAGGCTGAAAATAATGCCCGTACCCGATTAGGGTTTTTCCAGCTAAATAACGGATGAGTCAGCATGGTGTCTATCGCTGCAAACACTTGCTCACCAGGCTGCGATGCCACCAGGGCAAAGCACTTGTCCATTACTAAGGCATCATGCTGCCAGCGCTTGGCAAAGTCAGTAATCAACTGGTTAAACACTGTAGCTTTTGACTGCTGGGCAGCTGCCAAAGCCGCCATCGTATCGGACATATTGTCTGAGTTTGCATAGTGCGTACCCAGTAATGGCTGGTTGTCATTAAGTTGCGCCAGATAATTCAGGCAGACTGCGCGCAATTTGCGCAGGCCAACATCATTGTCATGATATTGATAGGGCCCGGTTTTCAGTGCGTTATAACAGCAGCTTAACGGCCCGGCCAGTTGCTCAGCCAATTGCTGCTTAAACTGACGAATACTGCTTAGTAGTTTATCCACCGGAATCAGCTGATATTGCTCAGCCAGCGTATCAAAATCAGGCAGTGTCAGTAATTCTGCTGTCATAGCCATATCTGTGCCGGGCTGTTCCAGCCAGTGCTGCAGCAGTTTAAATAGCGCAGCAGGCAGTGCGGCCTCGCCAGCTTTTGATGCTACTTGCTGCGCTATCTTGCGGCTCCAGAACTGTTGCATCGCATCCCAGCGCGCAACGCCGTCCGTTGCCTGGCTGGCAATCAGCAATAAGTCATCATCACTGTACTGTGCCGCCAGTTTCACCGGTGCTGAAAAATGTTCCAGCCACACCACCACTGGTGCTTCTGTTATTCCGTCAAACAGATACTGTTGTTCACTTTCGCTTAGCAATAATAAATGCTGCTGTGAGGCCTGGCCGTTAAACAACAATTCAATTTGCACCGGTATCAGCAGTGGTTGTTTTTCTGCCTGATCAGCTGTAGGGGGTGTTTGTTGCGCCAGCGACAGTATCAGCTGCGAGCGTGTTGCATCATAGTGCTGCGTGGCAGTTAGCAATGGTGTGCCCGACTGGCTGTACCATAAGCGGAACTGTGATAAATCCTGTGCAGCAACATCTTGCATTGCCTGCAAAAAATCATCACAGGTCGCCGCCTGGCCATCATGACGCTGAAGGTACAACTTGAGGCCTTTGGCAAAGGTATCCCGCCCCAGCAGAGTTTGCAGCATACGGATCACTTCGGCGCCTTTATCGTACACCGTAACAGTGTAGAAGTTATTCATCTCCAGCACTTGCTCTGGCCTGATCGGATGTGCCATCGGGCTGGCATCCTCAGCAAACTGGGCGGTGCGTATCAGCTTAACTGCATCTATGCGGCACAAAGTGGCAGAGCCCATATCAGCACTGAACTCCTGATCGCGAAAAACAGTTAACCCTTCTTTCAGGCTAAGCTGAAACCAATCACGGCAGGTAACACGGTTGCCTGTCCAGTTATGAAAATATTCATGGCCAATAATTGACTCAATATTGAAGTAATCGCGATCAGTTGCACTGGCAGCATCGGCCAAAACATATTTACTGTTAAAAATGTTCAGGCCTTTGTTCTCCATAGCGCCCATGTTAAAGAAGTCCACCGCGACCACCATATAAATATCCAAATCATATTCCAGGCCGTAACGCTGTTCATCCCATTGCATAGCTCGCTTTAACGACTCAAGTGCAAAACTGCCTTTGGTTATCGCACCTTTATCGACAAACAACTGCAAACTAACCTCACGGCCAGATTGAGTAATAAACTTATCTGTCAGAACATCAAAATCTCCGGCAACCAGAGCAAATAAATAGCAGGGCTTTGGAAAAGGATCATGCCACTGCACGACTCTTAGGCCATTGTCGTCAATATGTTCAGATACCTTATTACCATTCGATAATAAATAAGGGTAGCGCTCAGCATCAGCTTTAATGGTGACGTTGTATTCTGCCAGTACATCTGGCCGATCCGGAAAATAACTGATACGACGAAAGCCTTCTGCCTCACACTGAGTGCAGTAGGTGTTGCCAGCCATATACAGGCCTTCAAGTGCGGTATTATGCTGCGGTGCAATAGCACAAATGATCGTCAGTTCGCACTGCTGTGCAACATTAAATATTGTCAGGCTGTCGGCATCAAGCTGGTAATCGGCTGTATCCAGCAATTGGCCATTAAGCGCTATGCTAATTAATGTCAGTTGCTGCCCGTCCAGTTTTAACGGCACATCAGCCCGGTTGCGTTTAATTTGCATTACAGAGGTGACACGTGTGGCCTCTGCGTCCAGTTCAAAACACAAATCAACATGGCTAATGCTAAAAGCTGGTGCAGTGTAATCTGTAAGGCGCTTGGCCGTGCGCGGTAAACTATTCTGAGACATAGCAGGCTTCCGGTAAAATAAACAACGATACAGCTAAGTATAATGACGAAAAAGCCTGAACAACTCAGGCTTTTTTCCGGCTACACTTTAGCAGTTTGTGGCCTGACTGAATCAGGAGGGGTCAGGCGCAGTATTTTAATACCGCAATAGGCATAAATAATAGCTAACAGAGGATTGATCAGGTTAAAGAAGGCATAGAATACATAGTCCAGCGGGCTAACCTGAAGCACACTGTGCATGTAGGCACCGCAGGTATTCCATGGTATCAGCGGGCTGGTAATGGTACCGCCGTCTTCCAGGGTGCGGGACAAATTCACCGGTGCCAGGCCCCGGCGCTCGTATTCCTCTTTAAACATCCGGCCAGGCATAACAATAGACATATACTGATCGGCTGTCAGAACATTTGTAACAAAGCAGGTAGCAATAGTGCTGGTGATTAACGAGCCAGTGCTGCGGGCGAAAAATAAAATTGACGTAACAAATTTACGCAACAGGCCTATTTTTTCGATGGTAGCACCAAACATCATGGCACTAAAAACCAACCAGACTGTGTTAAGCATACTGGACATACCGCCGCCGCTGAGTAAATCATTCAGGCTGTCATTGCCGGTGTCGATACTAAAACCAGCATGCAGGGTATGCCAAACCAATTTGGTAATGCCTAGCGCTGCAGGTATATCCTGCTCAACCAGCCGGCTTAATAACTCAGACTGAAAAAATACCGCCCACACCGCGCCCAGCAGAGCGCCGATAAATACCGTTGGAAAGGCCGGCACCTTTTTTATCGCCATAGCTAACAGCACAAACAGCGGTACCAGCGATACCACACTGATAGAAAAATTCTGCTGCAGCACATCGCTTATTTGATCGATACGTGCGATATCAGAGCTGACATCCGAATTAAACCCAATAATCGTAAACAGCAGTAACGCCAGTATAAAACTGGGAATGGTTGTCCAGAGCATATGTCTGATGTGATCAAATAAATCCGCACCGGCAACAGCGGGTGCCAGGTTAGTTGTTTCACTCAGTGGCGATAATTTATCACCAAAATACGCACCTGATACTATGGCACCGGCAGTAATAGCCGGTGACAACCCCAGGCCCCCGGCAACGCCAATTAAAGCAACACCTATTGTAGCCGCAGTCGTCCAGGAACTACCAATACTCATTGCGACAATGCCGCATAACAAACAGCTTGCAGCATAAAACCAGCTTGGGCTTAAAATTTGCAAACCATAATAAATAAGCGTAGGTACGGTGCCTGACAACATCCAGGTGCCTATTAACGCCCCCACCGACAACAGGATCAGTACCGCGCCCAATGACAGCGAAATACCCTTCACCATGGCCTTTTCCATCACTGACCAGCGATAACCATTTTTAAGACCTATAACAACCGCTACGGCCGTTGCCATAAATAAGGCTATCTGATTGGGCCCGTAAGATGAGTTATCAGCAAATAGATATACCGAGGCAGATAGCAACACTATCAGCACGACCAGAGGAATGGCCGCATCGAGGAAGCTGGGTTGTTTTTCAGTCATGTATTTTTTACTCCGATTGGTAAAAGGCGCCTGCAGCGCCTGACACCTTTATTATTGTTATGCTTATATTCGCTACTGCTTACAAAGACCGATAGAACATGACGGCTATAATCAGTGGGCAGACAAACTTAACGTACCATGGCCATATCCGCCAGAACCAGCTGTACTCGGCCTGCATATCACCTTTTTTCAATTCCTGCAGAATGGCATTACGCCTCCAGACCCAACCGGCAAAGATACATAGCATCAATCCGAGCAAAGGTTGGCTGTAGCGGGTAGTTAATGCGATAACAACGCCAAACAAACTGTCAAAGTTGATAATGATAATGGTACTGGCCGCTAAAATTACAGCAGCAACCAGCCATACCGCTTTTTGTCTGGCAAGTTTATGATGTTCAACGATGTAAGATACGGGCACCTCCAACATCGAAATTGACGATGTGAGTGCGGCGATGGACATCAACAGAAAAAATGCCAGCGCAACAAAAGCGCCCACCATTCCCATGGTACTGAATAACGATGGCAAAACTGTGAAAATCAGCGTGTCTTCAGATAACAGCTTGCCGCCGTCAGTGAAAATTTCTACCCCATTATGTAAGGCAACGTACATGGCAGGAATAATCAGCAAACCAGCCAGTACTGCTACGCCAATATCCACTAAAGATACCGCCGCACCTAATCTGGGTAGGTTTTCTTTATGGCTAACATAAGAGCCATAGATAAGCATAGTGCCGACGCCCAGTGACATGGAGAAAAACGCCTGCCCCATGGCACTGATCAGCAAATCCGGATTCAGTACTTCAGCAAAATTGGGTAATAAATAAACTTTTAAGCCTTCCATTGCACCTTGTTGTGTCATCACATAGCCAAACAGCAACAACATAATGACAAATAAGGTTGGCATTAACCTGACAGACCAGCGTTCAATACCGTTGACGACACCGCCACCGACAATGCCTACAGTAAGGAGCATAAATGCAGCACAAAAAATCAGATTACGGCTTAAGGAAAACGACACCAGCCAATCTGCCAAATGGCCCATACCAGCAATACTGGCCAGCGCTTCCAGCGTATAAGCCAACATCCAGCCGCCTACGATGCCATAAAACGCCAATATCAGTGAAACAGTAATCAGCCCCCAAATACCAACAAAACGGCCGCTACGGCCATTCGATATTTGCCCAAGTGCATCGACCATATTCGATTTTGTCGCACGGCCAATCAGCAACTCCGCCATTAATACCGGGTACGCCAGCAGAAAAGTTAACACCAGATACATCAGAACAAAAGCAGCACCGCCATTACTGGCAACCTGAGAAGGAAAGCCCCATATATTACCAAGCCCAACAGCAGACCCTGATGCCGCCAGAACAAAGCCGATCCTCGATGAAAACTCACCGCGTGCACTCATAGTTAAACCTTTATAATTATTATGTTTTTACATTAACAAAAGGCGGTAATTAATACCGCCTTATAGGGTGTGTTTATAACTTACGCTTATTTTTTTGCCAGCCGGGTTACGGCTTTCAGATCAGCAGTAATGCTGGCAGCTTCTTCCAGAAACGCGTCTATTTTTTCTACCTTTTCCGGTACATCATCCAGTGACGTAACTTCAGGTAAGCCAAGACGTTTTAACCGCTCGTTCGTTCTGACTAATTGCTTTGCTTTATTCTCATCACGCTCAGCAACACGGTTTGCCTCACGCAAAGATACCGTTTTATCGTTCATTTGCTGCTTATAATCAGCAATGTCCTGCATCAGGTACTGAAACTCAACTTCTTTGCTAATGCGGGCCTGATGTTTTTGCTGCAACGTAGGCACCAACTGAGAAAGATCATTTAATGTGGTGTAGTTTGCCGCCTTAATGGAATCCCAGGGTAAAGCATACTCCTCTTTACTCTCGCCCCACTCTGCCGGATCTATGGCTGTAGGGAATTGAATATCAGGGATCACGCCTTTGTGCTGCGTACTGCCACCATTAATACGGTAGAACTTAGCAATAGTGTATTGCACGCTGCCCAGCGGGCTTTCAAACATATCGTAAATACGGCCCAGCCCACGGTGCTGCTGCACAGTACCCTTACCAAATGTCTGCTCACCGACAATTAACGCCCGGCCATAGTCCTGCATAGCTGCAGCAAAAATCTCTGACGCCGAAGCGCTGTAACGATCTACCATTACCGTTAGCGGGCCATCGTAGTAGCTGACGCCGTCATTGTCCTGCGATACTGAAACTTTGCCGTCACCTTCGCGGATTTGAACCACCGGGCCACGGTCAATAAATAAACCGGTCAGTAAAGTCGCTTCCTGTAAAGAACCACCACCATTGCCACGTAAATCAACAATGATGCCGTCGACTTTTTCTGTTTTTAACTCCGCCAGCAGCTTTGTGACGTCTGCTGCAAGGTTGTTATAAAACCCCGGGATGCTGATCACGCCAATTTTTTGATCCAGTTCAGACAATACCGGCTTAAACACTTCCGCTTTTGCTGCGCGGTCTTCCAAACGGATTTTATCACGCACTATCGTAATAACCTGAGCCTGACTGGTGCCAATATCGTTTGCACCAACAACCTGCAGCCGCACAGTGCTACCTTTAGGACCCTTGATAAGGTCTACCACATCATCCAGGCGCCAGCCGATAACATCGACAAACTCGGTTTTATCCTGCGCAACACCGATAATTTTATCTTTCGGCTTTAACTTTTGTGTTAAATCGGCCGGACCACCAGGCACTAGGCTTTGTATTACGGTATAGTCTTCATCAGCACGCAGCACCGCACCTATGCCTTCGAGCGACAGGTTCATTTCTTGCTGAAAGCGATCTGCATTTCTGGGTGATAAATAAGAAGTGTGGGCTTCAATGCTGCGGGCAAAAGAATTCATTACCAGCTGAAATACGTCTTCACTTTCAGTTTGCGCCAGACGCTTTTGCGTGTTGCGGTAGCGCTTAGCCAGGATAGTATTAATTTCCTCAGCCTCTTTGCCTGCCAGTTTCAGGTTCAGTGCATCAAACTTAACTCTTTGCCGCCAAATTTCATTCAGCTCTGCATCATTAGCTGGCCATGCTGCGTCTTCCCGGTCATAGGAGTACTGATCTTCAACGGTAAAATCAAAGCCTTTATCAAGCAGTTGCAGAGCATAATCAAAACGCTCTGAGCGCCGCTTCAATGTCAGGTTGAACATTTCGAAGGCAAAACCCAGATTACCTTTATTGATACCATCATCGAACTGATCGCGGTATTTCTCAAAGCCATCCACGTCAGCTTTAGTTAATACGTTGCGGTAATAGTCGAGGTTTTTAAGATAGGTATCAAACATTCTGGAAGACAGTGCATCATCCAATTGCACATTAGTGTAATGACCACGGGTGAACAGTGCGGCGATCCGCTTACTGGCGGTGGCATGTTGTGCATCCTGCGCCATAGTTGGCAGTACCAGAGGCCCTTTCGCTGCATCAGGAGCGGCATTAAGACCAAAGGCGACAAGAAATGCTATTGCTAGTGCTGAATGTTTTTTCATAAGCTACTCTGTGTTGTTCAGGCCAAAAACAAACTGTCCTGACGTGTTTTCACAACCATACCAGAACCCAGTTGCACAGTCACATCGTCTTTATGCACTTCCAGTACCGTTGCCGGCATTGGATTTTGTCCAAGTTTAATCAGTACTTTACTACCAACTATAACCTGGCCCGTTACCACTGGCTGCAATGCAGCTGCTGGCACAGGTGCTTTTTCTGGCTGTGATTGAGAAACAGGCTTCTGATTAACCTTAGCGCTTTTAGAGGGCAGAATTGCTTTTTTGTTCGGTGTTTTTTTGTAAGCAGGTTTGTCTGTCACGGCTGGCTGCGGATTTTTTGCTTTAGCTTCGGCCAGTTTGGCTTTACGCTTTTCAGCCGCTTTGGCCTTACTTTCTTCTAATAGTTTACTGGCATGCTCTGCCTGAGACGCATCAATCGGATCACCGGCAACACCATCTAAATCTATCCGGGTTACCCCTTCTTTGGTTGCTTCCAAATACCGCCAACTGGAGGTATAAATTCTCAGCGCCTGGCGTAACTGAGTTTTACTCACGGTAGCATCATTTTGTAAACGCTCGGCCAGATCCTGAAAAATACCAATTTTCAGTGGTTTGGCTTCACCGGTCAGGCTAAAACATGCCGGAAACTGCGTTGCCAGATACGCCAGTACATCTTTTACTGTTGCCGCTTTTACATTTTGTTCAGTTGGGGTGGTCATTAACGCTTCACTCTTCTTCATCTGCGGCATCCGCATCCGGCTTGCCTTCTTCCAGCTGTTGGCGAACATAAGCCAACGCCCAATCTATTAGTTCATCTTCGTCAGCTTCCAGCAGCACAGTGCCACCACGCAGTTCATCCCAGATAGCGGGTAATAGCTGCTCAACCTGAACACTACTGATATCTTCCGGCAAATGTTGCCATACAGCGTGATAAACGGCGTTTACCTTGTCAGTTACCAGTTCTTCTTCACCTTCCCAATCACCGATATCTGCCAGATCAAACAAATAATCGTGAATAGAAATTGTATCTTTCATAGTGTTACTGCCAGATGCTGTTCAAATAATTTAATCAATTGCTCAAGGCCGGCCTGATCATCTAAATCGAACCGCGCCAGAAGCGGGCTATCGATATCCAGCACGGCAATAATTTCACCCTTGTGGCGCAGTGGTAATACAATCTCAGAATTACTGGCTGCATCACAGGCAATATGGCCGGGAAATTCGTGCACATCTTTCACCAGTTGCACTTGCCCTGTAGCAACAGCAGTGCCACAAACGCCCTTTCCTACGGCAATACGGACACAGGCGACCTGGCCCTGAAACGGCCCTAACACCAGCTCACCTGCGCGCATAATATAAAAGCCTGCCCAGTTTAAATCCGGTAGCTGATTAAATAATAACGCACTGAGGTTAGCCATATTGGCTATCAGATCGGTTTCACCGTCGATCAACGCCTGCGCTTGCTGGTTTAGCAAACGGTATAACGCGGTTTTATCGGTAGACATGAAATATAGGTTTCTGACTAATGCTCAAAACCCGTACATTACTCGTTTTACCTGAGAATTTAAACCACTTCAGGGCAAAGATTTCCACGCCTGGGCTGTTTTAGTTGTGAACTGAGCCTGTTTGACTGAGATTTATACAATTAACCGGCTATCAGCTGACTATTTTATGTGGGTTTGACGGGTAGTAACATACCGGTTGCTGCGCCTGATGACTGAAAAAACGGGTATCTTTATAGGGTAACTTCATAAAGCCGCCAACCCCTTCTCCACTAATTAATGCCACTTTGGTTAAAATACTTTGTAATAAACGGTTAAATTCAACCTCTGCTGCCGGGTCCAGTAAACGGTAATAGCTATGGATCTTCATATACAAGGCGGTAACTTCAAAAATAATACAGCCCGTATGGCGGATTAAATTAAGCCGGGCAATATCGTCCATAATGGCATCGGGTAACACTAACTGCTCGTCAGGATCTCTGCCATCCTCAAAATAGGAGTGTTGCTTACTGGCATCTTCAGTACTTAATACAGGCGCCAGTTGGTATGGAATATGTGCGTCGCCAGCAGCAATAAAAGGCTCAGCAATACTGCTGCGGCTGATATGAATGGTATTACGGGCATTAAACAGACAGGCTTTAAAAATACCGACTTTGGCAATAGCGCGCGCTAAAGTCACCACATTATTTACTGACAAAGCAAAAGATTCTGCCAGGCTGGTGTCGTATAAATTCAGGCTGGAATCAATATAGATGCCACTGGCCTGCCAGTGAATAGCCAGCCCACCAACAACGGGAAAACGCGCCAGCCGGCTTACTGCTGCAACAAAGGCTTTTTCTGTTTCCCCCATACCTGCCAGATAATTCTTGTAGTAGCGCTCTAATTGCACATCATCAACATAAGCGATGCCTTCTTCTTCACTGTGCTCACGTAAAAAAGACTTACGTGACGAATAAACAACGGTATCCAGCTCCCGTACCTGCGGGCTTACCCAAACCGGTAGCTGGGCAATATCTTCAAACAATGGTAGTTCTGGTAATACCAAATGTTTTAACCGGGGCATATGTTGCAAAAAATAATCACCGGCCTGAGCACGTAACTGAGCGTCATCGGATAACATACTGTCAAGCATGGTAGCAAACTCGACCGGCAAGCCGAGGCTGCGCGCAGGTATCGCTTTGCTACCGAAACGGCAAGACTGGCCGGATGCCAGTGCATACAAAGTGCCGGCGACACCCTGCTCGTCAAATCTGGGGCTGGACAAGGCGCCAGTGCGTTGCTCGGGGCCAATAAAATACACATCACCCATACGGGCATTAGAGGTTTGTAAATCTGCCGACATCAGTTGCATTACATTATTGGATAAATACTGGCCATTGGCATCTAACTGGGCAAACACCGATGAGCCCCAATCAATTAAACTGACCATGCCGCTTTGCTCATCAAACACCAGGTTAGAAGGTTTAACGTCGCCATGTACAATTGGTTGAAATTCGCCATCTTTGCTATGGCTGCGCAGCGCCAGCAGTACATCGGCCAACTGGCAGGCAATATCAATTAACAGCCGGGCGCTTAAACGGCCATGCTGTAAACTGTAATGTTCTAAATCAATGCCTTTGCCGCGCTGCATCATCAAAATGCCTTGCTTTTTCACTACCTGATAGGTGATATAGCGCGGTACATTAGGGTGTTGCACCTGCGATAACATATAAGCTTCATCAGCCAGCCGCTCCTGAATATGCTGCGGCAAATTAATGCGGGAAAACTTAAATACGCAGGCCTGACTGCTGGCATCTAAGCCAGCAAAAGCAAAACCATAGGCACCTTTTCCAATTAACTCAATGTCGCTGTAGCCCAGCTTTTCCAGCTCAGAAATACACAACGCCACCCAATCTTTGAGCTTTTTAGCATCATTGGTGTTAAGCAGATAAATAGACTGCTCTTCCGGGATATAAAAGTTTCGCAGCTGGTTTTTATCTTGCATCTTCACTAGGCCTTAACACAGCGCTCAAGCGCCCACTGGCGCAGCACATTCACCGGCTCTGCCATGACCACCGATAGTGGCTGGGTAGCCGATAGCTCTGCTACTAAATGCGCTAAGCTAAATTCAGCGTTACCTGCGCGGGCGCGGAAACCGGCACCGACCACTGCCTGCTCTAACTCTGCACCGGAGAAGCCGCGACATAACGCCCGCGCCGACTGCAGCGCCTCGTCAGTTAAGCTCAGCTGGCGTTTAGCTAAGTGCAATTTAAGCAGATGTAAACATTCATCTTCAGTGGGCAAATCAACAAAGAAAATTTCATCAAAGCGGCCTTTACGCAGCAGCTCCGGCGCCAGCTCGTGAATGTTGTTGGCGGTAGCCACCAGAAAAACCTGCGATTTACGCTCAGACAACCAGGTCAGGAAACTGCCCAGTAGACGCCGGGTCACGCCGTTATCGCTGTCACCACCGGACAAGCCTTTTTCAATTTCATCGATCCATAGCACACAGGGCGACATTGCATCAGCCAGCGCTAACGCCTGAGCGAGATTTTTTTCGGTTTCACCAATATATTTGTTATATAACGCCGCCATATCCAGCCGCAGCAGCGGCAAGCCCCAGCTACCGGCAATGGCTTTGGCAGCCAGACTTTTGCCAGTACCCTGCACCCCGGTTAACAACAGGCCTTTGGGGGTGTCGGCCAGTTGCTGAATAAATGCCTGTTGGCGCTGCGCTATCCAATGTTTGAGATTAGCCAGGCCAATAACGTTACTGAAGCTTACACTGTCAAATACCTGTGACAACACACCGTCAGTTTGCAACAAGCTGAACTTGGCGCGGTTAATACGCGGAATATCCGCTGCGGTAACAGCACCATCATCGGCAATAGCTTTGTAAGCTAAGCGTTTTACCTCTTCAAAGGTTAAGCCACGCAGATTTTGCACCAATAGCGCTACGTTTTCTGACGTTAGTTCGGCCAGCGTGCCATGTTTAACCGCATAGCTATCGGCCATTTCATGCACCAGCTGGCGAATTTGCTGATCCGATGGCAAGCTTAACTCAAAGCGATAACACAAACGCGCCAACTCAGACGGCACCTCTATTGCATGGCTAAGCAGCATAATAGTGTGGCCAAGTTGCTCATGCGCCTGGGCAATTTCTTTGATATAGCGAACATGTTTAGGCTCGGCCAAAAACGGGTGAAAATCGCACAACACAAAAATACCGGGGTTACGGGTGGCTTTAATTTGTGCCAGCAGGTTTGTGGGTTCAGCATTAAACGCCTGAGCACTGTGCTCACTACCCAACCGCTGCAGGCCTTCGGTAATGGTCCATTTAAACACCGGCCGCATTAAATTCAGCGCCAACCGTTTTATCAGCAACAGCGCTCGTGGCTCTTCGTAACTTTCAATTACAATCAGCGGGCTGTGTGCCTGCACCAGTACCCGTAGATCATCAAATTCGTGCATAGCAGTCCCTGAGCCCAAAATACTATAAAAAAACCCACTACAAGGAGTGGGTTTTAGCAGAAAGCCCGGTTAAAACCAAGCAGGATTTAACCAACTAGCGCATCGCTACCAGCATAGCTGATGGCTGCTCCAGATATTGTTTCCACAGGTTGGTAAAGCGCGCTATGGTGCCGCCATCTATTACGCGGTGATCGCCTGACCAGCTGATTTGCATCAGTTGGCGTGCTTCCACTTCGCCTTTGGCATTAAAGCGTGGCAAGGTTTGCACTTTACCCAGCGCCACTATCGCCAGCTCCGGCTTATTGATAATAGGCGTAGCAACAGTGCCGCCAATAGCGCCGATATTAGAGATACTAATAGTACCGCCTTTTAAATCAGCCGGGCTGACACGACCTTCACGGGCCTGCTCTGTTAAGCGGGTTAAATCGTTCGCAATATCAATAATAGATTTACGCTGACAGCCTTTGATATTGGGTACCAGTAAGCCAATTTTAGAATCAACTGCTATGCCGATATTATGATCGTCAAAATAAGTCAGCTCAGTGCAGTCCTGATTTACTTTGGCATTCATAATCGGGAACTGATTAATCGCCAGCGATAAGGCCTTAATAAAAAACGGCATCATGGTCAGCTTGACGCCCTGTTTGGCGTACTGATCTTTTAAGCCGGCGCGCAGTGCTATCAGTTCAGTTAAATCAATCTCTTCACAGTAGGTAAAATGCGGAATGGTTGAAACCGACTCCACCATCTGCCGCGCCATCGCCGCTTTGATGCCTTTAATCGGCTCGGTGCGGCTACCACCACTGGTTGTTGCTGCAACTACTGCATGTGTTGCCAGATTGGCTGACGCATTCTGCGTTGGCGCACTCTGAACTTTACCATCGGCAAAAGCACGGACATCGTCTTTATACACGCGGCCTTTATCACCGCTGCCGGGCACCTTGCTGATATCAATACTCAGCTCGCGGGCTAAACGACGTACCGCCGGGCTGGCCAGAGCTTTACCATTGCTGCTGGCATTAGCGCTAACGGCGTCATTTTTTTGCTGTAGTGCACAGGCAGCTTTAGCCGGTGCTGCAGTTGCCGTTGCAGTAACAGCAGACGCTTGCGGCGCTGATTCCAGGCCGGCATGTTGCATAGCAAACAGCGGCGCATGCACTTTAGCAATCTCGCCCTTGGCGTAATACAGCTTTGTGACTTTACCTGAGTACTTGGCCGGAATTTGCACCAGGGCTTTGTCGGTCATCACATCGCATACCGGCTGATCTTCGGCGATATCATCGCCTTCTTTAACTAACCAGTCGACAATTTCACACTCAACGATACCTTCACCGATATCCGGCAGAATAAAATCTTCGCTGCCGGTAGCCGCAGTAACCGCTGCAGCAGGTGCAGCGTCGCTGCTGTTTGCTGTGCCTTCAATCTGCATTTCAAACAACGGCGCATGCACTTTAGCAATCTCGCCCTTGGCGTAATACAGCTTGCTTACTACACCGTTATGCACCGCCGGAATTTGCACCAGCGCTTTGTCGGTCATCACATCACATACCGGTTGGTCTTCAGTGATGGTGTCGCCCTCGCTGACCAGCCAATCAACAATTTCACACTCAACGATACCTTCACCGATATCCGGCAGAATAAAATCTTTTTTCATTGCTGCCTCCGTTAAAAGTTAACTGAGCGTTTTATCGCTTCGTAGGTTTTTAAATGATCCGCCACATACTCTTTTTCCAGCGCCAGCGGGTACGGCGTATCCATACCACAAACCCGCTCAATCGGGCTTTCCAGGTGCAGGAAGCACATTTTCTGGATAGTTGCGGCAATTTCACCGGCAAAACCGCCGGTTAACGGCGCTTCATGGTTAATCAGCAAACGGCCGGTTTTCTTCACCGACGCCGCGACAGTATCGGCATCCCACGGCAATATGCTGCGCAGATCTATTACTTCACAGGAAATACCGTCTTTTTCGGCCATCTCAACCGCTTTTTGCACAATTTCCATCTGTGCGCCCCAGGCCAGTACGGTAATGTCTTTACCCTGCTGTGTTACCTCGGCTTTGCCCAGTTCAATTTCGTAGTACTCTTCCGGTACTTCGCCGGTGGAGGCGCGGTACAACTTTTTCGGTTCAAAGAAAATCACCGGATCCGGGCTGGCAATAGAGGCCAATAACAAACCTTTGGCCTGATAGGGATCGCGCGGGATCACCACTTTTAAACCCGGGGTATGGGCAAAATAGGCTTCCGGTGACTGGCTGTGATAATGACCACCGGCAATACCGCCACCGTATGGGCTTCTGAACACTATACCGCCGACATTAAATTCATTACCGGAGCGGTAGCGGAATTTGGCGGTTTCGTTAACGATTTGGTCAAAGGCCGGAAAGATATAATCAGCAAACTGAATTTCTGCCACCGGCTTCATGCCCTGGGCTGCCATACCATTGGCAAAACCGGCAATGCCCTGTTCGGTTAACGGCGTATTAAAGCAGCGCGCTTTGCCGTATTTTTCCTGCAGTTTACTGGTAGCACGAAACACCCCACCAAAGTGGCCAACGTCTTCACCAAAACACACTACGCTGTCATCTTTTGCCATGGCTAAATCAAGCGCATTATTAATGGCCTGCAACATATTCATCTTCGCCATTAGTCTAGTCTCCCCGCCGTAACCGGATACGCATCCGGGTATTTACGGATATGCGCTTTTAATTCATCTAATTGTTGCTGTAATGCCGGAATCGGCTCTGCATACACATCAGAAATAAGGTGCTCTATGCCAGGCTTAGCCACTTTTTCTGCCACTTTTAACGCGTCGAGAATTTCGCTACGCAGCACTTCAATAGTGGCTTTATCGTCGGCTTCGTTCAGCCAGCCTTTTTCCAGCAACCATAGACGGAACCGGGCGATAGGGTCGTTCTGGCGCCACTTTTCTTCTTCTTCTTTTGAGCGATAGCCACTTGGATCATCCGACGAGGAATGCGCACCTAAGCGGTAAGCAATAGATTCAATTAGCACCGGCTCGTTATATTTAAGTGCATGGTCGCGTGCCATTTTAGTGGCCTGATACACGGCTAAAATGTCGGCTCCGTCTACCCGCAGTGCCTTCATACCGTAACCTACAGCGCGACAGGCAATACCATCACCAACAAACTGCTCACTGGCCGGCGTTGAAATAGCGTAGCCATTGTTACGACAGAAGAAAATTACCGGCGCCTTGTGCACCGCAGCCATATTTAAGCCGGCGTGAAAATCGCCCTCTGAAGCCGCACCTTCACCAAAGTAACAAATAGTGGTGTTAGCTAAACCGCGCAGCTTCTGCGCATAGGCATAGCCACTGGCCTGCGGAATTTGCGTGCCCAACGGTGACGATATCGTCATATAGTAAATGTCTTTACTGCCGTAATGCACCGGCATCTGCCGGCCTTTACCTAAATCCTTTTCGTTGGAAAACAGTTGGTTCATAAACTGCTCCAGCGTAAAGCCGCGATAACGCAACGCACCCTGTTCGCGATACTGCGCCATGATCATATCTTGCTCTGCCAATGCCGCGGCGCTGCCTACCGTAGTGGCCTCTTCGCCTAAGCATTGCATATAGAAGCTGATGCGGCCCTGGCGCTGGGCAGCCAACATGCGCTCATCCAGTACGCGGGTAAACACCATGGTATCGTACATTTTAATGGCAGTGGCTTTATCCAACTCCGGCGCTACCGCCCCCTCGTACAGGCTGCCATCGTCACGTAAAATGCGTAGTGTAGGAATTTTTAACGCATCACCGGCGGTAAACTCCGCAGTGTGCACCGTGGTAATGGTGGCGTTATTTGGGTTAGTCATAGGGTGTCTCTTGTTTGTTATACGTGTCAGACAGCTGGCTGCCCCGCAAGCCTGGCCTTGGTTTCAGGCTGGCGGAGCTTAGCTTTTACCGTCCAGTATAGCGGCTTTAACCGCTCTCCCCGTTTTATGCCAGGCCTTAGCCGGCATCGGTGTGTTCTGATTATTATCGGCCGCAACTTTACCTTTACGTAAACTGCATTGCAACCGAGTCGCAGGTTCAGGCAAGTGCCGCGCAGTAATGACTGTCAGCTTAAATTTACTCTTTACAATATTTGTTTAGCTTATGCCAGATTGTGTGTCACTGTTGTTGGCACCACCATAAGCATCGCACGCTGGCCAATTGCTACCTTAGGATTGGGGAATATAAGTGCCTCACCTTCCTGCTCTACCTTATATTCAACACCGTCATCGCTGGCCAGGACAGTCCCAACCGGATAACTGGTAAAGTTTTCTACATCATCGGCAAAATGCAGTTTAAATGCTGCAGTGTGTTTATTAATGGTGCGATACACCTGATACAGCTGAAACTGCTGCTCATCAAAACGCACTGTAGTTACCGCATCTTCGCTGACCAGCTGGCGCAGTGCTGCACGCGCTTTGGCAAAACGTTGCATATCGTTCTGGCCAAAAGGTCTTACCTTACCCAACTCAATGGTAAAGGCATTGGCACCATGCGCATTAGAAGCGTAATAGCTAAAAGTAGAAGCCGGGGTTTGCATTAACAGCACTGTCGTGACATCACAGGCCTGCAGAAACTCAAACTCGGCCTTCTGCCACGGTTTATTATGCAAGAACGGATACACCGCAAATTTCTCAAAGCGCGAGCCACGGATAGCGGTGTGTAAATCATACAAATATCGGTTACGCGGCACTAAACTGGTTACGCGTGCCTCACTATAGAAACGGCTGACATACTCCTCCAACGCCTTGGCCCGCTTGCGCTCAGCGTTAATCAAGCCGGCGCCCATACTATGGTGGCCAGAAAACAGCCGGTTCAGGTTTTCGCTGATTTCGCGTGTACCGGCGTTAATCGCTGGCGGGTTACCAAACAACACCAGCAAGCGATGTTTAAGCAATAACTTAGCCAGCAGCAGGTCTTTTACAAGCTCAGCACAGATTTCTATCGGCGCAGTTTCGTTGCCATGTACGCCACAAGACAGAACAATATCTTTGGTATTGCTCTCGCATAATTCCGGCTCAAAGCATATTACGCCGGTATCGAGAATGCTGACCGTCGTGCCATTAGGTAAGGTGAACTGGGATGATGGCAAGCCATCAGGGTTTGAAAGAGTGAGTTGCAAAAAATCGCCATGTTGCAGCAGTTGGGCGTGTTGGGTAGATAAGTGCGCCATGCGCCGGCTCCAGGTTGTCATAATGTGCGGATTCTACCGCAGTTACTGCACTCAGCCAAACCTGACGCTTGTTACACTGTAAATCAGCCCAGCTCTTCTTTATACATTGACACCTGATCCCGCCCGGACTGCTTAGCTTTGTACATTGCCAGATCTGCATCAGCCAATAGTTGTTTAAGTTGATAGCCGGACGTATCCGAAGAACTGACACCAAAACTGGCCCGCAATGGAAATGTATAACCACTGCCGTTTGTGTCTATCGTGGCAATAGCATCACGGCATATTTCTGCCATTAATGCGGCTTTATCGGCATGGCAGCCCGGCAATACCACTGCAAATTCTTCTCCACCAATACGGCCAAACACATCATTATTGCGCATAAAATTACGACAGGTTTTTACCACCTGCTGTAATGCCCAATCGCCTGCGGCATGGCCGTATTGGTCATTTATATTCTTAAAATAATCCAGGTCGAACAAAATCAGTGCCGCAGGCTTTGCATCAATTTCACAATAGTCCAACGCAACTTTGGCCTGGTTGTTAAAGTGATAACGGTTACTGATACCGGTTAACTGATCATATTCGGCAATTTTTTTAAAGCGACTCCGCCCCGACATACCGCGGTAAGCCATAAAACTGGCCAGAGCCACAATTAGCAGTAACAGCAGCATAATAAGCCGGTTTTGTTGAACCTCTTGCTGATACAGATTTTTTTGCAAAAATAGTAGTTCGTTATCTTTATCGAGTAAGGCTAAGCGCTGATCTTTTACTTCTATTTCAGCTTTAGCTACATGGTAGGCTTGTTGTCGCACAAAGCGGTCGTCACTGTTTGCTTTCAGCGCAGAGGTATACTTTATATGGTATTCCAATGCCTTATTAAAATCCCTCCGTGAATGGTTGACCTGATATAGCACATCGTAAGCATTTAACACCGGCACACTGAATTCTGAGCGACCGGAGTACTGCAAGGTGCGTCTGGCCAACTCTTCAGCTGCGTCATATTGTGCCAGTGCCAGATTATTTTGCGCAGCAGCGCCTAAAACGCCCGCAAGCAGAAACGGATAATTTGTTTTAGTAACAGAATCTATAAATGATTGATAATACTCGTCTGCCTGCTGATACTGTTCATTCAGCAATAAATAGTTATAGTATTTCAGGCGAATAAGGTTAGCAAAAATCAGCTCATGGTGATGAACACAGTGGCTTACTGACAGTTCAACATTAGTGCTAAACAGCTCCCATTGCCCTAACCCATACAGAGATTCAATTAAATGGTGCCTGCCATGACACAGTGCTTTTTCAGATGTAGCGCTGTCGATCAGTAACTGAGCATAGAACCGGGCGATATCGAATTCAGATAGTTGATTATATGTATAAGCCAGCACGCTTAGGCCGTGTTCTTTTGCCCGGGTTGATGTTACAGACTGCACTTCGCGACTTACTTGTTCAAGATAAGAAAACGCATTGCGATAATTTCGGGTTACTGCAAATACATTAACCAGCAGTGCTTTGACGCGAAAAATAATTTCTGGCTCAGTATCCCGCGCAAGCATTGATTCCAGCAGAACTGCGGCGCCATCAAAATCACCGCGTAGCGACTTTTCGTAACTTTGCAGTAACTCTAGATAATCTTGTTGATATTGTGTCAGCTCAGCAGGGGTTTCAGCGATAACTGCCAGCTTTTTACTAAATTCAGCCACATTGACCACTTTAAGATCATCCAGCGCGTCCAATCGCGCAGTCATTTCACTAGCTGGTGCAATAGCAACGAAGCCAGCACAGATTATCCATGCTGGTTTTATCAGCTTAATTAGCAGTGGCTGAGCCAATCTAACAGCTAGCTGCAACCGCTGATTTTTCCTCGGTTTCGTCGTCATTATCAGGCACGTCGTGTGGCGGTTCTTCTGCGGGGCAAATGGCACATACCACTTTGTTCCGCACCTGTAGCAAGGCTTCTAACTGAACGTGATCCCTGGTCAAAATGGCGTGTTGCACCTGAACATCCATATCCAACGGGTTAAATACTTTTTGTAATGCTGCAGTATCCAAACTCTGTAACGCAGCATTTTGGCCTAAAGTTTCAAGCAAGCTAATCACTTTATTCATCGACAGTTCCTGTAAGATTATTACGTGAAAGTGAAAGGTATTAAAATGAGTCAGATTTTAAGTACCATCCTGCACCCCACAGGGACGAAATACAACTATTACAGTATCGCTATAATGCAGAACAACAATAATTTTTAGTCTGTCTTATCCATAAGGTGGGTATAAGTTGCGATCTGATCCCTTCCCGATTGCTTGGCTCTGTACATTGCCAGATCCGCATCTGCCAATAACTGTTTAAGCTGATAGCCCGATATATCGGAAGAGCTGACACCAAAGCTGGCACTAAGCGGGAACTGATAACCGCTTTCTGTTGTATCTATAGTCGCAATGGCGTCACGACATATTTCTGCCAGTAACGCCGCTTTATCGGCATGACAACCCGGTAATACGACAGCAAATTCTTCACCGCCAATACGGCCAAATACATCATTGTTGCGCATAAAGTTACGGCAGGTTTTTACTACCTGTTGCAGCGCCCAATCTCCGGTAGCATGGCCATAGTTGTCATTGATAGTCTTGAAGTAATCCAGGTCAAATAGAATTAGTGCCGCAGGCTTAGCGTTAAGCTCACAATAATCCAGAGCTACTTTAGCCAAATTGTTAAAGTGATAACGGTTACTGATACCGGTTAATTGATCGTATTCAGCGATTTTTTTAAAGCGTTTTCGCCCAGACATGCCGCGATAGGCTGTAAAACTGGCGATAAGCAGCACAAAAAATAGCAACAACATAATCAACTTATGCTGACGAACCTCTTGCGCATATATGTTTCGTTGCAATGAAAGCAATTCATTATCTTTATCTAACAGCGCTATACGTTGATTCTTAACCTCAATTTCTCCGCGAGCCAGGTGATAAGCCAAAAGTTGCGAGGACAACTCTTTTTCATACGACGTTTTAGCCGCATTTAGTAGCTCCAGATATTTTAACGAATCCTGAAACCTGTTTTGAGATTTAGCTATTTCATACAGCGACTTGGCTGCCAAAATAACAGGCAAACTAAACGGGTGCGTATCTGAAAATAACAACGCTTCTTTTGCTAAAGACTCCGCTTTGGGCATCTTGTTTTCAGCAAAATAAGCCTGTGATACTAACGCATTTACCTTGGCAATAAGGAAGGGGTAATTTGTTGTATAAAGTACGTCGCGATAGCTCTCATAGCTGTTTATTGCAGCTGGAAATTGCTTTTGATTAACATTATAACGAACGATTTCAGCAGTAATAAAACCAGCAGCGATTTTCTCTCCAGTACGTTGGCAAAGGTTAAAACCAAATTCAGATTCTCTGTCAAAATCGTGCTGCTTGGCTTGACCAGACATTGCTTCAATCTTTTGTGTATATAAACGACAGAGGTTGATGTCAGATAAAGCTAAGGAATGGATATCTCGCAAGTAATACTGGGCTAAATCAAACTTTTCTAACTTAATGTATAGCAGCGCAATTACGCCAAGACGCTGCACCAGTGCTTTCTCATCAGTTAACTGATGTCCTTCAGCAAGTAACATTTCAAAATACTCAAAAGCATTAGCGTAGTTCTGAGCCAGAACATAAGAATTTACCAACAATGCCAGAGCTCGAACCCGAAGCACATCATTCGTTGGACGATAAAGCAGATTTTGCAATAAGACCGGCGTTTCATGATAATTGCTAAGCAATGTCGCTTCGCTGGCTTTTAGTAAGTTCAGATAATCAAACTCATCTGCGTCAAACCGGGAGCTATATTCATCTAGTCTCTGTAGCTCATGTTGGAATGCTTTAAAATTGGATAGTCTTAAATCGTCAACTTTCTCAAGCTGCGGCAAATAATCTCTTTCAGAAAGAGGTTCTGTCGCATAAATAAGCTCGGGGGCAAGTAATAACATTGCCCCCAAGCACATTTTCCGCACAAAAAAGACCATAAATCTGAACGGGTCAAACAGCTACACGCACTTTTACATCACCCGGTTCGTCATCTTCAGCGGGTTGGTTAGGTTGATCTTTAGGTTCTTCAACAGGAAATACCATACAAACAATCTTGTGCCTTACATTAAGCAGCATTTCCAGCTCTTCAATGTTACCCTGACTAATTAACGCTTCAGCTTCTGATAACACCAGGCTGGTCTCGTCAAATGCAGATTTAGTGCTGTAACGCAGTTTACTGTCTGCACCCAAGCGCTCGATTAAACTGATAATGTTGTCCATTTCCCATCCTTGTTGTTATTAGGTTTAATACTGCCTTGTCAAAATAAGCTGAAACCGATAAAGACGCAACTTTACTTCACGTTAAATCTATGTGGCTAATTTCAACTGATATTGCTCTGTTACTGAAGACGGGTATGGCTGCGAGACAACCTTGGTAAAACCCAACTTTTGAGCAGAGCAAACAGCGGCCAGATTAGCTGCCTGGATCTGTTTAGTAATCGTCGTAATGCCTAACTCTGTTACCAACCAGCGAATAAGCATCTCACTAAGCTCTGTGCCCAGGCCTTTCCTATGCCACTGTGGCGATAACATCCGGCCAATTTCTGCATGTTTTTTTGCTAAATCCAGCTGATTAACAGAGGCAATACCAATACTTTGGTGATTACTTTTTAAAGCCACCCTAAAATAACAACGTTGGATCTGCTGTTGTTGGTTGCACTTAATGGCAGCTTCAAAGCTACGTTGAGCTTTGTCTTCACTTAACGGGCTGCTGATATAACTCATACTTGCTTTATCAGTCATCAGCGAACAGTACAGTACTCTGTCGTCTTCAGACAACAATGTTATTTGTAACCGTGCAGAGCTACAGCAAACAGTCTGTAGTTTGGCGAAAGCATCACCTTTTTGCACCTTATTGCGGCCCTGCAGATAACTTTTCCAAACGCTCCAGCAGAGCATCGTTGAGTTGCATCGATACAGCAGGAGGAATTACCAGGGTAGTTTTCAAATCCATTATTGCGTCAGGTAAAGCTGATAACGGCATATGCTCGATACGTGTTTGTTGAATAGGTAAAGTAACAGCCTCATACAAAATGACCTGATGCTCTGCCGGATAATATTGCTTCAGTAACTCGACCAGTATTTGCCTGTAAGCCGCGCTGGTTGAGAACTTTGCCAGCGATCTGTCGCCTGCTACCCCTACCTGCCACAAAATCAGGTAAGCAGCGGTATCAATATTACGTTTATAAAACATAAACTGGCTGGCTTCATAGTGCTGGCAGCCGTAGGTACCGGGGTCGATACCTAAATCGGCATATAAACAATCTTCTGCTGAAATACCCGGCTCCATATGGGCGGTAAAACCCAGTTCCCGAGCTTGCTTAATGGCATTATGCGGCACCCAGGCAAATACACCGGGATGGCCGTAAAACGCCCCTACCACCTTTTTGCCTGCTTTAACTTCAGCCAGTATCGCTGCCACCATCTCGCGATAAGTGATCATGCGCGATTTGCCTTCCAGATAGTAAGGCTGCAGTGAACGCACATCGGCATTCATCTGCTCTATCCACTTTTCGGTAATACCGTCGGCTACCAGCACAAACACCACGTCGGCCTGTTCAATATAACTGCGGGAAAGCGGGCTGATATGCGAGCCCAGTGTCATACCGGTACCGACACAAACTAAACTACCTGTTTGCAAAATGACGTCCTTGTTATTTTTTTCCCACTATACGGCGTTGCTGCCGTTGCTGGCAAGCTTGTTTGGCTTAGGACTTATTACAAATATAGCCAAAGGATGAGACCTTACAGGCCAATATATCTCAGCCATAAAAAAAGCCTGTCAGTGACAGGCTTTTCGGCAACAGCTTAATCGCGTCTGATATGGCACTTCTCTAAATGCCATACCCGGCTGACATAGTCCTCGATAGAACGATCCGAGGTAAACTTGCCTACCGAGGCAGTATTGAGTATGGCTTTTTTAGCCCACAGTGATTTATCGCGATACCACTGATCTATTTTCTGCTGGGCTTTAACGTAGCTTTCAAAATCCGCCAGCACCAGATAAGGGTCACCACCCTCCAGCAAACTGCGCTTAATTGCCGCTAACTCGCCTGGCTTACCGGGTGTAAAATAGTCTGTTTCCAGCCAGTCCAGAATGGCTTTAATTTCCGGATTAGCGTAGTAGTAATCCATACTGTTGTAGCCATCGCTATGTAAAGCTTTCACTTCATCTACCGTTAAACCAAAAATGGCGATGTTGGCGTCGCCCACTTCCTCGGCAATTTCGATATTGGCACCATCCAAAGTACCCACCGTAATAGCGCCGTTCAATGCCAGCTTCATATTACCGGTGCCGGAAGCTTCCTTACCTGCCGTAGAAATTTGCTCAGACACATCAGCAGCCGGTATCATTTTCTCTGCCAGTGTTACCCGATAATTGGGCATAAATACCACTTTTAACCGGTTTTTCACCCGCTTATCGTGGTTAATTTTCTCAGCGACTTTATTAATGGCATAAATAATTTCTTTGGCCAGCTTGTAGCCCGGTGCCGCCTTGGCACCAAACAGAAATACGCGTGGCACCATGTCGTAATCCGGCTCCTGCAGAATACGGCGGTATAATGCCAGTATATGCAACAGGTTCAGGTGCTGACGCTTATACTCATGCAGCCGCTTAATCTGAATATCAAAGATGGCATGCGGATCAATATCAATATGCGTCAGCTTTTTCACCACTGTTGCCAAGTCAGCTTTATTCTGTTGCTTAATCGCCATAAAGGCGTCCTGGATTTTGGCATCATCTGCAAAGGCAGCAAACTTAGACAATTGCTTTAAATCAGTGGGCCATTCAGTGCCAATATTATCGTCCAATAATTTCGCCAGTTTCGGATTACAGGCTTTTAACCAGCGTCTTGGTGTCACACCATTGGTTACATTAGTAAATTTATCCGGCCACAGGGCCACCATTTCCGGGAATAAATCTGACTTAACCAGTTTTGAGTGAATTTCAGCCACACCATTAACCCGGAACGAACCCACTACTGATAAGTGGCCCATTCGAACCATAGCATCATGGCCTTCTTCGATAATCGACAGTTTGCGTTTTTTCTCATTGTCACCCGGCCACAATACATCAACCTGCTCTACCAGGAAGCGACGGTTAATCTCGTAGATAATTTCCAGGTGGCGCGGTAATACTTTCTCAAATAACCGTACCGGCCATTTTTCCAGTGCTTCAGGCAACAAGGTGTGGTTAGTGTAAGCAAAAACCTGCTGGCAGATATTCCAGGCCTGATCCCACTGCATTTCAGCACGGTCAACCAGGATACGCATCAGCTCCGGAATCGACACTGCCGGGTGCGTGTCATTCAGTTGAATAACTACTTGCTTGGCAAAGTCACTCCAGTCATCGGCATGGGTGCGTTTATAGCGGCGAATAATGTCTTTTAATGAACAGGAAACAAAAAAGTACTGCTGGATCAACCGCAGTTCTTTACCGGCATCGGTTTCATCGTTCGGGTACAGTACTTTAGAGATCGTTTCTGCTTCGATATTCTCGCGCGAAGCATCAATATAACCACCAGAGTTAAATACGTCCCAGTTAAAAAAGTCACTGGCCCGGCTTTCCCATAACCGCAACACATTTACGGAACTGCCGTTATAACCTACGATCGGAATATCCCATGGTACACCTTTGATAATGCGGCCCGGGTGCCATACTTTTTTCATTTTACCTTGCAGGTCGTATACCGTTTCAACATAACCGTATACTGAAATTTCCTGCACGGATTCAGGCCGGCAAATCTCCCAGGGGTTAGCATATTCGCGCCAGCTATCTGGCCGTTCTATCTGACGGCCATCCTGAAAACTTTGCTGAAACAAGCCATGCTCATAATGAATGCCGTAGCCGATTGCCGGATAATTCAGGGTGGCCAGAGAATCGATAAAGCACGCCGCTAAACGCCCCAGGCCACCATTACCCAGCGCCATGTCTTCTTCCTGATCTTCCAGATCGGCAATATCCAGCCCAAGTTCTGCCAGTGCCTGTTTGGCTTGTTCATACAACCCCAAATTATGCAGGTTATTGCTAAACAAACGGCCCATCAGGTATTCCAGGCTAAAATAATGCAAAGCGCGGGTGTTGTTTTCATAGTGCGTGCGCTGGGTGTTGCGCAGGCCGTCATATACCTGCTCGTTTACCGCAGCACAGGTCGCTCGCCACCACGCCTGTGGGCTGGCTTTATTTACGTCGGTACCTAAGGTGGAATGCAGATGACGGATGATCTGATCTTTCAGCTGTTCGGTGTTAATTTGTGTTACACCAGTACTGGCAGTTGAGGTATGTTTTTTCATTACAAATCCTGATAGTTTTCTGCCTGTGATAGCTACATAATATCGCCAAGCGTAGAATTATTACAAAAAAATACCCTATCACAGTGCTCAAGGCAAAATTGAAGGCTATAAATGTAATTTAATTACAATGTAGATCATAGCCTTTTCAGCGCCTTATATCTGACTGAATACGTATTCAACAAATGCCTTAGCATCGTGCTCCAGTTGCAGCAGGTGGCCCTGATCAACGAAACTCTCCAGATAAATTTTATAAGAGTTTTCCGTTCCTGATGGCCGGGCAGCAAACCAGCCATTGCGGGTGACCACTTTTACCCCGCCTATATCAGCATTATTTCCCGGCGCTTTGGTCAGCACAGCTAAAATGTCATCACCAGCTAAGGTGGTTTGCTTAACACTTTTTACATCGAGTTTTTTCAGGGCGGCTTTTTGCTCACTACTGGCCGGGGCATCTAAACGGCGATACAACGGCGAGCCAAGCTCTCGTGTAAGCGCCTGATACTGCTGATAGGGATCTACGCCGGTTTTTGCCAGCATTTCTGCCGCTAATAACCCCAGAATAATACCGTCTTTGTCGGTAGACCAGGCGCTGCCATCAAACCGTAAAAAACTGGCCCCTGCACTTTCTTCGCCACCAAAAGCAACGCTGCCGTTATGCAAACCCTCTACAAACCATTTAAAACCTACTGGTACTTCCAGTAAATTACGCCCGCGTGCAGCAACAACTCTGTCAATTAATGCACTGGATACCAGCGTTTTACCAATTGCCAGCTCTGCAGCCCAATCTGGCCGGTTAGCAAGTAAATAATTAATGGCCACCGCCAGATAATGATTAGGGTTCATCAGGCCGCCACTGCGGGTCACTATGCCGTGACGATCGAAATCCGGGTCATTACCTATTGCAATATCAAACTGATCTTTTAGCTGTATCAAATTAGCCATAGCATAGGCAGAGGAGCAATCCATACGAATTTGCCCGTCTTTGTCCAATGGCATAAAGGCAAACGCCGGATCAATCTTGTCATTTACCACACTAATATTCAGGCCATAGCGCTCTGCAATACGTGGCCAATAAGCAATGCCAGAGCCGCCCAGCGGGTCAACACCAATTTTAATGCCCGCTTTGGCTATCGCAGCCATATCAATAACGTTTTCTAAATCATCAACATAGTGCTGAATATAATCAATATGCTGACAATAGCCAGATTGCAGCGCCAGAGCATAAGGCATCATTTTTACGCCTTCCAGATCTTTGGCTAGTAGTTCATTGGCGCGTTGCTCTATCCAGTTAGTTACATCGGTGTCAGCCGGGCCGCCGTGTGGCGGGTTGTACTTAATGCCGCCATCCTGCGGTGGATTATGTGAGGGTGTAATCACAATACCGTCTGCCAGTTGGCCGGTTGCACCTTTATTTTGCGTCAGAATAGCGTGCGAAATGACCGGCGTTGGCGTGTAGCCCAGGTCGCTCTGGATACATACCTGGATCTTATTGGCAATCAGTACCTCTAACGCAGAGGCAAATGCCGCTTCAGATAAAGCATGGGTGTCTTTACCCAGAAATAATGGCCCGGTAATCGCGTTTTTTTTACGGTAATCAGCCACCGCCTGGCAAATTGCCAGCACATGCGGTTCATTAAACGAGCAATTCAATGCACTGCCACGATGGCCCGACGTGCCAAAACTGACTTTATGCTCAGGTTGCGTATGTACATCGGGTTCCAGCACATAGTATGCCGTCATTAAACGGCTGATATTAGGCACTAACGATGTAGGCACCTGCTGCCCGGCCAGTGGGTGTAAAGACATAACTTTTCCTTTTATAACAAATCGCGAATACGTTCTGCATCCTGTTCACTATAGCCGAGTTTAATGGCTGTCTCAGTCAGCATCATTTTTTTGCGGGTGGTATTGGAGTTAGTAATCACCCAAAATTCAGTATTAGGAATTTGCTTTGGGTTGGTGCTGCTACCGGCTTCTGACAACTCCTCGGCGCTGCGGCCAAAGTACAACCGGTTGCGGCCTTTAATCTCCAGCACTTTGGTAAACTGCTTTTTGTGTGCCCGGGCCAGCGCAGACAAAATAAACAAAAAACGGCCAACTACACTCGATTCAGCCGGTAAATCCTGCTTATTTATTAGGTCAAAAATGCTACTGCTGATTGGAGTAGCTGGCGTTGATACTGCCTCTTCCGTTGTTGCTAAAGCTTGTTTTGTATCGTCACCAAGCAATAAGCGACGTAAGATCTCAGACGCACTTTCACCAATTTTTTGGGTCTGGCCGGCAATGTACTGGTATAGCTCATCATCTATTTCGATGGTTTTCATATATTTATTCCGTGCGCTAAAAGTGGCCTCATTATATAAAGCCTTATCGACTGACGCCAGCGGCATGATTTGCTAGACTAGCATACCCGTTAACCAAATGAGCTTTCTATGCTTTTACATACCCATATCAGCGGCCAGCAAGACAGCAGCACAGAGCCGGTAGTGCTTATTCATGGCTTGTTTGGCAGTTATGAGAACCTGGGCGTTATTGAACGCAGCTTAAGTGAGCAATATCAGGTGATTAATGTTGATGTGCGCAATCATGGCCGCTCCGGCCACAGTAGCGATATGAATTATCAGCTGATGGCAGAAGATCTGGCACAAACGCTGGATTCTCTTAATATTCAAAAAGCGGCAATACTGGGTCACTCTATGGGGGGCAAGCTCGCCATGACTTATGCCGTTACCTACCCCGAGCGCGTATCCAAACTTATTTTGGCTGATATCGCGCCAGTAGGTTATCCACCCCGGCACAACAGTATCTTTACCGGCTTAAACTCGGTCGATTTAACCCAAATTGAAAACCGGGCCGACGCCGACAAGCAACTGGCTCAACATATTAAAGAAAGTGGCGTACGTCAGTTTTTGCTAAAAAGTCTGGTAAAAGAAGATGATAAGTTTCAATGGCGCTTTAACCTCAGTGCACTCTATGACAACTATGCTGAGTTAGTTGACAATCCCATTGACAACGGCAGCTATAGTGGGCCGGTACTCTTTATTAAAGGTGGTGATTCTGACTACATCCTGCCAGAACATAAGGCCGCCATTACCAAAATGTTTCCGGCAGCGCAGGCGAAAATTATCCAGGGCACCGGCCACTGGCTGCATGCCGAAAAACCCGCAGCCTTTACTAAGCTGGTAAAGGACTTTTTATTGAGCTAACGCACTAAATTTTTTGCGAACTTATGCTATAGTGCGCGCACTTTTTTGCAGGTCAGGTAAAACATGATGTCTTTAGAGCAATACGAGGCTATCGGTTTATGGCTTGGACTGGGTATTTTGTACCTGTTTATTGTACTGGCAATACGTGATGTACTAAAGAAGAGTAACGCACCGAAGCTTGGACAATTTTTTGTCTGGCTGGTGCTGTTTCTGTCGCCGGCAGTATTTATCATCAAAAGCGTAGTGCCTTATTTTATCGAGTAGTAAGGTTAGGATTAATGGCGAAGATAGCCACTGATCGCACCACGATTGATTTATTTGCACAGGAAAAGCGCCCTGGCCGGCCGAAAACTAATCCGCTGCCACGGGAAGAACAGCTGAAACTAAACAAACGTAATCAAATCAAACGTGATCGCAGTAAAGGTTTAAAACGCATTGAATTTAAAGTGTCTGACCAGCTATACGCCGCGCTGAGTCAGCAGGCAGATCAAGCTGAAATGACACGCAGTGCGTATATCGAACATATTTTGACACAAGCGTTAACCAGGTAAGAAGGTTAGATTAATGGCAACTGTAGGCATTTTTTTCGGTAGCGATACCGGTAACACTGAACATATCGCCAAGATGATCCAGAAAGAACTGGGCAAACACTTGTTCGACGTGCGTGATATCGCCAAAAGCAGCAAAGAAGACATTGCAGCCTTTGATTTGCTGTTACTGGGTATTCCGACCTGGTATTACGGCGAAGCACAGTGCGACTGGGATGATTTTTTCCCTGAGCTGGAAAACATCGACTTCAACAACAAATTAGTGGCTATTTTTGGCTGTGGTGATCAGGAAGACTACGCAGAGTACTTCCTTGATGCCATGGGTACCCTGCGCGATATTATTGAGCCTAAAGGCGCGATTATCGTCGGGCACTGGCCAACTGCCGGCTACAATTTTGTTGCCTCTAAAGCTTTGGTTGATAGCAAGCACTTTGTTGGCCTGGGCGTAGATGAAGATCGCCAGCCAGAACTGACAGAGCCACGGGTTAAGCAGTGGTGTAAGCAGATTTATGAAGAAATGAGCTTAAAAGAGTTCGAAGGTTTATAAGCTCAGCAAAAACCGGCTTTACAGCCGGTTTTTTTATCCCCGAAATTCAAACCGCACGGTATTTGGCTTTCTTGCGTACATATACGGTACGGTTTACCTCAGCCACAATGTTATTTTGGCTATCTTTAATGTGCACGGTAAACTGCGGGAAATGCTTGTCACCTGTCTCGGTTGCTAGCTTGATTGCATTTACTGTGTCGTCTGATAACCAGAATTCCGCTGTCAGCCTGCCCTTGCCCGGTGTAATAAAATCGATGTCAGCCTGTTTATCCCATACCAGATACTCTTTACCCAAAGCCCCCATCAGCATCAGCGGATAAATAGGATCTGTCATTGCAAACATGGTACCGCCAAATTGGGTATTATTGATATTCCGGGTCCACGGTCGCCATTTTAACTCAACGCGGCAGTAGCGATAATCGCTGCTTAGCGCTGCAACCTTAATACCCGGAAATAAAAACGGCGGCCAGAAATTCAGTAAGCGGCGCATAACGGCCGGATTAAATGCCCATTTCATAAACGACCTCTGGTATGACCTGTTTAGGCTATTGTACTTCGCTATTTGCCAAGCACAAGCTTTGCTTTAACGGCAACAGCGGAATATTGCCATTTCATTCTCGGGCTAATGTCTTTATAATCCTTTGCATATATAAGCCAGAGTTAGAGTTCTTATGTCAGATCACAATAGCGAATTACGTAAAGCCGGCCTGAAAGTTACCCTGCCACGGGTAAAAATTCTCGAGATCCTGCAGGATCCAAAGCACCAGCACATCAGTGCGGAAGACGTATATAAATTGCTGCTGGAACTGGGTGAAGATATTGGCCTGGCCACTGTTTACCGGGTACTGAACCAGTTTGATGATGCCGGCATTTTGACCCGCCATCATTTCGAAGGTGGTAAGTCGGTGTTTGAGTTAACCGGCGGCAGCCATCACGATCATTTAGTCTGCTTAAAATGCGGTAAAGTCATTGAGTTTGAAGACGATGTGATTGAAGCAAAGCAGCTTGAGATCGCCCAAAAGAACGGTATTAAGCTGACGCATCACAGTTTGTATCTGTATGGTGAGTGTAAAGACACTGTGCAGTGTAAGAAAAACAGTGAAATGAACTAACCAGGTAGTGAATTAAGCAATGGCAGTCAACGCTGACTGCCATTTCCTTCCGATGCCTGCTATATAACCCCGTATTAGCAGCGCCCTAATCAGCTTAAAGATAAGAAAAATACTCTGCCGGATCGGGTGTATGTCTTTTGGCCGGTTCTCCACTGGGTGTACCAAGATATAAAAAGCCTACTATCTCGTCGTCCTCTCCCAATTCCAGCGCTTGCTTAACAAAATCAAGCTGCGCATAAGCACCTGTGCGCCATATTCCGCCAAACCCCTGGGCAAATGCGGCTTGCTGCATGGCCATTACTGCGCATGCAGCTGACTGCTGTTGCTCAGTTAATGGTACCTTGGCGTGAGTTACTGCTTTGGCAATGCACACTACTACCATAGGCGCACGTAAAGGTAACTGCCGGGCACGTTCTAACAGTTCGTTTGCAATGGCAGGATCGTCCTCCACCGCCGCTTCTGCAAAAATATCACCTAAGCGCGACAACGCCTGGCGCCCTTCTGCAATAACAAAACGCCAGGGGCGTAAATTACCGTGATCCGGCACCTGCAAAGCCGCACGTTTAATATTGTCCAGTGCTTTGCCTGCAGGTGCAGGTTCAGTTAAACGGGCTGAAGAAAAACGGCTGGTGAGTAATGTTAATGCATCCATAAAAAACCCCGATGGTGTTAGCTGTGAGCAGCCTAGCAAAATAACAGTAACCTTTACATCAGATTATGGCAAGGTCACACCCATATGACCGGCTTTCAACCAGTTTGCTGATTTTTAATGCGCTTTTGCCCATAAAGCTTGCTGGTACAAAGCCTGATATTGCTGTGCGGCAACCTGCCAGCTGAAGTTTTGTGCCATACCATTTTGCTGCACCCTTTTATAACTGGCCGTCTTAGCAAACAGCTGTTCGGCTTGCTTTAACGCCGCATTCACTGAAGCGATATCAGGTTCGGCAAAACCTATACCTGTTGCACTACGGGTTGGCCAGGGCTTTACGGTGTCTTTTAAGCCACCGGTTAAACGCACCAGCGGAACAGTGCCATAGCGCAAGCTGTATAACTGGTTTAACCCACAAGGCTCGAACAACGACGGCATCAGGAAAAAGTCTCCGGCAGCTTCAAGCTGATGCGCCATCGCATCACTAAAGCCCTGCACAAAACGAAACTGCTCAGGATACTGCAGCTGCAGCTGCGCCAAGGCCCGGCAATAACGGCCCTCACCGGTACCCATAATAACGACCTGTGCCCGTGTTGTACCAAGCCAGTGTTTAAGCGCGGGGATCAAATAATCGTAACCTTTTTGTCCGGTTAAACGGCTTACTGCAACAAATAACGGCGCTTTGCTCGGTGCCAGTTCCAGCTGAGTGCGGATAACAGCTTTACACTGTGCTTTGCCGCTGAGGTTGTCGGCATCATAATTAGCGGGCAAATACACATCCGTTGCCGGATGCCAGATATTGTAATCACAGCCATTTAAAATACCGATAAAATCAGCAGCACGCTGCTGATACAAAGCTGACAACCCAGCCGCTTCCGGCTCATGCATTAGCTCATCACGGTAACCACGGCTTACGGTGTTAAGTTTGTCGGCATACTGCAGTGCAGTGGCCAGAAAATTAAGCTCATCATGGCGCTGCGGTTCTATGTCCAGCTCATGGCGCCAGTGCACTGCGCATTTTTCCTGATAAGCCCCGTTATGAATGCTAAAGATAAACGGCACCTGTGCCAGCTCAGTTGCAGCATAATGCTGCTTCAGGTAGCAGGCAGCCGCCGCACTTTGCCAGTCGTGGCCGTGGATCAGGTCAAACTGTTGTCCGCTTTGCAGTACCCACTCCAGCGCAGCTTTACACAAAAAAGCAAACCGCAGCGGGTTATCTGTGTAGCCGTGCTCACCATCGTCATAAGGCCGCTCACGCCGGAAAAAGTCGTGATGCTCCACCAACGCAATATTGATATTATCCAGTGTAAGCTGATGTACCGCGCAGCCAAAATCGCGGCCTGCCAGCTGAAAATAAACCGGCTGCAACTCTGCAGTAGGTCGCTGATATAAAACACTATAACGCGGTAATATCACTGTTACCTGATGGCCTTGCGCAACCAGGCTTTGCGCCAGGCCACGACAGGCATCAGCCAGGCCACCGGTTTTTATCAGGCCTTCATACTCACTACATATAAACAGTATCCGCACTACTTATCCTTACTCAGCTTTAATCAAAACCAATCATCGCGCCTTTAGGGATCACAATAACGCCACTTGCAGAGACATGAAAGCGTTGTTTATCCAGCACCGGATCTTCGCCAATGATGGTACCGGGCGCAATTTTCACGTCTTTATCAATAATGGCGCGGCGGATACGGCAACCACGGCCAATATCGTTATTGCCCATCAGCACGCATTTTTCAATATAACTATGGCTATGTACATGCACGTTGTAACCCAAAATAGACTGATACACGATAGAGCCACTGACAATACAGCCTGAGGCCACCATAGAGCTTATTGCCTGGCCGGTACGGTTTGCTTCATCATGCACAAACTTCGCCGGCGGCACCGGTGGCGTGTAACCACGTAGTGGCCAGTACTTGTTGTACAGGTCAAATGGCGGCTCTACTGAAATAAGATCCATATTTGCTTCGTAGTATGAATCTATAGTACCCACATCGCGCCAGTAACCGCTACTGCTCTGGCTTTCACCACGGATAATATTAGAAGAAAAATCATACACATAAACATCGCCCGACGGATAAAGGCCGGGGATAATGTTATGGCCAAAATCGTGCTTGGAATCTGCCTGCCTGGCATCTTCTTCCAGTACATCAACCAGCGTTTTGGCTTCAAAAATGTAATTGCCCATAGACGCCAGTACAAACCCCGGATTACCCGGAATAGTTTTTGGGTTGGTTTTCGGTTTTTCTTCAAAGCCGATCATCCGGCCACTGGCGTCTACTTCTATCACACCAAACTCATGTGCCTGCTCTACCGGTACCGGAATAGCCGCCACGGTAAGGCGGGCATTATGGTGGCGATGGTAATCCAGCATCTGGCGGATATCCATTTTATAAATGTGATCGCCGCCAAACACACAGACGTGTTCAGGATCCAGCCCCTGAATTAAATGCAGGTTTTGATAAATGGCATCTGCCGTACCCAGATACCAGTGCTTACCAGTCTGCATTTGTGCTGGTATGGGATCGATAAAGCGGTTGGTCAGGCCGGTTACGCGCCAGGCCCGGCTTAAATGCTTCATCAGAGAATGAGACTTAAACTGTGTAATAACAAAAATTTGCAATAAATCTGAGTTAACAAAGTTGTTCATAACAAAATCGATAATGCGGTAATTACCGCCAAACGGCACTGCTGGTTTTGCTCTGATGCCGGTTAAAGGTGCCAAACGTGTACCTTCACCGCCAGCCAGAATCATGGTTAATACCCCGGACATAGAAACTCCCTGTTGTGCTTGCTGTGTGTGCTTTTTTTATGCAATTTGCAAAGCTGGTACCAGAATAGCAGCCTGCATGATAAAAAGGCTAGCAGTCAATATGCATAACACTTTGCGCCAGCACAAGATAAAAACAGTAAATGTGTTAAACAGGCCAAAGGCACCAAAATGGTGCCTTTGTTAACGGGAGATGCTAATAAAGTGCAATACCGGCACCAGATAAGTGCCAGCGTTCAAAAGGGTTCAGATAGCTGCGGCCAGTTCTGCGCCCTGGCGGATAGCTCGTTTGGCATCCAACTCTGCGGCAACATCAGCACCGCCAATCAGGTGTGACACCATACCATGCTGTGCTAGACCCGCCACCAGCGCGCGCTGCGGCTCCTGGCCGGCACAAATCACCACGTTATCCACATTCAGGCAACGCTCTTCACCGGCTATTTCAACCCAGAGGCCATTGTCATCTACCTTGAGGTAGTTAACACCGGCTATCATTTCCACGCCTTTTTTCTTCAGTGAAGAACGGTGGATCCAACCGGTGGTTTTGCCAAGCCCTGCCCCTACTTTGCTGGTTTTACGCTGCAATAAATACACTTTGCGTTCAGCTGGTTGCGGCAATTCGTCTGGCAATAACGCACCGCGGGCCTGATAGCTTTTATCAATGCCCCAGTCTTTTAACCAGGCTTCAGGTTGTAGCGTTAATGAATGGGGTTCAGTCAGATACTCTGCAACATCAAATCCTATACCGCCAGCGCCAATAATGGCCACATTTTTACCAACCGCTTTATGATCGCGCAGTACGTCTAAATAACTCAGAACTTTGGCATGGTCGCTGCCAACAAGGCCAATATCACGCGGCACTATACCGGTTGCCAGCACCACTTCATCAAAGCCTGCCGCTTTGAGGCTGTCTGCGGTTTGCTCACTATTTAAAAATAGTTTTACCGCATGGAGTTCCAGCATACGGCCAAAATAGCGCAGGGTTTCATGAAACTCTTCTTTGCCGGGAATTTGTTTGGCATAGTTAAACTGGCCGCCAATTTGGTGTGATTTATCAAACAGATGTACGTCATGGCCGCGCTGCGCTGCATAAACACTAAAGGCTAAACCGGCTGGGCCCGCGCCTATTACAGCAATTTTTTTACGCTTTGCTGCCGGAGTAAAATTTAATTCTGTTTCATAGCACGCGCGCGGGTTTACCAGACAACTGGCACGTTTATTCTGAAACACATGATCAAGGCAGGCCTGATTGCAGGCGATGCAGGTATTAATCAGTTCAGCTTTGTTCGCTGCAGCTTTGTTAACAAAGTCAGCATCAGCCAGAAACGGCCGTGCCATGCACACCATATCAGCCTGGCCGTTGGCGAGGATATCTTCTGCTACTTGTGGATCATTAATACGATTGGTAGCAATAACCGGAATATTCACCTGCGCTTTAACGCGCTCAGTGATCCAGCTAAAAGCAGCCCGCGGCACCATAGTGCCGATAGTTGGCACCCGCGCTTCATGCCAGCCAATGCCGGTATTGAGCAATGTTGCGCCAGCCGCGGCAATATCTTTCGCCAGTGCCACCACTTCATCATAGCTGTTGCCGTCTTCTACCAGATCCAGCATCGACAAACGGTAAATAATAATAAAATCATCACCACAGGCCTGGCGCACGGCTTTTACCGTTTCAATGGCAAAACGGCAGCGCTTTTCAAAACTACCGCCCCACTCATCGTTACGCTGATTGGTGCGCGAGCAAATAAACTGATTAATTAAGTAGCCTTCTGAACCCATAACTTCAACACCGTCATAGCCGGCGTTTTTAGCCAGTTTGGCTGAATGAGCAAAATCTTTAATTGTGCCCCGTACCTGACGGGCTGACATTTTTGCCGGTTTAAACGGCGTAATCGGCGATTTAATATTGCTCGGTGCCAAACTAAACGGGTGATAGCCATAGCGACCAGCATGTAATAACTGTAAGCAGATCTTCGCGCCGTGCTGATGCACCGCCTGCGTTACCTGCTTATGTTTGCCGGTTTGCCACCAGAAACTTAGCTGGCTGCCAAAAGGCACCAGATTGCCACGAAAATTAGGGCTGATACCGCCGGTAATAATCAGGCCAACGCCCCCTTTAGCCCGTTCAGCATAAAAGGCTGCCAGCTTGGCAAAACCGTGTTTTTCTTCTTCCAGCCCGGTATGCATCGAGCCCATGATGACGCGATTTCTCAGCGTAGTGAAACCTAAATCCAGTGGTTGTAATAATTTTTGGTATGCCACATCACCCTCTCTGGTCGTACCTCTTGCCAATGGCAGACTTTAGCTGCTTTGTTTACCGATAGCAAGCCAAGCCGGCTATGCCTGCAAGTGTTACACATTTACTTACAAATTCCACTTAGCCTTTACAGCTAAATTGGTTAGCATACCAACATGCATACACTCTGATATAAAACAGGATACTTCCATGACAGATAAAAAACCCGGCCTTATTCGCCGGTTGTTCGGCGCCATTGCCCGGGTTTACCGTGGCTTTCGCTCGGTAATTCTTAACTTATTGTTTATATGTATTGTGGCACTGATTGCGGTATCAATTTTCAGTGGCGACGATAAAATTAAAGTGCCACCAACGGCCGCACTGGTACTGAACCTTACCGGTGATCTCGTAGAGGAAAAACGCTGGACAGATCCTATCGCCACCGCAATAAACGAAAGCCTCGGCGGCCAGGAAGATGCACCTGAAGTGCTGGTAAGCGATGTGGTTACCGTAATTAAAAACGCCACCGGCGACAACCGCATTCAGGCACTGGTGCTGGACTTATCTATGCTCGGCAGTGGCTCGCTGGATAAAATGCAATTGATTGGCGCAGCCATTGAAGAGTTTAAAGCCAGCGGTAAAAAAGTACTGGCTTTTGGCGGTTACTATGGCCAGGGCCAATATTATCTGGCCAGCTACGCTGACGAAATCAGCTTGAGCCCGATGGGTGCAGTCATTCTGGAAGGCTATGGCAGCTATCCGATGTATTATAAAAATGCCCTGGAAAAACTGAAGATCAATACGCATGTGTTCCGTGTGGGCACCTATAAATCTGCAGTGGAACCGTTCCTGCGTAACGATATGTCAGATGAAGCCAAAGAAGCAAACGTGGCCTGGCTAAACGAGCTATGGTCTGACTATAAACAGCAGGTAGCCGCGCGCCGTGGTTTTGCTGCCGACAACTTTGATGAAACCTACGCAGCGCTACTGGAGAAGCTGCAGGCGGCCGAAGGTGATTTAAGCCAGTACGCGGTTAATGCCGGCCTGGTAGACAACATTAAAACCCGCGAAGCATTCCGCCGCGACCTTATTGCTATCGTTGGCGAAAATGACGACCATACCTACAACCACGTTACCTTTGGTAACTACGCCAAATTAGTGATCCCATCAAAACAATTTGATAACCCGCTGACTGACAAAGTAGCCATAGTCGTTGCCCGTGGCGTTATTGTTGATGGTACTGCCAAAGCCGGCACTATCGGCGGTGATTCAACTGCAGCGCTGCTACGCCAGGCGCGGCACGACGATAAAGTAAAAGCGGTAGTATTGCGTATAGACAGCCCTGGTGGCAGCGCTTATGCGTCGGAAATTATTGGCCAGGAAATTCGTTTATTGCGCGAAGCAGGCAAACCGGTTATTGCCTCTATGGGTTCGGTTGCAGCGTCAGGTGGCTACTGGATTGCCGCTCCTGCCAATGAAATCTGGGCAGCACCTACCACTATCACCGGCTCTATTGGTATCTTCGGCTTATTACATACCGCAGAAGATGCTATGCCTGCGCTGGGGTTAAATGTCGATGGTGTGGGCACCACAGAACTTGCCGGGCTGTCTGCCGGTCTGCCGCTGTTTAAAGGTCTGGATCCAAAAGCCAAAGACTTGTTCCAGTTACTGATTGAGCGCGGCTACACAGAGTTTTTAACCATGGTAGGTGAAAACCGTAATATGACCACGACTGAAGTCGATACCGTAGCCCAGGGCCGGGTATGGACAGGCAGTAAAGCACTGGAACTTGGGCTGGTCGACAAACTGGGCAACATTAACGATGCCATTAAAGCCGCCGCTGAAAAAGCCGGCCTTAGCCAGTATGACGTAAAAGTGGTTAAACAAGAGCTGACACCAAGCGAGCAAATGATTAAAGATTTGCTGGGTGAAGCGTCAGCCAAAGGCTGGTTGCCACAAGGCGGTGTAAGTGCCGAACAAAAGCTGCTTGGTAAACTGACAAAACAGCTGAAACAGGATTTTGTCCTGCTGAACCAGTTTAATGATCCAAACGGTGTTTATTCGTACTGTGTCAGTTGCAGCATTAACTGACAGCAATAGTTAAGTCTATTACAATGCCCGGTTATTACCGGGCATTTTTATTTGAAGCTTATGAACAGAAAACGTATTTATGTTGCCTACACCGGCGGTACTATTGGCATGCAACATTCCGCGCAGGGTTATGTGCCGGTGCCAGGCTTTTTAACCGACACGGTAAAGCGCATGCCGGAATTTTACCGCGCAGAAATGCCGGAATTTGATATTCACGAATATCACCCGGTAATAGATTCCTCTGATATGACGCCCGATCACTGGCGGCATATTGCCGAAGATATTCAGCAGCAATATAACAACTATGACGGCTTTGTCGTGTTGCACGGCACAGACACTATGGCATACACGGCGTCAGCCTTGTCATTTATGCTGGAGAACCTGCAAAAACCGGTGATTATTACCGGATCGCAAATTCCGCTGGCACAAATGCGCTCAGACGGCCAGGTTAACCTGCTAAATGCCCTGTATCTGGCGGCAAACTACCCTATTGCGGAAGTGGCGCTGTTTTTTAATAATCAGCTGTTTCGCGGTAACCGGGCCACCAAAGCCGATGCCAATGGCTTTAATGCTTTTGCTTCCCCCAATTTTCCACCGCTGCTTGAAGCCGGTATTCACATTAATCTGGTTGCCGGCCGCCTGAGCCAAACTCAGGTAGCGGCGCCGCTGACGCTGGCGTCTGTCGTGCCCCAACCCATCAGTGTGGTAACCCTGTATCCCGGCATTAATACCGACATGATCCGTAATATGACAGCCGCGCCAGTGCGGGCATTGATTATTAAGTCTTTTGGGGTGGGTAATGCACCACAGCGGCCTGAGCTGCTGCACATTTTGCGTGAAGCCAGTGAGCGCGGCTTAATTATTGTTAATTGTACCCAGTGCTTTAAAGGCACGGTAAATATGCAGGGCTACGCCACCGGCAATGCGTTACAACAAAGTGGGGTAATAAGCGGTTACGATATGACACTGGAAGCCGCACTGACCAAACTGCACTATTTGCTCAGTAAGCCGCTTAATGCAGAGCAAATTCGCCAGCAAATGCAGCAGGATTTACGCGGCGAATTAACTGCAGGTTAAAGCAGCGGCTTTTGGTAAGCACCGGCTGAAGCTTAGCTCAGCCGGTATTCACAGCTGACAGGTTAAAACAGCGCTTTAACCCTGGCCAGTAACGGCAATTCTGCTTTGCTTATAGCACCAAACTGTAACCAACGCTTAAGCAGGCTGTGTTTATCCAGTGTACTACCCTGATTATGCTTGTCGGATAACAACAGCAGTTGTACCTGCTGACGCGCGCTTTGTTCACTTTGCGGTGACGGCGCATCTGCTATTAACTCCAGTGCCAGTGTCAGTTGGCGGCGGCTGAACTGTTGTTCCTGCTGCTTGTTAAAGCAATCACGATACCCCGCCGGTAACTGCTCTGCGCTTACATCAGAGTTGGCCAGCAGCTCAAACATCTGGCTAAATTCACGTTGTTGCTGGTGCTGTTGCCACTGCTGCTGTTTCTGTTTCAGTTTGTCTAGCAACTGGCGTACCGCGTGCTGCGCGCCGCTGCTTTGAGGGTGTAATGTCTGCAGTTGTTGTTGCAGTTCATTCAGCACGACAAGCTCTGTTGCTGCATCCAACTGCGCAGCCAATTCTGTCAATTGAACTTCAAACTGCTTCAACTCTGCCTGCTCAGCTTGCTTTTGCTGCTCAAACTGCTCAGAGCGTGCATTAAAGAAACCATCGCACAGCGCACGGAACTGCAGCCACAACGCCTGATCCTGCTTACGCGCGGCATTACCTGACGCTTTCCATTGCTGCTGACACTCTTTTAACACTTTAGCCGTCAGATTAGCGTCGGCCAGCGCCAGTGCAGCCTGGGCTTTGTCAATAAGCTGTTGCTTGGCATCGGCAGCCTGTTGCTGCACGGCTTTTAACTGTTCGCGCAGTGGTATAAGCGCTTGATTAAAGCGCTCATTTAACGCGGCAAACTGTTGGTTATCCACCGCCCCTGCATTCTGCCAGGCTTGCTTAAGCTGCTGCAGGCGCGTATCCAGAGCTTTGGCATCGCCGGTTGCGGTAAACTCAAGCGCCTGGGCAATGATCTGCTCGCGCTGTATGACATGCTCTGCGCGCAGAGCATCCTGTGCGGCAAAGTAAACCCGACACGGCGCAAATGCCTGCTCGCATGCCAGATCAAAAGCGGCATTAAGCTGCTCTTCCTGGGCCGGATCAGCCTTACCCAGACTATTCCATTGCGCCCTGGCTTGTTTTACTTCATCTGCACGCTGGCGCATCAGGTTATCCGGCACTACGCTATCCAGTTGCTGCATTTGTTGCAGCAATTGTTGTTTGCGCGGTGTGGCAATATATTCCTGCCAGTCGGCCAGCTCAGCCAGTTTATCGCGGGCAAATTCGTAGTCTTTTGCCAGTTGTAACTGTTGCTCTGCGTTTAATTGCTGGTAATCCTGCTCTATGCCTTTAAACAGGCCAAATAGCACTTTGTACTTACCGGCGCTGTACAGACGACGATACTGGGCCAGCTTGCTGCGACATTGCCTTTGGGCTTTATCAGTTTGTGCAGTAAAGCTTTTAGCCAGCTCTTGCCACTGTTGTTGCAGGGCATTTTTCGCCTCCAGCAAGCTTGCCGGCACGGCAATGAGCATGGCTTTACTGATCTCACGAAAATCTTGCTGCCACTGCTTAAGCTGGGCTGATAACTGCTGATAATCGGTGGCATTATCTGGCAGCGGCTGAGCGGCCCAATCTGCCACAATACGGGTTAGCCGGGTAAGTTGCTCGGCCAGTTCAGGTAAGCGGCTTAGCTGTTGTTGTAACTGGGCCAGGCGTTTAGTTAGCCCGGCTTTATCGGCAATATCAGCGTTTGCCAGTGTGTCAGCCAGCGCCGTTATTTGCTGCTCCAGTTGCTGTGCCGCGCTGATATCGGTAGTTAACAAAGCTTGCTGTAGCGCTTGTTCCAGCTGATTAAGCTGTTGCTGCAACGCCTTTGTTCTTTCTGCTCGGGCATCAAGCAGTGCCTGCTCGGCCTGCAGTTTGCTCAGCTCGGCTAAACGTGGAGCTAACCACTGCTCAATCTGGCTGGTAATTTTCTGATATTTCGCCCGAAACTCTGCCGCTTCATCGCCCAGACAATCCAGCTCGCCTTCAAATTGCTGCCACTGCGCCTGATAATCAGCTAACAGCGCAGGCAAAGCCTCTACACTGCTGCGTTCGCGCGCGGCATTTAATTTTGCCAGCATCAGCGTAAGCTGTTTACGCAACTGCAGCGGTTTTTGCTTTTGCTCGCTAAGCCCGGCCAGTTTTTGCTGTACCTGAGCCAGCAGCTCACCCGTTAGCTGTTTGCTGAGTTTTTCCAGTGTTTTTTCATCATTAATCTGCGCCAGCAGTTGCTGCTTTTGCACAGGTTGCAACACCGGATCTTGCAAAGCTTTGAGGTTAAGCTCGGTTTTATTTAAGCGCTGTAACAGGCCAAATTTAATACCGGCGTCGGTTTCTGTTTGCGCCAGTTGCTCCAGAATACTGCTGCGGTTGCACTGGGCAATAAACTGCTGTTTTAACTTCGGCTCAACCTGATTTTGCAGTAGCTGGTTAATCAGCGTTTGCTCGGCCAGTTGCTGTAAACGCTCGGCACTGTCATGTTTACTGGCTTGCCACCACAGCGAAAAATCGTTCAGTTTGGTCAATGCCGCTTTGCGCACCGCTTCAGCACCATCATTAAACGCCAGTTCATGCAACACGCTTTTGTGTGCCTGATCCTCGCGGTTAAGTTCGTTAATTGCCTGTTGGCGCACGGCAGCGTCCGGGTGCTGCCATTTAGGTTTAAAAAAACGTTTAAAGATCATCGTGCGAGAACCTTGCAATAGACGGCTGAGTTTCGAATTGTTTTTTAAGTTCGGCTTTGGATTTATGCACCATCTGGCCATCGGCACCGATGGTAAAAAGCTCATCTGACTTTAATACCTGGGCCTGATACGCCATGACCAGCTGTAAACTGTGCGCCCGTTGTGTTTCGCTCATGGGGTTACCATCTGCCCAACGGCCGGTAGCCACAGCTTCTGAGAGCTTTTCATAAGTGTCTGGCGTCATAGCCTGCACTAAAGCATTGAAATTCATCTTATTTACGCTTTCTTAAAAACATAATACGGGCACGGCTGACAATATACCAGCAAAAGCCCAGACCGATAGCAGCACCGGCAATATATTGTTGCGGGCTGCCGGCCTCAGGGTCCCACCAGTACATCAGGCCAAAACCGGCCAGAAACAATACCAGCGCAAACATCGAATGATTAACCAGGCTTTGTGCCTGATCCAGCGCTTTACTGCGTGCAAGAGATTCGCGCTTTTCCGGCGTTAAACCGGCGATATCGCCGTTACATTTATTGCACTGTGCACTTTTGTCAGAAATTTTGTGCCCACAAAACGGGCAGGAAATAATAGCCATAACACTCCAACCTTAATTCGGACGGCCTGATACCGCCTACTGCATTGCCTGGTATATTTTACTCATGATGCTGCCATACATACCAGTTTCAAACCGATCACCGGCAAAATAATAACTATTTTCACCTTCAGCCAGCACCGGGCTATGTTTTTTATTCGTCAGCAATACCACCACCAGACCATAGTACGGGTCAACCAGCGTGGCGGTTCCGGTCCAGCCGGTATGGCCAAACGCATAAGCACTGGCATAGGGGCCAAAGTGCCAGTTTAAATCACCACCCACTGCCGTGCGCCACCCCAGGCCAACGGTATGATCTGTTACTGAAGGCCTGACAAACTGCTGAATAACCGCCTGACTAAACACCGGCGTTAAACCATAACCGCCATGCAGCGCCAGCATTGCCAGGGCGGCAGTTTCGCGCGCAGTAGAGAACAAACCGGCATGCCCCGCTACACCGTCAAAGGCATAACGGGCTTTTTCGTCATGCACATGACCACGCACCACACCGCGTTTATCAGCCGGAAACATCACCCGCCCGCCACGGCTGTTACCATCAAGTTCGGTAGCCGCTATCCGGCTTTGGGCTATGCTTTTACGCAACGGGTTAAATACCGTGCTGTTTAGCCCCATCGGCCGGTACAGTTGTTGCTCAAGATAGTCATCCTGTGCCTGGCCGGTAATGCGCTCAATCAGCAAACCAAGCAGCATGTAGTCAATATCACTGTATACCGCTTTGCCGCCACGCTCACGCGCAAACGGCACTTCGCTGGCAATCAGCTGCATACTGCGCGCCCTGTCGAGCGAATAAAACGCCGGCCCGTGGCGGTTATCCGGCCGGTGAAAATGCACCTCAGGCGCATAACCTGCACTGTGGTACAACAAATCGCTGACCAGACGCTGCTCACGGCCATTGCCCTGATACTCTGAAAGGTAATGTTGCAGCGGTAAATTAATATCCAGTTTGCCTGCACTGACCAGCTGCATAATGGCATAGTTGGTGGCATACATTTTGGTGTTAGACGCCAGGTCAAACACGGTATCGGTTTGCATCGGCTCAGGCTGGCTCAGCTCAGTGCCATCACTGGCATAGCGGTTGGCGTAACCATAGGCGGTTTCTTTAATAATTTTGCCATCTTTGGCAATCAGTAACACCGCGCCGGGGAAACCCTGCTCCACTTCGCGCTGAATAAGCTGGTCCAGCTCATCGAGCTTCGCCAGAGAAAAGCCCGCATCTTGTGCAGCGTTTGCCTTGCCATCCTGCAGTGCCGGGTAAGGCAACACCACACGCACTTTAGCTCCAAGTGGCTCTATATCAATAAGTTCCAGCTGGTTCAGGCCATTACGCGTAACTGAGCTGATATCTAAAACCAAATGTTGCCCCAGGCTGGCATCCGGGCGTAAATGCAGCGTTTTACCATTAACACTAAAGGTTAAAGCTGTAGTTGTACCCAGCTCCAGCAGCAGTTCTCCCTGGCCCTGATAGCCGATAAAACTGCGCCGGTTATTTACCCAGGCCCGCTGGCTGGCCGTTTCCGGCCACAGCACATCCAGTTGGCCCAGCCCATTTTTCTGGTTAAGCCCATTGCTCTGGCTAAGTGCACTAAGTTGTATTGCACTTTGACTATGTAATGCAACAGCGGGCACCACGGGTTGGTGCAAAGCCACACAGCTGCTCAGCGTCAGCAGTACTGACGCCAGCAATACAGGTTTCAAGTGCATAGGCAAAACTTAACGTAGCTTATCGGCAACGGCCAGAATAGCTGGCAGCATATCCTGCCCCAGCTTCATTGAGCGTATGTCAGACCAGCCATAAGCATCATCCGGCAGATTGGCGTTATCTTTAAACGGCATTTCTACGGTGTACGCCAGGCAGTTAAATTGCTCACCTACCCAGGCGGTAGCAACGGTCATATTGGCTTTGCCGGGTTCATCTAAATCATAACCGAACTCGGTCTGAAACTCGGGTGTAACCGCCAGCAAGGTTTGTTTAAACAGCTGTTCCAGCTTTGTTATCCGCTCGTTGTACGATGGTACGCCTTCACTACCGGCCACAAAGTTATACGGCAGGTTTTCATCGCCGTGCATATCAAGGAATAAATCGACGCCGGTTTCCAGCATTTTTTGCCGTACCAGATACACTTCCGGGCTTTTTTCCATTGACGGGTTCAGCCACTCACGGTTTAAGTTCATACCGGCAGCATTGGTGCGTAAATGGCCACGTACCGAGCCATCCGGGTTCATATTCGGCACTATGTAAAACACCGCTTTATTCAGCAGTGCGCGGGCTACGCCGTCGTCTTCATCCAGCAGACGATCCAGCAAGCCTTCAATCAGCCACTCGGCCATGGTTTCGCCCGGGTGCTGGCGCGCGGTGATCCAGATTTTCTTTTTACCTTCTTCCGGCTCACCTACAATCAGCAGGCTCATATCCCGGCCGTCAAGCGTTTCACCGAGCTCAACTAACTGACAGTTGTAGTCAGACTGTGCCTGATGCAGTAAATCCATATGGCGCTCGTAGCTGTATGGCGCAAAATAGGCGAAATACACAGATTGAGCTTCCGGGAAGTGCTTAATGGTTAGCGCTTTACCATCATATTCGGTGTCTACCCGAAACCAGGTTTGCCGATCGTAAGAAGCTACGGCCTGATAATCTTTCCAGCCATCAGGATAAGCAGAATCACCGGCATTGGTAATGGTTAGCGTATGTACTTGCGCATGCTCAGTGCTTAAACGAAAGTGAAACCACTGGTAAAAGTCAGATTGATTATCTTTGCGAATGGCCAGCTGAATATTATCGGGAGAATCAGCCTGTAGTACTTCAATGTTACCGCTGTCAAAATTGCTGGTAATTTTCATAAATCGGGTCCGTAGGCGTAAAGGGTGAAAGACTAACACAGGTGCTGCCTGGTGCAACTGACCTGAGCTACAGTGTAAAGGATTCTAACAGGTTAAGCGCAAAGAAAAAGCCGCTAAAAAGCGGCTTTTCGATAAAGACACAGATTAACGCGCTACCGGCAGGGTTGGGTACTTAATTCCTGCCATATCATTCATTACCCGGATAACCTGAGTGCTGTAACCGAACTCGTTGTCATACCAAACGTACAACACACAGCGATCACCATCCACAATAGTGGCCTGTGAGTCGACTACGCCAGCATAGCGTGAGCCAACCAGATCTGACGATACAATTTCGGTAGAAGCAGTAAAATCAATCTGATCCTGCAGTTCAGAAAACAGTGATGTACGCTGCAAAAAGCTGTTCATCTCGTCGCGGCTGGTTTCTCGCTTTAAATTCAGCGATAAAATAGCCATAGACACATTTGGCGTAGGTACACGAATAGCATTACCGGTTAACTTACCTTTTAACTGTGGTAAAGCCTTGGCCACAGCACTGGCAGCGCCGGTAGAGGTTAATACCATATTTAGCGGCGCGGCACGGCCACGGCGCTCAGCACTGTGGAAGTTATCGATCAGGTTTTGATCGTTGGTGTACGAGTGCACCGTTTCCACATGGCCGTTACGAATACCAAATTCATCTTCCAGCGCTTTTAACACCGGCGTAATAGCGTTGGTGGTGCAACTGGCGGCAGAGACAATTTTATGCTCTGGCAAAATCATATGCTGGTTTACGCCATAAACGATATTAGGCACCTCACCTTTAGCCGGGGCAGTCAGCAGCACTTTGGCCGCGCCTTTGCTGCTAAAGTGAATGCTCAGCTCTTTATCGTCTTTCCAGATACCGGTGTTATCTACCACCAGCGCATCGCTGATACCGTATTGGGTATAATCAACCAGATCGGGTGAATTAGCGTAAATCACTTTAATAAAAGTGCCATTGGCTTTAATACCCTGGTTTTCTTCATCTACAGTGATGCTGCCGTTAAACGGGCCGTGAATAGAATCGCGGCGCAGCAGGCTGGCACGTTTTTCCAAATCACCTTTTTTACCACCGCGCACGACTATGGCACGTAAACGCAGTTTCGTGCTCGGGCCTGAGCGCTCCAGCATTAAGCGGGCTAACAAGCGGCCGATACGGCCAAAACCGTACAGCACCACATCAACCGGTTTTACCTGATCTTCGTGATCCAGCAACTCAGCCAGCTCACGCGCTAAATACTGTTCCAGCTCAGTGCCATTAGCGGCGTTTTTATAGATATAGCCGTATGCCAGCTTACCAATATCCACCCGGCCCGGTGCCAGGTTCATTTTACTTATCGCTTCGAGCAGCGGAAAACTTTCGCGTAACCGCAGTTTTTGCCCTTCGAAACGCTCAACGCTTTTATGCGCTTTAATAATGTCGATAGTAGTGGCATTTACCAGCGGGCGGCCGTACACCACCACTTCAATGCCTTTATTACGGTACAGGCGGCCAATAATGGGTTGCATGTTTTCGGCATATTCCTGGCGTTCCTGCCAGCTCTTCTGATACTGCTCTGCGTGCGATAGGGTCATGTGTAGAGGCCTTTTACTTCAGTAAGATGAATTAATCGGTGATGCCAAAGCACGGTCTGCGCCGCTGATTGCTCTAACGGCGCGTATTGTAATAGAAGTTGAAAGCTTACGACAACAGTTACGAAAATTTTATTCTGTTTTGCCGCTGAAGGTTAAAGACACGGAGTTAACGCAGTAGCGGTTGCCGGTAGGTGCCGGGCCATCTGTAAATACATGGCCTAAATGAGCATCGCAGTTGGCACAGACAATTTCAGTGCGCACCATGCCATGGCTGGTGTCACTCTGGTATTTTACCCTGCCCTCTAACGCCTGATAAAAGCTGGGCCAGCCACAACCGGCATCAAATTTTGTTGCTGATGAAAACAACTCAGCCCCGCAACAGACACAGTGATAACTGCCGGCTTGCTCATTGTGCAGTAACTCGCCGCTAAACGGATATTCCGTACCTTTAAGCCGGGTAACTCGGTATTGCTCGTCGGTTAAGCGCTCACGCCATTGCTGCTCTGTTAATTTTTCAGTGAGTTTCATTGTCGCTCCTCATGCTGCTGTTGTTTCATTTCCAGCCGCCATTCACGGGTTAACTGCATACGCCGGCGCGGATAAGGATCACCGGGTACAATCAGGCTGCCAATTCTGTCCAGCCTGAAGTGGCGAAATTCATTGCGCAGCTCACACCAGGCCACCAGCATACGGCGGCTATCAAAAAATGCCAGCATAATAGGCCAGACAATACGCTCGCTGGCAGTACCATCTTCACGAATATAGCTTATCTGCAACCGCCGTTCGCGGCGAATAGCCTCGCGTACCTGGCGCAAAAATGCCGCGCCTTTGTCATCAAGGGCCGGAAAAGCCAGCAAACCTATGTCATTAATACGGTCACGCAAATCTGTTGGTGCTGCTGCAGCAACTTTGGCCAGCACGTTACGTGCTGCGGTTACCAGCTCGTCATCGCCCTGCACTTCTACCCAGCGCAAGCCCAGAGCCAGAGCCTCAAGCTCGGCCTCATCAAACATTAACGGGGGCAGAAAAAAACCACTGCGCAGTAAATAGCCAATACCGGCTTCGCCATCAATACCGGCACCTAAGGTAATAAGTGTCTGAATATCACGATACACAGTACGCACCGACACCTGCAATTGTGCTGCCAGTACCGCTGCCGTTACCGGATGACGGTAATGGCGTAATTTATCCATTAAACGAAACAAGCGCTCAGTTTTATCCATAACAGCATTTTTATCAGTGTTTTTTTCAGTATAACCTGTGCTACTGACAGAAGGTGTCAGCATAACATCAGCCTTTGACGATTAAATTCTGTTTGCGCTGGCTCTGCTCTTAGCCTTGAGTTAGCATAAGCGCCCAGAAAAATAGCAGAGACACCTATGCTATGCGGCCAATCTACCGTCACCCTGTCAGCGTTTTACTCGCATTCTCGATCCTTGCGGTACTGAGTTATCAGCTAATTTTGCACCAATTATTGCGTCATAACCAACAGATAGCGCTGCAGCACGGCTATGAGTTTAACCAATACCTGAACCAGCAAATTCAGCGCTTCAGTACCCTTACCGATACGCTGGCCAAACGGCCTGAACTGCGCGGACTGTTATCAGCGCCACAGCCTGAACCGCAGCAAAAACTGGATGTTAGCATTTTGCTATCTGACTTTAATCTGGCCAGTGGCAGCGCTTCGGTGTATTTAATGGACAATACCGGTTTAGTACTTAGCAGCAGTAATTATGATCAACCGGTGCACTTTGTTGGTTATAACTTTGGTTTCAGGCCTTATTTTATTGAAACTTTAGCCCAGCAACGCAGTTATATTGATTATGGCCTGGGTTGGATCTCGAATGAACGTGGCATCTACTTTGCTGCCACAGTAACCGATGCACAGTTAACCCAGCCCGGCGTGTTAGTATTAAAACTCAATATGGATCAAATTGAACAGGCTTACCAGGCTATTGCCGGCCAAAGCAAATTGATTTTTATGCTGGTGGATCAACAAAAAACCGTGCTGGCCAGTAATCACAAACCCTGGCACCTTAGCCACTTTGGTACAGAGGACGTAAAGCTGCCCACTCACCCCGGCAAAGTGCTGACACCGCTAAAAGTACGGCAACAGCACAATTTATGGCAACTGCTGGCCGAGCCTCATACCAAACCGACGCAATTTACCGAATATGCCGTAGCGGCAAAAGATAACCTGCGCCTGCCCTGGCAGCTATTAATGTTACAACCGGCAGCCCCACTGCGGCTACAGGCTTTGCAACTTACCGTGAGTATTGGTTTGCTGTTTGCCGTCTTAGTGTTGCTGGGTATTTATCTGCGCAACCGTCGTTTGCAACAACGCCAGCAAGCACGCATTTTTGCTCAGTTAGAGCAAGCTGTAGCAGAGCGGACCCAATCGCTGCAGCACTCTAATCAGGAGCTGCGACAAACTCAGGAGCAATTGTTACAGGCGGCTAAACTGGCCACTATCGGCCAGCTAAGCGCCTCTATTAACCACGAAATAAACCAGCCGCTAACCGCCATGCACAGTTATTTGCAAACCTCGCAAAAAATGCTCAGTAAAGGCATGTACCCACAACTGGCCGATAACCTGGAGAAAATCTCACAGTTATTACTGCGTTTAAGCCACATTGTGCAGCAATTTAAAAGCTTCAGCCGCAAAGCGCCAAATCAGCCACAAGCGGTTAAACTGGAGCAACTCCTGCTAAATGCACTGGGTATAGTGCAACCGGCTATTAATCAGCACCGGGCCAAGGTTAAGCTGCTAAACAACAGCACAGCTTACGTTAATGTCGATCCGTTGCAGCTGGAGCAAGTGTTGGTGAATTTGCTTGGCAATGCCCTGCAAGCCATGGAGCATCTGGCTGAACCCTGTTTACAGGTTCGCATCAGTGAACAGGACGATATTGTGATATTACAGATCAAAGATAACGGCGCCGGTATTCAACCCCATAATATGGCTCATCTGTTTGAACCTTTTTTTACTACCAAACAAGGCAATGGCCTTGGCCTGGGGTTATCTATCTCACGCCAGATTGTGCAAAGCTACAACGGCCAGCTGAGCATTGACAACCACCCAGAGGGCGGCGCTATCGTGTCGTTAACCTTACCAAAACTGCCGGCGGAGCACCTTAATGTCACAGCATGAAGTTCTGATAGTAGATGATGAAGCCAGCGTACTGGATGCGCTGGCGCAGGGTTTACAGCTCGAAGGCTGGCGCTGCACAACCTTCGAACGTCCGGTGGCCTTGCTGGCTAAGCTCAGCCGTAATTTTACCGGTGTAGTGCTAAGCGATCTGAATATGCCGGATATGGACGGTTTATCGCTGCTACAGGCGGTAAAAAGTATTGATGCCGATATTCCGGTGATCCTGCTTACCGGTTATGGCGATGTCAGCATTGCTGTGCAAGCTATGCAACTTGGTGCATACAGCTTTATTGAAAAACCGGTTAACCACGCTGAATTGCTAAAGGTGTTAGCCCAGGCACAGGAGCAACGCCGCTTGTGTCTGCAAAATCGTTTACTGAGTGAGCAACTAAAGCAAAGCCGCCACGGCCGGTTACAACTTATCGGCGACAGCCCTGCAATTAATCAAATGCGCACCATGCTGGACTTAATGCTCGATGCCCCCGCAGATGTACTGATCGAAGGTGAAACCGGCAGCGGCAAAGAACTGGTTGCGCGCTACCTGCATGATAATTCTGCGCGCAGCGATCATAACTTCGTTGCCATTAACTGCGGGGCAATACCCGAGCAATTAATTGAAAGCGAGCTGTTTGGCACAGAAGCCGGTGCCTATACCGGCGCCGATAAAAAACGTATCGGTAAATTTGAGTTTGCCAATGGCGGCACCTTGTTTTTAGATGAAATTGAAAGCACACCGTTAAGTGTACAGGTGCGCTTACTACGGGTATTAGAAGAGCGTAAAGTTACGCCATTGGGCGCCAATCATAGTATCCCGTTAAATATCAGAGTCATTGCGGCCAGCAAAACCGATCTGGAGCAGCTGAGCCAGCAAGGCAGTTTCCGGCTGGACTTATACTACCGGCTTAACCTGCTCAAAGTGGCTATAGCCCCACTGCGGCAAAGGCTGAGCGATATTCCGCTGCTGTTTAAACACTTTGCTATTATTGCGGCCTCGCGTTATCACAAACCTTATTTACCGCTGGCACAACCGGCGCTGGATATTCTGCAGTCACACAGTTGGCCGGGTAATGTGCGTGAGCTGCGCAACCTGGCCGAGCGTTATGTATTATTGGGCGCTAAAGCCGCATTTGTGCAACAGGGATTACCGTTGGCAGACACCGTCGGCAGTGCTATGGGCCTGGCCGAACGGGTTGCATTTTTTGAACAGATGCTGATTGAAGATGCCCTTAGCGCCACCAAGGGCAGTATAAAACACACCATGACAGCCCTTAATCTGCCACGCAAAACCCTGTATGACAAAATGCGTAAGTATGGCCTTAACCGCGACAACTTTACTGACGACGATCTTAGCGACTAACTACAGCAGCCATGGGTGGAATTCCACCCATGGCACTAAGCTGCTGTCACCAAAGCCACCCAAAATCAACGCTTAAAATATACCATCTGTTTGATTATTAAAGAATTAAACAAATGGCAGCCTTCTTGCTATCTGCTGTTGCCAACAATAAAAAATAATGACGAGGATTGTATGCAACAGGCAACTAAAATCGCTATTACCAGCGCCGTATTACTATGTCCGGCCGCTGCTGCCAACACCGTTTCTGTCACTGTGCCCACTGTCAGCTTTTATGGTAAAGCCGAAGTACAACTAGCCCATACCGATAAAGGTATACTGCGCTACACCGAACAGGGCAGCCAACTTGATACGCCGTTCAGCCGCTTTGGCCTGCGTGGCGAACAGCAACTGAATGAACATGTCACCGCGTTTTTTACTTATGAAGTTGACGTACGCGGCTTTGACGAACAAAACACGCAAAGCCCGTTTGCTGCGCGCAATACCTTTATTGGTATTAAAGGTAACTTTGGCCAGCTGATCGCCGGGCGCAATGACACCCGGTTAAAAACCAGTGAAGGCGGAGTCGATTTATTCAACGAAACCAGCGCCGATATTGCACAAATATTACCAGGCCAAGACCGCCTGGGTGACAGCCTGACGTATATTTCACCGCTGTACAACCAATGGCAGATCTCGGTTACCTACGTGTTAGGCCAGGACAACGAGCAGCAGGACGGCAAAGATGGCGGTGCAATAAGCCTGAGCTACGGAGACAGCAAATTAAAGCAGCAACCGTACTTTATTACGCTAACTCAGGCACAGAGTTTAAATGGTTTAAACGCCAGCCGGTTAATGTGGCAGCAACAACTGGCAAATTTTACGCTTGGCGCCCTGCTGCAATACAGTAAAGAAACGGATGCGCAGCGCTCTGGTACCGGCGGTTATATCAGTCTGCAGTACGCCATGGGCGATTGGCTGCCCAAACTGCAGCTGGGCCGCGACACCTCGCAGCTGCGCCAGCAAGGCCGGGCTAATCATTACACGGCGGGTATCGACTACATATTTAACAGCCAAAGCAAAGCTTACTTCTTTGTTACCCATCTTGATCTGGCCAGCGAGAGTAATACCTCCGCAGCAGACAGCTCTGAGACAGACACCTCTGTGGCAGACACCTCTGTGGCCGTTGGCCTGCAGTACCGGTTTTAGGAGCTGACAGATGAGCGTACTAAGCAAAAAATTGCAAACACCACTGTTTTCCCTGCTGCTTGGCCCGGCGTTTATGCTGCTGTGTTTACTGCTGCCGGCGCCTTTTGGTATGAACCAGCCCAGTTGGCTGGTGCTGGGGCTGACATTCTGGATGGCCAGCTGGTGGATAAGTGAAGTGGTGCCTATTCCGGTAACGTCGTTTTTGCCTTTAGTGGTAGCGCCCCTGATTGGCGTTAACAGCTTAAAAGCCGTGGCTGAACCTTATGCTCACCCGCTGATCTTTTTATTCCTCGGCGGCTTTATTATATCTATCGCTATGGAGCGCTGGTCTCTGCACCGGCGTATCGCGCTGCATACCATGCTGTTGGTGGGCAGCAAACCCAGCCAGCAAATTGGTGGCATTATGCTGGTAACGGCATTTTTATCAATGTGGATGTCTAATACTGCAACCACGGTAATGATGCTGCCAATAGCGTTGTCTATTATTCAAATGCTAAAACAAGATCAGACCGATAGCCAGTTCAGTAAAGCCCTGCTGTTATCTATCGCTTATGCGGCCTCTATCGGCGGCCTGGCAACGTTAATCGGCACGCCACCTAATGCACTGATGGCGGCTTTTTTAAGCGATAACTACCACATTCAAATTGGTTTTGCCCAGTGGATGCTGGTAGGGGTGCCACTTAGTACAGTGCTGCTGTTGATCTGCTGGCTGTGGATGACCAAAGTCAGCTACAAGGTAGATGTACTGGCTGCCGTAGATACCAAAGACTTGTTCCGCCAGCAATTGGCTGAACTGGGTACTATGCAGCGCGGCGAAAAAGCAGTGTTAATTATCTTTTTACTTACCGCGTTTTGCTGGATCTTCCGGCCGGTTATCAGTTCAGTTACTGGCCTGGCACTGGACGATACGATTATTGCTATGGCTGCTGCCTTAATGATGTTTGTGCTGCCCATCGACAGCAAAAACACCCGCTTATTAAGCTGGGAAGATACGCAAAAACTACCCTGGGGCATTTTAATGCTGTTTGGCGGCGGTTTGAGCTTAGCTGCCATGATCAGTAAAAGCGGGCTGGCGGCTTTTATTGCCGATCAGGTAATTTTACTTGGCGATCTGCCATTTTGGGTAATGATTGTCAGCGTTACGCTGATTATTGTGTTTCTGACTGAAGTTACCAGCAACACCGCCACTGCTGCCGGCTTTTTGCCGCTGCTGGCACCGGTGGCGATGGCTATGTCCGGTACACCGCTAACACTGGTTATTCCTGCTGCGATTGCCGCCAGCTGTGCCTTTATGATGCCGGTAGCCACACCGCCCAATGCCATAGTGTTTTCATCTGGCCAGCTAAAAATTTCTGATATGGTAAAAGCAGGTTTTGCGTTAAATATTTTCTCGGTACTGGTAGTAAGTGCTTTTGCCTTAACACTGATAAAGGTGGTGTTTAAGTATTAACCCACTCCCCTTTGCAATGCTGTTCTGCGTTGCAAAGGGGAAAGACATTGCTGAAAGTGGCTCAGGCCGGTTCAATGCTATCAACGTGGTAAAGCAGCCAATACCTTTGCTACCAGTTGGTTTAATTCATCACCGTTGCCTATCCAGCGTGCCACCAGCAAAACATCGTTTTGCTGGTCAATATAAATAATATTACGCCCGGCGCCCTGAAAAGTTACTGCAGTTTCCGGTGCCGCGGGTAAGGCCTTGCGGCCCGGGTTTAAAAACCAGTTGGCATAACCGTAATCGGCTTTTGCCGCACTGCCGGTGCGTGCCTGTTTAATAAATTCGGCACTTACCAACTGCTGCCCCTGCCACTTGCCGTCACGTAAAAACAGGTAACCAAAGCGGGCCATATCCCAGGCATTAATAAACATACCGCCGCCCCAGTGGCCACCACCTGATACGCTCTGAATCTTCTGGCCATCGAGCTCTATCCAGCTATTGTCGTAACCATACCAGCGCCAGCTAGCACTTGCACCAATAGGTTGCATAATCCGCTCGTTCAGTACCACAGGCAAGGGTTTACGCCAAACATAGGTGGTTATCAAAGCCAGTAAATTCACACGCACATCATTATATTTGTATTTGCTGCCCGGTGTATGTAATGGCCGGTTGGGCCAGTCTTTTGGCTCACCCTCGGGGCGATCTGCCCAGTCGGGTTTTCCCCACAAGGTTCCCTGCCAGTCACTGGTTTGGCGTAACAAATGATCCCAACTGATTTGCCGGTTATGCTCAGTGGCAAACAAGCTGGCATCTGGCACAGCATAAGGCCAAACCAGATCATCTACGCTACGGATTAAACCATCCTGCAGCGCCAGGCCGGTAACAGTGGTAAGAAAGGTTTTGCTGATACTGTGTGTCATATCCACGCTGTGGGTATCACCCCACTGCGCAATCACCTTACCCCGATACACAATCAGCCCGTTAGCACCGGGACGCACTGACATAGGGCCAATAATCTGATCGTAGGGTTCGCGCGCACCAAAGGTTGTTGCCTGCACTATGGCCTGATCCTTTGCCGCCGGATTTTCACTGGCAATGGCATAATCTACTGCCTGTTGCAGTTTTTCAGCGTTAACCCCCAGGCTTTGTGGTGTGGCCTGCTGCCATTGGCCAGCGGGCGGAAAATAGTGTTCAGCAGCGACGACATTAACGCTAAGCAATAAAGCAAAAACTACGGGGTAAGGCATATATCTTCCTGTAAGGGTTTATCGGGGCTGCCATCTAGGCGCCATTGCAAACAGAGGCTCAAAGACAGGCAGGTTATTGTCTTCCCGGTTCAAAGCTATCGTAGCGCGGCAGGTTAGCGTCTAAATCTTCCCAGTTGGCTTTAGAGCTATAAAAATTGTGCGATATCGGCCGTTCGTTGATATCGCTGCTTAAAATGCCCAGCCGGATCCGGATTCGGGCCGGGTCTTGTTCGTTACTGCTGTATACCGGTGAGCCGCAGTTACGGCAGAAATGCCGCAACCGGCCGGGTTTAAAGGCGAATTGGCTTAACTGTTCAGCGCCTTTTACAACTGCAAAATCGACGCTTTGCACAAAGCCATTGGTGGCAAAGGCGGTACCGCTTGATTTACGGCACAATGAGCAGTGACAATGAATAATACTGCTGATAGGCCCGCTGATTTCAATTGCTACTTCACCGCACAAACAGGCGCCCTGATACATAGTAATTCCCTGCTCCAATACTAAATTGGTTTAACGTTACAGTAAGGTAAAATTCAGCGCGCCGTTTACGCTGTCTTTTAGTGCATTCATAGCGGCATTTATTGCCTGTTCTACCGCCACCAGGCTCAGGCCTTTAACGGCCAGCAAGACAGTGCGCGAGGCATTACGCTGGATCTCATAGTGCAACCGGGCTTGCTCTGGCGTAATATCACCAGCCAGCCTTAAGCGCTCTATCATAACAAAGTTTTCGGCCAGCTTTTGCGATTCAGCCTCGGCATAGCCTTTTATTGCAGGCCATTTGTCAGATAATTCGCCTTTAAAAGCCTGCAGCATTGTTGCTGTAAGTTCTGCCACATCTAAGCTCATGCAATGCCCTTTATGTTAAACCCGTTGTGTCAAATGCTAGTTGCCACGCCGTTTCGCCAGTTCAAGCTTTAAAATAGCCGTAATGCTGCTGTTAAAACTGGTACGCAGGTTCTCTACCTGCCCCGGTGTAAAACAACCCAGTTGGTGCAGTTGCTGCAGCATATTCAGGCTGTTTTTTAACAGCTCTACCTGTTCTACCGTAATATCATTATCAGGAATGGCCTTCGCCCGCACGGCAATAGAGCTTACAGCAACTTTAGACTGCTGATAAAAGCTAATATGGTTGCTATAAGCGCATTCAGGTAAGCCAGCCTGGCTTTCTACAGTAACAAAAAACATTTCAACATTTTGCTGCAGTGCGGTAACCGCGTTATCGGTTTTTTCGTCATAGCTGCTAATCAGCTTTACCGAGCAAGCAGATAATATCAGCAACAATGCCAAAACCAACCATATTGCATAGCGCCGCTTCGCATATGGCTTAGCCGTATAAGGCCTGTTCTGCTTAAGTAAGATCACATTAGTCTCCGGCTCACGTTAATCTGCGTTAGTGGCAGAGCGGTTTTGCATAACAGCGTCAATCAGGCTGTCGCGATAGTCCAGAAAGAAGCGGCTGTCGTTGTTGGTCATAAAAATAATCAGCAACTGTTCATCGGTATAGTAGCGCATGTCAGCGGTAAAAATGCCATTACTGCCACCATGACGCACCACTTTACCATATTGCCCGGCAGGTTCTATTATCCAGCCGTAGCCATAAAAATTACCTGCACGCGGGGTGGCTACATGCGGTGTAAATAGCAGCCTTGTTGAAGCTTTACTCAGCACCGTTTCGGTTTGCAACGCCTGCTGCCAGCGGCTGAGATCGCTAATGGTAGATAAAAAACCGCCATTAGCATGCAGATTCCACCAGGGGCCATCTTTGTCCCAGGATTTTTCCAGTGGCGTGCCCCAGCGTAGGCTGCTGCCATCAGCTTTACCGCCCCACCAACTATCGGGTTTTAGTTCATAACCTGCTGCCAGTGGCAAATTCTTCCAGTTGGGAATACGATACCCGGTGTATGTTATTCCTGCTGGTTCTAACAGATACTGATGTACATATTGCTCGTACCCTTGCCCAGACGTTCGTTCAATCACTAAACCCAGCACAGCGTAACCGGCATTGGAGTATGAAAAAGCACTGCCGGGTGGCGCATCAAGTTGTGAGCGAAACAGGCGCTTTATAAAAGTATTACGGCTGACTTTACTATAATCGCCACCGGATAAATTATTGACTATGCCAGAGGTATGGGTAAGCAACTGATGTAGCGTTATAGTTTTTTTGTCATCACCAGCTTCAGGAAAAAACCGGCCCAATGTATCGTCAAGCTGCAGCTTGCCTTGCTCTTGTAGTTTTAATATCGCGGCAGCAGTAAACTGTTTGGTCAGTGAGCCAATATCAAATACGGTTTCGATGGTAAAGGCGTTGTTAGCTTCATAATCAGCCATACCATAGGCTTGTAATAACAGCGGCTTACCTGCCTGCATCACCAGTACCTGGCCGTCAAAGCCATCAGTAACAGCCTGTTGGTGCCAGCGTTGCAGACCAGTCGGTACGATTTCTTCGGTAATTTCGGTACTTGACGCAGGTGATAAAAGTAACGCTATGCTGCAAATCAGCATATAAGCAACACAGTGTTTTAATATCTTATGCGGCATTTAGGTCTCCACGGAAAGTCGCAACAAATCGGCGACTGAGGCTAATTTTGTACTTACAACCAAACCAAGCCTGCATAAGGCATACTTTTTAATGCCTCTAATCGCGTTTGCAGACTACCGCAATGGGCTTCCAGCTTATGACCGTCCGGATCGAGAAAGTAAACCGATTGCCCTTCACTACTGTTTTGCTGCCACTCTGGCACAGCTGCTTCACGCAGTTTTGTTACAAATTCAGTAAAGTCCTGTTCAGCAATATCTAAAGCAATATGCGAATAATCCAGGCTTGGTGCAGGCTTATCACACGATAAACAAAACCAAACACCGCCAAGGCTAAGATAAGCTCCGCCATCCCAGCGCACATGCGCTTTCATACCAAGCAGTTCTGTGTAAAACACCAGCGATCGCTCTAAGTCGCTAATAGCAATAGTGATATGGTTTAGTCCCCGCAGCACGAATTTTCCTTAGTTAATCTATGGGCTTAGCAGCTACTTTGAGCAGTTATTGGACGAAGTAATCAAGACTAGCTACCTTGCATACCGGTAGATACAATATGCTCATTTTCCAAATTTTACTTTGATAATGTTAGTTCCATCAACGAATTCAGTTTTCTGTGCCAACTTCCACTTTGGACTCTGAACCCACTTATTGTTGGTACCATTAAGAAGTATTCCACAATTGCAGTTCGACATGAAACCTCCAGAGATATTGCCGCCTCCAAATGCAGTGGATTCCGGAGACAACTGGATATTGGTTCCCCCGATAGTCATATTGACCTCGACTACAGTTATTGGAAAAATTATATTTTTGTTGTTTTCAAATAAATCATTTTTGTATCTTTTAGTTGCTTCATTAGGACTATTCAACTCAGAGAATCTGATGTAAAGATAATCACCATTTGCATATTTGACCTCCAACTCTTTTCCTTGCGGAGGACTCCTAAGATCAACTGGGTTACCAATATTTTCCCATGAGTTATCTTTAACAACCAAACGTTCTTCAGCCTTAAGACTCAACATATTAATACTCAAGCGTAGATAACCTTCATCATCTCGTTTCAATGAAACAACCTCATGGTCATCAATAACTATTATTTTTGGGGTTTCATAGTAAAAAACACCACCTACCACAGCTAAAAGATCACGTCTTAACCAGTCAAGGCTGCCTTTTACAAACTCTGCGTTTGCTTTATCTAACTTTAAAGCATGAAGTTGTTCAGTTGTGAAAGCACCACCATCGGCTTTCTTATGGTGGTGTGCGCACAGCGCAATCATTCCTTGAGGTTCATTATGCGCGCGAACACTCACCGGTGGGTCAAAATGGTGATACTCTAAATACGGATTCCCACATCCGTTTACAGGGCAACCAAAGCCAACTTCCCTTCTTAAAATCTCTTTCACTTTTGACGGTATAGCTTTTCTAGTGATATTTATCATTTAATAGTTTCAACCATACATGTGTGAAATACATACCCTTAAAGCACAAATCAAAAAAAGGAAATACAAATTTAACCGATGATCATTCAAAAATGATGAATTTTGCCAATATCCAGCCGTGATTTATCATCGCTGATAACGACTTCCGTCATATGCTTTCCTTGCCATCACGGTAATCATGCTGCTTAAGCAGGTAGTACCCCAGTACGATTAACGGCATATTAGTGGTTATCGGGTTAAAGGCTTCGAGCAGTACAAAAGGCGTCATTATGGATGCAAACAGCAATAAGCCGGTTAAGCCAATAATGTTTAACAGCAGCAGTGGTTTTAGCCGGTAACAACAAATAAATACCAAACCGAAAATAACCTCTGCTATACCGGCAGTTTTCACCAGCAGATAAGTAATGTCGTCAGAGAAGCCCAAGCTGCCGGTCATAACCTGCTCCAACGGCGCAATTTGCAACAGCTTGGGAAAGATACCGTGGTAAATCCACGTTAGCCCAATGACATAACGCGCCAGCTGTATCATGTTCAAATGAGACATTCCTTATCGTAAATGTTTAATTACTAATCTTTTTTTGTAGCCTTGATTTTTCCTGCATCAGCATAAGTATTTTGTATGTCCCCCCCAGCATAATAGCCGCACCTATAACAATAATGCTGTTAACCACTTCCTTATCCTGCAATAAAGGCAGTATTAATCCGCCGTCGCCGGTAAATTTAGCAAACAACCCCACGCCAAATAGCAAGCTACCGGGCGCTTCCAGTAAGGTAATTTTAATAACCTGCTTATCAATGTCTTTAATACGCTGTTGATTTTGCATACGGCTTTGCCTGTTTTTGTTATTGCGAACAGGCTTTGATGCTAATGGATTTTATTTACAAAGTGAACAATGGCCAGCACATTAATATCAGGCCGAAATAAACTCAGATTTCAGCAAGCCAAAACACTTAAGATCATGAAACTTATGTTTCCAATACCCACACTCGCGTCTTAGCCCTTCTTCTTTAAATCCCAGTTTGTTTAGTAACGCTTCAGAGGCTTGATTACCAGGCACGGTATCAGCCTGAATTCTGTGCAATTTTCCGCAGGGCAAATCACCTGAAAATGCCAGCCCGATAATCGCTCGGACAGCTTCTGAAGAGTAGCCCTTTCCCCAAAAATCTGGCAGAAGATCATAGCCAATCACAGCGTTCTGCATTTTGCTGTTCCATGAATTAAAGCCACAAGTACCAATTAACTTGCCGGTTGTTTTTAATCGAATGGCCCAGCGGATCCCCGCTAGCTCAGCGTAGCGTGACTTTAAAAGACTGATAAGATTGGCAGCCTGCTCAGGTTCACTGAATACTGCTAAATCGTAGTATTCGACTACAGCAGGCGTGGAAAATAGCAGAAATATTTGTTCTTTATCATCAATTTGAAGTTCTGTAAGCAACAACCGCTCAGTTTCTAATGCAGGAAAGCTCAATCCGTTCATCCTTAATACATAGCGCTATAGTAACACAGTCAATTCACGGTTTATTTAAACCAAACATTGCCCGACACTGATTGGCAAAATCATTGAATTTTTCTTTCATGGTACGTTTCAGGTTTATCTCAAGCGAACCGAGGATGGAGTAACCCTCGATAACAATTTGTGGTGCCTGACGATCGCCCAAAGATGTCGCCTGGTTATCGCAGCTACTGACAACATTAGTCATATTCGACACCACGTTAACCTGCGGCGGCACCAGAATATTCAGGCTACCAAGCCAATTTTGTACTTTAATAACAATATGTTGATGTTGAAAAACAGCTTCAGAGAAATCCAACTCTACTGAACCAACAATATTGGTAACTTGTATTTCAGCAGGCACCAGCCACTGGCCGCGCTGTTGATTGGATGACAGCACACACAGCATCTTTTCATTGCGGGTGTCGTTGCCAGACTGATAACGGGGAGAAAAACTACGCTGGCGCTGTTGTTGATACTGATGGTCGGGTAGCAGGGTTAAATCGGCCACTACGTCTATCAGCTCCTGATGGTTTTTGGCATCAGTTGCTACATCCAGTCGCCGCTCAAAGGCTTCTGCCGATATAATGCCGTGGCTGTAATTCATAATCAGCTGATCTATCGCTTCTTGCCGCACCTGATCAAACGGCCGATCTTCTATTTTTACTCCACTGGCATCAATGGCCATAACTAAGCTCCTGCTAAGATTGTTTTATCGCTAAAACGTTAGCACAGACTAAGCAGGCAGGTGGCAGTATTTGGTATCAAAATGTTAATGGCGTTTTTCAGGCATATGCTTATTTAACCGCCAGGCATTAAAAAACCACCCGCAGGTGGTTTTTTCTCAATGCTTTGCAGCCTTATTTAAGCGTAACGCTGAGCTTGCTAATAACATTAAGCGCTTTTTGCGTGGCGGCTTCTACTGTATCACTCAGCGCCAGTGCTACACCCATACGCCGCTCGCCCTGCACTTCCGGCTTGGCGAAAATACGTAACTCGGTATCCGGTTCGCTAAGTGCATTCGCCAGGCCATGGTACTGAATATCAGCGCTATTGCCGGGCACCAGCAGCACGGCAGAGGCCGCCGGGCCGTATTGCTTAATATGCGGAATTGGCAAGCCTAAAATGGCGCGGGCATGCAGCGCAAATTCGCTTAGCTGTTGTGATATCAGCGTTACCATGCCGGTGTCGTGTGGCCGTGGTGATACTTCAGAAAACCACACCGTATCGCCTTTAATAAACAGTTCTACGCCAAATAAACCGCGCCCGCCTAAGGCCTCTACTACCGCTTTAGCGTAGCTTTTGGCTGTATCAAAGGCTTTGTCGCTCATGGCTTGTGGCTGCCAGCTTTCGCGGTAATCACCTTTTTCCTGGCGATGGCCAATAGGTGCGCAATATTGAATACCGGACACCGAATTTACTGTTAGCAGCGTAATTTCGTAATCAAAGTCGATAAAACCTTCAACAATTACTCTGCCCTTACCGGCGCGGCCACCTTCCTGGGCATACAGCCAGGCGGCGTCAAGATCCGCATCTGAGCGCAATACGCTTTGGCCTTTGCCACTGGACGACATGATCGGTTTAACCACACAAGGGTAGCCAATAGCGTTAACCGCGGCGACAAAACTGTCTTTGTCGCTGGCAAACTGAAATGGTGACGTTGCCAGTTTTAACTCTTCTGCTGCTAAGCGGCGAATGCCTTCGCGGTTCATCGTCAGGTTGACAGCTTTGGCGCTGGGCACCACGTTAAAACCGCAGTCTTCCAGTTCAATTAATACTGAGGTGGCTATGGCCTCCAGCTCAGGTACTATTAACGCTGGCTTTTCGCTGATCACTAGCTGGCGCAGTGCTGCGTTATCCAGCATCGACATCACTACGGCTTTATCGGCTACCTGCATCGCCGGGGCATTGGGGTAACGGTCTACGGCTATAACTTCACAGCCATAGCGTTTAAGTTCAATACACAGCTCTTTGCCCAGCTCACCTGCACCTAGTAACAGTACTTTAGTGCTGCTGGCAGTACCCGGGGTACCTATGTGTTGTATATGATGTTGGGTGGTCATTTTACTTTCACCATTGGCCGTTTCGGGTTGCTCCAGTCTACATGGAACATCTTGCCTTTAGCTTTGTCGGTACGCTCAAAGGTGTGGGCGCCAAAATAGTCGCGCTGGCCCTGTAACAGGTTTGCCGGTAATACCGCAGTGCGGTACGAGTCGTAATAACTAAGTGCAGAGCTTAACGCTGCCACCGGAATACCGGCAAGGGTAGCGTTAGCCACGGCTTTACGCCAGTTTTGCTGGTAAACCGAAATTTGTTTGGCGAAAAACGGGTCGAGTAGCAGGTTTTCCAGCTCGTCGTTACGCTCGTACGCTTCGGTAATAGATTGCAAAAACACCGCACGGATAATACAGCCGGCGCGCCAGATCTTAGCAATTTCAGCAAAATTCAGCTGCCAGCCGTGTTCGTCGGCAGCAGTTTTCATTAAATGGAAACCCTGAGCATAAACACAGATTTTGGCGCAGTACAACGCATCATGCAGAGCCTGAATAATCTCATCTTTTTGCTCTGGCGAAATCAAATTTTGTGCCGGGCCAGCCAATACCGTTGCGGCCTTAACCCGTTCGCTTTTAAGCGCAGATAAAGAGCGGGCATATACAGCCTCGGCGATGGTTGGTGACGGGCTGCCCAGTTGCAGGCTGCTAACCGCTGTCCACAAGCCGGTGCCCTTCTGGCCGGCTTTATCCATGATCACATCCACCAGCGGCAGGCCGGTTTCTGAGTCTTTGGTGGCCAGCACATCAGCACTGATACCAATTAGGTAGCTGTGCAGTTTGCCTTCATTCCAGCCTTTAAATACTTCAGCAATTTCTGCTGCCGGCATGCCGAGGATATCGCGCATAACCTGGTAAGCTTCACAAATCAGCTGCATATCGGCGTATTCAATGCCGTTGTGCACCATTTTCACATAGTGGCCAGAACCGCTGGGGCCAATGTAGGTGGCGCATGGCTCACCCTCGGTAACCGGGTTACCCGGCTCAAAACGCTCTATTGGTTTACCGGTGGCCGGGTCAACTTTGGCAGCAATGGCTTCCCATAATGGTTTAATGCGGGTCCAGGCGTACGGATCGCCACTTGGCATTAACGACGGGCCAAAACGGGCACCTACTTCACCACCAGATACAGCAGTAGAGAAGAAGATAAACTTGCCTTCGAAGTCTTTTTCGCGCGCGACGGTATCTGTCCACAGGCTGTTGCCTGTATCAACAATAATGTCGTCGGCCTGAATGCCGGCGTCGATTAATTTATGACAAACATCATCAACCGGTTTACCGGCTGGTACGGATAACACCACCAAATGCGGTGCCGATAAACGTGACAGTAATTCAGTATAAGAGCTGCAGGCGATAACGCGGGCCGGCTTGTCGCCGCGCTCGGCTTTGTCCTGCGCCAGCACGGCTTCCAGTTTCTGGTGGTCCAGATCAAAGGCTGCAACGCGGTAGCCGTTATCAGCCAGGTTCAGGATCAGGTTTTTACCCATTACACCGGCGCCGACAAAACCAATATCACAAAGTGCAGCTGTGTCTGTCATCTGACATTCCTTCATTATTTTTCATTTTTTGCATGCCGCCAACAGGCCAGCAGTGGCATATAAACGGCGCGCATTATACTGAAAAGCCGCCGATAAACCTACTGCCACACTGAGATACTATGTGCGTTTTGCTGATATTCTGTAAGCTTTGAGGTGCGGCTTTGCATCAGGCCCTTGTCTACGCTGGTGTCAAACAGCAGTTGCCAGCTACACTCAGGTAAGGTTAACGGCAGTGCTTTAGGCTCGGCATTAAAGGCAAACAGCAAACTGGCCTGATTGGCTTTATTGGTAATTTTAAACACACAGCTGTGCCGCTCAGGATCATGCCAGTCGTGCTGTTGTTTCTCGGTGCCGTCAGGTAAATACCACTGCACCTGGTGTTTATCACCGTGCAGCTGATAGCTGTCGTCCAGTAGCGACAATTGCTGTAAACAGCGGAATTTGCGGCGAAATGCCAGCATTTGCTGAACAAAATGCAGGAAATCCTCTTCGTCGCTGTCAAGATGCCAGTCGAGCCAGCTGATATCGTTATCCTGACAGTAAGCATTATTATTACCGCGCTGGCTGTGGCTAAGCTCGTCACCACCGAGCCAGTGGATCATGCCCTGGCTAAGTAATAAGGTTGCCACCATATTGCGCTTATGCAAATAACGGCTGGCGCGCACAGAGGCATCTTTACTCGGGCCTTCCACGCCATGATTACAACTTAAATTGTGGTTATGGCCATCGCGGTTTTCTTCGCCGTTTAGCCAGTTATGCTTGTCTTTATAGCTGACCAGATCGTGCAGGGTAAAACCGTCATGGTAGGTTAAATAGTTAACACTGCAGCAGGCCGGTTTGTGGTGTTTCTGGAAGATATCGCGCGAACCGAGCAAACGGGTGGTAAATTCCGGCAGTACGCCTTTATCACCGCGCCAGAAGGCGCGAAAGGTATCACGGCACTTGTCGTTTAATTCAGACCACTGCGCCGGAAACTGCCCTAACTGATAACCACCAGGGCCAACATCCCACGGCTCGGCAATTAGTTTTACCTGCGATAACAGCGGATCTTGAGCGATAATCTGAAAAAACGCGGCATAAGGGTTAAAACGTTTATGCTCACGTGCCAGTGTCGTGGCTAAATCAAAGCGAAAACCGTCTACCTGCATCTCAACAACCCAGTAACGCAAAGCGTCCATCACCAGTTTTTGCGTGGCCGGGTGCGCCACATTTAACGTATTGCCACAACCGGTGTAATTACAATGCTGGCTAAAATCGGTGATATCAGCATGGCTTTCAAACAGGTAATAATGTTTATTGGCCAGGCCACGCAGGCTTAATACCGGCCCGTCTTCGCCGGCTTCTGCTGTGTGGTTAAACACCACATCTAAAATAACCTCGATACCGGCCTGATGATAACTGCGCACCAGGGTTTTAAACTCTGTTACGGCATTCTGGTATTGATAACGCGGCTCAGGGGCAAAAAAACTGACCGGGTTATACCCCCAGTAATTACTCAGCTGCAGCTTGTTTAACCGCGGTTCACTTAAAAATGACGCCACCGGTAATAACTGTAAAGTCGTAATACCCAGTTTTTGTAAGTGCTTGATAACAGAGGGATGACATAAACCCAGATAGGTTCCGCGTAACTCTGGTGGTACCTCAGGGTGTAACATTGTCATGCCCCTGACATGGGCTTCATAAATAACCGTTTTCTCACGCGGAACTTTTGGTTTTACGCTGTCTTGCCAGTCAAACTGCTGTTGCACCAGCACACCTTTGGCCAGCATATAATGGCTTTTAGCGTGATATAACCGCTCGTTAAAACTCAGGGTACGGTTTAACTGCTTTACATAAGGGTCAAGTATCAGGCGATCTTTATCAAATACCAGCCCCAAATCGCTGTCGTTGGGGCCGTCTGCTTTTAACGCATACAAGGTGCCCAGTGCAATACCGGCCACCGCTACGTGCCAGATATCACCGGTGCGGCCGCTAAAATTCAGTTCACCCAGCAGCTCTTCAGTGTCGGGCTGGTACAAACACAGTGTTAGGCTGCTCGCATCAGGGGCAAATACGGCAAAATTCCAGCAATCCAGCCCTTCTTTATCGGTTGTATACGTTGCGCCCAGTGGCGATGCGGTACCAAATGACAGCTTTAACAAAGGAATATGGTTACTCATCGCGTTGCTCTGCTTAGGTATTAATGTTGTTTATGCTAACCGGCATCGCCCTTTTTACGCAAATACAGTGTTGCCAGTGGCGGCAATTGCAGGCAAATATGTTGTGCCAAACCATGATATGGCATGGCGATACTGTGTAAAGCTGCCCCCACTGTATAGTTGCTGCCCCAGTAATAACTGCTATCGGTATTGAGAATAACCTCGTACTCACCACCCTGCTCTACACCCAGTAAAAAGTTATTGCGCGGCAGTGGGGTAAAGTTACACACCACATATACTGCATTGCCACTGCTGTCGCGGCGTAAAAAACTCAGGGTACTGTTATCGGCGTCCTGATGATCCAGCCAGCGGAAACCCTCGTGGCTGTAATCCAGCTCATACAGCGGGGCACAGCGCCGGTAGGTGTGGTTTAAATCGCGCAGCAGTTGCTGCATACCGCGGTGCTTGTCGTAATCCAGCAAGTGCCAGTCCAGGCTTTGGGTATGGCTCCACTCACGGCCCTGAGCAAACTCATTTCCCATAAAATTCAGTTTTTTACCCGGATGCGCAAACATAAAAGCGTAATAGGCACGTAAATTTGCCGCCTGCTGCCATTCATCGCCGGGCATTTTATTCAGCAAGCTGCCTTTACCGTGCACCACTTCGTCGTGTGACAACGGCAGAATAAAGTTTTCGTTATAGGCGTACACCATAGAAAACGTCAGGTCGTTGTGGTGATAACGCCGGTACGCCGGATCTTTGCTGATATAACGCAGGCTGTCGTTCATCCAGCCCATATTCCATTTAAAGCCAAAACCCAGGCCGCCCATATCAACCGGGCGTGACACCATAGCAAAGGAGGTAGATTCCTCAGCGATGGTCATGGTATGCGGAAACTTGCGGTATACCTCGCTGTTAAACCAACGGAAAAAGCTGATAGCCTCGTAGTTGTGGTTGCCGCCATCAACATTGGGGATCCACTCGCCTTCTTTACGCGAATAATCCCAATACAACATTGAGGCTACGGCATCAACACGCAGGCCGTCGATATGGAAATGATCCAGCCAGTACAACGCGCTGGCCACCAGAAACTGGCGCACATAGTCTTTGCCGTAATCATAAATGCAGGAGTTCCAATCCGGATGCCAGCCACGGCGCGGATCGGCATATTCGTACAAATGGCTGCCATCGAACCGGGCTAAGCCGTGACCATCTTCCGGAAAATGCGCCGGTACCCAGTCCAGAATAACGCCAATACCGGCCTGATGGCAGGCATCAACAAAATATTTAAAATCATCCGGTGTACCAAAACGCGATGTCGGTGCAAATAACCCCAGCGGCTGATAGCCCCACGAGCCGTCAAACGGATGCTCCATTACCGGCAACAATTCAATATGGGTGTAGCCCATATCCTGAATATAAGGAATAAGCTGGACGGCAAGTTCACGATAACTCAGCGGCTGGTTGTCACCGCCACGGCGCCAGGAGCCAGCCTGCAGCTCATAGATGCTCATCGGGCTGGTAAGCGGGTTGGTTAGTTTACGGCTGCGCCAGCTATCGTCCTGCCACTGGTAACGGCTGTGGTCGTACACCAACGAGGCATGCGACGGATACTGCTCGGCATAAAATGCCATTGGATCAGCCTTATGCGGCAGTAAATGACCATTGCGGTCTTTAATTTCAAATTTGTAACGCACGCCGGCGGCCACCTCAGGCACTACCAATACCCAATGGCCACAGTATGTGCGCTGCATTGGGTGCACCCGGCCATCCCAGCTGTTCATGTCACCAATCAGGCTAACACTGGCTGCATCAGGGGCAAACACCGCAAAACGGGTGGCATTGATACTTTTACCGGCCACGTCCAGCGTAATTAATTGGGCACCAAGCTGGCGGTACAGGTTTTCCGGCTCGTTGGCTACATAGTGTACAGCGTAAAAGGCTTCATCAGTAAACTGGTAAGGATCAAATAACGGGTACTGATAATCGCCGTGTTGTACTGTCAGGCGGTAAGCTTCGGTTTTGCGCTTTTTGCTAAGCACCAACTCAAATACGCCCGGATAATCGCTGTTTGCTGTCAGTTCACCCAGTAACTTACCGGTTTTAACAGAGTATGCGCTCACAGCAGTAGCCTGTGGCAGATATACCCGCAGCAGCAACCCGGCGCTGCTGTCATCTTTGAGGGGCTGCCAGCCAAGTAATGAAAAGGGCTCTGCACAGTTAACCTGCTGTAATAACGCTAAACTCATCGTCAATCCTTGTTAGTTTTTCTGTCTCTACCTTAACAGCCATAGCCGCAAAGGCTATGGCTTTTTACGCCAAAGCTTAGTTTACAGCTTTACGCTGCTTGCTGATCTGGCTAAACAACTGCCTGATATCGTGGTTTTGGCTCCACTGCTCTATCGGCTCAGACAACTTACGCCGCCAGTTGGGGTATTCGTTGCTGGTGCCGGGAATATTCACCGGTTGGGTCATTTGCAATGCGTCTTCCAGTTGTAAACATAATAGCTGGCTGGACGTTGCTGCCAGATGGCGCTGCATAGCATAGTTCAGCGTTTGATCCATGCCCAGGTTCTCGGCACTGCGGCTGTAATCACCTGGTAAGCTTTGGTGGCCGTGTAATGAATCAAGAATACGCTGTTTATTGGCATGGCGCTGTGCATACAGGCCCTGCAACTGGGCTTCATCTTTATACAGGCCCAGTTCTTTACCCAGGCGTAAATCCTCGCAATGCCAAAAACCAATTAAGGTGGGTAAATCATGGGTTGTCAGGGTGGCCATGGCCTGCACCGGGTAATGCAGTGGCGAGATATAGCCGCCGTCGGCTGCCGTTTCAAAAAAGAACACCCGGTAGGAATACACATTGTATGCTGCCAGCAATTCGCGGATGCCATCAGGCACGGTACCTAAATCTTCACCGATAATCACCGCCTGATTGCGCTGGCTTTCCAGCGCTAATATGCCGAGTAAATCCATGATCGGGTAATATACATAAGCACCGCCACCGGCGTTTTCGGCCGTTTTGGGCACCCACCATAAGCGCAGCAGTGCCATAACATGGTCAATACGCAGCGCACCGGCATGCTGCATATTGGCGCGCAACAGATCAATGATTGGCTGATAACCCTGTTTATATAACTGATATGGATACATCGGCGGCAAACCCCAGTTTTGCCCGGCCGGCCCCAGCGGATCCGGCGGCGCCCCCACGCTGGCATCGCGGCAGTATAAATCCGGGTTGCCCCAAATTTCGGTTGACGCTTCACTGACCCCTACCGCTAAATCACGGTAAAGCCCCAGCAACATACCGGCATCTTTGGCTACCTGTTGCACATTAGCCAGTTGCTGCTGGGCAATAAACTGCAAATAGCAGTAAAAATCCAGCTCCGCCTGATGTTTGGCAGCAAACGCCCGCACAGCATCAGATTGCGGATCTTGGTATTCTTTCGGCCAGTTTGGCCAGCCCCAATGCATACTGTCTTGCTGATACAAATATGCATGCAAGGCGTCATACAGCGCCAGTTGCTGTAAGCTGGCACCGCCATCGGCTTTAAACTGCTTAAAAGCTGTAGTCAGCGCTTTGTTGTTACTACCTTTTTGCTCTGCAAACCATTGATACAGGCTTTTCATTACCGGCAGCTTTAACTGCATTACGCCGCTGTAATCTACAAAATCCTTATCGCGCTGCTGCGCCAGTTGCTGCATAAATGCCGGTGCGCTAACCAGACTTTGCGTGCGGGCACACAGGGCAAAGCCCGGCATTGCCGTAACATCAATATAACTGACATTAAGCCAGCGCCGCGATGATGGGCTGTACGGGCTGGCACTTTCCGGCATAGCCGGATACAGCGCATGAATAGGATTAAGGCCAATAAAATCGGCGCCGACACCAGCCAGATAGTGAACGGTATTGCTAAGATCGGTAAAATCGCCAATTCCCCAGTTGCGCTCTGAGCGCAGACCGTATAGCTGTAACGCTATACCCCACTGTTTTTGGCTGCTAAAGTTTTGCGGCACAAAACACTGCCCCGGTGTAATGATCAGCTTTTGTGTAAAGGCAGTGTCGTTCAGGCTAAGCTGATGGTAACCCGCCGCTAACGGCTGTGGCAGCGTATGCTGGTACTGATGATATTCTACCTCGTCCAGCACCACAACCTGCACCAACTCCCCTTCTACCGGTGTCAGGTTAAATAGCTGTTTAGCGCCATCTTCTGTTGTCAGGGTAAACGCAAGCTCCATATTGGCTTGCTCAAACGTGACCTGCAGCAACAGCTGCAAAGGTTCATCAACGCGCTGCACCGATACAGCCTGCAGTGGCTGTTGCCAGAAATCCAGTTGCCGTTCAAGCAACTGCAAGCGGGCGGTTTCATCATCGTCAATATCAAAGCCTTGTGCGGCCAACAATTGCAGCTGATGCGGCTCACTTACGGTAGTGGCGTTACCCCAGGCATCATTAAATTCGGTTTCAATGCCACAAAATGCAATCAGTTCAGCCTGTAAGGTGGCGTCCATCGGAAATCCTTAATCTAGTCAGTTGGCTACCGCTCATTCTAGGCGGCATTGCGGTTAAAGTCATTGTTCATTTATGTCATTAAATTACATAAAAACCGGTTTTGCGTGGTTTAAAACTTGAAAAACTCACTAAATAATGTAATTTTACTACACAACTTGTTTGTCTCTTTTCAGAACATCTATTTAACGGGGTTAATATGACTATTCGTGTCGCGATTAACGGCTTTGGCCGCATTGGCCGCAATGTGCTGCGTGCTTTGTATGAAAGCAGCAAAAATTACGATATTAAAGTGGTTGCCATTAATGATTTAGGCGATGCCGCTATTAATGCTCACCTGCTGAAGTATGACACTGCGCACGGCATTTTTACTGCCAATGTCGAGCACAACGACAAAGCTATTTATGTTAATCAGGACGAGATCCTGACATTAAGCGAGCGCAACCCGGCTAACTTACCGTGGAAACAACTGAATATAGACGTAGTACTGGAATGTACCGGCCTGTTTACCGATCGTAAAAGTGCAGGCGCGCATTTAGAAGCCGGTGCGAAAAAGGTTATTATCTCCGCCCCGGCTAAAGACGTTGATGCCACTATAGTGTATGGCGTAAATCAGCAGATTTTAACGCCGCAAATGAACATTATCTCTAACGCTTCTTGCACCACTAACTGTTTGGCCCCTATTGCCAAGCCGTTAAACGATGCACTGGGTATTGAATCCGGCCTGATGACTACCATCCATGCTTATACCAACGATCAGCGTTTAAGTGATGTGTACCACACTGATTTGCGCCGCGCCCGTGCCGCCGCTATGTCGATGATCCCAACTAAAACCGGTGCTGCCGCTGCAGTTGGCCTGGTTGTACCTGAGCTGGTAGGCAAGTTTGATGGCTTAGCCGTGCGGGTACCTACCCTTAACGTATCACTGGTAGATTTAACCTTTATTGCTGGCCGTAACACCTCTATTGATGAAGTGAACGATATTATCCGTAAAGCAGCAGCTTCAGGCACTATGGCTGAAGTACTGGCAGTAAACGACTTACCGCTGGTGTCGATAGATTTTAATCACAACCCGAAATCATCTATTTTTGATGCGACAGAAACCCGCGTTAACGGCCGCTTAGTGAAAGTGATGAGCTGGTACGACAACGAATGGGGCTTTAGCAACCGTATGCTGGATAACACCGTTGAGTTTATGAAGCACGTTTAAGGCGTTGCATACGCAAACAGCCAGCTTTATGCTGGCTTTTTTATTGATAGCTGCTTTTACGATACGCATCACAGGTAAAAAATCGAGGACACCATGCTACACACCGCAATTAACCTGCAAACTGGTTTTGGCCATTTAACTGATCTGCCCTGCATTAGCTTACAATTTGGCGAAGCCTCTGCCGTAGTGTCTTTATATGGTGCTCAGGTGCTGTCTTATCAGCCTGCACCGGGTAACGACATACTGTGGCTGTCGCCACTGGCACAGTGGCATAACCAAATGCCCATTCGTGGCGGTGTGCCGGTATGCTGGCCCTGGTTTGGCCCGGTTGATGCCAGGCTGAACCCACAGCAACAATCATTACCCAACCACGGCGTGGTAAGAACCCGGCTTTGGCAACTGGCCGAACAACACATTACCGCCGACAGTGTATCGGTAACGCTGGCGATTACAGTACCCGATCTGCCCTATCACCCTAATGAAACCACACTGCAGTTACAACTAACGTTAAGCGATAGCTTAACTATCAGCTTAGTGTGCAACGCTGTTATAGCGCAGCAGGCAGCACTGCACAGTTATTTCAGTGTTGCCAATATTGACAACACCCGGGTGCAGCCTCTGCCATTGCAATATCAGGATAAAGTAAGCGGCAGTGGCAGCGACAAGAACAGCGATACACCGGTAGCCACCATCAATGCCGAAGTTGACCGTATTTACGCAAAACCAGCAGCTCAGCTGCACCTGGATACCGGTACCCAACAACTTGAGCTTGGCCAAAGCGGCCAGGATGCCACTATTGTCTGGAACCCGTGGCAGGATAAAAGCCGTAACACCAAAGATTTGGCAGACGATAGTTATCTGGAGTTTATCTGTGTTGAAACCGCGCGCTTACAACTGCAGGAAGCTGCGCCACTTCAACTGACACAACACATTAAACTAACGCAATAACTTAAAATTGTTGGCCAAATTACTACCAACTGGTGTGAAACTGCTCAGTCAGGCTACGTGTTTGGCCATCGGCAAACTGGATCTCCAGTTGTAGTTGCCACAACATCTTAGGATCGCTGCAGGCGCCGAGTAAAAACTCAGCCTGCCATATTCCCTGGTGCTGACTGAACCGCAGCGGCACTTTTCCCATATACATGGATACGCCGGTCAGGTCACCGCTGACACCAAGCACATCAGCAGCTGTCAGTTGCAATAACAGCGGAGTTTCAACCGGCGCATCGCCAGGGCTTAGTTCAAGTTGGATTGTGCTGTCGTTTAACAGTGTAAGCGATGAGACGGGCGCTTTATCAGGCGGCCTGCAGCCCCAAAGGCAGCACAGCAGCAGTAAAAAAAGATAAAATACACGCATAACTAACCAGATAAATACTCAGGGTTGTCACATTGTACGCTGTTTTGGTGAAATGCCTCAAACAGCAGCTACACTTGATTACTTAATGAGCAGCGACTTTGTTCTAAATCATAAAACGGGCTGCTTTACCTATCTTTTTTGGGGTAAAACCCTTAAGATGCAGCCCCAAATTGGTAGGGTTAAACATAGCAAACACTGGATGTAACCCCTGCCTATAACAAGAATGGCTGCGCAAACAGCCTGTATCAGTAACCAGTATAAACTGCAGCGGAACTCAACATGAGCCAGACAAAATCGTTAAATGTTGACTACAACTATAGCGTTGTCCGCCTCTTTGCCTTAACCACCGTTTTCTGGGGGATTATTGGCATGGCGGTGGGCGTGTTAATTGCGGCACAACTCTATTGGCCGGCATTAAACTTTGACACTCCTTGGTTGACCTATAGTCGTCTTCGTCCTTTACATACCAACGCGGTAATCTTCGCTTTTGGTACCAGTGCACTGTTCGCCACCAGCTACTATATAGTGCAGCGTACCTGTCAGGTGCGTTTGTTTGCAGAAAAACTGGCCATGTTTACCTTCTGGGGTTGGCAAGCGGTTATTATTTCAGCGGTAATTACCCTGCCAATGGGCTTAACCAGCAGCAAAGAATACGCCGAGCTGGAATGGCCAATTGATATCCTGATCACTCTGGTGTGGGTATCTTACGCAATCGTATTTTTCGGCACTTTGGTTAAACGCAAAACCAGCCACATTTATGTCGCAAACTGGTTTTTAGGCGGCTTTATTCTTACAGTTGCAGCCCTGCATATTGTAAACAGCATGGCCATGCCGGTAAGCGCATTTAAGTCTTACTCAATATATGCCGGTGCTGTGGATGCGATGATTCAGTGGTGGTATGGTCACAACGCGGTAGGATTTCTGCTAACAGCAGGCTTCCTGGGTATGATGTACTACTTTGTACCTAAGCAGGCAGGTCGGCCGGTGTATTCATACCGTTTGTCTATCGTGCATTTCTGGGCGCTGATTGCACTGTATATCTGGGCTGGCCCACACCATTTACACTACACTGCCCTGCCCGACTGGACTCAGTCTTTAGGTATGGTGATGTCAGTTGTGCTATTCGTACCAAGCTGGGGCGGCATGATCAACGGTATTATGACGCTGTCAGGTGCCTGGCATAAGCTGAAAACCGACCCTATTTTACGTTTCTTAATTGTTTCGCTGTCGTTCTACGGTATGTCTACCTTTGAAGGCCCGATGATGGCAATCAAATCAGTAAATGCGCTGTCACATTACACTGACTGGACTATCGGCCACGTACACTCTGGTGCTTTGGGCTGGGTTGCAATGATTTCTATCGGTGCAATTTACCATCTGATCCCTGTGCTGTATAACCAGGGCCGGATGTACAGTATTTCACTGATTAACACCCACTTCTGGCTACACACTATCGGTGTAGTGCTGTATATCGTGGCAATGTGGATATCCGGTATTACCCAGGGCATGATGTGGCGTGCAGTTAACACTGACGGCACCCTGACCTACAGCTTTGTACAAAGCCTGGAAGCTTCAATGCCGTTCTACCTGATGCGCTTTATCGGTGGTGTGTTTGTGGTAGCCGGTATGTTACTGATGGCGTACAACGTATACAAAACAGTGCGCGCTAAAGATGAATCACTGCAACCTGTGCCAGCAGTAGCGTAAGAGGTAAATCATGTCAAATAAGAATCATCATGACAAAATTGAAAGAAGTGTTGGCCTGTTAGCAATCTTAACTATTGTTGCCATCAGTTTTGGCACCCTGGTATTGATTACACCGCTGTTTTTTCTGGATGAAACCACGCAGCCGGTAGACGGTATGACACCTTACACCGCCTTGCAACTGGAAGGCCGTGATATCTACATCCGCGAAGGTTGTGTCGGTTGTCATAGCCAGATGATCCGGCCATTCAGGGCAGAGGTCGAACGTTATGGCCACTACTCTGTTGCAGGTGAAAGTGTATGGGATCACCCGTTCCTGTGGGGATCTAAACGTACCGGCCCTGATCTGGCCCGTGTGGGTGAGCGCTACAGCGACGACTGGCACCATGCACATTTAATGGACCCACGCTCAGTGGTACCGCAATCCAATATGCCTGCTTTTCCATGGCTGGAGACCAATGTGCTGGATGGTAAATATACGGCGAAAAAAATGCAGGTATTACGCAGCTTCGGCTTACCGTACAGTGATGAAGACATTGACGGAGCGGCTGCGGCTGTACAGGGTAAAACTGAAATGCAAGCGCTGATAGCTTATCTGCAGTCGCTTGGCACACACCTGAAGTAATGCTCATGGAATACGCAACGATACACAGTATTTTTACCGTCATTTTGTTCGTCGCGTTTATTGCTTTTGTCATCTGGGCATATAGCAAAAAACGTAAAACTGACTTTGATCAGGCAGCAAACCTGGTGTTTGAAGACGAACAAAAAGCACAACAAAAAACCAAACAGGAGTCGGATCATGAGTAGCTTTTGGAGTGCTTGGATCATAGTGTTAACCCTTCCGGTGTTGATCGGCTGTGCGATACTGCTGACCTGGAACCTGAAAAACTATGTTGGTGTACCAGAGGACGAAACAACCGGCCATGAAGTGGACGGTATTGAAGAGATAAACAACCCGTTACCGCGCTGGTGGACTTATATGTTCATTCTGACACTGGTGTGGTCGGTATTTTATCTGGCGGCTTATCCCGGCCTGGGAAACTGGAAAGGTTTTCTTAATTGGACCAGCTCGAACCAGGGTATTAAATCGCTGGAACAGTCACAATTAGCCGTGGTAAAAGCGGTAGAAGAAGGCCGTAATGTAGAATTTGACCGTGAAATGGTTCGGGCTGATGAAGTGTATGGGCCTGTGTTCCAGCAATTTGCCAAACGTGATGTGTTAGATCTGGCTTATGATGATGAAGCTATTAAAATTGGTCAGCGTCTATTTTTGCAAAACTGCGCACTGTGTCACGGTTCTAATGCCCGTGGTCAGCATGGTTTCCCTAACCTGACAGACAGCGACTGGCTATACGGCGGCACCCCGGACAAAATCAAAGAAACCCTGCTGCATGGTCGCAAAGCGGTCATGCCAGGCTGGTTTGATGCGCTAGGTGAGCAAGGTATTAAAGAAATGACAGCTTATGTATTAAGCCTGTCAGGCCGCTCGGTAAATGAACGTGATGCTGAAGCAGGTAAAGCGAAATTTGGTATGTGTGCTGCCTGTCATGGTGCTGACGGTAAAGGCAGCCTGGCACACAACCTGCCGTTTGGTGCGCCTAACCTGACAGACAATATCTGGTTATATGGCGGTTCTGCCCGTGCGGTAGAGGAAACCCTGACTAAAGGCCGCAATGGTGTAATGCCAGCCTTTAAGCAAACGTTGGGCGAAGATAAAGTGCATATTCTTACTGCCTATGTCTATCGTTTAGCGAATCCGGAAAAACCAGCAGATCAGCAATAACTGTAAAGCGTTGTTCTGCCTTTATAAGCCCCGTTTCGGGGCTTATTGTTATTAGCGTTAAGGATCTTTATGCAGCAAGACACTAAACCCTGGTATAAGCAATTGTGGCCGTGGATTTTAATTGCCATTCCTGTTGCCACAGCATTAAAGGCAGTGCATACCGTTATAATAATGCAGCAACACACCCCCGATCTGGTGGTTGACGACTACTACAAAGAAGGTCGTGCTATTAATATGCAACTGGCTAAATATCGTGAGGCAGCACTGCGTAACCTTGATGCCCGGATACTAATTGCCGGCGACAGCGCCATAGTACGTTTTGCTGAAAATACCGTGCTGGACGGCGCGATACACCTGGACTTTTATCACCCCACTCTGGCCGAGCGTGATTTTGCGCTGGATGCTGAGCGCAGTGGCGAGCTGCTTTATGTCGCCAAATTACCCGTTACCCCGACAGGCAAGTGGCAATTAGTGGTGTCAGACGCATCCAGAGACTGGAAACTGCGCGCTACACTTGAACTGCCTATTGAAACCGAAATTAAGCTTGGCTACTAACAGGGCGCCCAGGTGAGTGCAGTATATTGCTTTCATTGCCATGAACCCGTGCCCCCGGGTACTTCCTTTCAGCTGGAATTTGATGCCCGCCAGCGCCAGTTTTGTTGCGCCGGCTGTCTGGCTGTGGCCGATACCATTATCAACAGCAATTTAGCCGACTACTACCGTTTTCGTACTGAACCTGCCAGCCGGGCTAACGCTATCCCCAAAGAGCTTGAAGCCGAGCTTAGCAGCTTTGATGCACCACAGGTGCTGGAAGATATCAGCAATAAACAGGGCGAGCTGACAGAGCTGGAGCTGTCTATCAGCGGCATGAGCTGCGCCGCCTGCGCCTGGTTAATTGAAAAACAGCTGCGCCAGTTGCCGGCCGTGCAGCAGGTTAATGTTAATTCCACTACGCAGCGCTGCCATCTGTTGTGGCGCGCAGATACCACACCGCTTAGCGGCATTCTGAAAAGCCTTGCCAGCATTGGGTATCAGGCCAGCCCCTTTATTGCCGATCAGGAAGAGCAGGTCTTTAAACTCGAACTTAGCCGGTATCTGAAACGTTTGGCCGTATCCGGTATTATGACCATGCAGGTGATGATGCTGGCTGTGGCTCTGTATTTTGGTGAGTATACCGGCATAGATGCATCACATCAGGGGTATTTGCGCTGGATAAGCCTGCTGCTAACACTGCCGGTGGTGCTTTATGCTGCCCTGCCCTTTGTCAGCAGTGCCTGGCGCAGTGTCAAAGCCCGGCAAATGAATATGGACGTACCGGTTAGCCTGGCAATTTACTACACTTTTTTTGCTTCAGCCTATGCTACCGCATTTAGCACCGGTGAAGTGTATTTTGAATCGGTATGTATGTTTACTTTCTTGCTGCAGCTGGGTAAGTTTTTTGAGTACCGCGCCCGCTCACGTGCACGCGATGCTACCAGTAATTTGCTGAAAATTATGCCGGTAACCGCCACTCTGCTAAAGAACGACGAACAGCAGGCTGTATCAGCCAGAAGATTGCAAAGCGGTGACTGCATTCTGGTAAAGCCGGGGGAAACCATAGCCGCAGATGGCCAGATTATCAGCGGCCAGAGCTCCGCCGATGAATCAATGCTGACCGGTGAATATGCGCCGGTGAGTAAAAACATTGGCGATCTGGTCATGGCAGGCAGCATTAACCATGATGGCCTGCTGCAGGTTAATGTCAGCAAACCGCTGGCATCATCCCGGCTGGGGCAGATTATTGCACTGCAACAACGCACATTAAGCCAAAAGCCCGCAGTATTGCAGCGCACCGACCGGCTGGCAAAATACTTTGTTGAACGCTTGCTTATCATAGCCGCCGCCACTTTTGTGTTGTGGTACTTTTGGCTCGATGCCGACCGTGCATTTTGGGTAACGCTGTCAGTACTGGTGGCAACCTGCCCCTGTGCGCTAAGCCTGGCTACCCCCACCGCCATTACCTGTGCACTGGCCCGGCTTAACCGCAGCGGTATTCTGATCAAAAACGCTCAGGTACTGGATGTATTGCCCGAGCTGACCCATATTGTTTTTGACAAAACCGGCACCCTGACCGAAGGACGTTTTTCTGTATCTGACGTTACGCTGTTTAGCCACGATTACAGCGAAGAGCAGGCCCTAAACCTGATCGCCAATCTGGAAGCGTATTCCGAGCACCCAATTGGCCGGGCGTTTAGCTCCAGCCTGAGCACAAAACTGGCACTTGAACAGGTAAACATTGTTGTCGGCAGTGGTATCAGTGCACAGTTTAACAGCAGGCAAATCAAGGTGGGCAGCGCGGCCTTTTGTGCGGTAACACCACAAGCTAAAGCAATGGTATATCTGTGTGCAGATAACGAGCTTATTGCCGCAGTTAGCTTACATGATGCCCTGCGCCGGGAAGTGCCGGCGCTTGTCAGCCAATTGCAACAACAAGGCTACAAACTACTGATGCTAACCGGCGACAGCTCAGATCAGGCTGATAAACTGCAGCAACAGCTCGGATTCGATCAGATGATTAAAGGCTGCTCGCCAGAGCAAAAAGTGGCTGAAATAACGAAACTGGTTAGCGCCGGCCATAAAGTGCTGATGCTTGGTGATGGTATAAATGACAGCCCGAGCTTTCATGCCGCGCATGTTTCTGTGGCCATGCAATCGGGTACAGATTTATCTAAAAATCAGGCCGATGTGGTATTGTTACAACATGATATTGGCTTAATTGCCACCTTACTGCAGGGCAGCAAGGCGGCACAACGCGGTATCAGGCAGAATCTGGCCTGGTCGGTTGGTTATAACCTAATCATTATTCCGCTGGCAGTTGCTGGTTTTGTTTCACCTTATATCGCTGTCATTGGTATGTCGTTCAGCTCGTTGCTGGTGGTATCAAATTCGTTAAGGCTGCTCAAATAATGAGTGTTATTTATGTTCTGATCCCGATTGCTATTTTGTTTGTGCTAATTGGTCTGGCAGTGTTTTTCTGGGCGGTTCGCAGCAAACAGTTTGATGATCTGGATAAAGAAGGCTTCAGCATACTGTTTGATGAAAAAACCGTAGCCAATAAAGATAAACAAGACCCTCCTGCGCCATGAGCAATGATCTGCTTGCTGCATTCCTGATAGGCTTTTTGGGCAGCGGCCATTGCCTGGTGATGTGCGGCGGTATTGTCGGCGCTTTGCAACTGGCCATGCCAGCACAAAGTGCGGCGAAAAAATTTTTACTGCAACTGACATTAAGCGCAGGCCGGCTTACCACCTATGCCCTATTTGGCGCTATAGTCGGCTATGCCGGCGTCAGTGCCATGCAACTGGCCGGCGCTTCAATGCTATGGCTGCGCTTAGTGGCGGGGATTTTACTGATTATGATGGCGCTGTATATCAGCCGGCTATGGTTCGGTTTGTTGCTGCTGGAAAAAGCCGGCCAAAAACTGTGGCACTATGTGCAACCTGTGTCACGGCGTTTTTTGCCATTGGATTCCATAACCAAAGCTTATGCTTATGGTTTATGCTGGGGAGCACTGCCCTGCGGGTTAGTCTACAGTGCTTTAGGCTGGAGTCTGGCCAGTGGCAGTGCTTCTGCCGGCGCAGCATTAATGCTGGCATTTGGCTTGGGCACTTTACCAGCTATCTTATTAACCGGCAGCGCCGCACAACTGATGAGCAAGTTAAAAAACCACAACGCAGTACGTTATGCCGCCGCAGCTATGCTGGCTATTTACGGCAGCTATACGATATGGCTTGCTATAAAGCGTATGGTTTTTTAAGCTGTCGCTATTATCTATAAAAGGCAAGGATACGGTTATGCAACGCTCCGCCATTAACTGTCAGGACTGTGGTTTCAGCCAGCTGTGCTTACCCTTTAGTTTAAATGAAAACGAGCTAACACGGCTGGATGACATTATTCAGCGTAAAAAGCCGATGCATAAAGGTGACATGCTGTTTGAAGCCGGCCAGGCGCAGAAATGCCTGTATGCTATTCGTACCGGCTCTTTTAAAACCTTTACCCTGACCGATCAGGGTGAGCAACAAATTACCGGCTTTCATCTGCCGGGCGATATTGTCGGTTTCGACGGTTTAAGCAAACAACTCCACCCCAGCTACGCAGAAACACTGGAAACCGCCATGGTATGCGAAATTCCGCTGCCAAATCTGGAAATATTACTCGACCAGCTGCCAAGATTACGCCAGCAGATTATGCGGCTGATGAGCGAAGATATTCAGGCTGATCAGCAAATGATGTTGCTGTTAAACCGCAAAACCGCAGAGCAAAAGCTGGCCACGTTTTTATCTCAACTGGGCCAGCGTTACGCCAGCCGTGGCTTTTCAGCCAATGATTTTCGTTTAACCATGACCCGCAGCGACATTGGCAATTATCTGGGCCTGACGGTAGAAACTATCAGCCGCTTACTGAGTAAACTCGATAAAGAGCAACTGATTCAGGTTGACGGTAAACTGATTAGTATTAAAGACCAGGCCGCCCTATCCAAACTGGCCGCTCTGACGGCTCATTGCTGACATACTCAGCGTTTAACTTGCGCCAACGCAAGTTAAACGCAGGCAAACAGTGCTAATTTGACTACACTTAAAGACAAAGTCGCAAAGTGGAGCAGTTTATGTCAGCTTACAACAATGTGCTAGTTGTACTGGACCCCAGTGTAGAACAGCAAAAAGCACTTAACCGTGCCATAGAGTTAATCCGCTTACAAGGCGGCAAGCTTACTGCTTTTTTATCGGTATACGATTTTTCCTACGAAATGACTACCATGCTGTCTGGCGAGGAACGCGAATCTATGCGCCAGGCGGTTATTAAAGATCGCGAAATGTGGATCAGCGAACTAACCGAACGTCATCGTGCCACCGGCTTAAATATCGTCATTAAAGTCGTTTGGCACAGCCGCCCGTTTGAGGCCATAGTGCACGCCGTGCTGGAAGATAACTACGATCTGGTGATTAAAGGTACTCACGATCACGATGTACTCAAATCAATGATTTTTACCCCGACCGACTGGCATGTGCTGCGTAAATGCCCCTGCCCGGTATTACTGGTTAAAGATCACGACTGGCCGCAAGGCGGCAATATTATTGCAGCAGTTAATGCAGGCAGTGAACAGGAACACCATTTATCGCTGAATCAGCGGGTTATCGCCAAAGCCATGCAGATGGCAACCATGCTAAGCGCCAACACGCATTTGGTGAATGCTTTTCCCGGTACTCCGGTAAATATTGCGATAGAAATTCCTGAGTTTAACCCACAGGAATATAACAGCACCATGAAACACCATCATGCCGATGCTGTAACCGCGCTGGCAAAACAGTTTGATATCGACAGCCAGCACTGCCATGTTATGGAAGGCATGCCTGAAGATGTGCTACCGCAAATAGCCACTAAACTGGACGCTGAAATGGTGGTTATTGGTACTATTGGCCGCACCGGGCTATCGGCTGCCATTATTGGTAATACCGCCGAGCACGTTATCGATCGGCTGGACTGTGACGTACTGGCGGTAAAACCAGCCAATTTTGTCTGTCCATTGCAGAAAGACTGAGTTTTATCCTGCAGCACAGCTTTGGTATTGGCGCACCTTTGGCTATAATGTGCGCCATTTTTGTTTCTGGTAGTAGTGTTTATGACTCATGCAGCGCAAGCTAAAGCTCAATATAATCTGAATAAACTGCATAAACGTCTGCGTCGTGGTGTTGGTCAGGCCATAGCCGACTTCAACATGATTGAAGAAGGCGACAAAATTATGGTGTGTTTATCCGGCGGTAAGGACTCCTACACCCTGCTGGATATTCTGCTAAACCTGCAACAGTCTGCGCCAATCAACTTTTCTGTGGTGGCGGTAAATCTGGATCAGAAACAACCGGGGTTCCCGGCTGATGTGTTACCGGCTTATCTGACCGGCATAGGTGTTGACTATAAAATTGTCACTGAAGATACCTACTCAATTGTTAAGGACAAAATCCCGGAGGGCAAAACCACTTGCTCGCTGTGCTCCCGCCTGCGCCGCGGTATTTTGTACCGCACAGCCAAAGAGCTTGGCGCAACCAAAATAGCGCTGGGTCATCACCGTGATGATATGCTCGAAACCTTATTTTTAAATATGTTTTATGGCGGCAAAATGAAGTCAATGCCAGCTAAACTGGTTAGCGATAATGGTGAGCATATCGTGATCCGCCCGCTGGCTTATTGCCGCGAAAAAGACATTGAAAAATACTCAGTAGCGCGCCAGTTTCCGATTATTCCGTGCAACCTTTGTGGCTCGCAGGACGGCCTGCAGCGTCAGGTGGTAAAAGAAATGCTACAAGATTGGGACAAACGCTTTCCGGGGCGGATTGAAACCATGTTTCAGGCCATGCAGAATATCGTGCCCTCCCATATGATAGACAAAAACCTGTTCGATTTTGCCGGCCTGAGCAAAGATACTGAGTTACAGGAACGTGATACCGCCTTTGATAAACAAAGTGTGCCGGCCATTCCTGTAGGGCTGGTTAATGATGAAGATGACGAGCAAAACAGCGATAACACTGTTCAGGTTATCGCGTTAAGTTAAACCGCAGCGCTTAGCTTACTTAGTGTTGCTGTTGATCAGGGGTAACAGGTAACTGGGCCGCTGGTTAAACAACCAGTGGCTGTTTTCTGGCAGTTTGCTGTTGAGGTGAATAAGGCAGCGCTTTGCCTGACACTGGGTTACCGCCAGTGTTGCGGCATCCAGTTGCGGCATGACAACGTCATCAGCAAACTCTACTATCACGCCGGTAACGTCCGGCAACCAGTATTTGCTCAGGCCGGCCATATCATCCAGCAATAAATCAAACTGGCTGCGGTAGTGCTGTAATTCCGCCAGACTTAAATCATTCGCCAACCGCATACGTGAGCGCAAGCGGAACTGCACCTGGCAAGGTTCGGCGTTATCGGCCTGTAATACTTCAAGTATTGCATTGCTCTCTTTTAATGCTTCATCGTACGGCAAATTGATTTCACCATTACCGGCAATATCCAGCGTTATATCATGCAAGTCACTTTTCAGGCCCAGGCTGTAGTATTTACACGCCTGGCCGCTGCGCTGTCCTGTCAGGGCAAATGCCAGTGTAATATCGCTGTACTGCGGCTGCTGCAGTTTTTTCATCCGGTTGTAAAAGCCGTTATAGTTTAGCAACAAATCGGCAGATGCCGGGGCACTAAGCACCAACAACAATGGCATCAGGTTACGCATATTATTCTTCCAGTAGTGTGCGGTTAAAGTGGATCATGCCGCTGATTTCAGCGATATATTCTTCCCCGCGTTCTGAATATGCACCAAGGCCGGCAGCAAGGGTCTCACCACGCACCGGCTTGCCTTCATGGCGTAACCGGGCCCGGATAGCCCGCAGCGGTTCATAAGTGTAAAAGGCATTTAAGTTATAAAAATAGCTATTGATACTTGCCGCCGGGCTGTCAAACTTTGTTACTTCGTGGGTTTGGCCTTCCAGCCGTGATTGGGGCACCAGGCCACAGCCCTCACGAAAACACCACTGGCCAAAAAAGTTATAGCCTTCTACGGCAAAACGGCTGGTACCCCATGCCGATTCATTTGCCGCCTGCATTAATACCAGGCTCTCGGGGATCACATCTACCCGCCGTAGTAATTCCTCAAGCATATTTTCATCTGTTTCTGTGACTTCCATGCGGAATTCATCGTACAGGCTGTATAAAAAAGCATATTCCTCTACGGACATGCGCAGGTGTTTTTGCTTTTTATCCTGAATTTCCAGCAACTGCTGGCGCAACGCGCGCAAGCGGGCATTTTCACGTTTAACATAAGGACGTAAGTAATTAAAAAAGCTGCGTTTTCGCTCTGTAGTGTCAGTAATCCGGTTAAAATCTGGCAAGCCTTTAAAAGCCGGTAACGGCTGGGTATATGCCAGACGCAGCAGTACTTTTTCCTGATCAGCCCGGTTTAGCGCCGTAATACGGCTGGGCTTTTGCCACTCTTCCAGTGAATCCAGCTGTTTTACCGGTTCAAGCTCAGTAAAAGGGCTTAAAACGGCCATTAAAACTAACAGCCAAAAAGCTGAAATAATGATTTTTTTCAATAACATCTATCACCTGTAGGTTACTCTTCCTGCATAGCACCTTTGCTATGGCAGTAACCGGTTTGCTACAACAAGACGGCGACATTTTACCTGCACAGCCGACTTTATACGATGAAAAACTTAATTAGCTTAATTTTTTTCTGTAAACGCCGCTGTAGCCATTGCAAAGTGGCGATAGTTATGTGAAAACAGTGTTCCACAGCAATTTAGCTGTCTGGACGGATAAAACGGAGACATTAAGGTCGTTGTTATGAAACCCATTGAGCGCTCATCAAAGTTAGACGGAGTCTGTTACGATATCCGCGGCCCTATAGCCCAGGAAGCCAAACGCATGGAAGAGGAAGGTCATCGCATCCTCAAACTTAACATAGGTAACCCTGCGCCTTTTGGTTTTGAAGCACCCGACGAAATTCTTAAGCATGTTATTCATAACCTGCCCACCGCACAGGGTTATTCAGACTCACAAGGTATTTACCCTGCCAGGGTGGCAGTAGCGCAGTATTATCAGCAGCGCGGCATTCTGGGGGCAGACGCTGACGATGTTTATATTGGCAATGGGGTGTCCGAGCTGATTTTAATGTCGCTGCAAGCATTACTGAATAACGGTGATGAAGTGCTGGTGCCCTCGCCCGATTATCCGCTGTGGACAGCCGCAGTTAATCTGGCCGGTGGCAAAGCACTGCATTATCGCTGTGACGAGCAACAGGACTGGTATCCTGATCTGGCCGATATTAAAGAAAAGATCAGTAAAAAAACCAAAGCCATTGTGCTGATAAACCCAAACAACCCAACCGGCGCCGTATACGACAAAGCTTTTTTACTGGAGCTGCTAAAAATAGCCCGCGAGCACAGGCTGGTGGTACTTAGCGACGAAATATACGATAAAGTGCTGTACGACGGCACTGAGCATGTCAGCACAGCGTCGCTGGCCGACGACTTAGTTATGCTGACCTTTGGCGGTTTATCTAAAAATTACCGTATTGCCGGTTTTCGTGTGGGCTGGTTATTTATCTCCGGCGCCAAACATTTAGCCCGCTACTATATTGAGGGCCTGAACATTCTGGCTTCCATGCGGTTATGTGCCAATGTGCCCTGTCAGCATGCCGTGCAAACTGCCCTGGGTGGCTATCAGAGTATTAACGAGCTGGTAGTGCCTGGCGGCCGCCTATATGAACAGATGGACCTGGCGCATAAGCTGGTAACCCAAATTGATGGCATCAGCTGCGTGCGGCCCAAAGGCGCAATGTATTTGTTTCCGAAGATTGACCGCAAAAAATTTCGTATTAAAGATGATGAGTTGTTTGTACTGGATTTTCTGCGTCAGCATAAAGTGTTGCTGGTGCATGGCAGAGCCTTTAACTGGCCGGAGCCGGACCACTTTCGTATTGTGTTTTTACCACATAAAGAGCAATTGGAAGCCGCTATTGGCAAACTGGCGCAGTTCTTACCAGGCTACAGCCAGTAACAGTAACAAAGGCAGCGCAAGCTGCCTTTGTTAAGCTGGTTAGTTCAGATCTTTATCAACCCAGAATTTGGTGCCTTTTAACGTTGCCTGCAAGGCCAACCCCGCTTCGGTAAACTGATAAATAGTGACATCATCAACACTGGCTTCAGCACCTACAGCACCGCCTTTATCACCGGCTTTTGCCGCGGCATCAGCCTGAGCACCAAAAGCCCAGCCCTGATCAATAAAGCGTTGCATCGCCTCAGCGGTATGAAACACCATTACCAGACGAAAATCTTTTACTCCGGCACCTAAACCCAGCCCAACTTCACCCATTTTCATATAAGTGTCAGTGCCACTGCGGTTATCACGCACTACACCATAGCCGCCACCAAAGCTGGCCAGAATAACATTCACATTGGCATTACTGAACGTGGCGTACCCCGGTGCACTTTGTAATTCAGCTCTGGCACTGGCTTTTTGCCGGTACAGCTCGGTAAGTACGTCGCTGCGCATCTGGGTTATGGCATTTTTTTGCTCTGTTGCGCTGGCATTTACGCCACCGGCGCAGCCTTGCAACATAAGTACTGAGCTTAATACTGCCGCTGTAATATATTTCCACATAGCTGGTTTCCACATAGCTTGCTCCTGTCTGAAGTTCAGACTGAGTGTAGCCTGCATTGCTGAAGTTTCACTTAACAGCCCCACACGTCAGTAGTTTGCTATGCATCGCGGCAGATTTCTCCGCTTAGTTCAAACTCAACTGTAGTGTGGCTTAAGCTGTACGGCGCCAGCAATTGGGCAATACGCTGCTTATAGTGCAGCTGTTCAGCCAGGGCGGCATCGGCGCTAAGTTCTACATGCATGGTTAGTACGTGCTGCTCACCATCGAGTGACCATAAATGTAAATGATGCACCGCTTTTACAAACTCCAGCGCATTTAACTCTGTGGTAATTTGCTGCTGCAGCGCGGGATCAGGGGTTACCTGTAAAAACAGTGCCAGTGTTTGCCGCAGGCTTTTTAAAACATTAAACAGAATAAACAGGGTAAAACCGATGCACAACACCGGATCAAGCCAGGCCCAGCCGGTAAAGTACATCAGAATAGCGCCAAGCAATACTGCTACCCAGCCCAGCACATCTTCCAGCAGATGCCAGCTGAGTACTTTTTCATTTTGCGTTTTGCCACGGCGTAAACGTAATACGGCAGCACCATTTACAGCAATGCCAAAAATAGCCAGCACAAACATGCCGCCGGTGTGCGGTAATTGCGGCTGCCACAACCGCGGAATGGCCTCTGACAATACCCAGCCCGAGCCAACTAACAAAATAAGACCGCTGATCAACGCACTTAACAATGACCAGCGCCGGTAGCCATAACTGTATTTTTGCGTGGGCTGTCGGGTAGCAATTTTGCTGGCCACCCAGGCAAAACCTATTGCCAGGCTGTCTCCCAGATCATGAATAGCATCGGCAATAATGGCGACACTGTTGGTGAGTATGCCGCCGACAATTTCAATTAAGGCAAAGCCAAAATTCAGCCAAAAAGCCAGGGCTATATTACTGCTTTCACTATGGTGCGCATGCTGATGTCCGTGCTGATGGCCAAAGTGGTGCCCATGCTGATGGCCATGGCTTTGATGCGAAGTATGCTGGTGTGGCTGTTGCTGCTCTGACATAAAGTTTAACCAGGTGGATGCTTGTGGCGTAAGAGTACTGAGCATAAGAGTAATTCAGCGCCGATACAATCATTGCCCGCGGGCTTTTAGGTAAACGCTTGTTTATGCGCTAATAACACAGTAATCTTGCAGCAATAATTAGCCGTCCATACCGCTGAAGTTAATAAATGAATAGCGATTTTTTCTTCCAGCAGGCATTTGAAAGCCTGACAACCCAGCTTGCCGCCTTCGTATTTTATGCTTTTGATATCAATGGTGTCAGTATCCCTATGGTACTGATCTGGCTGGTAAGTGGTGCTCTGGTATTTACCTGTTATCTTGGCTTTATTAACGTGCGTGGTTTTGGCCATGCCTTTAGTTTGCTAAAAAACAATAAACGCACTGGCGCTAATGGTGAAATCACGCCGTTTCAGGCCCTGAGCACGGCACTTTCCGGCACTGTAGGTACCGGTAATATTGCCGGTGTTGCCGTTGCAATCAGCCTCGGCGGCCCGGGAGCAACGTTCTGGATGATAGTGGCAGGCCTGCTTGGCATGTCGACCAAATTTGTGGAATGTACGCTGGCGGTAAAGTACCGGCAAATAAATGCAGATGGCAGCGTGTCTGGCGGGCCTATGTATTACATTAAAGCCGCGCTGGATAAATTCAACCTGCCAGTGCTGGGTAGTATACTGGCAATGGCGTTTTCGGTATTTGTGATCTTTGGCTCAGCGGGCTTTGTGCACGTAAACCAGGGTTTTGTGCAGGTAAAAACCGTAACCGGTTTTGACAACGCCTGGCTGTTCGGTGCCATTTATGCCTTTTTAGTGGGCGCAGTAATTATTGGCGGGTTAAAAAGTATTGCCCGTGTTACCAGCAAACTGGTGCCACTGATGTGTGGCATTTACCTGTTAGCGTCAGTGTTGGTTATGCTTACCCATGCCAGTGCTATTCCATCTGCGTTATGGCTGATAGTACAAGGTGCCTTTACACCAGAAGCTGGTTACGGCGGTTTTATTGGTGTGCTGATCCAGGGTTTTCGCCGCGCGGCTTACTCGAACGAAGCCGGTATTGGCTCTTCACCTATCGCGCATGCCGCCGCCCAAACGAAAGAGCCGGTAAGCCAGGGATTTATTGGTTTACTGGAGCCCTTTATAGATACGGTAGTTATTTGCACCATTACAGCATTGGTGATTATTCTTACCGGTGCTTATCAAACTCCGGGGCTGGACGGTGTGCAAATTACCTCAGGCGCCTTTGCCTCGGTATTTAGCTGGTTCCCCTGGGTATTAATGGTTGCATTACTGTTATTTGGTTTTTCTACCGTTATTAGCTGGTCTTACTATGGCATGACCGGCTGGCGCTATCTGGTGGGCCAGGACAAACACCTGACTCAACTTTATAAAGTACTGTTTTGTTTTGTTGTATCTATGGGCGCCGTACCGGATGTAATGGCGGTGTTCGACTTCATAGATTCAATGATTTTTTTAATGGCCGTACCCAATATACTGGCCCTGTACTTGCTGTTACCCGAAGTAAAGGCCGATCTTAAAACCTATTGGCAAAAACAACAGCAGGCCCGTTAAGCGGCCTGCTCTACTGCAGCAATTTTTGCTTTAGTGGTTTTTTCGTTTTTATCTGCTTTAGGCGCAGGCTTTTTTGCACCCAACGCAACCAGCAAGTCGTCTTTCTGCTGCGCCATATACAGTGCCAGCGCCTCTGCCTGCTGCTCATCAGTAACTAAGCTGCTGGCAGCTAAAAAGCGGACAAGTTCATCAGCCGTATCCAGCATTTTGTCATAAGCGTCAGCTTCTGCTTTAGACGTAAAAGTCATTTTTTCTGCTCCGTTACGTTCTACTACATACTTAATAATTACAGCCATGGCATTTCCCCCCAATTAAATTACTGTTATTTTATACAGTATAAATTTTTACTTGTCGAATGCTTTTTTGCAGATAAATCCGCCAATGACACTGTAGCCGGGCTCGAAGTTTAACCACAGTTGGCGTACTATAGCCCGGCAGATATGTTTAATACCATACTGGTTGCTTTGCAGTTTAGTTATCTGAATTAAAAAGAGTTGTTGGAATGAACAAGGAATACTATGCCTCACCCTCTTTGGTCTGAGCGTCGCTCTGGCATTAGCAACAGCAGGCCCGGCGATCAGCGTACCCCCTGGCAGCGTGACCGTGCCCGTATTCTGCACTCTGCAGCGTTTCGCCGCCTGCAATCAAAAACCCAAATTCTGGGTATTGGCCAGAACGACTTTTACCGCACCCGCCTGACGCATTCACTGGAGGCGGCGCAAATTGGTACCGGCCTGGTTAGCCAGCTGCGCAGTAAAGTTGAGGCGGCGCAATTAGCCTTTTTGCCTGAAGACAGCCTGATGGAAGCCTTGTGTCTGGCACATGATATTGGCCACCCGCCTTTTGGCCATGGTGGCGAAACCGCTTTGAATTATAAAATGCTGCATGCCGGCGGTTTTGAGGGTAACGGCCAGACGCTGCGGATAGTAGCCAAACTGGAACCTTATACGCTGCACCACGGTATGGATTTATCCCGCCGTACCCTGTTAGGGTTATTAAAGTACCCGGTATTACAACCCGATTTACGCCATGAAGTTATCGCGACGACGAACCCGCTCAACTTAACGCCATGGAAACCGGCAAAAGCCATTTTTGCCGCCGATGCGGATATTCTGGCCTGGATCCTGGCACCGTTAAGCGAAGCTGACCGCAGTTTGTTTCAAAGCACCGACACGCTGGATAAATCACCCTACCTGAAATCACGCTATAAATCGCTGGATGCTTCTATCATGGAGCTGGCTGACGATATCGCCTACGGCGTGCATGATTTAGAAGATGCCATAGTGCTTGGCAATATTAGCCAAACCCAATGGCAGCAACATACTCAGGCAAACTGGGATGCATTACCCGGCGAATTGCACCAACTGATGCAACAAATCAGCGCAGCGCTGTTTTGCCATCAGCATCACCTGCGTAAAGACGCGATAGGCTCGCTGGTAAACCTGCTGATAAGCTCTGTTACGCTGTATGAAGCCTTACCGCAGGCACAAGAGCCGCTCATCCGCTATAACGCAGCATTAGCTGCCGCGCCACAGGCGATTTTGCATTGTTTAAAACAGGTGGTATATCGCTGTGTGATCTCAAAACCAGACATTCAGCAATCGCGTTTTCGTTGTCAGAATATGCTGATGGCCCTGTTTGATGCGTTCAGCTCAGATCCGTCACGGCTGCTGCCGGCCAATACCCAGCAACGCTGGGCAGACGCCCCCGACGAGCTGAAAACCAGGGTGATATGTGATTATATCTCCGGCATGACTGATGATTACGCCGAGCATATGTACCGCCGTCTCTATGCTACCGTTTAACCGTTAAGTAACAGGTATCTACCGTTTTGAGTAAAACAGCACTACGTATACTGGCCGGGCCAACAGCTTTTAACCATATTCAGCAACATGGCCTGCAACAGGCTGACTTCAGCGTTATGGTAGGTGCCAGCGGCGGCCCCAAGTGGTTTTGTCTGTTCGGTTTGGATCAATACCTGTTTGGTGAGTTTTTTGCCAGCCGCAGCACGCCACTGCATATTTTAGGCAGCTCGGCCGGAGCATGGCGCTTTGCCTGCTTTGCTCAGGCTGATCCGGTGGCGGCTTCTCAGCGTTTTTGCCGCGCCTATTGCCATATTACTTACCCCCAAAAGGCCGATACCCGGCTGATAACCGAGATCTCGGCACGTATTATTGATGATGTTTTTCCAACAGAGCAGCATTTGCAGCAGGTTATAGATAACCCGTTAATTAAGCTTAACCTGGTTGTGGCTAAAGCCCGCCGGTTGTCTGCAGCACGCAGCAAACTGCTGCAAGCCGGTGGTTTAACACTGGCCGCCGGTGCCAACCTGCTTAACCGCAAACATTTACAGTATTTTTTCCAACGCGTGCTGTTTCATGCTCCCGGTGAGCCATCGCCGTTTCATTATGCCGGCCTGCTACCCACCCAGCATACTGAACTCAGTACCGCTAACTTACGCCAGGCCGTACTGGCCAGTGGCTCTATTCCGCTGGTATTAAACCCGGTAGAAGACATTGCCGGCGCAGGCGTTGGCCGGTATTACGACGGCGGTGTCACCGATTACCATTTTGACCTGCCCTTTACCGATAACGGCCTGGTGTTATATCCGCATTTTTACCCAAGCCTTACCCCAGGCTGGTTTGATAAAGCGCTAAAATGGCGTAAAGCCAATCCGGCTTATTTACATAATGTAGTATTGCTTTGTCCGTCTGATAGCTGGGTAAAATCATTACCCTTTGGCAAAATACCCGATCGCAAAGACTTTAAACTGGCCGACGACATAAGGATCCCCTACTGGCAGCAGGTTATCGAACGCTCGCATGAGCTGGCTAACGCCTTAAAACAAGACGATTTTACCCTTGAGGCACTTTGAATTTTACATTTTTGAGCAAAAAATAAGCACTCAAACGTACCTGATACCCAACCAGCTGTAATCGCACCCGGGTTTCAGGTTACACTTGCGTCACTTTTTATTCACTACAACAAGGACGTGTTATGCCCGCCCGCGATCCACTAACCAATACTGTACATAACCATGAAACTACACAACATCAGAAGCCCAAAAAAGCTATACCGTTGGAGCAAGGCGAAATATCAAATCTGAGTTTCTGGGTAAGCCAGATTTCCATGATTATTGCTACTGTGCTGGGTGTTTATCTGGCAGCGCAGCAAGGTTTACAACAAGCTGTATTATTTGAACAAATTCAAAGTGATAAGAATAACTATTACTTACGCCAGTCATTACAGCACGAGCTGAGCGACAACCTGGTGCTGATAGAAAAGTACACCGAACAGATTAAAAACATCAGTGTGCATGCGGTAAAGCGTTACGACTTAGTGTTGGATACCTTCGTCTGGGAAAGTATGAAGTTCTCCCCGGCCACGCTGGAAACCCCTTCTGCACTACTAAGCGAAAGCCGCAAATTCTACCGCGAAGTTAATGATATCCACGGCAAAATTCAAACCAGCTTTTACAGTACTCATTATGGCACCAAGTTATTGCTGGAGCAGGTAGAACATATGAAAACAGCAGTATTGCCTATGTTTGAAGCTGACACTAATCAGCTAAAACAAGCACTGGCAAAGCAGGATGTTGAGGTAGATTAATATGACCACACCGCAACTATATTGCCCGTGCTGCAAAGACCAAACCCTGCAAACCATTGAACTGCATGGCCAACAGGTTGACCGTTGCCAGCGTTGTAACGGCCTCTGGTTTGACGATAAAGAATTAAGCGATGCTATAGCGCACAGCAGTGAACTGACTGATCCATACTGCATAAAACAAAGCTTTGGTGAAAAGCTGGAGCAACACCAGTACCATTGCCATCGCTGCAATCAGAGCATGCAACAATTTCACCTGCTAAAAGACTACCAGGTTACTGTAGATAAATGCGGCCGCTGTAAAGGTATTTGGGTTGACGGCGATGAAGCAGAGCAAGTATTGGCAGCACCTAAATTACAGGCAGCATTAGCCCAATTGAATCAAAAAGTGTGTGCCAAAAGCTGGCTGTTTCAGTTTTTTACCCAGATGCCCAAAGAGTACAATATTAAGCCACACCGCAAGCCAGTGATGACATGGGCTTTGCTGGCGCTTAATATTGTGATTTATGTGTTGTACGGTTTTGACGACACCAGCACAGAGTGGGTATTTGTCCATTTCGCGCTGGATTCCATCTCAATATTAGATGGCCAGCAATGGTGGACCCTGCTCAGCTATCAGTTTTTGCATGGTGGTTTAATACATCTGGCTGGTAATATGTATTTTCTGTGGATTATCGGCGACAACCTGGAAGATGCGTTGGGGTCATGGAAATTTCTTGCCGTTTATTTGCTCTGTGGTGTCGTTGCCGCATTAGTGGAAATGCTTATGTGTTACCTGGCAGATCGCGACTTATTAATGGTAGGAGCCAGTGGTGCCGTTGCCGGTCTTTTCGGCATGTACTTACTGTGGTTCCGCCACGCCAGCCTGACATTTATGTTTATTGTCTGGCAGAAAAAGCTTAACCCGGCCTGGTATTTTGCTATCTGGGCCGCGCTTAATATTTTGGGCTTGTTATCAGAAGATTTAAGCGTGGCATACTGGGCACACTTAGGCGGTCTGGCTGCAGGTATAGTTGTTGGTGTTATGCTAAAACAGAAGGTGCTGGCACAAAACCCGCTATTGCAACTGCTGCAACGGCCTGAAGCCAGAATACTGCGCTAAAATAAGCAAGGCAGCCAACTGGCTGCCTTTTGTTAATCCGTTTTCTGCCTGTACTGCATCAACCAAGGGGTTAGTTATGCTCGACTCATTATTGCTTAGTCTGTTTATTACTATGTTACTGCCTTACCTGGCTAAAGCCCCGCTGGCCTTTGCTATGCAAAAATCCGGTGGTTACGACAATCACAACCCCAGAGCACAACAGGCGGCATTAAAAGGCTTTGGCCAGCGCGCCAACGCCGCGCACTACAATAGTTTTGAAGCTCTGGTCATTTACGCTGCAGCAATCATTATAGTGGTCGCAACCGGTACCGCCGATAGCACCACAGTAACGCTAGGCTGGTTATTTGTTGCAAGCCGCGTAGCCTACTTAGTTTGTTACTGGCTGAACTACGCCACACTCAGATCAACAGTATGGGCTCTCGGTATGATATTGGCGTTTAGCATCGCAGGACGGGCGGTGTTGGCGTAACCGACAGCTCTTTATATTGTTTATCTGGAAAAAAGCCCGACATTGTTGTTGCTCTATAGGCATTAAGTTTGTCAAAGTCAGTAAGGTGTTCAAAACCCATTGTTTTTCCTGTCACACCTTGTCCCCATAATATACAGATACCAGCAAATTGCCGGTATCTGTATGACGGATTAGCCGATATAAGCCGCCAAACGCTGGCGTATTTCACCTAAGCTTTGGTTTATCAGCAGTTCGCCGTTTTCAAACACCGGCTGGAATTCACAGTTCGCCACATCATGCCAGCTGGCCTGATCTTTCAGGTAATAGTTACCGCTGTCATCTTTAAATACCGCTACCAGGCCTTTGGCTGAACGTTTTGTACCATCGTCTGTTTTTGGCGCTTTAAAAATCTCCCTGTCAACACCGGCTACTTTAGCAAAAGTGGCTTTAACAGCAAAACCATCAGTATCACGGGTAACATATTGATAGGTATAACTGCCAATGCCAAATACCACGTTGGTTGAAGCAAAACCTTTAGCCTTTAATCCGGCACAAATCGCTTCGGCGCGCTCAATAGTAATAGAATCGCCATAGATAAGACCAACGTGAGGGTCCAGCATCTTGTAGCCTTTACTGGTTTCAGTACCACCAAACACCTCCCACAGGCACTCAATAGCGCCTTTATATTCAGGGCTGCCTGGTTCTGCTTCCGGATCACCGCATATAACTTTCACCGGGCAACCGGTATCCGGCCGGAATACGACTTTACCGTCACGCGCTAAAATTTTATCTTTTAACTTTACCGTGAACTCAGTCATTACCTGCCAAAAATCCCATGAATCGGAAACTATGCTAACAATGCCCTGCGGGTAGATATCTTCTATCAGCCGTCTGAAAGTTTCTAACTCATTTTCCATACCACCAGCGCACATCACTGAGTGCTCAGTTGCTGCCACGCTGCCACCAACCAGTTCTTTGTCGCTGTCAGCATTGTAGTACTGCTCAAGGAAATCGATAGCAGGAATAGTATCTGTGCCGGTAAAACTTAGCAGGTGCGCTGCGCCGCTCATGGTGGCAGCCTGCACGCCAAACATGCCGCGGAAACTGAAATCGTGGCCTTGCCAATTAACAAACTCAGTACTACCGTCGGTTTCGGCGGCATAGTGCGTAAGGATTTTTTTATACTGGTGTGCTGTGGTGGCACTGGTGCACATGCCCCAAACATTAGCCGATAAAATAGTTTCCAGATAATTGGTTAACCAGAAAAAGCGCTCGTCGGTATTGTAAACAACCAGACAAGGTACTTTTAACGGGTAAACAGAACCCTCCGGCAGCGCCATAATTTTAATAGGTAGATAGCCCAAATCATGCAGGGCGGCGATGTGTTCAGTGCCAACATTATTAGGGCCAAGATAATTATTAATACGCCGCTCAAATGCAGCTAGAACTTCAGTTTTCGGTTTCTGGAAAAAATCCCGATTCCAGCTATCTATCAGAAAGTCTTTAATAAAATACTGCAGACCAAAAAACACCATTTTGTCGGTGTAAGTACGCCGCGTGCCGCGCGCCGTTAAATTACTGAAAATTAGCTGGGTACCATCGGGGTATTGCCGGCGGTGATCTACTTTATAACCATCTATGGCGATGACTGGGTTTAATTTCATTTTATCTCTCCTTGCGAAATCAAATACGGTGTAATAGCGGTTACATTGACCAAATCTGAACGGTGCGAATGCAAACTGTCGGTACAAAACACTTTATCAATACCATTTTTCAGCAGTACTTCCTCGTTTGCACTACCTTCGTAATGCGACACAATCAGCACAATTTTTTCAGCGCCCTTTTCTTTAAGCCTTTTCGCCAGCTCAATAAATGTGCGGCCACCGGCACAGATATCATCAACAATGACACAGGTAGTACCATGTAAATCATCTGCGAATACTTCAGTGGCTATAATTTTGCCATCGCGTACATCACGGATTTTATCTGCTCTGACAACAGGTAAGCCGCCCAGGTAAGCGGACAATTCAAACACTTTTTTGTTGGCGCCAGCGTCCGGCGATACCAGTGTAATGCTACCGTGCAAGCCAGCCAGCACGTTGGCAACAAAGGCATGGTTTTTCACCACCTTTACCCGCTCTAATAGTGCAGGCGTTACATCACTATGCGGGTCAAATACTGTGACGCTGGCGTAGTGCTGCGCATTAATCAAACTGGCATACACTTTTACCGATAAAGGCTCACCCGGATTACATACTCTGTCTTGCCTCGCTCCGGGAAAATACGGCAGCAACAAATGGATATCAACGGCACCCGCTCTTTTTAATGCGTCGGTAAGCAACAGCAACTGCAACATCGATTCATCGCCCTGATAGCGAAACAGCAACGTAATATTCCGGCTGGGGGTACTAGTTAAGCGGAAATGATTTTCGCCGCCACCAAAACTAAACTGTTGATAATCATTCTGATCTAGCGCGGGTAGCTGATAAAAATCCTTTAAACTACTATTTTCCATACTGGCTCCTTAAAAAACCAACGAATAATATCACCATAATAAACACTTTAGTAACATTTAAATGCCGACACATTTAATGTCTTAACGACACAAATAGTATGTCCCTACGACACAAATTGCCAGATACTTTTTAGACAAAATTTGTCTAACTGTTTTGTAAAAGTACTAAAATCGGCATATAGTGTCTTAGTGACATTAATAAGGCGATAAGTTAATGACAGGACAAAATTTTATCCAACCGTTATTCACTGTAGATAATGTACTGTTCTCTATAGAAAATAACATCTTGAATGTTCTGCTGGTCAGGCGTGCTGCTACGCCTTTTTCCGGCAGCTGGAGTTTACCCGGCGGCTTTATTGATGTGGCATTAGATGCCAATGTACAAACGGCAGCTATGCGAAAGTTACAGCAGAAAACCGGCCTAACGCCAGGCTATCTGGAGCAACTGGAAGTGTTTTCCGGCAAAGAGCGCGATCCAAGAGGTTACAGTGTTAGCCTGGCTTTTTATGCGCTAGTCCCCTTCACTACCGTCGCCAGCAATATTGCCTCGGTGTCACAAGCCAGATGGTGGCCTGTTTCGCAGCTTGCTCAGTTAACACTGGCATTTGATCATCAGGAAATTATTGCTAAAGCGCACCATCGTTTGCAGCAAAAAGCGCTATACAGCATGTTGCCTGTATTTTGTTTACCTACCGAGTTTACCGTTGGTCAGCTAAAAGGGGTGATAGAAGCGATTATCGGCAAGGAAATTCAGCGCAAAAGTTTAATGCGCCGTATAGAAGCCAGTGACATGTTCACCCCGACAGAGCAAAAAGTAGCATCCGGTGGCAGGCAGGCTCAGCTATATCAGCTGAAGCCCGGGGTGGATATTACGCATTTTAACCGCAATATGGGGGCTTAAACGGCTGGCTCATGAGAACGAGCATCTATTTTTAAGGAGAAATTTGCAGTGCTGGCATAAGTAAGGGCAGAACCTGGGTTAAAAGTTCTCTTATCGAGCGTAATAAGCGCTAATCACTTTGTTAGTGATTTTATCAACTTCCACCGTATAACTTTTTTTATCAGCGCTTCCCCTTTGGCCTCGCGGATGGTCAAACGGCTGGTAAGAAACAATCCACGCGTGTTCGCTAGTCATTAATATTATGTCATAGCCGGTTACTTCAAAACCTTGCAGTTTAAAATGAGCGTTGGCAACTTCCAATACTTCGCCCATGGGGGCTTTGATAGACAATACTTCAGTTGGCGCATTAATATCTGACAATGTGGAATTCTCCATAAGCATAAGTAGTGCAATAGACGATAAAATTTTCATTCTTTTAACACCGAAACAGTTCCATCTTCCGGATTGAATACCTTAAATAACCCACCGGGTGTTCCTAAGTAACCCCGGTAGCCTGATATACCGCGAGCATCCGCACGGATCCCCGAGTAATCGTTCGGTGAAAAGTTATCACTGTTAAACTCATCACGTAAAGGATCACCTGTTCTGATTGCAGCTCCGCTAACTCTGTCTACCAATGAATAATCACCATGCGTATGGTAGTCACCAACCAATGTTGCGCCATCAGGTATAACTGCGTCATGCGGGTTGACGCCTTGATCAGACCCTTTTACGGGGCCGGAAAAACCGTAATTACCGCTTTCATCTCTGTATATTAACCCTCCGTATTCAAGATTGTCAGTAATTGACAACGGATTAGCTAGCTTCAAAGCAGCATTAGCAGCTTGGTCTTGGGTACTGAAGACATTTACAGCATTCTCTTTGCAACTCAGCCCCAACGGATCTATCCAGTTGATATGATTTGGCGCGTACTGGTAGTGGTTTATACCACCCAGCAGCCCTATCGGATCCTGGCTGATAAAGCGGCCGGTTTGGGGGTCATAGTATCTAAAGTGGTTGTAGTGTAGCCCGCTTTCGTTATCAAAATACTGGCCCTGAAAACGGATGGGGTTGTCTATGGTGTTAACCGTTACCGTGGCTTTGCCAAATACTGAATAATTAGCTTGCCAGACGATATTGTTTTCGATGTCAGTCAGGCTAAGCGGTGTACCCAGTTGGTCCAGCTGGTAAAAATACACCTTGCCCTGTTTAACCAATGCCAGCGGTTTATTGCTGTTTGGCTCAAAAATATACCAGCTAAATTCCCCTTGGCAGTATTCACCAATAAGGGTGTTGCCTTCCCAGAGATAATCAGTGCGGCCGGCGGCTGTTATCTTGGCACTGCGCCGGCCAAAGGCGTCATATTCATAACGTGTTACCGCATTGCCATTTTTTGGGTTATCAGTGCTAAGCGCCGTTAACTGGTTAAAGCCGTTAAACTCGCGTTGCTGGCGGTTACCAGGCCCGGTAGCCGTTAGCTGATTACCGCTGTCATCGTACTGATACTGTTTATCGTGATAACGTAGTAAACGGTCTTGTTTAACCTCAATATCGTCACCGCTCGGGTTACCAAAACTGTCCCACTGGTGCTGCTCATTCTGGCTTGCATCGCTGCTGTGCGTTTTGCTTACCAGTTGGTCCAGGTTGTTATACTGGTATTCGGTGTCACCTTGCTGGCTATCTGTTACTTTTAACAGCTGATGTAACGCACTGTAGCTATATTGACGCTGCGGGGTTTCACTATTATTTGCACCGTTATTTGCACTGTGCCACTGCTGGGAAGTTAAACGGCTAAACGCATCAAATTGCTGTTTAAGTTGCAAACCACTGCTGTATTCGCGTGAAGTTTCCCGCCCTGCTGTATCAAAACTGCGCCATAGCAACGGCTGCTGGTTAAGCGCCAGTTGGGCTAACTGGCCATGCTCGTTATAGCGATAATCCAGTACAGTGCCATCCGGTAATAATGTGCTCTGGCGCAGGCCTGTGTTGTTATACTGGTGCACGGTGCGCCAGTCATCCTGCCAGTGTTCACTTAGCTGGCCATTGACATGATAGACAAAACGCAGTTTACGCTGGGCGTTACTGGCACGCAGTGGCCGGCTCAGTTTGTCATAGTGAAAATGGTTGCTGCTTAGCTGCTGCCCATACAACGCAGTTTGCTCAATAATACGGCCGCGGCTATCGCGCTTTACTCTAAGCTGGCGTTTACTGCCATCCTGTAATGCGCTGACATTGCCACTAATATCATACTGATATTGCTGTACCCGGCCATCAAAGCCCTGCAGTTTTACCGGCCGCTCCTGGCCGTCATAATCCAGCTGATAACGGGCGCCATCACTGCGCATTATTGCCGTCAGGTTGCGCTCTTTATCGTATTCATACTGCAAAGTACTGCCGTCAGGCAATACTTGCTGTGCAGGCTGGCTTAAACCTTCATACAGCCAATCCGTTTGCTCAGTAGCTGCATTACGTTTGCTGATTAAACGCCCTGCTGCGTCATAGCTGAACTGCTCGGTAATGGCCAGCTCGGGCTGTTGCTCCGGGTATTGGCGCACACTGATTATTTTACCTGCGTCATTACGCTGATATTCGCTAACCAGGGCGGCTGCATCTACCATGCCATTTAACCGGCCAAGCTTGTCGTAGCTGAAGCGGGTTAATGCATCGGCCTGTTTACGCGCCAGTAACTGGCCTTCATCATTCCATAAATACTGTTCAAGGCGGCCGTCAGCATGTTGCAGCTGAACCAGTTGGCCATCCTGATTGTACTGATAACGGCTGATACTGCCATCAGGACGGGTTTCAGCTTTGAGCAAACCGCCTGCGGTGTAATCACGCAGCCAGCTGCGCCCTTCCGCATCAGTATAACCGCAGCGCTGCCCTAACTCGTTGTATTGAAAGTGGCTGATAGCACCGTCAGGCTGCTCAACGGTGATCAGTTGCCCCTGTTCATTAAAGTAGTAGCGGGTAATACCACCATCAGGCGCGGTTTCTGCACTTTTTTTACCCAGGCTGTTCCAGCTGTACAACCAGGTGGCGCCATCCGGTGCCACTTTTTTAATCAGTTGGTTACGCTCGTTATGAAAATACTGCCAGCGCTGGCCACGGCTGTCGGTACTGGTCGTCAGCCGCTGGCTATCATCATACTCAAAGCAGTAATCGTAATAGCCATCATCGCCCCAGTTACGGCTGCAGCGTGCTGACGGGCCTTCGCCCTGCCAGCTGAAATAATGCTTAAAGCCACTGGCGCGCTGACGCACGGCCAGTAAATGGCCTTTGTAGGCGTAATGTTCGGTTTGCCCGCCCTGCTCCGTTGCGCTGATTAAATCACGCTGCTCGTCATAGTGATAACGGGCCAGCACAACACCAAGCGGTTTAAGCCCTTCGCTTGTTTGCTCTACCGCTTCAATATGGCTTAACTGACCAGCAGCATTGTAATACAGCTCAATACCGCGTTTACGGGTGTAATCAATCCGGCTTAAACGGTTAAAGCGGTCGTAATATAGCTGTAAATAGTTGCCCAGGCTGTCAAATACCTGATGCAGCGCCCAGCGCGCTGTTTTGTTGTTATCTGAGCGTACCGGTAAAAATACCCAATGGGTATTATCTGGCCGCAGCAACACCTGGCTGCCGTTCTCTTCGTGGCGCAGCGACACCCCTTCGCTTAGCTGATAACTTGTTTGCCCGGCAGCAACCGGCGTAAAAGGTAAGCGGCGGCCTTCATCATCATGCAATACCAGTTGCAATTCGCCCTGCTCATTTTCGGTGCTGACGATCTGCAGATGAAAGTTACTGCGCCAGCCAAAGCCTAAACCGATATTCTCATGGCTCTGGCTGGAGCGGTAAGTGCGTTTAAATGCCAGTGGCAGTGGGCCAGGCAACTCAAAGTCTTGTAATTCAAGCACCTCTTCCCCGGTACACATTGAAACCGGATCGCCACAAAACGCCACATTTGCAATATTCGGCATATCTGTGCCATTGGCATTACTGCCACTTTGGCTATTTACTGCACCTTGCGCATCAGTACTTGCCGCTTTATTGCTTGCCCCACCCGGGTTAGGTGCTTTTGTTTCTTTACGCGGTGCCGGTGCAGCAGAAGCAGAAGCAGAAGCGATGTCAGGCTTAGTCTCTGGCAACGCAAAAACAAACAACTTACCGCCTTGTATTGCCTCGGCCAGTGTCTGGTACACGCTATCTTTGCTGCTGCGCACCCGCAGGTTAGCACCAGCGCCGGTAATCCACTGATACACCTGTGTAATAGCGCCACCGGAAGTAGCAGAGTCAGGAAAATACTTTTGCAAAAAGGCGGCTGCATCTGCGATGGAAGCAAAACTCTGTAGCGCACCCTTTGCCGATATTTTACCGGTGCTAAACAACCACATTGTACCGTAGCGGCTTTTAAGCTCAGTTGATTGTATAGCCATGTTAGTTACACATCCTTGTTATCCAATCCCGCTTCTGAAGGGGCAAATACCGCAACAGCGCGAAATAATCGTGCCGACAACTCACATTGTGCTGTCTGGCCGGTAATACGGCCTTGCTTATACGCTTGTAACAAATGCCACAACCGGTACAAACCGCCACAAGCTCCCAATTCACCGGTAGCATAAGAGGGAAATACCAAGTTAGTTTCGCCATCTACCACACCATGCAAATGCTGATACTGTTCCAGCCATTGCTCTGTTAGCTGCGGGCCGCCACTGTCAGGAAAATACAATTGCTTAAGCGGTGTTTTCAGGTTTGCTGCCAACTGCAAAAACAACGCTGCCACTGCGCTTTGCACAGTAGTAGCCGGCTGGGCGTCGATGGCACTAAATTGCAACTGCACTCCAATTTGACAACCGGTTATGCACAGCGCAATAGCTCCTTCTGATAGCACACCGCTTAATTCACCTGCTGCATACGCATCAAGCACCGGCGCCTGAGCCATTGAATCTGCAGCCACCAGCCATACCAGCTCGTTGCCTTGTGGTGAAATATGCTGCTGTGCGGCATTAAGCGCCATTAACACCCCGGCACTGCCATGCGGAAATACCCGGCAAGAATCCGATTGTAATAACTCCGGGAAACGGCGCATCAGTTGCTGCAATAAGCTATTCAGCTCACTGCTATCCGGCTCGGTATATTCAGGCAAAATCAGATACACCGTTTGATTATGCAATGCACCGTCAAGCTGTTGCTGCAACTTTGCCAGTAAATCCAGTAAACGATCAGTAAACTGTTGCTCTGGCAAGGGCGCAAATAAAAAGGCTGCAGGCAACATTTCACCGCGCCAGTTCAGATAACGCGGCTCAGGCGGCAGCACGTGCAATGCGGCCGCTGCCAGCGTATCGCTGGCATAACCCAAAGTCATGGCTTGTTGTTTAATACAAAAAGCTGTGTTTGCCATTATCAGCTGGCCCCCAGCAGCATATCGGTAGCAAGCAGCTCTGTAGCAGGCGTAGCCAGGCTACGATAACAGGCTGCAAGCTGCCGTTGCTGCGTATTGCCACAGCGCCAAACCGCACTAAGCTGTAAATCATTAATGCTGGCACCGGCAAGCTGGCGGGCGCTGTGCGGTTTAAGCTGAAACTGGGCCAGTGCAGCCTGATCCGACAACAAGCTATCGCTTTCTATCGCCCCCAGCAGCATTGCCAGTGCATCTGTTGCAATATCGTTTAACTCATCCTGCTGCGCCAGTTCAGCCAATAGCGGTACAAACTTTAGTTGGCCGCTGTACCCCATAGCAGAAATTGCGTATGTCAGTGTGGCTGCATTACCGGCCAGCTGATTAATAATTTTTGCCTGCACGGCATCAGATGCGCCGGCAATTAGCAGCATTAACGCCTGCGTAGTCAGTTCTTGCTGCGCACTTAGCTGGCTTACCAAGACATCTTCCGGTGTGCGTTGGCCTAATACATACTCTGCCAGCATACAATGCACAACTAAAGGATGATCAGCAGCCAAAGCACGACGAACTGTTATTAGTTCAGCTAACAAGTTAGTTTGCGCACTCGCTGCCAGGTACCATAGTGCCGCAGAGCTCAGCGCGGTATCTGCTCTGAGCGGATTTAATTTTAACCCGGCATATGAGGCCAACGGCCAGGCAATATCACCGCCTGCTACAACTTGCTGTTGTAATAATGTTATATCGCCAGCCGTCGAGTGCTGATGCCATTTGACCTGGCTCAGTAACAGCCAGGCTTGCTCTGGCTGTATAAAACAGGCGGTATCATTAATAGTAAGGGCCGCAGTCGATGCCGGTGCTTGTAGCCACAGCAGCCATAGCGGCAGTGTTTTACCGGCAGCAGTATTGATTGCTGATAACAGCTTCAGGCAATCCAGCAGTTGATAATCATGTTTGCGCAACTGCACAACGCCGGTATAGCGGTTTTGCACCAGTTGCAAACGTTGATTAATCAGTAAATGTGCCTGCTGCTGCAGGTTTTCAGCCTGTAACATAGCCGCTAACCGCCAATAAACACTGTAGGAACACCAACTACTATTTTACCGCCGTGTTCGGTGTCATCACCCAGTCTGGCTGCATTTTTACCATTGATAAAAACCGTCGAAGAACCACCACTAATGGTATCTGGCGGGCCTATACACACTAATTTATCACCCTTACGAGCGGCCGGAATACCGCATATAGACACATTAGGCGAGCCCTGTATTACCGGCCCGCCAACATGCGGCTTGGGCCCCGGATCTACCTTAGGGCAAACATGCATACAACCTATTACTGCTGCGGGTTTGGCCATTTTGTCTTATCCTGTCTAGCGAAGTAGAGCGATAACACCGCTTAGTTAATACTGACTTTACTGCCTTTAATGGTGATATTAACGCCTTTAATATCAATAGAGCCGTCGCTTTTCATCGAAATAGATGCCGCACCGGTTTTAATCGTGATGGCATCACCGGCATCAATCAGCAGTTTTTTACCAACTTTAAGGCTGTCGTTACCATCAACGGTGTTTTTACGATCTTTATTTACCGTTTCAGTATCATTGCCTTTTACCGTGGTCAGGCGATCATTGCCGACCATATCGGTTTGATTATTTTCTACCTGCAGCTCAAAATCTTTTTCTGCATGCAGGTATAACAGCTCTTCGCCTTTTTTATCTTCAAAGCGCAATTCGTTAAAGTTTGCCGCGCCTCCTCCTTTACTGGAGCGGGTTTTAATACCACTTTGGGTTTTATCATCCGGCAATGCATAAGGCGGCATGTGATCTGAGTTGTATACGGCACCAATGACGATAGGCTGATCGGGATCACCGTTTAAAAATTCAACTAATACTTCCTGATCGCGGCGCGGGAAGAAAAAAGCGCCCCAGTTTTTACCGGCCCAGTTTTGGCTGACACGGATTGGGCATGAGCTTTCATTATCTTTAATGTCACTGCGGTCCCAGTGAAATTTCACGGTGATACGGCCAAGTTCGTCGACTGAAATCTCTTCCCCGCCCTTGCAGGTTACGGTAGCACTTTGTACACCGGAGATCACCGGCTTGTTCGCCGTCAGCTTTGGCCGGTAAGCTACGTCTTTTGGTACACAGTGAAAGCTATTGCTGATTTGCTGTTTGGCTGACTTACTGGCGCCGGTCTGGCTGGCAATTTCAGCAGTCAGAATAACGTCGGTCAGCACATATTGTTTACCGGCCTCGGCTTTGTCTTCATGCTCAGATAAGGTAAAGGTTTTGCCAATACTGAATGTCCGGCAGTTACTGCTACCTTTGCGACGCTCTATATCACGCTGCAGCGCTTCAAGGCGAATATCAGCTATACTCTTCACCCGCAGATGAAACTCTGATTCAGCCTCATAACTGAACACTTCATAATTGGCATGGCCTGATACCAGTTGCCCTTTATTAGCTTCACCGGTGGGTAGTGCAGTTGGCTTTTTCAGATCATAACCGCGTTGTACATACTTGCCAGGCGCCATTACCAACGCTTTTTGCCATTGATGGATATGCGGCTCTGATAGGCTGCCACTGTGAAACTTAACCTGAGCCTCAGCGCAGGGTTCATAAGCCGTGGCTTTATCAGCTAAAATCAGCTTGTGGCTGCTTTGTGTGTGGTCAAAGTAATAAAAGATACCTTCTTGCTGCAGTAAGCGCTGAATAAAATCCCAGTCGCTTTCTTCATACTGCACTTTAAAATCATAATCGGGGTAACTACCCTGAATTTTCGCAGCTACATCCACTTTTACACTGTGCTCACCCGCTATTTGCTCGACGATTTTCAGCACGTTTTTAGCTCTGAAAATACGGCTGTTCACCCGGTGTTGCATATACCAGGCGCTGGCGACCAAATGCAGGCTATAATCACGGTATTCAGCCTCTGCAGCATCTTTGCTAACTCTGCTACCAAGGGCCGTAACATCTGCTACCACGGCATGAATATAACGCTGCTTGTTACCGCCTAATTCCAGTGTAATAGTTACTTCTTTACCGATCAGCTCGTCTGGCTTAATTTCCCGGCCATTGCCGTACACTTCAGCATTAACATCGAACAATTGTGACAATGCTTCATTGTATACAAACCGGGTTAAAATCAATGCATCTTTGCCAAGCGGCGTATCAATTTTGATGCTGTTCTCGTCCTGGGTTGCCTGTTGCATCCATTCGCCTCAACTGGTTACTAATAAAAGATGATCGGTAAAAAAGCAGATAGAAAAGCTGGTGTGGTAAACCACACCAGCGGGTTCAGCTTACAGCTTAGAACCTTTAACGCCGCTGTAACCGTATACCAACGGAGCAGTAACGTTGTTTTTGTCGTCTGTTGGAGTAACAGTCATCATCAGCTCGGTGTAGCTGATAACGATAGTTTCTGTTGGACGGTCACCAGATACTGACATCTGGTAGCTGCTGATCATTGCATCAGTCAGTTCAATTTTCATGATTTCTTCCACTTTATCGCCCTGCTTGGTGATGTGGAATACAGCTTTCTGACCTTTACCGATGGTCGCTTCTTTGAACAGATCCGGAGAGGCTTTGTCCTGCAGTTTAGTGATAACGATATCATTTAAACGGGTAGCGCTGGCTTCACGGTCCATTGCAGTACCAGTGAATGAGCTCAGTTCACGCTGAGTGCCCCAATCCATTGATAACACAGTGATCATGTCCTTAAACTCTTCAGCGGTTGTTTCGCCTTTGATCGCGCCGTATTTCAGGTAGGTATTTGCTTGCATGCTATGCTCCTTTTGCATATTTAAACAGGTGCCCAACATTGGACATCAAGGTTAGCCTGGGTGACGAATCAACCCGGACAAAACGTTAAAAACCACCACAAATTTTATATAATAAGCACTTAATATATATTTAGTGTTATTACAAAAACATTAAATATCGCCAGTAAGTTTTTAAACTTCACAAATTATATCGTTAAATAAAATATTGACAACAACAAATTAACTATTTAGAGCGCTAATTTTTAACTTTTCTTTGCTACCAATAACTTAGATACCCACAACAGGTAGCAAATATTAGTTTACGGCGTAGCTGAACACGCCGTCGGCTACATTCAGTTCAATCGCAGTAACCGGCTGTTGTTGTGCCACACGTTGTAAAATCCGCACCGATAGCTCAGGTAACAACTGGTTCTGCAGAATATTATGGATAGTACGGGCGCCTGAGCCAGCATCCTGACACTGGCTGACAATCAGCTCAGTAACCTGCGGGTTATAACTGAACTGAGCGCGATAATGTTGTTGCAGGCGCTTTTCAATCCGTTTTAACTGTAAGCCGGTAATCAAAGCTAACTTGTCATTATCAAGCGGCAGATAGGGGATCAGGTTCAACCGGCCGAGAAAGGCGGGTTTAAATACTTTTAACAAATCATCTTTAAGTGCTTTGGCTAAGCCCTCTGTTGATGGCGCCGTATCAGGGTCTTCAAACAAGCGCATGGTGGTGTCGGTGCCCACATTCGATGTCATAATGATGATGGTGTTTTTAAAATCGATATCCCTGCCTTCACCATCTTTAATGGTGCCTTTATCAAACACCTGATAAAAGATGTCCTGCACTCCCGGATGGGCTTTTTCCATTTCATCCAGCAGGATCACACTGTACGGTTTGCGCCTAACCGCTTCAGTTAACACACCGCCTTCGCCATAGCCGACATAACCCGGAGGAGAGCCAAGCAACAGTGACACCTTATGTTCTTCTTTAAACTCAGACATGTTAATGACAGTAAGCTGCTCTTCGCTGCCATAAACCTGCTCAGCCAGGGCCAGTGCGGTTTCTGTTTTACCTACGCCGCTTGGGCCGGTAAGCAGGAAAATACCATTGGGTTTGTTTTCATCGGCCAGCTGTGCGCGGGATGTCTGCACAGTGCGGGCGATAAGCTCAAGCGCATGGTCTTGCCCTACTACCCTTTGCTGTAAAAAGGTATTAAGCGCCAATACGGTATTAATTTCATCAGCCTGCATTTTACCCAGCGGAATGCCAGTCCAGTCTGATACCACTTCAGCAATTAACTCTTCAGTTACCTGCCAGTGCACCATGGGGTCAGTAATAGCAGCAAAATCTGCTTTTATTTCCAGTAAACGCTGTAATAACGGAGACTGCTCGGCTTGCGGCTCAGCAGTCAGTTGCTGCGCTAAGTCTCTTGCTTCAGCAACCAGTGTTTTTTGCTGCTGCCAGTCTTGCTGCAATTGCTCCAGTTGCTGTTGGGCTTGCTGCGATTTTTCATCCAGCGCCTGCAGCGTTTCGGCATGATCCACGCCCAGGCATTGTTCGCGCTTTAATACTGCGATTTCCTGCTGCAGTTGTGCCGCTTTACGCTGCTGATCTTCTACCGGGCCGGGTATCGCATCCTGACTCATTGCAACACGGGCACAGGCGGTGTCAAGCAAACCTACGGCTTTGTCCGGTAACTGGCGGCCATTGATATAACGATGCGACAAGTTAACGGCAGCCTGCAATGCCTGCTCGGTTATTGATACCCCATGATGCAGCTCCATTACCGGCAGCAAACCACGCATCATAATGGCAGCTAGTGCCGGTGTTGGCTCTTCTACTTTAACTACCTGAAAACGCCTTGCCAGGGCGGCATCTTTTTCAAAGTACTTTTTATACTCAGCCCAGGTAGTGGCAGCAATAGTACGTAGCTCACCGCGGGCCAGTGCAGGTTTTAACAGGTTGGCGGCATCGTTCTGCCCTGCCTGCCCGCCGCTGCCTATCATGGTATGGGCTTCATCAATAAACAGAATAACCGGCGTGGCTGAATTGTTTACTTCTTTAATTACATTTTTCAGCCGGTTTTCAAATTCACCCTTCATACCGGCGCCGGCCTGCAATAACGCCAGGTCTAACACTCTCAAGCTGATATTCTTCAGCTTATCCGGCACTTCACCGGCCGCTATCTTAAGTGCTAAGCCTTCAACCACGGCAGTTTTACCTACACCGGCTTCACCGGTCAGGATCGGGTTATTTTGCCGGCGCCGGGTTAAAATATCGATCATCTGGCGGATTTCATAGTCGCGCCCGACAATAGGATCAATTTTACCGGCCCGGGCCTGGGCGGTAAGATCGGTAGTGAATTGATCCAATGATGGTGTTTTCCCGCCAATCACTTTGGCTGATGCCGCTGCGGCATTTTGCTGCTCACCACTTTGTTTGGCCAGCTCAGGCCATACCCGCAGCAACTCTGCAGCGTCTAGCTTATCCAGCGCCGGAACACGGCGGCTTAACAACGCAGCCATACTGTCATCTTTGAGCAGCGTATAAATAATATAAGCAGAGCGGATCTGCTGATCGGCAAATTCAATAGTGGTGCTAAGCCAGCTGGTACGTAACAGGTTAATCAGTTGCACTGAAATGCTCGGTAAGGCGTTATTACCGGTTTTCATCTGCTCCAGCGCCTGTTGCAGTTGCTGCTTTACCGTATCGGTATTAATACCAAAACTACGTAACAGCAATTGCAAATCACCATCGCCTTGTTCCAGCATGGCATCCAGCCAGTGTTCGGTTTCGACACTGTAATGCGAGCGTGACTGACAACGTGCTGTTGCCGCTTCAAGTGACTGACGGCTGGCAGAGTTAAGCTTTTCAACCAGACTTTTTAACGTGGTAGTAGACATAATTGCTTCCTGTGCATTAACTAGGCCCGGGCCAGCTGATAGCTAAGCCGGGTCATCTGATGTTGTATTGAAGTCCTGACAGCCAAACTGCCACTTTGGCCCAGGCAAAGCTGACGTTTGCCTAACTGTGCGGTAGGAAAATCCTGGTGCTTGCCTACCAGCGTAACCCGCACTTTAAGTGCTGCTGGCAAAAAGTCTGCCAGTACGCTGCTGATAAGTGCATGCTGATAACTACCGGGCAGCAGTTGATCACCACGCCCTGGCGGCGCAGTGATGATCAGTTCAATAGCTGAACTGACATCCCATACCCGGCTGCCCAGCATTGCCGACTGACCAAGGCCGGCATGCTGGCCCTGCGGCAGAAACTTCATCGCCAGCCGGCTTTGCTCATCTTTACCCAGAGTAAGCCAACGGCCCTTTAAGGGCTCCAGCTCTACTTTGGTTTTTAATAGCTCGGTCAGAATTTGTGTTAACTGCTGTGAACTACGGTTGTGCTGGCTAAAAGCACCGGCATAATACAAACCGAGTGTTTTACGCGCGCCAGACAAAGTTTTTAACACCGCACTGAAACTGTCCTGCTCTGGCGCGGCAATTTCATATTGACAGGCAAAACGGTATTTTTCCCAGGCACGGTAGTACAACGAAATAAGCCGGTGATTAAACAGATCAAAGAAGTCGCGCATGGTTTTATCGCGCTGCTTTAGGCGCTGCAACACCATTTCCGTGTAGTGTTGTGGTAATACTCCGCTAGGGCCGGTTAGCCCCAGAAAACTAACGTGCATAGCAACAGCCTGGGCACCGCTGTGCAGTTTTTCTGCGATGCGCGGTTCTACTTTTATAATCGGTTGGCCAGGGAACCCCAAATGCTGCACACTTTTAAAACGCACTAATTCCTGTTTAGGAAAACCATCGCGGCCAATACCCTGCCAGCGCTTTTGTTCACTGCCAAACTGGCGCTCCAATGAATATACCGCCTGATAAAAATCAAACTCTGACGGATTAGTGGTTAACTGCTCCAGCTTCACAGCAGCACCTTAGAACCAGAGCGCGCTGGCCAGCGATGATATAACTGCTCGTGTTCTTTCAGCTTTACCGTCAATCGGGTATAGCTGTTTACAGTGGCGTATTGCGCGAAAAACACATCCAGAATATTGGCAAAAAAGTAAATACCGCTGCCGGCATAAGATGACTGGGTAAACTCCAGTAGAATTTCACTGCCGCTGCATACCGCTACCCGGCCGTTATGGCTTACTCTGGCAGTGCCGGTACTGATCCGCAGGCCACAAATCCCATCAATAAGCGCCTTGGACTCCGGTGTACAGCGAAAATCATATAACTGCAGTGTTTCTTTTAGCCGGGTTAACGCATCGTCGCCGGTAAAATGGTTCAGGGTTAAATGATTAACCAATTGCCAGCGACTGGCTTCCTGAAGTGCCGGGCGCACACTGGGTGTCGGCGCATGTAAGCAACGCACTTCTTTGATGACATCAGCATGTTTGCGGATTAAAAAGCGTGGTTCGCCACCACCAAAAGGTAAATAAGCCGGTAAGTTACGGTTGCTGCACAATGCCTGCACCTGCACCACCCAGTCTTTGGGTGTGTCAGTGGCATTTACACCGTTAAACTTGCGATCAACCACCGACAAATACATTTCTGTGCCGGTTTCCGAATAGCCTCCGGCCCAGTCAGCAAATTCCCGCCGGCTGTGCCAGAACATATCCTGCTGTTGCAAATAATCCGGGTGGCCCTGGCTGTAATAAGGGTTCAGGGTTACTTCGTTGCCAAAAGGGTCGAACGCCTGCACCTGTTCAATACGGATCACTTCGCAAACATCAGCATCAAGGTAACGGGGCACCAGTCGATACTCGTATTGCGAGGCATCCAGGTTTACCGGCTCCAGCTTCTGGCTGAATAAATTTATTACCGGTGTGCAGCTAAGTAGCATGCTATCGGCGGTGATATGCCTCTCCAGCTCTTCTGCGCCTTCAGAGAGGTAAAAATACAGTTCAAACTTATCGTCAATATCTGGCCAGGTCGGGTCAAGTTGTTGCAGCTCAACAAATAAAAACTTCTCCGGACACAGAAACTGTTCTATTAGCAAACGATAACCGGCAAAACTACGCTGGCTGTAAGGCACTACCTGATGCTCATCGGCGAAACCCACCGCCTGTAACTGAGCGGCAGATAAAAACGTTATTGCTTCGGGTTTACCTGCAGGTGCAATACCAACAGCCAGCAGTTTGCTTAGCAGCAGTTCATACAAGCGATAAACATGGTGGCGCTGGCCATTTAAGTAAAACCGCAATAACGGCACTTCCAGTTCGTGCATAGCGGTATTTTCAAACTCGCACGCCAATTGCAGCTTTAATAGCGCTTTGGCACTTTGTTGTATCGGTGGCCTTGGCGCATGAAACGGCGTATTTTTAAATTCTGCAGCAACCACATTAAGTGGCCAGACATCAGTGTCATAACAGGCCTGAAAAGTACAGGGCTTTAAGCCATCGGTACGGGTTTCAAACTCGGTACCCCGCTTAACAGTAATACCAGAGTTCGATAGATTCTGGCTGGTGAGTTTCAATACTGAGGTTGAAGGTATTGGCGCCTGATAATCCGGATATAACTGGCCGAGCAAGGCATCAGTCAGCTCCGGAAAGCTGTCATCCAGCTTCTGGCGGATCTGTGCCGTTAACAGAGCAAAACCTTCAATTAAGCGGGAAACATGAGGATCTTCAACATTCTCTTCGCTGATGCGTAAACGGCCGGCAATTTTCGGATATTGCTCAGCAAATTCAGCGCCCATACGGCGGATATAAGTCAGTTCACGATTGTAATATTTTAATAATTCATCATTCATGCCTGATAATCCCTGATTGTCAGCCCCAGGTGTACCGGTTCTACTTCTGAGTCAAACATAATATGTTCCGGCTCCGGATCTGCGTACAACAGTGCCTGAATACGCAGTTTAAGCACGCGCTCCATACCGTGTTCCTGTTCTGGTACTGTTACTTCAACGTCAACAAAGCGCGGCTCAAACCGGCGAATGGTTTGTTCTACAGCACGGCACAACTGCAAGCGGCCTTCATCGGAGTCAACAACCATCACGGAAAAATCCGGCAAGCCGTAATTCAGCAGACTTTGCGGCAGCTCGGTGTAACTATCAGGCCAGGTATGCCATTGCACTCTGCTGTTAAGTAAATTCTCCAGATCGCGTCGCACACTCTGGCGCAAGGCTTTTAAATCAAAACCACGCCGGCTGCGGCCACTGTCTTTCTGCCCCGGCGTGTCGTCAATCAAACGATCGAGTAGTGATTGTTGCAACGGTTGCTTGTGATGCACTTTCACCAGGTTAGCTCCGTACCCGTTCAGGCAGTAACTGCAGAGTCTGACAGTGACAACTGACGGACCTCAGTTAAGGTCAGCGCTTCTTCGCCAACCAGCAACATCTTCTGGCCGGCGCCGGTAACCAGCTGCTCATGATGTTGCTGCCAGTTAGTATCTTTACCCAGCCGCTCTGATACTTTTAAGCTGTCAACATAAGTAACTGGCACAAAAACCTCGCCTTGCGGGCCGTCTTTAATCACAATTTCTGCACGGCGCCAGACGGTATCAAGCAATGACTCTGGTTTTTTCAGCTGCAAACTGTCAATTTCGCTGAACTTAGCCAGATAGTACTGGCCATCTGTGCCAAACAGCTCCAGATAACCTGCCAGGCTGTCGTCCAGATCGCGTACATCTGTCACTGTTTCGCCGTTGATATCCAGCGCTACATTACCGCGCAGGCTTTCCAGTGTGTTTGCAGCTTTTACTGCGGCATCGGTATCCTGCTCTTTTAACGCCAGACGCAGTGATAATAATGCTTCAAACATCGCATCAGGCTCGCCAAACAGTGTGGCTGTCATGCCGCCGTTATAAAAATCGTGCCTTGCCGAAGCCGCACGGATCAACTGGCGTAAATTAACTGCCCCCACCAGAAAATCAGGATGCTGACGTACCATCATATCCAGTTGCTGATCCGCTTTTTCCAGCGCTCCCTGAATACATAACAGCTCAATATAAACAGCCCGCACATCGGCATTGGCCGGATCATCACGTAACAGTTGCATGGCCAGCTCGGTGGCTGCAATTAATTCACCTTGTTTTATTAATGCCTGTAATTGTTTCACTGTTAACCTCACGCCGTAACGGCTTGCTTAGGTGATAGCTCAGCAACCAGCTTTACTGTTGTAATCATTTGATCTAACTGAAAATGTGGTTGCAGCTGAATAATTGAATAGTAACGTCCTGGCTCACCGCGTTTTTCTTTAACCTGAATGCGTGCTTCACGCAGAGGATGGCGGGCCCGGACATCGTTAGAGGCATCTGTTGATGCAGTGGTATAGTTGTGCAGCCAGCGCTGCAACTCTTGTTCGCATTGCTCGGCAGAGTGATAGCCGCCAACCTTATCGCGGCCGATCACCTTTATATAGTGAGCAAAACGGGCCACACACAAAATATATTGCAGCATGGCCGATAGCCTGGCGTTAACCGTAGACAGTTTGTTATCGTAACTCTTTGCCAGTTGCACCGATGCATTGTTATAAAACGCAAAATAATCGCTGTAAGGCACCACAGATAATGGCACAAACCCGTTATCCGACAACTCAGCTTCAAACCTGTGCCCCACCAGCAAGTTAACTGACGGTTTATTGCTCTGCTGATACTTCTCCGTTTCATAGCGGCTAACCGGCAAATTACTGACCAAGCCAAAATTATGCTGTCCCGCCTTCATACCACGAATTTGCGCAAACCAGCCTGACTCGCTGTAAGCTCTTACCAGCACAGAGGCAAAAGCAAAAGCGGCATTCCCCCATAAATAATCGCGCTCCGGATGCGCCAGTGCCTCACGAAACACAAAGCTTTCAGTACGGGAGCCATCGTCTTTGTATGGGCTGCGCATCAGGACCTGTGGCAATACTACGCCTAAAAAGCGCGCATCTTCCATGGCACGTAATGCCCGCCACTTTACATATTCCGGTTGCTTAAACTGACTGCCGATATCCGATACCAGCCCAAGCTCAGAGAAATGGTCTACACCAAACAGCGACGGATGTGCCGCACAGATAAAAGGCGCAAAGGCCGCTGCCGCAGTGCGGGCTACTTCCTTTAGTGTATCCAGATCGTTAGTTAACTGGCCGGGACGTATTTTGTGGCTGATCTGATAATCACCAATCAGCACACCAAAAGGTTCGCCGCCGGGCATATCAAATTCGTTATCGTAAATGAGTTTGAAAAAGTCACTCTGGTCAAAATCGATGGCACGATTAATATCTTTGCTCAATTCAGGCCACGACAGCGACAACAGCTTTACTTTAACTTTTTGCTCCCGATCATGGCGCTCGGTTTGTTCAGTCAGGTACAGCAAGCCTCGCCAGCTGGCTTCCAGTTGCTGTAACTGGCTATGGTGGATAATGTCATTTAGTTGCAGGTTAATTAAGCGGTCGATATCGGCAATAGCGCGGCATAGCATGGCGCTGACCAGATTAGCGCTACGCACCTGAGTACAGGCAACATGTTGCAGCCAGTATAAAATAGCCGCTAAAGGCTCAGGCTCACGCAGAAACCGGGCCAGTACACCGCTGCGTTCCAGCCGGGTATAGGCTGGCTGATTAAACTCAGCCTGCTGCGAATCGGCAAAGGATGCTGTAAATACATCCTGTGACACAAACTTTACCGCGTCGGCCATGACATCCTCATTTGCTTACCTGCTTTGGATAACACCTACAGCTCACTGGCTAAACGATTACGCTTAGCCAGTGACAAATGGTGTTGTTAACAGTGTTAACCGCCCATCTCAGGGATTTTCGCTACCAGACGCAGCGAGGTAGACAGCTCTTCCAGTTGCAACCATGGCCGTAACCAGGCAACTGCATTATAAGAGCCAGGACGGCCAGGGATTTCACGTACCTGAACCTTGGCATCGGCCAGCGGGTAACGGGCCCGTACTTCCTGACCACTGCCTTCAGAGGCGTTGACGTAGCTTAAAATCCAGCGGTTTAACCAGACTTCTACATCTTCGGCTTCCATAAAGCTGCCAATTTTGTCGCGGGCTAATACTTTTAAGTAATGTGCAAAACGCGATGTTGCCATCAGATATGGCAAACGGGCAGAAATGGCCGCATTAGCAGTTGCTTCCGGCGTATCGTACTTTTTCGGCTTTTGTGCCGTTTGTGCGCCAAAGAACACGGCATAATCGGTATTTTTATAATGACACAACGGCAGGAAACCCATTTTGCCAAGCTCAGCTTCACGCCGATCAGTAATACCAATCTCTGTCGGGCATTTCAGATCCGGATCACCATCATCACTCATAAAGATATGACTTGGTAAACCTTCAACTTTACCGCCGCCTTCAGCACCACGAATCGCCGTACAGAAACCATACTGGGCAAAAGCATTTGTCAGTTTGGAACCCATAACATAGGCTGCGTTCATCCAGCAATATTCTGAGTGATTGGTGGTTTTCGCCACGCCTTTTTGCGCGTCCAGTTCAAACTCTTCAAAACCAAACTCTTCTATCGGGCTGGTGGCACTGCCGTAAGGCAAGCGCGCCAGCACGCGGGGCATAGTCAATGTAACAAAGCGTGAGTCATCGCTGTCACGGAAAGAACGCCATTTGGTGTATTCCAGCGATTCGAAAATCTTCTCCAGATCGCGTGGTTTGGACAGTTCAGTCCACTCGTCAAAGCCGAATAAGGCCGGTGATGCTGCAGATAAAAACGGACAGAAACCCGCTGCCGCGACATTTGACATATAGGTCAGTGTTTCAATGTCTTCAGGATGATTAGTAAATTCGTAATCACCGATAATAGCGCCATAAGGCTCACCACCTGGAGTACCAAACTCTGACTCATATACCTTTTTAAAGGTTTGGCTCTGGTCAAATTCAACGGCTTTGCTTAAATCCTTGTACAGCTCTTTCTTACTCATGCTGATCATGCGGATTTTAAGTGAAGCACTGGTTTCAGAATTCATTACCAGATGGTTCAGGCCACGCCAGCTGCCTTCCAGTTTCTGAAAAGACGGAGTATGCATAATGGCGGCAAGCTGACTTGAGATCAGTTCATCTAAACGGTTAATGGCCTCGTTAAAGGTTACCGTTAAGTTTTTATTCCAACTGACAGTGCCACTCAGGGCTTCTTCGGTCAGCGTGCGTAACAATTCTTCAGCACGGGATGCGTCGGTTTGTTTGGTGGCACCAATTGCCTGCTCTAATAAAGAACTGGCTGCGCCCTGAGCATTATCATGCTGTTCCAGTAAAGCTTCCGTACTCATGTTATTTATCCTCTATGCTTAGATCCTGCGCCAGCTTTTGCAGATCTTCGTTATTGTTAAGCACACGTTCCAGAATATTTTCTAACTCTTCTGAGCGATCGATCTTAGTCATCAGATCACGCAGTTTGTTACGCGTTGCCATCAATTTATCCAGTGGTTCAACCTGCTTGACGATAGCTGCCGGTTCAAAGTCCTGCATCGACTTAAATTCCAGCTCAACACTGAACTGACTGTCATCACCGGCCAATTTGTTATCTACTTTGAAATTCAGTTTCGGATTCATCCGCTTTAACACTTCGTCAAAGTTATCGCGGTCAATCTGCACAAAGCGGCGATCTTTTAAAGGTTTTAACGCTTCAGTGTTATGGCCGGCAAAATCACCCATTACACCAACAACAAAAGGCAGTTCTTTTTTAACCGCAGCTCCTTCTGTTTCAACGTCATAAGTAATATGCACACGGGGCTTACGCACCCGGGATAATTTGCTGTGAATACTTTCCATTGACTTTCTCCTGTTACTCAGCTGTTGTTAATTTCAGTTCATGCCCGCACAAAGGGCATTACTTTTGTTGCGGTATTCCCGCCAGCCGGAAGTAATGGTTACGGCTGTTGTTATCATCAATAAGCTCCTGCAACAGCTCTGGTAAACTCAGAGTGCTCCAGTGCACAACCTGCTCCAATGCATACGAAATGGGCGAGTGTGGCTCGGTTTTACGAAAGAATTCGGCTGACTGCTTCAGGCTTAGCAATACCTGCTCACGCGTTTGCACCTGCTGCTGTACCGGATCGGCATTACCGACAACCATGCCATCTGCATCTGTTGTCATTGCCTGCTCTGCAGTTGCAGCAAACTGTGCCAGCTTGTCAGCCGCCAGATAATTTACCGCATCAAGACATTTATTCAGGGCTTTGCTGATAGCACTGGTAGGTTGCGGCTCACCATTCATGGCGGCATCCATGGCCTGCGACAGCAGCGCAAACTCGGTTATCGCAGTTTCAATTTGCAGTTTTAGTTGCTGATAAAATGCCGCAGACGTTTCTGCTACAGCGTCTTTAATTTGCTCCAGCGTAGCGATACCGGCATCTGCTTTTTGCTTCTGACGCTTTTCGTCTTTACGGGAAATATCAGAGGCCCGCTCATATTGCCAGCAGGCAAACTGGCCGTGTGCTGTAATGTCAGTTAGCGGAATGCTCAGAATAGGCGTGATAAGGGCGCCGTCACCCTCGTAGCCATTAAGGCCGATTAGAGGCGCAATACGCACTTCCATGCCATCTTCGTCAGGTTGCGGATACAGGCTTGGCCAAAAATGCTCTATTAACAAGCGGGTCGTTTTAAAACCTGCACTCAGGCCCGCAAAACCATGGGTACGGCACAGCGCTTCAATCAGCCAGGCAGCATATTCAAGGTCTTTAACCTGGTTACATAAAATAACCGGGATCTTTTCCGCCAGTGGCCGCCAATCAGACGCCAATGCCTGAAAATCTTCATCCTCTGCCAGTAAGGCGCGTTCATTCGCCCGGGCCTGGCCACGGGTATCTTTTAACTGGTAGTACTGTGAAGTAGGTGAAATATCAGTACGCGGATCTATGCCGGCAGGAGCAACACTATCCACGCCCTCAATTAACATTTCAAAGTCAATTAATTCACTGTAATCCATCACAACAACCCAAATGAGACGTTATCCAGTCAAATATGTTACTTTATTGTTTTAATGATGACAACAGTTAACTAATATTTTCTAATTATTCATAAATAGCGGAATCGTTTTGTCCTTATCGTTAACATTTTGTGGATCGTTATTTACCTTAACCAGAATGCAGGTAACATTGTCCCGCGCACCGGCAACCAGTGTTGAATGCAGCAAAGCCCGGTTTGCCTCTGCAATGTTGCTATGCGCCAGGTACTGGCATATCTCGCTATCTGTCAGCTCTTTGTTCAGGCCATCGCTACATAACAAAAACAGATCGCCGGGTTGCCAAACACCGCTGACAATATCAATGCTGACATGCGGATCTACCCCTACGGCACGGGTTATCACATTTGCCAGTTCATGCTGCTCTGCCTCACTGCTACTAAGTAAACCTTGCTCTACCATGTCATTTACCTGGCTATGGTCACGGGTTAACTGCCGCAGCTGCTGATGGCGTAGTAAATAGCCACGGCTATCGCCTGCCCAGAGAAAGTGATAGTGCACTTTGTCCAGTAGCAGCACAACGACGGTAGAGCCCGCTGTATGGCCATCTAAATGCTGCTGGCTGTACCGGCACAGCTCTGCATTTGCCTGATGCAATGCTTGAGTTATCAGGTTTACGCTGGCGGCTTCGCCGCGCTGCATGGCTAAACGTATGGTGTCTACCACTAACTGGCTGGCGATATCGCCGGCAGCATGTCCGCCCATACCGTCTGCCACTACCCATACACCGCTGTCGGCCAGATCCAGACAGGCATCTTCATTTAGCTTTCTGACTAATCCTTTGTGTGTCTGGGCATGAGAAACGACCTGTTTCATAATGAAGATCCGTTTAAATTGATATCAGCCAGTTGCCACTGCCAGCGTTGCCAGTCGCCATTTAACATGGCAGCAAACTGCCCGACCTGCGGTAAACCACTGGTAACCAAAGTACAGGGCTCAACATGTTCAGACCCTGTAGTCCACCACAAACAATAACGACCAAACTGCTGCCGGTAGCTATGATGCAATAAGTTAGCGGCATCAGGTTCTTCTTCTGAACGCAACACCCAGGCTGGCCGCCCCTGGCTGGCAGACATTACAGGACAGCTTATCTGCGGCTCTTGTGGCCAGTTAAACTCTGCTGCCTTTATCGTCGCAAGCCAGGGTTCCAATGAGAAATCATCATCCAGTGTATGCAATACCTGCTGCTCTAACACTTCGGCCCAGCCAGACTGCAACCTGGCCTGCACCGGTGTACAGGCCAAAGTCCGGCTAACGGTAAACGGGTAATGCCGCCCCACCTGGTCAACGCTTGGCATCAGGCAGCCCATTTTCCCTTCGGTGCCACATACACCCGGTGATATGGCAAAATGCCAGATTGGGCTGGTCAGATAGGTACTCAGCCATTCCGATCCCAACTGTTCGCGGCTGACAGCTAAAACTGCCTGCAGCCACTCATTCCAGGCATCGACAAAATCTGCCGTTAGTCCCTGAGTAATAAAATCGCCGCGACTGGGAATTTTGCCGCATATCCCTATTTCGGTTATAGACTTGCCGGACAACTGAAGGTCTCCAATGCACTGCTCCAGAATGGATTATTTACGGTATCAGGTACCAGTTCTACCCGCGCTTTATTACCCTGAACTGCCAGATGCAGGATCTTATCAGTTCGGGTTTGCGGCCTGGCCTGGGTTAATTCATCCAGAAAACGGAACCAGGACCACTCACCTTCCTGACTAATATTGGATGGCAAACCCGAGTTTGCCGGTGTAAACACGAGGCGGGTTTGCAATTTATTGCGATCACCCGGCCAGAAAAACTGCCGCGAGCGGGTTGGGCCATGCCGGTATGACAACTCCTGTCCGTCAAGCTCAAGTAATAAGTGGGTAATATGCCGATCCAGATACACCGGCCGTAAACTAAAGCCCACTTTCAGCTTCTGACTGCCATCGTCAAAAAATGCTGCCCGGATCTGCTGGGCTGACTGAAAGGTTTTCAGAATGCTCTGGTCCAACCCGATATCGCGTTTAAAGGTCCAGGTTGTGCTACTGGTATTAACAAAAGGTTGTAAATAATCTTTGAAGAACACATCCAGCGTGCCGCCGTAACCAAAGAAGCGCTCAAAGTCTCTGAGCTTAATATCTTCTTTTGAGCGCCGGTTCAGCGGGTAACGATCAGCAATAGCCCTTCTGTACTCTGCCAGCACTGTACCCTGCCAGGCTTCGTTAATATGCTGACGGCTGCCTTTGGCAAACAATTTGGTGGTGTCGGTAGATAAACTGCCAAGCCAGTCAGAAAAAGGCGACGGAACATCGCTTTTCAACCGGCGCAGCGCTACGCTAAGCTCGTTACCGCCCTCGCCGTTCAACTGATTAGCGTAGGCTTGGCGGGCCATTCCGCCGGGTACATATAATCGCTCCAGATAATCGTGATACATGCGGCTGGTTTGGGCAATTTGCTCCAACTGCGGTTCCTGAATGCTCAGTACTTCACTAAAGGCACGCTCAACCTCAATGCCTGGCAGCTGTTGTTGTAACGCCGACATATTATCTGGTAACAGCCGGTTTAAACGGGCTTTCTGGCTGGAAAATTGTGTATCTGCAACCTTACCAGCCACCTCTTTTGCCATATTGGCTTCAGCTGATTCAGGCAGACTGGTCAGCCGCACATTTTGCTGCACTGCGCGGATAATATTCTGTATTGGCTGTTCTGGCCCTGCCAGCACCCGGGTAACAAACACGCCCTGCTCAACGTCACTGACAGAACTGATGCTGATATCGTTCAGCAACTCTTGCCATACGTAGACGTAATCACGCAGGTACTTTTCGGTAACCTGATCAGACAATGTCGTATCCGCAGCACCTTCTTCACCATCTGCGGCTTCACCATATACCCAGCTGTCTTGCATCAGACTTCTGATAATACGGCGCTTTTCAATGTTAAACAGGCCATGGAAACCTTTATAGGTATAAAGCCCCGAAATACCCTGCTGTAATGGCTGGCCACTTTTACGCTTAACCACTTTTATGCCGTCAGTACCCAGTACATCAACCAGACGAAAATCCGGAATATGGCTTTTCATCAGCTCAGTACGTACCCGCTGGTAAGCCCTCTCGGCCAGCGGCACTGTCAGCAACAATTCGCGTGCAGCAACAACTACCTCCTGCTGATAGGTAGCACCTTTAATGCCACCTTCTAATAATGCCTGCAGGTGGTTTTGCAACGACAACCTCAGCGGCTGGCTGACATCACCGGGATACTGGCGTTCGGTATAAAGGGCAAACCAGGAGCTAAGCTGTTCAGCATTAAAATGCTCCGGCCGAAATACCATCAGATAGGTTTTTAAGGTTTCATACAGGTAGTCCCGGTGCTCAGCATTGCGCTGCATTTCCTCTGTTAATACCTGGGTAAAATAAGGCACAAAGCTATGGTACAAGCCATGCTGGTAAGCTGTTTTACCTGCTTGTCCAAGCTTGTCGCCCTGATATAAACCGAGGTTTTTCGGGCCATCAACCGGAATAACACCAGAGTAACCGGCCGGTAAATCACGCAGCAGGTTAAGTTGTTCGTTAAGCGCTACTACATCCTGCTGCGGCTTGGCAGATGCCGCCAGTTGCTGATAGTCATTAACCGATGCCGTAACCTGATCGACCAAACGGCTGTTCCAGTTGTAGCTGCCTGTCCAGGCAACCAGTAACCAGCACGCTGTTACTGCCGTGCCTGCCAGCACACCGCGACGGATCCAGCGATGCTTGTTTTTATGATGCAGATTAACCGAAGCCAGTTCCCGCTCCGGAATGACAATTTCTTCAAAAAAGCGTTTAATAAAGTAGCCTTTGCCCTCACCGGTCTGGCGCCGCAATGGTGGCTCAGCTAAACCAAAATTGCTGCCAAGCTGCGACATGATGCGATCAATCGGCACCCCTTCCTGCGTAGCACTGGCAATATAAACGCCCCGCAACATTGTGGCTTTTTCAAACGGATTAGGCGCAAAAATTTCTTTCAGGAAATCGTCAGCTGCACTTTGCAGTAATCTTAACTGACGTGGAAACTCGTAAATTGCAGCACGGTTGTCCTGATCATGTTCGTACTGTAACCGGCTGAACAAGCGTTGGGTTAAGCGGTTAATAATGGCGTGAAATTCTTTATTAAACTGCGCCACTACCCCTTTTTCACTGTCTGCCTGCGCAACGTCAAAGGTCATGCCCCACACCTGCTCACGCTCTTCAGCGGTAAGGTGATCAAAAAACTCAGTAAAACCGGCAATCAGATCGGCCTTGGTAAACATGACATAAACCGGAAAAGTCATACCCAGCTGGTTTTGCAATTCTTGCACCCGTTGCTTAATAGCGCGGGCATGCAAATTGCGCTCGGTGCGGGTTTGGTTAAGTAAATCAGCCAGGCTGACAAACACAATTACGCCGTTTATCGGCCGGCGCGGCCGGTGTTTACGTAATAAACCAAGAAAACCCTGCCAGGCAGTAGAATCCTGAGCTGCGTGGCTATCCTGTGTGGTGTAACGCCCGGCAGTGTCTATCAATACGGCCTGATTAGTAAACCACCAGTCACACTGTCGCGTTCCACCAATGCCTTCAATGGCATCCATGCCCATATGTTCTTTTAGCGGAAACTCTAACCCGGAATTGTGCAGTGCGGTGGTTTTGCCTGATCCCGGCGGGCCGATAAGCATGTACCAGGGTAACTGGTATATATCACGGGCTTTACTAAAACGGGCATGCTTTAAAATATCCAGCGCTTTTTGCATCCGCTCGCGCAGCACTTCAATGTCGCGTCGGGCCAGCTCATCATGCTGCTGATGCTCTTCGCCATTTAGTAGTGTATCTACCGCTTGCTTGTGTGAGCGGCTTTCGCGTAATCCTTTAATATAATGGCTGCCCCCCCATATCAGGGCAATAACCAATAAAGTCAGTAAGCGTGCGGTTGCACTTGCCAGAGGCTCATAACCGGCTATGGCCAGCAACGGGCCACCAAACCATATAAGCAGTGCTAAGGCCGTAAGACCCAGTACGGTAATAAAGACGCTGGACTTAAACAACCGCACAACCGGTTGCAGCGCTGATTTAACTTTCATAACACTTCCCTTGCTTAAGGCGTTACTGTAACAGGTCTATTTCTACCCGCCGGTTCAATGCACGATTAGCTGCACTGTCGTTTGGCGCTATAGGGTTGGCATCACCATGCCCTTCAGGCCAGAGCCGGCCGCGTAAATCGGCGCCGGATGCCAGCGCATCCGACATGGCATTCGCCCGCGCCAGCGATAAATGCCAATTAGACGGATATTTACTGGTGAAAATAGGTAAGTCATCGGTATAGCCGCTTACGAGGATACGGCCTTCTGTGCTTTCCAGTGCGCGGGCAATTTTCACCGCTATGGGTGCAAAGCCTTCATTTATGCCGGTGCTACCTGGGCTAAACAGTTGATCAAGTCCAACACGGATCCTCACCCGGTCTGGCAGCTCGATTACCTCAAGCAACTCACGGCGGATCTCAGTTTGCAGCAACTGCTGTAGTTTTATGGCGTCTTGCCGGGCTTTTGCTGTTACCACCTGCGGCGCGTCTTGCTGCCAGCTAACCAGGCTGTTTAACTGACGGTGTACCTGATCAGAATAGCTATTTATCTGATAATTAAGGTACATATAGCTGCCAAGTAAAGCGGCACCAATGACTGAGCAAAATACCCACAATGGGAATTCTGCTTCCAGTTTACTGGCTGCTACAACCTGGCTGCGCCAGCCGGGTGATAATTCCCGCTCCGGCTCGCCACGTTGTGAGCGGATAGCTTTGTAGGCACGCTCACGATAACCTTCAAGTTTTTCATAACCGCGCTCTTCAACCCGCATTTTGCCGACAAAACCAAATGACAGACAAAGGTATTGCAGCTCCAGCAATAACAGGTTTTCCCGCGGCGCGGCTATAGCACTGTCCAACAGAGTAAAAAAGTACTCGCCGCCAAAAGTTTCATTGTGAAACGTCGACAATAAGCTCTCTGTTGCCCAGTCGCTGTTACCGCCCCAACTGGTGTTTAATACTGCTTCATCAATAAAAGAACACATGCAGTAACGCGCATTTTCAATCAGTTCGCTACTGACAGCTTTGTGCCTGAGTTGTTGTTCATACTGATTAATTAACTGAATACACTGTGTTTTCAGGCTGGCAACATCTGCATGGCTGACGGTGTTACGTATTGGCGGGATCAACGAAAACAGCGCACCGGCTTCATCAATCAGAATGTTGTCACTAATGGACAACACCTGCATACGCTGCATATTGTCTGGCGCTTTAACATGAGCTGCCATGCGTGTTTTATCCGGATCTCCGGTATGTTCCTGCACCGGCGCCGGAGCATTGCTTTTAGCAGGTGCCCGGCCACCCGGACGGGGTTTCATCACGGTTTTATCAGACATTTTTTGTCATCCATGTTAGTCATAACAGCCTTTGCAGGCGTCAGGCTTTAATCGCCCACAGTTCAATTTTTAAGCCGGGGTAATTACCGGACAAATGCAAAGCCAGGCCACCGCTATTTGCCAGCCGTTCCCAGTAAATACTGCCTTTATCTAACTGAAAATAATGGTAACCAGCGTGATACGGCACCTGCCGTGGCGCCACAGGTAAACCGGTTACGGCAATACCCGGCAGCTGGTTATTCACTAACTCACGAATATGCTCTACCGGGCCAATCTTTAACCGCGACGGCAGATGTTTACGGATATCTTCAGCAGGTAAATCGGCACTGACTGCCAACACAAACTGGGCATACTCCAGTAAGGTTTTATCTGTCAGTGGCGACACCAGAATGCCAAACTTGGCCTGTTCCAGCGGCAACGCCTGTGCGGTTTGCTCCAGCACCACGCTTAGCGTCTGGTTCATAATTACGCTTAAGTTACCGAATACGGCGGTCAGATCATCGTGCTGATACTGCGGAAACTGCGGTGGCCTTTTCTGCCGGGCAGTAAAAGTAGCCAGTTCGCCCAGCATACTTATCATTAACCGATACAGGCTTAATGGATGCTCAAGTACACCGGTTTTCAAATGCCGTAATAACGGCTCATAGCGGTTAAGCACCTGCAGCATTAAAAAATCGGCAATAGAATTGGCTGTGCCCTGGCCTTTACCCAACCTGTCGGCCAGCGCTTCAGCACGCTGGCACAACATACCCAGGGCTTCTGTTAAAAAGGCCGACAGTTCAGAGTCTTGTTGAATATCCAGCAGTGGCGGAATGTACTTTTTCAGTAATTTTACTTCGCCCTGCTCCGACACCTCGCGGATCCGGGCCAACGGTATACAGATAAAGCCACCGCGGTCTTCTGATTCCAGCTTTAGTAACAACCTCAGCTTGGCCAGCTGCAATACTTCGGTCGCGTCCTCAGACAGACTGTTATCTGCCACGCTATGTTCAGCATAACTGTACCGGCTGATGTGAGAACCGCTGTGAGAACTGATATTCTGCCCGTTAGCTTTATCCATTGCTAAGCACAGGTATACCTGTTGATCGCGGCAGGTTTTTGGGATCTGAATAGCTGCCGGTAACGCTTCAACTGCTGGCAATTGCAGCACAGTACCATCCGGCAACACGGCTTCGAGCTCTGCCAACCCAAACTGGGCAAACTTCAGACTTTGCTGATCAATTTCGCAGCGACGCACACCCCAGCCATAAGGTAGCTGCATTGTCATCTGCTGTTGGCGGGCATAGTCAAAATAACGCTCTTGTTGTTGAAAATGTTGTGGCCGTAAAAACAAGCCTTCAGACCAGGCAATCCGGCTGTAGTCACTCATGTTGAATTCCTTAAAACCGAAATTTACCGTTTACGTTCCAGATCATGCTCGCGGATATACACCGCCAGTTTGTCGACATAAACATAGAAGTTGTCATAACCCGTTGGTTTTACATCAACCACTGCACGCCATCTTGCGCCCTCAATATCGCGATATGCCGCGACCACAGCCACAGCTTTAGTTGCTGGCAACAGTGCCATGCGATATTCAGTACGTTGGCCCGGCTCAAACACCAGTTCATCTTTTTTCAGTAAATCAGTGCGTAAAACCACCTCTGGGTTATCGTACAGCGCAAAAAAGTCCTGGCTTTCAAATACAGTTTTCGATGCCAGTTCATAAACTTTAATAATGACCGGTGACGGACGGCCATCGGCATCAGGGTTGATGTCGGCAGCAACACGGAAATGCAATTTGGTTGAAGGTGGAAAAGTGGCATAAACTGCCTGGCATCCAGCCAGAACAGTCAGGCTCAACCAAACCAGAACCAGTATCTTTATTGTTTTCATTACTACAGCTCCTGCTAATATGCTTGTGTATGACTTCTATTATTTCGAGCGTAAACAGGCTTCATAAGCACTGATAAAATCGTCATTTACGCCCTGTTGGTTTTTCTTGCCAAGCTCCGCAGACAACTCTTTATGCAGCGCTTTGTATTGTGCCCAGAATCTGGCCTGACGCTGTGCCGGGTTTAGTTTGTCAACAAAGCTGCCGCCAAAATCTGCAGCTTCAATTTTCTGTGGTGCCAATTGCACCAACATGCCTGCCATAGCACCACTGGCGCCAGCGATAATGGCAGCTTCATGCTGTTTAATATCAGCAAAGGCCTCTGCAATAGCTTGCCTGGCAGGCATAAAACTAGACCCCGGCCGGTTGAACAAATTGTGAAATGCATCATCAATGCTGGCGGAAAACTTAAGCGGGTTGTTCTCGCGCTGCTGGAAGGTAGTTTGGTTAACACGGAAACTGTTTTTAACTTCAGAGCGCGCACGCATTACTTCCATCACGCCTAAAAGAGACTGCTGTAACGCTTGCCCTAATTGTTCCCACCATTGGCTGGAGTCAACCGATTGTATATTGGCTTGCGACACGCCCAGGCCGTTAAGAAAAGCCTGCAGGCAAGCCGCACTGTCAGCGGCCATAGCGGGTGCTGCGCTTTTGCGTTTATCTTTAACCAGGCTGGTGTTAACAATCTCGGTATCAGCAGTATTGTCTGCGATGTCCTGTATCGGCTGTTCCGGTATCTTCTGCTGCCATGGTGCTTCCCAGTCATCAGGAATTAATGCAGCCGGGGCCAGAAAATGCTCGTCCATTGTCATTTCATGGCTCTGTTCTCTTGTTGCGGTTGCAGTATGAGCACCGGCTAAGCCAAAAGCCGGGCCAGCCAGTTCAGCAACCGAAAAACCACTACTACTGTTGTTGCTTGTATGGTAAACCGGAGCCTGATGGGGAGGAGCGGTCTTTACCGCAACAGCTGGATGAGAAATTGTATCTGCCGGAGTGTTTTGTGCTGTAGCTACCGATACCAGCGTGCTGTCAGGCAGGGCATCAATCAGGGCAACCTGAATTTCATAGTCGCCCATGCATAATACATCGCCATGCTTTAGCTGATGGCTATTGCCCTGCCCCAGAGCTTCAACTGCTCTGTTAATAAATAAACCATTAGTTGACTGATCAGTTATGCTAAATAAACCCTTATTGCAGCTTATGCTGGCATGCACGCCCGACACTACCCGCTCAGGATCAGGCAGATACCAATCTGCACGCTCTGAGCGCCCCAGTGTGCCACCGGCGTTATCAAAGCGTTTTACCGCAACCTGTTTGGGTGATAATCGGTGATAACTCAACACTGACAATTCAAGCAACCTGTCCTTTTGTCCCATACCACCTCCTGCAGCACCACAATAAAACACAATTTATTCACTATAAATCGGCAAAATAGATTAAGTTAAATTTATTGTTGCGTCAACAGAAACCAAATTAACAATTAGTCAAAATATGCTGATGACCTAACCACTTTTTTGTGAAATAATTGCATCATTCAGTGAGAATGCCAGTAACAAATAGTGCGTAGTGCGATGTTTTTTCGCAGTAGCCAGCTGAACAAGGAGTAAACTATGACGGATCAGAACCCAACAGGTGTCGACAACTTTGCCACCGAACAGGCGTCAGATGCAGACAAAACGCGCTATGCGGTAAAAAAAGCCGCACCGTCAGACGCTGCGCCGGTAGCCGCCCTGCAAGGTGGTATGTTGATAAAAGAGCGCTATCTGCTGGAAAATAAAATTGGCTCTGGCGGCATGAGTGATATTTACCGGGCCACTGATCTGTTTTTGCAACAAGCTGGTGTCAGCAACAGTACCGTTGCTATAAAGGTGCTGCAGCAGCAATTTGTTGATCAGCCTGATGCTCTGCAGTTACTACTACAGGAAGCACATAAAACTCAGCAGCTGTCTCATCCGAACATAGTGCGGGTATTTGACGTTGATTCAGATCAGCAACATTACTTTATTGTGATGGAGTATCTGGATGGCGAAAGCCTGGATCAGGTTATTAAACGCTATAAACCAAAGGGTTTGCCGCTTAAGTCTGCCATGAACCTGTTGTGTCAGATTGCTAACGCACTGGATTTTGCCCACAAAACCGGCATAGTGCACGCCGATTTAAAACCAGCCAATATTATGGTTAACCGCTCCGGTGAAGTAAAAGTACTGGATTTTGGCGTGGCACAAAAGCTACAGCTAAACCACGATATATACGCTGCAGAGCAGCAAAACCAGACAGCGCCGCTAAGTGGCTATACCCCGGCTTATGCCAGCCCTCAGTTACTGGCAGGTAATACCCCCTGCGTTGCTGACGATGTATTTTCATTTGCGTGTTTAAGCTATGAATTACTCACCAGTAAACACCCTTTTGAGCGCTTACCGGCAGACAAAGCCCAGCAACAAAATAAGCAGGCGACAAAACCAGCCCATTTAAACCTGCTGCAATGGCAAACATTAAAGCGTGCACTGCAATTTGACAGTGCCAGGCGTAATGTCAGTATCAGCGGTATCATTAAACAGTTTAAACAGCCCGTATGGCAGCCTGCTGTTGCCGCAGCAGCGGTGCTACTGGTTGGCTGGGGCGGCTGGCACTATCATCAGCAACAACAGGCAACCATAGCTGAACTGAGTAACCAAAGTAGCGCATTGCAACAAAAACAGCAGCAGTACCAACAACTTAATCAATCGTCAGCGGCAGACCTGCTGGCGACACTGGCCGCTAATGAGGGCCGAACGTTAGAAACTGAAGGTATTCTAAGATTACAACAAAATGAGATTTTGCAGCATTTTGAACAGCAAATTGACAACATTATCAGCGACCGCAGCTTTAATTATCCGAATTATCCGGAGATAGAGCGTATTCTGACACAAGCACGCGAACTGTATCCGGACTCGCACTATCTGGCGGGGCTGAGCAACAATATGCTGCGCAGTAAGCAAACCGCTATTGATGTTTTACGTTCGCAGTTAAGCCAGTTATTGCTAAGCCGGCAATATCAGCAACAAAGCGATGCCCAGGATCCGCATAAAATTATTGCCGAGCTAAAACGCATCGACAGCCGTTATCAGGCAACGCCTGACGACGCAGAAGCTGCGGTATATGTATCGGCGTTTGAGCAAGCTGTAGCAACTAATGATGCTATGGCTTTGCAGCACCTGATTAGTGTGGGTGAGGTACTATTTTCACGTCATAGCGATACCGCCAAGCTGGTAGAGCAAGGACAACAACTTGCTGTAGCAGTAGATGCAATGGCAGCATACCGGCTGGCACAAAGCCGTGGCGACGCCGCTACTTTTCCTTATCAGGCAGCAGAAGTTTTTTATCAGCACAGCTTTACATTACTGGAAAACGAACTGGCTGTCAGCGAAGCAGCTGAGCAGATAGATGCGGTGTATACCAAACTACAGCAATATGATGCTGAAGTTCCGGCAGACTTTTCATTACACAAAGCCATGCGCCGTAAACTGGCGGATAAATATCTGGTGTTGTCTGGTGAGCTGCTAAAAACCAATCAGGTACGCAATGCTGAGCGGCTTATGCGCCGCGCAAATGAACTAATGAGCAGCCTTAACAGCTAGCGATAAGCATCTACGCCCTGACACAACTGTGTAATACCAAGCAAAGTGCGGGGCGTGGTGCGGTAAATAAAATCGGCGTTAACACTTAAGTACTGGTTTTTTTTCACTGCAGGCAAAGCACTAAACGGCCTCCAGTATGAAAAATCGGCAAGCACTTTTTCTGCCACCGGCTGAATAATCACTTCGGGCTGAGCCTGGATCACCTGTTCAATACCTACCTGAGGATAGTCACCTTTGCTGCTGGCAAACGGGTTATTAACCGCGCATAACTGTAGTATTTGCTGTGGCCAGGCCCGGTTAGCAATAGTGCTAAGAGGTGCTGTGCCCATAGCAAAAAAAGCTGTTACCGGTTTTTTATGCTGATATTGCTGGCGCAGCTGCGCCAATTGTTGTTCAAATACCTGCGCTTGTTGTTCACCCTGCTCTGGATAACCGCTAAGCTGGCCGATTAAACGCAGCTCGGCGCCTATATCATCCAGCGTTAATGGATCAGAAAACGCCACTTGAATACCCAATTGCTGCAAGCGGGCAATATCAGCCGCCGGGTTTCCGCTGCGCCAGGCAATAACTAAATCAGGTTGCAATGCCAATACCGCTTCAAAATTAATACTGGCATAGCTGGCAATACGGGGCAGTGCCTGTGCTGCAGTGGGATAATCGCTGTAGTCACTCACAGCCACAACCTGCTCACCGGCGCCAACGGCAAACAGCAGCTCGGTAATATGCGGTGCCAGCGCAATAATGCGCTGCGGTTTAGCCTGTGCCGGTAATGCCAGTAGCACGACGAGTGATAGTAGTAATGACCAATATCCTGTGTTCACCAGTCAATCCCCCGCTGCGCTTTAATGCCATGATCAAACGCATGTTTTACATTCTGTACTTCGCTAACGGTATCAGCAAGTTCAATTAAGCGCCGGTGGCAGGCGCGGCCGGTAATCACCACATGCTGCGCTGCCGGGCGTTGCAGCAAAGCCTGTTCGATACGTTCCAGTGGCAGATAGTGATAACTTAACATATACGTCAGCTCATCCAGCAACACCAGATCTATGGCCGGGTCTGCTAAAAACTGCTCGGCCTGCTGCCATACCTGTTCGGCAGCGGCAATGTCTGCGGCTTTATCCTGGGTATCCCAGGTAAAACCGGTGGCCATTACCGCAAACTGCACACCATGTTGCTGCAATAAGTTGCGCTCGCCGCAGTCCCAGCTGCCTTTTATAAACTGCACTACAGCGGCGGTGTAACCATGGCCAACGGCACGGGCCACAGTACCAAAGCCAGAGGTAGATTTACCCTTACCATTACCGGTGATCACCAGTAACAAACCTTTTTCATCAGTTGCCGCCGCCACTGCACTATCAACCTGTGTTTTCAGCCGTTGCTGACGCTCGCGGTGGCGCTGCTGTTTAAGTTCATCTGTTGCCATGACACATCGCTATAGCCGTTGCCGGCGCATAATAAGTAAAAAAAACACACTACCCACTAAAGAGGTAATAACCCCCAGTGGAATTTCCTGTTGCGGCAGCACGGTACGGGCCAGGTTATCTACCCAGATCATAAACAGCGCCCCCACTACCGCACAGCCCAGTAACAGCCTGGCGGAAGTCACACCAAAAAAATGCCGTACTATATGCGGGATCATCAGGCCAACAAAAGCGATACCGCCACACTGCGACACAATGCAGGCCGTCAGTAATGCCGTTGCCAGCAGTAAGATCAGCCGCAACCGCGCGGTATTAACCCCCAGCGTACGGGCGCTTTCATCACTAAGCAGCAGCGCATCCAGTTGGCGGCGCAGTGCCAAGGCCAGTAACAATACCAACACCACTACCGGTGCCAGCAACATTACGCTATGCCAGTCGGTACGGCTTAAACTGCCCATTAACCAGAATATCACCCGGTTAGCGGCAAAAGGCTCGGCAAAGTACAAAATAAAACTGCTGATTGCACTTAACATAAACGACACCGCAACCCCCGCCAGCAAGGTAATTTCAACTTTACGCCAGTGTTGCCCGGCACACACGGCAAATACCAGGGCAACAGCAAATAAAGCACCGGCAAAGGCGCCAAGTGCCAGGCTGATAAGCTGTGGCGGCAGCACTACGCTAACCAGGGTGGCACCTAAGCCGGCACCGGCCATTAACCCAAATAAGTAAGGATCAGCCAGCGGATTACGGCTGGCATTTTGCAGCACTGCGCCGGACACCGCAAGCCCGGCGCCGACCAGCACAGCGCAGACTAAACGCGGCAAGCGAATTTGCCAGACAATGGTTTCTGCCAGTGGCGAAATACTTGGCCTGCCAAACAATACACTGACAATATCCGCCAGTGTTAAGCTGGCACTGCCCAGTGTCAGACTCAGCAGCATGCTAAACAACAGCAATACTAAGGCGACAGACATTGCCAGCGAATAATGCCGCTTTAACATACACTCTCCAAAGGAGCTGGCATAAAGGTGACTTGTAGTTTATGCAAGCGCGGATGCAGTGCTATCTCGCACGGCAGGCCAAATACCTGCTGCATAAGTTCGGGCTGCAGTACCTCATCGGCTGAGCCAAAGGCCACCTGTTCGCCCTGGTTTAATAACAGCAGCTTGTCACAATACATCGCAGCCAGGTTTAAATCGTGCAGACACGCCAGCAGCGGAATGCCCAGCGCTTTTACCAATTGCAGTATTTGATGCTGGTACTGCACATCAAGATGATTTGTCGGCTCGTCCAGCAGTAATAATGAAGGTTGCTGCACCAGCGCTCTGGCAATATACAGCCGCTGTATTTCACCACCGGACAAGGTATCAACCACATCGGAGCGTTTGCCAGCAAGCCCTACTTTTTGCAGCGCCAGCTCAACCTGCGCACTGTCATAGCTGCTGTTCAGTTCAAACCAGCTTTTATGCGGCAACAGCCCCATGCTGGCCACTTGCTCTACTGTCAGAGCAAACAACGGCGCAGCTGTCTGGCTTACTACGGCCAGGTTTCTGGCAAGCTCTGCTGTAGTAAAGCAGGAGAGCTGCCGCTGCTTTAACAAAATTTGTCCGCTTTGGGCACTAAGTGCACCCTGGATCAGCCGCAATAACGAGCTTTTACCGGCACCATTAGGGCCGATAATGCCAATAAACTCACCTTTTTGCAGTGAGAAACTGATGTTGTGCAGAACCTGTTTTGCACCAAAGCGCAAACACACGGCTGAAAGTTCAAGCAACACTGACTCCTGGCAATAGCAGCAGCCAACTTGCTGAAAACAGTAAGTTGCCACTGCTGTGAATTCCCGCACGCAGGTAAAAAGACATTAAGCTAAGGCAGGTCTCCTGACTTAAAGCGATAACCCACAACCGCCTTCCCGGAATATTACCAGTGGCATTTGATTGCAGCGCTTATTACAGTTGCGGGTACAGTGCGGGCTCTACACCCACTTCCCTTTTCAGCGGGAGTTATCCCGCACCAAAGCAGGCGCAGTGTAGCAGATCTGACGAGGGGCAATCAAAATGAAACCGCCAGCATCATGCTGGCGGTAGCAAATATATTATTCCAGTGCACTGAGCAGGGTTTTGTCCAAACCATCTTCTGTCAGAATTTTTACAATAGCCTGGCAATGATCTACGGTAAAGTCACCGTCTGCAATCTGGCCGTTTAGCATGGCACGGCGTTTCATAACAATATCAGCGATCATTTTCTGGTTAGCACCTTCAGCGCCACCCATTTTGCCATACAGTTTATCCAGATAAGGATATAACGTTTTTTCGGCATCATAAGCACTCTGGCGCACCGGCGGATGAAAATCCTGACAAGCATTCAGGTTTAACAGATAGAAGTTTAAATAACCGGCCACGGTTATCAGTTTATAATCTTGTGCATTAGCAGTGGCTGCTGTAGACATTGCCACCGCAACAATAGCGGCGCTCACCCATTTTTTCATTATGACTTCCTGTTATTCCACTTTCATTGCTATTCAATCTAAACAGAAAGTCGCGTTTTTGCAATGTTAACAAGCTAAAAAGCCGCGGCCTGCAATACCGGCAGTGATATTGTTGCAGACCACACCGCACAGCCACTTTTGCCGCAATTTTTACCGCTTTTGTTACTGCCCCTTTTACCGACCTAAGGCGCTATATCATCCGTTACAGCTAACACCAGCACATCATTCAATTCCGGCCCACCACCGCGGTTACCACTGCCGGCAGCAATATACAGCGCGCCATTATGTAAAGTTACCTGGGTGCCATGCCGTCCTGATGGTAAAGCGGGCCACTTTTGCCATTGTTGCGTCGCCGGATTATAAGCTTCAACTTCATCATGCGCGCTTACCTGGCGCAGGCTTTCACCACCGATAATCACCAGTTGCCCCTGCACTGCCACTGCTGCCGTACCGGCCCTTGGCGTGGGTAGCGGCGTATCCAGTGTATGCCAGCGCCGGGTTTTAATATCATAAACATCCACCGCAGAAACGGTCAGAGACATCGTCTCGCCGGTGTCATGTGATGACATACGCCCGGCTGCAGCATAGATTTGATCATCGATAACAGCGGCATGAAAATGATCGCGGGCATGTGGCGCGTCGGCCAGCTCTGTCCACTGCCCGGTTGCCGGGTTAAACACATCCAGCCAGGCGACAAAACCGCTCATATGGCCACGGTTGTTACCGCCAATCAGATAAATAAGCCCGTTATGCACTACCACGCCACTGCCGCCACGTTGCCGGTGTTGCGGGATCTCAGGCCCGGTTTCCCAGGTGTCAGTAGCAGGGTTATAAATCAGGATATTGGCAACAGCTTTTTCTTCCGGGAAACCACCGGTTAAGGCACCTAACACATACAGTTTGTCATCATAGGCAACAGCCTGCATATGGTGCAGTTCAAACGGTGGTCTTGCTCCCTGCTGCCATTGTCCGGTAGCAGGGTCAAAAATATCCAATGGCCGCTCACCACGCCCGCCCAGCAAATACAAACGCCCGGCCACGGCAACAAAACCATTCTCATGCCGGGCTGCAGGTGTTCCCTGAGTATTTTGCGTTTGCCATTGCGCCTTCGCCGTTACAGGTGGCTTGCTGTTAATCAGTTTCTGGCCGGTATCTGCAGTAGCCGCAAGGGGCAACAACGCCCAGACAGCCAGCCATAAATAACTAAGAAGTTTGCGTTCAGTATTAACAACTAAGTGGCAATTAAGCATAGTTCCTCCGTTCCTGAAACCTATATCATAGTTGAGAATACCGGCGCAGCTCTTCAGTATTATTTACTTACTTCATTACTTTTTTGCGTTTTTACCCCCTGCGTACGCATAGCCACGGTACTACTGCGCGAACTCTTTAACATTCTCTAATGGCATCCACCCTGATTCTGTACTGACCGTTTTTTCACACCATAGCCAGCCATTTAGAACCCTTGAACCAATCAGTAGCTCCCCTTCCAGCACATTTAGCTCTTTTGCCGTGTAATCTTCAAGTGCTCTGCTGTGTGAGTTTTCGAAGCGCCCGATAATCTGACCAGGAACCCAACCGGGCTCTTGTCCAGGCGTAGTGCACAGGTACCAGTTATCCCAGCCCTCAGAACCTGAGTATTCTTCACCAACGAGAAGAAGATCACCTTTTTTAAAGGTTATTGGCTTAGGAAACTCACTCTTATGTGAGCTGACAACGATATATCTCTTAGGGCTCATAGCTCGCCTGATCAACTAATTTTACGCAGCAAAACCATAAAACTACCACTTAAAAACTATCCAAGCAGCATAGCGACTGGTGCTTGGTCGATTTGTTAGGCTCCAATACTCTGCTCATCTTCCTTAGGAAGAAGTTGGAGTATGGATGGCGGAACTGGACGGCACCCACAAGCCTTGGCATGAGCCAAGTGCCATGCAATACGCTGCTGAAGGGTTGCATTCTTCGGCATGCGATTTTGCTCGTGCCAGGACTTATTAGCTTTACCCATCGTAAGCCTCCACCGCAGCAGGGATAGCCCCAATCACAACCGCGCCAACTGCAGGCAAGCCAACAAGAACAGCACTCAATACTTCTTGTCTCGATGCACCATGTGACTTTGCTGAAAGCACGTGAAATGGAATACCTGAGTTATTCCCTGTGGCTGCGAGAACAGCAATGTATGCTAACTCTTCGGTCTTTTTATCCAGTGCGCTGGCGGCATCAAGTGATTTAACCGCTTGCATCCACGCCTCCGCATGAGCCGGAGTTTCTTGTAGGAATAAGACAAAAGCTTTTGAAATGCTCATAGATACTTCCTTTGGCTCTAACGCTTGCAGAAGGCGCGTCGCCTTTTGGCGTCGCTCTTGCTGCGATTATTATAGGATTTACTGCTTGGGTCTAAGAGTTTCGATAAATTGTGCATCTACCCAGAATATGTCTACGTTTTCATGGTTGCCTGGAGCCATATTCCTATTGAAAAAAAGATATTTACCATCCGATGTTACGCTGGCCATAGCTTCCCAGCCTTCGGTATTTATTTTGTTACCTAAATTAATGGGTTCCCCCCATGTATCATCTGGCTGTCGATAGCTGATATAAAGATCTGAGTCGCCATAACCTCCTTCTCTTTTACTATCAAATATCAGATAAGATTCATCTGCGGCTATGAAGGGATGAAAACTTTTTCCACTATTGATCTCTTTCCCCAGCAGCTTGGGCTCTTCATATTTGCCATCTACCAATCGTGAATATCGGATATCCCCGGTAAAATCTCGTTTGAATTCATCAAAATAGTAAGTCCCTTTTGATGATGCAGATAGTCGCATGATAGGCAAGCTATCGAAAGGAGAGCCAAGACTTTTCATATCCGACCAACCTTCCCCTGTTCGTTCTCTATAGCGCTTACCCAAATGCATAATGTTGCCATCAGGCGAGAAAAGAGGGGTGCCTACCCTAGGTGAAAAAACTGATTCATGCCACCGATTATTGGTACTTTTAAAAACAACCATTTCTTGCTTTTCGCTTTCCTTGCTATCTCGAATGAAATAAAACTCATTGAGTTCAGGCGTGAACGCTCCAATAACTTCCCATCCTTCAGTAGAAACAATACCAGGTGCAAAAATTTCTGGCGTTGAACCGGGTGGCTTTTGTCCAAGGTAAGGGCCTATTAGCACTGGAGATTCGTTTTCTGCATAACTTTCGCCAACGATAAATAATGCTGAAAATACCAGCGCCGCTGACATATAAATACGCTTCATAATTTGCCCTTCTTAAAATGTGGTTGATATAGCACTCAACCTAATCAAACAGGCTTTAAAATACCTGACGTCTTTATAATTTGTAGATGAGATAATTTTGTTCTGACCGCGACAAAGAACTTACTGAGACCTGAATATAACGCCCGCCACACACGCAAGTAACTTGTTGCGAGCGCCCAACGGGCGCGCTTTTGATGGCGATTGTTATGCATCCATTAACCCAAATATTGCGGTGTAATTTTTCTCATACTCACTTACGGTAACAAAAGGCCATATCAAACAATTGATGCCTACAAGAAGCGTTAGCGTCATTGTGATACCGGATGGAACCTCAAAAAACCAAGGTACTGCAACCAAAGGGACTAATGCAAATGTTGTAAGTGTGTAAAAACGGTAACCCACCAAGCGCTTTACCATCAACTTCACTTCATTTTCCAAAGAAAACATTAAAAGCACTGAAACCGCCAGTACCACTGTAATAATCCAGCGCTCGACACTTGGAGTATGAATAGCGAACGCAATTGAACTTACGAAGCCCCAATAAATACCTATAAATTTGCTAGTACCCAAGCTCAGAGAAAATTTGTCATGCTTATCTAAACTGCAATATTTCATTTGTTCTCACTGGCTGCATAAAGCCCTGCTTTAGGGCGGACTTGTAGCCGCGAAGCGGCGGAAAAGCCGTCCCTGCCCCGAAGGGGCGATAACAGCCGATTGTTAAGCATAGCCCCGCCCACAGGATAAAGAACCAATAAACTCAGAGTAGGATTTTGGGTCGCACTCCAACAACCCATCTAGAATATGGCTGCTTGCGATGGCCGGATGATAGCTGCCATCACCTTTGTGTATGAACTCACTCGGCACCCCACTATCGATGCTCTCGGCTTCGTCTTCTGAATATACGAGTAGGCCACCATATCCTTGCGGGCTACAACAGAAGTACTTTTTCCCAGACTTCATATAAACACCGAACACCTGCTCTGTAGCGCCAGTCTTTTTAATAGTTACTTCCATAGTCATTCTGCTTAACGCCCCGCGCATGCGCGCGAACTTGTGAGCGTCGCAGGGGCCGCAGGCCCCGAATGACGCGGATTGTTATGTGGCGATACTGTCATAGGTTGGCCCAATAGCAAACTGAGCTTCGCTTAACCGTAACACCACTTCTGATTTTGTATTTTCACCTTTCACATAATCGAATGGTGGAGCCTGAACAAAATAGCCATTCTGCACAGTACCAAAAGAATGTAGAACAAAGTTGGATTGCACATGTATCGAGCAACTCGGCAATACATCCGGTAGTGATACTCTGGAGCTTGCGCCATTGCCATCGGCCCCATCCCCATAAATATCGAGCAATCCTAAAATACATTTTGCTTCCTGAAGTCTTGATTCAACAATAACTTCCCAATTTGCTTGAAGCCAATCGCTCAATAAATCCTCAGAAAGCAACTCTTCCATTTTCTGATAATTAAGCAGAAGAAATTGTCTAAAATCTTCTAAAGTATCTTCAAGTTTCACTGCTGAATCCTAGCCACATAACGCCGCGCTAAACGGCGCGAACGAAGTGAGCGTCCGAGGCCACGCTTTTTTGTGGCCGATTTTGAGCAATAACATGGACTCCCCCTCACTATCCGGCATCGACGTGCCACACTGAGAGTGTCTAATCAAACAGTCACAAGTAAGGGGAAGTCGCATGGAACAGTTTATACGTTGTGGGATTGATATTGCAAAGCTCGTGTTTCAAATTCATGGCGTTAATGCTAATTCGGGTGAAACCGTTATGGTCAAAAAGTTAGCCAGAGGCGAAATGCTGCGCTATTTCGCTAATAAACCACGGATGCTGATTGGCATTGAGGCCTGTGGCGGTGCGCATTACTGGGCGCGTGAACTGACTATGCTTGGCCATACTGTAAAGCTGATGACACCGCAATATGTCGCACCTTACCGCCGTGGCGGTAAAAACGATGCCAATGATGCTGAAGCCATTTGTGAAGCGCTGGCACGGCCGAATATGCGTTTTGTTGCTGTTAAGTCAGAATCACAACAAGTAGTACTGGTGATGCACCGCATGCGAGACCAATGGGTGCGTGAACGCACGTCCTTGATGAACCAAATCCGCAGCTACCTGCACGAATTTGGCATTGTGATTAATCAGGGCCGTGCGGCGCTGGCCAAAACATTACCATGGGTTGCTGAAGATGAAACACTGCCGGTGCTGTTTCGTCAAAGCATGGCAGATTTAGCCGATAGGCTAACCGAGTTAGAGCGGCGCATTGAGGCGTTGAACAAACGGATTGAAAGTTGGGGTAAGCAAGACAGTGCGGCGCAGGCGTTGCTCACCCTTTGCGGTGTCGGAAGTATTACTGCTAGCGCCGCTGTAGCTACCGCCGGAGATGTGTCAGTATTTAAAAACGGCAGGCAATTTGCTGCCTGGCTAGGGTTAGTGCCCAAGCAGAATTCATCCGGTGGTAAAAACCAGCTTGGTGCTATTACCAAGCGCGGAGACCGCTACTTGCGAACGTTGCTGGTGCAAGGTGCCCGCACGATAATGTTAGCGGCCAGCAGAGCCAAAAAGTCCACCCAAACCAACCCGATGTTTGAGTGGATTTATAAGCTGCAAGAGCGACGACCCAACAATGTTGTTGCCGTGGCTATCGCTGCCAAACAGGCCAGAATGCTGTGGGCTATTATGGCAAAGCAACAGCGGCAAGATGCTTTAGGTTTGGCAATATGATGTAGCAGTACAGCGCAGTAAAACAGTAAGTTAACGACAACTCTCAACCACAGAATTGCACGCAAAGCGGATAAAACAAAGCGGCAACGACCGTGCACAGGAAGGGCCTGATAACAAGTTTGGTATTCAATACCGTTTGAGCGATGAGGCACCTGTGCGCGAAGGTTATCAGGGCTGGAGCATGGTAAAACCATGAAACTCACGAGCCGAATAGACGTATGCAGTCATTCACCGCCAAGTTTGATCACTTTGTGCTTGCAATAGAGGGGGGAGTCCATAGACGCCTTGTTATGCATCTTCGTCTTTTTGAGGAAGAAGCATTGGAACACTAAATTTAATTCTTGATACAGAGCTTTGGCTATAATCGTCTTTCGCCGTGCCCCCCAGTGAAATTGCGCCTACAGATATACCCAGCCCTCCTTTTGTCTCGCCGCCTTCTGTAGCAGTGAGAGCAACATCAAAGTCAATCTGTTGAACACGCACCCAGGAATCGTCATTTAGTTTCAGATTACCATAGGTATTTTCCTTTCTAACGTCAGTTACTTTTTTCGGACTTACGATAGCTCCAGTGCCTTTAAGCTCAGCATTCGCACGATCAATACCTTTGGCGATTTGAACCAAAGAAATTGATATAAAATTTTCTAGATCCATGATTAGAACTCCTTAGGCATAACGCTTTGCTAATTGGCTGCCGCAGCGCAGCGTAGGCAGTCCAGTGGAGGCAACGCTTTTTGTGGCCGGAACGAAATTAAGCAAATTGTTATGTGTTTTTTTCTACTGACATTTCAGATACTTCGAATTCAAAGCCACCTATGTACTTTTGAATAAAATTATAAAAAAAACAACTGATAGCGATTGAAATATAGCCAAATATTAAATACATGAATGGCGCAACAAATAAAAGGAATATAGGAAACCCAATTGGATTACCTGCTTGATCAATTTGAGGAGTGGTCAATGAAAACATTAGCATCATTGGCAATAAAAAAGGCAATGTAGTCAAAGCCATTAAAACGCCAAAAACTTTTCCATTTTGATGTGGTGACAATCTTTTGATTTGTTTTCTCATAAGAATTCCTTGATATATGACATCCTAAACACATAACGCTTCAATCAGCCGACGCGTTAGCGGTCAGCTGTATTGACTTGATACTCATTGAGCCTTCTCCCCAGCCCAGCCATTTGGCTAAGCTGGAAGGCGACCAAACCAAAAAGGAGAAGACCCAATGAAATTTTATACTACACAACATCCGTACTATTGTGGAATTGATTTGCATGCACGCTCTTTGTACGTCTGTATTCTCGATGCAGCCGGTGAAAGCATCTTACACCGCGAAATCAAAGCATTACCAGAACCTTTGCTCGATTTATTAGCGCCTTACATCGGCAATATTGTTGTTGGCATGGAATGCATGCATTGCTGGTACTGGGTCAGCGATTTCTGTGCTGAACACGGTATCGATTTTATTCTCGGCCATGCGCTGTATATGAAGGCGATTCATGGCGGCAAAGCCAAAAATGATCGCATTGACTCCTATAAAATCGCCCATCTTATCCGTGGTGGTAACTTCCCTCTGGCCTATGTTTATCCGCCTGAAATGCGCGCTGCCCGTGACCTGCTTCGACGTCGCACCCGCATCGTCCGCCACGGTGCAGATTTAAAAGCACATGTCAAAAACACCACCAGCCAATACAATTTACCGCCAAATAATCTGAACTTACGCTATGACTTTGCCCGGGAGGCCATGCGAAACCGTTTTGATGATGACTGTGTGCAACGCAATATCGACCTCGACCTTAATATCATCGCGTTTTACAAGCACGAACTCAGCTCCGTTGAATGTTTTATTGAAAAACATGCTAAACATCATAGCGGTAGTGACTATCACATCCTCACCAGCTTTCCTGGGATTGGCCGCATTCTGGCACTCACCATTCTGTATGAGATTGGTGATATCGCCCGCTTTAACACGGTACAGGACTTTGCGTCATACAGCCGGCTGATTAAGTGCAAAGCCGAATCAGCCGGTAAAAGCTATGGCACACAGGGCAATAAAATCGGCAATGCCCACCTTAAGTGGGCCTTCGGTGAGATTGCCGTGCTTTATCTGCGCGGTAACGACAAGGCCAAATCTTATTTGCTCAAACTACAAAAGCGTATGAGCAAAGCCAAAGCTCTCTCCGCTCTGGCGCATAAAGTGGGGCGCTGCGTGTACTACATGCTGAAAAACCAGAAGGTGTTCGATGAAAAACGATTCCTAGCCGGTTAAGTCGCGGGACAAGGTGAGCTGAACGTCTAACTGGAACGCCATGGCTGATGCTCAAATGATGGCTGGGTAACCCTTAGCATTAAGCTGAACCACCCGCTTTCTGGCACACTGCCGTAACCAGGTTGCTTTGATTAGACACCTTGTCGCCGCGCATTTACCATCAGCAAGATGGTTTGCACCTGTGCTGAGCCTGAAACTAACTGGCTTTAAGCCCGACGCCTTGAATAGTGCCGGCAACAGGTTAACCGATGAATGTCTGGTGCCCCTGCTGTGGGCAAGGATGCTCAAATCAGCAGGCGCTCATTGAGCATGAGATAAGAGAGCCCCGATATGTGTTTGTTGCAGGCTATCGCCTGGCAACCATGATGACAGATGAAGCAGTCTATCTTGCTGATGGACAACAGCCTGGCCGCTAACGCGGCCAGAAGAGCGGTTTTACCTATTGACTCCGAGAAGGCTCATATGTGTTAGGATTATTTAGTCAGATTTAAATTTTGTATTTCTGGAGTTTTTAACTGATTCATATGCTCCTATTGCATTACACCTCAATTTAACAGTTTGTGTTTCTCTTGTTAATAGATGTGCTGATGGATTATAAGTTAAGAATACATTTTCAAAATCGTATTGCTCTAGCATTGATTTCCCCGGCTCCCAAAATGACAAAATAAACATATAAGACCTTATATGAACAGCCCTTAATAATTTCTGGCCTACATTTTTTACTTTAAACTGCATGAAACCAACTCGATTTATATCTGGATACAGTTTATCAATATCAGCAGAACTAATATCTTCAGGTAGTTTTTGAGGGTATGTTAGTTGAAGAAAAATTTGTACAGACTGACTTAGCTTTTCATTTTCGCCCAAGATATAGGGTAGTAATTTTTTAAGGACGAATAAATCGGGAGAGTTAGAAATACGGGCGGAATTATAACACATTTTCAAAAGCCAACGTTTGAGCAAGTGGTAATCGTACTCGAGAGATACAACTTCATCTTTTTCAGGCATGTGGGAGAAGTTGGAATCAAAAATATTACAGATATAATTATCAAGCTGTGACAGAATACCATTATTACAATCAGCACAAACATCTTGAATCTTTGGCTCTACAGCAAGTATTTTACTTTTGCTATTCAACCAGAAATAACCTCTTTTCTGATCATTAATTAACTTTAACCGTTTGTGTAGGGATGCAGGCCAGAGGTGCTCTCTCGTCATATTTTTATTTTCAAGGCAAAACGCGCACTCTTCCAATAGTCATCTCCAAATACCCTGTTGTTTAACAAAAATTTTTTATTTCAGATTTTAAATATAATTGCGTCTAATTAAATGAAGATTACTAAAGGCTATACGGTCTATCTTCTGTACATAAATTGAATTCAGCCACTTGCTTAAAGCTTAATTTGGGGAAATTTGTAAGGACGGAATCCGAGTATTTGCCTCTTTTGTTAATAACCTTACCAATACCGTGAACTAAATGCTGGACGTAAATATTTCTATGCTCACCATTACCTCCACACAAGATATATCTAGCTTTATCTTCTTTTTTGGAACTATCCTTCCACTCTTTCTTCTTTATTATGAATTTATCTACAACAATGATATCGCTAATCATTTCGTTTTCTGACCAACCTTTTGTTCGCTCTGGATATGCTAAACACAGTTTAGTTACAGCATCATTAAGCGTGTCATTGAAATTAGACAGTCCTATTATATCTAAAGAAAAAATAGCAAGATAAGGTTTAGGTTGACCATTTTTTCCACAAATAGCGCCTATCTTAGTAAGAGCCTCTACTTCTGAAGTTATTTCAATTCTAGTAATGTTTTTCTTTACTGAAATTGCCCCTATTACCGCTTTGTCATGAACAACAACTGCATCGCCATATTTCATGACTGGTGAATATTTATGATTATCATAAATAATGATGTCAGTTTGACCAGAATGTACTGTTGTGTCTTTAGAGCTTATTATAAACCCAGTACCTACCTCAACGCCTGTAGGTAGTGAGTTTTTTAAAAACTCAGAAACAAGGTTTTCGACAAAACGCCCTTCTTCACCACTATGTATAGAAGAGTTATTTTTGACGTGAGGGAGCAAATTTCTAAACAAATCGACACCTGCTAGAAGTTTTTCACATTCATAACGATATAAATTTTCTAGTGACATTGTCTGTAAATCCTAACGCAAAGCACACGGGCGACGAGCCGCGTAGCGGGTTGGCGTCCCAGCGGCCGCAGGCCGCGAGTGATGCGTATTGTTATGTTTCATTTACTAGGACCGCTTTTAAACCCACATTATTAATTACCGAAACCCGAGATAAGTCTTTTACAAAACGATCAAATGCGGCTGGTTCTACCTTAAATGATAACGAAGCCACAAAACATACCTTCTCTCGGGGGTAACGCGTATCTCTGGATACAATTTGTATAGCCGCCAGTATGCGCCCAGAACTATCGATACAAGAGAGCTCAATATCAAAGTGAGACAATTGATCATTCTCACCAGAGCAAAACCGAATGCTATCCTCTCGTTTCTTGGGAAAGCCGACTAGTTGTGCGCAAAACGCTTGAAATTGGTCTTCGTTAACGTAGCAATCTGCAGTACCGGCAAAGCCGCTACTTTTGCCCTTAACTCTTAGTTTCAGCAGATCATCTATTTCGGATAATTGCTCAAATTCCAAATATTCACTCATGACTGTCCTGAAACATAACGCCCGCAGCACAGGCCGAAACCCGCGCAGCGGTTGAGGTCCAGGCCACGCAGTGGCCGATTGTGACTGCGCTTGTTATATAACATGCTAGTTTTTACCACCGATAAACTTGCCGATGGCAATTAATATTGCCCCTGCAGCTAATGCCGGCAAACCAAATCGAGTCCAATCAACTGAATTCTCATCAGCAGGAACGATTTTCATATAGGTATCATCAGATGATGATTGCAAAAAAGCACCAACCGGTAAGGAGTTTGCCAAGATAGCTGCGATGGCATACAAAAGAACTAAACAGCCAATGATGATTAGGGCTTTACTCACTTAAATCTGCCTCTTGTTATATAACGCAAAGCACACGGGCGGAAAAACGCGTTAGCGTTTGACGTCCCAGCGGCCGCAGGTCGCGAGTGATGCGCCTTGTTATGTTTTAATTTAACTAAGCCGTTTAACAATTACTGTTATCCATTTATCTAAGTGTTTCTCTTGAACGAAAGCTAAAAACAGACCAAAAATTGGAAAAAGAGCGCAGAAAACCACGGCAAACATTTTTGCATGTTGATCAGTAGTCGCGATGCTATTGATTGTAATTAAAGCAGCAGGATCCAACGCTGCTTGCACGAAAAAGAACAGTATAAGAGCACCAATAATTGCGAGCATCCCGCCGCCTAGCCGACAAAACGCGATTACCGTATCTACTTTTTTCTTGAGGGCTTCGTCCATACTCACCTTAAAACATAACGCCGCCAGCAAGCGCGGCTTTGTAGTGAAGGCGAAGCCGCAACGAAAAAGACGTCGCCTTGACTGGCCTTGTTAGGGCTGACTTGCATGCTGAACCCAAATACTTTCGGTTGGATGATGCTCTTTAATTGTTTCGAGTACATCTTCCAACTCGCTATTATTTACACCACTTACGGAGTGGTCAAATCTGGTGACATTAAAGCCCTTCGCAAGCAACTCTTTGTGATTTAGCTCAGTTAAGACATTGCTACCAGCCCAAATGGCCACATCTGGTAATTTGATGACTTCATCCAGAGCTCGTGCTTCAAGTATCAGATAAACCATACGAAAGCCCTAACAGCTTATTCAAAGGATCTAAACCCGCGAGTTGCGTGTTTAAGATCCCGCAAGTTACAAATTAGGATTGAGTTTATTCCGCTAGTTAAATGTAAATCAAGCATTTTTATCTTGTAGCAATTATTGAGCCTGAGAAACTCGGGTTTTACACCCGCGAGTTGTTGATAAAAAACTCAAAGCAAACCACTGTTTGTTTAAACAGTTAAATTGAGCGTATTCTTATGGCTTCTATGTTTCTAAATTTTGTTCGTGAGTTTATGACTACACGGCGTTATGCGAGGCGTACGATTGACACTTACGAACATTGGATTCGATTTTATATCTTGTACCATGGTAAAAAACACCCGTCGCAAATGGCTGAACCTGAAGTCGAAGCGTTTTTGTCATATTTAAGCAATCAACGTAATGTTGCCGTAAAAACCCAGGCCACTGCACTTAATGCGCTTGCCTTTTTATACCGGCATATTATTCAGCGCCCGTTATCCTTGGAAATGCGCTTTCATAAAGCAAAAGTTGCTACTAAATTGCCGGTCGTATTAACCCGCGACGAAATTCAGCGTTTGTTGCTGGCAATAGAGCCAAAATATAAATTGGTTGCTCAGCTATTGTACGGCAGTGGACTGCGTTTGATGGAAGCCGTGCGGCTACGGGTAAAGGACATAGATTATGACTATATTTCGCTGATGATTTGGCAAGGTAAGGGCAACAAAAACCGCAGAGTAACACTAGCACCGGAGTTATTAGCTCTGCTACGCAGTCAATCTGATTTGGTTCAGCAATACTGGTTGCGGGACAGGCAAAGCACGGAATACAGCGGAGTTTGGCTACCGAATGCACTTGCGGTTAAATATCCATCCGCACCTTTTGAACTGGGTTGGCAGTATCTGTTCCCTTCTGCACAGCTTAGTGTTGATCCCGAGTCTAAAACGGTTCGTCGCCATCATATTGACGAAACCACGCTAAGAAAAGCGATTAAACAGGCCGCTAAACTGGCAAGAACTCAAAAGCAGGTGACTTGCCATACATTAAGACATAGCTTTATAAAATGCGTCCATGCATTTTACCCTTCGGGCCATCCTGCGGATGTTCAAATTCATTCCAGATGAATTTGTGCCACCCACTTGTTGGAGTCCGGTGCCGATATCCGCACTGTGCAAGAGCAATTAGGCCATACCGATGTGCGTACTACACAAATTTACACTCATGTACTAAACCGCGGTGCCGCTGGCGTTAAAAGTCCATTGTCACAACTATTGTAAAAAAGCGCCGCAGCGCCTTTTCTTCAGAAACAATCACCCGGCACCCGCACATAACCTTCCATTAGTACCCGCGCGCTGCGGCTCATTATGGCTTTGGTCACTGTCCACTCCCCGTTAACCTGCGAAGCGGCAGCACCTACCCGCAAGGTGCCGGACGGGTGGCCAAAGCGCACCGCTTCGCGTGCGGCTCCGCCGGCGGCCAGGTTTACTAAAGTGCCGGGTATCGCTGCTGCGGTGCCAATGGCAACAGCGGCGGTGCCCATCATGGCGTGGTGCAGTTTACCCATCGACAGCGCCCGTACCAGCAAGTCGATATCGCCGGTATTTACCGGTTTGCCGCTGGATGAGACATAAGCTTGCGGCGGTGCAACAAAGGCGATTTTTGGCGTATGGGCGCGTGCGGCGGCTTCGCTGATATCGCTTATCAGGCCCATTTTTAACGCACCGTAGGCACGGATGGTTTCAAAACGTGCCAGTGCGGCGGCATCGCTGTTTATCGCATCCTGCAGTTCAGTGCCGCTATAGCCGATATCGGCGGCATTCACAAAGATAGTCGGGATACCGGCGTTAATCAGCGTGGCTTTAAAAGTGCCGATACCGGGCACGGCTAAATCGTCCACGATATTACCGGTAGGAAACATGGCGCCACCGCCCTCGCCTGCATCGGCGGCGGGGTCGAGAAACTCAATGGCGACTTCCGCTGCCGCGAAGGTTACGCCATCGAGTTCAAAATCGCCGGTTTCCTGCACTTCGCCGTTGGTGACAGGTACATGAGCAATAATGGTTTTGTTGATATTGGCCTGCCAGATACGCACGGTGCAGATGCCGTTTTGCGGGATCCGATCGGCAGCGACCAGGCCGTTACTAATGGCGAATGACCCCACAGCTGCGGTTAAGTTGCCGCAGTTGCCGCTCCAGTCGATAAACGGCTTATCTATTGCCACCTGGCCAAACAGATAGTCAACATCGTGATCGGCTTTACTGCTTTGGCTTAAGATCACGGTTTTGCTGGTGCTGGAAGTCGCGCCGCCCATACCGTCGGTGTGTTTACCGTATGGATCAGGGCTGCCGATCACCCGCAGCAGCAGCTTGTCACGGGCTGTGCCGGGCACTTGTGCCGCCTTGGGTAAATCGTCCAGTTTAAAAAACACGCCTTTGCTGGTACCGCCACGCATATAGGTGGCCGGGATCTTTATCTGAGGAACAGCCATAAATACTGGTCTCTTCTATTACTTAAATTGTTTAATCCGGGCCGACAACCTCTTTCTGCTCATCACAGCAACTCGCCCTTATGCCTACGGCAGGGCTCAGACACTCTGTGATGACATAAAGAGGCATCGGCCCTCCTTTGTCGACTACAGCTCAACTTGATAGCGCAGGTTGGAATCCACGAAAAGTCGACACAGAGTGTCTGAGCGAGCGCGCCAGCAGCGAGAGAGTTGCTGTGGCGAGCTATTCGTGGAGTTGCAACCGAAGCCTAAAGACTTCTGACTATTCGTTACTGTTAAACCGCCCCTTGCAAAAAGTCCTGTGCAAAACGCTGCAGTACACCGCCGGCTTCATAAATCGACAGCTCTTCTGCTGTGTCTAAACGACAGGTTACCGGCACGTTCAGCGTTTCACCGTTGTTACGGTGAATAACCAGAGTTAACGTAGTACGTGGTTTACGCTCGCCTACTACGTCGTAGGTTTCAGTACCGTCCAGGCCCAGCGTAATACGCGTTGTGCCCGGTTTAAACTCCAGCGGTAACACCCCCATACCAATTAAGTTAGTGCGGTGAATCCGCTCAAAGCCCTCAGCCGCGATAGCCTCAACCCCAGCTAAACGCACGCCTTTAGCTGCCCAATCACGCGACGAGCCCTGGCCGTAATCGGCACCGGCAATAATAATCAGCGGCTGCTTGCGCTGCATATAGGTTTCTATTGCTTCCCACATGCGGGTTACTTTGCCTTCCGGCTCCAGCCGTGCCAGCGAGCCTTGCTTTACCTTGCCATCTACCACAGCCATTTCATTAATCAGCTTGGGGTTGGCAAAAGTCGCGCGCTGCGCGGTTAAATGATCACCGCGATGGGTCGCGTAAGAGTTAAAATCCTCCTCCGGCAGGCCCATTTTGTGCAGATACTCGCCGGCGGCGCTATCCAGCATAATGGCATTCGACGGTGATAAATGGTCGGTAGTAATATTATCCGGCAACAGCGCCAATGGCCGCATACCTTTTAGCGTGCGCTCGCCGGCAATGGCACCTTCGCCCTCTGTTTGCCAGTACGGCGGGCGGCGGATATAGGTGCTTTGTGGCCGCCAGTCGTACAGTGGTGATACTTTGTCACCGTAGTCTACTTCTACTGCAAACATCGGCTCGTACACTTTACGGAACTGCTCCGGTTTCACGCTTTTTGCCACCACCGCATCAATTTCAGCATCATCCGGCCAGATATCTTTCAAGGTGATGGCATTGCCATTTGCATCATAACCAAGCACATCTTTTTCGATATCAAAACGAATAGTGCCGGCGATAGCATAGGCCACCACTAATGCCGGTGACGCCAAAAACGCTTGCTTGGCGTACGGGTGAATACGGCCGTCAAAGTTACGGTTACCGGATAACACTGCGGTGGCGTATAAGTCGCGCGCTATCACTTCTTGTTGGATAGCCGGGTCCAGTGCGCCGCTCATGCCGTTACAGGTGGTGCAGGCAAAACCAACAATACCAAAGCCCAGTTGTTCCAGCTCGCTAAGTAAATGGCCTTCTTCTAAATACAGTTGCACCGCTTTGGAGCCTGGTGCCAGCGAGGTTTTAACCCAAGGCTTGCGCGTTAAGCCCAATTTATTGGCGTTACGGGCCAGTAACCCGGCGGCAATAACATTGCGCGGGTTAGAGGTATTAGTGCAGCTGGTAACGGCGGCAATAATAACGGCGCCATCCGGCATTTCACCCTCTATCAGTTCATATTTACCGGCAATGCCTTTAGCGGTTAAGTCACTGGTAGATAAACGCGCATGGGGGTTTGATGGCCCGGCCATAGTGCGACCCACGCTGGATAAATCAAACTTTAGTACCCGCTCGTACTCGGCAGTTGTTAAGCTGTCGCTCCATAACCCGGCCGCTTTGGCGTAGGTTTCTACCAGCTTAACCTGTTGTGGTTCGCGCCCGGTCAGGGTTAAATAGTCCAGCGTTTGCTGATCAATACTAAACATCGCCGCGGTGGCGCCGTATTCCGGTGTCATATTGGATATGGTTGCCCGGTCACCCAAACTCAGGCTGGAGGCGCCCTCGCCATAAAACTCTAAATAAGCCGATACCACTTTTTCTTTGCGTAAAAATTCGGTCAGCGCCAGTACGATGTCGGTAGCCATAATGCCAGGCTGCGCTTTACCGGTGAGCTCTACGCCGATAATATCCGGTAAGCGCATCCAACTGGCGCGGCCTAACATTACGCTTTCAGCCTCTAAACCACCGACGCCAATGGCGATAACACCCAGCGCATCAACATGCGGTGTGTGGCTGTCGGTGCCTACTAAGGTATCCGGAAATGCCACGCCATCTATGGCGTGTATCACCGGTGACATCCGCTCTAAGTTAATCTGGTGCATAATGCCGTTACCGGGCGGTATTACATCAACATTCTTAAAGGCTTTTTTCGTCCAGTTAATAAAGTGAAAGCGATCGTCGTTACGCCGATCTTCAATAGCACGGTTTTTTGCAAAGGCATCTTTGTCAAAACCGCCATGCTCTACGGCTAAGGAATGATCCACTATTAACTGGGTGGGCACTACCGGGTTTACTTTGGCCGGGTCGCCACCTTGTTCGGCAATGGCATCGCGCAGGCCGGCTAAATCGACCAGTGCGGTTTGGCCTAAAATGTCATGGCACACCACGCGGGCCGGAAACCACGGAAAGTCTAAATCCCGCTTGCGGTAAATCAGCTGCTTTAGCGCATCGGTTAGCATGGCCGGGTCGCAGCGGCGTACTAAGTTTTCAGCATGCACGCGCGAGGTGTACGGCAGTTTGGCATAGGCACCCGGCTCTATCGCATCGACAGCGGCCCGGGTATCGAAGTAATCCAGCGCTGTGCCGGGCAGTTTTTTACGGTATTGGCTGTTCATTATGTTTACTCTGTCTGGCAAAAAGAGGGCTATGCCCTCTTTAGATTATTCTTATGTCGCTGCGATGGTAGGTTGGAACCCCATTTGCGCAGCCATAGAGTGTCTGAGCCCTGCCGTAGGCATTAGGGCGAGTTGCTATGGCGAGCAGAATGGGTGTTGCAACCGTGCCAATACACCGAGTTTTAAAGTTTTTTTATCAACCACGCTCAGCAATGGGCTTCACGCTACGCGGCTCTACACCAACGTAGTCGGCACTTGGCCGGATAATACGGTTATCCGCGCGCTGCTCCATTACATGGGCTGCCCAACCGGTTAAGCGGCTGCAAACAAAAATAGGTGTAAACAGCTTAGTTGGTATACCCATATAGTTGTAGGCCGAAGCATGGAAGAAATCAGCATTACAAAACAGCTTTTTCTCGCGCCACATTACCGCTTCACAACGCTCCGATACATCATACAACCGCGTATCGCCGTTAGCCTTTGCCAGCTTTTCCGACCAGGCTTTAATAACTGCATTACGCGGATCTGAGTCGGAGTACACCGCATGACCAAAGCCCATGATTTTCTCTTTACGCTCCAGCATGCCCAGCAGTTTTTGCTCGGCATCATCCGGGTTGGCCATTTCTTCAATCAGCTCCATCGCCGCTTCATTCGCACCGCCGTGTAAGGGGCCGCGCAGCGAGCCGATAGCACCGGTAACGCAGGAATGCATATCGCTAAGGGTTGAAGCACAAACACGGGCAGTAAAGGTAGATGCATTAAACTCATGCTCGGCATATAAAATCAGCGAAGCTTGCATTACTTCAACGTGCAATGCTGTTGGCTTTTTACCGTGTAAGGTCCACAAAAATTGCTCAGCGACAGAATCGGCGTCGGTTTCTACCTCAATGCGCTTGCCATGGTGGCTGTAGTTATACCAGTAGTTAACTAAGCCCGGGAAAATCGCTAACATCCGATCGCTGGCGTCTTGTTGCTGTGCAAAGCTGGCTTCAGTTTCCAGGTTACCCAACATAGAGCAACCGGTACGCATCACATCCATCGGGTGGGCGCTGGCCGGAATACGTTCCAGCACATCTTTTAATGCCTGTGGCAGGCTGCGCAGGCTTTTTAATTTGCTTTTATAAGTATTAAGCTCAGCCTTGGTTGGCAATTCGCCTTTTAAAATAAGGTGCGCCACTTCTTCAAAACTGCAGCTGGCAGCTAAATCTTTTACATCATAGCCACGATAGGTTAAGCCTGAGCCGGTTTTACCTACGGTTGATAATGCTGTTTTGCCTGCTACCTGGCCACGCAGGCCGGCTCCGGTAAGTTGTTTTGCATTTGCCATTTGTCTTGTCCCCGTTTTCTTTTAATTTAATCCGGCTTATTTTTGTTTGCTGCTAAACAGCTGATCCAGCTTTTGCTCAAAGCTATGATAGTTTAAAAAGTCGTACAGCTCGGCGCGGGTTTGCATACTATCCAGCACCGCCTTTTGATCGCCATTGGCCAAAATAGACTGGTACACATTCAGTGCAGCCTTGTTCATCGCCCGAAACGCACTTAGCGGATACAGCACCATGGCTACCCCTACCGCAGCCAGTTCGGCTTTATTAAACAGTGGCGTTTGGCCAAATTCAGTAATATTGGCCAGTACCGGTACTTTTAATGCTTTGGTAAAAGCCTGATATTGCTCCAGCGTATACACCGCTTCAGCAAAAATGGCGTCGGCCCCGGCAGCTTCACAAGCCAGGGCGCGCTCTATCGCCGCCTCCAGCCCCTGCTGTGCTAAGGCATCGGTGCGCGCCATAATAAAAAAGCTTTCATCAGTGCGGGCATCCACACTGGCTTTTACCCGGTCGACCATTTCGTCCAGGCTAACAATCTCTTTATTTGGCCGGTGGCCACAACGCTTTTGCGCCACCTGATCTTCAATATGAAAACCGGCTGCTCCGGCGCGGCTCATCTCTTTTACCGTACGGGCAATATTAAAAGCCCCGCCCCAGCCGGTGTCGGCATCAACCAGTAACGGTAAGGCGGTAGCAGATGTAATGCGGCGGATATCTTCACAGACATCATTTAGTGACGTCATACCCAGGTCCGGTAAGCCAAAAGAGGCATTGGCCACACCGGCACCGGACAAATACAGTGCCTGATGGCCGGTACGTTCTGCCATCATCGCCGTATACGCATTAATAGTACCGACGATTTGCAGCGGTTGGTTTGTCTTAATCGCGGCGCGGAATTTTTGTCCGGCAGTATGTGTGCTCATGTTAAGTCCCCGTTTGTTCAAGTTGTTTTTCAATATTGCGCCTTGATGCGGCAATATGGCGGCGCATCAGTAAATCGGCCAGTTCACCATCGCGGTTGGCAATGGCATTAAGAATAGCTTTATGTTCGTCAAATGCCCGTGATACGCGCGGCCCGTTCATGCCCAGCTGCACGCGGTACATGCGTACCAGGTAATACAGCTCGTCGCACAAAATGTTAATCAGATAAGCATTCTTACTGCCCAGGATGACACGGTAATGAAAGTCCAGATCGCCGGCTTCCTGATAGTAGCTTTCACCTTCACGTACCCGTTGTGTACTCAGGTGTTGATCCAACAAGGCGCGCAGCTCGGCTATTTCACTATCAGCCATATGTTCGGCTGCCAGCCGGCAGGCTAAACCTTCTAAGGTTTCACGCAGTTGATACAAGGACAACAGCCCTTGTGTCGACAATTTCACTACCCGGGCACCGGCGTTAGGAATGCGTTCAATTAAGTGGCAACGTTCTAACCGCGCTAATGCCTCGCGCAGCGGTGCACGGCTTAAATCAAAGCGTTTGGCAAGCTCAGGCTCGCTTATTTTGCTGCCTGCAGCAATTTCACCTTCAACAATAGCACGCTGAATTTCCAGCAAAACCCGGTCGGCGGCGGTAATAGGAGAGCGTAATGATGGATGGTGCATAAAGTAAAATTGTCGACATAAAAATAAATTAATACCGTTTTAACGGCTTTATATAGCTAAGTCAAGCCTAAGCACAAGCTCATTGTCGACAATCTATGGGGTTTTGTCTTTATCAGTTTACAACATAGCGAAAATAGACCATTTAACATTGAAGTACAGCTGAAAACGATTTTTTTAGATTTTTTACTTATAAAGTAACCAATGTTAATACAATGATGTACTAAAAATACTAGCGGCTAATATTGCACCGAAATCAGGGGCAACGCAGTCACCTTGCCTGTTCCACTGCATAAACTGGGGATAACTTACGTATAAGCTGGGTATAAAAGCGTAAAAAAGGATAGCTTTCAGCACCTTTGTTTCAAATGCACCAACAAGCAAAAATTTGTGCATTAACTAAACTGGAACTTACCTTCTGAATATTGGCAGTTGTAACGATAGCGCACGGCTCATTCCCTATGAGCCATTCCCCTAAGCCCGGAACAATGCGGATTGGTTCCGGGCTTCTTTTATACCCTTCGTCTTTCAAAATGCACGGTTGTTGGCTGCGCTCGCTCACCCCAATCACACAGTACTCCTATGCTCACGGGGATTCACTCACTTGTCGCCTACGTGCATGATGAAATCCATTGGCTATATCAGGTTGTTGAAATCAGGCGGCTTTTTTTACCCGGTTAAACAGCGTGTAAAAGTTCTCTGTGGTACTTTGTGCCAGTTGCTCCAGGCTGACGCCCTTTACCTGCGCAATAGCCTCTGCCACAGCAGTAACATAAGCCGGCTGATTAGTTTTGCCACGAAACGGCACCGGTGCCAGATAAGGTGAGTCGGTTTCTATCAGTAAGCGGTCTAGTGGCAACTTTTTGACCACATCGCGCAATTCATCAGCATTACGAAAAGTCATAATGCCGGAAATAGAGATATAAAACCCCATGTCCAGCGCAGCTTTGGCCATATCCCAGTTCTCGGTAAAACAATGCAGCACGCCGCCGGCGTTGTCTGCCTGATGGCTGCGCATTAAGGCCAAGGTATCTTCGCGCGCGTCGCGCGTGTGGATAATCAGCGGTTTATTAACCTGGTTAGCCACCTGTATATGGCTGACAAAAGCGGCTTGCTGGCTTAACTTGGAGTCTGGCGAGTAGAAATAATCCAGCCCGGTTTCTCCTACCGCAACCACGTGATCCAGGTGGCATTTTTGCAGCAATAATGCTGTATCAACCTGATCGTGCTGATGTAAGGGGTGCTCACCACAAGATACGGACACCATTGGATACTCAGCCACCAGAGATGACATCTGCTCAAACTCGGCCAGACTGACGCACACACATAGCATATGCTGCACCTGTTTAGCCTGAGCGGCAGTAATGACCTGATCTAAGCTAAGGCCCAGTTTTTCCAGCTCCAGCCGGTCTAAATGACAATGAGAATCTACAAACACAGTACTGATTACCTGTTAAATGGTATAAGTGGCTTCAGCAGAATTTTGCATACCACCTAATAGTTTTTCAATCCGGGGGCCCAGTTGCGCTTTATCATCAATAAAAGCAATACCAATACCTGCGGGGCTGGAGCTTTGTGAGCCAGGCGGCGTGATCCAGGCTACCTTACCAGACACCACTATGGGTTCCAGTGCATCAGGCAAGGTAACATTTAATGCCAATGACTGGCCCATTTTGTACTGGCGGGACGTTCGGACAAAGAGCCCACCGTTTTTCAGAAATGGCATATAACTGCGGTACAGCTCTTTAATATCAGTGAATCCTAACGACAGCTCTTCCATATGTCCTCCAGCTAGCCTTGCAACCGTTTTAATTCAGTAAGAAATGCACTTAGCGCAAGCACTTTATTTTGCCCTAAAATTTGCATTTCGTCACGGCACCAGCGGCTGTACAACTGATGAATGGCTAAGATCCGTTGCGGATCCTGGCCCGTCATAGCGGGAAGTAACTGCTGCGTTAAAAACCAGCCCAGTAACTGACGCAGTTCGCTGACACCATCGAGTTGTTTAACTATGTCCTGTAATGTCAGTTTATCTGTCAGAAACTGGCTCAGGCTATGTAACGTGAGTTGTAGCTGATCTGCTTCGCCGGATTCAAGCATACTCAGCGCTTTTAACGGCCCACCGGCACAGTAGGTCAGTAAAAAATCCGGCACGGCCCTGTTACTGTGTTGGGTAAGCCAGTGCAACGTAGCGGCGCCAAATTCGGCAGCTAATGTCCAGTGTTGGCAACGGCTTAACAAGGTAGCTGCTAAGGTATTGCTGGCGCGGGTTTGCAATAACAAAAAGCTGTTTTGCGGCGGTTCTTCCAGGGTTTTTAACAGTGCGTTGGCCGCAGCCTCAGTTAATTTTTCAGCATCAGCTAACAGTACAACTTTATTTACTTGCTGCTGCGCCCGGCCATACATAAACTGGCTGAGCTGGCGCACGCTGTCTACACCAATACTGCTGCCTGAACTGTCAATAATCAGCAGATCTGAATGGCTGCCGGCAACGCGCAATAAGCAACTTTTGCACTTACCACAGGGTTTTAATTGCTCTGTACACAGCAATGAGGCTGCCAGCCAATTTGCCAGTACACTTTTACCAATACCTGCCGGGCCTGATATTAACAAGCCGTGTGCCAGCTGATTATTCTGCAATAAGGTGGTTAACTGTTGCTGATAAGGTATAAGCCAGGGCTGCATTTACTGCCCCAAGGCGTTGTCAAGCGCAGTACTGAGTTGCTGCTGTACGCTTGCTACTGGCTGGCTGGCGTCAATTACGACAATATTCGCTTCGCTGGCAGCAATTTGCAGGTACTTCTGCCGGGTACGTTGAAAAAACGCCAGTTGTTCCTGCTCTATACGATCCAGCTCGCCGCGCTGGCGGGCGCGCTCCAACCCGATGGCCGGATCAATATCCAGATACAGCGTTAAATCAGGTCGTAAGTCGCCCAGCACCGCCGTACGTAACTGGTTAATAAACGCCTCGTCTAACTGGCGGCCACCGCCCTGATAAGCGCGCGATGACATGTCATGCCGATCGGCCAGTACCCACTTACCCTGCGCTAAAGCGGGCTTAATAACGTTAGATACCAATTGCATCCGCGCGGCATACATTAGCAACAACTCCGTCTGCGGTGCCACGGTTTCTGAGGTTTGCACCTGCTTTACCAGGTTGCGTAAACTTTCAGCCAGCGGCGTACCGCCGGGTTCACGGGTGCAGATCACGTCCTTGCCGCGTTGCTGTAAATAATGCTGGATATGGCTGATAGCGGTACTTTTGCCTGCGCCTTCCAGGCCTTCTACCACAATAAATTTAGCTGCTGCCATCATGGCGTAGATCCCAGAATATATTTTTGAACTGCGGCATTATGCTGCTCTAAGGTTGATGAAAACTGATGCGTACCATCGCCTTTGCTGACAAAGTAATACAGATCAGTTTCAGCTGGCTGCACTGCGGCCAGCATAGATGCCCGGCTCACCAGACTGATTGGTCCCGGTGGCAGGCCATGATGACGGTAAGTATTATACGGATGCGGATTATTTAAATCTGCCCGGGTGATATTGCCGTTAAAATCATCCAGCCCGTAAATAACGGTAGGATCGGTTTGCAGGCGCATATTTTTGCGTAACCTGTTAACAAACACCGAGGCCACCAGCGTTTTCTCAGGAGGATGGCTACTCTCTTTCTCAATAATAGAAGCCAGTATCAGCAACTGATATGGGTTTTGTAGCGGTAAGTCAGGCTGACGCTGCTGCCAGGCATTGTCCAGCTCGGCCAGCAAAGCCCGCTGTGAGCGTTTAATCAATGCACTGGCCTTACTGTTTGCCGTGTAATAATAAGTATTGGGGTACAGTAACGCTTCAGCGCTCTGCGGTTGCTCACCCCATTCTGCCGGCCATGCCAGTTCCTGCAATACCTGCTCTGCTGTGGTTACATCCTGCAGTAAATACTCAGCCTTATTAATCCGGTTCAGGCTTTGTTGCAGAGTTTCACCTTCAATCAGCGTAATGGCAAACTGTGCCTCTTTGCCACTGCGAAACAGTGCAAGCACTTGTAGCAGTAAAGTCTGATCGGCAGACACGCGATAAACGCCTTGTTGCACGCTGGCTTCTTCAGGATGTAATTTCAGGTAAAGCCGCAGCATCAGGCATTGGCTATCACTTAGCAGCGCCTGTTGCTGCCATTGCCGGCATAGTCTGGCAGCTGAGCTGCCGGGGGCCACAGTGTGAATCCCGGCAGGTAAATTAAGCGGAATTTGCTGTACATAACGTACACCAAAGTAATAACTCAGGCCGAGTACTAGCCCCAGCAACAGAATAATTTTTAGTGTTTTTAACATAGTACCTGCTTTGAAAACTGTTGTACCGTACTAACAGATAAGGCTCTGCCTTCTATACTGTCCACCGGCACTATACCCATTAAAGCATTACAAATAAAAATAGCATCAACCGACGCAAGTTCAGTAATGCCCCAATTAACCTGTGCAATATCTGCCTGCTGTAAAATATGCTGGCGCATTACACCCGCCACCCCGGCACGCTGCAGCTCGGGTGTATGCCAGGCGCCATCACGGTGTAAAAACACATTGGCGGCACTGACTTCAGTAATAAAACCCTGCTGATCCAGCACCAGCAAATCATCCACATCCGTGCTTGCCAGCTCTTGCTTTAGCAACACCTGCTCCAGGCGGTTATTATGCTTAAGCCCTGCCAACAGCGGCTGTACTGCGAGTTTTAAAGTTGCAATACCTAAACTGATACCCTGCTGTTGTGCTAGGCGGTAATCCGGCATGGGGCTGACCGAAATATAAATGCCTGGTGCTGCGACATCTGCTGCCGAATAGCCACGGCCACCTTCACCACGCGAAATCAATATCTTAACGACCTGCTCTGGTGCTGTTATTGCGGCGTGCGCTTGTTGCTGCACACTTTGCCAGTCAATTGCGCCAAACCCCAACTGCGCTGCAGAACGCTGTAAGCGCTGTAAATGCAAAGGCCACAGCTGTATGCTGCCACCGCACACCTGCATAGTGGTAAAAATACCATCGCCATAATTAAAACTGCGATCTCTGGCACTGATAAGGGTTTGCATGGCCACTACCGGAAAAGTGAAACTAGCGGCAGTATGCCTTAAAATGCAGATAAAACAAAGGCTGCACTATGGCAGCCTTTATGATCAACACAGCAGATTATGCTTGTTAAAACAGCAGATTATACACGTTTAAACAGTATAGAGCCGTTAGTACCACCAAAACCGAACGAGTTACACAAGGCATACTCCATTGATACCTGGCGCGCCTCATGTGGTACATAATCCAGATCACAACCATCGTCCGGGTTATCCAGATTGATGGTAGGAGTTACCAGTTGATCCTGCAGCGACAACACCGTAATAATAGATTCTACCGAACCTGCAGCACCCAACAGGTGGCCAATCATTGACTTGGACGAGCTTACCATCAGCTTATCCAGATTATTGGCAAATACCGACTTAATTGCCATAGTTTCAGCAATATCACCAGCTGGTGTTGAGGTGCCATGCGCATTAATGTAGGCAACCTGCTCTGGGCTTACCTGTGCATCTTTTAGCGCATTTTTCATCGCCAAGGCTGCACCGGCACCGTTTTCTGGTGGTGAAGTCATATGATAAGCGTCACCGCTCATACCAAAACCTACCAGTTCAGCATAGATTTTAGCGCCACGCGCCTTGGCATGTTCATACTCTTCCAACACCATAACACCGGCGCCATCCCCCAGTACAAAGCCATCACGGCCTTTATCCCAGGGACGGCTGGCTTGCTCTGGCGCTTCATTACGGGTAGATAAGGCCCTTGCAGCACCAAAGCCGCCCATGCCCAAAGGCGTAGAGGCTTTTTCAGCACCACCGGCTATCATCACATCCGCATCACCGTACACTATCATCCGTGCCGCATGGCCAATGTTGTGTACGCCTGTAGTACAGGCCGTCACTATACTGATGTTCGGGCCTTGCAAGCCAAGCAGAATGGATAGCTGACCAGCAATCATATTAATAATGGTAGATGGCACAAAAAACGGAGATAACCGCTTAGGGCCACTATTGATCAGTTTAGTGTGGTTTTCTTCAATTAAGCCCAAACCACCAATACCTGAACCAATTGCCGCACCAATACGCGGCGCATTGTGCTCAGTAATTTCGATGCCAGAGTCACGAAATGCCTGAATACCGGCAGCCACACCATACTGAATAAACAGATCCATTTTTTTCGCTTCTTTAGCTGAAAAAAACGGTTCTACATCAAAGTTCTTTACCAAACCAGCAAATTTAGTGGTGTATGCGCTGGTATCGAAATGCTCGATCAGCGATATGCCACTTTTACCTTGCTGTAAGCCTTGCCAGCTTGAGGCAACATCATTACCCAGCGGCGTAAGCATGCCTAAACCGGTAACAACCACACGACGTTTTGCCACAAAACCCTCCGCCATGGAAATTTTCATCGATCTTAAAACGAAAACGGGTAGCTTAGCTACCCGTTCTGTAAGCTGATAACTTACTCAGCGTGTGCTTTGATGTAATCAATAGCAGACTGAACAGTCGTGATTTTCTCAGCTTCTTCGTCTGGAATCTCAGTATCGAACTCTTCTTCCAGCGCCATAACCAGCTCAACAGTGTCCAGTGAATCAGCGCCCAGGTCGTCAACAAAAGAAGCTTCGTGTTTCACTTCGTCTTCTTTCACGCCCAGTTGTTCAATAATGATTTTCTTAACGCGTTCTTCGATGTTGCTCATCTTTTCTTCCTTTTTCTCATATAAATCGCAACAGTTCGTGCAATTTTGTGTGGCGCTAGTTTATGCGTAAGCTTAGTGGGTTGCAAGTGATGCGATCAGCATTTTACGCTGGTCAAACCTGCTTTCACACCTCGGCTTACACCATATACATACCGCCGTTAACGTGAATTGTTTCACCGGTAATATAGGCTGCCTGAGTTGATGCCAAAAATGCTACAGTGGCAGCAATTTCTTCCGGCTGGCCTAAACGATTAGCCGGTACCTGAGCAAAAATAGCTTGTTTTTGTTCATCCGACAGTTCTTTGGTCATATCGGTATCAATAAAACCCGGCGCAATAGCATTAACAGTAATACCGCGTGATGCTACTTCGCGCGCCAGTGATTTGGTAAAACCTAACACACCAGCTTTCGCTGCTGCATAATTTGTCTGACCTGCGTTACCCATCGAGCCCACTACCGACCCTATGCTGATAATACGGCCAAAACGTTTTTTCATCATAGTGCGCATAACTGCTTTACTTAAGCGGTACACCGATGTCAGGTTGGTTTGTATAATGTCAAACCACTCTTCGTCCTTCATGCGCATTAACAAGTTATCGCGCGTAATACCGGCATTATTAACCAGAATATCAATATCTCCAAACTGGTTTTTAATTTGCTCTAAACATTGTTCAATTGATGTGGTGTCGGCCACATTTAACACCAGTCCGCAGCCTTTGTCACCTAAATAACCACTGATATCTGCCGCACCTTTTTCTGAGGTAGCAGTGCCGACAACTTTAGCCCCCAAAGCGGCTAACTGCTCTGCGATAGCACGGCCAATACCACGGCTGGCACCGGTAACTAATGCTACTTTACCTTCAAGTGAAATAAAACTTGTCATGCTCAATCCTTATTCTGCAGCCAGCGCGGCCTGTAATGAGGCAACATCGCCAACCGAAGCTACAGCCAAATTCTTATCAATACGTTTAATCAGGCCAGTTAATACTTTACCTGCACCCAGCTCCAGCACATCAGTAACACCTTGCGCAGCCAGCCATTCGATGGTTTCGGTCCAGCGTACCGGGCTGTGTAACTGCCGTACCAAAGCGTCTTTTACTGCGGTAGCGTTGGCAGCAATAGCAACATCGACATTATTCACCACCGGTATGACAGCATCGTTAAAATTAAGTGCCGTTAAATCTATGGCTAATTTTTCCGCTGCCGGGCGCATGAGAGCGCAGTGAGATGGCACGCTGACTGGTAAAGGCAGCGCGCGCTTAGCACCGGCAACTTTACATAACTCACCAGCACGCTCAACGGCGGCTTGATGGCCTGCAATAACCACCTGGCCCGGCGAGTTATAATTCACCGGTGATACGACTTCGCCTTGTGCCGCCTGCTCACACGCGGCGGCTATAGCCGCATCGTCCAAACCGATAATGGCATACATAGCGCCCACACCGGCCGGTACTGCCAGTTGCATATAGTTACCGCGCTTTTCTACCAGTTTAACTGCATCGGCCAGCGATAATACCCCGGCACATACCAGTGCCGAGTATTCTCCCAGCGAGTGGCCGGCAAAATAAGCAGGTTGCGCACCAGCTTGCTGCTGCCATAAACGCCATACGGCAACAGAAGCAGTTAACAAGGCCGGTTGGGTACGGTGAGTTTCGTTCAGATCGGCTTCCGGGCCATTTGCCACCAGTGCCCATAAGTCATAGCCCAGTGCGCCTGAGGCTTCAGCAAAGGTGTCTTTAACCACATCAAACTGCTGATGTAAGTCAGCCAGCATACCAACACTCTGCGAGCCCTGCCCCGGAAATACGATTGCAAGTTTTGTTGTCATCTTTAGTCCTGCGAATAAGTAAATTAACGATGCGCTGATTTAGTACCGTACCAGCGCCGAAGCCCAGGCAAAACCGCCACCAAAAGCTTCCAGCAACAGCGTTTGCCCGCGCTGAATACGGCCATCACGGATGGCTTCATCCAATGCAGTGGGCACAGTAGCAGCTGAGGTATTGCCATAGCGGTCAAGGTTAATCACCACCTGGTCCATCGACATATCTAATTTACGGGCTACGGCCGAAATGATACGCAGGTTGGCCTGATGCGGCACCAGCCAGTCAATCTGTGATTTATCCAGACTATTTGCAGCCAGTGTTTGCTCTACGACTTCAGAAAGTTTGGTCACGGCAACTTTAAATACGTCGTTGCCTTTCATTGAACCCCAGGACTGATGCACAGATTGCTCGTCGCCGCGAATAGGGTTATCGACATACAACAGTTCTGAATATTTGCCATCCGCATGAATATGGGTAGATAAAATACCTGGTTGCTCTGACGCTTCCAGTATCACTGCACCAGCGGCATCACCAAACAGGATCACCATGCTGCGGTCTTCCGGTGATATTAAGCGCGACAAACAATCTGAGCCAATCACCAGAATACGTTTGGCAATACCGCTTTTAATATACTGATCTGCTACGCTCAGGCCGTAACAGAAACCAGCACAGGCAGCTGCAATATCAAAAGCCGGAATGGCAGGAATTTCCAGCTCACGCTGAATTTCACAGGCAGAACTGGGTAAAGCGCGTGATGCGCTGGTGGTAGCACAGATAATCATATCAATGCTGTTTTTATCAATATCGGCCGCTTCGATGGCTTTTAATGCCGCCTGCGCGCCCATCGTTGCCACAGTTTCGTTGTCACCGATAATACGGCGCTCTCTGATCCCGGTGCGTTCAATAATCCATTCGTCGGTGGTTTCTACCATTGACTCCAGATCAGCGTTACTACGAACCTGCGACGGGAAATAACTCCCGGTACCTATAATGCGTGAATACATGAGGACCTACGCTTTATCAATTAATACGTGTTCCAACCGGTCTTTAATTTTTGCGGGTACCTGACGTTCAACTTCACGCACCGCTTGCCGGATGGCACTGAGAAATGCATCTTTAGTCGCATTTCCATGACTTTTCACTACAATTCCGCGCAATCCTATCAGACTTGCACCATTATAGTGGTCGGGGTTCACGCCCTGATAAAGGTTTTTTATAAAAGGTTTGATTAACCAGCCGAATAATTGCGCAGTTACCCTGTCTTTAATGCTCGATTCGAAGCGGCGCAAAATAAGTTTAGCTACGCCTTCACAGGTTTTAAGCGCGACATTACCGACAAAACCGTCACAGACAATAACATCTGCTTTGCCGGTAAAAATATCATTACCTTCGATATAGCCGATGTAATTAATATCGTTACAGTCAGATAACAGCATAGACGCGCGCTTTATCTGATCTGAGCCTTTAATTTCTTCTTCACCCATATTCAGCAAAGCGACTTTAGGCTGACTGATACCAATCACTTCCTCGGCCATCACCGCGCCCATTACCGCAAACTGAAATAACGTATCGGCATCGCAGTTTACGGTAGCACCTAAATCCAGCATATAAACCGGATTGCCTTCTACTGCAGGTAAAGCACTGATCAGTGCCGGACGGTCAACCCCGTTTAGCATCTTTAAGACAAAATGCGCCATAGCAATTAATGCGCCGGTATTACCGGCACTAACACAGGCCTGAACCTCGCCTTTATCAACCAAATCAAGCGCCACCCGCATAGACGAGTCGCGTTTTGAGCGCAGCGCAACTGAAGGCTTATCAGCCATGGAAACGATTTGAGTACTGTGGCGAAGATGAAGCTGAGGATGAGGAAATACACCGTGCAACTTTAGTTGCTCAGTGAGCATGGCTTCATCACCACATAAAATAAGGTTTAGCTCTGGAAACTCACAAATCGCTGCCAGTGCGGCAGGAATAGTAGAATGGGGGCCGTGATCGCCCCCCATCATGTCTAATGCAAGTGTCAGCTTAGTTGGCTGCACCAGGTGCATCCAGACTTATTTTACTTTACGGCCTTTGTAGTAACCATCGGCAGTAATGTGGTGACGACGATGCGTTTCACCGGTAGTAGAATCAACTGACAGCGTTGGGCCAGTTAATGCATCGTGTGAGCGACGCATATCGCGACGTGCACGTGATTTTTTGTTTTGCTGAACAGCCATGGTATTTCTCCTAAACTCACTTTTTCTTTAATTCTGCCAGTACAGCAAAAGGATTGGGTTTTTCCGGTTCCGGGCCTATATCGCCAAAGCTCATCGATGCCGCACTAACGGCGCAAACCGCTTCGTCGTGCATCGGGAACAGTGGCAGAGCCAGAATCAACTCATCTTCCACTAACTGTCGTAAATTTATTTCGCCGTGTTCGTCTTTCTCGATCACGTCGTAACGCTCAGGAATTAACTCCAAAGCACTGTCATCACCCGGCTTAACCGGAGTGTATGCAAAATTGCAGTCCAGCGATACCATCATGGCTTCACCACAACGTTCGCAGGTTACACTCACTTCGCAAGAAGCGCCACCCTGTATTACAGTCAGGCCTTGCTGGTCAGTACCGCATTCAACTCGTACCGTTACCTCGCCCTGCGGATTAAGCAAGCTTTGGGTTAACCGGGTTAAATTTACTAACGGCACGAAGCCTTCGTAATCAGAGCGCTTTTGCGCTGCCTTAACCGGATCTATAGTAACGGGTATTTTTACTTTTTGCATAAGGCGCGCATCATATAGAAGCGCCCCTTTGCTGTCAAAGGGATCTGGCAGATATTTGTGGTTTTTCTCGCGCATTTTTATCATTCTGATTATAGTGCCGCACATTCTGCATAAAAAGGCTATTTATCAATGACTGAGCCCACTTTGCCAGCGCTGTATCTGGCGTCTACCTCAACCTACCGCCGCCAGTTGCTGGCAAAGTTAACGCCACAGTTTCACACCGCTAAACCGGACGTTGACGAAACGCCATTAGCAAACGAGAGCGCAGAACAATTGGTGCGTCGTTTAGCTCTTGCCAAGGCCCAGGCTGTGGCCGCAGGTTTAAGCACAGGTTTGGTTATTGGCTCAGATCAGGTGGCGGTTTTTAATAACGATATTATCGGCAAACCCCACACCGCAGAAAACGCACTTACACAATTACGCCGTTTTAGCGGCAACTGCGTCACTTTTCTTACCGGGCTGGCACTGGTTAATGCACAAAGCGGCAATATACAGGTTATTGTTGAGCCGTTTAACGTTAGCTTTCGCACTTTAACCGATATGGAAATAATTGCTTATATCAAAAAAGAGCAGCCATTGGACTGTGCCGGCAGCTTTAAAAGCGAAGGCCTGGGCATTAGCTTATTTAGCAAACTCAGTGGTGACGACCCCAATAGCCTGATTGGCCTGCCGCTGATAAGGCTAAACCAGATGCTGTTAAATGAAGGCGTTAATGTGCTGCTTAAATAACCTGCAATAATTCCGGTATCGTATCAATAATGGCTTTGGGTGCAAACTGGCTTAGTACATCGCGGCCATGCACACCATGGGTTACACCAACACGCGGCATCGCAATTGCCTGGGCCATCTTCATATCATGGCTGGTATCACCCACCATGATCGCATGCTCAGCTTTTATATCCAGTTCCAGCAGAATTTGCTGCAACATATCCGGATGCGGCTTTGATTGCGCTTCATCAGCACAGCGGCTGGTATCAAAATATTTTGCCAGCCCGGTTTCATCAAACATGCGCTGCAACCCTTTACGTGCTTTACCGGTAGCCACGGCTAACAGCACATTTTGTGCCTTTAACTGTTGTAACACCTGCTCGACCCCGTCAAACAATGGCGTTGGGGTAGTATCGTGAATCACGTAATGATCGCGGTAATGCGTAAATAACTGCAGGCGTTTGTCAGCCGTTACGCCGGGAAATAATACATCTAACGCCGGGTCCAGGCTTAAACCGATAATTTGTTTAACGGCAAAGTCACTGGGCACGACTAAATCGGAATGCCTTGCAGCGGCCTGCATTGACGACACAATACGGCCGATGGAGTCCATTACGGTGCCGTCCCAATCGAACACCACCAGAGATACTTTATCTGTTACAGCATTTTGCATTGAATTATTTTCTCGTCAGTTTTGCCAGCGCCTGTTCCAGGCTGGGGTCCAGCGGTGCTTCTACCCGCATGGTGGTCTCGGTCGTCGGGTGGATAAAGCTCAGGGTTTTAGCATGTAAAAACAAGCGGTTTAAGCCAACCTGTTGCATCTGTGAGGTAAAGGTATTGTCGCCGTATTTGTCATCACAAGCGATCGGGTGGCCTTTACAAGCGGTGTGCACGCGAATTTGGTGCGTACGGCCGGTTACCGGAAAAGCCTCTACCAAAGTGCCCTGCTGATAACGCTGTAAAATACGAAACCGCGTTTCTGACGGTTTGCCCTCGGCCTCATCTACCCGCACTACCCGCTCGCCGGACTGCAGCGTATTCTTTTTCAGGGGCTCGGTAACTTTGCGCACTTTATTGTCCCAATCGCCGGCGACCAGTGCCCAGTATTTTTTCTCTACGGTTTTATTGCGCAGTTGCTCGTGCAGATGTGTCAGAACAGAGCGCTTTTTTGCAATCAGTAAACAACCTGAGGTATCACGATCCAGCCGGTGCACCAGCTCCAGATGTTTCGCCAGTGGTCGCAGTGCCCGCAGCGCTTCAATAACACCAAATTGCAACCCACTGCCACCATGCACCGCCATACCGGACGGTTTATTAAGTACAATCAGGTCGTTGTCTTCAAATAAAATATGCTGTTCGAGGTTTTTCACCATCGACAGTTTTACCGACACTGGTTCGCCTTCGGCAGCAACGGTTAATGGCGGAATGCGTACCACGTCATCCTGCTGCAGCTTGTATTCAGGTTTGATGCGTTTTTTGTTCACTCGCACCTCTCCTTTTCGCAAAACCCGATAAATAACACTTTTTGGTACGCCTTTTAGCCGTGCCAGTAAAAAATTGTCTATGCGCTGACCAATAAAATCAGGTTCTATTTCAATTAATTGCACAGGTAACTTGATTTCATCGCTCATGGGTTTTGAATACTCTGCTAATATTAGATTTCAGTTGCTATCGGCTGCGCATTAGTGGGATAATCCCCCCGCTAATTCTGCCAAAAACTGGCAATTAGGGCGCTCAAAGTGACGTAAGAGAATTTGTGCGGCAGCGCTTGGGGGACTGATCATACCGAAATCGTGGTGAAAACCAACGTTTTTTATACCCCCGGCGTAAACCAAACGCCATTTGCCTGAGATAATGTTGCGTAATCTGTTATCAACAGCGGCAAAACATGAGTTCCGGTCAACCAGAGCATAAAAGATATTGCTATAACGCAGCGCCACAAGGCGGTGTGTTTCAGATCCAAAAACGAAAACAGCATAAACTGCGAAGCCATCACAAAAGCCCACGCAGTGACAATTTGGTTTCTTCAGACATTCCAGTCGTGAGACTGCACCCATTAGTGTTTGATAACGTCTGAACACGCAGGTGCCCGCTGGGCTGCGTTGTGGCTGCAAAATGCGAGTCACTAACGATGAAAAGAATGTTAATTAACGCGACGCAGGAAGAAGAAATCCGCGTTGCGCTGGTCGATGGCCAGAAACTGTACGACCTGGATATTGAAAGCCCGGGCCATGAACAAAAGAAAGCTAATATTTACAAAGGTAAAATCACCCGTGTCGAACCGAGCTTAGAAGCTGCATTTGTTGACTACGGTGCTGATCGCCACGGCTTTTTACCTCTGAAAGAAATCTCCCGCGAATACTTCCCTTCTGGCTATAGTTTTGATGGCCGCCCCAATATTAAAGAAGTGGTTAAAGAAGGCCAGGAAGTTATTATCCAGATTGATAAAGAAGAGCGTGGCCAAAAAGGCGCTGCGTTAACCACCTTTATCAGCCTTGCCGGCTCTTACTTAGTATTAATGCCGAATAACCCGCGCGCTGGTGGTATTTCACGCCGTATTGAAGGCGACGAACGTCAGGAATTAAAAGACTCTTTAGGCCAGTTAGAAATGCCGGACGGCATGGGCTTAATTGTACGTACAGCAGGCGTGGGTAAATCCTACGAAGAGCTGGACTACGATTTAAAAGCGCTGTTAAAGCACTGGTCTGCTATTACCGAAGAAGCGCAAAAGCGCCCTTCACCGTTTTTAATCCATCAGGAAAGTAACGTAGTGTTTCGCGCCATCCGCGATTACCTGCGCCGCGATGTTGGCGAAATCCTGATCGATAATCCGCGTATTTTCGAAGAAGCCAAAGTGTATATTCAGCAGTTCAGGCCAGACTTTGCCCACCGCGTTAAGCTGTATCAGGGCGAAGTACCACTGTTTATGCACTTTCAGATTGAAACCCAGATTGAATCAGCGTTTCGCCGCGAAGTACGGCTGCCATCAGGCGGCTCTATCGTAATCGACAGCACTGAAGCCTTAACTGCCATTGATATCAACTCATCTAAAGCCACTAAAGGCGGTGATATTGAAGAAACGGCATTTAACACTAACCTTGAAGCAGCCGATGAAATTGCCCGTCAGTTACGTTTACGTGACTTAGGTGGCTTGATCGTCATCGACTTTATCGATATGACGCCGGTACGCCACCAGCGCGAAGTGGAAAACCGCTTAAAAGATGCGGTAAAACACGACCGTGCCCGGGTTCAAATTGGCCGTATCTCACGCTTTGGTTTGCTGGAAATGTCGCGTCAGCGCCTGCGCCCGTCGCTGGGTGAGTCAGCTACGCATGTGTGCCCGCGTTGTCATGGCCGCGGTACTATCCGCAGCACTGAGTCATCTGCACTGTCTATCCTGCGTTTAATTGAAGAAGAGTCAATTAAAGACAACACCAGCCAAATTCATGCTCAGGTGCCGGTATCTGTTGCTACCTACCTGATGAATGAAAAACGCGATGCGATACGCCGCATCGAAAAACGTCATGGTATCCGCGTGTTTGTTATTCCTAACGAGCACATGGAAACACCAAACCATGAAGTGATCCGCATTCGTATCGATGAAGAAATCGATGATGCCAGCTACAACATGGTCAAAGTACCAGAGGCAACATCAACGCTGTATCATCCGGCTTCTGATGCAGTAAAAGAAAAGCCCGCTATTTCGGCTATTAACATTGCCGATAGCACTGCAGCGCGTCCTGCAGCTGCGACTGCCGCCGCGGCAGATAAAACACCAGAGCAAAGCACAGGGCTATTCCAGGCAATCAGCAGCTGGTTTGGTAAGTTGTTTGCACCGGCAGAAACCAAAGCCGATGTGAAGCCGGTAGCCAAGCCAAATGAGCGCAGTAATCCGCGTAGTGGTAACCGTGAAAATAGCCGTGATGGTAATCGCGACAACAGCCGCGAAAACAGCCGTGATGCCAACCGCGACAACAACCGCCGCCGTAATAAACCGCGCCGCCGTAATGAAGGTGACGATAAAGCGGTAGCACCACAAATAAAAGATGAAGCAGTTCAGAAACCTGAGCGTCAGCAACGTCCACCACAAGAGCCGCGCGCACCGCGCCCACAGCAGGAAGCCAGAAAGCCTGTTGATAAAGCGCCGGTGGTGAATAAAGAGCCTGAAGATGATAACGCGCCGCAGCGTATAGTTGAGCGCCGTCAGCGTCGCAATAATACGCGTAAGTCAGTACGTATGGATAAAGCGCCTGCAGCAGAAACCACTCAAGTGGTAACCGCAGCAGTAATGACTAGCGAAACCACAGCTCAGGCACTGCCTGAAACAGCGGTTCAAGTAGTCAATGCCGAACCTGTTACCACCACCGCACCTGTTACTCACGCTGAAAATGCAGAAACAGCCGTTGTGGTGCCATCTGCAGCGGAGCCAAAAGATGACGTTGCAACCACTGCGCCTGCTGAAGTAGCAGAAGCAGCCGTTGACACAACTGAAGACGCAGCAGCTGACACAACCGGGCAGGAAACTGCCGAGCCACGCAGCCGTAACCGCCGTTCTCCACGTCATTTACGGGCCGCCGGCCAAAAGCGTAAAAAAGAGCAGGAACAAACCGACGCGGATGCCGGGCCAGCAGAAACTGACGTTACAACAGCTGATGCTGTTGCTGTAACCGAAGAGCCAAAAGCTGTACCCGCACAGGTTGAGCAAGCGCAGCCGGAAGTAGTTCAGGCAGATACAGCAGTAGTTGATGCTGATACTGACAACACTGAGCAAGCAGAGCCTGCTGTAGAAAAACCGAAAACGCGCAGCCGCCGTAAACCTGCTGCCAAAAAAGCAGATAAAGAAGCCACTGATACAACCAGCGCAAGCGACGTTGCACCAGCTACTGAGCAAGCAGCGGTTAGTGTTGCAGCAGAAAAAGCCGAAACGCCCGAGCCTGTAGCCCCTAAAGCAAAGACTGCTGACGCTGTTAAAGCTGAAGCCGCGCCTGCAGTGGCGGCACCTAAGGCTACAGCAGTTAAAGCAGAAACGGCTAAACCTGCAGCTACGAAGCCAGCTGGCGGGCGCTATGCGCAGATGGTAGTGGCTACCATGACCAAGCCAGAAGCCAGTACACAGGACAGCAATGCTGAAGTAGCCGCGCCGGTTGTGATGCCAGCACAAGAACGGCCTGTTGTAGCCAGCTCTGAGCGCCCTGCAGGTTCAGCGTTTGCCCGTCAGGCAGTCACTGCACCTATGACCAAGCCTAAAGCTGATGAGTAATCTTATCAGCTGACACCGCAAGGTGTCAGACACAAAAAAGCCAGACATTGTCTGGCTTTTTTATTGGCGATGAATCTAAGCAGAAATCATAGCTGAACTAGAAATCATATTTGGCACTGAACTGAACACGGTTCATATCGCCATCCAGGCCTGACTCCAGCTCCCGGTTAGCAAACTTATACTCTACCCCAACCATCAGCTTTTTAGTGGCCTGATACAACAGGTTGGCACTGTAGCTCTGGGTGGTTTTGGTCGTAAGAACGCCGGTTAAAGCCGTATCGTTATCTGCCATCAAAGTTGAATACAGGAAGGTAGAACGCCATTGATCATTCCACAGGTGACGGTATGCCACTGAGAATGCCGTAACATCGATAGCTTCCAGATTGCCGTTAGCATCCAGCACCGCACCGTTTATGGTATTTAAACCAACATAGCGGCCAAGGCCTTTACCGGTATTTAATGTAATACGGATATCGTCTTTATTGGCTAAATCAATTTTGGTACTGACAGACAAACCATAAGAGGTCACTTCATCGTCATAACGCACACCATTGTAGGTACCATCAATGGCTATCTGGCGTAATAAACCGGCTACTTTCACCACACCCCAATCTGTTTTAAGGTTGTAGCTGGCGGTAAAATCCGGTGTTGCGTTAGCATCTGTGGTAATACGGGTACCACCGCCGAAAGGGGTAACGGTGCTTTCCGGGTTTTCTACTGCAAAAGAAAAATTGCCGTGGGTATAACGCACCTGCGCCTGGCGGATAAAGATAGCGGCATCAGGGTTACCAACAAAGTCTAATGTATCGGGTAATGACGCCAGATCCATAAAGTTTGACCAGGTTTGACCCACAGTCCAGTTTTTGTACTTAATAAAGGCGTGGCGTAATACCGGGCTATAGCCATTTACAGTGCGTTCATCATTGCCATTAACACTGGTCATAAAATCCAGTTCAAGCATACCGTTAATTTTGCTGCCATCTTCCAGCTCTGTCGCTGTTGAGAAGAAGAAGCGCGATTGGCGGGCGTGCATATCAAAACGTGTAGTACTCTCTCCGCCAATCGGGGTTAACGCAGGCACGTAGAAATCACGCCCTACAGCTGCAATCTCGCCGTCAGCACTAGTTATCATGGCATCCAGCTTTACATAGCCGCCAAAGTTTACCGTGGTACCGCCGATATCAAAACCAGCAGCCTGTACACTGCCAGCGCCTAGTGCTACGCATGCAGCAAGGTAAGATACTGTTGTTATTTTTTTCATTTTCTCGTCTCTCCATCTTCGTTCTTGTAATGGTAATTTTTCGGTTCAACTGTGGTTCAGACTGGCGTGTACTGCAATTAGCCTTTAGTCGCAGATATAGCGCTTATTAATAGTTATATCAGCTAAAAAGACCAGGTTGGCTGCCAGGCAAAACTTTGGCTAGACTAAGGTCTAATTTCAAATAACACGCGGCTTCGATAGAAAGAGAACAGTAAATTTAAGAAGCTCTCACAGGGGAAGTTATGTCACATCCATTAGTTTATCCGGTACCCGCCAGTGCAGCAAAGCGCTCACTTTTAAATAACGAGCAATATATGCAGATGTATCAGCAGTCTGTTAGCTCTCCGGAAGCATTCTGGGCGGAACACGGTAAACGTCTGCACTGGTTTACCCCTTTTACCAAGGTTAAAAATACCAGCTTTGACAGTGGCAAAGTGCATATTAACTGGTTTAGCGACGGTGCCCTTAACGCCAGCTACAACTGCCTGGACCGCCATCTGCCTGAGCGGGCTAATCAGGTTGCCTATTACTGGGAAGGTGACTCACCAGACGTACAAAAATCGGTTACTTATGCACAGTTGCATCAGCAAGTCTGTAAACTGGCTAACGGCATGAAAGAGCTGGGCATTAAAAAAGGTGATCGGGTAACGATATATCTGCCAATGATCCCGGAAGCCACAGTAGCACTGCTTGCCTGTGCCCGTATTGGCGCTGTGCATTCTGTGGTGTTTGCCGGCTTTTCGCCGGATGCGCTGGGCAGCCGTATTATAGACTGTGACTCTAAACTGGTTATTACCGCAGATCAGGCATTACGCGGCAGCCGGGTGACCAACTTAAAAGATAACACTGATATGGCGCTGGCCCACCTGGGAGCAGACTCACCGGTTAAGCATGTGCTGGTGGTTAAACATGTCGGTAAAAATGTTGATATGCAGGCCGGACAAGACGGCCGGGATGTCTGGTATCACGATTTACTTAACCGGCAAAGTGCTTACTGCCCCGCCGAGCCAATGAACGCTGAAGACCCGCTATTTATTTTGTATACCTCCGGCTCTACCGGCAAACCTAAAGGCGTATTGCACACCACCGGTGGTTATATGGTGTGGGCGTCAATGACGCACCAGTATGTATTTGACTATCATGATGGCGACATCTACTGGTGTGCTGCCGATATCGGCTGGGTAACCGGACATACTTATATTGTCTATGGCCCGCTGGCCAACGGTGCCACCAGCGTGTTGTTTGAAGGTGTACCAAACTACCCCAGCGTTAAACGCATGGCGCAAATTGTCGACAAGTATAAAGTAAACATCCTTTATACCGCCCCTACCGCGATTCGCGCCCTGATGGCCCATGGTGACGCGCCGGTTGAAGGTGCCAGCCTGACGTCACTGCAAACCCTTGGCAGCGTGGGTGAACCAATTAACCCCGAGGCATGGAACTGGTATCACGAGAAATTCGGTAACGGTAATTGCCCTATTGTGGACACCTGGTGGCAAACCGAAACCGGCGGCATTTTGATCACTCCACTACCAGGTTGTACTGAACTTAAGCCCGGCTCTGCCACCCGGCCATTCTTTGGTGTTAAACCAGCAATCGTAGATAACGAAGGCAAAGAATTAAGCGGTGAGTGTGAAGGCAATCTGGTGATTAAAGACAGCTGGCCGGGACAAATGCGCACTGTATATGGCGATCACGAGCGCTTTGAGCAAACCTACTTTAGCACTTACCCAGGCTTATACTTTACCGGTGATGGCGCCAAGCGTGATGCTGATGGTTATTACTGGTTAACCGGCCGTGTGGATGACGTACTGAATATTTCCGGCCACCGCTTAGGCACAGCCGAAATTGAAAGTTGTCTGGTTGCCCATGATGCGGTGGCAGAGGCGGCTGTGGTGGGTTACCCGCATGACATTAAGGGCCAGGGCATTTATGTTTACGTTACGCCAAGGGTGGGTATTGAGCCCAGTAGCGAGCTAACCAAGGCATTGCGTGACTGGGTACGGGAAGAGATATCGCCGATTGCCACACCGGATTTAATTCAGTGGGCCCCTACCGGTTTACCCAAAACCCGTTCTGGTAAAATTATGCGGCGTATTCTGCGTAAAATTGCTGCTAATGAGCATGACCAGCTAGGTGATATTTCCACCCTGGCTGATCCGTCTGTTGTTGAAACGCTGGTCACCAACCGGTTAAACCGTAAATAAGCTATCTGGCAAGTACGCGCTTGACACAGCGCCCTGCTAACCTCAGTATAAAAGGCCGCATTCGCGGCCTTTCTCACAAGAATGGCATAATAATTACAATACCCTTCGCTGGAGGACAAGATGGCAAAACTGATCGTCGCAGACGACCACCCGCTGTTTCGCAATGCGCTGATAAACGCCATCAGCAGCACCTTTGCCACTAAAGCTACTATTGAAACGGATAGCTTTGAAAGCACCTGTGTTGCACTGGAACAACACCCGGATACCGATCTGCTGCTGCTGGATTTGCATATGCCGGGAAACTGTGGCTTTTTGGGCTTGATACAGTTACGCAAAAACTATCCTGCCCTGCCAATAGTGGTTATCTCTGCCAGTGAAGAGCTGGATGTTATTCGCCGGGTTATGGCCTTTGGCGCTTCAGCTTATGTGCCTAAATCTGCCAACCCGCTGGATATCAGCGCGGCTTTAAATGCCGTCATGGCCGGAGAGTTATGGGTACCCGTGCGGCTGAAAAACCAGGTGCTGGATATCCACAGCCGCGAGGCAGAAGATGATCTGGATCTGGCGGCGCGCGTGGCTCAGTTAACTCAGCAGCAATACAAGGTTTTGTACTATCTGACTGAAGGCTGGCTTAACAAGCAAATCGCCTACGATTTACATATTTCAGAAGCCACAGTAAAAGCGCACATTACTGCCATATTTCGCAAGCTTGGCGTTACCAACCGCACTCAGGTGGTTATTCAGGCCCAGCGCCTGACTCTGGAGCCACCTGTCGACAGAGCCATGGCACAGCAGCACTAAAATTAAAGCGCGCTAAGATGCCGGGTTATTTTGCTCCTGAGCACGCTTTAGCATTCTGAGATGATTAAGGCTGGCACGCAATGCCGCCGGCTTAATAGGTTTAGCCAGAAACATCAAACCGTGTTGTCTGGCTTTAAGTGCCAGGCCGGTTTCTGGTGACGCTGACACTAAAATGCCATTCACCTGCCCCCATACCAGTTTAATTTTTTCATACAACTGCAGGCCATTTAAATTCTGCCCCAGCTGGTAATCTATTAGTAAGGCATCAGGTGCGCTGTGCTGCTGCGCATACTCCAGTAAACTCTGCTCATCATAAAAACACTGCACATCCTGTACCTGCCATTGCTCTAACAGCACTTTTAATGCCGCCAGGTTTGCCGCATCATCATCGACACATACCACAGATAAGCCCAGCACCGGCCGGTGTACTGCAACAACCGGCAACGGAAATTCAACCCTTTGCGCTATATCCACCAGCGGCAAACTAATACTAAATACACTGCCCTTACCTGGCCACGAAGCCACCGCCAGCGTATGGCCGAGTAATTTTGCCATACGGTTGACCACCCCCAGCCCCAGGCCAACCCCCTGCTCACCTTTGGCTGTAGCGTCGATACGGTAGAAATCTTCAAAAATACGCTGTAAATCAGCCTCACCAATACCGGGGCCGGTATCCCATACCTGAATTAACAGCTGGTTTTGCCGCTTTCTGCAACCGAGCACAATACGGCCTTTTTTCGTGTATTTTATCGCATTTGACAGCATATTCTGCAAAATACGCCTTAAATACATCGGATCGGTTTGCACCTGATAGTCGGCCGCTTTTACTGCCAGCCCCAGACCTTTTTGCTGCGCCAGTAAATTAAATTCGTCTGACAACTGCGACAGCAGCTCTTTTAACGACACCGTTTGTACATCAGGTGATAGCTTACCATCATCCAGTTTGGCAATTTCCAGCAAGGTGGAAATCAGCTCTTCTGACGCTTTTAGCGAGTTATCCAGTTGGCCAATAATATGTTGTTGCTGCCCGGTATCTTTGCTGCCTGCCAGCGCTGCGGTAAATAGCCTTGCCGCATTCAGCGGCTGTAAGATATCGTGGCTGGCCAATGCCAGAAAGCGGGTTTTAGAGGCATTAGCGGCTTCCGCTTCAGCTTTGGCCTGCAGCAACTGCAGTTCTGTTTCACGCCGCCGCCGTACTTCACCCAATAATTCATGGTTAATCTCAGAAATGGTCTGGGTGCGTTCCTGTACCCTGTCCTCCAGATGCTGTTTTGCCTCAGCCAGCCCCTGCACCGCTTTAACATGGTCAGAAATATCGGTAAAGCTGGTAACAAAGCCGCCGCCCGGTATCGGGTTGCCGCGCATTTCTATCACCTTACCGTCCGGGCGTACCCGCTGAAATACATGCGCTGTACCGTTTTGCATATGGCCGATACGTTTTTCTACATGTTCATCAGCTGTACCTGGCCCGCACAGGCCACGCTCAGCATTAAAGCGCACGATGTCGGCTATCGGCCGGCCTACCCGCACCATGGCTTCGGGGTAATCAAACATATCCAGATAAGCCCGGTTCCAGGCTACCAGTTTCAGCTCTCTGTCCACTACACTAACCCCCTGGCTTAAGTGCTCCAGGGTAGAGAACAGAATTTTACGCGAAAACTGGATCGCCTGCGTTGTATCATCAAACAAGGTGACCACATCTTCAAAACCGAGCTGGCGGCCTTCCAGTACAGCATTAACCATTGCCGATGCAGAAGAGGCACCAATAACCCCGGCTAATTCGCGCTCTACATGCTCAACCAGGCCGACACTGGGTAAATCATCCAGTTGCAGCGCAGTATGCTGGCGGCGGCCGTATTCCAGCAAACACTCGTTGGCCCGGCTGGCACCAACAAAACGCTCCAGCAGAATTTTTAAGTCTTTATTACGAATGCGAATGCGCCGTGCAGGTGTATCCTGATGGTTTACCGGCAAATTAGGCTTAACAAAGGCAACAGCCTGCAGCCTGTCTTGCAAATTAACCTGCATCATTAAGGAACCCAGAATATAAAATAGCAGGTTAAAACCTAACGAGAAAAACACACCGTGGCTTAAGCTGTCCAGCTCAGTACCAAATAGTGCTGTCGGCACCAGCCAGGGCCAGCCAAACAAGCCGGTTTGCATAATGTTACTATCTATTGCACCGGTACTGACTAACTGCGGTAGCATCAGGGTGAAAAACCACAGCGAAAAACCCACAGCCAAGCCCAGATAGACGCCCCAGGCATTACCCCGGCGCCAATACAAGCCACCAATCACTGCCGGTGCCAATTGGATCACCAGCGCAAACGCCAGCAAACCCGTTTCAGCCAGCTCGTAATTACGGGCAAACACGCGGTAATATAAATAGGACAGCGCCATCACCAGAATGATCATACTGCGCCGTACCAGCAGGATCAGCAGGCTGTAATCGTGTGGCAAGCCCTGTTTTTTACTACTGCGCAATAAGCCGGGCATAATTACATCGTTACTGATCATCGTCGACAGCGCCAGCGTAGCGATAATAATCATCGATGTTGCTGCCGAAAAACCACCGATAAATACCAGCACACTTAACGTATTCCAACCCGACTGTGCCGGAATAAGCAATACAAAGCTATCAGCAGCATTAAGCGCATTTGGAAACAATTGCATGCCGCCAATAGCGATAGGAATAACCACGATGGTGACTAAAAATAAGTACAGCGAAAACCAGCGCCGGGCATGGCGCAAATGATGATGTGAGACATTTTCGACAAAAGCGACGTGAAACTGCCGCGGCAACAGAAACACTGCCGCCATAGCCAGAATGGTTTTGGTTATAAACTCTACCACGCCGTAGCCGCTGCTGTTTTGCTGCTGCGCCATCGCATGTTCGGCAAAACGCTCAAACACACTGGTATCATCTGCCAGCACAAACACATACACCGCCAGCCCCAGCATCAGCAAAGCAAATAACTTTACGACTGACTCAAAAGCAATAGCCACCATAACACCGCGGCTTTGCTCGGTCAGGTGCAACTTACGCGTGCCAAACAAAATAGCAAAAAATGCCATTGCCAGCGCACTTAAAAAGGCACTGTCCTGCCACCAATTCGCCGCCTCGTCACTAAAATCGCCGCCGAGCAGTACATGATAAGAGCTGGACACGGCTTTTAGCTGCAATGCGATATAAGGCACCACCACCACCAGGCAGATTAACGATGCCAGCAGAGCAATATTTTTACGTTTACCGTAACGAGCAGAGATAAAATCGGCAACGGAGGTAACGTTTTGCTTTTTTGCCACATACAGCAGTTTAAATAAAAATGGCTGGGCAAATATAAACAGCAAAATAGGCCCCAGGTAAATGGGAATATAGTCCCAGCCCTGGGTAACAGCAGTACCTACAGCACCATAGTAAGTCCAGGAGGTGCAATACACGGCCAGAGCCAGGCTATAGATCAGCCCCCCATACTTTCGTATTAGTTTGTCATCAGCATGGCGCTCGCCCCAGTTGGCAATAAGGAACAAACCACCTACATATAACAACGCCAATAAGGCAACTACCCACGCGGCCACTGCATTCTCCCATTCTTATTCTGGTTTACTTTTGGCTCAGCGCGGGCCACAAGTCAACTATCTGCGCCACGGCTTCGACTAAAGTCGGGCTTTCACTTGTGTTAACTACTGCTAGATTAACTTTGCGAGATAAAAATAACAAAGGAAAGGAGTGTATTTATGACAGAGCACGATCGCAACGCGGCGGCTTACTGGTCAGCGAACCTTCGCTTGATCATTGGCAGCCTCATTATCTGGGCTTTGGTGTCATATGGTTTTGGGATCCTGTTACGGCCCATGCTATCAGGCATCACAGTAGGCGGTACCGACATTGGTTTCTGGTTTGCACAACAGGGGTCTATCTTAACCTTTATCGTATTAATCTTCTTCTATGCCTGGAGAATGAATAAGCTTGATAAAGAATTTGGCTTAAGCGAGGAGTAAACCCGTCATGAGTCAATTTGCAATTAACTTAATATTTGTACTGGGATCATTTGCACTCTACATCGGTATTGCATTCTGGGCCCGGGCCGGTTCAACCAAAGAGTTCTATGTTGCCGGCGGTGGCGTACACCCGGTAATGAACGGTATGGCAACAGCCGCTGACTGGATGTCTGCAGCATCTTTTATTTCTATGGCAGGCTTAATAGCTGCCGGGGGTTATGCTAACTCTACTTATCTGATGGGCTGGACTGGCGGTTATGTGCTGCTGGCTATGTTACTTGCGCCCTACCTGCGTAAGTTTGGTAAATTTACGGTACCGGAATTTATCGGTGATCGTTTTTACAGCAAAAATGCCCGTTTTGTTGCAGTAGCCTGTTTAATCATTGCCTCAGTAACTTACGTTATCGGCCAGATGACCGGTGCCGGCGTAGCATTCTCACGCTTCCTGGAAGTTGAAAACAATACCGGCCTGATGATTGCCGGTATCGTCGTATTCTTCTATGCAGTTTTGGGTGGCATGAAAGGTATTACCTACACTCAGGTTGCGCAGTATGTGGTACTGATTATTGCTTACACCATTCCTGCGGTGTTTATTTCATTACAACTGACAGGCAACTTCCTGCCACCATTGGGTTTGTTCTCTAACCATGTTGAATCCGGTATACCGTTATTGCAAAAACTGGATATGGTTGTGCGTGATTTGGGTTTTGTTGATTACACCGCTGATGTATCAAACAAACTGAATATGGTGTTATTTACCCTGTCACTGATGATTGGTACAGCCGGTTTACCACACGTAATTATTCGCTTCTTCACTGTGCCTAAAGTATCTGATGCCCGCTGGTCTGCCGGTTGGGCTCTGGTATTTATTGCCCTGCTGTATTTAACTGCACCTGCAGTAGCCTCTATGGCACGGTTAAACCTGTTAACCACTATTTACCCAGCTGGCCCTACTGCTGACGCTATACAGTACTCAGAACGTCCTGACTGGATTAAAAACTGGGAACAAACCGGTTTAATTAAGTTTGAAGATAAAAATGGTGATGGCCGTATTCAGCTTTATAACGACAGCGCCGCCTTTAAAGCGACAGCTGACGAACGTGGCTGGAATGGTAACGAACTGACGGTTAATAACGATATTCTGGTATTAGCCAACCCTGAAATTGCTAATTTACCAGGCTGGGTTGTAGGTTTAATTGCAGCCGGTGGTTTAGCGGCAGCATTATCTACCGCTGCAGGCTTATTACTGGCAATTTCGTCGGCTATCAGCCATGACTTAATTAAAGGCTCAATTAACCCTAATATCAGTGAAAAAGGTGAATTGCTGGCCGCAAGGATCTCCATGGCTGTTGCCATAGTGGTGGCCACCTGGCTGGGGATGAACCCGCCTGGTTTCGCAGCGCAGGTAGTGGCACTGGCATTTGGTATTGCCGCGGCGTCTATCTTTCCGGCGCTGATGATGGGTATTTTCTCCAAACGGGTAAATAACAAAGGTGCTATTGCAGGTATGCTGGCAGGCTTGCTGTCCACTGTAATTTACATCTTCCTGTTCCTGGGCTGGTTCTTTATTCCTGGTACAGCAATGCTGGCTAACACGCCGGACAACTGGCTGTTTGGCATATCGCCACTGTCATTCGGTGCCGTAGGTGCAATGATTAACTTTATTGTTGCCTTTGCGGTATCGTCTGCCACAGAAGCGCCACCGGTACGGATCCAGGAACTGGTGGAAAGCGTGCGTTATCCCAAAGGCGCAGGTTCAGCTACCGGCCACTAAGAAACGCAGTAAACTTGCTTTAGAAGTCAGAGCAAGGCAAAAATAATAAAGCGGGCTTTCATGGTGAAAGCCCGTCTTTTTCAGGGACAACACTATGCTATGGGAACTGATTGCAACGGTATTCGCAGGGCTTGGCGCTGCAGGTATTGCACTGTTACTGCGTAAATTAACTAAAAATCGGGCTCCGCGCTGGCTAATACCAGTGTTTGCCGGAGCAGCGATGCTAGGGTTTCAGATCCAAAGTGAGTACACCTGGTATCAGCATACGGCCAGCCGCTTACCCGCTGGTGTGGTAGTGATAAAAAAGATAGAGCAACAAACCGCGTTGCGGCCATGGAGCTACCTGCATCCGCAAACGTTACGCTTTATCGCTGCAGACGTAGCCAATGCGTCAGCAAATAATCTTAACCCAGACGTAAAGCTGGTTGATTTGTATTTTTTTGAACGGCGTGCCCAGGCGCGGCGTGTACCCCAGGTAGTGCATTGTCGTCAGCATGCCCAGGCCGATTTTAGTGCCCAATTGCAAATCCCAGAGGGTGATACAGCCGTGAATGCCAGCTGGAAAAAACTCAGCAGTGATGATCCTTTACTGACTGCACTGTGCAGTAACGAAGAACATAATTAACCCTGTAGTTCGGTTTAACCGGAGAAAAAATGGAAGTTGCTGACGTTACAAAATTTCTTGCCGAAACTACGCCATTCGATCAACTCGACGGGGCAGCACTTGGCCAGTTGTCAGCCCATATTAATGTTTATTATTATCAGGCGCAGGACAGTGTAAAAATTAACACCGACCGGTTATTGATAGTACGCACCGGCATTTTTACGCTGTATAGCGATCAGCAACAATTACTGACTAAGCTGCAAAGCGGCGACTTCTATGGCTATCAGCAATTGCTCACCGGCCTGACCGACAGCGACACGCTGATCTGTGAAGAAGATGGCCTGGTATACTGGCTGGCCGCAGAGGCTTTCCATCAATGCCGCTATCAGTACAAAAATATCGATATTTTTTTCCAGCGCCTGTTTAGCCGGCGGCTACACCAATACCGTGAACAACAGCAGGCTTCACGCTTTACCTTAAAAATCAGCGATATTGTACAACAACGTAAAATTGCCATCCGGCCAGAGCAAACGGCACAGGATGCGGCAAAATTGATGTCTGACAGCCGGGTCTCCTCGTTACTGGTAGAAGAGAACAGTAAGCTGGTTGGCATACTGACTGATCGCGACTTACGCAGCAGAGTACTGGCGCACGCCTTACCTGCCAGCACTCAGGTAAGCCAGGTAATGACACGCCAGCCACAAAGCATCGATCGCCATGCTTATCTGTATGAAGCCGTACAACAGATGAGCCAGCACAATATTCACCATTTGCCGGTAACCGATCAGGGCGTTTGCTGCGGCATGCTGACCGCCACTGATATTATCCGCAGCCAGCAGGATCATCCGGTATATCTGATTGGCGAAATACACCGTCAGCTGTCTACAGATGGCCTGGAACGCTGCAGCCAGCAAATAGCGGCGCTGGCCATTACACTTAGCAAGCAACAAGTGCCGGCGTATGAAGCCGGGCACATTATTACCACGATTACCGATGCGCTTACCCAACGGCTGATTTATCTGGCACAGCAAAAACTGGGCGAGCCGCCCTGTGTATTCAGCTGGCTGGCGTTTGGCTCTCAGGCACGGATGGACCAAAGCCTGAATGCTGATCAGGACAATGCGTTGTTGCTGGAAAAAGAACCCGTTGGTATTGTCGGTGAGTACTTCAGTGCGCTGGCTGAATTTGTTTGCCAGGGGTTAGCGCAGTGTGGCATTACGCTATGCCCTGGCAATATTATGGCCTCCAATCCGGAGCTGCGGTTAAGTTTAAAAGGCTGGTCTGGCCGCTTTGCCCGCTGGATTGCCACCCCAACGCCGGACGCGCTGCTCAAAGCTAGTATCTTCTTCGACTTGCGGGTGATTGAAGGCAGCAAAGGCCTGTTTAATGCGCTGCAGGAAGATATTCTGCAGCGCACAACTGAAGCGCCATTGTTTTTATACCATCTGGCACAGGCGGCGCTGCAGCGCACTGCCCCGCTGGGTTTCTTTAAAAACTTTATCCTCGAGCAAGACGGTAAGCATAAAAAAGGCCTGGATTTGAAAAAACGGGGTATCAGCCTGATCACCGATCTGGTCAGAGTATATGCACTCTACGCCGGCATTCACGAGGTAAATACCCGTGGTCGCCTGCAACAACTTGCAGCACAAGGCATTATTGATAGTAAAGACAGCCAGAACTTAAACGATGCTTTTGATTTGCTGGCACAACTACGCTGGGAAAAACATCAGCATGATTTACAACTGAGTCATGATGTGACCAATTTACTGAACCCGGCTGAAATTTCCGGCCTGGCACGACACCAGCTAAAAGACAGTTTTGCCGTAATAAACGAAGCACAAAGCCGGGTAAAACAGCGTTTTTGCCGGGAGCTATAAAGTGTTTGGCTGGTTACTGCGTAAAAACACCGCATTAAGTGAAGTGGTAAACCATTTTATCAATACGCCCTTTCCTCCCTCTTCAACGCCGGTAGATCAGGCTAACTTTCTTGCGTTGGACCTCGAACTTACCGGGCTTAATCCGCGCAAAGATCATATCGTCAGTATTGGTTGGGTGCCCGTAAGGGGGCAGGAAGTTGTCCTGTCTGAAGCGAAGCATTATCTGATTAACAGCCCGGTGAGTGTCGGCCAGAGTGCGGTCTATCATGGCTTACATGATCATCAGTTAAAAAATGCCGCTGATCTGGCAGAAATACTGACAGAGCTGCTAGCGCAATACGCCGGTTATATATTTGTCGCCCACCACAGCCGGCTGGACGAACAATGCCTGCGGTTTGCCTGCCAGCGCTGTTTTGGCAAAGCGCCGCGCTTTCGGTTTATCGACACCATGCAAATGGAATGGCAACGCCTGCTGCGCCAAGGCAAGGTAGTAAAACATGATGCCCTTAAACTACCCAATTGCCTCAAGCGGCATGGCCTGCCAGATATGGCGAATCATCAGGCATTGGAAGATGCCTACAGCAGCGCCTTGCTGCTGCTTAGCCAGTTAAAACTGGGTGGCAATACGATGACACTAAGTGATTTATACTTACTGTCACGTTAAACCATCTGTGCAAATGCTTAGCTAGTAAGTGCAAGCAGAATATTGCTGCAAAGTAGCAGAGGCAGTTTGTCTTAATTGAGCTTGAAGCTGCTCGGCTAATGCGATCTGTGGCATGTAAGGTAACTCATCCGCTGATCCACCACTAATAATCTCGTAAAACACCAAAGCAGTTAGTAAAGTCCCGGCCAGTGACGCGTGATTGCCGTCAGTATGAAAAGATGTGTGTGGTAGCATGCCTACTGCATTATCCCAGGCCGGCCCAATGGGTGCCACACAGCTCGTCTCCCTGCCAGCAATACCCAAATGCAGTAAATAAACCCGCATGCCTTCTTCAGCGTTACCTCTTTGTGGATGCTCCGGAAACATAATAGGGGTAGCCGCTAACTGCTTACTAAGAGCAATCCAGTATTCTGACGCCGCTGTAGAATAAGAGTATTGACCGGTGGTTGAGTATTTCTGTGCTTGCCATATTACATGGCTCCAGTTTTTGGATTGCAGCGCAGCCAGCGTAACACCATCATTTAGTCGCTCATCAAGATACCCCCATCCCGGAGCCAAAGTGGCAACAGTGGTTTTACCGGTACCTTGCTCCAGTAAAGTACTTAGCACTGATGCCAGATTATTTGAACTGACGTGACTGTTGCCAACAAGCAGTACCTGATATTGGTCTGCATAGCGGTTATCCGGTATGGGTAACATTGTGTTTACCGGTGGTGGTGAGATAACAACAGGTGGTGGCGTAACTACCCCACCTTGATCATTTGTCGTATTGCCACCGCTACCGCAAGCCATGAGCAAAGAAAGAAGTAAACCAGCACTGATACTGTTTAAAAAAAGCCCACGCATAACCGTACCTTATAATAAGTTAAGCATTCTTTCTAAACTAACATCACCAACAATACAAGCACACAATATTTACCTTTGAAGATAGAAAGAAAAATAACGTAACAATTTAAATACGATTAAGCTGGATGGAATTTATCGCAGTCACTTTGCCGCCTCTAAGTGTAAGCGACACCAGATATTCGCCACCGATATCGCCTTTTAGCCGGTAAGACCAGGTTTCAACCGTAGTGCCTTTTACCGGCTCGCCGATATCTACACCCAACGTTTCTACATCTCTTGCCACCGGCTCGCCTGCCAGCGACAATACTTCAATACGTGTCATGCCGCAGCTTAGCAATTTACCATCGCTTAATCTGAAACCGCAGGCGCTGGCTTGTGCAGCAAAGAGCAACACAACAATAGCAGCATAAAATAATTTCATCGTAACGTCCTGATAACATACATTGTGCTCAGTATAGTGACAAATCCGCGCCAGACACCAGACACAGCGCCGATAATTTTATGCCTTCAGTAGCTTTTGCATATAAACCGCATTCTGGCCGGTGTAACTTGCCAGTGCCTGCAAAGCGCAAGTGTCGGTAAGAGTTAATACTTCAAAACCGTGCTTTTGCCAGTAAGTCACGGAACCCTGCACAGCAACCAGCGCCAGAGTGTTAAAACCCAAATCAGCTGCATATTGTTCAGCGCACGCCAACAGCTGTGGCGCCAGGCGCATTCCCCTGGCATTATGGCTTACAGCCATATCATGCAGGTACAACAGCTCTGCATCGGCATAACTGCCAAAAGTACTGCCAAGCGGCGCCACCTGCTTATTACGCGACGGATAGCTGAACAAGTACGCCAGCACCTCACCTGCACTATTTTCTGCCAGCCAGCAGCTATGCGGCTGTGATGCCAGGCGCCTGCGGATAAGCCCCGCATCTTCAAACAGCTCAGCGGCATAACAGCTATCTTGTATTGCGACTATAGCACTAAGATCTGCCTCATTAATCAAACGAATACGTATCGACATAACTTCTACTACTTACTTATCAAGCTTCAATTAGTTTATTGCAGTATCTTATTCATCAGATACAGCTTTAATTACCCGGCACGGGTTACCGCCTGCGACTACCCCTGCCGGTACATCTTTAGTCACCACACTACCCGCGGCCACTACACTGCCCTTGCCAATCGTTACGCCGGGTAACAGTATCGCCCCGCCACCAATCCAGACATCATCTTCTATCGTTACAGGCAACGCCTGCTCTATCAGCGTGCGCCGCTGTGCGGCATTTAACGGGTGGTTTACGGTGTAAATTTGTACTGCCGGGCCAAAAAATACGTTATTGCCAATATTTACCGGCGCAACATCCAGTACTACGCAGTTAAAGTTAAAAAACACTTTACTGCCGGCACGGATGTTATAGCCATAATCACAATAAAACGGTGGCTCAGTATAAAAATGCTTACCGGTATTGGGCAACCACTGTTTTAGCAGTTGCTTACGCAGCTTCTCATCATCCGGCGTGCTGTGGTTAAACTGATGCTGTAACTTACGCGCCGCTATACGTTCGGCGCTAAGTTCTTTATCCAGCGGGTTATACCACTGCCCGCTAAGCATTTTGTGTTTTTCAGCTGTCATAAAACAAACCATTAATAGTGCACATATTTTTACTAAGGGTAACAGAATACAAAGCCAGGCGGCCATTGTATTTTGGGTACATTAGCAGTAATGTTCCGTACATTAAATTTACAATAGCAGATTAACCCAAACTCAAATACGCTCGCCCGCTGCGGCTTGTACTAAACACTAAATAATAACGAGGAATTTTTAGTTTATGGATAACAAAGAGTATGCAGGTTTTTGGATCAGACTTGGGGCTGTACTAATTGATATGGTAATTATCTTCTTCGTTTTACTTATACCACTTAGTTTTATTTATGGTGAAGAGTATTGGCTTGGTGATAAATTTATCTACGGCTTCTGGGATATTATGCTGAGCTATGTTGCTCCGTTTATTGCAACAATATGGTTTTGGTTACGTTTTCTTGGCACACCAGGGAAAATGGCCACTAAACTGGAAATCGTAGATGCAGCAACCGGCAATAAAATGAGCACTGGTCAGGCGATAGGCAGATATTTTGCTTACATTGTTGCCACGCTTCCTTTTTGTCTTGGATTTATCTGGATAGGTATAGATAAGCGAAAACAGGGGTGGCATGACAAATTGGCAGGCACGGTAGTGCTTCGTAATACAGGCAAAGAGTCCGTCAAGTTTGAAGAAAAGCTTTAGCGCAATCTGTGCATAATCAGGTAATAGAAAAGGCGCCGAAGCGCCTTTTTTACTTTCAACCGGCCAGTATTACTTGGCGCGGCTGCGGTACTCGTCGGTACGGGTATCGATTTCTATTTTGTCGCCTTCTTCAACGAAAGCAGGAACCATCAGCTCAAAACCAGTTTCAATTTTAGCTGGTTTTAATACTTTGCCTGAAGTATCACCACGGGCAGCTGGCTCAGTGTAAGTAACAGTGCGTACTACAACCGTTGGCAGGTCAACAGAAATTGGCCGTTCGTTATAGAACACCACTGAACACTCCATACCGTCTACCAGGTACTTCAGTGCTTCGGTCATGTTTTCTGCTTCAACTTCAAACTGGTTGTATTCCTGATCCATAAAGACATACATAGGATCAGAGAAGTAAGAATAGGTTACTTCTTTAGTTTCCAGCAGAACCTGTTCAAACTTGTCATCAGCACGGTATACCGTTTCCATGCCCTGTGCGTTCAACAGGTTTTTCATTTTCATTTTAACCACGGCAGAGTTACGGCCGGATTTGTTAAACTCGGCTTTTAAAATTACCATTGGTTCTGTGCCAACCATAATCACCTGGCCAGCACGCAGTTCTTGAGCTGTCTTCATCATGACTGAAATATCTTCTCGTTAGGAAAAATTGCGTCGCATTATAAATTTTTTTTCAACAAAGTGCACGAGGTTGCTGGCAAGATCTCCGTTTGCCGTTAACGCTGCGCGCCACATAGGGTTATATTCGACGATTTGCGGCAACATTGCACTAAGTTTTTGCCAGCGTTCGCCAAGCGCACTGTCTGTATTCCATGCCAGCCAAAAATCGGTTAATGCCTGTGCGGCCGTATCTGGCATTTGGCTGCAATAACGCTGCATAAAAGCGTTAAGTTTATCCAGATGCGCCTGCTCTGCCTGGCGGTAAATTTGCCAGATGAACGGCTTAGCTGCCCAGTGCGCGCGGATAACAGAATCTTCACCGCGCACAAAGTTAATATCACAGGCAAAGAGCAGCTTGTCGTAATCGTCTTGCGGCATAAAAGGTAACACTTTTAATGTCAGCGTATTTATTGCCAGCTCGCCGTGCTGTTTTAACTGCGGGTAATGTTGCATTAACTGATTGGCCAGCGCACCTTCAGGCACCAGACATAAGGTATTAATATCTGGCTGTTGCCAGCAGGCCAATAAACTATGAATTTGCGGGTGATCGTACGCAAACAGCGAAATTTTTTGCTGATAATACCCGTAGTTATCAACCCCCAGTTGCTGCCAGAACTGGTGCTGCGCTGAGGCATCAGCCAAAAACTGCGCGCCAAGTTGCTGCAGATTGCCCTCTTGCAGCAAACCACCTGTGCCAGCCGTAAAACCTGGGAAAAAAAAATATTTATCCAGTGCTAAATGTGGCTGCGGCGACGGCAGCGCATGGCATCCCTCTACCCAACTTTCAGCAGATAAGTACTCCAGATTAAGCCATAACGGCTTTACATCTTGCTGTGCCATCAATTGCTGATATGGCATTGGCACATTACACGCCAATGCCTCTACCACTACGCTGGCAACACCACTTGCCTGCCAATCGGTATTGGCAGACCACAGCATAATAGTCACACCGGCAATATTCTGCTGTGTCTGGTTAATATCTACCTGCGGGCAAATTTTATTAAAGCTGGCTAAATCATCTACCCAAAGCCGTACAGCAATCCCCTGCTCGGCTACGAGCTGCCGGCTTAGCCGCCAGCAAATACCGATATCACCAAAGTTATCTATAACAGCGCAAAAAATATCCCAGCGGCGGGCAGTGGCAGGCATCAAATATATCGTCAGCTAAAAAACAGGGTGGCTATTATACCTTTAAGCACACGCAGGCCAAGGTATGTTGTTGCCAGCAATAACACTGTTACCAGCAGCGCTAACAAATAATAACATAGCCGTTGCAGGCGAACTTTAATGTTATACAGCGTAGTGGCATTACTGTCTGTTGTTGGCAGTTCAGGGTAAAACAATACCGCCCACAGCCACAGCAGTAAACTGCTGACACCACATAACACTGCAGTAAGCTGCCAGCGCTGGGCCTGCTCTGGCGTCGCGCTGAACAACAACCAGCCAAACGTGGTTAGCGCCAGTAAAAACAGCACAATAAACACCGCCCGTGCCGGATACATACGCCGCGCCCAACGCTGATAAAATGCCAGCATCAGCCAAGCTCCAGTGTGGTGAGGCTGGCAGGGTATAGCGCCATTATGCCGCTTTGCCCCTGCATATCACCAATTAACCAGATTTGTTCAAACGGGTGCCGCTTTGGCATATGCAGTTGTTTATAGTGCTGCAAAATATCGCGCCGGGTCCATAACGGGTTGGCATTACGGATCACCAGCCAGACCCGTTCTGTGTGATAGTTTTTTTCGGCCTTATTGCTGATCAGGCGGTTAAGTGCGGTTAGCAACCGGTGCTGCGCAGGTGTACGCAACAATGCCATGAGTTCTTTGTGGGTATTAGTGCCCAGCTCGCGGCCGAGAATATGCATGGCTTCTGCTTCACTACCATAAAGATGAGCAATTTCTAAATCCAGCTTTTGCTCGTCATAGTAACAGGATACATCCGGCCTGGCCGGCTCATTATGCCAGATATGGCGCATAGCAATACCAAAGCGCTGCTCATACAACCGCATAAACAACCTTGCCGCTTCATGCTCCAGCTTTATTTTTTCCTCACTGCCATTCATCTGCGCAAAACCCAAACTATCAAACCACAATTATGTTGCTGGCATAAAATAATAATGCCAGATTTCAATCACAACCGGCACCACCGATAACAGCAAAATAATGGCCATGCAAATATTAAATATACGCTGAAACAGAGGTTTAGTTAGCACTGCTCTGAGGGCAGCACCAAATACCAGCCAGGCCCCCACACAAGGAAAAGCGACCAGTAAAAAAGCGGCGGTAATTACGCTCACTTCCAGCCAATACACACCCCCTACCGTGGTAAACGCGGCGACAGCACCGCTGGCCATTACCCAGGCTTTGCCGTTAACCCATTGAAATAATGCAGCCTGCATAAAGCTGAATGGCTTACTTTTGCCCTTTTCTATTGCTTTGGGTTCGGCGCTGGCAATATGCCAGGCCAGCCAGATAAGATACACCACCCCCACCACTTTTATCAGTTGATGCAGGTGCGGATAACGCTCGAACACAACGCCAAACCCCAGCCCCACCAGCAGCACCATCAGCGGAAAACCTAAACATATGCCCAGCCAGTGCGGCACGCTGGCTTTAATGCCATAGTTTACGCCAGATGACATAATCATCACGTTATTAGGGCCAGGTGTAATAGTGGTAGAAAAGGCAAAAAACAACACCGCTAAAAATAGCTCCATCGTACATCCAGGAGTTAGGCAAAGTGTGAGACTTACTGCGGATAATACCAGAGTCGGCGATCTTTAATAGGCGTTTGTGCAGGCAAAAGCGGATTCTCCAGCTTTATTATTTGCCGCTTATCCAGTTCAAGCTCTGCCAGATGGTTGGCGAAAAACTGATAAAAAAGCTGATCAAAAGTACCGTCAGCAATAATTTTATGCAACCCGTTTTCAATGTCCTGTGCTAACTGCTTATTGGCATAATTAACAAAAAAATAGCTGGCTGTAGGATAATAAATAACCCAGTTTTGCTCAGTTACTATATTACGCTCAATAAGCAGTGCTGCTTCATCAGCAATTTCCAGCGCATTACGTGGCACCGCGTCCACCCGGCCTTTTTCCAGCATAGAAAATAAATTGTCGTAGCCGGCTGCGCCAATGACCGAAAAACCGTTAAGTTGCAGCACTTTGGCATCAACCCAGTCATGGCCCTGTGCGTACACCATACGGCGAATTTGCTCGGGTTTAGCCGTGGGGGCAAACTTAGCCTGCTGATCTTTGCGGATCAGCATAATACGATAGCCGCTTAGGCCTTTAAAAATAGGAATGCGAATAGGCCGTAAATCCAGTTCGCGCTCAACAGAGGTCATCGTCCACAGTACATCCAGCTCGGCCTGTTCTTTTAAAAACACTATACTGCGGGATTTAGACATACGCTCAGACGAGCTTTGCAGCTGATACTGCCGCTCCGATTGTGCCAAAGCCAATTCCAGCAACGCTAATGGATAAACAGACCGCGGATCTTCAACATGCGCAATTGCCGGGTACCGCACTAACTCTGCCGCCCCGGCAAATGCAGGCAGAAAAAAACAAAGTAAAATTATACGTATCACTATTTTTCACCGGATAACTGTGCCATGTTATCACTGAAGTATTATCTAATTTGCTGAAAATAGTCAGCATAAACCTGATATTTACTTGAGAATACAGAACAACAGCGTGATAAAGAGAGAAGACAGGAGATAAACATGAATAAAATACTGGGTTTGGCAATTCTGGTCGCCGGTGTCATTTTGTTGTATTTTGGTTACACCGAATACAATTCAGCAGCCTCTCAGGTAACTGAGGTAATTACAGGCAACCCAACAGACAACTCCATATGGTTTCTGGTTGGTGGTGCTATAGCTGCAATTGTTGGTTTGGGTGTGTTACTGAAAAAATAATCCGCTTAACCTAAAGGCCGCAGTATATGCGGCCTTTATTTGTCTGCTGAAGAAGATTTATTCCTCTTCTTTACCCCAACTGTCCCGCAGCCCTACGGTACGGTTAAATACCAGTTTGTTGGCACTACTGTCTTTATTGTCTGCACAGTAATAGCCTTCACGCTCAAACTGATAGGCCTGTTCAGCTTTAGCCGTTGTTAGTGATGGCTCAACCAAACCTTGTTTAATTACTAACGACTGCGCATTAATCACCTGCAGGAAGTCTTCTTCTGCTGCCGGGTTAGCCACGCTGAACAAACGATCATATACACGGAACTCAGCCGGCACCGCGTGTTTAGCTTCAACCCAATGAATTACGCCGCGCACTTTACGACCATCTGCCGGGTTTTCACCCAGTGTTTCCGGTAAGTAACTGCATTTTAATTCAATAATGTTGCCATCGGCGTCTTTTATCACTTCATCAGCGTGAATAACATAAGCATTACGTAAGCGTACATCACCGTTTAATACCAAACGTTTGTACTTCTTGTTGGCCTCTTCGCGAAAGTCAGCGCGATCGATATACACTACCGGCCCGAACGGCAGTTTGCGGCTGCCCATGCTGTCGTCTTTCGGATGATTTGGCGCCTCAACCCACTCAACGCCATCGGCCGGAAAGTTAGTAATAGTTACTTTAAGCGGGTCAAGCACCGCCATAGCACGTGGTGCAGCTGCATCTAAATCTTCGCGGATACAGGCTTCCAGTGCGCTCATTTCGATCACATTGTCTTGCTTGGTAACCCCGATGCGTTTAGCAAACTCACGAATAGCCGCTGGCGTATAACCACGACGGCGTAAACCAGCAATGGTTGGCATACGTGGGTCGTCCCAACCGGATACAACCTGCTTTTCTACCAGCGTTTGCAGTTTACGCTTGCTCATTACCGCAAATTCCAGATTTAAGCGCGAAAACTCAATCTGTTGCGGGTGACAGGCAATAGTAATGTTGTCCAAAATCCAGTCATATAAACGGCGGTTATCCTGAAATTCCAGTGTACACAGCGAGTGTGTAACACCTTCCAGTGCATCAGAAATACAGTGGGTAAAGTCGTACATCGGGTAAATGCACCACTTATCGCCGGTTTGATGGTGATGGGCAAACTTAACCCGGTAAATAACCGGGTCGCGCATAACCATAAAGCTGGATGTCATATCAATTTTGGCGCGCAGCGAACACTCGCCTTCTTTAAAACCACCGGCACGCATTTTTTCAAACAGCGCCAGGTTTTCTGCCGGGCTGGTATTGCGTGTTGGGCTGGGTTTACCCGGTTGGGTTAAATTGCCACGGTACTCACGCATTTGTTCGCCATTTAAAAAGCAAACATAAGCCAGGCCTTTGTTAATTAACTCAACAGCATAGCCATATAATGCATCAAAGTAATCTGAAGAATAACGTACAGCGCCATCCCACTGAAAGCCCAGCCAGTTCACATCGTGCGAAATAGAGTTAACAAACTCGACGTTTTCTTTTTCCGGGTTAGTATCATCAAACCGCAGGTTACATTTGCCCTGATAATCCTGGGCAATACCAAAGTTCAGGCAGATAGATTTAGCATGGCCAATGTGTAGGTAGCCATTGGGTTCAGGCGGAAAACGGGTTTGCACAGCATGGTGTTTACCGGATGCTAAATCAGTATCAATGATCTGCCGAATAAAATTAGTTGGGCGATGTTCAACGTCCGCCATAAAATACGTGTCCTTTTTCGCTGGAACTTAGTTAAGATGCGGCATTATAGCAGCAGAAACACTGCTGACCACTGGCCTGTTCATCTTAACCGAAAGATTTTCAGCTCAGACTTTTTCAAGCCCGCTCTGCATACAATGAATGTTCAACAGCAGTTATACAGCCTTCAAGGCGTTGATAGTAGTCTGGCGCATCAATCACGCAAAAGCTACTGACATCAAAACCATAGCTCTGATACAGCGCCATCAGTTGGTCAAAGCTTAATTCACGGGTAGCCTGATCACCCAGTTCGCGCATACCATCGGCCACCCAGGGCACTGTGGGTTTAAGTGCGATCACCAGATCGTACTTGGCAGGGTCAATAAAACTTTCTATCCGGCTTGCCACCTGGCCTAAAAATGCCTGACTGAAAAACGCTGTAACAACGGCATCGGTATCAAAAAAACAGACCTTATTGGCGCTACGCAAGGCGGTTAAATCCTGCTCGTACTGCAAATGTGCTATGCGGTTAAAATCTTCCAGATCAAATAAATCGCCATTACCGCCAACAACATCATGCTGATAGTCACGGCCCAGCTCTTCTGACCACGACGTACAATACACCTTAGCCAATTTGCGTGTAAGTGTGGTTTTACCACAGGACTCCGGCCCGGTGATCAGCACCTTACGGGCAAAAAATGGCCGGGCAGAACCAGCAATATAATCCCAGTGTAAATAAGGATGATTACGAATTTCTGTGCCGCTTATCGGCCACTGAGTGCGCTGTGGGTCCAGCACTTTATACTCAATGCCAGGAAAATACCGGCTGTGACCTTCGCGGTAACTTTCTTCACCACCATAAATCACGCTAAAAGGCTCTGGCACAGTTTGCTTAAGCAGCGAGGCGTAAGCGCCCCAGCCTTGTGGGAACGGCGCCATAGCATCTTCATTTTGCAACAGCACCTCGATACCCAACCCCTGTAACTCCTGCGATAACCAGCGCTGGCGCAGTACACCACTAATATAAGTAATACCGGCGCTTTTGCATAGTTGCCCATCTTCCTGCGTACGCTCACTGATCACCACATACAGCTTGTCACACAAAGCATGGGCGCGCAGTATCGCGGTAATATGGCCGCGGTGTGGCGGTAAAAACTTGCCAGGGAACACACCTGTTTGCATTTATTAATTCCAACTGATACAACACATACCGGCACCCTACACCTAAAGCCCCAAAAACGCTATGCAGACAACATTACTGTGAGGCTAATCTTCCCAGCCTGGTACAAATGGAAAACGTCGGGCCCAGAAATTCTGTAGCTGCGGCAAGGCATCAACCCGCTTTACCACATCAGCCATTAATGGCGCGACACTATAAAAGCGGTTACGACCTGGTGTCCAGCGGCTGGCTACAGCGACATAGAGGTCTAACACCGTTAATTGCTCACCTAATAAAAACTGTGCCGGCGCCAGTTGCGATGCCATTATCTGCCAGCACTGAGCAATTCGATCTGCAGTGCGCAGCAATAGTTGTGGATACAGCTCTGTATCGTCACCAGCCAGCCGTGCTGGTTCATCCCGCACCCAGTACATTGAGTAAATAGATGCCGGAATAAAACTCATCCAACGTAAAAACTGCGCCCGTGTTGCCGTCCCGGGTAATGGTGCCAGTGCCGCTTCAGGATGTTGCTCGGTTAACCATAATAAAATAGCTGCACTTTCGGTTATTATTTCGCCATTTGGTGTTATCAGCACCGGCAACTGCCGCATTGGGTTTACCGCCGCCACTTTGTTGCGTTGGTGCTCTCCTTCCCAGGTTGGCGCCTCTACCAGCACCTGATAGGGTGCACCAATCAGCTCAAGTGTGGCTTCAACGGCTACCGAGCCCGAACCTGCCGCGCCGTAAATGCTGTACATAACTCCTCCTTAATCTAAATCAGCAGAAATAAAAAAACCCGCTACATAAGCGGGTTTTTATAAGCTAAATCAACAGCTGTTACCAGCCAGTCAGTTCTTTCAGTGCTTTACCGATATCGGCTAAGCTCTTAACCGTTTTAACACCGGCGTCTTCCAGTGCAGCGAATTTCTCGTCAGCTGTACCTTTACCACCAGAGATGATAGCGCCTGCGTGGCCCATACGCTTACCAGCTGGTGCAGTAACACCGGCAATGTAAGACACAACTGGCTTAGTCACATGTTGCTTGATATAAGCAGCCGCTTCTTCTTCAGCTGAACCACCGATTTCACCGATCATCACGATGGCTTCAGTTTGTGGATCGTCCTGGAATAATTTTAGGATGTCGATGAAGTTAGAACCTGGGATTGGGTCGCCACCGATACCAACACAGGTAGACTGGCCAAAACCGTAGTCAGTAGTTTGTTTTACTGCTTCATAGGTCAGAGTACCTGAACGTGAAACAATACCTACTTTACCTGGTAAGTGAATGTGGCCTGGCATAATACCAATTTTACATTCGCCTGGCGTGATCACGCCTGGGCAGTTAGGGCCAATTAAGCGTACGCCTAATTCGTCACAACGTACTTTAGCGTCCAGCATATCCAAAGTAGGAATGCCTTCCGTGATACAAACGATCAGCTTAATGCCACCGTTTGCCGCTTCCAGGATTGAGTCTTTACAAAAAGCTGCAGGTACGTAAATTACTGATGCTTCTGCACCAGTCGCTTCTACCGCTTCTTTAACTGTATTGAATACTGGTAAACCTAAGTGAGTTTGACCGCCTTTACCCGGAGTCACACCACCCACCATTTTAGTGCCGTAAGCAATGGCTTGTTCAGAGTGGAAAGTACCCTGAGCACCAGTGAAGCCCTGACAAATTACTTTGGTATCTTTATTAATTAAAACGCTCATTGATAACCCCTTATGCCTTAGCCGCTGCAGCAACTACTTGCTTGGCAGCACTAGTCAGGTCTGTGTCAGCGATAATATTCAGGCCGCTTTCAGACAGCACTTTAGCACCCAGCTCTGCATTGTTACCTTGCAGACGTACAACTACAGGTACTTTAACGCCAACTTCTTTGACTGCGCCAATAACACCTTCAGCAATCATATCGCAACGCACGATACCGCCGAAAATGTTGATGAAAACGGCTTTAACCGCAGTATCAGACAGGATAATTTTGAACGCTTCAACTACGCGCTCTTTGGTTGCGCCGCCGCCAACGTCGAGGAAGTTAGCTGGTTGGCCACCGTGTAATTTCACGATGTCCATAGTACCCATAGCTAAACCGGCACCGTTAACCATACAGCCAATGTCGCCACCTAAAGCTACATAGTTCAGTTCCCATGAAGCAGCGTGTGCTTCACGTGGATCTTCCTGTGAAGGGTCCTGCATAGCTTTTAAATCAGGGTGACGGTACAGCGCGTTGCCGTCGATAACCAGTTTGGCATCTAAGCAGTGCAGATCGCCGGCAGGAGTAATAACCAGAGGGTTTACTTCCAGCAGAGCTAAATCTTTGTCTTTAAACAGTTGAGCCAGACCCATAAAGATTTTTACGAACTGGTTCACTTGCTTGCCTTCCAGGCCTAATTTGAATGCTAACTCACGGCCCTGGAATGGCTGCGCGCCTACCAATGGGTCAATTGCTGCTTTCAGAATTTTTTCTGGTGTTTCGTGGGCTACGGTTTCAATTTCCACGCCACCTTCAGTAGAGGCCATAAACACGATACGACGTGAAGAGCGGTCAACTACTGCACCTAAATACAGTTCTTTAGCAATATCGGTACAAGGTTCAACCAGGATACGGCTAACCGGCTGACCTTTTTCGTCAGTTTGGTAAGTCACCAGGTTCTTGCCAAGCCATTTTTCTGCGAAAGCTTTGATATCTTCTTTGCTCTTAACCAGCTTTACGCCGCCCGCTTTACCGCGGCCGCCAGCGTGAACCTGGGCTTTAACAACAAACATATCGCCGCCGATTTTATCTGCAGCTGCTACCGCTTCTTCAACTGTAGCTGCGGCAATGCCTTTAGATACAGGCAAACCATATTGGGCAAACAGTTGCTTACCCTGATACTCGTGCAAATTCATGGCTATTTTCCGTTCATTTGAATATGAAAGCTGCACTGTTTAGTACAGCCTGACTTTGATCGGCGCATATTATAGTGCCAACCGGTTCGATAAAAAATGCTGTTGTCAAAAAACAACAGCATTTCTGCTTACTTTTGCCGAATAATCAGATATCCAGCAGGATACGGGTTGGATCTTCAAGTAATTCTTTAATAGTTACCAGGAAGCCTACAGACTCTTTACCGTCGATAATACGGTGGTCGTAAGACAGCGCCAGATACATCATTGGCAGAATTTCCATCTTGCCATCAACTACCATTACGCGATCCTGGATTTTGTGCATGCCCAGAATAGCAGATTGTGGCGGGTTGATGATTGGCGTAGACATCAGCGAGCCAAACACACCACCGTTAGTGATAGTGAAGTTACCGCCAGTTAAGTCGTCCATCGACAGCTTGCCGTCACGGCCTTTTAAGGCTAAGTCTTTGATGGCTTTTTCAATTTCAGCCAGATTCATTTTGTCGCAATCACGCAGTACCGGTGTTACCAGGCCACGTGGCGTAGACACCGCAATGCTGACATCGAAGTAGTTGTGATACACGATATCGTCGCCATCAATAGCAGCGTTTACTTCAGGGAAACGCTTCAGCGCTTCGGTAACGGCTTTAACGTAGAACGACATAAAACCTAAACGGATACCGTGACGCTTTTCAAATACGTCCTGGTATTGTTTACGCAGATCCATAATCGGCTTCATGTTCACTTCGTTAAACGTCGTTAACATAGCGGTTGAGTTTTTCGCTTCCAGCAGACGGTTAGCGATGGTTTTGCGTAAACGTGTCATAGGCACACGTTTCTGGCTACGATCACCCGCTACCGCAGTTGGTGCAGAGGCAGCAGGCGTAGCAGCTTTTGCTGGGGCACCGGCAACAAACTTTTCTACATCTTCTTTAGTCACACGGCCATTTTTGCCAGTGCCTTTAATTTTGCTGGCGTCTAAGCCTTTTTCAGCAATCATGCGGCGTACAGACGGGCTTAATGCGTCATCATTACTGTCGTCTGAACCGGCAGCAGGCGCAGCATCATCTTTCTTGGCCGGTGCTTCATCTTTTTTCGCTGCAGGTGCACCACCGGCTTCCATTTTACCAATAACTTCTTCCGCAGTTACGGTAGCACCGGTGTCATGAATGATTTCGCCCATTACGCCATCGGCCTGAGCAACAACTTCAAGTACCACTTTGTCGGTTTCAATATCAACTAATACCTGATCACGTGTTACGGCTTCGCCTGCTTTAACGTGCCAGGTGGCGATGGTTGCATCTGCAACAGATTCTGGAAGTACGGGTACTTTAATTTCCACTTTTTCACCTTTTACCGGTTGGTCTTATTTCGTTTAACCGGCCCGTTATACAGGCCGGACAATCAATTATTTAATAGTCAGAGCGTCGTTAACCAGCGCCTGTTGCTGCTTGTTATGCACCGACAGATAACCTACTGCTGGCGATGACGAAGCATCACGGCCGGTATAAATAAGCTGGCCGTTTTTAGGAATAGCAGCACGGAAATGATGCTGGCTGCAATACCAGGCGCCCTGATTCTGTGGCTCTTCCTGACACCAGACAAAGTCAGTGACATGCTGATACTGGCTTAATACTTCTGCCATTTCATCATGCGGGAACGGATACAGCTGTTCAACACGGACAATAGCAACGTCTTTTTGTTCACGCTTGCGGCGCTCTTCCAGTAATTCGTAATACACCTTACCGCTACAGAACACTACACGCTTTACATCAGCTGGTTTAATATCGTCTATCTCACCAATTACGTTATGGAACTTGCCTGCGGCCAGCTCTTCCAGCGTTGAGGTTGCCAGTGGGTGGCGCAGCAATGATTTAGGCGACATCACAATTAGCGGCCGACGCATTGGCCGTACCATCTGGCGGCGCAACATATTAAATACCTGCGCTGGCGTAGTCGGGATACAAACCTGCATATTGTGATCAGCACATAGTTGCAGGAAGCGCTCCAGCCGGGCTGATGAGTGCTCCGGGCCCTGGCCTTCGTAACCGTGCGGCAACAGTAAAGTTAAGCCACACAAGCGGCCCCACTTTTGCTCGCCAGAACTTAAGAACTGGTCAATCACTACCTGAGCACCGTTGGCAAAATCACCAAACTGACCTTCCCAAATAACCATTGCACGTGGCTCTGCCGTGGCATAACCGTATTCAAACGCCAGTACTGCTTCTTCTGACAAGGCTGAATCATATACCTGGAATGGCCCCTGCTGCTCACTGATATGTTCCAGTGGCGTATGGGTGCTGCCATCCGTTTGGTTGTGCAATACCGCGTGGCGGTGGAAGAAAGTACCACGACCGGAATCCTGGCCCACAATACGAATGCGGCTACCTTCAGCGACAGTTGACGCATAGGCCAGAATTTCAGCAAAGCCCCAGTCGATTTTCTTCTCACCGGCCAGCATTAAGGCACGGTCTTCGTACACACGGCCAACCTGACGTTGCAAGGTATGCGACTGTGGAATGCTGGTTGCCTTTTTGCCCAGCTCCACCAGTTTTTCTACTGATACGCTGGCATCATAAGTGGCATCCCAGTCATGGCCTAAGAACGGTGTCCAGTCAACTGACGTTTCGGTCATTGGCCGCCACTCTTCCACCACACAATCGCCTTTATCCAGCGCATTACGGTATTGCTCGGTCATCTCACTGATTTGCTCAGTGCTGAACAAGCCTTCAGCTACCAGCTTTTGCGCATAAATTTCACGTGGCGTTGGGTGCTTTTTGATTTTCTGGTACATCAGCGGTTGAGTTGCATTTGGCTCATCCGCTTCGTTGTGGCCATTGCGGCGGTAACATACCAGATCAATCACTACGTCACGCTTAAAGGTATTGCGGTAATCTACTGCCAGCTGCGCGACAAACACCACGGCTTCAGGATCATCACCATTTACGTGGAAAATAGGCGCCTGTACCATTTTAGCGATATCAGTACAGTATTCTGTTGAGCGGGTATCTTCCTGTTTAGATGTAGTAAAACCAACCTGGTTATTAATGACTAAACGGATGGTACCGCCCACTTTAAAGGCGCGGGTTTGTGAAATATTAAAGGTTTCAGCTACCACACCCTGGCCGGCAAAAGCTGAGTCACCGTGAATGGTGATTGGCAATGCCAGCGAGCCGTCGGTACAACCACGACGGTCTAAACGTGCGCGCACCGAGCCCATTACCACAGGGTTTACAATTTCCAGGTGTGACGGGTTAAACGCCAGCGCTAAATGCACATTGCCGCCAGCTGTTTCAAAATCAGATGAGAAACCCATATGGTATTTCACATCACCGGCACCCACTACTTCATACTTACCGGCAAACTCGTCAAATAACTTTGACGGGTTTTTACCCAGCACGTTAATTAACGTATTTAAACGGCCACGGTGCGCCATACCGATAACACAATCTTTAGCGCCCTGCTCACCGGCACGGTGGATCATGGCCTTAAGCATTGGCACCATGGCATCGCCACCTTCCAGGCCAAAACGTTTGGCACCCGGGAATTTCGATGACAGATACTTCTCTAAACCGTCAGCAGCAACCAGACCATTCAAAATACGGGTTTTAGCAGCTTTATCGTAAGACGGTGCTGACTGAATGGATTCTAAACGCTGCTGGATCCAGCGTTTCTCATCAGTCGAGACAATGTGCATATACTCAGCACCGATAGAACCACAGTAGGTTTTTTCCAGTGCTTTGTGCAGTTCACCCAGTTTCATCGTTTCTTTGCCAATGGCAAATGAACCAACATTAAACTCGGTATCGTAATCACTTTCTGATAAGTCGTGGTAAGACAGCTCTAAATCACGCACACGTGATTGCTTCCACAGGCCAAGCGGATCAAGGTTAGCTTGCTGATGGCCGCGAAAGCGGTAAGAGTTAATCAGCTGCAATACTTTAACCTGACGACTGTCAGCAGCTGTACCGGAATTGACCACCACCACTTCGCGGTGTTTATTACGGGCCAAATCTGCGAATTGCTGCCTGACATCAGAGTGACGGGTTTCAAGATCAACACCGTCAAGTTTTGGTAATTTGGCGAAAAACTCACGCCATTCGTCACCAACGCTGGTAGGTTCAGCTAAGTAGGATTCATAGAGCTCATCAACGTAGGCCGTATTGCCGCCGCCAAGATGAGAAGACTCTAACCACGCCTTCATTACACCTTCGTGCATTTAGTTTCCCTTAATTTCCGCGCACCTGGAAAAAGTAGCAAAAAAACAGCCTGCTTGCATGCAAGCCTGGCTGTCTTTCACGCACATACCAAAAAAGGGCGCATTACAGCGCCCGGTTTAACAACATAGATTTAATTTCACCAATTGCTTTGGTTGGGTTTAAACCTTTTGGACAAACATTAACGCAGTTCATAATGCCATGGCAGCGGAATACGCTGAAAGCATCATCCAAGTCGTTTAAGCGTTGCTCTGTCGCCGTATCGCGGCTGTCTGCCAGGAAACGGTAAGCATGCAGTAAACCGGCCGGGCCGATAAACTTGTCCGGGTTCCACCAAAACGATGGGCAAGAGGTTGAACAACATGCACACAGAATACACTCATACAGGCCATCAAGTTTAGCACGTTCTTCAGGCGACTGCAGATACTCACCCGCTGGCGGTAACTTGCTGTCGTTGATTAAGTACGGCTTCACTTTTTCGTACTGAGTGTAAAACTGGCTCATGTCGACAACCAGATCACGCACTACCGGTAAGCCCGGCAGCGGGCGAATAACAATTTTACCGCCTTTAGTGCCTGCAGCTGATAAAGGCGTAATACAGGCCAGACCATTTTTACCGTTGATGTTAAGACCATCAGAGCCACACACACCTTCACGGCAACTGCGACGGAACGATAAACTCGGGTCTTGCTCTTTTAATTTGATCAGCGCATCCAGCACCATCATGTCCCGGCCTTCCGGGTTGTCCAGCGTATATTCCTGCATGCGCGGCGCTTTGTCGACATCAGGGTTGTAACGATAGACTGAGAAAACTAACTTCTTCATCGCTGTGCCCTCTTAGTACGTACGAGCTTTAGGCACAAAGGATTCACGGAACTTAGGTTCCAGATTCACTTTACGCTTAAACATAGATTCGGTTTCCGGTGTGTAGACACTGTGGCATAACCAGTTTTCATCATCACGCTCCGGGAAGTCAAAGCGCGCGTGCGCGCCACGGCTTTCGGTACGGAAATTCGCTGCTACCGCAGTTGAAAACGCTGTCTCCATCAGGTTATCCAGCTCTAAACATTCAATACGCTGGGTATTGAAATCTGAGCTCTTATCATCCAGACGGGCAAACTTTAACCGTTCACGAATTTCTTTTAACTCAGCCAAGCCTTCAGCCATGGCAGCACCTTCACGGAATACCGAGAAGTTCAGCTGCATACATTTTTGCAGGTCTTTCTTAATTTGCACCGGGTCTTCACCCTGGCCAGGCTTAGTATCTTCCCAGCGCTGAGTGCGGGCTAAAGCGGCATCCAAATCGGATTGTGATGCGCTGCGCGCTTCAGTGGTTGCAGCTAATGCTTCGCCTAAGTGCAGGCCGGTTGCACGGCCAAATACGACTAAATCCAGCAGTGAGTTACCGCCTAAACGGTTAGCACCGTGTACTGACACACAAGCTATTTCGCCACAGGCAAATAAGCCAGCCACGATAGTTTCATTGCCATCGGCAGTAGGTTTAAGAACCTGGCCATGTACGTTAGTTGGAATACCACCCATCATGTAATGGCAGGTTGGAATTACCGGAATAGGCTCTTTTACCGGGTCAACGTGAGCAAAAGTTTTTGATAGCTCACACACGCCAGGTAAACGGCTTTCTAATACTTCCGCGCCTAAGTGGTCTAATTTAAGTTTAATATGCACGCCCCATGGGCCATCACAACCACGGCCTTCACGGATTTCAGTCATCATTGAACGGGCAACCACGTCACGGCCGGCTAAATCTTTCGCGTTTGGTGCATAACGCTCCATAAAACGCTCGCCGTCTTTATTCAGCAGATAACCGCCTTCACCACGACAACCTTCAGTCACCAGGGTACCGGCACCGGCAATACCGGTTGGGTGAAATTGCCACATCTCCATATCCTGCAGCGGCACGCCGGCACGCAGGGCCATACCGACACCGTCACCGGTATTGATATGTGCATTGGTAGTAGAAGCATAAATACGGCCTGCACCACCGGTTGCCAACACCGTTGCTTTGGCTTTGAAATAAACGATTTCACCGGTTTCAATATCAATAGCAGTACAACCTACTACAGCGCCGTCCTGGTTTTTTACCAAATCAAGTGCATACCACTCAGAAAATACCTGAGTTTTATTTTTTACGTTTTGCTGATACAGCAAGTGCAGCAAAGCATGGCCGGTACGGTCTGCCGCTGCTGCTGTACGGGCAGCTTGCTCGCCACCAAAATTCTTAGACTGACCACCAAACGGGCGCTGATACACGCGGCCATTTTCAAAGCGCGAGAAAGGCAAGCCCATATTCTCCAGCTCGGTAATGGCTTCCGGGCCGGTTTTACACATATATTCGATAGCGTCTTGATCGCCAATATAATCAGAGCCTTTAACGGTATCAAACATGTGCCATTCCCAGTTATCCGGGTGGCTGTTACCCAACGCTACAGTAATACCGCCCTGAGCAGATACCGTATGCGAACGGGTTGGAAACACTTTAGACAACAGTGCGCAGCTTAAACCAGACTGCGTAATTTGCAGTGCAGCACGCATACCTGCACCACCAGCGCCAATTACAATGGCGTCAAACTCTCTTACTGGAATATTCACTTAAGCACCCCACAAAACAAACAGGCCAACCGCAACGTAAGCGAAAGCCAGCGCATAAAGGAAGAATTGCAATACTGCGCGCAGAGCAGCTGATTTGATATAGTCAGTCAGCACCTGCCACAAACCAATGCGGGTGTGCACGGCAATAGACACTAAAGCTAACAAGGTAAACACTTTTACCAGCGTATTGGCAAACAAGGCCTGCCATACGTCAAAGGTGACTTCCGGCGTAATAAGGAAGAAACCGAGAATAAATACACTGTACAGCGCCAGCACAATGGCTGTTGCCCGCAGCGATACATAATCCTGTACGCCATCGCGTTTCAGGCTTGCCTGGTTTAAAACCATAACCATACTCCTGCTAATACTGCTAATACTACCCACAGCACTATTGTCACTTTTGCGCTTAAGTTGCCGGATTTCAGCTCTTCCCAGTGTCCTAAGTCCATAATCAGATGGCGAATACCGCCAACCAAATGATAGATAAGAACAGTGATAGTGCCCCAGGCAATGAATTTAGCCAGATGAGACGTCATCAGCGCTTTAACGTAGTCAAAGCTCTGCTGATCCTGAAGCGAGTATGCCCAGGCCCAGATAACGAATACCAATGCAAAAAACAATGCCACGCCGGTAACACGGTGCAGAATTGACGCTATGGCAGGTGCCGGAAACGATATGGTAGAGAGGTCGAGATTTACTGGTCTTTGTTTTTTCACAGTGCTTGCCCATCGATGCCCATTATCGAGCTCTTGTTGTCATTGTCGTTGTCATTGCTGTATAAACAGTCAACACCCAAAACCAATACACCTTTTTGCTCAAGCTGGATCAGTCCTGCCAGATCAGCAAAAAGTGCTTGCTGAGTGAACTGTTTAAAAACCGCAATAGTATATATTTCGCGACTCGGTATTACAATTTTTGTTTGGTTTTACTCGAAAAAATCCGTATTTGGAACATTACACATTTTACAGACTAGAGCAATAATACTAGAGTCGAATACTTATTAAGCAGAAACGCATTAAAATTGACTTTAAGGGGTCGTTTGCAGGTAGAATAGCGACCAATTTGCTAAATTCCTTTAACCCGATACTACAACAACAGGAGAAATCCAATGGCAGATAAAAAGGCCGTCGTGCAGGTCGATGGGAAATCGTTCGAGTTGCCAATCTACTCTGGCACCGCCGGCACTGACGTAATTGATGTTCGCGCCTTGGGTCAGCATGGTTACTTCACTTTTGACCCGGGTTTTATGTCTACCGGCTCATGTGAATCCAAAATCACCTATATTGATGGCGATGAAGGCGTGCTGTTGCACCGCGGTTATCCTATCGAGCAATTGGCTGAACACTCAGACTACCTTGAACTGTGCTACCTGTTATTAGAGGGTGAATTACCGCAGGCTGAGCAATATAACCAGTTTAAAAACACCATTACGCGCCATACCATGGTGCATGAAAAAATAGCCTCGTTTTTCCAGGGCTTCCGTGTTGATGCCCACCCAATGGCGATGCTGTGTGGCGTAGTGGGTGCACTGTCCTCTTTTTATCACTCAGATTTGGACATCAACGACCCTGAACAACGTAAACGCAGTGCGCACCGTTTAATTGCCAAGTTACCAACCATTTCGGCGATGGCATTTAAATACACTGTTGGTCAGCCTTTCGTATACCCACGTAACGATTTAAGCTACTCAGAAAACTTCCTGCATATGATGTTCTCTGTACCAGCTGAAGATTACAAAGTCAGCCCTATCCTGGCTAAAGCCATGGATCGCATCTTTATGTTGCATGCCGACCACGAGCAAAACGCCTCTACCTCTACTGTACGTTTAGCCGGTTCGTCAGGTGCTAACCCTTATGCCTGTATCGCTGCCGGTGTAGCTTCTTTGTGGGGCCCTGCGCATGGCGGTGCTAACGAAGCCTGTCTGAAAATGTTACAGCAAATCGGTTCTGTTGACCGTATTCCTGAGTTCGTAGCACGGGCAAAAGATAAAAACGACAGCTTCCGCCTGATGGGCTTTGGCCATCGCGTGTATAAAAACTTTGACCCACGGGCTAAGGTGATGCGCGATACCTGCCATGAAGTGTTAAAAGAGCTGAACGTTAAAGACCCACTGTTAGACGTAGCAATGGAATTGGAGCGCATTGCGCTGTCAGACCCGTACTTTATTGAGAAAAAGCTGTACCCGAACGTCGATTTCTACAGCGGTATTATCTTAAAAGCTATTGGTATTCCAACCAGTATGTTCACGGTGATTTTTGCCATGTCGCGTACCGTGGGCTGGATTTCACACTGGGACGAAATGCTGGGCGAAAAAGGTCACAAAATCGGCCGTCCACGCCAGTTATACACCGGCTACAACACCCGTGATTTTAAGCCGCTGAATAAGCGTTAATCTCACTGGTTTGGCAAAGGCGGCTTCGGCCGCTTCTTTGTTGGCTGACTTTTTAAGCGCATTTGCGCCAGCGTAAGAAAACAGGCAAAATCGCGCAATCTTAGCCAGTGGACCTCCCTGCCCTTATGCCCACTTTTGATGTTCAGCAGTTTCGCCAGCAATTTGCTTTTTTTCAGCAACAGCCAGAATGGGTGTATCTGGATAATGCCGCCACCATGCACAAGCCTCAGGCGGTTATTGATGCCGTTACGCAGTTTTATCAGCAATATAACAGCAATGTACATCGCGGCGCACATCAATTAAGCCAGCGGGCTACTACGCTGTTTGAGCAGGCCCGCAGCACGGTTGCCAGTTACATTAACGCACAACATTCACATGAAGTCATTTTTTGCAGTGGCGCCACAGCAGCACTTAATCAAATTGCTTTTGGTTTAATGCATACGCTGCTGCAACCCGGCGACCGTATTTTACTCACGCAGCTAGAGCACCACGCCAATATTGTGCCCTGGCAACTGCATTGCCAGCGGTTTGGTGTCATTATCGATGTAGTGCCGTTAACACCAGAGCATCAGTTGGATATGGAGGCCTATCAGCAATTACTGCAATTAAAGCCTAAAGTAGTCAGTTTCAGCCATATTTCTAACGTATTAGGCCACATTCAGCCAGTGGCTGACATGGTTACGCTGGCAAAAGCAGCAGGTGCTATAACGGTAATAGATGGTGCTCAGGGCATAGTGCATCAGCAGCCGGATATGCAACAGCTGGACTGCGATTTTTATGTTTTTTCCGGCCACAAACTGTATGGCCCTACCGGCATAGGCGTGCTGTATGGCAAAACGGAACAACTGGCCCGCTTAACGCCTATTTTTGCCGGCGGTGAAATGATTGACAGTGTCAGCTTTATTAACACTACCTTTAACAAATTACCTTTCCGGCTGGAAGCCGGTACGCCCAATATTGCGGGTGCTATCGGCCTGTCCGCCGCCATCGAGTGGATACAAAAATATAACAATCAGCAGATCGTAAATCATAAAGCGCTGTTATTAAAAGAGTTCTACAACGGCTTAACGGCAATAAAAGCCATAGATATTTTATCTTCGTCTGTGCATAATGCCGGTATAGTGGCATTAAATGTTGACAGTGAGCACCCTGCTGACGTAGCTGAGTTACTTAACCAGCAACAGATAGCTGTCCGGTCGGGGCAACACTGTGCTATGCCATTATTTAGCTACTTAGCGCGGCCAGGTGCCATAAGGTGTTCCTTTGCCGCTTATAATACGCTGGATGATGTAAACCGGTGTTTGCTCGCATTGGAGCAAGCCGTGGAGATTTTAACTGCATGACACTAGAACAACTATTAGCAGATACCAAGCCTGCCTTGCTGGACATTCAGCAACGCGATCTAACGGAAATAGAACAAGCCAAAGACTGGCAGGCAAAATACCGGGTGCTGATGCAACTGGGCAAAAAGCTGCCTGCAATTCCGGAAAAAATGAAACAGCCAGAATTGCTGGTCAAAGGCTGTGAAAGCCGGGCCTGGCTGATGCATTATCATGACAAAACTACAGATAAGCACTACTTTGTGCTCGACAGCGAAGCGCGTATTGTAAAAGGTTTGATGGCCATTATGCTGTGCCTGGTTAATGGCATGACAACCGCTGAACTGTGTCAGTTTGATTTATGCCACAAGTTTGATCAGCTGAACTTAAAACCTTATTTAAGTCAGTCACGTGGCAATGGCTTAACGGCAATGGTCAACCGGATAAAACACTGCTGCGGCTAGCTCGTTCATCTAAGGTTCAGTTTCACCCTATAGACTACCGCGCCTGTATATCTCAACTACAGGAAACCTGAAAGTCAGGTTACGGCGATATGGATAGTTACGCGTTGCAACAGCATGTTGAAGAGCTTCTGTCCCAGCACAAAGCACGTTCGTTTTCTACCCTGTGGCAAAATCAAAAGCTTTGGATTAAGCAACATGAAGCCAAAGGTGGCACATTATTGCCCCTGCTCACCAGACTGCTGAGAAAACTGAGTAATAACCCACTGTATTACCCGTCAGCAGAGCCGAAACAGTGCCTCAAACGTGAAGCTACCCGGCTAACTTTACTGAAATCTAGGGGCATACGGGTACCGCAGGTGGTGTTGAGCCATGACAACTACCTGGTGATGACGGACCTCGGGCCATCCATCAAGTTTTTCTTAACCGAAACCAATATTAGCGCCCTGGAAAAACAGCATATTTTGATGGCAGCCGCCGCCGCTCTGGCACAGGTGCATCAGCAAAACCGCTGGCATGGCCGCCCGGCGTTACGTGATATCTGTTGGGACGGTGAGCAAATTGGCTTTATTGATTTTGAAGAAGATCCGCATCAGCATCTGAGTATTGACCAGTGTATGGCTCGCGATGTACTGATTTTCGTGCATGGTTTGTACCGCTATTTACCCGCTAATGATCCGGCTATTTTGTTAACTATAAGCGAATATCAACGGCTGGCACCGGGTAGGGTCTGGCGGGAAGCCTTGCAGATAGCCGAGAAAATGTGGCTGGCCTACCCCTGCCTGCTGACATTGCGAACCGTGTTGGGTAAAGATGGCCGGCAGGCTTTTCTGGCACTGAGACAATTACGCCGGTTTAACAGCCCGCGCCGTTCCCCTTTGTCGTTAATATTACTGTCCATCGTTATGGCGTTCATGCTTGCCGACCAGTTTGACTAACACTTTTGATACCGCAGCCAGTCCAAAGCTGGCTGTTACCACGGTAACAGCCCCAAAACCGCCGCTACAATCCAGCCGCATACTACTTACCTCACCGTCTGCTGTCACCTGAGCCGTTTTTTGCTGGCAAACGCTGCCGTCCGGTTGCGGGTATACCAGTTGCTCGGTTGAATAGACACATTCAATACCAAAACGGCGTTTTGGATTACGGCTGTAGTTATAATCACGCCGCAAACTATTGCGTACTTTGGCCAACAGCGGGTCGTTAATGGTTTGAGTAAGATCGGCAATCCGGATTTGCGTCGGATCTGTTTGCCCACCGGCCCCGCCAGTGCTTATTACCTTGATTTTATTACGCTTACAATGGGCCAGCAGCGCCACTTTGGCTTTAATTGAATCAATTGCATCAACCACATAATCCATATCATTGCTGATAAGCTCACGCAGGTTGTCGGTAGTAACAAAATCTTCTATCTGATGCACAACGCATTCTGGGTTAATCGCCTTAATACGCTGTGCCATCACCACTACCTTATCCTGCCCTACAGTATCGCTTAAGGCATGTAATTGGCGGTTAATATTACTGATACAGACGTCATCCAGATCAATCAGGGTAATTTCACCTATACCGGAACGTGCCAGCGCTTCAGCTGCCCAGCTGCCCACGCCGCCAATCCCCACAACACAAACATGCGAGTTGCGAAAAGTCTCCAGCGCGGCCACACCATATAACCGGGCAATACCGGCAAAACGTAATTGATAATCGGACATCTTTATTCGTTAACCTGCTGAGGTAAAATATAATTTGGCCAATTCAGTTGCCAGGGCTGTGCCCAGTTTGACAATGCCCCGCTTTGGCCAAGCTGCTGATAGAAAACGCCTTCTGTTGGCGCCTGTACATACTGATATTCGGTATTGTATAAACAAAAGCGCAGCCCATAGGCATGCAGATACACCCGGTCTGCCGCTGTGCCCTGATACAACGCATCGCCAGCAATGGCCGCGCCAACACTTTTTAGCGCAACCCTGATTTGGTGGGTTTTACCACTGTAGGGCTTAACTAAAAATGCCCGAAACGGCAGGTTTTCAAAACCCTGGCTAATAAAATAGGTTACCGCCGGGTTTTGCTGGCTGCTCAGCAATTTCCAGGCGCCACGCCGTGCTGGCGTCATATCGCCTTTCACCCAGCCCTGCTTTTTTGCCGGCTTGGCTACACTTAGCGCCAGATAATATTTCTCTACCTGGTGCGTGCTAAACAGCTGTGTTAACTGTGCCGCTGCGGCACTGCTGCGGGCCAGCACAATTAAACCCGAGGTTACTTTATCCAGCCGGTGTACCGGGTACAACTTATAGCCCAGTTGCTGCTGTGCTAAAACCACTAAGCCCGGGCCATCGTCTGAGTGAAAACTAATACCGGCAGCTTTATTCAGCAGCACAAAATCTGCCGTTTCAGCTATCAGGGTAAAAGCGGTGGTCATCAGTTCAGGCTGGCAGCATAAGTGCGGGCATGTTCCAGATCTGCCGGCGTATCCACACCCACCGCCGGTGTTTCCAGCGCAGTATCAACATGAATTGATTCACCATGCCACAGCACCCGCAGTTGCTCCAGACTTTCAATCTGTTCCAGCGCAGACGCTGGCCAGTCAATATAATGCTGAATAAAGGCAGCGCGATAAGCATAAATACCAATATGGCGGCGATAATGGCTGGCTAATTCAGCCTGAAAAGTGCCGTCACGGTCAAACGGAATAACACTGCGGCTAAAATACAATGCATAACCGTGTTTATCACTAACCACTTTTACAATATTCGGGTTGGCAATTTCAGCCGCATCGATCAGCGGTACCGCTAATGTCGCCATTTGGGCCTTTTGCTGAGCAGCCAGATTCTGCGCAACCTGGCGAATAATCAGCGGTGGAATAAAGGGCTCATCACCCTGCACATTTACCACTACCGTATCGGCAGCAAGCTGTAACTTACTCACTACTTCTGCCAGGCGCTCGGTGCCGGAATTATGATCGGCACGTGTCATACAGACTTCGCCACCAAAACGTTCTACTGCAGCGGCTACCCGGCTGTCATCAGTGGCAACAACAACACGGTGAGCCCCACTTTGCAGTGCCTGCTGGTAAACCCGTTCAATCATCGTTTTACCAGCGATATCAGCCAGCGGCTTGCCTGGCAAACGGCTGCTGGCGAAACGTGCCGGAATAACCACTATGAACGCCATTGTTCTGCCTCTTCCAGTGTCAGCTCACGGGCTTCATCAGCCAGCAATACCGGAATATTATCGCGCACCGGATAGGCCAGGCGGTCGAAGGTACAAATCAGCTGCGGTGAAGCCTGATCATATTTGAGTTTGCCTTTACATAACGGACAGGCCAGAATTTCGGTTAATGCTACTTTAAGTGCCATAACTGCTCCGCAGATTAGTCAAAAGGGTATCTAGTTTTTGTTGTAATGCGTTATCCAGTGCCGCATCCACGCCAAGGCTGAACCAGTCAGCACGGGCAAATTCGCGACATTTCACCGCATCTTTCTCTGTCATCAGCACCGGGCCCTGGATATCAGTAAAATCGGCCGCGCTGAATTTATGATGATCAGCAAAATAATGCCGTGCGGCTATGGTAAAACCGGCTGCCAGCGCCGTGCGCTCAAAGCGCTGCGGGTTACCAATTCCGGCTACCAGGGTTACCGGGCCGGGTGTTAAGGTTGCTTCGCTGCACAGCGCTTTTGCCGTTGCTGCCTGTAATTGCATTACGCCATCGGCCTGAGCATAAGGCTGGCTGTTTGCCACGACCAAATCAGCCTGTTTTAAACGCCAGGCGCCCTCACGCAATGGGCCGGCCGGCAACAACTGGCCATTGCCCAGGCCACGGCTGCCGTCAATCAGCACAATTTCCATATCACGGGCCAGACGATAATGCTGCAGACCATCATCGCTGATAATAATATTGCAGTGAGTTTGCTGCAGTAAAAAGCGGGCTGCAGCTACGCGATCCGGGCATACCACTACCGGACAACCACTACGCTGTGCCAGCAACAACGGCTCATCGCCCACCCCGGCAGCTGTTGCTACTTCAGGCATCACCAGTATGGGGGCTTTGATATTAGCGCCATAGCCACGGCTGACAATACCTGGCTTCCAACCTTGTTTACGCAGCGTATCGCATAGCAATAATGTAAAAGGCGTTTTACCGGTTCCGCCGATACTGATATTGCCTACCACAATCACCGGGGCCTTTACTCTTATCTGTTGTTTAATACCTGAGCGAAACAGCATACGGCGTAATGCCGTGATAACGCCATACAACCAGGCCAACGGCAATAACAACCAATAAGCTTTATGGCCCTGATACCATAGCCGCTCAGTAAAGCTCACTGCTGCTCGCCAAACTGCAGTTTATACAGCTGTGCATAAGCACCGTTTTGCGCCAGCAAAGTATGATGATCGCCCTGCTCTACAATACGGCCCTGGTCCATCACGATAATGCTGTCGGCGTTTTCAATTGTGGATAAACGGTGTGCAATAACAATGCTGGTGCGGCCTTTTAACAGCTCATCAAGTGCCGACTGAATTTTACGCTCAGATTCTGTATCCAGCGCTGAGGTAGCCTCATCCAGAATTAAAATCGGCGCCTGACGCAACAAGGCCCTGGCAATGGCAATACGCTGACGCTGGCCGCCGGATAAACTGACACCATTTTCGCCAACAATCGTATTGAGGCCGTCGGGTAACTTAGTGGCAAACTCCAGCACATGCGCTTTTTCGGCAACATCCAATAAGTGAGCTTCACTAACCGGTTGCGTCATACCGTAACAAATATTATTGGCAATGCTTTCATTAAACAGTGTCACATGCTGGGATACTACCGCAATTTGAGCCCGTAAAGACGCCAGTTTATACTGCCGGATATCCTGGCCATCCAGCAGAATTTGTCCTTGCTCAACCTGATAAAAACGCGGTAACAAACTGGAAATAGTCGTTTTACCACTGCCGGAACGCCCCACTAATGCGACCGTTTGCCCCGGGTGAACCACAAAGCTGATATTGTCCAACACTTGTTGCTGATGACCGGGATACTGAAAACTTACCTGCTCAAAGCGGATTTCGCCCTGAACCTGCGCCACCTCAAGCGTCCCGCTATCCTGCTCAGGCAACTGGTCCAGTATGCTGAAAACGCTGGCTGCCGCCGCTATACCACGCTGAAAATCACTGTTCACTGTAGTCAGTTGTTTTAGTGGTTTAAGTAATACCACCATGGAGGTGACAATCGCAGAAAAACTGCCGGCACTCAATTGATTAAGCATCTCAGGAGAGCTCGACAGATAAATGACAAAAGCCAGCGCAAAAGAAGCAATCAGCTGGATAATGCCCGAGCTTATAGCCTGAGCTGAGTCCATTTTAATACCCTGAGTACGGGTATTATTATTAATATCCGCAAAGCGCTTATCCTCCAGCGCTTGACCGCCAAAAGACAAAATAACCTTATGGCCATTCAGCATTTGCTCTGATGATGTGGTTACACCGCCCATGGCATGCTGAATATGTTTACTCAATTGGCGAAAACGTTTTGAGACAAAACGGACGATAATAGCAATCAGAGGTGCAATCAAAAAGAAAATCAATGACAACTGCCAGCTGTGATAAAACATCACGGCGATAAGACCAATGATAAAAGCGCCTTCACGTACCAACACGATCAACGCTTTTGTCAGAGATTGTTTAACCTGCTCAGCATCGTAGGTGATTTTCGAAATTAGCTCCCCGGTAGAATGCTGATCATGAAAGCTAACCGGTAAACGCATGATATGGCTGAATAAATGCTGACGGATGTCTTTTACAATATGACCACCCACCCAACTGATGCAGTAGGTCGCAATAAAATGGCAGATACCGCGCAGAATGAACATCAGGATCACCACTAAAGGCGCGTATTTAAGAAATTCGGTATCTTTGTCCTGAATACCATGATCAATAAACGGCTGGATCATGGAAATAAAAGTGGCATCAACCAGGGCATAACCAATCATGCCCAGTATCGCGGCAATAAATCCGGCCCGATAAGGTTTGGCGTAGCGCAATAAACGCTTATAAATAACGACGGGATTTGTAATATTCTCTACCAAAATAAAACCCTGCTTCCTGAATCAGCCGCTATTCTAGCGTGTTGTTAGCAAGGTTTCAGCATTTCCCACCGGCTTTTGCAGCCAAAAGGGTATTCTTTGCGCCCGGTATTCGTAAACATGCAGGGCCTGCTCGCTGATATCAAGCCTGATAGCACCACCATGCGCTGTGTTATGCAGCGGAATACCCAGCATCTGCAGCCGTTGTTGCACAGCAATAGCCGGATGCTGATGGCGGTTATATAAACTGGCGCTGTTCAATGCCAGTTGCGGCGCTAACTGGTGTAAAAAAGCAAAATGGCTGGAACTGTTACTACCATGATGAGACAACACCAGCACATGAGCGGTCAACTGCGGGTAGCGCGCAATAAGCTGTTGCTCCACCCTGGCGCCGATATCGCCTGGCAACAGGATCTGCCAGTCATACAGCTGTATTAGCAGCACACAGGAGCTGTCATTCTTACTGCCAAAATCTCCACCGGCATCCAGCATTTGCAGCCGTGCGGCTAAGTATTGCTGCGGTATAGCGCTGCAGGGTTGTGCATTGGCTATATGGTCAATATCAGTGTAAATCTGTGCCTGCGGATAAAAGGCGGTCAGCAATTGCCAGTCACCGGTATGATCACTGTCATCGTGGCTTAAAATTAAATAGTCCAGCTGGCGTACACCACGCTGGCGCAAATAAGGTAATACCTGCGATGCGGTGGCGCTGTGCTGGCCATAACGTGGCCCTACATCGTACAACAGGCCGCGTTGACCATGTTGCAGCAACACCGCCAGCCCCTGCCCGACGTCAATCAGATGCAACTGCCACTGTACCGGCCGGGTAAACGCCAGCATTAACGGCAGCATCAGCACAACGCCAAGATAAAGAAATATGCGCTGGTATGACAGCAAAAATAACAAACAGATAAGTAGCAGGCTGCAAATCAATACCCAGTGCTGATCCGGCCAGGCCCACCAGCTGCTGCTTTGTAACGCGCTCCAGTTAAGCCACCACAGCAGCGGCTGAAACACCGTATCGGTTAACTGCCAAAGCACACTGCTACCGGGTAGCTGAACCAATTCAGCCAACAGGCTGATAAACAACAATGGAATAGCCAGCAAGCTGCACCAGGGTACCCATAACACATTTGACAACCATGCCAGCACCGAACTGCCATCAAATAATAACAGGCTGAGTAACGACATCAGTAACGTCAGACAAAAGTGAAAACGCAAAAACAAGTAGAACTTACTGTGCCAGTGTTTGCTGTAACGGGGTTGCAGCCACAACACGGTAAAAATAACCGCCACGGCCAGTACCGATAGCCAGAAGCTTTTGCTTAGCACAAAAAAGGGCTGAGCCAGCAATAGCAAGGCCGTAAGCAATAACCAATAGTGGCTGTAGCTTAGCCGCCGGTATTGTAGCCAGGCCAGCACCATCAGCAGCAAGGCAAATGCAGCCCTGATGGTCGGAATAGCAAAGCCGGCCAGCCAGGCATACGCAAAGGCAGCCAGCAAAGCCGCAGTTAACGCCACACCCTGGCGCCAGGCTAAATAGCGTAGCGGCCAGGGCATAAAACGCAGCAGGCAAAAACTCCAGCCAAACACCAGGCCAATATGCAAACCCGAAATGGCCAGCAAATGCGCTAAGCCAGACTGCTGCAAGCCCTGCCATAAGGCTGGTGAAAACTGGCGTTGCCCCACCGTCAGTGCCAGTAACAGCGGTGCGCTGTCTAAATCTGCCGTTGCGTGTTGCAACCGGGCAATCAGCCGCTGGCGCAAAGACACCTTATGCGGCAATAACTGCGCCTCATGCCCGGCCAGCACAGAGCCCTGGGCCAATACACCGTGCAACAATGCCTGCGCCTCACGGTTGACACCAGCCGGATTAGCACTACCGGCCACTGGCCTTAAGCGCGCACTCAGCTGCCAGCGCTGGCCCTCTTGCAAAAGTTCCGGAGGTTGTGACCAGTTCAGCTGGATCTGATACCCTTTAGCGCTGCTGTTTTCCAGTTGTAATGTAAATTGGCTATACTCAGCATACTGTTTTGGAATACCAACAATAGTACCTTGCAGTGGGGCGCTGTAATTCAACAGCTGCTGCTGTTCGGTTTCATAGGTAGCAAACTGGCTTATCCAGCAACAAAAAAAAGCGGCCAGCCCGGCACAAAACCGGTAGCGCACCGCAAACAAGAGTATAGTTAGCGGCAGCAGCAAAAATACTGTGAAAAAAGGTGGCACTATTGGCAAAAATAATGACAATAGGCTGCCTGCAAGCACACCGATACAAAAAGATTTCATGTTTGTTTTTTGTGAATAGGTTGTAATGCCAAAGAACTTTATTAAGAAATATCTACCATCGCCAGAAAAAATCAAGCAGCAGAAGCTGCTTAAAATATTTGGCTCGCTGTTACATGATGGTAATTTGTGGCACCTGAACCGACGCTCGGCCCGCGGCGCTTTTGCGGTGGGGTTGTTTTTTGCCTGGATGCCCATTCCGTTTCAGATGGTAGCATCTGCTGCGGTGGCAATACCGATGCGGGTTAACTTACCCATATCGGTAGCGTTGGTGTGGTTAACCAACCCTATTACGATGCCGGTTTTATTTTATATCAGTTATCTGGTGGGTTCTGTGGTGTTAAGAACACCGCTGGAGCCTTTTGCCTTTGAAGCCAGCTGGGACTGGCTGGTGCATAGTATTCACACTATTGGTAAACCTTTTCTGGCCGGCTGTTTGCTGATGGGAATTTGCTCAGCCATTATTGGCTATTTTGTTATCGACTGGCTGTGGCGTTTATCAGTAAGAAAAGCCCAGCTGGGCAAAAAATTAAAGCGGAAAAACCAGCCACCACTTTAACCTTGTTAACGCTGCCCCAGCACCCGCGCAGGTTGCACTTTACTGGCCCGCCACGCCGGATAAAGCGTCGCCAGCAAACTCATCACTATTGCCACACCAAACGTCAGCAATACATCCTGCCACTGTAATAATGACGGTACAAAGTTAATAAAATAAATACTCGGATCAAGCAACGACTTACCCAGTACGCTCGTTACAAAGGCAAACACCGGCTCAATATAACTGGCCAGTAATACACCGACAATTAAACCTGCTACAGCACCAATTAAGCCATTAAGCCAGCCCAGCCACATAAAGGTGCGTATAATTACCGCAGGCGAAACACCCATGGTTAGCAAAATGGCAATATCGCCTTCTTTTTCCCGCACGGCCATCACCAGTGTGGCAACGATATTAAAACTGGCTACTGCAATCACCAGCGCCAATACCAGATATAAAATACTGCGTACCATCTGGATATCCTGATAGACATGGCCCTGACTGCGAAACCAGTCCAGCAGATAGACATAATCTTCTGATACCCGGCCCAGCTCGCGCGCCATTTGCGGCGCCTGAAAAATATCGTCCAGCCGAAATGCAAAACCCTGCACAGCGTCCGGTTCAAAAGCCAATAAGCTGGCCAGCGTGGCCATATCAAGCCAGACATGGCTGTAGTCCAGCTGGCCGCCCACAGCAACTATGGCACTCACTGTCAGGCTGGCGGTACTGTGGCTGGCCAGGCGGCCATCTTCGGTTAAGCGGGGTAATAACAGCTGTACCTGCCCGCCTACTTTAACATTCAGCGCATCGGCAATACCCTGTCCCAGCACAATGTCGCTCTGTTGCAGGGTATCAAGCTGACCAGCGCTGATATAACTGGCAAAATCGCTGATGCGCCGCTCCGAGGTAATATCAATGCCACGCACTTCTGCCGCTTTCACTTCTGTACCGGCTCTTAACATACCGTTACTTTTAATATAAGGTGCTACCGCCTCAACACCGACGACCTTGGCAAACAGCTGTTGCTTACGCTGCCAGTCATGTAAATTCTGCTGCACGGCTTCCAGTTCAACATGCGGGATCACCGACAACAAGCGCTGCTTCAGCGCCAGCTCAAAGCCATTCATTACCGACAATGCCAGGATCAGAATAGCCACACCCAGCGCTATACCCAAGGTAGAGCTGGCAGAAATAAAGCGGATAAAACCACTGCTATGGCGGGTAGAGCGGTAACGCCGGGCTAACTGCCAGGCCAGGCTAGCCATGGGCAAGCTCCAGGCGGCCATCACGCATAGAGACGTGGCGATCTAACCTTGCCGCGAGTGCCAAATCATGGGTTACCACAATAAAACTGGTACCAAGCTCCCGGTTTAACGTGCGCAGTAGCTGATAAATACTCTCGGCAGTATGCTGATCCAGATTACCGGTTGGCTCATCAGCCAATACTAACGCCGGCTCGCCTACCAATGCCCGGGCAATTGCAACACGCTGGCGCTCACCACCACTGAGTTCTGCCGGTTTATGGTGGCTGCGGTGCGCCAGCGCTACGCGTTCCAGCATCACACTGGCACGCTGCTTAGCTGCAGTGGCAGATAAACCGCGAATAAGCAGCGGCATAGCAACGTTTTCTAATGCGGTAAAATCCATCAGTAAGTGATGAAACTGGTAAATAAAACCCAGCTGACCGTTACGCAATGCCGCTTTTTGCTGCGATGTCATCCGGGCAACATCCTGGCCCAATACGGTTAAACTGCCGCTGTCGGCTTGGTCCAGCGTGCCTAAAATATGCAGTAAAGTGCTTTTGCCCGAGCCCGAGCTGCCGACAATCGCCAGCATGTCGGCGCGTTTAATGGTTAAATCTATACCGTGCAGTACTTCAGTAACCTGCAGGCCATCACGGTAGCTTTTGCACAGTTGTGTTGCCGTTAATACATTACTCATCGCGTAAAATGTCCGCCGGATTTATTGCCACAGCACGTTTTGCCGGATACCACACTGCCATTAGCGTTAAAGCCAGTGCGCTTAGCAAAATTAATAAAATCTGCCCGGCCTGAATATCAACCGGCAGCTCCACTCCCGGCGCCACTGACAGACCAAACAGATGTAACAACGGGTTTAACTGCCAGCATAACAACACACCGGCAACAGCACCGCTTACAGCTCCGGCCAGGCCGTTACTGATCCCCTGCACGGCAAATATGGTGAACAGCTGCCGATCTGTCATGCCCAGGGTTTTTAAAATAGCAATTTCGGCTTGTTTGTCGGTTACCATCATGACCAGAGCAGAGACAATATTAAAGGCCGCTACTGCAACAATCAGCAGTAGCATCAGCCACATCATGGCTTTTTCCATCGCCACGGCAGCAAATAATTTGCCATGGCTTTGCCGCCAGTCCTGTACGTTTAAACCGGTGTCAGCTGCCAGTTGCGCGCCCAGTGCCGGTGCGGCAAAAGGCTCTTTGAGCGTAACCCGCCATTGCTGATCTTTACCGCCGGCACTTAACAGCCGGGTTAAATCATCCAGTGCGGTTACGGCAATCAGTTTATCGACATCAGAGCCGGTTTCCAGAATGCCACTTACGGTAAATAAGCGCTGGCGCGGTACCCAGCCCATAGGCGTATAGCTGCCGGCCTGGGGTAACATAAAGCGTACCGGATCGCCCACCGACACCTCCAGTTGCTCTGCCAGGCCACGTCCCAGCACCACACTGTAACGCTGCGAGGCAAAGTCCTGCCAGTTGCCAACCAACAGCGCCTGCTGCATAAAAGCCGGTAGAGCTTCCGCGGTTACCCCTTGCAACAACACAGCCGTTAACTGCCGTGGCGATTGCACCAGCGCTTCTGCCTGTAAAAACGGGTTAATTTGCAGCACCGCTGTATCAGCCAACAAACGCTGCTGCCAATGTTGCGGGCTATTGGCCGGTGTCGTCACCACCAAATGCGGAATCACCCCGAGAATACGCTTTTTCAGCTCGCCCTCAAAACCGTTCATTACCGAGCTGACAATAGTTAACGCCATGACACCCAAAAAGATCCCGGCCACGGAAAACAATGTAATGAAGGAGATAAAGGCATTACCCTTTCGGCTCTGGCTATAGCGTAAGCCGATTAATAAACTGACTGGCAACTGCATCCTAATATTCAGGACAAGACCTGCGTTAGATGGTAAAGTGGCGTCGATCATAGAGATTATTGCCTGTCGTGACAAGCAGCTTGCAAAGGTATTGCCATGAGTGATTTCACATTACAGCAGTTAGATGATGCCTATCAGGATTACTTTAGTATTGAGCATGCCATCAGCCTCAATGCCCGGCCTCTGGATATCGCTTTGCCTGATGCGGCTGCATTGCAAAATGCCATCCCGGCACCTTTTTTAATGGCCTCTGAAGCCAGCAGCCTGAACAACTCCGCGTTGCGCGCGTTAAACCGCTTAGGCGAACTCGCCGAAGAGTTAGCACTTTATTTGCAACAACAAGCCCGTAAAATAGATTTACTACTGCAGTATGTGTTGCAACAGCAAGATAATAACAGCCAGCGTTATCACACTCTGAGCTACGGCGGCAGCGGCTGCTGTTTTTTAGCCGACACGGCCATGGTGCCTTTACAGGTGCTTGAATTGAAAATTTTTCTGGATAATAACGATGGCGCAGTATTCTGCTACGGCCAGGTGCTCAGTTGTGAGCCTGCTGCTGACGGTCAGTGGCAGATAAAAGTGGTGTTTAACCGCATTCGGGATGAAGATCGCGAACTTATTGTGCGTGCCAGCCTGCATCAGCAATCGCGTTTGCTAAAACAAAAAGCCGATCAACGGCAGCAAAAAAATAGCTAAGCGCACAATAACAACCCAATTTTATTATTTGTAAGGCTTCGTCGTTTTAATGGATCTGATCACTTCTCTGCCACAGCTTAAACATGCCCAGGATCAGCTACACTGGGGCAATTTACAAGGCGCTGCCCTGCCACTGGCGCTGGCGCAGCTGATTACACAGCAACCGGCGTTATACCTGCTTATTGTACCCGACACGCCAACTGCATTAAAACTGGAGCAGGAGCTGGGCGTATTTTATCAGCAACAGGATTGCCCGCTGCTTACCCTGCCCGATTGGGAAACCCTGCCTTACGATGTGTTTTCACCGCATCAGGATATCGTTTCGCAGCGGTTGAAGACGCTGTATCAGTTGCCACGCCTGACGCATGGTCTGGTAATAGTGCCGGTTAGCACACTGCTGTTACGTATTTGCCACCGCGATTATCTGGAACAAAACAGTTTTCTGATTAAAAAAGGCCAGCAGGCGGATTTGGCTGCCTTAAAGCGCCAGTTGGCAGCGGTCGGTTATCGTAGTGTTGAACAGGTAATGGAACACGGCGAGTTTTCAGCCCGCGGTTCAATATTAGATTTATACCCGATGGGGGCCAATGTACCCTATCGCATCGACTTTTTTGACAACGACGTCGATGGTATCCGCACCTTTGACCCGGATAACCAGCGCAGCCTGCAAGCGGTAGAGGCGATAGAACTACTGCCAGCGCGCGAGTTTCCAACCGATCAGGCAGCGATAGAACGCTTTCGCATGGCGTATCGTGAACGCTTTAACGCCAGAAACGAAAAAGAATCGCTATACCAGCAGGTTAGCCAGGGCGTATTACCGGCCGGTATTGAATATTATCTGCCGTTGTTTACCGAAAAAACCGCCACTTTATTTAATTATTTACCGGCAAACAGCCGCTGCCTGCTGCTGGGCGATACCGAACACAGTGCCGATAAATTCTGGCAGGAGCTAAAGCGCCGCTTTGACGATCGCGCCATTGATTTACTGCGGCCGATATTGCCACCGGCACAGCTTTACCTCAGCACCGATCAGCTGTTTGCCAGCTTAAAAAATTATGGCCGGATCCGTTTAAGTATTGCGCCACTGCCTGCCAGAGCAGGTAGTGCCAATGCAGAGGCAGAAACCCTGCCGGATTTAAGCGTGAATCACCAGCTGAAAAACCCGCTGCAAGCGCTGCAACAGTTTATTTTGCAGCTAAAGCAACAACAGGGCCGGCTGCTGTTTTTTGTCGAAAGTGAAGGCCGGCGCGAAAGCCTGCTGCAACTGCTGCATAAAGCCGGGGTGCATGTATCACAATTTGATGATCTTAACGCCTTTAGCCGCAGCAGCGACGATTTAGGCATAGTAGTAGGCGCATTAGAGCAAGGCGTATTGCTGCGCCGGGCTAAACCACTGGCGCTGGTAAGCGAAAACGAGCTGTTTGGCCAGAAAATCAGCCAGCGCCGGCGGCGTAAACGCAGCCAGCAGGTATCCAGCGACACTGTTATCCGCAACCTGGCTGAGCTGAGTATTGGCCAGCCGGTGGTGCATTTGCAACACGGTATTGGCCGTTATCAGGGCCTGCAGCTACTTGATGCAGCCGGTATCAGCGCCGAATTTGTTACTATTGAATATGCCGGCAGCAGTAAGCTGTATGTGCCGGTTACCTCACTGCATTTACTCAGCCGTTACAGTGGCAGCGATGCCGAACATGCACCGCTGCATAAACTGGGTAATGACACCTGGGAAAAGTCGCGGCGCAAAGCTGCTGAAAAAGTACGCGATGTGGCTGCAGAGTTACTCGACGTTTACGCCCAGCGTGCGGCGCATAAAGGTTATGCTTTTGCTTTAGATGAACAGCAGTATCTGTCTTTTGCTGACAGCTTTCCGTTTGAAGAAACCGCCGATCAGCAAGATGCCATCGATGCCGTGTTGCGTGATATGCAAAGCCCGCAGCCGATGGACCGCCTGGTATGTGGTGATGTCGGCTTTGGTAAAACCGAAGTGGCCATGCGGGGGGCTTTTGTTGCAGTTAATGATGGTAAACAGGTCGCCATCCTGGTGCCCACTACATTGCTGGCACAACAACACTTTGAAAACTTTAAAGACCGCTTTGCCAACTGGCCGGTACGGGTAGAAGTATTGTCCCGCTTTGTCAGCAGCAAAGAGCAAAAAGCCATTTTAGCCGATGTGGAAAACGGCAAGGTGGATATTCTGATTGGCACGCACAAACTGCTGCAGGATGACATCAAACTGCATGATCTGGGCCTGCTGATTGTCGATGAAGAACACCGCTTTGGCGTACGCCAGAAAGAAAAAATCAAAGCACTGCGTGCCAATATCGATATTCTTACGCTAACGGCTACACCTATTCCGCGTACGCTGAATATGTCTATGTCGGGTATGCGGGATTTATCCATTATTGCCACGCCACCGGCGCGGCGCCTGGCAGTAAAAACCTTTGTGCGTGAATACGAAACTGGCTTGATCCGCGAAGCAGTAATGCGCGAAATTTTGCGCGGCGGCCAGGTGTATTTTCTGCATAACGACGTGGCCAGTATTGAAAAAGCCGCTGCCGATTTAGCTGAGCTACTGCCAGAGGCGCTGATCGGCATAGCGCATGGCCAGATGCGTGAGCGCGAGCTTGAACAAATCATGTCTGATTTTTACCATCAGCGCTTTAATGTCTTACTCTGCTCTACCATTATTGAAACCGGTATCGACGTGCCTACCGCCAATACCATTATTATTAACCGGGCTGACAATTTCGGCCTGGCACAGTTGCATCAGCTGCGGGGCCGCGTGGGCCGTTCACACCATCAGGCTTATGCCTATTTACTCACGCCACCGCCGAAGCGTTTAACCAAAGACGCCGAAAAACGCCTGGAGGCGATCGCCAGCCTGGAAGATTTAGGTGCCGGTTTTGCACTGGCAACGCATGATCTGGAAATTCGTGGCGCCGGCGAACTGCTGGGCGACGAACAAAGCGGCCAGATTGAATCAGTGGGTTTTAGCCTGTATATGGATATGCTGGAACAAGCCGTCAACGCCCTGAAAAATGGCCGAGAGCCCAGTCTGGATGCCATGTTAAGCCAGCAGACAGAGATTGAGCTGCGCATCCCTGCTTTACTGCCGGATAGCTACATACCCGATGTAAACCTGCGGTTATCCTGCTATAAAAAGCTGGCATCGGCCCGCAGCACCGACGAGTTGGATGAAGTACAGGTAGAACTGATTGACCGTTTCGGGTTACTGCCCGATGCAGCAAAAAATCTGGTAGCATTGTCTGAGTTTAAACTGCAGGCAGAGCAACTCGGCATTCGCCGCATTGAAGCCAGTAATAAAGGCGGTGTGATAGAATTCAGCGACAGAACCGCCGTATCACCCGGCTATATTATCGAACTGATACAAAAGCAGTCGCGCATCTTCAAGCTTGAAGGCGGCCAAAAACTGCGGTTTAGTATTAATACAGATGACAGCAAAGCACGTTTAAGCCTGATAGAAAACATGCTGTCTGATTTTGCCAGACATAAGGTAAGCAAATGATTAAAACCCTGAAGTATTGCCTGTTAAGCAGTGTTTTACTAACCAGCCCGCTAAGCGCCCAGCAACAACGCTGGTTTGAAGTGGAAATGCTGGTGTTCAGCCAAACGCCCGGTGCAGCAATCCAGGAAACCTTTGGCGACAGCATTAAAGCCATTAAACCAGGCCGGGCTTATGATTTGTTAACCCCGCTCTATCAGCCAGATATCGCCGCTTTGCTGTCTGAACTACCGCTGTGTTCGCAAGACACCGGCTTTGCCAGTGAGTTTGAACTGATGCCACTGCGTTCAAACACCATGTGCATTTTTGAACCACAGGTAAAACCATGGCAGCAGCACAACCTGTTTCAGCCACGTAATACCATTAATAAAGTAGCCTACCCGTCACAGCTGCCAACCGTGATTACCGGCCGTGGTGAACATCAGAATACTCCTTATCTGGCGGATGACAGCGCCCTGCAGCTGCGTGATATTGCCCAGCGCATTAACCGTCAGGCTGGCATGTCACTGCTACTGCATACCAGTTGGCGCCAGGCACCGGTAACAGAGCGGCGTGCTATAGCCAGCCGCTGGTTTGCCGGAAAAAACTTCTCACAACAATTCGACTACTGGAGCCAGCCACGTAACTTGCTTGTAGCAACTGCTGATCCCGCGCTAACCAGTAACGCAGCAACCTACGCCCTAACCGACAACAACGATACCCAACTGCTTAGCCAGATTGACTCATTGCTACAACAACTCAGCGCTAACAGCCAGTTACCGGCGCCACAGGGCGAGCAACTGGCGGCCATAGCACCGGAGCAAGAAAACCTTAGCAGCTTACCGGATCAGGTATGGCAGCTTGATGGTTTATTTAAACTGCATCTGGATCACTATTTATTTGTTAACACTGAATTTAACCTGCGTATTCCGTCGGCAGATAAGCTAAATACGGTTTATGTACGGCAAAGCCGGCGGGTGATCAGCGGCGAGATACATTATCTGGACCACCCTCACCTGGGCATCATTCTGCAGATCCGCCGGTTTGATCCGCCAGCTGCGGAATAATGTCAGGCAAAGGGGCAACTGCAGTAAAAAAATTGCTATAAATGTATTGCCAAAGCAAGCAGAAATGCCTAAGCTTGCGCCCGTATTACATATTTAAACAAAACAGTGCGGGTATATAACAAATTGTTTTTCTATAGTAGATATACCAACCTGAAATATTACAGAGCAACATGGAAAATCTGAGCCCTTTACCGGAATTTAGTGCCAAGCACTACATACTGTTAGTGGCATTACTGCTTGTTGCCAGTAGTTGCGCGCCAGCATTAAGCTGGTTGTTTCCTTCTCTGGCCGGTACTGTCTGGATAACACTGGTGCCGCCCCTGCTGGGCCTGTATCAGCTGTTATTGTTATTTCGCAACCTTGGTATTGTTAAATTACCCGGTGTTGCCTGTTATTCGGCCCTGCTGGCACCGCTTTCTGCGCTGAGTTTTTATCAGTTCGTACTGCACTAACATAGCTTTCATAGCTTTTACCATTTTTGAGCTATTCATTTTGCGCTATCATAGCAGCGCCCACTAAAACAGTGGGTGCTTTTGCTATATGGCTGCCACAGTCTGCCATTTGCTGATTTTAAGGTTGTACGAATGTCTATTAACTGGTTCCCGGGCCATATGCACAAAGCCCGTAAAGAAATCGCTGAAGTGATGCCGCAGGTCGATATTATTATCGAAATGCTTGATGCCCGTATTCCCTTCTCCAGCGAAAACCCTTTAGTACCGCAGCTGCGTGGCAACACGCCCTGTATTAAAGTGCTGAATAAAGCCGACTTAGCCGATCCTGTGCTAACCCGGCGCTGGGTTGAACATTTTGAACAACAGGCTGGCGTAAAAGCTATTCCTATCAGCCAGCAAAATCCGGAGCAAATCCGCGCCTTGCTGCAACTGTGTAACGACATGCTGCCAGAGCGTAATCTGGATATCCGTGCAGCGCGGGCCATGATAATGGGCATTCCTAACGTTGGTAAATCAACATTAATTAATACCCTTGCCGGGCGTACTATTGCCAAAACCGGCAACGAAGCGGGTGTGACCAAAATGCAGCAGCGTATTAAGCTGGAAAATAACGTGATTTTAACCGACACACCAGGCTTTTTATGGCCCAAGCTCAGCCCGCCTACCTGCGGCTACCGGCTGGCGGTTACCGGCGCAATAAAAGATACCGTGTTTGATTATGCCGATATTGCCATGTTTGCTGCCGACTATCTGTTAAGAGCCTACCCGCAGGCAGTTATGCAACGCTTTGGCTTAACCGAACTGCCGGAAAACGATTTAGCACTGATGGATGCCATTGGCCTTAAACGCGGAGCCATGCGTAAAGGTGGTATTGTTGATCTGGAAAAAGCCGGCAGCATATTAATTACTGAGCTACGTTCAGGCAATCTTGGTCAGATCACTCTGGAAACACCGGAAATGGTTAGCCAGGAACAAATAGACGCCAAAGCTGAAGAAGGCGCCAAAGCGAAAGAAAAAGCCGAACGTGAAGCCGAACGCAAACGCAAAGCACAGAAAAAGTATCGCTAAAGAAAACCTGAACAAATAGGCACTTATTCAGGTTTTCACGCTTAATGAAGCCTGCAGGGCTTCCCTTTTATATTCTTATATATGAGCACAAGTTCTCCTGATTTTGTCAATCAAACTCAGGAGCGTCCTCCCTGTTGATGTAATCTTTTTTATGCCACCAGTGATACAAAGCCGGTAATACTAACAACGTCAGCAAGGTTGCCGAAATAATGCCGCCGATGACCACGGTTGCCAGCGGGCGTTGTACTTCAGCACCGGTGCCGGTGTTCAGTGCCATTGGCACAAAGCCAAGGCTGGCGACCAGCGCCGTCATCAATACCGGGCGTAACCGGATCAACGCGCCTTCAACCACGGCATACAGTAAATCGCCTTTTTCCTGCCATAGCTGGCGCATAAACGATACCATTACCAGACCGTTCAGCACCGCGACACCAGACAAGGCAATAAAGC